>Ga0315282_10000141_pt1 | contig 142374 bp, 124 predicted proteins | sample YL17G07_20_MG_FD_203693 | JGI IMG/M metagenome (GOLD analysis project Ga0315282, IMG submission 203693) | Sediment microbial communities from Yellowstone Lake, YNP, Wyoming, USA - YL17G07_20 | ecosystem: Environmental > Aquatic > Freshwater > Lake > Sediment | place: USA: Wyoming | collected... | reverse complement strand
CACCAGCTCCAGGCGGCTCTTGCGCTCTTCCAGGTGCATTAGGGGGGCCAGGGGGATGCCGAGGGGCTGCCAGGCCACCACCGGCCGATGCAGGTTCTTGATGGCCGCCATGTAGCCGGTGGCCCCGTTGGCCAGCAGGCTGTAGGCGGCGTGCCCCAGGTTGTAGGCGTAGTCGCAGTCGAATTTGGTGGGGAAGGTGCCCCGGCCGTCATAGCCGTAATAGTGGTTCTGGGTGCGGAAGGTGCCCTTGTAAATGCCCTTGGCCTTCTGTTTTCGCAGGTAGGTGGCCACCATCTCCAGGAGGATGCGCTCGGTGTTCACCAGGGAAAACTGAAAGTTGCCGTGGCTGTCCCGGGGCAGCAGCAGCCCCCGTTGCAGCAGGGACGGGAAACCCAGGAAGACCCGGCTGTCGTAGTCCCGCCAGATGTCGCTGTTGTCGATGAGCTGCACCTGGTCTTCATAGGAGAGTTTGTGGAAGGACTCTCCCTCCGAGGCCTCCCGGTCGTAGGCCGCGATGATATAGCTGATCTTGATGATCAAGACGTGGATTTCGTGGATGAACTCCAGGATGCCCTCGGGGATCAGGATGGTGCCGTAATTTTTCCCCAGCCGGGCCCGCTCCACCACCACGTCGGCAATGAGGCGCACCACCTGGTGGATGGTCAGCTCGTTTTCTTCGATCTCCTCGCCGATGAGGATGACGTTGGGGTGGGTCTGCAAGGCCACTTCCAGGGCGATGTGGGAAGCGCTGCGGCCCATGAGGCGGTTGAAGTGCCAGTACTTCAGGTCCGACTTGCAGTCGGAATTGAGGTTGCCGATCTCGGTGGCAAAGGCCATGCAGGCCGAGTGGTAGCCGAAGGGAACCTCCAAGAGGCCCGGGACCTGGAGGTCGCCGTCGATGGTCTTGGGAATGCCGATGACCTGGGTGCCCAGCTCCCGCAGATTTTCGGCCAGGAAGGCGGCGTTGGTGTTGGAGTCGTCGCCCCCCACCACCACCAGCCCGTCCAGTTTCAGGTCGGCGCAGGTCTGCCGGCATTGCTCCATCTTCTGGGGGGTGTCGATCTTGTCCCGGCCGGTGCCCAGCATGTGAAAGCCGCCGGAGTTTTTATATTGGGCCACCATCTTCCCGGTCACTTCCACGTGCTGGTTGGTGATGATGCCCTTGGGCCCGGCCTGGAAGCCGATCAGCACGTTGTCGGGATGGGCCTTTTTGGCGGCCTCGAAGACCCCGGCGATGACGTTGTGCCCCCCCGGGGCCGGCCCGCCGGAGAGGACGAGGCCCAGGCGCCGCGGCTTGGCGGGCGCCTGCCCGCCCGGGATGATTTCCACCAGCCGGTTTTGGCTGACGAAGGGCAGTTGCTGCTGGGCCACCTTGAGGACGTCAAGTTCATAACCGTCCAGGGGCCGGGTAGTTCCTGGGCCCGCGGCCAAGGCCGGGCTGAGAAGGGGCTGATAGGCCCGGCGCTCCTCCCGGAAGGCGCTGCCGTTGCTCAAAAGATCATCCAGTTGCGCTTGAGTTGCAACGTCAGCCGGGCGCTTCGCTCCCATCTAGGTCTCCTATACCCACTTCATGATGATCGTCAGTGTTTGGTGGCACAGGCTTCCAGCCTGTGCTGGCGCAGGCTAAAGCCTGCGGCTACCATTCTTCATCGGTCTAAATTTTGCCTGAGTTCGGCCCTGCTATTTCATCAATTCCCGCAAGCGCCGCAGGTTGACCGCCAGGCGGCGGGCGTCGTCATCTTCTTCGCCGGGGCCGTACCCCCCGTGTTTCCCGAAGATGCCGGAGCCGGAGACCAGGACATCGGCCCCCGCGGCCGCGATGTCGGCGATGGTGTCGGTGTGCACCCCGCCGTCCACCTCGATGAGCACCGGCAATTTTGCCTGGTCGATCTGCCGCCGCAGTTGCCGGATCTTGGGGAGCACCCCCCGGATAAACTTCTGGCCGGAGAATCCGGGGTTCACCGTCATCAAGAGGACCATGTCCACGTCCTTAAGGACATATTCCAGGCAGTTGAGGGAGGTGGCCGGATTCAGGGTCACGGTGGCCTTGGCGCCCAATTCTTTAATATTCTGGATCAGGCGCTCCAGGTGCACCGTGGCCTCCACGTGAATACCCAGCCAATCGGCGCCGGCCTCCGCGAAGTCCTTGACGTAGCGCTCCGGGTTGCCGATCATCAGGTGGACGTCCAGGGGCAGGGAAGTGGCCTTTTTGATGGCCTTGACCACGTCGGGGCCGATGGTGATATTGGGGACGAAGTGGCCGTCCATGACGTCCACGTGAATCCAGTCCGCCCCGGCCTGCTCCACCAGGCGCACCTGCTCCGCCAGGCGGCCGAAGTCCGCCGATAAAATTGAGGCCGAAAGCTTTTTCATGAACTAACCGATCTCCCTTTCAGTTGGCTACGGAGGTTAATTCCGGATACCTTAACTCCGAATAGGGGAAAAAATCAAGTCAAGTAATGGGGTCCGCCAGTCCCGCGGCCCGGTCGGCTCAAGCCGTTTTACCCAGCAGGTCCCAGGCGGCCCCCAGGGCCAGGGGCACCGCCAGACTGAGGCCGAGACTGATCAGGAGCAGGAGAAGCCATTTTTTGTTGGTCGCCATGTCGTCTTGTTAGCCGCAGGCTAAGGCCGGCGCAGGGTTGTTTTTTCGGTCGTTTGACCGCAGGCTAAACCATCATGGCTTGAAAAACAGCCGCCCCCGATAAGGAAATTTTTTGTAGGGGCGGCTCGCGAGCCGCCCCTACAGGGACTTTCACGGTAAAGCCTGCGGCTACATTTTTTCAAGGTTCAAGGCCCCGGCCGCGGCCTTATCCAGGAGCCAGTGCAACTCCCCCGGCTCCGGCTGAATGAGCTGGGCCGGCAGGCGCCTGGGGTCCCGGGGGCCGGCGATGACTTCCCGCACCACCGCGGCTTTGGCCGCCCCGGCCACCAGAAAGGCCACCGTCGCGGCCCGATTGATGAAGGCCGCGGTGAGGGTCAGGCGGTGCAGGTCTTGCTCGGCCACGTAGACCTCCGCCACCCAGCGCTCCGCCTCGGCGAGCGCCGGGGCGCCGGGAAACAGGGAGGCGGTATGGCCGTCTTCCCCCAACCCCAGCAAGATTAAGTCAAAGCGGGGTTCGCCACCGGCGAAGAAGCTCTGCAGCATCGCCTCATAGCGCCGGGCCGCCTCCCGGGGGTCTGGAAGGCAGTCCATGGGGTGCACCTGGCCGGCGGGCACGGGCACGTGATGGAGCAGCAACTCCCGGGCCAGCCGGGCGTTGCTCCGGGGATCTTCCGGATCCACGCAGCGCTCATCCCCCCAGAAGATGTGAGCCCGGGCCCAGTCCACCCGGTCCCGGAAAGAGGGCTGCGCCAGTATCTCATAGGTGCGCCGGGGAGTGCTCCCACCCGACAGGGCCACGCTGAAGCGGCCCCGTGCCGCCACGGCGTCCCGGGCCGCAGCGGTAAAAAAGTCCGCCGCCCCTCGGCTCAAGGCCTCGGGATCGTCAAAGATGCGGATCACTGCTGCACCATAGTCACCCGGCAGACGGCCGTGTCTTCCTGGCACTGTAAAAAGGTGGGCACAATCCAGTTGCGGCCGTCCTGGGCCAGGAGGGTTTCCGCGGCTTCCGGACCCCAGGCGCCCGCCTGGTAGTTGGGAAAATCGGTGGGCCGGACGCGATCCCAGACGTTCAGGATGGGGGCGAGGATCTCCCAGGCGGCCTCGGTCTGGTCGGCCCGCATGAACAGGGTGGCGTCCCCCAGCATCACGTCCAGCAGCAGGGTTTCGTAGGCCTCCGGGGGCGTCGCCTTGAAGGCCTCCCGGTAATAGAACTGCATGATCACCGGTGACAGGCGCATGGTGGGACCCGGATACTTGGCCTCAAAGCGGAGCAACAATCCTTCCTCGGGTTGGATGGCGATGAGCAGCCGGTTGGGGCGGGCGTCCATGGCCGCCGCGGCCGGAAAGGGCTGATGCGGCACCGGCTTAAACTGAATGGAGACCTCCGAGATCTTGGCGGGCAGCCTTTTGCCGGTGCGCAGGTAAAAGGGCACCCCTTGCCAGCGCCAGTTGTCCACCAGAAGCTTCACCGCCGCGAAGGTCTCGATGGGGGAATCCTGGGCCACGTTGAGTTCGGTGCGGTAGGCGTCGACGGGCTGGGATTCGATCCAGCCGATGCCATATTGGCCCCGGACGGCAAAGGTATGCACCAGTTCCGGGGTAATGGGGCGGATGGCGTGGAGCACGTCCGCCTTCTTGTTGCGCACTTCGTCGGCGCTGAAGGAAACCGGGGGCTCCATGGCGATGAGGCAGAGGATCTGAAGCAGGTGGTTCTGAATCATGTCCCGCAGGGCCCCGGCCTGGTCGTAGTAGTGGCCCCGCTGCTCCACCCCGTCGGCTTCGGCCACGGTGATCTGCACGTGGTCGATGTAGTTGCGGTTCCAGACGGGCTCGAACAGGGTGTTGGCGAAGCGGAAGGCCATGATGTTCTGCACCGTCTCTTTGCCTAGGTAATGGTCGATGCGGTAGATCTGGGATTCGTGGAACAGCTCGGTGAGGCTATGGTTCAAGGCCCGGGCCGAGTCCAGGTCGCGGCCGAAGGGCTTTTCCACCACAATGCGGGAACGCTTGCGGTCCTGGTTGATTTTGACCCGGGCCAGTTCCCGGGCCACCGGCTCGATCATGTCGGGCGGCAGTCCCAGGTAGAAGATATGATTGGCCCTGGTGTTCCATTCCCGGTCCTGATCCGCCAGTTTCCGGGCCAGATCCACGAAGACCTCGGGGTTATCCAGGTCCGCGGTCATAAAGGACAGGTGGCCGGCGAAGCGGCCCCAGTCCTCTGCGGTCATGGTCCGGCGAGCGTATTTTTCCACCCCGGCCTTCAAGTGGGCGCGAAACTCTTCCTCGGCCAGATGCCGGTGGCCGGTGCCGATGATGCGGAACTTCTCCGGGAGCCAATGATCGACGAACAGACTATAGAGCGCCGGGATGAGCTTGCGCCAGGACAGGTCTCCCGCGGCCCCGAAAATGACAAAGACCGCTGGCTCCGGCGGGGTAGTTGCTCCCATTCTCCCTCCTCAGTCCTCGTCCCATTGGGTGTGGAAGGTGCCGGTAGCGTCCACCCGTTCATAGGTATGGGCCCCGAAGTAATCCCGTTGGGCCTGAATCAGGTTGGCCGGCAGCCGGGCGCTGCGGTAGGCGTCGACATAGGCCAGGGACAGCATTAACCCCGGGGCCGGCACCCCCAGGTCGGCGGCGACCCCCACCACGTCCCGGAGGTCCCGCTGCCGGGCCAGAAAGGCTCCCGCCAGCTTAGGGTCCAGAAACAGATGATTCAGGTCGGGGTTGGTCCGAAACGCCGCCCGGATGTCCTCCAGCAGCGCCGCCCGGATGATGCAGCCGCCGCGCCAGATGCGGGCCACGGTCTCCAAATCTAGGCCGTAATGGTAAGTGGCGGAGGCTCGATTTAAGAGGGCCAGGCCCTGGGCGTAAGTGGCGATCATCCCAGCGTAAAGTCCGTTTTTCAATTTGTCCAGGAAGCGGGCCCGGTCTCCCCCAAAGACGTGGTTAGGACTGGGAAGGACCTGGGCTGCGACCAGCCGCTCAGCCTGGTAACCGGAGAGATCCCGCATCACCACGGCGATGTCGATGGTGGGAGTCCCCACCTGCAGGTCCATGGCTTCCCAGGAGGTCCACATGCCGGTGCCCTTTTGCTTGGCTTCGTCCCTGATTAGATCGATGAGCGGCTTCCCGGTCTTCTCGTCCTTTTTCAGAAAAATGCGGGCGGTGATCTCCAGCAGGAAGGAACTCAGTTCTGCCTGATTCCAATCGGCATAGACCTCGTGCAGTTCTTCCGGCCGCATCCCCAGGCCCCGTTTCAGCAAGTCGTAGGTTTCGGCAATCAGCTCCATGAGGCCGTACTCGATGCCGTTGTGGACCATCTTGACGTAGTGGCCGGCGGAGCCGGGCCCCAGATGGGCGACGCAGGGTTCGCCGTCGACCCGGGCCGCGGCCGCCTCCAGCACGGGCCCCACCCGGTCATAAGCCTGGCGGGGACCGCCGGGCATCAAGCTGGGGCCGTAGCGGGCCCCGGCTTCGCCGCCGGAAACCCCCAAGCCCATGAACATCACCTTGTTCACCCCCAAGGCCCGGGCCCGGCGATTGGTGTCGGTGAAATGGGAGTTGCCGCCGTCGATGACCAGGTCGCCGGCGGCAAGGTGCGGCCAGATTTCCTTGATGACGGCGTCCACCGCATCCCCCGCCGCCACCATGATCAGGAGGGCCCGGGGCCGGCGCAGGAGCCCGATGAATTCTTGCAGCTCATAGCCGGGCCGGATATGACGGGGGCCCACTTCCTGGGCCATGAATTCCCGGGTCTTCTCGGCGGTGCGGTTGTAAACGGCCACAGCAAAACCGTGGTCGGCGAAATTCAAGGCCAGATTCCGGCCCATGGTCCCCAGGCCGATGACGCCGATCTCACATCCCTGTTTGGGCATAAGGAACTCTCCCCCTGGGCGGCCAGGGACGGCCGCCCCACCAATATTTCCGGCAGGGCGGCCCTGGGGCCGCCCCTAGTCAGGCACAGGCTGGAAAGCCCGTGCCACCCGATAACGAACGACTGCTCACTGCTCACTGCTCACTGCTTACTGCTTACTAATCCAGCGACAGCCCGAAACACTCCAGGGCGGCCCGGGTGGGCGCAAAGCCGGTGTGATGGATGCCGTGGATGCCCAACCCCCGGGCCACCTCCACGAACATGGCCCGGTCGTCGAGGTACACCACCTGCTCCGGCATCACCTGGGCGCAGTCCAGGGCCAGGCAGTAGAGGTCGGCGTCCGGCTTACGGTAATGGACGAAACACGAGGAGATGAAAAAGTCCACATAGGACCCAAGATTGAATTTCTTAATACGGTACCTGGTCAGTTCCAGGCCCTCGTTGCTCACCGTGGCCACCTTGAGGCCGTATTTGGCCTTCAGGCCCCGGACCAGCGCCGCAGTTTGGGCCATCTCCGGCTTCTGCTGGGACTGGGCGAACATGAAGGTCTTGAAATCTTCCCGGGTGAAGGGGCGGTCCTCGTAGAAGATCAGCCGGGTCAGGTATTCATCCAGGCTCAGTTTGCCTTCCTCATAGGTGTCGAAGGTGAGGTGGTGGCGCTCGTCCATCTCGTCGGCGTCCAGGTTGAACTTATCCGCCGCCGCCCGGCGCATCCTGCGGTCCCAGCCGTTGGTGAGCAGGACGTTGCCGATATCCAGAAAGAGGGTGGTGATGTTCATGCTTGGCCTCCCGGCAGGGGCTTTCCGCCGATTGCTTCAGCGCTCCAGGGCCTGCCGGCGTTTCCCGTCCAGGGTGCCCATCAGGTTGTCGTAGGGCTGGTTGAATTTCTCCACCCCTTCGTCTTCCAATTGCTGGGTCACCCGGTTGAGATCGATACCCAACTCCGGCAGACGCTGCAGGACGGCGGCGGCTTTTTCCAGTCCCTCAGGGAGCGTCACCGCCGGCTGGCCGTGATCCCGGTAGGCGATGAGGGTCTCCACGGGCAAGGTATTGATGGTCTCCGGCCCGATGAGGGGCTCCACGTATTTGAGGTCGGGGTAGGCCGGGTTCTTGGTGCTGGTGCTGGCCCAGAGCAGGCGCTGCACCCGGGCCCCCTTCCGGGCCAGGGTCTTGAAGCGGGCGCTGCCGCAGATTTCCTTATACATGGAGTAAGCCACCTTGGCGCTGGCAATGGCCACCTCTCCGGTGAGGGCGGCGGCGGCCTTGGCCATGGGGCTGCCGGATTTGGCCATTTTCTCCAGTTGCGGGTCCAAGAGGACATCGATGCGGCTCAGGAAGAAGCTGGCCGCCGAAGCAACCACCAAGCCCAAGCCCCGGGCGGCCCGCTCCTCCAGCCCGGCGAGATAGGCCTCGGCCACTTCCCGATAGCGCGGCAGCCCGAAGAGCAGGGTGATGTTGACGTTGACCCCTTCGCTGATGAGCTGGCGGATGGCCGGCAAGCCCTCCAGGGTGGCCGGCACCTTGATTAGGACGTTGGGCCGGTCCAGTTTGGCCCACAGCCGGCGGGCCTCGCCGATGGTGCCGTGGGTGTCGTGGGCCAGGTGGGGGTTGACCTCCAGGCTGACGAAGCCGTCGGCGCCTTGCATATGGTCATGGAGCGGCCGGAAAACGTCCGCGGCCCGCTGCACGTCCGCCACCGTCAGGGCCTCGTAGATCTCCTGAATGCTTTTGCCTTCACGGGCCAGGGCCCGGATGTCGTCATCGTAGTCGGGGCTGCCGCTGATGGCCTTGTCGAAAATGGCCGGGTTGGAGGTCATCCCCCGGAGACCGTCTTTATCGATGAGGCGCTGCAGTTCACCGGAATCGATTAACTGCCGGGAGATAAAGTCCAGCCAGATGCTCTGGCCGAGGCCGGTGAGTTTGATGAGCGGGTTTTCTTTCATGAAAGAAAACTCCTGCGTCGGGAAAAATGGTGGCACAGGTTTCTAACCTGTGCTGATTAAAGCGGCGGGCGGGACGCCCGCCCTACATATTTATTCCTTTTCCAGGGCCGCCACTTTGTCCAGACGGCGCTGAAACCGCGCCGCGCCCTTATAATGGGCCTGCAAAAAGGTCTGAATGAGATCCCAGGCCAGGGCATAGCAGGTGACCCGGCCGCCCAGGCACATGATGTTCATGTCGTCGTCTTCCACCCCCTGGTGGGCGGAATAGGGGTCGGTAATGAGGGCGGCCCGGACTCCCCGGATCTTGTTGGCGGCCACCGAGGCCCCGACGCCGCTGCCGCAGATGGCGATGCCCCGCGCCACCTCTCCTTTGGCCACCGCCCGGGCCAGGGGCACGACAAGGTCGGGATAGTCGTCCGCCGCATCATATTCCTGGGCGCCGTAATCCACGATCTCGTAGCCGGCCGCCTTCAGCTCCTCCAGCATCTGCCCCTTCAGCTCAAAGCCGCCATGGTCCGCCGCCAGCCCGACGCGCATCTTATTTCCTCCGGAAAAATAGGAAAAATAGGGACACTTCCCATTTTTTCTATGTTTTCCCAGCCATATTAGGTCTTGCCTGGAAAAATAGGAAGTGTCCCTATTTTTCCTATTTGAACTTGTGCAAGAGCTCCTTTACCTTCTGGATGATGCCGCTCTTGGAAATGCCTTCGTAATCCAGGAGTTCCCCGGGCTTGCCGCTCTTGGGCTTCTTCCTTACCGCCAGGGAAAAGACCGGCGCCGGGGTCGCGGCCAGGGCGGTGCGCACCGCGTCGCCCAGGCCCCCCTCGGGATAATGGTCCTCCACGGTGACCACGGCCCGGGTAGCCGCGGCCGCCTCCTTCAGGGTCTGGTCATCCACCGGCTTGATGCTGTAGAGGTCGATGACCCGGAGAGCAATCCCTTCTTTTTGTAGTTCTTCATGCGCCTTGAGGGCTTCGACCAGGGTGACCCCGGCCCCGATGACCGTGACCAGGTCATTCGGGCTCTGGCGAAGCACCTTGCAGCCCCCGATGGGAAATTTTTCCTCCGGGCCGTAAAGGATGGGAGTCGCCATGCGGGTGGTGCGGAGATAAGAGATGCCCCGGTGCCGGGCCATGGCCTCCACCAGGCGCTCGGTGGAGACGGCGTCGCAGGGGTAGAGGACCACGCTGCCCAGGATGGCCCGGAACATGGCCAGGTCTTCCAGACCCATCTGGGAAGGGCCGTCTTCGCCGATGGAGACCCCGGCGTGGGAACCGCAGAACTTGAGGTTGGGGTCCGAATACCGGCTCATGCGGATCTGATCATAGGCCCGGCTGAAAAAGGCGGCAAAGGTGGAGGCAAAGATGAGCCGGCCCCGGGCCTGGAGCCCCAGGGCGGCGCCCACCATGTTCTGCTCGGCGATGTACATCTCGAAAAACCGCTCCGGATGAGCTTCCTTAAGAATTTCAGCGTAGGTGGAATTGCTCACCTCGCCGTCCAGCGCCACCATTTGGGGAAACTCCGGATAGAGGCGTTTCAAGGCGTTGCCGTAGGCTTTGCGGGTGGCCACCGGCTTATCCGGCGGGTAGGAGAGCGGCGGGGCCTGCTGAGGTTGAAGCTCGGGGGCTTTGAGATCTTCGGGCGGCGAGACGCGGCCCCGGACCGTCTGGTCCACCGGGCCCAACTCCGGCAGGGCCTTGGCCAACTGTTCCTGGTCCAGGGGCTTGCCGTGCCAGCCATTTTGGTTCTCCAGGAACGACACCCCTTTGCCCTTCACGGTTTTGGCGATGATCATGGTGGGTTTGTCAGCCACCAAAATCGCCTGTTGGTAGGCGGACAAGACCTCGGGAAAGGAATGGCCGTCCTTGACCAGAATGGTCTCCCAGCCGAAGGCCCTGATCCGGTTTTCATAGGCCATCAGGTCCCAGCCGTACATGGTTTCGCCCCGCTGGCCCAGCCGGTTGACGTCGATAATCCCCACCAGGTTGTCCAGCCGGTAGTGGGCCGCCAGTTGCAGGGCCTCCCACTGCGAGCCTTCCGCCATTTCACTGTCCCCCAGGAGCACATAGGTCATATAGGGCAGCTTATCCAGGTACTTGGCGTTCAGGGCCTGGCCCACCCCGATGGACAGGCCCTGGCCCAGGGAGCCGGTGGCGGCCTCACAGTAAGGAAAGGTCGCGGTGGGGTGGCCTTCCAGGGGGCTGCCGAAATGGCGGTAGGTCATGAGCTCCGCGGCCGTGAGCCCTCCCGCCGCGGCCCACAGGGTGTAGAACAGGGGCGAGGCGTGCCCTTTGGAGAAGATCAGCCGGTCGTTGTTGGGGTGCTTCGGATTTTTCAGATCGTAACGGAAAAAGCCGCCGAAAAAGAGGCCGGCCATCAGCTCCACTCCCGACAGGGAAGAGGTGGGGTGGCCGGAGCCGGCCTGGGTGGTCATATTGAGTATATAATAGCGCATCCAGGTGGCGATCTTGGCTAATTTTTCCAACTGCTCTATAACTGCCATAAACTGGGTCCTCCCGGGACAGGTGGCTTGCCTGGCGGAAAAGCTGTTACGTCTGCTTAAAATCTAAAACTAAGAACTAAAGTCGGGTTTGCAAGTTGCAGGGCGAACACAAGGTTCGCCCCTACGTTCGCCCCAAAATGTTTATTCTTCATGCCGAGGGAAGGTCAGAGACGCCCCGAACCAGCCGATGAGGCTCACTAAGGGTAGTAAGACACAGAGCATCGCCAGGTAAACTTTGCCGGTCCAGTATGGCAGCTGCGCCAGAATTTCCGGGTCCAGCCCGCGCCAGGCAAAGGCCCCGGCCCCCACCGCCAGCAGGATGGGAGTCAGAATCAACTTGATGACCACCGGGCGCAAGGGGCGCAGCTCGTAGTTGAGCCACCAGGTGAACAGCCCCGTGACCAGGGCCACCGGCGTGAACAGCACCCCGCCCCCCAGGCAGTGCCAGCCGGTGGTTTCGAACGACCTGATCCCGGTGAGCAGGTAGAGAATCGTAAAAATCGGCGTGGAAACAAAAAAGACGATGGGGAAGTGCACCACCATGGGATGGGGATGGCGCTTGAGCACCGGAAAGCGCCTCAGGAGGCGGTCCAAAAATCCGGGCGACGGCCCAGGAACTTCTGCTTCCTGGGTTTCCGGGTGTTCCGGGCTGGTCTGCAACACCCCCACCTGGGGGTATCTCTCGAAGACCTCCTCGCCGTGGGGGGCTTCGGGAAACTCCCCGGTTAGGTCGCCTCCGGCAAAGTGAGCAGCCATGTGCTCGCCCCCGGCCCACAGGGCGCTGTCACCGACATCATAGACCCGGCCCAGGTAGGCGATATAGGCGGGCTGGCCGCCGGCGCCGTTGCACTGCGCCAGATCTTCCAAGGTGAATTTTTTCTGGTCCTCGGGCAAATTTTTTCCTTCCATATAAATGTAGCGCCGGCGCCCTCGCCGGCGCAGGAACCGCCGAGGGCGGCGGTTCTACATTTTTTTTTGCGTCTTGGCGTGAAACATTTTTTCGCCCTCCGATTCCAGCGGGAAGGTCAACATGCCCCCGAAAAAGCTGATGAGCGACACCAGCGGGGTCAGCGCCAGCACCAGTAGTAAGTATAATATATTCAACCCGTGCAGGTCCCGCAGCACCTCCGGGTTGACCAGCCGCCAGACAAAGGCACCGGCGGACACCGCCCACAGCAGCAAGGACAGTCGCCTTTCCAGGGCCAGGGTGGGGTGGGTGTTGGGAAAGTTCAATCTTTGGGTTACCACACCGGTGGCAATGGCCGCCGGGATGGTCAGCACCCCGCCCCCCAGGCAGTGAAAGGCCGTGGTTTCAAAAGACGTCACCCGGGTCAGTAGATAAAGGACGCTGAAAAAGGTGGCGGCCAGCATGAAGGTGATGGGGAAGTGGGCCACGGCCGGGTGCGGGTAGCGCCGTAAATAGGGGTAGCGCGCCACCAATCCCGTCAACCAGGGCGGCAGGGCCCGGCTGCGGCCCTCATCTTCCGGCCCGGGTTCACCTTGGCGCTTGGCCGCCATCGTGGCGAAATCTTCCAAGGCGCCCATGCCACTCAGATGAAAAAATTTATTAGGACCACGGCCAACACCGCCAGGGGATAGTAGCTGGCCCGATTGAACAGGTCTGCGGCCTGGCTCTGGGTGTGGCTCCGGGACAGGCGCCAGGCGGGAAGCAGTAATAAATAAAGCCCTAGACCCACCATCAGCAGCTGCGGGAAGAAGGAGAAGCGGGCCGGAGCCAGCCGCAAGATGACCAGACTGAAGGCGAGGCTGCCGATCAAAGAGACCAGAACCAGGGCCGCGGCCCGTTGCAGGCCCAAGACCACCGGGATGGTCTTGGCGTCGAGGCTCCGGTCCTGTTCCACGTCATGCCAATCCGCCGGGATATTCTGGCCGCCCACCTCCCAGAAAAAGAGCCAGAGAAAAAGGACCGCCAGGAAAATCGGCGCGGGCCGGGGATCCACGGCCAAGACCGCGGCCACCGCCCCCAGGCTCTTGACCACCCCGGCCACCAGCACTCGCAGCTGGCTGACCTTGAGCAGCAGGCAATAGGCGGTCTCCAGGAGGCAACCGCCCAGGAAGATCAGGGCGCAGACCGGGTTGAGGGAGTAGGCGCCCAGGAGGGCCACCAGGGCCCAGGCAGCGGTCCACCCGAGGCCCTCCGGGAGGCTCACCCGGCCGGCGGCCAGGGGGTGGCGCATGAAGACCGCGTCCAGGTAATGGCCCTCCTTAGGCCCCGCCAGGCGTAGCTTCTCCCGGTCCACCCGGTAGTCTACGACGTCGTTCAAGGCGTAGACCGAGGTGTAGCCGGCAAAGACCGTCAGCAGCCCCAGGGCCGTGACCCCCAGAGGCGGCAAGCGCCCCAGCCAGAGGAGGGCCGCCAGGGCCGGGGCCGCCAGGTCCAGCAGGCCGTGGGGGGTGCGGGACAGGGCCAGGAAAAGCTTGACCCTGGAAAGACCGAACTCCGAGGCTCTCGGCACTACTTCGGCATTGAGTAAGGGTCGTTTGCGCATCGTGCCAGGCGCCTTCAGCTATTAGCGGTCAGCTTTCAGTCAATCAGTGGCACAGGCTTTCCAGCCTGCGGCTACCAAAACCTGCATATTACAAATGATAAGGCCGGGGCATGGTCTGTCAAGCACCACCGCGCTGCTGGACAATCTCGCTTCAGCCAGGAAAGGCCGGGACTCCCCGGCAGGCCAATCTTGACAGCTAGGGGGACGGTTCTTAGTGTTAATATACAGTTACCTCTTACAGAATACAAAAATAACCATTATTAATGATTACCTTTTTTGAAAATAGCCTCTCCACCGCGAGGCATTGGCAAAGTTTTTTTCAGGGGGCTTCATGCAGCCGGTAAACCCTGTCACCTTGAGTCCCTGGGCCCCCGGCCTGTTCAGCCTGGCCCTGTACACCGCCATCGTGGTGGGATTGCTGGCGCTGCTGCTAATCCTGACCCGCTGGCTCGGGGAACATCAGCCCAACCCGGAAAAAGCCAGGCCCTATGAATGTGGAGTGATTCCCACCGGCGGGGCCCAATTTCGCTATCCGGTCCCCTTTTACCTGGTGGCGGTCTTTTTTCTCATTTTCGACGTGGAAACCGCCCTGATCTTTTCCTGGGCCGTGGCCATCGAGGACCTCAGCTGGCTCGGCTGGCTGCAAATCTCCTTTTTTATCGTCATCCTGCTGGTCAGTCTCGTTTACCTGTGGCAAAAAGGAGGGCTCGATTGGCAGCCCCAGTCTATACGAAAGGCGTCACCACCCCGGAATTAGTGCGCGGCTTCGCAGCCCTGGCCCGGCCACGCTTTGAAGGCACCGGAGCGGCTGGCAATCTGGCGGAGCGCACGCTGGATTACCTGATTAACTGGTGCCGGGCTTACAGCTTCTGGCCGCTGTTCTTCGGGCTGTCCTGCTGTTTTATCGAAGAGATCACCGCCTGGACCCCGCGCTTCGACATCTCCCGGTTCGGGGCCGAGGTCCTGCGGGGCTCGCCCCGCCAGGCGGACTTATTGATCATTTCCGGCACGGTCTTCAAGAAGATCGCCCCGGTGGTGCTGCGGCTCTACGAGCAGATGCCGGAACCCAAGTGGGTCATCTCCATGGGCTCCTGCGCCAACTGCGGCGGCATGTACGACTGTTACAGCGTGGTCCAGGGGATCGACCAGATCCTGCCGGTGGACCTCTACATCCCCGGTTGCCCGCCCCGGCCGGAGGCGGTGCTGCAGTCCATCGTGCTATTGCAAGAGAAAGTCATGTCCGAGTGGCCGACCCGGAAGATCCTGCACCTGGCCGGCGGCAGCCAGGGGACCCAGACCCCCATCCTGGTGGACGGGCTCAGCAAGACCCGGGATGCTCGCGGCCCCGGCTACTACGGCACCCCGCCCCGGGGCACTTCGGAGACCCCGCCCCTGTTTTGGGAGAGCCGCTCCGACCTCATGTGGACCCCGCCGCCTAACTGGATCGAACTGACTGAACCGGATCAATCCCTGGCCCAATCCATGACGGAAAGATTCGGCAAGGCGGTGACCCAGGCCGCGCAGACCTCGGACATGCTCACCTTCCAGGTGGCGCCGGACCGGGTCCGGGAGGTCCTACAGTTTTTAAAGACTGAGGCCACTCCCAAATTCTTGCGCCTGGACGACCTGACCGCGGTGGACGAATCGGCCCGGCGGGACCGGGAACCATACCCGGATTACACCCTGGTCTATCAGCTCCTCTCCTTCGAGTCCGCCTCCCGGGTGCGCCTGAAGGTGCCGCTGGCCGGCCCGGAGCCGGTGAGCCCCTCCATCACCGATATCTGGCCCGCGGCCAACTGGTACGAGCGCGAAGTCTACGACATGTTCGGCATCCGCTTCGAAGGCCACCCGAGATTGTGGCGCCTCCTCATGCCCCATGACTGGGAGGGGCACCCGCTCAGAAAGAGCTACCCCGACCGGGCCACCGATATGCCCCCTTACACCCATTACGACGCCCAGAAGCACCAACCCCGGGACGCAGGCGAGTATCTGGCCGGCCGCCTGGGCGAAGACCAGTTCGTCCTGAATATCGGCCCGCACCACATCAGCACCCACGGCCTCATCCGGTTCATCCTGGCCCTCAAGGGCGAAGAAATCACCGCCCTGGACACCGACATCGGTTACCACCACCGGGCCGCGGAGAAGATCGGCGAGCGCCAGTCCTGGCACCAATATATCCCTTACACCGACCGGGTGGACTACCTCACCGGGGTGGCCAACAACCTCACCTACCTGTTGGCGGTGGAGCAGCTGGCGGGGATCACGGTGCCGGACCGGGCCCAGTTCATCCGGGTGCTACTCACCGAGTTTTTCCGGTTGAGCAACCACCTGGTCTGGTTCTCCACTTACACCCACGACACCGGCGCCATGACTCCCAACTTCTACTGCTTCGCCGAGCGGGAAAAGATCATGGACATCGTGGAGCTCATAACCGGGGGGCGGCTCCACCCCTCCTGGTTCCGCCTGGGCGGGGTGGCCATGGACCTGCCGGCGGGCTGGAAGGAGCTGGTGGACGATTTTGTCAAGGTCTTCCCGGGGCGCATCAAGGAGTTCGAGGCCCTAATCACCAAAAACCCCATCTTCGAGGCCCGCACCCGGGAGGTGGGCTACCTTTCCAAACAAGATGCCATGGAGTGGGGCGTCACCGGCCCCAACCTCAGGGCCTGCGGCCTGGAATGGGACCTCAGAAAAAAGCTGCCCTATTCGGGTTATGAGGCCTTTGATTTCGAGGTGCCCACGGCTGCCGCGGGGGACGCCTACGCCCGCTACCTGGTGCGGGTGGAGGAGATGCGCCAGAGCGTGCGGATCATCGAGCAGGCGGCCAACCAAATGCCGCCGGGGCGCTGGCTCAGCGATGACTACCGCTACATCATCCCTCCCAAGGAAGAGACTCTGACAGACATCGAAACCCTGATCCACCACTTCATCAACGTCACCCGGGGAGCCAAGATGCCCCGGGGCGAGGCCTATGTGGCCACCGAACACCCCAGGGGCGAACAGGGAGTCTATGCGGTCAGCGACGGCCTCAACCTGGCTTACCGGCTGCGTTTCCGCTCGCCCGGCTTTGCCAACGTCCAGGCCCTGCCCCTGATGGCCGTGGGCCATCTGATTTCGGACCTGATTGCCATCATCGGCTCCATTGACTTCATCTTGCCTGATATTGATCGGTGATGCCGAATTGTAGGGGCACAGCTTGCTGTGCCCCATTGAACCGCATAAAGAGATGATACCTGAGGAATTACGAGAACAATTGCAAACCAAGATCGCCGGGGCCGAAACGCCCCGGGAGCAGGCCATCAACGTCATGTATGCGGTGCAGGGGCACTACGGCTACCTGACTGATGAGGGTCTGGTGGAGGCGGCGGACATCCTCGGTCTGACCCCCCTGGAGCTGGAGGAGCTGGCCACCTTTTACGACTTCATCTACCGCCAGCCGGTGGGCAAGTTCGTTATCCACGTGTGCGACGGCGTGGTGTGTTGGATGTTCCACGAGAACTCCATCTTCGAATATCTTTGCAAGAAGCTGGGCGTGTGCGCCGGACAGATCTCCGAGGATGGCCTGTTCACGGTGCTGCCCACCGCCTGCATCGGTTTCTGCGACCACGCCCCGGCCATGCTGGTCAACGGCAGATTGTACGGTCCCCTTACCCCGGAGCTGATCGACGAGATTTTGGAAAAATTGCAGACAGAATACTGCGAGCTGGTGGTTTGCAAGTGAGGCGATAGAAGAAGTGGCACGGGCCTCCGGCCTGTGATCACCGGCTGGAAGCCGGTGCCACTAAGGCTGTTTTCATGAGGGGTTTACGGCGGGCACGGAGGCCCGCCCCACCAGTTACGGTTGAACCGAGCTCATAATGGACCCTATAGCTGAAGAAGTGCTGTTTAAAAATCGCCGGCCGGACCGGCCCGCCACCCTGGATGAATACCGCCAGAGCGGCGGCTACGAGGCCTTGATCGAGGTCGTGAAAGAACGGACCCCGGATGAGGTCCGCCAACTGGTGACGGACTCCGGCCTCCGGGGCCGGGGCGGCGCCGGCTACCCCACCGGCCGCAAGTGGGGCTTTATTACCGCCGATGCCGGCTTCCCCCGATACGTAGTGCCCAATACCGACGAAATGGAGCCCGGCACCTACAAGGACCGGGTGCTGGTGAATATCGACCCGCACCTGGTCATCGAGGGCATCATCCTGGCGGGCTATGCAGTCCGGGCCGAGGCCGCCTATTTTTTCATCCGTCCCTCCTATGAGCTGGACGCCCAGCTCATCGAACGGGAGGCGGAAGTGGCCCGGCAGGCCGGGTTCCTGGGAAAAAATATCCTCGGGAGCGATTTTTCCTTCGAGATGGTGGTGCACCGCAGCGCCGGGCGCTATATCTGCGGCGAGGCCACGGCCCAGGTCAACGCCATCCAGGGCAACCGGGCCCATCCCATGAAAGACCGCCACATGGCCGACGACGGCCTCTGGCACCGCCCCACCATCGTCAACAACGTGGAGACCCTGGCCTGCGTGCCTCACATCCTGCGTCACGGGGCGGCCTGGTTCAAAGGCCTGGCCCGGTCCAAGACCGGGGCCGGCACCAAGCTCTATTGCGTCAGCGGCAAGGTCAATAAGCCCGGCTGCTACGAGTTGCCCATCGGTATCCCGCTGCGTGAGATCATCGAGGAGTCGGCCGGTGGTATGATGCCGGGCTCGGAGCTCAAGGCGGTCATGCCCGGCGGCGCCTCCACCGCCTTTATGCCCGCCAAATACTACGACGTGGAAATGGATTTCGACCCTCTGCGGGCCGTGGGGCACCGCCTGGGGACCGCAGCCATTATGGTGTTTGACCACAACACCTGTCTGGTGGCCGCCACCCTGAACCTGATCGAATATTTTTCCCGGGAATCCTGCGGTTACTGCACCCCCTGCCGGGAGGGGCTGCCCTACATCCGGGACCTGCTCTGGCGCCTCGAGGCCGGGGAGGGCCGGGAGGAATTTATCCTCATGCTGCAGCAGATGGCCGGGCACATGGACAAGGCCTACTGCGCTTTTGCTCCCGGTGCGGCGGAGTCGGTGCTGGGCTTGCTGAAATATTTCGAGGACGAGGTTCGGGAGCACATCAGCCAGAAGAAGTGCCCCTTCACTGAGGCCTACCGGCCGCACCGGCAGCTATGGTATCCGGCGGAGTGAAATGAACCGTAGGGGCGAACCTCGTGTTCGCCCGCAGGGGCGAATACAAGATTCGCCCCTACAATGATAATATGCCCAAGCTCATCATCGATAACCGGCCCATCGAGGTCCCGGCCGGGACCAAGGTCATCGCGGCCGCAGAAAAGCTGGGAATCATGATCCCCCGCTTCTGCTACCACCCCGGCTTGGGCTCCTTCGGCGCCTGCCGCATGTGCGCGGTGAAGTTCCTGGAAGGGCCGGTGCGGGGCGTGGAGATGAGCTGCATGGAGGACGCCCAAGACGGCATGGTGGTTTCCACCACCGACCCCGAGGCGGTGGAGTTCCGCAAGTACGTCATCGAGTGGCTCATGATGCACCACCCCCTGGATTGCCCGGTGTGCGACGAAGGCGGCCACTGCCTCCTGCAGGACGAGACCGTCTCGGGCGGCCACGGCCGGCGGCGCTACCTGGGCCCCAAGCGCACCTATCACGACCAGTATCTGGGGGTCTTCGTCCAGCACGAAATGAACCGCTGCATCCACTGTTGGCGCTGCCGCAATTTTTACCAGGGCTTTGCCGGCTACCGGGATTACGGGGCCATGCAAATCGGCAACCGCATGTATTTCGGGCGCTTCGAGGATGGGCCTCTGGAGAGCCCCTTTGCCGGCAATCTCATCGACGTCTGCCCCACCGGGGTGCTCACCGACAAGCCGGGCCGCTTCGTCGGGCGGCGCTGGGACTTCGAGCGCGCCCCGTCGCTGTGTCTTAACTGTTCCCTGGGCTGCAACACCACGGGCAGCGCCCGCTACCGGCAAATGTGGCGCCTGGAAGGCAGGTTCAATGAAATGGTAAACGGCTACTTCATCTGCGACCGGGGGCGTTATGGCTTTGCGTACGAGAGCCATCCCGAGCGGCCCCGCCGGGCCAGGATTTCGGGGACCGAGGTGGAGTGGCAGGAGGCGATCCAGGCAGCCGCGGCCAGACTCAGCCAAATCGCCGCCACCGCCGGCCCCGCGGCCTTCGCCTGCCTGGGCTCGGCCCGCAGCAGCCTGGAGAGCCAGGCCGCGCTCAAACGCTTTTGTCTAGCCCTGGGCTGGTCCGGACCTCGCTACTTCTCCGTCCCCTCTCAGGAGCGTAAGGTCAGGGTTGCGGTCGCCCGTTTGGACGCCCGCCTGGCCGTGTCCATGCGGGAGATCGAAGCGGCGGATTTCGTTCTGGTCGTCGGGGCCGATCCGGTCAACGAGGCCCCCATGCTGGCCCTGGCTCTGCGCCAGGCCTGGCACCGGGGAGCCATCGTGGCAGTGCTGGATCCCCGGCCGGTCTTTCTGCCTTTTGAGTTCGAGCATCTGCCCCTGGCCCCCGGAAACCTGGATGCTGCCCTGTGGGCGCTGGCGGCCGGGGCCGTCGGCCCCTCCCCCTCTCTGCCAAAATCTTTTGCCCAGATCATGGACCGCCTGGCCGACCTGGGGGGGCACCTGGCCCAAAGCCAGCGGCCGATCATCGTTTGCGGCACCGACGTCGTCCGGGAGTCCACCCCGGGCCTAGCCGCGGACCTGGCCCTGCTGCTCCGGAAGGCTGGCCTGAATGCCGGCCTCTTTTACCTGCTGCCCGGCGCCAACGCCTTCGGGGCCGGCCTGCTGTCGCCGGCCGGGGAGGGTCTGACCCCGCTGCTGGAGGACCTGGAAGCGGGCGCGGTCAAGGCCCTGATGGTGGTGGAAAACGACCCCTTCTGGGACTACCCGGACCGGAGACGCCTGGTCAGGGCCCTGGATAAGCTGGAGCTGCTGGTGGCCTTGGATTACCTGCCGTCGCCCACGGTGCAGCGGGCGGATTTCGTCTTTCCCACCCTCACCCTATTTGACCGGACTCATTCCAGCTTCGTCAACCAGGAGGGCCGCCTGCAGCTGGCCCCGCCGGTGCATCTGGGCGGCATTCCCCTGGCTCAGGTCAGCCCGGAGGGGCATCCGCCCCGGACCTTCCTGAGTCACATTCCCGGCGGTGAGCCCCGGACCCCGGCGGAGATCTTGCGGGAGTTGGCCGCGGCCATGTCTGCTCCCGTTGAACTCTCAGGAGATGGCCTCTGGGATTGGCTGACCGCGGAAAATCCCGTTTTTGCCAACCTTGCCGCTTTATTTGAGGCGCCCCCCGGCGCCCGGCTCCTGCCCCCGGCCAGCCCGGCCCGGACTTTTCCTCCGGCCGCGGCCCCAGTCACAATGGAGCGGCCCCCAGACCACCTGGAACTCCTCCTGGTGGACTTAACCTTCGGCACCGAAGAGCTGGCCAGTTACTCCAAGCATATCCAGCCGGCGGAGGAGCCGCCCCGGCTGCGGATGCATCCCGCAGACGCCGCCAAGTTGGGCCTCAGCTCCGGCGACCGGGTGGCCCTGCGGCTCCCGGGCGGAACTCTGGAGGTTGACCTTCAGGTGGCGGGAAATATGGCCCCCGGGGTCCTGGTATTGCCCCGGCACCGGCAGTTGAACTGGCGCCTGGCGCCGGACTACCAGGTGATGGTTTCTTATCGCGATATCGTCAAGGTGGAAGCCTAATGTCAGCCTGGACCTTGGGAATCGTCTTATTGCTCATCAAGCTCCTGGTGGTGCTGGTAGTCTTGCTGCTTCTGGCCGCCTACCTGATTTACGTGGAACGGCGGCTCTTGGGCTTTATGCAGTTGCGCCTGGGCCCCAACCGGGCCGGGCCCCAGGGCTTGCTGCAACCCATCGCCGACGCGGTGAAACTGCTGACTAAAGAAGATTTCATCCCCGCCGGGGCCGACCGGGTCATCTTCCTCTATGCCCCGGCCCTGGTGGCGGGCACGGCGCTCCTCATCTTCGCCGTGATCCCCTTTGCCCGGGGCTGGACCTTCCGGGGCCAGGAGATTCCCGGGGTGATCAGCGATCTCAACGTCGGCCTGCTCTTCATCCTGGCGCTGTCCTCCATCGGCGTCTACGGAGTGGCCCTGGGGGGCTGGGCCTCCAACTCCAAGTTTTCTCTGCTGGGGGCCATCCGGGGCGCGGCCCAAATGATCAGCTACGAACTCTCCCTGGGCCTGGCGCTCGTGCCGGTGGTGATGCTGGCCCGCTCCTTTTCCCTGATGGATATCGTCCAAGCCCAGGAGCGCCTGCCCTTCATCATCCTGCAACCCCTGGCCTTCATCATCTTTTTTACCAGCGCCGTGGCGGAGATGAAGCGCATCCCCTTCGACCTCCCTGAGGCGGAAAACGAGCTGGTGGCCGGCTACCACACCGAATACAGCGGCATGCGTTTCGGCCTTTACTTTCTGGGGGAGTACGTCACCATGGTGACCCTGGGGGCGCTGGTGGCGGTTTTCTTCCTGGGCGGCTGGCGGGGGCCGTTCCTGCCGCCGCTCCTGTGGTTTTTTATCAAGGTCTTTATCGTCGTCTTTGCCATCATCTGGATCAGGGCCACCCTGCCCCGGCTACGCTACGACCAGCTGATGGAATTCGGCTGGAAGATCCTGATTCCGGTGGCGCTGTTAAACATCATCATCACCGGCGGGATCATGCTGGCGCTGAGGTGATGAAAGTGATTTTAAAGGAGCCGCAGGCTTTACGTGAAAGGCCCTGTAGGGGCGGCTCGCGAGCCGCCCCTACAAGAAATTTTATTATCGGGGAGGCTGAAAAGAGATTGATTCCCCCTCACCCTAACCCTCTCCCCCATTGGGGGAGAGGGGATAATAAGGAACTCCATTTCTGCACTCATTAATATGAGGACCGAAGATGATTCATACTCCCGAACCAGCTAAAGCCAAACCGCCCGGCGCCGGGAAAAGCAGTTTCGACCTCATTGAGCCGTCAAAACTCCTGGCAGAATTGCAGCTCCCCAAGAACATCACCTTCCTGGACCTGGGCTGCGGGGCCGGCAACTACACCCTGGCGGTGGCCGAAGTCCTGGGCAAACACGGGGTGGTCGTCGCCCTGGATCTGTGGCAACCGGGCCTCGAGACCCTGGAAGAGCGGGCCGCAGCCGCCGGCCGCCACAACATCCGGGCCCTGTTGGCGGACATCAGCAAGATTGTGCCGTTGGGGGACGGTAGCGTCGACGTCTGCCTGATGGCCACAGTGCTGCACGACCTGGTGGAATTTGCCGCGGCCGACGGGGCCTTGAAGGAAGCCCACCGGGTTCTGAAACCCGGGGCCACCCTGGCCGTCGTGGAGTTCGACAAAATCGAAGGCCCGCCGGGGCCGCCCCTTAAGATCAGGCTGACGCCGGCGGAAGTGGAAAACCTGGTCACCCCTTATGGCTTCCAAAAGACCCGGACGGCCCGGGTCGGGCCATATAATTATTTGATTTTATTTACCAAAAATAGGTTTTAACTCGTAGGGCGGGTTTAAAACCCGCCCCCACGCCGCCCAATTAATGATTGAACGCACTAGATAAGGTGGTGCTGTTTATGGCCGAAATTAAAGACCCCAGGCGGGACCGCCCCAATCTTCTGAAGGTAGTCTCCAGGGGCATCGCCGGGCTGTGGCACGGCTTCACCATGGTACTGCGGCATTTGGGCCGGCGGTCCATCACCGAGCAATACCCCGAATACAAGCGGTTCCTGCCGGAGCGGGCCCGGGCCCGGATCATTCTCACCCGGGACCCGGACGGCGAGGAGCGCTGCGTGGCCTGCTTCCTCTGTTCCGGGGTTTGCCCAGTGAGCTGCATCTCCATGGAGTGCGGAACGCGCCAGGACGGACGCCGCTGGGCCCCGTGGTTTCGTATCAATTTTGCCCGCTGCATTTATTGCGGCCTGTGCGAGGAGGCCTGCCCCACTCTGGCCATCCAGCTCACCCCCTTTTACGAGTTTTGCGAGGCCGACCTCCTGGCCATGGTGGCGGAAAAGAAAGACCTGCTGGTGGACCACGGCGGCAAGAATCATGACTACAATTTCTACCGCTTTGCCGGGGTGGCCATGGTGGGCGACAAGGGCAGCCACGTGGACGAAGCCGCCCCGGTGGACCTCAAGAGCAATCTGCCATGAATCTGTACGGCATCATTTTTTATATTCTGGCCTTCATCATCCTGCTGAGCACCGCTTTGGCCATCACGCGACGCAATTTGATGCACGCCATCGTCTTCCTGGTGCTGTCCTTTTTCGGCACGGCGCTGCTCTTTTATCTGCTGGGCGCCCCGTTCCTGGCGGTCCTGGAGGTGATTATTTACGCCGGCGCCATTATGGTGCTGTTTCTCTTCATCGTCATGATGCTGGAGATCAAGCCGCCGGATATGCCCCGGGGCGCTTACCTGCGCCAGTGGCTGCCCGCCGCAGTCCTGGGGGTTCTGTGCCTGGCCGCGGCCTTCGTCCTGATCATCTTTAAGTCCGGCCGCGGCCTGCCCCTGCCTTTGAGCGCGGCCTCGCCCCTGGAATTCGGCCGGTTTTTGTTTCAGAAATACTGGTTTTCGGTGGAGATCGTCTCGTTTTTGCTGTTTGCGGCCCTGGTGGGGGCCTTGTATTTGGGTAGGAGCGAGGAATAAGACTGTAGGGGCGGCTCGCGAGCCGCCCCTACAAAAGAAAAGGCACTTACGGAGACCATCGTCCCATACAGCCACGTGCTGGTCCTGGCCGGGGCCCTCTTTCTCCTGGGCGCGGCCTGCGCCGTGGCCCGGCGGAACCTGGTGATGATCCTCATCGGGGTGGAAGTGATGTTGAACGCCGCGGGCCTGGCCCTGGTGGCCGGCTCGCTGCGCTGGCAGCAGCTGGACGGCCAAGCCCTGGTGCTCTTCATCATGTGCGTGGCCGCGGCCGAAGTCGCGGTGGGCCTGGCCCTCATCGTCTATTCCCAGCGGCGCACCGGGAGCCTGGATGCCGACCGCTACAACCTTATGAAGGGCTGACGGTTTGGTGGCACAGGCTTTCTAGCCTGTGCAGGGATTGCTTGCACAGCCTGGAAAGGCTGTGCTACCAGAAAAGTTAAGGTAGGGCTGAAGTGGAAACCGTCTTATTGCTCTTATTGCTCTTGCCCCTGGGCGGCGCGGTGCTCAACGCCGTTTTGGGGCGCTTTTTGCCCCGGCGGGCGGTGGAAATCGCGGCCTGCGCCGCGGTCCTGGGGGCCATGGTGGCCGCCGCCGTCGCCCTGATCCTGGCCGGCGACCGGGCCCATGACCTTACCTTTTTTCAATGGTTCGGGGCCGGCGACTTCGCCACGGCCATGAACGTTCACTATGACCCCCTGGCTGCGGTCATGGCCCTGATGGTCACCTTTGTGGCTGCCATCATCCATCTCTACTCCGCCGCCTTCATGCGGGACGACCACGATTACGTCCGCTATTTCTGCTACCTGAACCTGTTCGTCTTCGCCATGCTGGTGATCACCGTGGCGGACAGCCTGATCTTCGTCTACCTGGGCTGGGAGGGGGTGGGCTTCTGTTCCTATGGACTGATCGGCTTCTGGTACCGGGATGAGGCCAACGCCAACGCCGGCCGCAAGGCCTTCATCTGCACCCGCATCGGCGATGTCGCCTTCGGCGTGGCCCTGGGCCTGTTTTTCGTCCTGTTCGGCAATTTTTCCATCACTTATATCAATGCCCATGCCGCCCAACTAAGTGGCACTCTGGTTACCGCCCTGGCCCTGTTGTTGCTCTGGGCTGCCGCGGGTAAATCGGCGCAACTGCCCCTGACGGTGTGGCTGCCGGACGCCATGGCCGGCCCCACCCCGGTCTCGGCCCTGATTCACGCCGCCACCATGGTCACCGCCGGCACCTATCTGCTCATGCGGCTGTTCCCGTTGGTTAAGCTCTCCCCCACGGCCATGCTGGTCATTGCCGGGGTGGGCTCCATCACCGCCCTTTACGCCTCCTTTGCCGCCCTGGCCCAATGGGACCTCAAAAAGATGCTGGCCTATTCCACCATCAGCCAGGTGGGCTACATGTTTCTGGCGGTGGGGGCCGGCGACATCGTGGGCGGCCTCTTCCACCTGGTGTCCCACGCCTTCTTCAAGGCGCTGCTCTTTTTGGCCGCGGGCGTGGTCATCCAGGCCCTGGCCGAGGAGCACAACATCTTCCGCATGGGCAACCTGCGCCGCCGCCTGCCCGCGGTTTACTGGCTCTTTCTGATCGGCGCCGTCTCCCTGAGCGCCTTCCCGCTGCTGGGCGGCTTCTTCAGCAAGGACCGCATCTTATTGGCCACCTTTATCCATCCGGGAGCCACTTACAAAATATTCTGGATTATTGGCCTGGTGGCGGCCTTTTTGACGCCGCTCTACACCTTCCGGGTCTTCTTCGTGGCCTTTCCGGAGCGCCCAGCCGGCCGCGGGGCCGATGAGATCCACCCCACCCCCCGGTTCATGGCCTGGGTGCTGTGGCCCCTGGCGGTCTGCGCCCTGGGCGACGGTCTGTTAAATCTGCCGGGGGGCTTCGGCAAGAATTTTCTCGGCAATTATCTCGCCGGCGTCCCCGGGGCCCGGCCGGACCTGGGGGCCGCCGTGGCTACGGAGTGGGCCATGGGCCTCACCAGTGCCGCCATCGTGGTGGCTTCCATAGTTCTGGCCTATTGGCTCTATCGCCGCCGGCCAGTCCGGGAACCGGCCCTCGTAGGCTACTGGGACTTGTTGTTTTCCGGCTTTTACCTGGACCGGCTTTATCAGTTGGTCTTTGTCAGACCCTATGAGGCCCTAGCCCGCTTCCTGTGGCGGCAGGTCGATGACCGCTATGACCGGGGCCTCGTTAAGGGCGCCCGGGCTGTCTTCCGGCCTTACCGGGCCCTGGCCGACTTCTGCTGGCGCCAGGTCGATGAACTCGTCATCGACGACGGGGTGGTGAGGGCCGCCGACGGCCTGATGACCGCTTCCCGGGGCCTGGGGTATTGGACCACCGGGCGGCTGTCCACCTATCTGAAGATGCTGCTCCTGGGCTTGACCATTTTCTTCTGTGCCCTGGGCGTGAGCTGGTACCTGGGGTAACGGAGGGCTGAACCATGCTGCAATTTCCCATCCTATCCGTCATTATCTTCTGGCCGATCCTGGGCAGCTTTGTGGCCCTGGCCGCTTACCGCAGCCCCCGCCTAGTGCGCTGGCTCAGCCTGGTGGTCACCCTGGTTGAAATAGCCCTGGTGGCCTCGCTCTTTTTCCTGGATCTTCAGCCCCATGCCGGACCTCACGGCACCTGGCTGCTGTTGGAGGACTACCCCTGGATCCCGTGGTTGGGGGCCCGCTACAGCCTGGGCCTGGACGGCATCAGCCTGCTACTCCTCCTGCTGGTCGGCTTCATCAACATCTTCTGCGTGCTCTGCTCCTGGAAGGCCATCAATTTTAAGGAAGGGTCTTTTTACTTCTTCATCCTGTTTCTGGAGGGCACCCTGGCCGGCCTGTTCCTGGCTGCCGACCTGCTGCTCTTTTATCTCTTTTGGGAAATCCAGATCATCCCCATGTTTTTCCTGGTGGGCATCTGGGGCCACGAAAACCGCAGCCACGCGGCCATCAAGTTCCTGCTTTACACCCTGGCCGGCAGCCTGGTGATGCTCATCGCCCTCCTGGCCCTCTACATTATCCACGGACATCAAACCGGGATTTACACCTTCTCGGTGTACCAGTTGACCCAGCACGGCCCCTTGGGCCGCACCACCGAAATCCTGCTATTTGCCGCCTTTCTCCTGGCCTTTGGCATCAAGGTCCCGCTCATTCCGGTGCACACCTGGCTGCCCGACACCCATACCGAGGCCCCCACCGCCGGCAGCGTGGTCCTGGCGGGACTCCTCCTGAAGACCGGCGTCTATGCCATCTTCAGATTTGCCATGCCGCTCTTCCCCCAGGCCGCCAATCTCCTGACGCCGCTGTTGCTGATCCTGGCAGTGGGCGGCCTGTTCTATGCCGCCTGGATCGCCCTGGCCCAAACCGATATCAAGCGTCTGGTGGCCTATTCCAGCATCGCCCACATGGGCCTGGCCATCATCGGCATTGTCATCTGGAACGCCGTGGCCTTGAGCGGGGCCATTCTGCAAATGATCAACCACGGCCTCTCCACTTCGGCCCTGTTCATCATGGTGGGGATGCTGGACGAACGCCTGCACTCCCGGGACTTTGCGGTGCTGGGCGGCCTCTGGAGCCGGATGCCGGTGTTCAGCGCCTTTTTCCTGCTCTTTGCCCTGTCCTCCCTGGGCCTGCCGGGCCTCAATAATTTTGTGGGGGAGATGCTGGTCCTGGTGGGCGTCTTTAGGGCCAAGCCGGTCATCGCCATCTTGGGCTTTGCCGGCATCGTCTTTGGAGTGATCTACATCCTGAGGATGGTGCAGGACTCCCTGTTTGGCGAACCGCGCGCCGAACATGTCCTCTGGGATGTTAACCCCAGGGAAGTGGTGATCCTGGGAGTCCTGGCCCTGGCGGTGCTCTTCATCGGTCTGCACCCCGGGCCGGTGTTGCAGTTGTTGGATCAGCCGATCCAAACCATGCTCCAGCAAACCACCCAGGTGGCTTCAATATGGTAACGGACCATGCCCACTGATTGGCCCGGGCTGATCCCGGTTCTCATCTTGGCCGGCGGCGGCTCCCTCATCTTCTGCACCGGGGCTTTCTGGCGCCGCCAGCCCCGGGAGTTGCTCTTTGCCCTGGCGCTGCTCTTCGCCGCGGCCGCCGGGACGGCGGCCCTGATGGTGACCCCGGGCAGTCCCAGCTCCGAAGGTATGCTGGACCTAAGCGGCTACGCCCGATTTTTTACCTGCCTGTTCGCAGGGATCACCGCCATTACAACCCTGTTCCTGCGCCAGTATGCCCGGGCCCGGGGCTTTGCCGGCGACGAACTCTACGGCCTGCTCCTCTTTGCCGCCCTGGGCATGGTGCTGGTGGCCGGGGCCATGAACTGGGTCATCTTTTTCCTGGGCCTGGAGCTCCTCTCCCTAGCCTTGTACGTCCTCATTGCGGTGCGCAAGGGCGAGGCGGCCTCCAATGAGGCCGGCCTGAAGTATTTCATCATGAGCGCCGTGGCCTCGGCCTTCCTCACCTTCGGCATCGCCCTGCTCTATGCCGTGAGCGGCAGCCTGCAGGTGGCCGGCTCCCTGGCCGCGGCCTTGAATTACCCCGACTATCTCCCGGTGATCCTGCTGTCCCTGGCCCTAATTTTCGTCGGCATCGGCTTCAAAACCTCCCTGGCGCCTTTCCACCTGTGGACCCCGGACGTCTACCAGGGGGCCCCGGCGCCGGTCACGGCGTTTTTGTCCACCGGCTCCAAGGTGGCCCTGTTCGCGGCGCTGCTGCGCTTTGCCATGCTTGCGCCCGAGCCGGTGTGGGCCTCCTGCCTGCCCTGGCTCTGGGGCCTGGCGGTTCTCACCATGGTGGTGGGCAACGTCACCGCCCTTTACCAGACCCAGGTCAAGCGCCTCCTGGCTTACTCTTCCATCGCCCAGATGGGGTATCTTTTCATGACCCTGGTGGCCGTCAAGCAGGGCGGCCTGCCGGCCCTGCTGTTTTACCTGGCGGTCTATGCGGTCATGGACCTGGGCGCCTTTGGCCTGATCGGCAGCTTTTCTCCGGCCCAGGCGTCCCCCGACCTGGACGACATCGAAGCTTACCAGGGCCTGGGCTATTCCCAGCCCTGGCGGGCGGCGATTTTCGCCGCCTGCCTCATCTCCCTGGCGGGGCTGCCCCCCACTGCGGGCTTCATGGGGAAATTAGCCCTGTTCCGGGCGGTGCTACACGCCGACTTTGTGATTCTGGCGCTGATCGGCATCCTGACCGTCATCCTCTCCCTTTATTATTATTTTAAAGTGGTGGTGGCGATGTACTTGAGCCCGGCCGCAGCCGGCGCCATCGTACCCGCGGCCGACCCGGCCGTCCGCCTGGCCGGCGCCATCATCCTGGTCCTGATTCTGTGGTGGGGCCTGGCCCCAGCAGTCCTGTTCAACCTGATCGAGCGGATTGCCGCGGTTTTGCCATAGGTCCGCCCCGACAATGCTTGACGTCCGGCCTTTTCTCGTTCCCAAGCCCCTGCTTCGGAACGAAAAAAAGGGCACGGCATGCCGTGCCCCTACCAGCCGACATCATTTCCACCGTAGGGGCACAGCTTGCTGTGCCCTTTTAGGGCGGACACCTAGGTCCGCCCCTACAGATGAAAATCCCGCAACACCTTAAATAACTTGTCCTCCCGGCCGCCGAAGAAATGGTCGGTTCCTGCGATGATGATGATCTCCGGCGTAGCCCTGGGCGACTCGCCTGTGGGTCGGCCCTCAGCGGCAAACAGCCGCCGCAAATCCGTTAACGGGCAAAGGTCGTCGCGGTCGCCCGCCACCACCAGCCGGAGGCCGGGCACCCGGGGCAGCCAGGAGAGGTCCATGAAGGCGATGGGGGGCGCGATGAAGACCGCCCCCTGGACCATCAGCCCCTGCAGCAGGGCCCGGCCCGCCACGAAGGCCCCGAAGGAGTAGCCCACCAGGTAGTGGGGGCCGGGGGTCCGGGCCCGTAGGAAATCCAGGGCCGCGGCTACATCATCCACTTCAGCCTCACCACCACCGTAGGTCCCGGTGCTGCGGCCCACGCTCCGGAAATTGAAGCACAGGGTGGCAAAGCCGCGGGTGTGGAAGGCTCGCTCCGCGGTCCAGACCACATTGTTGTTCATGGAGCCACCGAACAGGGGGTGGGGATGGGTGATGACCACCCCGGACCCTCCGGTTCCCGGTGAAAAGCGGCCTTCCAGGGTGACGTCCCGGCCTGGGATGGTAACCGTGTCGGTCATGGCAGGTCGTGGTAGCCGCAGGCCCTGACAAAAAACCTGCGCCGCCAATTTATTAATGGGAGCGGAAAAGAGATTACTTCCCTCTCGCCCTAACCCTCTCTCCCATTGGGGGAGAGGGGATCAAGAAGGAACCCCATTTCTGCACCCATTAATAACTTCAAAGACAAATGTTGACGGCCGCGGGCCGTCCTATAACTGGTGCGTAGGACGCACCCTACATAAAACTTTTCGAAGCAGAATTACGGCGGCCGCGGGCCGTCCTATAACTGCTCACTGCTCACGGCTTACGGCTCACTTTTTTGGCGGCCTGATAGACATCCGTAATAATCTGCCCCGACAATTGCTCCAGGGCCCGGCTCATGGCCTGGGCCAGGCCGCCTGGGGTCTTCTCGGTGAGCGGTTCCGCCGCCTGGTATTTCTTCTGGAAGAGCACCCGCTTGGTGATCTCTTTTTCGCTGGTATCCAGCAGAGTGATATTCAGGGCCAGGGAGGCCTGCCAGATCTCCCCCTGGTCAACCTCTTGCATCTCTTCCACCCCGCCTTCCAGGGCAAACCTGGCTTTGGTGGGACTGTCGGTGGCCAGGACCGCCTTGAAAATCCGGGAGTTTCGCAGATCCCGGATCAGGTAGTCGGTGACCAGGTATCCCGGGTTGACCCGCCAGCGGCTGTAATTGTAAGTCTCACTCTTATAGGGGCTGGTGCGATAAACCATGGCCGTGGTGTTAAAGGCCTGGGCCACGGCGAAAGGCTCGACCTTGAGGCTGTCAGCCAAGGGCGCGGCCTTGACCGGCGGGGCGGGGTAGTCCAGCAGGTACTTCTGCACCAACATGGGGGGCTTGCCGCAGCCGCACCACAGGAGCAAGAGGAGCAGGAGGGCGGTAATTTTCAACATGGAGGCAAGCTTGGTCATCATCTCAACCTTTCAGTGGAAATGTAGCGCCGGCGCCCTCGCCGGCGAAAGAACCGCCGGGGGCGGCGGTTCTACATGGCTCTATTCATTAAACCTCTTCTTGGGCGGTTTGCCGAAGAGGAGGTCCGAGGGCCGGTCATTGATCCGCCCCACGAAGGAATCCAGGGTTTCCGAGGTCTGCCGCAGATTCTCGCTGATGGCCTTGACCTCGGTGGCGATGGCCTGGGTTTTGCCCATGGCCTCGCGAATATTCAGGGCCCCGATTTCCTCCTGCACCTTAGTCAGGAGGGCCTGGGTCCCTTTGAGGGCCTCTCTGGCCTCCACCACCACATCTTCCAGCCGCCCCGCGGCAATCATCTTATCAATCCTTTCGGAAGAATTTTTCAAGTTGGCCGTGAGGCCCTTGACGTTGGCGATGATGGCCTCCATGTCCTTGCCCCGGAAGAAGATTTCGATCTGGGCGACGGTGGATTTAACCTGGTCAAAGATGCCCCGGGTATCCATTTGACTGAATTTATCCACCACGGCATTGACCCCCGCCATTATCTTGGCGATCTCCCCAGGGCGGGAGGGAATGACGGGATATTCCGAGGGAAAACTGATCTTGGGAGACAATTCCGCCTCGCCTTTCTTCTGGCGGTCCAGCTCGACGAAGACCATGCCGGTGATCCCCGCCACTTTTAGTTGCGCGATGGTGGTCTTAGGCAGGTCTTCCCGTAAATTAACCTTCATGACCACCGAGATGAGTCGGTTATCCGGGGCCACGCCGATCCTTTCCACCCGACCGACGTCAACCCCCCGATATTTGACAATCGAGTCCTTTTGCAAACCCTGGACCGATTCGTCGAAATAGGCGATATAGCGGTTGCCCTTCTCGAAGTATTTGGTGGCCCCCACCCAAATGATGGCCACCACGGTGAGGATAATGCCCAGGCTGACAAACAGCCCCACCATGAATTTGGATGTCTTGCCGGCCATTTAAGCTCTGACCTCCTTTGCCTCCAAGGGCTGACGGTTGAAGAAGCTGGTTACCCGGAGGTCCGGGGAATGCTCCTTGAGGTCCTTGGGGTCGCCCACGGCGATGATGCCTTGGGCGCTTTTATCCAGCATCACCACCCGGTGGGCGATGCTGAAGATGGATTCCAGTTCATGGGTGACGATCACCATGGTGGTGCCCATGCCGGCGTTGATCCCTTTGATCAGGTTGTCCAGTTCCACCGAGGAGATGGGATCCAGGCCGGCGGAAGGTTCATCGAAAAACAGCACGGTGGGGTCCAGGGCCATGGCCCGGGCCAATCCCGCCCGTTTTTTCATGCCCCCGGAGATTTCCTCGGGCAGGTGATTTTCGTAGCCGGCCAGGTTGACCAGGCTGAGCTTCATCTTGACGATGGCCTCGATGGCGGCCGGGGAGAGATCGGTGTATTCCTGGAGGGGCAGAGCCACGTTTTCCGCCAGGGTCATGGAGCCGAAGAGCGCCCCCGACTGGAAGAGGACCCCGAAGTCCATGCGCAGCTTGCGCAACGCCGCCTCATTATTGGCATCAACCTTAACTCCATTGATCAAAACCCGGCCGGCGGCAGGCCGGTACAGGCCGATCATGTGCTTCAGGAGGGTGGACTTGCCGCAGCCGCTGCCTCCCAGAATCACCAGAATCTCGCCTTTGAAGACCTGGAAACTGACGCCGGCCAGGATGGTGTCGTCGCCAAAGCGGGCCGTCAGATTTTCCACTTCAATGACCGGAGTCTTATCCATCATGCCTATCTCGGCGCCTTGGCTGCGTGAGCAAATAAAAACGTAGGGTGGGCACGGTCCACCAACTCCTCCTGATTATCCTCTAATTCCTCTGGGTTATCCTCACGGAAAGTTGCAAAGATTTTGCCTTTTTAAAAAAACTCTGGCGCCTTAACGTGTTGGCGTCGTGGCGTGAGATAAAAATGCAGCATGGCAGGCGAGACGCCCGCCCTACCAATCCTCATCTGACATAGTGCAGCACCAGGGCGAAGGCCGAGTCGGTGACGATGATGAGGAAGATGCCCGCCACCACCGCCGAGGTGGTGGCCGACCCCACCGCCTCGGCCCCGCCTCTCACCTGGAAGCCCCGCTGGCAGCCGATGCCGGCGACGAGCAGGGCAAAGACCGCGGCCTTGATCAGGCTGGAGACGAGATCGAATAATTCGATGCTCCGCTGGGTCTCGGTAATATATGAGTAAATCGTCAGGTCCAGGCCCAGGACCCCGATGATCAGGCCGCCCAGCAATCCGAACAAAATGGCGTAAATGGTGAGCAGGGGCACCACGATCATGGCGGCCAGGACCTTGGGTACGGCCAGGAAGCGGACCGGGTCGAACCCCATGGTCACCAGGGCGTCCACTTCCTCATTGACCTTCATGGTGCCGATCTCGGCCGCAAAGGCCGAGCCGGAGCGCCCGGCCACCAGGATGGCGGTCATGATGGGACCCAGCTCCTCGACCATGGCCACGGCCAGGAGGGACGCCACGTAAATATTAGCGCCGAATTGTTTGAGCTGCAGCGAGGTCATGAAGGCGATGATGAGGCCCAGGAGCAGGCCGATGAGGCCGACAATGGGCAGTCCATCCACCCCGGCCCTCTTCATATAGAACAGGACGTCGTCCCATCTGACGGAGCGAGGGTGGAGCAGGGCGGACCCCAAAGCGATGAGCAGTTCCCCCAGGAAGGTGAGCATCTGGACGAAGTCTTTGAATATTCGCTGGCTGGCTTCCCCCACCTGTTCCAACAGGCTGCTGGAGCGCACCGCCGGGATCAGGGCAGGCCTGGCCAGGGCCTCCGGATCGATGAGGTCCATGATCCGGCGGGCTTCCTCGGTCATGTTGATGAAGCGGCAGGGAATAGAACGGGCCCGGGACTCGCTCTGCAACTGGACCAGGGCCAGGGCCCCGGCGCTGTCCAGATATTCGACCCCGGCCAGATCGACGAGGAGCCCGGCCGGGCTCATCTGCCGCATCTGCGCCTGGAGGTCGGCCGACAGAAGGCTGAGATCATCCAGGGCCAGCCGCCCGGAGAGGGATAGGGTGATCTCCCGGCCCGGCTCACCGGTTACTTTGAGGACATGATGAGGCTGCGCTTTGGTCGCCTTTTTCATCGGAACCGTTAATTATGGTCTTTTAATATTAAAATCGATGCCCTGGAAATCTTGCTCCGTCAAGCCCCAGCGTTTTTTCGCTTCTTCAACGCTCAGGCTCAGAACCATGATGCCGACCAAATTTTCATCCTTTAAAAGAGGGACGCAAATGACGTAAATCTGCGCCCCGTTTTGCAAAAACAGCCGCTGCTGATTGATCCGGCGATCCTTCAGGGTTTGAGCCACCGCCTCATAGCTGGAGAAATTGCCCAAGGCCTCCTCCTTGTATGGGAACACTGTCAAGGTTTCGCCGGTTTTGTTTAGGATGCCGATCCGGAAGGGACACATGCGGCACAATTTGAGCGCCTCGGGCTCGAGGTGCTTTAAGGTTTCATTGATAGAGGCCACATCCCCTTTGACAATCGAGGTTACCACTCCCTGGCAGAGCCGGTCGAGGCATTCCTGCACTTCTTTTTTGAAAGCGGCCGCCGCCGGAGTTAAAGGGGGTTCTTTGGCCTGACAGCCGCTCAGAACCATCAGGAGGAACAGCAAAAAGATGGGGTAGCCCTTTAAGGGCCGGATCTTACTAACAAAATATTGGTCTCTCATTAGATCCTCCTGAGAAAAAATCCTACCCTGATCACTTATGTAGGCCCGACCCACTGGCCGGCAGTTTTTGAAATTTATCATTTTATCGGGGTGTTGACTACTGCCATTATTGCGACACTCAGGCCATTTTGCCCCAAAGTCGGTCGATTTCTTGGGCTCCAGGGTTTGAGGCGCCTCCTGGCCTCCCGCGCAGTAGAAAAGGCAGGTTATTTTCTTGTTTTTGCTTTTATAGATATTATGTTGAAAACTGTAGGGCTACGGCCACCTCTCAAAAGGAGCAGCAGCATGGATGCGGGAAACGGGGTACCTTTTCACGACCTGTCTGGAGCCGCCCATCATCCGGGGCGGCGCTTCCTCGCCTTAATCGGGCTGTTATTGGCCGCATTCTGGGCCCTCGACCTGGGCCTCCTGGCGACTCCGGGAGGAGCGCAACCACGCCGGCCCACCCAGGCGGCTGACCACCGCCCGGCGGCTACCGCGGCCCCGGACCAGCAGTTCACCATCGTCAAAATAGAACCGGATGCCAAGAGTGAAGAGATCCGGATCTTCTTCAGCAAGCCCGTCCCGCTGGCTGGTTTGCAGGGCAACCTGCGCCTTTTGCCGCTGAGTAAAATTGACTGGCGCAACTCCACCATGACCCAGGAAGGCCGGCTCACCTTAAAAGGCCGCTTCAAGTTCGGGCTGGGCTACCTGATCAACTTGCCGGAGAACTTCAAGTTGGTCGGCCTGACCTATGTGCCCACGGTCGCTGCCTTTTTCATGCCCGACCGGCCGCCCAAGGTGGAATTCGTCGAAAAGAAGAGCCTCATCGAACGGGACAGCCGGGAATTGCTCCATGTCCGGGCCCAAAATGTCAAGTCCTTGATGCTGGAAGGTATCAGGATTCCGCCCCTGCTGCTGCCTCAGGCCCTGGCCGTGGAGGATTCCCCGGCCGATTGGGACCGGGCCCTGACGGAGTTCAAGACCGGGGCTGAGGCCCTCAAGAAGCTGGCCAAAGGCAATAAGGCCCTGGCCCCCTTCCTCCTGGAACCTTTTGCGGAAAAGCAACTCTTTCCGGCGGCCGGCCAGAAGAACAAACCCCTGGCCGTGTCTCTGCCTCTCAGCTTTCGCCGGGATAAGGAAGGCGGGGCCCTGGAGCTTATCCGGGTGGGCGAGGGGGAGGTCGATCAGGCCGCGGCCACCGAACCCCGGGTCTTTCGCATCACCGACCTGGGCCTGACTTACAAACTCGGGAGCAACCAGGTGCTGCTGTGGGTCACCTCCATCAAAAATGCCGCCCCGGTGGCCGGCGTGCAGGTGGTGGGCTTCACCAAAGATCTGGAAGCCTTTCCCTTGGGCCAAACCGATAAGGACGGCATTCTCATTTTTCAGAAAAAAGAGCTGGAGGGGCTGTCTCTGAAGACCGCGGGAGACTTCCACCCGGTGAAACGGTTGGTGGATCACGAGCAACTTATCGGCCTGCTGGCCGGAGGCGCCACCGACGTCTCCTACATTCTACTAAAACCCGGAGAAAGCCTGAAGCCCGAGGGAATCTGGCAGGTCCGGGCCGGGGCCAAGGTCCGCCGCCTCAAGGGGCAGGTCTTCACCGAGCGGGGGGTCTATCGACCCGGGGAGACGGTGCACTTCAAGGGCCTCGTCAGGGAATACCTGCAAGGGCGCATCATCTCGCCCCAGGGAGACGCGTGTTCTTTCGAAATCACCAGTCCCAAAGGGGAAAAGGTCTTTTCCGGAGAGGAGACCCTGTCGGATTTCGGCGCGGCTGCCGGCGAGGTGACCGCCGCCGGCCACTGGCCCCTCGGCACCTACACCCTGAACATGTCTTTTGGTCATCAGGAGGAGGAGGCCCCGGCTGCCGCCCCAGGGCGGCGGGAGCGCTCGGATGAGGATGAGGATAGTACTGATAATAATCCCAGTAATGACGAGGCCGCTAAAGGGCCAAAAAATGAGGCCAGATGCACCTTTCAGGTCCAGGAATTCAAGGCGCCGCGCCATTTTGTGGAGATCGACTTTAAGCGCCTGACCCGGACCGAGAGCGGCTATGTCAATCAGAAGCTCCAGCGGGAGTTTGTCAAGATCGGCCTCAGAGGCGCTTACTACGCCGGCGGGCCGGTGAAACACGGCCAGGTGCGCTGGAAAGTGCACAAGGCCAAAACCAGCTACCAGGTGGCCGGTTTCGATAATTTCGATTTTGGCTATAGCCGGGAAGAGCCGGGCGAACTCATCGAGAGCGGCCAAGCCATTTTGGACGAAAAGGGCCGCACCGAACTGGAATTCCCCCTGGACCGCGAGGTCTTGTCCGGCGCCTCCGGCTACCTGGTGATCGCCACGGTGGTGGATTTTGATGGCCGGGCCGCGTCCAACAGCAAGAATTATCAGGTGGAGCCCGACTATCTGGTGGGCCTCAGCAGCCACCCCGGGGAGGTGCCGGCCGAAACAGAACAGGTCCTCAAAGTGGTGGCCGTGACCAAAGACGGCAAGCAGATCACCAAGGGGCAAATTCGGGCCGAGGTGCTGGAGAAGAGTTACGCCTATGTGGCCAAAAGAAACGAACAGGGCGACGTGTACTGGTCGGACCAGGAAACCTGGCGGAAGACTTACGCCACCGACCTGCCCCTGGAGAAGGGCGAGGCCGCCTTCCGGTTTGATTTTGGCTGGTACGGCCGCTACCTGGTGACCTTCACCTACCGGGACGACCGGGGTCGCAGCTTTACTTCGGCCACCACCTACCAGGTGGCCGGCGGCGGTCCTTATGAAGAGCGCGAAAGCCGGGAAAAAGCCTATCAGGTCTTGCCCCTAGCCGCCGACCGGCAGGCCTATGAGCCGGGCCAGACGGCCAAGATCGCCCTCCGGCCGAAAAGACCGGTCTCCTGCTACCTGGTCACCCTGGAGCAGGAGGGCCTGCTACAGCATCGGGTGGTAATGGCCAAGAAAGATGTGAAAGATTTGGAGATCCCCATCCTGGCCGAGTTTGCCCCCAATGTCTATGTTTCCGTGCTGGCCCTCACGCCTCGGGGGGAGTTCCCAGTTTTCGCCGGCCGCTACGATACCGAGGCCCCGGGGTTTTATTGGGGCAATGTCAATCTGTCGGTGCGCCAGGAGGTGGAGCACCTGCAGGTCAAAATCAGTCCGGAGGTCAAGGACCTCAGGGCCGAGCCGGGGGCCAACGTCACCCTGGACTTCGCGGTTCTCAACCAAAAAGGCCAGGGGGTGGCCGCGGAGATGGCGGTGGCGGTGGTGGATGAGGCGGTGCTGGCCCTCACCGGCTTCAAGACCCCCACCCTGGAGCAGTTGACCCGCTTCGACGGCCCCCTGGGGGTCTTTACCTTCGATTTGCGGGCCTGGCTATTGCACCAGACCCCGTATTATCTGGCCAGGAACGACCCCTTAACCGGCGGCGGCGGCCTGAATGCGGCGATGATGGCCAAACTTAGGCGCCGCTTTGAACCGGTGGCTTATTTCAACCCGGCCCTGCGCACCGGCCCCGACGGCCGGGCCCAGATATCCTTCACTCTGCCGGACAACATGACCAGCTACCGGATTTATGCGGTGACCGCGGACCGGGGCAGCGGCTTCGCCAGTCCGGAGCGGTCGCTCACGGCCACCAAGGATTTTTATCTGGAACCGGGCCTGCCGAGCTTCTTTAACCGGGGGGACCGCTTCAAGTTCCAGGTAGCCGCCTTCAATAATACCAAGGCCACCGGACCGGTGAAGTTCAAGGTCACGTCCGAGGGGGGCCTGTCCTTGCAGGCCGGAGAGGTTTCGCAGCCGCTCAAGGCCAAGGACAGCCTGGCGCTCACCGTCAGCGGCACCGCCACCCAGGCCGGACCGGTGGCGGCCCGTTTCGGAGCGGAATTCCAGGGACACGCCGATGCCGTGGAACTCAAGTTCGCGATTAACTCCGGGCTTATCCGGGACACGACGATCTTCTCCGGCACCCTGTCGGGGCCGTCCCGAGTCAAAATCGGCCTGCCGCCGTATCTGACCGGGGAGGCCGCTCAGAAACTTAACCCGGCAGAAATCCAGGCGATTTTAACCCTCTCCGGTTCGCCCTTCCTGCGGCTGAGCGAAGCCATGCGCTATTTGCTTACTTATCCTTACGGCTGCGTGGAGCAGACCAGCTCCGGGGTCCTGGCCCTGGCCGCCTTGCGGGGCGTCATCCGGGACCACCAGGTGCCCGGCCTCAGCCTGGAGGAGGTGGATAAGTACCTGAGCCGGGGGGTGCAGCGGATCTTGAGCATGCAGACCGATAACGGCGGTTTCAGCTACTGGCCGGGGCAGTCCGAGCCCCATGGCTGGGGGTCGATTTACGCCGGGGCGGCTTTGAGTCTGGCCAAGAAAAACGGGCTGGACGTCCCCGATGGATCTCTGGATAAGGCGCGGGGTTATTTTCGGGAACAGCTGAAAAACCCAAAGACCCCGGTCTCGGCCGAAGCCTTCGCCGCCTATATTCTGGCCCTGAACCAGGCGCTGGAACGGGACGTCTTGGCGGGTTTGCAGCGGAATTACGACAAGACCACCCGGGAAGGCAAGCTGCTGCTGCTCCTGGCGGCCCGGGAGGCCAGCTTGCGGCCCCTGGCGGAGCTGCAAAAGGACCTCAAACCCCTGTTGGGCCCGGACACCGCCAAAGAAACCTCCTGGGGCTGGGATGAATTCAACGCCCAGGCCCGGGGCCCGGCCCTGGCCCTGCTGGCGGCGAAAGCCATCATGCCGGAAGATCCGCTCACCAAGCAGACCGCATTACTGCTCTTGGGCGGCCTGGACCACCAGGGCATCTGGACCTCCACCAGCAGCACCGGTTGGGCCCTATTAGCCCTGGGGGAATACTTTAAAGGTCAAAAATTCGGCACCGAGCCCGGAGAGGTCACCATCAGCCAGCCCGGCGCCACCACCAAGCAGCAGCTCAAACTCGATCCCCGGGGCTTCCGCACGTTCAGTCTCAATCCCCAACTGCTGCTGAAAAACCCGGTGGTGGAGGTCGAAGCCGCCTCCGGCATCACCTGGCTCTACAAGCTGGAGCTGACCGCGCCCCGGCTGGATCTGGCCGGCACCGGCTCCGACCAGGGCTTCAAGCTCAGTAAAACGATCGCCAACACCGATGGCTCCCCGGAGATCAAGGTGGGCGACCTGGTTAAGGTCACGGTTGTGGTGGAGGTCGCCAAACCCCAGCGCTATGTGGTGCTGGATGACCCGCTGCCCGCCGGGCTGGTGGCGGTCAATACCGCCCTGAAGACCGAGGCCGCCACCCTGCCGGCAGCGGATGAGGAGGGCAACGGCGAGGCGGTGAGCTACGTCACGGCGGACGGCACCCTGCTCTTCTATCCGAATTTCTTTGAAATCCGGGATGACCGGGTATTGGCCTTCCGGGACCGGCTCTACTCCGGGAAATACCGCTTTGAGTATTACGCCCGGGCCGTGTGCGAGGGACAGTTCCTGGCGCCGGCCACCAAGGCGGCCGCCATGTATTCCCCCGGGGTGCACGGCTATACCGCCCAGAGCGAGCTGACCGTCAAGGCGCGCTGAGGTTGGTAGGGCGGGCGTCCCCGCCCGCCGCATTTAAGGCACAGGCGAGACGCCTGTGCTACCAAAACAGGTGGCACAGGCTTTCCAGCCTGTGCCTGCGCAGGCTAAAGCCTGCGGCTACATTTTTTTCTCGTCCCTTGGCCCAGTACATGATTTCTTAAATATGGTGACGTTTCTTGGCGGCCCCCCCCTCACCCCAGCCCTCTCCCCCCCCGCCGGGGGGAGAGGGAGTATTACCGGAGTTCATGCTTTATTCCCTCTCCCCCAATGGGGGAGAGGGTTAGGGTGAGGGGGAATTAATCAGTTTCTCCCTACCGTTAATCAATACGTTACCGGACTTTTGAAATCGGGTACTTAGCTTTGGGAACCAGGAAAGAGACAATATGGCGAATGGCCTAACCTTAAATTCTTGGTCGCCAATCCTACGGCTCCTCCGCCGGCGCTGGTGGCTGTGGCTGGCGCTGGGACTGCTTCTCGGTCTCGGCTGGCATTTGGAGGCGGCCTCACGCTTCGACCGGGCCGCCCTGGAGCCAACCCCGGGGCCCCTGGTGCTGGACCGCCAGGGCCGGATCCTGCGCCTGGGGCTCGAAGCCCAGGGCCGTAAATTGATCAAGCTGCCCCCGGGCGACCTGCCGGAAAAGGTGGCCGCGGCCTTCGTGGCAGCCGAAGACCAGAGATTTTGGCGGCATCCGGGCGTCGACCCACTGGCCGTCCTGCGGGCTTTGACCGGCAATCTGAGTTCCGGGCGCATCGTCTCCGGGGCCTCCACCATCACCATGCAGCTGGCGCGCCTGACCTATCCGGGACGGCGCACTTATTACCGCAAGCTGGTGGAAATGTTGCGCAGCCTCAGGATTGAACTGGCCTTGAGCAAAAAGGAGATCCTGCGGTGCTATCTGGACCGGGTGCCCATGGGCAATAACCTGATGGGGGTGGAGTCCGCGGCGCAGCTCTATTTCGGCAAACCGGCGGTCCAATTGACCGCCGGGGAAGCTGCCCTGCTGGCGGCCCTGGCCCGGGCCCCGGGAACCCTGAACCCCTATGGCCCGCGCCTATCCCGGCTGCGGCAGCGCCAGACGCGGGTGCTGCAGCGTTTAGCGCAACTGCGACTACTCAGCCCCGGCGAGCTAACGGCCGCGGCCGCCGACCCCATCAGGCTCCAGGAGACCCGGAGTCGGGTTCCCAGATTCCCCTTTGAGGCGCCCCACTTTACCAACCTGGTTCTGTCTAAAAACACCCCGGCGGAGGCCGCCGGGACCATTAAAACCACCCTGAATCTGGATTTACAGCGGCAGGCTGCGGCCCTCGTGGCTTCGCACCGGGCGGCGCTCCTGAAATCCGGCGCCTCCCAGGCGGCCGCGGTGATCGTGGACAACCGCGAACTTAAACTCCTGGCCCTGGTGGGTTCTTTCCATTATGGCCCCCGGGATCGCGGCTTTAACAACGGCGCCGCGGCGCCGCGCTCCCCCGGCTCGGCCTTGAAGCCCTTCCTCTACGCCCAGGCCCTGGACCTGGGGTTCACCCCGGCCTCTATCCTGGAGGACGTGGAACGGCGCTATCAGACTCCCCGCGGCGAATTCAGTCCCGTCAACTTTGACCGCTTCCCGTACGGCCCGGTATCCTTTCGCGAAGCCCTGGCCAATTCCCTGAACCTGTCCACCGTCAGCCTTCTGAACCTCATCGAGCCTCAGAGCTACTATGATATCCTGAGTCGCCTCAACCTCATCAATCATCCGGAGCGGGGCCCGGAGCACTACGGCCTGGGCCTGGTGGTGGGGAACCCCGAAGTGAGCCTGCTGCAACTGGCCGCGGCCTATGCCTGCCTGGCCAACGGCGGGCTTTATCAGCCGCTCAAGCTGAGAGAGGATGAAGCCGCCGCCCCGGCGGTGCGGATCTTCTCTCCGCAGGCCGCTTACATCATCAGCGACATCTTGAGCGACCCCCTGGCCCGCTTTCGCATCTTCGGGGCCTCCACCGCCATGAACCCGCCCTATCACCTGGCCATCAAGACCGGCACCAGCACGCGCTATCGGGACGTCTGGGCCGTGGGCTACACCCCGGAATACACCCTGGCGGTATGGGTGGGCAACTTTGATGGCCGCGCCACCCTAAATTTAAGCGGGGCCGCGGCCGCGGCCCCCATCGTGGCGGACCTGGCCGGGCTGCTGTTTCATGGCAATTCCCCCCAAAGTTTTTCCCGACCCGAGGGGGTGACCAGCGCCGTGGTCTGCCACTTTTCCGGCCTGCGGCCCGGCCCGGACTGTGTGCACGTGCGCCAGGAGCTGTTCATCGCCGGCACCGAGCCCACCGGGTTTTGCACCTATCACCACCCTCGGGAGCCATGGCACCGCATCCCCACTACCTTTGCCGGGTGGCTGCATCAACGTTTCGAAAAGGGCGGCGTGGGGCGTTACCGCCTGGCGGACTTCGAGCCGGATTTGCCGCGGGTCTTTCAGGATCAGGCCGGCCCGGAGCCAGGTGTCCCGGTCAGCCCTGCCCTTCAGGGCAAAGTGACCCTCGGCTCCCGCCGGCATCACCCCGCGCCTCCGGCCGGTGAGCCGGAACTGACCATTGCCTATCCCCTGGACGGCGACCGCTTCCTCTTGGAACCCCGGGTGGAGTCGCTGGCCATTCCCCTCAAGGCCATTTCCCGGGCCCCGCTCAAGTCGGTCACCTGTTTCGTGGACGGCCGGGAGGCGGCCAGCCTGGGGCCGCCTTATGAAACCACCCTGGAGTTGGGCCGCGGCCGCCACCGGCTCCTGGTCACCGGTCCGGACGGCCGGGGCGACGCGGTGGAAGTGCAATTGCAGTAAATGGGGCTTGGGGTCTCGATTAATTAACCAAGAGATTGGGCGGGAGTTTATTGAATTGGCTGCGATAGCGCAGTTGACTGGCGGCGAAGATGACGGAAAAGATGTTGTGGTCATCGGTCACCGGGCGGACGTCTTTGAACATTTCCCGGTTGACCAGCCTGGCCGCCTTCAGGGTCTGATAATCCTTGGGCGGCATGGGGCCGCGGTCGGCCAGATTGATCGCCACCTCGGGGGAGAGGGGGACATTGGCCGCCACCATACAGGCGCTGCTCACCAGGCCGGCGGAGGAAGGGGAGCGCAATTCCAGGACCTGGGGGAAGACGGCGCTAACCGTAGCCAGAATGGTGTCGTCGGCCGCTTCATTGTTGGGATCAAAATAGGTATTGATGATCACCACCCCGCCGGGTCGCAAGCAGGCCTGCACCTCCCGGAAAAACTCGACGGTCAGCAGGTAGTCCGGAGTGCAATCACCCTGGAACAGGTCGGTGACCACCAGGTCATAGGCCTTCTGGTGGCGGCGGACGAAGGTCCTGGCGTCCTCAATATAGACGGCGACGCCCCGGGGGTCGAAGTTGAAAAACTCGGTGGCCGCCTGGAGCGAGTTGGGGTTGATTTCCACGGCCGTGACTTTCTGCCCTTGGTGGTGCAGGTAGCGGGGGATCATCCCGGCTGCCATGCCCAACACCAAGGAGTCATGCGCCGCCGGAGCATAGGCCGCGATCAGGCGCATCATAAAGCTGGTGTGATCCAGCACCTGCCCGTCCGCGGTCACCATATTTTGAATAATGCCGTCCTGCAGATAGGCCACGGCCGGCTTTCTACCTGCCCCCTCCGGAGACACCGCCAAGACTTTAATGTTGCCGAAGACCGAGGTATATTCGGCCAGGACCTCAAAATTTTTGCCGATGTCGCTCAGTCCGGCCAGCAGTTTAAAATAGGCGCGCTGGCCCGCCAGCATGCCGCCGCTCAGCAGCAGAATAATTAGACAACCATAGAGCAGCCGTCTTTTCTGGCTCGCAGCAATCTCTCGATTCAGAAATGACATGGCGCCGACCACCAACCCCAATCCGAGGCTCATCCACAGCAGGGCGCGGAAGTTGGTCAGGTGCGGAATCAGCAGAAAAGCGGTGAGCAGCACCCCCGCCACCGACCCCACCGTGCTGATGAAGAAAACCCGGCCGGCCCCGGCGTCGCCGGTGGCTCTGGCATCCCGGGCCAGGGCGATGAGCAGCGGGTTCATGGCCGAAAGAACCACCAACGGGATGGCCAGCAGGATGATCCCGCCCAGAAAACTGGCCATGATTAAATTGAGGGTGGCCAGCCAGGGAAACACCACGGGGTAAATGATGGTGGCGACGACGATGGCCAGCGCCGCCCATAGCGGGGCGGCCAGCAGGGTCAACTCCAGGGCGTCTTGGTCCCGGCGCTGGGACATCCGACCGCCCAATTGGTAACCCAGGGCCAAAAAAATCAGGGTGATGGAGAGGATGCCGGCCCAGATGTAAAGGCTCACGCCAAAATATGGCGTCATGATGCGCGAGGCCAGAACTTCCAATGACAGGGTGACCGCCCCGGTAATGAAGATCAGGGTTTCGTACTTCTTGATTCGTTGCGGCCCGGCAACCTCTGGGGTAATTTTCTTTTTCTTCACGTTTCGGCTCGGCTGGCACTGAAGTTAATTTTTCTGATCATAGCAGACCGGCGCCGCTTTGGGCAAGCAGATTGGCGGCGGGTTCAGAGTCCGCCCGGTTACCGGGAAAAGATCACCTGCAACTTATCTCTTTCCAATGTGCCCCTCCGGCTGCTAAATAGAATCAACCGCTTCAGGAAAAGATGAGAGAGACGGCCGCGTATGGACCAACCACAGGAGAACTCGTCATTCTGGCGGCAGACCCGGGGCCTGACCTGGCCTTTTTGGGCCGCCAACCTCATGGAGATGATCGAACGCCTGGCCTACTACGGGGTGCGGGTCGTCATCCCCATCTACATCGCCCAGGCCGACGAGATCGGCGGCCTCCACTTCAGCCAGGGCGACAAGGGCTTCATCTTCATGTGGTGGGCGCTGGTGCAGTCAGCCCTGCCGGTGTTCACCGGCGGTTTCGCCGACCGCTACGGCTACAAGCGGCAGATCGTGGCGGCCGTCGTGTTAAAAGGGCTGGGCTATGTCATCATGGCCAGCCAGCGGGAGTTTTGGCCATTTTTTGCCGGCTGCCTGGTGCTGGCGGCGGGCACCGCGGTCTTCAAACCGCCCATCCAGGGTACCTTTGTCAAGACGCTGACCCCCCAAACCTCCGGGGTGGGGTGGGGATTCTTCTACCAGGTGGTCAACATCGGCGGCTTTTTGGGTCCGCCGCTGGCCCATTTTTTGTGCTGCTACTCCTGGCCCATGGTCTTCTATGGCTGCGCCGCCCTGGTGAGTTTAAACCTGTTGTGGCTGTTCACCTACCGGGGTGTGGATTCGGGAGCCGACCGCGCCGCCGGGGTCTGGCAGGTGGTGGTCACCACGGCCCGGCAGATCTGCAACGTCCGGCTGCTCGCCTTCATGCTCATCGCTTCGGTCTTCTGGGCCGTGCTCATGCAGCTCTGGGACATGCTGCCCAATTTCATCGTGGATTGGGTGGACAGCGCCTCCCTGGCCCGGCACCTGCCGCAGTTCATGCTCTCCCGGGATCTGTCCCGGGGCCCCCAGCTGGCCCAGGAGTGGGTGATCAACTTCAACCCCTTCCTGATCATTCTCTGCGTGGCGCCGCTCTCCTGGTACGTCAACCGCAAGATGCGGCGGCTCACCTCCATCCTGTGGGGCTGTGTCATCGCCAGCCTGGGAGTTTATATCGCCGGCGCCAGCCAGTCCATTTACGTCTGTCTGGCCGGCATCGCCTGCTTTTCGGTGGGGGAGATGCTGTGTTCGCCCAAGATGAGCGAATACCTGGGGGTGATTGCCCCGGCGGACCAGAAGGCCCTGTACATGGGCTACGCCAATATCCCCTTTGCCATCGGCTGGGGCTACGGCTCTTTTTTCGGGGGGCAGATCTATGAACGGGCCGGCGAAAAGGCCGGCCTGGCCCTGCGCTACCTGGCCGAAGTATTGCGGGTGAGTGAGTTGCCGGACCGCTCCCGGGCCTTCGCCGCTTTGACCGAAAGACTGGGCCAGACCCCGGCGCAGGTGACCCAACTCCTATGGGACCGCTACGATCCCAGCCAGGTCTGGACGCCCTTTGCCCTGGCGGGTATCGCAGCCGCGGTGGCCCTGTTCGTGTTCAATTGTTATGCCCGGCGCTGGGGAGATATTAATGCCTGAACCCGGTTCAAGGTGCCGTGATGACACAGGCGTCTCGCCTGTGCCGCGCAGGCTAAACGTTCCTGACCGATAGCGGTCACCCGGAGGGAATGAAAATCCCCCCTGCCCCCCTTTTTCAAAGGGGGGTTTTTAAGTCCCCCTTTAGTAAAGGGAGATTTAGGGGGATTTTGATTTTCACGGTAAAGCTGGCGGCTACCACAACGGCTTAAATCAACGACAGCCGCTCGTCGTAAATGAACTCCCGGGTATGGCGGGCCACGGTTTCCGGCTCCAGGTGGATCCTGGCCGTGCCGGTCTCCAGGCCGGCCCGGGCCACGGCTTCGGCCACCGCCGGCGGCACCCGGAAGTCCATGGCCCCGGGCAGGATATAATCGGCGGCCAACTCCTGGCCCACCAGGGAAGCGATGGCGTGGGCCGCGGCGATATTCATGGCGTCGTTGATGGCCGTGGCCCGGATATCCAGGGCGCCGCGGAAGATGCCGGGAAAGGCTAGGCAGTTGTTCACCTGGTTGGGGAAATCCGACCTGCCGGTGGCCACCACCGCGGCCCCGGCGGCTCTGGCCTCCTCGGGAAAGATCTCCGGATCGGGATTGGCCATGGCGAAGACGATGGGGTCAGCAGCCATGGCTTGCACCATTTCCCGGCTGAGGACCTTGGGGCCGGACAGGCCGATAAAGACCTCGGCGCCTTTGATGACCTCGGCCAGACTGCCCTTGTGCCGGTCCGGGTTGGTGATTTCCGCCAGTTCGTGTTTGATGAAATTCATGCCCTCGGCGCGCCCCCGGTAAATGGCGCCTTTGGTGTCACAGACCACGATGTTTTTGGCCCCGGCCTCGAGCAGGAGTTTGGTCGTGGCGATGGCCGAGGCCCCGGCGCCGTTAAAGACCAGCTTGACTTCGGCCAATTGGCGCGCCACCAGCTTCAAGGCGTTGAGCAGACCGGCCAGGGCCACCACCGCGGTGCCGTGCTGATCATCGTGAAACACCGGGATATCCAACCTTTCCCGCAACCTTTGTTCGATTTCGAAACAGCGGGGGGAAGAGATGTCCTCCAGGTTGATGCCGCCAAAAGCCGGTGAGATATTCTCCACCAGGCGCACCACCTGATCGGTTTCCTGGGTGTTGACGCAGATGGGAAAGGCCTCCACCCCGCCGAAGGTCTTAAAGAGCACGGCCTTGCCTTCCATGACCGGCAGGGCGGCCCGGGGCCCGATATTTCCCAGGCCCAGCACGGCGCTGCCGTCGGTGACGATGGCCACCAGGTTGTTCTTGCAGGTGAAGTCATAGGCGGCCATGGGCTCGTGGAGGATCTTCTGGCAGACCTCGGCCACCGCGGCCGGGGCATACAGCCGGCTGTAAATGACCTCGTCCTTGATGGGCACCTTTGTATAAATCTCGACACAGCCCTGATAGCGGCGATGCAGCTCCAGGGATTCTTCGTCAATGCTCAGCTTACCGTAATCCTGACCCTGGGTGGGCAGCCAGGCCCGCTCCCCTTCGTAAATATAGCGTTCGGTGCGCTCATACACCCAGTCAGGACTCACCTTTTCCGGCCCCAGGGAGGCGACCCCGGTTTCCTGGGCCGCCTGGGCCACCGCCCGGGCAATCACCGGGGAGATGCGCCAGTCCATCTGCCGGGGAATGATATTGGTGGGGGATAATTTCTCGGCCGGAATCATGCCCGCCAGGGCGTAGGCCGCGGCCAGGTACATGGCGATGTTGACCCGGTTGGCCCCCACATCCAGGCAGCCCCGGAAGAACCCTGGGGTCACCAGAGAAGAGCGGATCTGGGTTTCACTGTCCGACAGGCCGGTGGCCGCCACCGCTGCGCCCCCGGCCTTGGCCTCCGCCTCGCTGATCTCGGGGACCGGCAAAGCCAGGGCCAAGACGATGGGGTCCGGAGCCATGCTGGCAATCATCTCCGGGGTGACCAGGCCGCCGGCCGACAGGCCGATGAAGACATCGGCGCCTTTGATGACCTGGGCCAGGCTCCCTTTGACGTCCTGGGGGCCCACCAGACGGGCGATTTCCGATTTGGCCCAGTTCATCCCCACCGGGCGGTAGACGTGGATGGCCCCGTGGCGATCGCACAGGACGATATTATTGTTGCCGGCCACGATCAGGCCTTTGGCCACGCCGATGCCGGCCGCCCCGGCGCCGCTGATGACCAGGCGCACGTCGGTTAGATTTTTCCCCACCACCTTCAAGGCGTTGATGACGGCCGCCAAGACAATGATGCCCGCCGCATGGTTTTCGTGGTGCAGCACCGCCATCCGCACCGCCTTCCGGATGCGGGACTCAATGGTGAAGCACTTGGGGGCGGCGATGCTCTCCAGGCAGAAGCCTCCGAAGGAGGGGGCCAGGAGCCGGACAATTTCGACGATTTCATCGGCATCCTGGGTCAGCAGGGCAATGGGCACGGCGTCCACGTTGGCAAAGGTCTTGTAGATAACCGACTTGGCCTCCAGCTTGGGAAGCGCGGCCAGGGCCCCGATGTTGCCATATTCATAAACCTGGCTGCCGTCGGTGATCAGCGCGATGGAATTGCCCCGGCAGGTGTACTCGTACGAAGCCAGGGGATTCTTGTCAATCTCCCGACAGATGGCGCCCACCCCGGGAGTATAGATCCGGCTCAGCACGGAGGTATCCCGGATGGGCATCTTGCTCTTGATGCCGACCAGGCCGCGGTAACGGCGGCGATATGACAAGGCATCGGATTCGGCGGCCATTGTCGGCAACCTCAATCAACTTTTTCGTGGATGTAATAGAGCAGCTTGCTCTTCTCCTCCAGTTCTTTCTGGAGCGCCTTTTCATCTTTCACTTCCCGGGCCCGGATAAAGACCCGCAGGAAGCCCTCGGTGGTCAGTTCACACGCCGTTAAGATGCTGACGATGCGGCCGCCGTGATCCCGGATCACGTCGGTAACTCCTTTGATCGCCCCTGGTTGGTCTTTCAGATCAAAACCCATGGCCAGGGCGGCGGTGTTAATCCCCGAAACCGCGACAAAGGCCTTGAAGATGTCGCCCTTGGTGATGATCCCCTGCAGGGCTCCATGCGCATCCACCACCGGCAGGGCCGAGATGTTCCGTTGCAACATGACCGCGGCCGCCTTTTCCACCGTCTCCCCGGGGGTGATGGTAAAGAGCTGCTTGGGCATCAGGCTCTTGACCTTGATCTGATCCAACAGATGGTACATTTCGTGGATATCCAGGGTGGTGGCCTTGGAAGGCGTGGCCTCTTTCAGTTCCCGATCCGCCACGATGCCCACCAGGCGTCCTTTTCTCAGCACCGGCAGATGTCGAATGCCGTTTTGCTTCATGAGCTTGGAAGCCTTCATGATGGAAGCATCTTCATCGACGGTGATCAGATCTCTGCTCATCCAATCCTGCACCGGCATGGCCAGCCTCCTTTGATTGGGGCCGGGGAATCGGTCCCCCAGGTTTTTGTTTAACGTTCTGTTCTGCCGTGAAAAAAGTCAACCCCTGCTGGCAGATATCCGGTGCCAGGTGGAAAATTTCCTGGCCGGGACACCACCCTGGGGACGGTTCGTCAATAAGCGCCAGACTGGGACCAGACCATAAATTCCCATCCTGACCTGATGATATCCGGAGAAAGGGCTGCTGATAATCGGCCGATTTCCGATTCTGTTGTAGGAAAATTTCCTAAGTCGGACTAATATTAAGGTACAGCAATGCGGTGCCCCTAAGGCAGAAATTCCCGCCCTGTAGGGGCACGGCGGGCCGTGCCCTTCTATGGAGTTGGCTTCCCCTATTTGGCGGTCCGCTCCTTCTGCTTGGCGAAAAAGGCCTCCAGGGCCTGCATATGTTCCGGGGTATTGTGGCAGAGGGCCTGGAAGGCCGCAGAGATCTCCAGGGTTTCTTCCAGGCTCTTGCCCTGAACCAGACTAAACAGGCGCTTGGCCAGGCGCAGAATCCTGCCGGGGTGCCTGGCGATCTCCGCGGCGATTTCCAGGGCCCGCGCCATGAGCCGGTCAGGGGCCACCACCTCGCTCACCAGGCCGAGGCGCAGGGCCTCGGCCGCGTCGATCACCCGGCAGGTGAAGGCCAGTTCGAGGGCCTTGGAGTAGCCGAGGACCCGGGGCAGGAGAAAAGTCCCGCCATCGCCGGGGATGAGTCCCACCGAGACGAAGGTCTCGCCGAAACGGGCCTGGTCGCTGGCGATGCGGATATCGCACATGCAGGTCAAATCACAGCCGGCGCCGATGGCCGGACCGTTGACCGCGGCAATGGTCGGGACATCCAGGCGCTGAAAAGCCAGGGGGATCCTTTGGATACCTTGACGGTAATTGTTGCGGATCTGGTCCGGATCCCCGGCGAAGATCCCCTTCTTCTCATACATCTCCTTGACATTGCCGCCGGCCGAAAAGGCGGTCCCGGCCCCGGTGAGGATCATGACGCTGATCGAGACGTCATCCTGGACCCTTCGACAGGCGTCCACGATCTCATCAATCATCGCCTGTTCCGTGATGACATTCCGCACCTCCGGCCGGTTTAAGGTCAGGATGGCAATCTTGCCCTGTTGCTCGAAGATTATTTCTTTATATGACATCCAGTTCGTCTCCCTGGTCGAGACAGGCCTCAGGCGCGCCAGTCGCCCTCCCGCCTCGCTCGCTGATTAGTGGGAAGAATGATAGCACAATATTGTGGAACAAATCAATTTTCCGGATTTCGGGCTGCCTCCAGCAATGAGGAGCGCTTAGTTAAGTAATGGAGAGGCTAATTTAACAGTTGTTTTAACATATTATTAGCGAATGTTAAAAAGGCAGTTACCCAAAAATATTCAAGACATTAAAATACTTGAGCTTTTTTAGTAGACAATCCTCTCCGTTCTTGGCATTAATATTGCTTTCTTATTAGTAAAAAATTTTCAGACATTCAAAAGACAGGAGATCAACCATGGCAACCATAGATCTTGCTACTCTTCAGGCCGCCGCCGTGGTGGACGCCCGGGGCAGCGCCTGCCCGGGGCCGCTCTTAGAGGCGAAGAAGGCCATCGGCAAGGTGAAAGTTGGGGAGATTCTGGAAATCCTCTCCAACGATCCGGGCACCAAGAACGATATGCCCCTGTGGGCCCAGAAAGTGGGCCACGAATTTCTGGGCTCCTTGTCCGCCGACGGCTACGACCGCATCTTCATAGTCCGGAAAAAATAGGCAAGACCCACATGGAGGCCAAAGAGTATGCCGGGAAGATCCTGATTCTGGCCACAGAGGCCTGCGCCTACCCCGGCGCCGACGCCGTGGGCCAGGGCCACCAGAGCTATCCGGCCAATACCTACATCCTGCGGGTCAAGGACCCGGTGCTTTTCCCTGAAAAATTCTACCTGGACTGCTTCGCCAAAGGCGTCGCCGGCATCATCATCATGTCCTGCGGGGTGGAGTCTCCCTATCCGGGGTCGTATGAAGCCCTGGCCAGGTGCATCGACCGGGTCTATCCCCTGATGAAGGCCCGGGGCCTGGACATCCGGCGACTGCGGCTCACTGCCATCTGCACGGTGTGCACCCGGGCCTTCGTGAACGAAGTGCGGCAGATGAACGACCTCATCTCGGAGTTGGGCCCGCCCGGCCGGGAGCGGCCGGCGACGGCTGGGGCCGTTTAGGAGCAAGAGACATGGGGTCTCAGAAAAACCTACGATTCGACGCCCTGGTCCTGGGCGGCGGCATCGCCGGGCTAGAGGCGGCTCTGAATCTCGCCGAGCAGGATTTTTCGGTGGCGGTCGTCGAAAAGGACGCCTCCATCGGCGGCAAGATGATCCGGCTCTCCAAGGTCTTTCCCACCCTGGACTGCTCCAGTTGCATCACCACCCCCAAGATGGCGGCCGCGGCCCATCATCCCAGGATCACCATCCTCACTTACTGTGAACTGCAAACCCTGGAGCGCCGGGGGCATGATCTGGTCGCAGCGATTACGCAGAAGCCCCGCTATGTGGACCTGGAAAAATGTATCGGCTGCCGCCAGTGCGAATACCAGTGCCCGGTCTTGGTGCCCGATGCCGAGCAGGGGGGCTTTGCGGCCCGGAAGGCGATTTACCTCCCCTTTTCCAACGCCATTCCCCAGAAGGCCCTGCTCGATCCCGAGAATTGCCTCCTGTGCGGCCGCTGTGCCAAGGTCTGCCCCACCGAGGCGGTCGATTACTTCCAGAAAGCGGAGGATTTCACCCTGACGGCCGGCACCGCGGTGATTGCCACCGGCTTCGAAATGACGCCCCTGGAGGACAAGGTCCAGTACGGGCAGGGGCGGATTCCCGATGTGATCACGGCCCTACAGATGGAGAGGCTGCTGGCGCCCCACGGCCCTTACAACCGGGTGCTCAGGCCCTATGACGGCAAGGAGCCCGATTCCGTGGCCTTCATCCAGTGCGCCGGCTCCCGGGACCAGAGTATGGGGGTGCCGTATTGCTCCCGGGTCTGCTGCATGTACGCCATCAAGCAGGCCATGCTCTTGTCCGGCGCCCTGCCCCTGGCGGACCTCACCGTCTATTACCTGGACATCCGGGCCTTCGGCAAGGGCTATGAGCAGTTTTTCCAAAACGCCCAGGCCATGGGGGTCAATTTCGTCAAGGGCAAGGTGGCCTATATCGAGCCGGGCGAAGACGGGGCGGTGCGGCTGCGGTATGAGTCCCAGGAGGCCGCAGGCGGGGTGCAGGTGGCGGAGCACGATCTGGTGGTGCTGTCCCTGGGCCTGCTGCCGGGTTGGAATCCGGCAGGCCGCTGCGCCCTCTCCACCGGGGCGGATAATTTCATCAAGACCGTGAAACCGAAGCTGGCCCCGACCCTGACCGACCTGCCAGGCGTCTTCGTCGCCGGCGCCGCGAGCGGACCCAAGGACATCGTGGACAGCATCGTCGAGGCGGGCGCCGCGGCCATGGAGGCTTGCCGGTATCTGGCGGCCCGCATGGATAGTAGGGGCGAACCTTGTGTTCGCCCGCCAAGTTAGGGCGAATACAAGATTCGCCCCTACGGGAAAATATTCGTTTGATGCCGAATTGGTTTAAGGTCGCGAGCTAAGGTTTTGCCAGGAGTAAGATGGATGGCCAAGAAGCAGAAAACTGAACCCGCACCTCAGGCCAAAGTCGGGGTCTACGTCTGCCATTGCGGCGGCAATATCTCCGACGCCGTGGAGGTGGAGAAGGTTTGCCAGCAGGCCCGCCGGGCGCCTGGGGTGGTGGTGGCCCGGGATAACATGTTTCTGTGCTCCGATCCCGGCCAGGAAATGATCATCGAGGACCTGAAAAGCGGCCTGGTGGACCGGGTGGTGGTGGCCTCCTGCTCTCCCAGCCTGCATGAAGCCACGTTCCGCCGCGCCTTGGCCCGGGCTGGGGCCAATCCTTACGTCTATGAACATGCCAACCTCCGGGAACAGGTGAGCTGGGTGCACCACGGCGCCGCAGCCACCGAGAAGGCCTCCCGGCTGGTGGCCGCGGCCGCGGCCAAGGCCAAATTGCTCCGGCCCCTGGAGCCCATCCGGGTTGAGGTGCAGCGGCAGGCGATGGTGATCGGAGGCGGGGTAGCCGGCCTCAAGGCCGCCCTGGAGTTGGCCGAGCGGGGCTTGGCGGTGGTCCTGGTGGAAAAGAGCCCGTTTTTGGGCGGACAGGTGGCGCAGTTGCAGCGTCTGGCGCCTTTTGGCGAAGCCGCCGCCGGGGTCATCAGCGAGTTGGCCGGCGCGGTCCTGGAACATCCGTTAATCGCGGTGCATACTTGCGCCGAGGTGGGAGATTTTGCGGGCTATATCGGCAATTTTAAAATCAAGGTGGTGCGGCAACCCCCGGAAGGCGAGGATTATGCCGGCCGGTTGGCCAGGCTAAGCCAGTCCGGCCGGGGCTTGGGTGAATATGTGCCCTTCGTGGGGGTTATGCCTGGCGCCATTCCGGCAGGCCGGGAAGAGTTCGACCTGGAGGCCGGGGCCATCGTGCTGGCCACCGGCTTCCGGCCTTACCAACCCCGCCGGGGGGAATACGGCTACCGGGAATTTCCCGAGGTAGTCACCCTGCCGGAGCTCATTCGCCAAATGGCCGCAGCCGAGGAGCCCGGCGATACCCTGGTGCTCAACGGCCGCCCCATCCGCCACGCGGCCCTGATCCACTGCGTGGGCAGCCGCCAGATTCCAGGCGTCCATGAAGAGAACGAAGGCGGCTACCTGAATGAGTACTGCTCCCGCACCTGTTGCAGCGCCGCGCTTTACACCGCCAAGGAGATCCGGGAGCGCTACCCCAAGACCAGGATTTTCGAATTTTATCGGGACATCCGCACTTACGGCCGGGGCCAGGAGGAACTTTACACCCAGGCGGCGCAAAACGGGACGCTGTTTTTCCGCTTCGAGGCGGGTGAGGAGCCGCAAGTCCTGAGGAATCCTTATCGCACCAGAAACCCGCTCCTGGTCAAAGTAAAAGATGCGCTGACCTTCGGCGAAGAATTGACCGTGCCCGTGGACCTGGTGGTGCTGGCAGTGGGCCAGGAGTCCAACAACATCGCCGACCTGGTGGAGAAGCTGAAGATTCCCGTGGGCGCCGACCGCTTCCTCCAGGAGGTCCACCCCAAGCTGCGCCCCGTGGAGGCGTCCGTGGCCGGCATCTTGCTCGCCGGAACTTGCCAGGCCCCCTTCGACGTGGGCGAGACCTGTGCCGCGGCGGGGGCGGCGGCAGTGAAGGCCGCGGCGATCTTGACCCGGGGCTACGTCGAGCTCGACCCCTTTGTGGCGGAGGTGGATCTCAGCAGGTGTGTGGGCACCGGCGCCTGCGTTGAGGCCTGCCTGGCGGCGGGGGCACTGGCTCTGGTGGACCGGGAGGTGGAGGGCCAAATGGTTCGGCGGGCCCAGGTCAATCCGGCCCTGTGCCTGGGCTGCGGCGCCTGTGTGGCGGTCTGCCCCGAAAACGCCATCAACGTTCAGGGATGGACCCTGAAGCAGTACGAGGCCATGGTGGACATGATCGTCTCCGACGAGTACCTGGAAGGGACTTGAAATTAAATGTAGAACCGCCGCCCCCGGCGGTTCCTTCGCCGGCGAGGGCGCCGGCGCTACATTCTACGAGGTTCTCTGATGCCTGACGCACCGATAGAAACAGAGTCCAGAAAAGAAGCCCTGAAGAAACTCAAAACGGCCCGCCAGGCGCAGATTGCCGCGGCCACCGGCCGGATGAAGGAGCAGCGCCGGGCAATAAAAGTCATCAAGGAGCGCCTGGCCGGGGGGGAGTTGACGGTGCCCGAGATCGCCGCGGCCACGGGGTTGCCGGTCTCCGAGGTGCTCTGGTACGTGGCCACCTTAAAGAAATATGGGGAAATTCTGGAAGGAGCAAAGGATGGCAGTTATTACCGTTACCGTTTGGGCCAGGCGGTGGCCGCAGAGACGGAGCCGGGTCTTGAAGAATAAGTGCGCCCCCCGGCGAGAGGACCGGACATGACCCTGGTAAATCCGAATTTTGCCGCAGAGCTCAAATCGTTCGGCGTGGACACCGCCCTGGAGTGTTTCAACTGCGGCACCTGTGCGGCCATCTGTCCCCTGCTCTACGAGCATTTTCCCCGGAAGCTGATCCGCTACGTCCAGGTGGGGGCCGCAGAAAAAATCATGCAAAATGCCCATGATCTCTGGCGTTGCTTGCACTGCGGCCTGTGCACCCGGACCTGCCCCCGCCAGGCCAACCCCGGCGAACTCATCCTGGGGCTACGCCGCTATGTGGTGGCTCGCTGGAGGAGGCCGTAGGATGTTTAATCCGAGGGACATCATCGACCTCATCGCCGCCAACGTGAGGCAGAGCCGCAATCCTTTCGGGGTGCCCAGCTCCCGGTTCAACACCTGGTGGCGGGAGGCGCCCGGCTTCACCCGGCGGCCGGGGGATGCCCTTCTCTTCACCGGCCTGATGTATCAGGCCGTCCCTTACATTGAGGCCACCACCCGGTACCTGGAGCGCCTGGAGGGCAGCCGCTGGGCCGACTACCTGCGCTGGGGCCTTTCCAGCCGCTATCTCCCCGGCTCTCTGCCGGGCCGGGGGCTGGCCTTCCTGACCTCCAGGGCGGAGAAGCAGAAATTCAACGGCATCCTGCAGACCATTTGCCGCCTCCTGACAAAATCCGGCGTGGGCTTCTTTTATCATCCGGAGATGGATTTCTACAGCGGCATCCTGCTCTACGACCTGGGGGATCAGGAGGGCTTTGTGGAGCACGCCCGTTTGGTGGCGCGGACCCTGAAGCTGCACGGCGTCGAAAAGATCATCACCGTTGATCCGCATACCACCTACGCCTTGAAAGAACTTTACCCGAAGTACACCGGGGCGACCTTTGAAGTGCAGCCGTATTTCGCCCTGCTCCGGCTCGACGCCGGCAATGGGAATGGTCAAGGGCCGGTGGCCATCCATGATCCCTGTTTTTACGGCAGATATTTGCAGCTCTCGGAAGGCCCCCGGCAGGTGCTGCGCGACCTGGGCTTAAAGTATGTGGAAGTGCGGAACCGCGGCGAGTTCACCTCCTGTTGCGGCGGCCCGGCGGAGTCGATGTCCCCGGCCCTGAACCGGGAGATTCTCGGCCGGCGGGTGGCGGAACTGCAGGCCTGCGGCGCCCCGGTGGTCACCATGTGCCCCATCTGCCTGGCCAACCTGCTCAAGGCCGGGCTGGCCGTGGAAGACCTGGCCAGCCTGGCGGGCCGGTATTGTTGACGGAAAAATAGGGACACTTCCTATTTTTCCGGCATGAGCCAATATGGCGTGGATGGAATTAGAAAAAATAGGAAGTGTCCCTATTTTTATCCAAAAAAGGAGGGTTTGATATGACGGAAGGAAAAGAAAAAATGGTTTTAGTCGCCACCCACGCAGGGGAGGACCCGGAGCGGGCCATCTTTCCCTTGCTGCTGGCTACCGCGGCCCAATCTATGGACGTGGAAGCCGTGGTGGTCTTGCAGGGTAACGGAGTCTACCTGGCCAAGAAAGGCTATGCCGACGACATTACCTTTCCCGGCCTGACCCCATTGAAGACTCTGGTGGCAAGCTACGTCGCCAACGGCGGCACATTCCTGGTCTGAATCCCCTGCCTCGAGGAGCGCAAGATCAGTCAGGCTGACTTGATCCAGGGAACGGAGTTGGTTAAAGCAGGGCGCCTGGTGGTCGAGATGACCAGCGCCAAGTCCACGGTGGTTTATTAAACATTTAGCCTAGTAGCGCAGGCTTCCAGCCTGTAAGCATCTCAGGCCGGAGGCCTGTGTCACTTCGGATTACAAAACACAGGCTGGAAGCCTGCGCTACCAAACTTCTAAGCCGTAATCAGTTTGTGCACATCGATGCCGTGTTTCTTCATGCGATGCCAGACGGTCACCCGGCTGACCCCCAAGAGGGCCGCGGCTTGGGACTGATTGCCCCGGGACTGCCGCAAGGCCTTGACCAGGGCCGTCCTCTCATCGGCGTTCCGGAAGGCCCCGGTCTCTGGTGAGGGTTGCCGGGAGAGTTCCGGGGAGCCCAGTTGGGGCGGCAAATGCTCCGGGGTGATGAGGCCGTCTTCGGCCACCACGAAGGCATATTCCAGCGCCCCCTTGAGTTCCCGCACGTTGCCGGGCCAGGGGCAGCCCTGGAAAATCTTCATGGCTTCCCGGGTGAGGCCGGAGATCTCCTTGCCGCTGCGCCGGCGCAGGTGTCTGATGAAGTGCTCCACCAGCAAGGGGATGTCATCCAACCTTTCCCTGAGCGGGGGCAAATGGATGGGAATGACATTGATGCGGAAAAACAAGTCTTCCCGAAAGGCTCCCTCTGACACCAGGGTTTCCAGGTCGCGGTGGGTTGCGGTAATGATGCGGACATCCACCGAAATGGAGCGGTGGTCCCCCACCCGCTCAAACTGCTTGGCCTCCAGGACGCGCAAGAGTTTTACCTGGATCGTCGGAGGGATGTCGCCGACTTCGTCCAGAAAGATATCCCCCCGGTTGGCCGCTTCAAACCGCCCCTGGCGATGCGTGTAAGCCCCGGTAAAGGCGCCCTTCACATGACCGAAAAGCTCGCTTTCCAACAGCGCTTCATTGAGCGCGGCGCAGTGGCAGGGGATGAAAGGCCCCTCCCGTCTCCAGCCCAGGGCATGGATGGCGTGCGCCACCAACTCTTTGCCGGTGCCGCTTTCGCCGTAGATAATCACCGGGGCCTCGCTTTGGGCGGCCTTGCGGGTCAGGTCAAAGACTTGTTGCATGATGGGGGATTTCCCCACCATGCCCTGAAAGTCGCCGACGGTGTCCACCAGCTTGGAGAGTTGTTGGATCTGTTCATCCCGCCGGGCAATTTCCGAGATGTCGGTGAGGGTTTCCACCGCTCCCAGCACCTGCCCGGCTTCGTCCCGTAAGATGGCGGCATTTTTCAGGATATGGACGTAAGAACCGTCTTTGCGCATGTAAAAGCAGCGTTTGCGGATGGCCATCCCCTGCTCAAAGAGATCGCACCATTGATTTTTGCTGGCTGAACGCAGTCGGATACAGGCATCGCAATTCAAGATGGCGCAAGAGTGGCCGATGATTTCCTCATGCCGGTAGCCCATCATCTTTTCGAAGGCCTGATTGACCATAAGAATGGTGCCGTCAGTGCTTGCCACCATGAGACCTTCAGTCATGGTGTTAATGATTTCTTTTAAGTATTGGTTGATTTTTTGTTCCGGCATGGCCTGGCCTTTGGTGTTTAAACAACCATTTTAACACTTAGGATAGCATAAAAACCTGTCGGGCTCAACCTTTTCATGGCCCGCCAGACCTCCGGCTCACATGAAATCCGATCAACGGCTGGATATCTTTTGCTAGGGCCTGCGGCTACCGAAAAAACCAGTTGAAGGCGAAATGAGATAAAAAGGTAACCCGCCTTGGTCGAAAAAAGCGGGGTAACGGGCCGCGGTTTAATCTCAAGGACCAATCAGGTAATAGCTATTTGATGGCCAAATCTCCGAATAGATGGGTGAAGGGGAGTGGCGCCAATTTTCATTTCGCCTTAAGCGCCGAAGGTGCCGGTAGCCTTGTCCGCCCACCACGATACGGGCCGGGGTGGCGCCCGCGGCCGCGGGGTTAGATATTAGACTTTACGGCCCACCCCCAGCAACGAAAGGCCAAAGGGGAGAGCTACATATCGCAACAAATAACCCTCGCTGGCAAACAATTTTGCCAGCCAGCGATTGATCATGGCCGGGTACATTCTCAGATCATCAGTATCGGTCTTGCCGATAAATTTCCGAGTTAAGCGCAGCCCGGCAATCGCGGGAAACATGATGAAATTGAGGTAGCTAGCCTTCACAATATCGTAACCAGCATTCAGCAATATGGCTCGCAACCTTTTCATAGTGTAACGGCGTTTATGATGATGTAATTCGTCGTGTTTGCTCCAGAGAAAGGGGAAAGCCGGGACCGTAATAAGAATATACCCTCCAGTTTTTAACTTTGGATAAAGCCTTTGCAGAGCCAGTTGATCGTCCGTCAGGTGCTCCAACACATCCGTCATCACAATGAGATCAAAAAGCTGCTCATTAAAAGGAATTTCATCGGGCAAACTTCCGGCTAAAACTGTCCCGATTTTCCGCTTTTGCGCATATTCTCTCGCAGTATCTTCGGGTTCCATACCATAGACATTACCGTATCCGGCCAACAATGGCAGGTTGCCCCCACTGCCACAGCCAACCTCTAAAATATCGGCAGTCATGGGCAAGGATAACATTTTTATAACCTGGTCAATGATAAACCTTCTGCCAATAAACCACCAGTGAACATCTTCGCTGGCTGCGGTCTTGTGATATATTATTTGTTCCATTACTTAACTTTATCGGCTTTTTCAAAACCGTAACTTTCGCTCACAACATAAAGAGGTCTTTTCTTAACTTCAGCATAAACCCGGCCAAGATATTCGCCTATGAATCCCAGACTGATTAGCTGCAATCCCCCCAGAAACAGCACCGCCACCATAATAGAGGCGTAACCGGGAACATCTCTTCCTAAAATTAGCGTCCTGATTATCAGGAATAATCCATAGAGAAAAGAGAACAAGGAAATAATCATCCCTACATAACTCCACATTTTAAGGGCCGAAGTACTGAATAACGTGATGCCGTCCAGGGCGAAATTCCACAGTTTCCAAAAGTTCCACTTGGTCTCTCCTAAATGACGTGCTTGGCGGTCGTAATATATGCCGGTCTGCCTAAATCCCACCCAGGCAAACAAACCCTTCATGAAGCGGGTCCGTTCCGGTATCTGATTTAATACTGCCACAACGCGTCGGTCCATCAAACGAAAGTCTCCAGTATTCTTGGGGATGGGAGTTTCGCTGAACAGGTTGATGAATCGGTAGAAGATGTTTGCGGTGAGGCGTTTCATCAGGGGTTCACCCCGGCGTTTTGCTCTCACGGCATAGACCACGTCGTACCCTTCCCGCCATTTGCTGATGAGAGCCTCGATTAATTCCGGCGGGTCTTGCAGATCGCTATCTATGGGTATTACCGCGTCACCGCGTGAGTAATGCAACCCTGCGGTCAAGGCTATTTCCTTGCCAAAGTTACGCGAGAAATTAATCACTTTAACCTGAGGATGGTTTTCCCGGATATCTAATAGCTTTTGCAACGTGCCGTCGTTACTGCCATCATTAATACAAATAATTTCATATTTCATGCGGGTACGCTCAATAACCGGCACTAAACATTCAAAGAAATATTCGATATTATTTTCTTCATTATACATCGGTGCAATAATAGATAATTCTAGTTCATTGCCAGAACCTTGAGATGCATAAGACCCGTCCATTTCTAGATCCCCTATCCCTGGTGTCCGACAGATTTTACTTGAGACAGCAAGTAAAACACATCTACCTGAGCGCATTGGTCACCCGGCACATCCTGTCCCAGCGGGCAACGATCGCTTGTCGAGGCATGATAGCACATCCTGCGGCCAAGAATCAAATTTTCACCAACTTTCCCTGCCAACCGGTAATGCTCCCTTAAAGTCGAAACATTTTTAAGGCCATCTTTAAGGCCTGGCAAAGTGGGCGTCGAGAGGTACCGAGCGCCGCGCCCCTAACATCTAATACCCGGTAGCGGTCAAAAGAGTAGCATGGTCATCTTGAGCGCTCAACGGATTTCGCCTATCTGAGCTTCAGCCGCGTCGTCCCTCAGATTGACTTGCAGGGTGCGCCCCCCACAGAAGATCCCACTCTAAACCTGCTTTATTTCAAAATGAAATAATCCCAGGCACTATCCGCCTGGCTTTCCCATAATTCAAGCCGGTTATATTTCAATATGAAACAAACTGGCGGGGCAATAAAAATATATCTTGCTGATATAACAGCATAATTAGCGTTGGAACGGATACTGCATTAGCTACCGGTGGATATGAAGAAAAAGGTGCTCTTAGCCATCGACCTGGAGGCGCCGGCCTCCTGGGCGGCCTCTTATGCGGTGCAGCTGGCGGCGCGCCTCGAGCTGTCGCTGGTGCTAATGGCGATTTTGGCCACCCCCCGGGCCAGGCCCGCGGCCGAGAAGAAGGCCCTGTCCATGGCCGGGCTCCGGGAGGAGCAGCGCCTGTGGCTGGGGAAGATCCGGGAGCGCTGCCAGCAGGAAGGGTTGGAGGTGGAGATCTTCATCTCCGCCGGCTCCTTCTGTGAAGAAGTGCTGCGGTTTGCCAAGGCTCAGAGCGCTCTGCAATTCATCATTATGGGTTTCCCCTGGGACTACCAGGCCGGCGGGCTGGAGTGCTCGCAGTCGGCCTTACAAGACCTGCGCCGGCAATTGGAAGGAGAGATCTTGCTGGTGCGGGGTCAGGGAAAAATAGTGCGTCTTACCGATAACTCAGGGCAACGACAAGGAAGGGAGAATTGACCATGTTTGGGAGCCTCTATCTACCACTGGCCGGCAACGGCATCAACATCCTGCTGCTCTTCGGCTTGGGCGGGGCGGTGGGCTTCCTCTCCGGCCTCTTCGGCGTGGGCGGCGGCTTTCTCATGACCCCGCTGCTCATCATGGCGGGCATCCCCAGCACGGTGGCCGCGGCCTCGGATTCCAACCAGATCGTGGCGGCCTCCACCTCGGGCACCTACGCCCATTACCGTCTGGGCAACGTGGACTTCAAGATGGGTCTCATCCTTATCGTCGGCGGAGTCATCGGCGGCACCCTCGGGGTTTATCTCATCAAAGGGCTGCGGGCCATGGGCAATGCCGACTTCGTCATCAAGATCACCTACGTGGTGATGTTGGGGGTCATCGGGGGCTACATGTTCGTGGAGAGCCTCCAGAGTATGCGCCAGAAACCGGTGGCTGCGGCTAAGCGGGTGGAGGCGGAGCCCGGCAGGGTCTCCCTGTATAACCGTCTGATCCAGTCTCTGCCCTACCAGATGCGGTTCGACAAGTCCGGGGTGACCCTCTCGCCGCTGATGCCCCTCATCCTCGGGGTCTTTGTGGGCATCCTGGCGGCCATCATGGGGGTGGGCGGCGGTTTCATTATGGTGCCCGTGATGGTTTACATGCTGCGCATGCCCATGCACGTGGTGGTGGGCACCAGCCTATTCCAGATCCTCTTCACCTGCATCAACGTCACCGTCATGCAGTCCATCACCAATCATACGGTGGACCTGGTCCTGGCCATTATTCTGCTGCTGGGCTCCACCCTGGGGGCCCAGTTCGGGGTGCGCCTGAGTCGGCGGCTGAAGGCCGACCAGTTGAAGATTCTGCTGGCCACCATCGTCCTCATCGTCATGGTGCAGATGCTGGCCAGTCTCGTCATTCCGCCCCATCTGATGCTGGCGCACAAGGGCGGGCACTGAGATGCGGCGCCCGGGCGATGTTTGGCAAAGGCTGGCGGCAATCCTGGGTCTGCTGCTGCTCCTGACCACCCCGGCCCTGGTCTGGGGGGCCTCCCTGGAGCTGAAGGTGACCCCGGACCTGGTGGAGATCGGCGCCTGGTTCCGGGGCCACCGGGTGACGGTGTCCGGGATGATTCCGCAGGGGGCCGAGGCTGTAATGGAAGTGGTGGGCCAGACCAATGATGAGCACCTGATGCGCAAGGGGCGCCGGGGCGGCTTATGGATGAACGTGGGCGAGATTGATATTCACGGCGCCCCGTCTCTGTATATGGTGAGGAGCAGCAACCCCAAGCTCCTGGAAACCGCGGCCGCCGAGGCCCCTTGGGGCTTCGCCGCCCTGAAGCGGCGGGTGACCCTGTCGGGGATGATCAGTGAGCAGGAAAAACCCGAATTCTTCAACCAGTTCCTGGAACTCAAGGGGAGCGAGGGGCTTTACACCACCTTCAAGGACCCCATCAAGAAGTCCCGGGCGGCCGCTGACCTGGTTCCCGTGGAGGGTGAATTCCGACTGCCCACCAACGTCAAGCCGGGGACCTATGAGGTCTGCCTCACGGTGATCCAGGACGGCCGGGTAAGCGCCAAAACCTGCGGCGAACTCCAGGTGAAGATGGTGGGCTTCCCGGCCATGCTGACCACTTTGGCATATGAGCACGGCGCCACCTATGGTATCTTGGCGGTAGTCATCGCCATCGTTACCGGGTTTGCCATCGGCTTTCTCTTCAAAGGCGGCGGACATTAAAAGCCAGGGGGAAAAGGGGAAATGGGGAAAAGGGGAAAAGGTTAAAGGAAATTGGCAGATTGGCGGGGTAAATTGATTTTTCCCTTTTCCCCTCTTCCCCTTTTAACCTTTTCCCCCTAACTTGTAGTCTGGAAGAAGTGCTAATGCTGCGATTTCTCAAAGACTTCTGGAAAAAGATCAAAAGGCCCAAGCCCCACTTGGTGGCCTTTCCGGAGATCTTTGAGCATTTCCAGGAACTGCTGCAGGACCACCAGCGGGTCATGGAATTGATTGCCGACCTGGGAGAGAAATCCGGAGGGGAATACATCTTCGACCGCAAGTATCTCATCGACACCACTGACGAGATTCAAAACCTGATCCTGCATATGGTCAAGGGGGTCAACCTCATCAGTTCCAACCGTTACCTGGAACTGTACTCCACCATCGACCGGATTTTTATCCCCCTGGAAGCGGAGCTGCGGGGTCGTTTGACCCTGTCCCGGGAGCTGCCCTACGTGGTTGCCCTCCAAGAGGCGACCCCGGATCAGCCGGAACTCATCGGGGGCAAGGCCAATACCCTGAGCATTATTACGCAGGACCTCTCCCTGCCTGTGCCGCCGGGTTTTGTCATCACCACCCGGGCCTGGCGCAGCTTCCTGGAGCACAACAACCTGGAAGAGCGGATTCACGGTTGGCTGGAGGCCTGGGCCGCGGGCGAGACGGACGAGAGTCACACCGCCCGGCAGATTCAGTATAGCATCCTGGCCGGAGTGGTGCCCCACGAGGTGGCCGGAGAAATCCGGCGCCAGGCGGAAAAGACCGAGGCCTTCTGGGCCGTGCGCAGCAGCGCCTACGGTGAGGATGGCGACCTCACCTTTGCCGGCCTGTACGAGAGCTTTCTCAACGTCCCGCCCAAGGGCCTCCTCAAGGCCTTTAAGAATGTCCTGGCCAGTCTCTATTCTCCCGAATCCCTGGTATATCGGCAGAAGATGGGGATGATGGGGGAGGAGGCGGCCATGGCGGTACTGGTCCAGGAGATGGTCGAAAGCAAGGTGAGCGGGGTGGTGCACACTTTGGAAGTCAGCGGCTCGGAGCCCGACTGCCTGGTGATTTACGCCTCCTGGGGCCTGGGGCGCACCGTGGTGGAGGGGCGCTCTCCGGTGGACCGCTACGTGGTGGAGCGGGACTACCCCCACCGCCTGCGGCGGCGGGAGATCGCCCGGAAGGAATCCATGGCCCGGTCCGTGGCCGGCGGGGGTGAGGAAGTGGCAAAGGTGAGCCCGGAAGAGCAGGGGCAGGCCACCCTCACCGAGGACACCATTCTTGACCTGGTGCGCTGGGCCTTAAGCCTGGAGCGCTACTTCAAACGTCCCCAGGAGATCGAGTGGGCCCTGGACGCCGAGGGCCGCTGCTGGCTCCTCCAGTCCCGGGGGCTGCTGGTACCCAGGATGGCGGCGCCCCCCCGGCAGGATATTTGCGAAACCTGCGCCCTGTATCCGGTGCTCATCCGGGATACCGGGGTGGTGGCCCATGCGGGGGTGGGTTCCGGGGTGGTCTGCCTGGTGCAGTCGGATGCCGGCATGAACCGCTTCCCGGAGGGCGCCGTCCTGGTGGCCAAGTACACCGCGCCCTGGTTGGCCCGCATCGTGCCCAAGGCCGCGGCCATCGTGGCGGAGCGGGGCTCCGCCGCCGGCCACCTGGCCACCATCGCCCGGGAATTCCGGGTGCCGACCCTGGTGGGGGTGGAAGGGGCCACGGAAATCCTGAAGGAAGGCATGAAGGTCACGGTGGACACCAAGCAGCGCCTCATTTACGCCGGCCGGGTAAAGGAACTGCTGCAGTATGAGCTGGTGCAGGCCATGGCCTTCGAAGACGCCCCGGAGTTCCGCCTCCTACGGCGCCTGCTGGCCCGCATCGCCCCCCTCCATTTAATCGATCCCCAGGCCCCGGATTTCGCTCCCGAAGGCTGTAAAACCGCCCATGACGTGATTAGATTTATTCATGAAAAGGGGGTGCAGGAGTTGATGGACCTGCCCCGCTTCGTCAAACGCTTCAAAGGGGTGCAGATCTGGACCCTGGTCTCGGATATACCCCTGGGCCTGAAGGTCCTGGATTTGGGCGGGGGGATCATTCCTACGGCCCAGGGCAGCAAGCTGGACCCGGAGCAGCTCCTCTCGCTCCCCATGAAGGCCCTGTGGTCCGGCCTGTCCGAACCGGGGGTCTGGAGCACCGAGCCGGTGCCGGTGGATTTTAAAGGGATGATGTCCAGCCTCACCAAGACCCGGGCCGAAACGCCCGGCACTACGGCCTCGGGATTCAACCTGGCGGTGCTCAGCGAGACTTACCTGAACCTGCACCTGCGCCTGGGGTACCACTTCAACCTGGTTGACGCCAGGATGGAGTCCGACTCCCATCGCAACCACATCTATTTTCGCTTTGTGGGGGGGGTCACGGACCTGACCCGGCGCTCCCGCCGGGCCCAGTTGTTGGCCAAGATTCTCTCCCAGTACCACTTCAAGGTGGACACCAAGGGAGACCTGGTGGTGGCCAGGGTGCTGCATCTGCCCCAGGAAGATATGCAGGAGCGCCTCAAGATTTTAGGCAGGCTCATCGGTTTCACCCGGCAACTGGACATTCAGTTGCGCCGCGACGAAGATATCCCGGAATTTGTGGACGCCTTCTTTCATCAAATGATGGAGAGGCTAGATGGACCCGACACAGGAGGAAAATATGAGTCCGGATAAACTGAGGATCATGGTGCTGGACGACGAGCCCATTGTCTGCAAACGCCTGAAACCAGCGCTGGAAAAGCTGGGCTATGAAGTGGACACCTTCACCCAGAGCCCCGAGGCCATGCATCAGATTCAGCAGACCAGCTATGACATCATCATCACCGATCTCAAGATGAAGGAGATCGACGGCATGCAGTTTCTGACCGAGGCCAAGAAACGCCATCCCGGCACGGAGGTCATCGTCATTACCGGCTTCGCCACTATGGAAACCGCCAAGCAGTCCTTTCAAAAAGGGGTGTTCGATTTCATTGCCAAGCCCTTTAAATTGAGTGAGATTCAGGAAGTGGTGAACCGGGCGGTGGCCAAGATCCGGGGAAGCGCGACCTAAATAAAATTGTAGGGGCGGACCCGAGTGTCCGCCCAATAAGGGCGCACACCTGGGTGCGCCCCTACAAACCTATTGATTTGAAAGGATAAGAAAACATGATCAAGACCCTGGTAGCCATTGAAGTGGATCTGGCCTCCAGCCTGGCCATCCGATACGCCTGTCAACTGGGCAACTTAGTCAATGCGGAGCTTTACCCGGTTTATGTCAAATCGCCGCCCCCCGAGGTGCCCGCCACCGGGACGGGCTGGGTGCGGCACACCTGGGAGCGGGAAATCCTGGAGATGGGTAAGGAGGAGATCCAGGAGATGCTGGCTGGCGAGATGGAGTCCTGTCCCCAGATGCAAGAACCCCGGGTAATCTATGGGGACCGGGAATATGAGCTCCTCAAGATCATGGAACATGAACCCTTTGACCTGTACATGGAGGGCGCGCCTTATCCCTTCACCCCGGCCAATATCCAGCGGCGGCTCCATGCCAAGTTCTATCAGCGAGTCGGCACCCCCCTCATCTGGCTCCGGATTCTGCGAAAAATCAGCCAGGTGCTGGTGCCCTGCTTCGACCCGGCCGGTACCAGGTCCCAGGTTCAGGCCCTGCAAAAAATTTGGGCGGGCTCTAACGTGCCGGTGCACTTTTGCCTGGTCCCGGGGGCCGGGGAACTGGTGCGCCAGGAGGTCTTACGAGGGGAGGAGACCCTGAAGGCGGCCGGCTGCCAGACGGTCTTCCTGGATGACTGCCAGATGGCGGCCGGGGGCCCAGCCCCCGAGGTCTTAAAGAACTATGGGCTGGTGGTGGTGGCCCTGGAACGCGCCGTGAAAAAAGACAGCCCCCGGCTGCAATGGCTGACCCTGGTGAAGGCGCCCTTGATGTTGGTGTTGTATTAACCGAAAACCGAATACTGAAAACCGAAAACGGTATTAAACATGGTCGACGACGAAAGTAAACAGATTTCTAACCTGGCCGGGGAAGACCTCATCAAGGCCATGGAGGAATGGGCCGACCGCCGGGAGCACCTGGCCGAAGACCGTACCAAGTTGGCCCAGTTCCGCACCAAGCTGGCGGAGGAACGGACCGCCCTGGCCCACCGGCGCACGGAACTGGCTAACAAGCGCACCGAGCTGGCCGAAGGGCGTACCGCCTTAGCCAATCGACGCACTGAGTTAGCCAATAACCGCACCGAGCTGGCTAATCGACGCACCGAACTAGCTAATGGTCGGACTGAGTTGGCCAATAAACGCACCGGGCTGGCGGGGCGGCGCACGGAATTGGCGAACCAGCGTACGGAACTGGCCAACGGGCGCACCCAGTTGGCCCAGAAGCGAACCGAGCTTGCCGCTGGCCGCACGGAATTGGCCGGGAAACGCACCGAGTTATCCACCCAGCGGACCAGCCTGGCGGAGGAGCGCAACGTCCTGGCCCAGAGCCGCACCGATTGGTCCCAGAGCCGCACCGAATGGGCCGAGATGCGCAACAAGCTGGCCGAGGTCCGCACCCGTATGAGCGGGGCCAGAACCGGCCTGGCCCAGTCCCGCACCAACTTATCCCAATATCGCACTATCCTGGCCAAGCAGCGTACGGAACTCTCTTATTTAAGGACCGGCCTGACCTTGATAGCCATCGGGACGATATTTACCCGGATGTTCGGCCTGGGCTACTGGTCCATCATAGACCTGATCATCGTCCTGGTGGGTCTTTCCAGCATCGGCATGGCCATCAAACTGTTCCTCAAATCCCGCTCAGTGGAAACGAGGCTGCTGCTGCAACTGGAAAAGGAGCTGGACCTGGAGGCCGTGGAAAAACGGGTTGACGAAGCGATCCAGTCCCACCGCTTCGGTTCCTTTTAGCCCGCCGGCTAGCGCGGCAAGATCAAGATGACGATCAAACAAAGAATTATTATTGCGGTCTTGATCCAGGCAATCATGATTTTTATAATCGGCATCTTTGTCTATCTGTCTTTTAATAATGTCTTATCCAAATTACGCTCCATAGAAATAATCGACGACGTTAATATTGCCCTTCTGGAGATGCGTAAGGCTGAGAAGAACTACTTCCTGTACCAGGACGCCAATGCCCTGAAAGAACTTGCCAAGCTGGGACAAGAAAGGTATGGGATAATTCTCTCATCGAAAGCCTATGTGGTCCCGATATTGCACAAGTCGGGCAGGAAGAGTTATGATAGGCTGTTGGATATTCTGAAGGAATATCTATTATTAGCTAACAACGCCATCAGCACCAAGGTAGTTCCCCATGATTTTGAGGGAAAACTCCGGACCATGGGGCAGGATTTAACTTCGGTTTCCGAGTTACTGCTGAAACAGGAGAGGGAGAATGTCAGCCGCACCATCAATAACAATGTCTTGATGCTGATAACCTCTCTGGTAATTATCTTAATTATTCAATTGATTCTGTGGCAATACTTTTTTAGCTTGATTATCCAAGAGTTAACCGTCATGGAACGAATGATTAAAATGGTGTCGGAAGGAAAGTTCCATGAGGTGGCGGTGAAACCCATCTCGCCCCATAATGAAATAGAAATAGCCGTGAAGGCGATCTCGGATATGGCCCGGAAATTGGAAAAACGAGAAGATGAAATCCTGCAAGCCGGCAAGCTGGCTTCCCTGGGGGTCTTGATCTCCGGGGTGGCTCATGAGCTGGGCAATCCTTTAAACAACATCTCCTTGATGGCCCAAACCTATTTGAGCGTCTACGATATGCTGGGGGATGAAGAGAAGAAGAACTTCATGGGGGATGTCTACACCCAGACGGAGCGAATCCGCAAGATCGTGGAAAACCTGCTGGATTTCTCCCGCCAGAAAAAGCAGGAACTGCAGGAGTGTGACCTTAAAGAGATCGTCCGGGTGAGCCTCAGCCTGGTGGCCAACCACCTGAAGCTGGCCAAGGTGAGGCAGCAGGTGGTCATTCCCGATAACTTGCCCCGGATTTATGTGGACGCCTCTCAGATCGAGCAGGTCCTGGTCAATTTGTTCATCAATGCGATTCAGGCCATGCCGGAGGGCGGCGATTTGATGGTCTACGGCAGCTATGAGCCCAAAAGCGCTAACCTTATTCTGGAGATCAGAGACACCGGGGGCGGCATTCAGAAGGATATCTTGCCTAATATTTTCGACCCCTTTTTCACCACCAAGAGCACCAAGGGCACCGGTTTGGGACTCTCCGTGAGTTACGGCATCATCCGGCAGCACCATGGCGATATTTCGGTGGAAAGCGAAGAAGGCCGGGGGACCAGATTCATCATCAAGTTACCCGCAATGACTACATAAGGGGGCGGCAGATGCCAAAGAAGATTCTTGTGGTGGATGATGAGAAAATCGTATGCGACATGTCCAGGATAATTTTGCAGAAAGAAGGCTATGAGGTGGATACCTTCACGGACAGCGTGCTGGCCCTGGACGCCATCCGCAGTAAGCAGTATGATCTGGTAGTCACTGATTTGAAGATGGAAAACGTCAGCGGCATGGACATCTTGCGGGAAGTGAACCAGCTCTATCCGGAGACCAAGGTGATCATGCTGACGGCCTATGCCACCCTGGACGCCACTATTGAGGCCATTCGGGAGCGCATCTATGACTTTTTCCCCAAGCCGGTGAAGATCGAGGAGTTGAAAAAGTCGGTGAAAAAAGCGTTGGGTGATTGAGGGAGAGAACGCCATGAAGATCCTGTTTGCCGCAGATGAACAGCCCTATAGCGCCTATGCGCTCCGAGAAGTGACCCGGCTGGCCCTGAACACCTGGGCCGATGTCACCATACTGGGGGTCTCCACCCTGCCCCGGGAGGGAGGCGCGGCCGGACTCCCCGAGCCGGAGCAGCCCCTCCCCCAGGCCCTGCACCGCTACCGGGAGGCCTTCCTGGAAGGCGCGGAAGAGGAGCTGTCGCCCTATTCTTTGAGCAATTATCGCTATGAATGGGTCCCTCTGCAAGGCGGCCGCTGGGAAGAGATGCTGGTGGCCCGGGGGACCAAGAAGGATTTGAAGGTGATGCTCCGGGCCGGGGCCGAGGCCCAGGAAATCCTGGCGGAGGCCCGGGAGGAGGAAAGCGACCTCATCGTCCTGGGTTGCAGCCAAGGGGAGCAATGTCTCTGGGGCGGCCGCAACCCGGTGCCCCAGCGGGTGGTCAATGACGCCGACTGCTCCGTCTTGCTGGTGAAAGAGGAGCAGCCCATCACCCGCATCCTGGCTTGTCTGGACCAGAGCTACATCAGCCAGGATTCCCTGGAGATGATCAACCAGATCGCCACTCTCCACGGGGCCCAACTGGAGTTGATCGGCCTCAGCTCCGAAGGCGGCCTGAAAAAAGACGTTTACCGGCGCCTTATCGAGATCGGCGACTATTACGAAGACCGGCAGATCCAGGTTTCCACCCGGTTGACCGAGATCGCCGAATTCGAAAATACCGTGGCCCGGGAGCTGAAACAAGACCTCCTGGCCCTGTGGATGGGGAAAAAATCCCTCCTGGACCGGTTCTTCCCCCGGGACTGGGCCGGCCGCTTCGTGGGCAAGTGTCCCACCTCGGTCCTGGTGATGAGGTAGCTTAACCGATTTTTTTGTAGGGGCGCACCCAGGTGTGCGCCCCATTAGGGCGGACACGCAGGTCCGCCCCTACGTCGAGGATAATCATGAAGATCCTGGTAGCTGTGGATAAATCTGAGGAATCGCAGCAGGCCTTGCGTTACACCTGCCATTTACTGGAACATTTTACCGCCATTGTGGACGCCCTCTACGTCAAACCCGACGTGGTGGAGAGCGCGGCCGAGGGCGCTTATGCCCCCTTCACCACCAAGAACGACGTGGAGCGCAGCATCGAAGCCGAAGCAGAGAAGACCGTGGAGGAAATCATCGAGTCCTGCTCCATTTGCGTGGGCGGCCGTATCCCTTGCAACCCCTTCGTGGCGGTGGGCGACCCGGCCGACGAGATTTTGAACGCCGCCAACCAAGGTTATTATGACATGATCGTCCTGGGCTCCCAGGGCCGCTCCTTGCTGCGGGGCTTTTTACTGGGGGCGGTGCACGCCAAGATCCTGCACCATGCCTTGCAGCCGGTGCTGATCCTCCGCAACTTCCGGCCCATTCAGAAAATCCTGGTGGCCTACCGCGGCTCCCAGTGCGACCAGGGGGCCCTGGAGTTCATTGCTCCCCTGTTTGCCAAAAAGAAGCCGGAGATCACCATCCTCCACGTCCAGGAGACCGAACGGGGCGAAAGCGAGGAGTTCGCCCAATCCTGCCTCCTCACCGGCGAGGAGACCTTGAAGGAGTATGGTTACACCCCCGTTAAAAAGATGGCCAAGGGCGACTTCGTGGACGAAATCCTCAAGGCGGTGGCGGTGGAGCGCTACGATCTGCTGGTCCTGGGGGCTTACGGCCACAAACGGCCCAAGTATCTAAAGGTTTTGAGTGATGAGGCCCTCAACCTGGTGCGCCTCACCACCCGGCCGGTCCTGGTCTATCGGGACGAAAAGGACAGTGATCAGTAATCAGTAGTCATTGATCAGAGAGCCTGTAGGGCGGGAAAGCGAAGCGCATCCCGCCATGAACATTATTCCATCTCTAGACTTCGAACGTTATCAGCTGCCCCCAGTCAAGGGGATAAATGCCGCAGGCATCGGTGAAAACCAGTCGCGTGACCGTAAAGAAGAACGTGCCGCCAGGAACAAGGCAGGAGGATATTGCGGCAAAAGTCAGGCTTAACCCAATTACCGAAGGCGGGATGCGCTTCGCTTTCCCGCCCTACGACTACTGCGTCGGCTAAGGAATTGGTGGGCGGTGCCCACCCTACATTACTTGAGGGCGGACACATGGGTCCGCTACGGCTTGCCCTGCCGCCGCAACCGCGTTGATCTCCCTTCTCACTTCTCAAAACTTGAAATTTGGAACTCGAAACTCGAAACTCAAACCTTGACAATGGCCCAGGCGTCCATATTTTTAAGATGGTGTCACGTCTCAAACTCACGTGAATACTGGAATATCTAGATAGGAGGTTTTCCTATGGAAGTGCACACCATCCTCTGGCCGACCGACCTCTCCAAAAATTCGATTAAAGCCGCCAAGCACGTGGAATCGCTGGCGGAAAAGTATCAGGCCAAGGTTGTCCTGCTCTACGTCGGGGTGGATTTGATGTCTCATTTCGGGGCTTACAGCTACCCCACGCCGGAGCACGTCAAACATTTCCAGGACTGGGAAATGCAACACGCCAAAAAACAACTGGAGACGGTCTGCGCCAAGGAACTGAGGGCCTGTCCCAACATTGAGATGCGCCTGGTGCAGGGCGACGCGGCCGCCGAGATCCTTAAGGCCGTTAAAAAGGAGAAGGCCGACATGGTAGTGCTCACCAGCCACGGCCGCGGCACTGAAGAGCTGGATCAAAAGAGCGCCGACTTCGGCAGCGTGGCCAAGAAGGTGCTGGCCAATTCCCCGGTGCCGGTGCATTTGGTGAATCCGTTTAAGTAGGGGCGGGCCTGGTGTTCGCCGCTAGAAGAAAAAGGAAAGTGGCACAGGCCTCCGGCCTGTGATCACCGGCTGGAAGCCGGTGCCACTAAGACAAAAACAGGCAGGTGCCTGTGCCACAGGCACCATCTTCCCCAACAAAAAAACGCCGGTCTGCTACCAGGCCGGCGTTTTCTTGGAAAAATCTCTTTTAGATTTCGGTTATGGTTATCGCCGCGGAAGGACAGACTTCCACGCAGCTCTCGCAGCCCAGGCACTCCTCTTCATTCACCGGGACCGCTTTGCCTTCCTGCATCTCAAACACGCCCGTGGGGCAAACATTGACGCACTCTTCGTCGCCAGTGCACTTGTCGTGATCGACTTCCACCTGCCAGGCCATTAAGCTTACCTCCCTTTAGAAAAACTCTTGGATATTTAACGTCGATCCGCAAGGCGACGTTTTAGCTTTTTATAAGATGCTCACCAACCCTAATGACATTTTATCAGAGTCGAACTAGGCCCGCACCTCTTCCTTGATGGAGACCGCCACCTTGTAAAGCACGGACAGGATAAAAAAGCCCAGGGCCCAGATCCCCAGGGTGATAAGGGCCTCGGGCACGGTGGGCCAGTACTCGATGACCTTCTCCAGGGGATTGGGGACGAAACCACCGGTCATGAGCCCCAGGCCTTTGTCGATATAAGTGGTGATGATGATCAGACCGCAGACCCAGGCCAGGGTATTTTCGTTTTTACGGACCGCCGGGTTCACCATGAGCAGTGCGGCTGCGGTCATGCCGACGATGGCGAACCACATGAAGGGAATCAGCCGCCCCTTGCCTTCCAGACCATAGAAGAGGTATTGGAAGTGCAGCATGTGATCCGGGATCTGGCTGTAAAACACGGTGAAGATTTCGCAGAAGAACAGGAAGACGTTAATCAGCACCGCGTAGGTGACGATCTTGGCCAGGGTTTGGATTTGCTCCTTGCCCGGGTCAAACTTGCTGAACTTCCGAACCAGCAGGCACAGAAGAATAAGGAGAGACGGCCCGGCGCAAAAGGCCGAAGAGAGAAAGCGGGGGGCCATCACCGCGGTGAGCCAGTAGCCCCGGCCGGGCAGGCCGGCATACAGGAAGGCCGTGACCGTGTGGATGCTGACGGCCCAGGGGATGGAGACGTAAGAGAGTATCTTCACCCAGTGAGGCGGCGCCACGTCGTGGCGTTCAGCTTCCAGGACGTTCCAGCCGATCAGGATGTTCAGGAGCAGATAGCCGTTCAAAACGATCATGTCCCAGAACAGGACGGAGCCCGGGGTGGGGTACTTGAGGACGTTGAGCAGGCGATCGGGGCGCCCCATGTCCACCACGATGAACAGCAGGCACATGGTCACTGCGGCCACCGCCAGGAATTCGCCCAGAATGGTGACCCGGCCGAAGGCTTTATAGTTGTGCAAATAGTAAGGCAAGACCACCATGACGGCCGAGGCTGCCACGCCCACTAAGTAGGTAAATTGCGCCACATAAAAGCCCCAGGAGACGTCCCGGCCCAGGCCGGTGATTCCCAAGCCAGTCATGAATTGCTGGGAATAGAAGATGGCGCCTATTCCCACCAGACCCAGCAGCGCCGCCAGTAATCCGTAGTACCTTTTGGTTCCGGTAAAGGCATTTTCGAGCATGGCTACCTCACACGATATAGTAAACTTGAGGGTTCGTACCTAGGAATGGTTTACGTCTGATGGTAAAGTTAGTCCGGAGCAACTCCCTGACCTTGGACTTGGCGTCAGTGAGGTCGCCGAAGACCATGGCCCCCTGGGAGGCCACCACGCAGGCGGGCATCAGCCCCTTGGCCAACCGTTCGGCGCAGAAGGTGCACTTTTCCACCACCCCGATCTCCCGGGTGGGGTAGTCGGGAAACTCTTCCTTGACAAAGGGCCGGGGGTCTCTCCAGTTGAAGCTCCGGGCCGAGAAGGGACAGCCGGCCATGCAGAACCGGCAGCCGATGCAGCGGTGCATGTCCATCATGACGATGCCGTCTTCCCGGCGGAAAGTGGCCTTGGTGGGGCAGACCCGGACGCAGGGCGGATTATCGCAATGGTTGCAGAGCAACATGAATTGCAGGTGTTCCACCTTCTCGCTCATATGTTCCTGTTCGACCCCGGGAAAGGCATTATGATAAGGATCGGTCCAGATCCACTTGATCTGCCACCTGACCAAATCCTCGTCAGTGACCTTCATCTTGGGATCAAGGGGATTCTTGAAATCCGGGACGTTATGGACCTTGTGGCAGGCCTCGCTGCACTTTTTGGCGGTCGGCTCGTCCATTTTGCGCATGTCCACCACCATGGACCATCTCTTGGCCTTCAGGGCTTCCGGCTTCAGCTCCATGGCGGCCTCGACCTGACCCGGCCGGAGCAATTCAAAGGCGGATTTGCCTCCCAGCCCCAATAACGTGGAGAGTCCGGCCAGTTTGATAAAATCTCTTCTGTCGATACCCATCACTTAGCCTCCGCCTTCGCCACCTTCTGCTCCTTGTCCAGATGACAACCCCAGCAGTTGGGGGTCACCGCAACATAATTGTGGCATTGATCGCAAAATTGGGTCTTGTTGGAGTGACATTCCATGCAGGTATTGGAAAGGCTGGCGGTGAACTTCTTCCCCTCGGGATTGACAAACTCCCGCTGGCCGTCACGGACCACCGCTTCCCGCCAGTCGACCAACATCTGCATGTGGCTGGCCCGCATGTAGTCCTTGGGCATGACGCACTTCCGATCCTTTTCGGCCAGCTTTTGGATGGCCGGGGTGTCCAGCTTGGGGTCGGGCGCCGCCACGGTCTTCCCCAGGTTGGGCAGGACGGGGGAGAACACCAGACCGAAGAAGATCAGCAACCCCAAGGCGATATATTTGAAGTCGTATAACTTCTTGGGAACCTGCGGCTTCTCGGCAAAGTTTCCGAATTCGTTTTTTATCTTATTATCTTCCATGGCTATTCCGCTTCCTCCCCTTCCTCAGGCGAACCTACGCCCACCAGGTCACGGTCCCGGAGGTCGGTGGTGCGCTCCATCTCATCCTCAAAGACCAGGGCGTTGCCCACTAGCTCGGTGATGCCGGTGACTTCCATATCCGGCACCCAATACTGCATCAGCGTGGGCAGGGTGGCCCGGTCCAGGGCGCAGATGCAGCCCAGGTGGTTGACCCCGTACTTGTCCTGGACATACCGCACGGCGTTGGCCCGGGGGAAGCCGCCTTGCATACGGAGTTCCATATTCTCGCTGGCGTTAAAGCCGCTGCCGCTACCGCAGCAGAAGGTCTTCTCCCGGATGGTGTTGGGAGGCATCTCGACGAAGTGACCTTCCGGCAAGACGTTGTTGATGATGTAGCGGGGTTCCTCAAACATCCCGAAACCCCGGGCGGGGTTGCAGGAGTCATGGAAGGTCAGCTTGATGTGGGCGTTGCGTTGGGGGTCCAGCTTCAATTTATTATGATGGATCAGGTCCGCGGTGAATTCGGAGATATGCACCATCTTGTGGACCGCGGCGTTCTCGAACACCGTGCCGGTGATGGGGGATTTCGGCTGCTCCAGGAAGTCCACCGGCCCCCACCAGGTGGGCATGTACTGGTTGACCACCCGCCACATATGGCCGCACTCGCCGCCCAGGATCCACTTCACCCCCAGGCGCTTGGCTTCGGCGTAGATCTTGGCGTTCAGCCGCTTGCCCATCTCATGGGAAATAAAGTATCCAAAGTTGCCGCCTTCCGCGGCGTAGGTGCTGAGGGTATAGTCCAGGCCGATATGCTTGAACAGCAGCATATAGCCCATCATGGTATAGCTGCCGGGGTCGGCGAAGTAGTCGCCGGAGGGCGTGACGAAGAGGATCTCGGCGCCCTTGCGGTTATAGGTAGGCTGGGTGTTGATGCCGGTGATGCGCTCGTTTTCCTCGGCCAGGAAGTCGATCATGTCCTTGAAGGCCTGGGGGGTGGCGCCGATGTGGCTACCCTTGTCGTAGCACTGGGCCACCGAGGCCATAGCCCAGTCGATGTTGACGCCCACCGAGGACAGCAGCTCCCGGCCCAGGATGGTCATCTCCGCCATGTCGATGCCGTAGGGACAGAAGAGCGAACACCGCCGGCATTCGGTGCACTGGTGGAGATAGAAGAACCACTCCTTGACGACGTCTTCGGTCAGGTCCCGGGCGCCGGCGATTTCGCCCAGGATCTTGCCCACGGGCTTGAAGTAGCGTTTGTAGACCGACCGCAGCAGCTCGGCCCGGAGCACCGGCATGTTCTTGGGGTCGCCCGTGCCCAGGAAGAAGTGGCACTTGTCGGCGCAGGCGCCGCAGCGCACGCAAATATCGAAAAAGACCCTCAGGGAACGGAAGCGTTTCAGCCGGTCTTCCATGCCTTGCAGGATGATCTCCTTAAAATCCTTGGGCAGTTGCCAATCCTCATCGGCTGCGTTAAAGGCGCGGGGGAAGGGGTAGCTGAGCCATTCCATCCACTTGGGGTTAGCGACGTTACAATAGGTGCCCGGCCGGAATTCGGGCTTGACGTCCATCCAGCCTTTCTCCGGCGGCTTGTAGCTTAACCCGGTGAGTAAATCTGTTGGTGTCGGACCCTTAGCCTTAGCCATATACTCATTGCTCCTTTTCGACCGGGATCCCGGCCTCGATCATGGCTTCCCTAAATCTGTCTTCGTACTCGTCATAGTGATGGAACTTGACGGGATAGTTCCAGGGGTTGACGTGCAGGACCCAGCGGTTGTTGGCGACCATGTTCCTGGAGGGGCTCAGGAACACCCCCGGCGCATGCATCAGCTTGCTGAAGGGGAAGTAGGCGAAGAGCGCGCTCACCAGGAATAGATGGACGTAAAAGATGGGGCCGATGCCCGCCGGCACCTGGGGATGCAGGGTCGCCAGGCCGATGACCAGTTCCTTCACCGCCACCACGTCCACCTTGTAGACATAACGCATGAGGATCCCGGAGATGCCGATCCCCAGGATCAGCAGCAGGGGAAAGTAGTCCGCGGCCAAAGAGATGTAACGCAGCATGGGATTGGTAATCCGCCGGGCCAGCAAATAGGTCACGGCCACCACCAACACCACGCCGCTCATATAAACGACGGGGGTGAAGAAATAGAGAAAGCCGTCCAGGCTGTCGATCAGGTGGATGAAACCGGGCACCGGCTCGGTGAAGAAGCGCAGGTGCCGCAGCAGGACGACCAGAAAGGCGTAATGAAAGGCGATGGCCCCTAACCAGAGCCACTTGTAGGACCAGTGGATCAGCCGGGCCCCTTCGGGGTTATCCGGGTCCTTGCGCAATTCGGTGCGCAGGTTCCGGAAGAGGCTGCGGAAGGCGAAGACTTCCAGGGCCATGCGGCCTAAGAGGTCTTTAAAGGTCGCCGGGTTGTCGAATCGGGTTCCCAGGTCCCTTTCTATCCAGGGGAGAGACCGGTTCTGGCCGGCGGTGGTGGGAATCCGGAAAGGCACCGGTGAGCGGGCCCACTGGATCAGGCGATAGACAAAGCCTTCCACAAAGATGAGAATGGCCAGATAGGGCACCACTACCCCGAAGATAATCTGCAAGTTCCCCCTGGCTCCGATGTAGGCCACCAGGATGAGCCCAAGCACTGCGAACAGGGCCACAGAGAAATGACGCTTAAAAAAATCCATGTACTGTCACCTCGTATCCGTTGGTCTGCCGATACCGATTAGAAGCTGTTGACATCCATACCTTTACTACGCAAAAACCCGCTGACACGATTCTTGACCTCGGTCACCCGAATCTCGTAGAGTTTCTCCCGCCGCTGGGTATAGACCTCGAAGCCCAACAAGGCCATCCCGTCGATACGGGACTCCAGTTCCTGAAGTTCTGCGGAGAATTGGCCGTCCTTCAGCTCCGGGGCCATTTCCTCGCGCATCACGTTTTTCAACAGGAAGATGAAGGCCAGGGCCTGGGAGGGCGAGAAATTCTGCAGGGCCCGGATGCTAATCACTTCGTCCAGCGCGGCGAGCACCTGGTCCCGCCCCATCTCCTGGACGAGCGTTTCCACAATCCGCGTCAATCCCTGGGAGATGCGGTAGCCCACCGGGTTATCAAAGTGATTCTTTTCTTTCTTCAGAAAGACAGCGGTTTCAGGAGGATAGCTTTCGAATAGGCGTTGCCGCCATCGGTCCGTGAGGCTGGCTTTCCTATCTGACAGCAGCTTGAGCAGTTTCATATTTATCCTTATTAAAGCTAGAGAATGTTAAAACATTCACAAAATTAGTGTCAAGGAAAAAATGATGAAAAACTTCGAGTTCATGCCCGGTTCCGGGCCTAGTCATCGAGAAGAGCAACTGTGACTTTTCGAGTCGGGACCGGCCCGGTTTCAGGAGTCGTTTCGAGCCGGCGGCTCTCCCTGGTCCTTCTCCGGGGCCGCTTCCGGCGGGCTCTCCTGGCCGGCGCGGCGGTTGCGGAACACCAGGTAATCGAACAGGTAGGCATTGACTAGAAACAGAACCGTCAGGGCCAGGAGATAATTCCGGCTGTTCAGATCGACGGCCTGCACCACGAGCTTGGCGGCCACAAAGCAAATGAACAGCCTAAGAAAAAAGGAAAAGACCAGATTCATTTGGCGCGATTCTACCCAATTGACCCGGCAATGGCAAGAGGCGCGGCGGGCCGCCGGAGTACGCCCCGGGTTCGATGCAGCTCCTAAGGCGGCCGTGCCCGCCCGCCGCCCGGCGCCGAAGGGTGCCCCAGTTCGATGGTTGACAGCCCCCGGCCCTTTCATATATCTTTATAAATTTGAGGCTCTTAGGCCAAGTGGTTCGATAAGGCGGAGGTGAGCGAAGCTGTGGGCAACCTGCAAGACCTGATCCAGTTCATCTTCGCCGGCCTGACCGGCGGGGCGATCTATGCCCTGGTGGCCCTGGGCTTTGGGGTGGTGCACAACACCATGGGCATCGTCAACTTCACCCAGGTGGACTTCGTCTCCCTGGGCGGCATGGTGCTTTATAGCGCCCTATTCGCCGTCGGTCTGCCCATGCCCGCGGCCCTGGCCGCGGCGATCATCGGGGTGACCCTGGCGGCCATCGTGGTGGAGGAACTGGGGGTGAGGCCCTCCCGCTCCCAGAGCCACCTGGTGTTGATCTTTCTCACCATCGGCCTTTCCATCATCCTCCGGGGGGTCATGAAGCTCATCTGGGGGAAGAACCGTATGGCCGTGCCGTCTCTCTCCGGGGAGGCGCCGGTGCACCTGTGGGGGGCCGCCATCCTGCCCCAGACCTTATGGATTCTGGCCCTCACCGCCGCCGCCATCGTGCTGCTGGTGCTCTTTTTCCGCAAGACCTCCATGGGTCTGGCCATGCGGGGGGTGGCGGCCAATGAGGCCGCGGCCGCGGTGGTGGGCCTGCCGGTCTGGCGGGTCAAAGCCGCCAGCTTCGCCCTGGCCGGGGCCTTGGGGGGGCTGGCCGGGTGTCTCGTGACCCCCATCACCACCCTTAGTTACGACGTGGGCGTGCTCCTGGGGCTCAAGGGCTTCGCCGCCGCCATCCTGGGGGGCTTCGGCTCCTTCCCCGGGGCCATTTTGGGCGGGCTAATTCTGGGCCTCCTGGAAAGCCTGGGCGCCGCCTATCTCTCCAGCGCCTACAAGGACGTCATCGCCTTTGTGGTGCTGCTTTTGGTGCTATTCATCCGGCCCCGGGGCCTCCTGGGCGAGGAGGGGTAAACGTAGGGTGCGTCTCACGCACCGCATATAATTGGTGGCACAGGCGTCCCGCCGGTGGAGAAAAGGCAAAATCAAATGTTACCCACCATAAGATTCTTTTTAATCATGTTAATTTTCACTCTTTTGGCCGGCTTTTTTATCGTCCCTACCAGAGGCATGCCGGATCATGCCATCGTGCTGCTCGATGACCAAAACCACACTTATTTATCGCCTCTTTGCGCCGCCAGGGAAAAAAAAGCCTATCGTGAATCCAGGGCGGCCGAGGCGCGTAAGCTAAAGTACGAACCTGATAAAAAATGCCAGGATGAAGCAGGATTTAGCCAGGATAGCCGGTCCCTTACCGGCAATCTCTGCGAAAGGCTGGGAATGCTGCCGCCCCTGCCCAGCCGTTGGAATAAGGACGGCACCTGGAATTGGTGAGGATCGAGGTTAAGCAGCAATTTCCCCCCTTTTCTAAAGGGGGGATTAAAAGATGCTCCCTTACAATAAGAACCTCAAGAAATTTGCCCGGGAGCTTCGCAGCAATCAGACAAAGGCTGAGACTTTTCTCTGGTTTAAGCTCCGCAAGAGACAGTTAAAAAATTACCAATTTTACCGCCAGCGAATTATTTCCAATTATATCGCGGACTTTTATTGTCCCGACGCCAAGTTGGTGATTGAAATAGATGGAGGTCAACACTATTCGGAACCGGGGATGACCAAAGATACTTTAAGGGATCAGCACCTGTCCGATTTGGGACTCAGGATTATGAGGATTTCCGCCGGGGAGGTGTTTGATAATACCGAAGGGGTTTTGGAGGCAATTTACCAACAACTGCCATAATCTAATCCCCCCCTGCCCCCCCTTTAGAAAAGGGGGGGGAATCTTGTGCCGGTATTAAGGAATTATTAGGAATAATTCACAAGCAGATATCATGAAGACAAAAAATCCAAAAGATACTGAAACGCATCGCATCCTCATGGGCAATGAGGCCATGGGCCGGGGGCTGGTGGAGGCCGGGGTGACCCTGGCCGCCTCGTACCCCGGCACCCCGGCCTCGGAGATTCTCCAGGCGGTGGTGGCCTTTGCCAGGGAGACTGGGGCCGCCCTGCACGCCGAGTGGTCAGTGAACGAAAAGGTGGCCTTTGAAACGGCCCTGGCCAACAGCATGGCGGGCCGCCGTTCCGCCGTAGCCATGAAACAGGTGGGCTTAAACGTCGCCTCGGACCCCTTCATGCGCTCCGCCTACTTAGGGGTCAAGGGCGGCCTCATCGTCATCTCCGCCGACGACCCCGGGCCCCACAGCTCCCAGACTGAACAAGATTCCCGGTTCTTCGCCATGTTCGCCAAGGTGCCGGTCCTGGACCCCGCCAGCCCCCGGGAGGCCAAGGAGATGGTGCGTACGGCGCTTTTGCTCTCCGAGAAATACGAGCTGCCCGTGATGCTGCGGCCCACCACCCGGGTCTGCCACGCCCGGCAGAATATTGCCTGCGAGACGCCCCAGGCCCTGGAGAGGCCCGCCCATTTCGAGAAGAACGCGCGGCGCTGGTGCGCCACCCCCCAGTTCCTGCGGGAGCTGCACCGGGAACTGAACGGCAAGATCGACCGGATCGCCGCGGCGCCGGAATTCTTCCCCCATCTCACCGCCGGCGACGGCTCCCATCCCGGGACCTGCCTCATCGCCTCCGGGGTGGCCTTCGCTCACACCTGGGACTCGCTGGAGGAAATGGGCCTGCTGGGGAAGCTCGATTTTTACCAGGTAACCATGCCGTATCCCCTTAACGCCGAATTTATCCGGCGCGTCAATAGCGCCTATCAAAATATCCTGGTCATCGAAGAGACCTATCCGGTCATCGAGTTACAACTATCCAACAGTAAGGTCCGGGGCCGGCGTTCCCGGGCCGTGCCCAACCAGGGAGAATTGACCCCGGAGGTGATTCGCGCCGTCCTGGAGAAATTTCTGGACCTACCGGTCACCGCCTTGGCCCCCGGCCCCCAGGGGGACGCCACCCGGCCCACCCTGTGCGCCGGCTGCGCCCACCGGGCCGCCTTCTACGCCATCCGGGAGACCTTCCCGGAGGGGATCTTCCCGGGCGACATCGGCTGTTATACCCTGGGGATGAACCTGGGGGCGGTGGACACCTGCCACTGCATGGGCGCCGGGCTGAGCCAGGCGGCGGGTTTCTATCACGCCTTCGCCGCCGGCGGCGGGGACAAATTTCCCACCATCGTGGCCACCATCGGGGACTCCACCTTCTTCCACGCCGGCATCCCGGCCCTCATTAATGCGGTCTTTCATGGGGCGCGGCTTATTCTGGTCATTTTGGACAACGCCACCACCGCCATGACCGGGCACCAGCCCACCCCCCAGGTGGGGCTGACGGCCGCCGGGGCGCCGGGCCACCCGGTATTGATCCCCGAATTGGTGCGGGCTTGCGGGGTCGGCTTCTTGAAGGAATGCGACCCGTACGAAGTCCTGGAGTTCAGCGCGGTCTTAAAGGACGCTGACCAATACTGCCGCAGCGAGAAAGGCGGCCCGGCGGTGGTCATCGCCAAACACGCCTGCATGTTGGACCGGGAAGCCCGCAAATCCCAGGCGGTTTATGACATGTGCGTCACTGATTGCGTCGGTTGCCTGCACTGCCTGGAGAACTTCGAATGCCCGGCCCTGACCCTGGACGAGGCCACTGACCAGGTGGTCATCGATGGGGTGCGCTGCGTCGGCTGCGGGGTCTGCGTCCATGTTTGCCCGGCCGGGGCGATTGAGGCGAAGCCTAAGTTGTAGGGGCGAATCTTGTATTCGCCCTTCGGCGGGCACGGAGGCCCGCCCTACCAAAAGAAGGAGCACCATGAAGCAGCAGATCATCGTCAGCGGCCTGGGAGGGCAGGGGGCGCTCACCGTGACCCGTTTGCTGGCCGAGGCCGCCGCGGCCCTGGGTCTGGAAGTGATCACCTCCGAGACCCACGGCATGGCCCAGCGGGGCGGCACGGTCATCTCCATGATCAAGGTGGGGCCCTTCCGGGGGCCCTTGATCCCCGCCGGGGCCGCGGACGTGGGCCTGTTTCTGGCTGAGAAAAATCTCGGGGTGCACCGCGGCTACCTGGCGCCTGGCGCCCGGGTCTTCGTCAACTCGGCCGCGCCGGGAGATTACCTCCGGGTGGATGCCCGCAAGCTGGCCGAGGAGATGGGGTCGCCGGTGGCCGCCAACCTCATCCTCCTGGGTTTTGCCGCGGCCAAAGGCGGTCTTTTCTGTGGCGTGGAACTCCTGGAGCAGGTCATTATGGAGAAGATCCCGGCCCGGTTCCGGGATACGAACCTCACGGCTCTTCACCGGGGCGTAGCCGCGGCGATAGAATAAAAGATTTCACCCCAGAGACACAAAGGGCACAGAAAAAGCCGGATGAAACTCCGCAGCAAAACCAGGGCCTATATTATCCGCCACCACACCGGCCTGACGGTCTGCGGGCTGTCAGTGGTGCTGCTGGGCACGCCGCTGGTGGTCAATAATCCTTATAACCTGGGGATTCTCAACCTTATCGGGCTCTATGTCATCGCGGTTCTGGGGCTCAATCTCTTCATCGGCTACGCCGGGCAGATCTCCCTGGGGCACGCGGCCTTCTTCGGCCTGGGAGCATACGGTTCCGCCATCCTCACCACCACCTATCAGCTGCCGCCCTGGCCCGCCCTGGCCCTAACCGCGGTGTCCGTGGCGGTGGTGGCGCTGATCATCGGCGTTCCCACCCTGCGGCTCTCCGGCCACTACCTGGCCATGGCCACCCTGGGCTTCAACTACGTGGTCCACAGTATTTTGGTCCAATGGGACGCGGTCACCGGCGGACCCAGCGGGCTTTCGGGGGTGCCGCCCCTGGCGCTCTTCGGTCTAAGCTTCGACAGCGACGTGAAGTTCCATTACCTGGTCTGGGGCTTCGCCATGGTGGCCCTGACCCTGTGCCTCAACCTGGTGCGCAGCGGCGTGGGCCGGGGGCTGGCCGCCCTGGCCCAGGACGAAGTGGCCGCCTCGGCCCTGGGGGTGGACGTGGCCCGGGCCAAGGTGGGGGTCTTTGTGCTTTCCGCGGTCTTCGCCTCGGTGGCCGGCAGCCTCTATGCCCACTACTTCGGCTACGTCAACCCCGACGGCTTCAGCATCTTCAAATCCCTGGACCTGGTCATCATGGTGGTGGTGGGCGGCCTGGGCTCCATCTGGGGCACCCTGTTCGGGGTGGGGTTCATTACGGTGCTCCCTAACCTGCTGGACTTTTTCGAAACCTATTCCGACATCATTCACGGCGTGATCCTGGTGGTGATTCTGCTATTTTTGCCCCAGGGCCTGGTCACCGGGCTGGTGGACTATGTCAGGCTGCGCCTGGCCCGGCGGCGCCTGGCGGCGGTGGCTCGGGGCGAGCAATGATTTGGGAGAGGGGGCCAGGGGCCGACGGCCCCTGCCCCCTCTCCCAAACCCTCTCACCCAACCCCCATAGGGGGAGTTGCAGGAAGAGGTTAAAGATGCTGAGACTGGTTTGGTGGCACAGGCGTCTCGCCTGTGCATAAAACCATTCGTAGAATCCAGGAGGCGAAATTGCCGACCTGCCGATTTCTATTTGCCCGAGAAATTATCTAACAAGCACAGGCGAGACGCCTGTGCCACTTGGTTTCTGTAATGAAACAGGCAAATCAAAAACCCCTCCTCCAGATAACCGGCCTCAGCAAGCACTTCGGAGGCCTGCCGGCCCTCGCCGAGGTGAACTTCGCGGTCGAGAAGGGCCAGGTCACCGCGCTCATCGGCCCCAACGGCGCCGGCAAGACCACCCTGATCAATTGCCTCACCGGAGTCATCAGTCCCGATCACGGGGAAATCTGGTTCGATGGCAAGAACCTGGCGGGGCTGCCGGCCCACCGCATCGCCCGCCGGGGAATCTCCCGCACCTTCCAAAACCTGCGGATCTTTCCGCGCCTTGCCGTCCTGGACAACGTCCTCTGCGGCCTGACCGCCCAGGCCGGGGACTCCGTGTTCCTGGCCTTGCTGCGTCCTCCCGGTTTACGCCACCGGGAGCGGCGCCTCAGGCTCGCCGCCCTGGAGGCCCTGGACACCTTCGGGCTGGCGGATAAGGCCGAGCTGCCGGCCGGGGTGCTGCCCTACGGGGACAAGAAGCGCCTGGAGATGGCCCGGGCCTTCGTCTCTCAGCCGGTCTTGACTTTGTTGGATGAACCGGTGGCAGGCCTCAATCCCGAGGAGACCGCCCGCATCGCCGGCCTTATCCGGCAGATGCGGCTGTCCGGCAAGACCATGGTCCTGGTGGAGCACGACATGGAGCTGGTCATGGGGGTCTCCGACCGGGTGGTGGTTCTGGACGGCGGCAGCCGCATCGCCGCCGGGAGCCCCGAGGAAGTGCGCACCAACCCCCTGGTGCTGGAGGCTTACCTGGGCCGCATGAGCGCCACGGCTTGAGCCCCGATTTGTGCCGATAAAAAAAAGGGCGCACCGATGGTGCGTTACTTCATTTCGATATTGAAACCCTGGGGTCCGATGGTCAGCTGCAACCCCTGGACCACGGAATAGAGCTGGATCTGGACGCCCTTCTGGTTCTGCATGCTCACGCCGCCCACCCCGCCGGCCACGGCGATCCCTGCCCCCACCGCGGCATAATTGCCGGCCAGATCGGAGGGTTTGTTCAGGTAATAGACGTTGCCCACGGCGCTCACCGTGGAAATACCCACGTCGCCCACGGTTAGGCCGGTTACCGAGAAGCGGTAGGTGTTCCCCTGGTATCTAAGGACCCCGCGGCCCCAACTGGTGCCGACCCCGGCGGCGATACTGGTCAAATCAATGGAAACCGTGCCCGCCGGGTAAGCCGGTGCGGCATTGCCGTTCGAGGCGGCCGCGAGAAGCAGCACCACAAGTGCCAGACTCAAGAGTATTCTTTTCGAACGCATCTTTTCCATCCTTTGGCTTGGGTTGCAAGGTTGTTTCCCATTCAAACCCAAATTAAGACCCGGAAAATTATTGTCAAGCCGCCCCGGTAAATTGCGGCGCACCGTGGGACCGGCGCCCTCCGACTTCATCTGGACGCGGCCACGGTTGCTGGTTAAGATGTTGGCCAATCTCCGGAAGATCGGATCATTGCAATGAAACTATTTTTTCACTAACCACTGGCTACTGGCTACTGACTTTATAGTAGGCCACCCCTGCCCCCCACCAGGTCAATTCGTAACGCTGGCCCGCGAACGTCAGGTCGGGCCGCACATAGAAGATCAACTTCTCCACCAGCCGGCCGTGCAGGGGGTGGGCCAGGACCGCAGTGACCAGCACCTCGGCTGGTTCGGTTACGATAGTGAAGGGATCAGTGATATTTTCCATCATATTTGCGAACTCCGTTTCTCTGCGCCTCGGTGGTCGAATTTTTCCCGCCGCGACGCCGAGAGCGTCGAAGATGATAGCGGGTCAGAGTGAGGGGGAAATAATCCCTTTCCCGCGCCGATTAATATTTGCCGCAGGATGCCTCGGGCGCCACATACTTGGCTGCTTCCCTTGATAAAAGAAAAATCAGCTCTAGCTTTTCCCTTATAATTTAAGTTCTCCAAGGAGAAAAACAATGGATATCGACAAGCTGACCCTTCCCCAACTGGTGGCGGACCTGAAGCTGGCCGCGGCCAAATGCCCCAAATGCGAAGGCAACCGGGAAACGGTCTTCACCGCCCGGGGCCGGGACAACATCGTCAACTGCCTGGAGTGCGAACCGATCCACGATGCCCTGGGACACCTGGAAGCTGCCGCGAAACTGCTGAAAGATATTTAAATTCCCATTTAAAACCTCAATTCTTATAAAAATGAAATTTAAGCCCAATTTTACCCCCTGATTTTGGTGAAGATGGGACAGTCGGCATTAAGGGCGTTCCACCAGCCACTGAAAATTGCGGGAATTGTGCCGCTTTGGCGCCGCTGGGGACCGGGAGCGTTTGACCGCCAAGCCCCTTTATTTCCGGGGAAATCCACCTGAGAACCGCAGTCGTTGCGGAACAAATATAACTCCCTGCACTTGTCCATGGATAAACACTCGCGGCTGTGCCACATTCTCAGCCAGTTACATAGAGAGGGAGAAAATACCAGAATAGAAAATATGGTTGACTTCCTTTTGGCGCTCTGGGAAGCTTGTGATATTGCAATTATTCCCCCTCCCCCTTGAGGGGGGAGGGCTGGGGTGGGGGTGGCATCGTTTTTCGAGAGCGATGACAAGTTGCCACCCTCCCCCCAACCCCCTCCCCTCTCAGGGAGGGGGAGTAAAAATGTAGGGTGGGCACTGCCCACCAAGTCCTTAGAAAGATTTATTATCTTAGGGTGAGGTGATGGGACCGCGGCTGCTGCTGGACACGGATGTGCTGGTCGATTATCTCCGGGGCCGGGAGGAGGCCGCGGCCTATCTGGAGGCCCGCGCCGAGGCCCTTCTTATCTCGGCCATCACGGTGGCGGAACTCTACGCCGGGGTGCGGGAGGGGGAAGAGAGCCGCAGGTTGGCGCAGTTTTTGGGCGCCTTTGAGATCATCCCCCTAAACGCCGAAATCGCCCGGCAAGGCGGTCTTTACCGCCGCGCTTACGGACCCGGCCACGGCCTCACGCTGGCCGACGCCCTCATCGCCGCCAGCGCCGCCCTGCACCAGGCGCAATTAGTCACCTTAAACGCCCACCACTTTCCCATGTTGGAGGTGGAGGTGGCTTATACCAAATCAGAGTAGGGGTGAATCTTGTATTTGCCTAATTCGGCCCTACGAAACGCTGAGCGAACACCAGGTTCACCCCTACGGGGCCGATGCAGGTGGTCGATTCAATAGAAAAATCTACTAAAAATCGCCGCCGTTCTATTCGCTTGCAGGGTTGGGATTACGCGCAGGCAGGAGTTTATTTCATCACGCTTTGCACCCAGAATCGGGAACATTTTTTCGGTGAGATTGTCGATGGCATTATGAATCTCAATGCTTCCGGTGAGATGGTGATCAGGACCTGGGACGAATTGCCCGAGCGATTCTCTTTCGTGGAACTGGACGCCCAAGTGGTGATGCCTAACCATTTCCATGCCATTGTGATCATTAACCGTAGGGGCGAATCTTGTATTCGCCCTTCTGGGACGTCTCCCGAAAATTTGATACATCTTGACCAAGGCGATCACCGAAACCAGGGCGAACACAAGGTTCGCCCCTACGGGAAACGGCTCCAGGGAACGTCGGAGGGATCAATCGCCCGCATAGTCCAGGCATTTAAGTCGATTACCACCCACACATACCTTCGAGGTATCAGGGAGTGCGGTTGGTCGCGGTTTTCCGGAAAGTTATGGCAACGTAATTATTATGAACACATTGTGCGAGACGAAGAGGAGCGGCAACTCATTAACGACTATACTGCCGCTAACCCTATAAGCTGGGCCATGGACCGCGAGAACCGCGAGGTGAAAGCAACCCGGCCGGCTGAACCCTGGCAGGTGTAGTCGAAATAGCCTTATTTTTGCCGGCGTAATTATCTGATGATATTCTCAATTTTATTATGATGCCGGACAACATAGAAATCCTTCTCCGCATCTCCAACCTCACCGTCCACTACGGCGCGGCACAGGCGTTGTTTGGGGTTGATTTAGAGGTGGGAAAGGGCGAGACCGTGGCGTTGGTGGGGGCCAACGGCGCGGGGAAGACCAGTCTCTTAAAAGCCGTCATGGGCCTGTTGCCGCCTTCCGGCGGGAAAATTTTCCTGGACGGGAAGAACGTCACCGGCTTCTCGCCCGCGGCCATGGCCGCCCGGGGTGTGGCCCTGTGTCCCGAAGGCCGGGAGATGTTCGGCGACCTGACGGTGAAAGAAAACCTGGAGCTGGGCGCCCTGGCCCTGCACCCCGGCCGCGGCGAGTTGAACCGCCGCCTGGAAGAGGTCTGCGCCCGCTTTCCGAAACTGGCCGAACGGATCAATCAGCGCACCAGCACCCTGTCCGGCGGCGAGCAGCAGATGGTGGCCATGGGCCGGGCCCTGATGGCCCGGCCGCGCCTTCTGCTGCTGGATGAGCCTAGCCTGGGCCTGGCGCCCTTGATCGCCGACGAGGTCTTCGCTATTATTCATCAGTTGTCCCGGGCCGGGGTGACCACCCTCCTGGTGGAGCAAAACGCCGCCCGGGCCCTGGCGGCGTCGAAATCCGCCTATCTGCTGGCCAACGGCAAGATCGTCGGCCAGGGCCAGAGCGAGGCCCTCCTGGTGGACCCGGAGCTGCGCCGGGCCTTCCTGGGGGCAGGCTCGGAGAACAACCCGGCGGCCTCACGCCTCGGCGCCGCGGGACTTACCAACATCAGACTGGAGAAGCCGAATTTGAGCCATCAGACCTTTATGCCGCCTTTTAAGACCGCCGACGAACTTGCGGGCCATCAGCTCCAGGGTCTCAAATGGACGGTGCGCCACGCCTATGAAGGTTCCAGCTTTTACCGGGCCCGGCTGGACGAAGCCGGCATCGGCCCCGGCGACATCAATAGCCTGGACGACTTACAAAAACTCCCTCTGACCACGGGCGAGGACCTGCGGGACGGCTACCCCTTCCCCTTTCGATCCGTGCCTTATGAGCAGATCGTGCGCATCCACGCCTCCAGCGGCACCACCGGCAAGCGCAAGATCCTGGGCTACACCCAGAAGGACCTCGACGATTGGCAGCATTTCTTCGCCCGCTGCTACGAAATGGCCGGGGTCACGCCCCTGGACCGGGTGCAGATCGCCGTGGGCTACGGCGTCTGGACCGCCGGGGTGGGCTTCCAGGCAGGAGTGGAGAAGCTGGGGGCCCTGGCCATCCCGGTGGGGCCGGGCAACGTCGATATGCACTGCGAATTCCTGGTGGACCTGCAAAGCACGGTGCTGTGCTGCACCGCCTCCATGGGCCTCTTAATGGCCGAGGAGGTGCACAAGCGGGGCATCAGTGACAAGATCAACCTGCAGAAGGTGATCTATGGCTCGGAACGCTCGTCGGTGTCCATGCGGCGCAAGATTTCGGAGCTTTTTGGAGGGGTGGAGCTCTTCGACATCGTGGGTATGACGGAGCTTTACGGGCCGGGGACCGGCATCGAGTGCCCGGACCACGACTGCATCCACTACTGGTCCGACTACTACCTGCTGGAGATCCTGGACCCGGAGACGCTGGCGCCGGTGCCGATTGGTGAGTGGGGCGAGATGGTGGTGACGACGCTGACCAAGGAGGCGGCGCCCCTGATCCGCTACCGCACCCGGGACATCACCCGCATCATCCCGGGGCCGTGCACCTGCGGGACGATTTTGCCGCGGCACTCCCGGCTCAGCGGCCGCACCGACGACATGTTCAAGTTCCGGGCGGTGAATATCTACCCCTCCGGCATCGACCGGATACTCTCGGAGATTCCGGGCCTGGGCTCGGAGTACCAGATCCACCTCGCCCGGGACGACCACGGCCGGGACCACATGCTCCTCAAGGTGGAGCGGGGCGCCGGGGTGGAAGCAGGCAGGGTCGACGAGCTGGGCCGGGAGGTGGTTTACCGCCTGAAACGCAAGCTCCTGGTGACCCCGGAGGTGGAGGTGGTGGGCTACGGAGATCTGCCGCGCACCGAGCGCAAGAGCCAGCGGGTTTTCGACAACCGCATCCAGGATTCGGTGATTTAAAAAACTTCACCACAGAGACACCGAGGGCACCGAGAAAAAATGATTGCGCTTAAAGCGCAATCATTTTTTTTGTCCTTTCCTTTGTGTCCTTTGTGCCTCTGTGGTAAAGGTGAATAATTCGCTTTGGAATCATAGAGGAGGACAAAATTCATGAAAAGCAAACTGGCAATAATTCTGGCCATAGCCTTATTGGCCGCCATGGTCGCTTCGGCCCCGGCCGCAGAAAAGAAAGAACCCATCAAGATCGGCGCCTTCTTCGCCCTGTCCGGGCCCAACGCCCCCATCGGCACCCCCACCAAACTGGTGGCGGAAATGGTGAAAGACAAAATCAACCAGGAAGGCGGCATCAACAGCCGGCCCATTGAGCTGGTGGTGGGCGACACCGAGTCCGACCCGGCCAAAGCGGCCACCATCGCCAAGAAATTCATCTTCTCGGATAAGGTGGCGGCTATCATCGGGCCCACCTCCACCGGGGAAGGCATGCAGGTGAAGAAGATCGTGGAGGAAGCCGGGGTGCCCACCTTCATGACCGTGGGCGGCGACCCGCCCATTATGAAAGAGACCGGCCCCTTTACCTACGTCTTCAAGTCGCCCCAGCGCTCTAGCACCGCGGTGCAGAAGCTCTATGGTTACCTGAAGGAGAAGAAACTGACCAAGGTGGCGCTGCTCACCGCCTCGGACCCCTTCGGCAAGGACGGGGCCGTGTGGCTGAAAAAGCTGGCCCCGGACTTCGGGTTGACCTTCGTGGCCGAGGAGTCCTTCGGCCCCAAGGATACCGATATGACCCCGCAGCTCACCAAGATTAAAAACGCCAACCCCCAGGCCGTCATCGTCTGGACCATCGGCCCGGCCGGGGCCATCGTGGCCAAGAACACGGCCCAATTGGGGATTAACATCCCACTGTTCCAGTGCCACGGCCAGCCGGGACCGGAATACATCCAACTGGCCGGCAAGGCCTCCGAAGGGGACCGCATGCCCGCCACCAAGTTGATGGCGGTGGCGCAGTTGGCCGATTCGGACCCCCAAAAGAAAGTGATTCAGGGGTTCATCAAGCTGTACACTGATGCTCAGTATGACAAGCAGTTCCCCATCAACACCCATTCGGGCTATGCCTGGGACGCCATCTACGTCGTCACCAACGCCATGAAGAAGGCGGGCACCGACCCCAAGAAACTCAGGGATGCCATTGAGCAGACCAAGGGCTACGTGGGGGTTTCCGGGATCTATAACCTGACCCCCGAGGACCACAACGGCCTGGGCGTGGATTCCATGGTCATGGTCCAGGTGAAGGACGGCAAGTTCGTCCTGGCGGAGTAGGGAATAGCTCTCAGCTTTCAGCGGTCAGCTTTCAGCAAGAACAATGGAATTGCTTGACCAAAGGTAGGGTGGGCTGGCCCACCCTACCGTTTTTCAGGTATCTAATGTGGCACAGGCGCCCCGCCCGTGCAGCACAGCCGAGGCGGCTGTGCCACATTTTTTCCACTAATTTCATTTATGCCAAACGAACGCTTAACCAAAGGCTTGATCCAGGTTTACACCGGGGACGGCAAAGGGAAGACCACCTGCGCCCTGGGGTTGGCCCTGCGGGCCGCGGGGCAGGGTTTTAAAGTCTATATCATCCAGTTCATGAAAGGGCGGCAGACCGGTGAGTCCTGCGCCATGGCCCGCCTGGCCCCGGAGGTGACCCTGCGCTACTTTGGCCGCCCCGGTCTAATCAATTTGCGCGCCCCGGCCCCGGAAGACCTGGCCCTGGTGCAGGAGGGCTGGACCCTGGCCCGCCGGGTGCTGGCCGCCGGGGAGCACGACCTGGTGATTCTGGATGAGATCAACCTGGCCCTGAGCCATAACCTCATCTCCCTGGAGGAGGGTCTGGAGGCCTTGCGCCGGCGGCCGCCGGGGGTGGAGGTGGTTCTCACCGGCCGGCAGGCCCCCCCGGAGCTGGTGGCCCTGGCGGACCTGGTCACGGAGATGCGGCCGGTGAAGCATTATTACCAGGCGGGTGTAAAGGCGCGACGCGGGATCGAGTGGTAGGAGGTGTTACACGGCATTGGTGCTTCGGATAAGGCGAGTTTTTCTTGTAATAAACCAGGCTTGAGCTGACCAGCATCAAATCAAGATCAGATTTAATCTGACCTAGAGGGCTAAAAGTTAAAATGTCGGCGGATCGCGAGATACAACTTTGATAATCATATAGAAACATTATTAATTTTATTTAAATTGCAAATAAAATGCAGGTAGCAACCCAGTTTTAACAAATTTTCGTGGCCAATCAGTTATCAGGCAGTGGTTTTCCGTGGGAGACAACTTGAATCCGCGACCTTAACATTGATATAATACCAAAAAAATGTGGGCTCGAAAACGATTTCCGAATATGTGAACCTCAAACGAGGAGGTTTTTCATGGAAAACTGCGGACGTTCCTCTCTGCTGGTTTTGCTACTGATGACGGTGCTCGGCAGCGCCGTATTGGTTGTCAATCTGTCCTCGGTCATGGCAACTCCAGCCATTGACCCGGTTGCGGCGCCGTCGCCGCTCCCCGTCGGAGCCAATCTCCCCTCAGCGGTAGAGACTTTCCGAAAACTGCCCCTTTCCTTCATCGAAAACCAGGGTCAGGTGGACCAGCGGGTAAAATTTTATGCGAAAATCCCCCAGAGCAATGTCTATTTCACCGCCCGCGACCTGGTCTTGAGTTTCCCGCGTCAACCAGGGATGAAGGCGTCCGCGCGCGCCCAAGAAAACCGACAGGGCGTGATGCTACGGCTGGTGCCCGAGGGCATGAGTCCCAAGGCGCGCATTGTTGGGGTAGACCGGCAGGAGCACCGGGGCAATTATTTCATCGGCAACGACCCCGGCCGATGGCGCACCGGTCTCTCGACTTTCCGGGCGGTGACGTACCGGGAAGCCTATCCGGGAATCGATTTGCAATTTTACGGTACCGGCCGCGCCCTGGAATACGACATCATCGTCAAGCCCGGCGGCAACCCGGATCAGGTGAGATTTCGCTGTCCTGGCGCCAGGGGCCTGGAACTCACCCCGGAAGGCGACCTGGCCATTAAACTCCCCGGCGGCGGGTCGCTCCTGCAAAAAAAGCCCTTGATCTACCAGGAAATCAACGGCATCCGGGTGAAGGCGGACGGGCGCTTCAAGATCCTCGGGGACGCGAACCGCTGCCGCTACGGCTTTCAGGTGGCCTCCTACGACCCGCGGCATCCTCTCATCATCGACCCGGTGCTGGCATTTTCCACTTTCCTGGGGGGGGGCGGGGAGGATCGCGGCCAGGGCATTGCCGTGGATAGCGCCGGCAACATCTATGTGGCGGGTTTCACCAATTCCAGCGATTTCCCCACCTGGCCCAGCGGCAGTCCCTTACGGCCTTACGTGGCGGACAACGACGCCTTTGTGACCAAGATCAAGGCTGACCTCTCCGGCTTGGTCTACTCCACCTTCCTGGGGGGAAGCGGCAGAGATGAAGCATACGGGGTGGCCGTGGACGCCTCCGGTAACGCTTACGTGACCGGGTATACGGGATCGTCCAGCTTCCCCACCGAGCCGACGACAGGACCTTTTTCTACCTATCATATGAGCGGCGACGCCTTTGTGTCCAAGATCAGCCCGGACGGGGCCACCCTAGTTTTTTCCATCTTTTTGGGAGGAAGCAATGTTGATTGGGGCCGGGGCATTGCCGTGGACGGACAGAATAACGTTTATGTCACCGGTTATACTCAGTCATCCGGTTTCCCCACGATGCCCAGCGGCAATCCCCTGCGGCCTTTCGGCGGGGGCGCGGATGCCTTTGTGACCAAGATCAATGCCGACGCCACCGCCTTGCTATACTCCACCTTCCTGGGAGGCAGCGGCTATGACCGGGGCAACGCCATTGCGGTGGATACCGCCGGCAACGCCTATATAACCGGGGAAACCCGTTCCAACGACTTTCCCAGCTGGCCTAACGGCGCGCCGTTGCTGCCCTATGGGGGGGGCACCTCAGACGCCTTTGTGACCAAGATCAACGCCGGCGCCTCGGCCCTGGTCTATTCCACCTTTCTGGGAGGCGGCAATGCTGACATTGGCAACGGCATTGCCATAGACGGCAGCAATAATGTCTTTGTCACCGGGGTAACCAGTTCCAATAACTTTCCCACCTGGCCCGACGGCCACCCGCTTCTGCCCTATGGCGGGGGCGCTTCAAACGCCTTTGTGACCAAGATCAAGGCCGACGGCTCGAGTTTGCTCTTCTCCACCTTCCTGGGCGGCAATCAATCCGACACCGGTTACGCCGTGGCCGTCGACCGGTTCGGTAACGCCTATGTCGCGGGCGAAACCAATTCCGCTAATTTCCCCACCTGGCCCAGCGGGCGCCCCTTGTTCCCCAAGAGCGGCGGCATCGACGCCTTTGTGACCAAGATCAAGGGGGATGGCTCAGCCTTGCTCTATTCCACCTTCATGGGAGGTACATACACCGAGCGCGCCCTTGGCATTGCGGTGGACCGGAGGAGGAGCGCCTACATTACCGGTAGCACCAATTCCGGGGGCGACGGCAGTTCCACCCCCTTTCCGCAAAAGCTGCCGCTCCAGGGCTATGGCGGTGGCAGCACGGATGCGTTTGTGGCCAAAATCGTTGATCCCCATAATCTTTCATGGTTGTTGTTGCTGCTGGATTGAAAGATCACTTGCCACGATAGAAACTTATCTAAAATTCCAAATGGTTGAAGATATGATCTAGATAGCGGCCTTTATCTGACCAAGGACAATAACCCCCAAACCCCGGCGCCGCTGGCCAGCAGGGCGAAGAAGGTGATTCCGGCCATGAGAATTGAAGTGGCGTAAAGCAGGCGGATCGCCTGGGGGTATTGGGACTCGGTAATGGGTTTAGCCGGATCGCCGATGAAGGGTTTGTCCACCAGGCGGCCGAAGTAAGTGCTGGGCCCGCCCAGGCGCACCCCCAGGGCCCCGGCCAGGGCGGCTTCGGGCCAGCCGGCGTTGGGGCTGCTGGATCTCCCCGCATCGCGGCAGAGGATGCGCCAGGCGCACCTATGGTCCAGGCCCACCAGTCTGGCTGCCGGCACCATGAGGAAGGCGGTCAGGCGGGCCGGCAGGAGGTTGAGGAGGTCGTCGGCCCGGGCCGCCACCTTGCCGAACCTGGCATACTGCAAATTCTTATAGCCCACCATGCTGTCCATGGTGTTGGCGGCCTTATAAAGAAAAAGTCCCGGCAGGCCCAGCAGCAGGGTAAAAAACATGGGGCCGACGACTCCATCCGCCAGATTCTCCGCCACGGTTTCGAGGACCGCCCGGCGTATTTCTTCCGGCCCCAACTGCGCCGTTTCCCGGCCCACGATCATGGCCAGCCGGGCTCTGGCTTCAGCCAGGTCACCCCGGGCCAGGGCCGCTTCCACCTGGCGGCTCTCCTGGTGCAGGCTGCGGGTGGCGAAACCGGCGTAAAGGAAGTAAGTGAGGAGAACGGCCCCGGCCGCGGTGGGCAGCAGGGCGGCGATCCCCAAGACCCACATGGCCGCCGCAAAGCTTGTGCCCATGACCGCCAGCCAGAAGAGCGCCCCCGCCGTCACCTTGGGCCCATAGAGGACGGACTCCCAGTACTCGATGAGGCGCCCGAGAAGCCGGACGGGATGGGGCCAGTGCGGCGGGTCCCCCAGCAGCAGATCCAAAAGATATCCGGCGAGAAAAGGTAGGGCCAATCCCACGGTGAGCTCCTAAAATGACCGGGGACCGAAGACCGGAGACCGGAGATTCTTGCTCCGGTCCCCCGTCTCCCGTCCTCCGTCTCTATCCTCAATTTAAATCAAGGAATGCCTCAAGGCCTCCAACAATTGTTGGTTCTCCTCCCGCCGGCGCACCGCCAGGCGGAAGAAGCGTTCGTCCAGGCCGCGAAAATTGCCGGCATCCCGGATGACGACCTTCCGGCCCAGCAACGCCTTTTGCAGGCTGGCCGCGGTCCAGTCCGGGCGGGTGATTTTCACCAGGAGATAATTTACCGCGCTGGGGTATGGCTGTAGCCCCGGCAGGGATTTAAGCCCCGCCAGGAGGTAATCGCGCTCTCGGCGAACCAGGAGCCGGGAGCGCGCCATATAGTCAAGGTCCCGGAGGCAGGCTCGCCCCATGGCCTGGGCCAGGGTATTTACCGACCACGGCTCCTGGACTGCGGCCAGGCGGGTGATGAGCGCCGGGGCGGCCAGCAGGCAGCCCAGACGCATACCGGGGATGCCGAAGAATTTGGTAAAGGAGCGCAGGATCAGCAGGTGGGGAAACCGGGCCAGATGGGTCTTGAGAGAGGCCTCTTCCACAAAATCGATGAAGGCCTCATCCAGCAGCAGATAGACCCCGGCGGCATCGAGGGCGGCCGCCACCTCAAGCAAAAGCTCCGGCGCCAGCAGGACCCCGCTGGGGCTGGCCGGATTGGCCAGAAAGACCAGAGCCGCCCCCTTTGGGTCCAGGGGCTGAGCCAGGGTGAAATTTTGCGCCTCGGTGGTGACCTGGAAAGCCACGGGCACCTGCGCCACCTCCAGGGCGTGCTCGTATTCGCTGAAGGCCGGGGCCACGATCAAGGCCTGCCGGGGCGAAAGGGCCCGGGCCACCAGGTAGATGAGTTCCGTGGAGCCGTTGCCCATCAGAATCTGCTCGGGGCTGAGCTGGTGATAGGACGCCAGTTCCCGCCGCAGTTCCAGGCAGCGGCGATCCGGGTAATGGACGATTTCTCCCAGGGCCTGCTGGATGGCCGCATTGATGCCCGGCGGGAATCCCAGGGGGTTGATATTGGCCGAGAAATCCAGCAGGTCGGCGAGTTCGAGCCCCAGGGTGCGGGCCAGGTGGTAGACATCGCCCCCATGTGGGGGGGTAGTTTCCGGTATGGTGCTGTTAATTTTCATCTCAAGTTACGCTATTTCAAGAGTCTTTAATTGGTGCCACAGGCGTCCCGCCTGTGCTCATGTAGGGTGCGCCCGGCGCACCATAATCTTAAATGGTGCGTAGGACGCACCCTACGGCTGTATCATGGCCCGAATCCGGGCCAGGTCGAGATGGTTCCGCAGCAAGTCGGCCAGGCGGTCCAACTGGGCCTCCTGAAAGTCCCGGAAGGACAGGGCCGGGGCCGCCGGCCCCGTGAGGCTGCGGGCCTGGGTCACCCGGTCCAAGAAACTCCGGCGAAAGTCGTCGTGGTCAAACAGGCCGTGGAGATAAGTGCCCCAGGTGCGCCGGTCGGGGCTGACCCAACCGTCTCCCACCCGCACGGGCCGGCCGTGGCGGCTGATAATCTCGAAGGCCGGCTGCCCCTCGCCCCGGGGGGTGGTCTCCCCCATGTGGATTTCATAGGCGTCGAGGATCAGCCTGGCATCCCCGGGCACCCGGGCCTGCACCTGGGTGGTGGTCTTGGCCCCGGCCATGGTGGTGATGACGGGCAGCAGTCCCAGGCCCGTCTCGGTGCGCGGCGGCCCCTCCACCCCCAGGGGGTCCCGAATCTCCTGCCCCAGAAGCTGATAACCCCCGCAGATGCCCACCAGGTGGCCGCCGCCCCGGGCGTAGGCCTGAATCTGCTGAAACAGCCCGGTCTCCTTGAGGTACAGGAGGTCACTGATGGTGTTCTTGGTGCCGGGCAAAATGAGCAAGTCCGCTCCGGCCAATTCATGGCTGTGGTCCAGGTAGCGCAGCGAGACGCCGGGCTCCTGTTCCAGGGGGTCAAAGTCGGTGTAATTGGAGATGTGCGGCAGGCGCACCACCCCCACCTTGAGGGAGTCGGCTTCGGGCCAGGAACTCACCGTGCGTTTGCGTCCCAGGGCGACGCTGTCCTCCTCGGGGAGAACCAGGTCCGGAGCATACGGCAGCACCCCCAGGACCGGGCGCCGGGTGCGGCTCTCGATAATCTTTTCGCCCTCGTGGAATAAGGCCGGATCCCCCCGGAACTTGTTGATGATGAAACCGGCCAGCAGCCGGCGTTCGGCCGGGGTGAGCAGATGAAAGGAGCCGATGGTGGCGGCAAAGACCCCGCCCCGGTCGATGTCGGCCACCAGGATGACTGCGGCGCCGGCCTTTTTGGCCATGTTGAGGTTGACCAGGTCGTTCTTCTTCAGATTCAATTCCACCGCGCTGCCGGCCCCCTCCAGGATGATGAGCTCGTAGTCCCGGCTCAGGCGGCGGAAGCTCTGCATCACCTTGCGCATCAGGCGCGGCTTGTGCCGGTAATACTCCTGGGCCGAGAAGTTGCCGTAGACCTGGCCGTGGACGACCACCTGGGAGCCCACCTCGCTGCTGGGCTTCAGCAGAATGGGGTTCATGTCCACGTGGGGAGTTAAACCCGCGGCCTGGGCCTGGGTCACCTGGGCCCGGCCCATCTCGCCGCCCTCCGGGGTGATGAAGCTGTTCAGGGCCATGTTTTGGGCCTTGAAAGGCGCCACCCGGAGGCCTTCTTGGCGGAAGATGCGGCAGAGGCCGGCGACCACGATGCTTTTTCCCACGTCCGAGCCGGAGCCCAAGATCATTAAGGGGCGGTATTTCATGAGTTTCAAGTTTCGAGTTTCGAGTTTTTAGTTCTTAGTTTTCGGCAAAAAATCATTGGTCTTCCCCAACCTGATATTTGTTCAGATAGCCTCGGGGCGTGACCATGTAAGGGCCGTAAGTAAAGGTCTGGGAATTGCCCACGATGACGACGGTTTGCATGTCCACCGGGTGTTCCAAAAGGTCTTTCAGGGTGGTGATAACGGTCTCCTGCCCCTGGCGCATGGCCCGGGAGGCGAGGCCCACCGGGGTTTCGGGGCCTTTGAACTTGAGCAGCAGCTCCCGGACCGCTCCCAGTTGCCAGTGCCGCTTCTTGCTCTTGGGATTATAAAGCACGATGACGAAATCCCCCTGGGCCGCCAGCTCCAGGCGCTTGACAATGGTTTCCCAGGGGGTGAGCAGGTCGCTCAAAGAGATGGCGGCGAAGTCGTGCATCAGCGGGGCCCCCAGAAGGGCCGCACCCGCGGCCAGGGCTGGGATCCCAGGAATCACCTCCAGGTGAAAATCCACCTCGCCTGCCCCCTCCGGCGGGCCGACCCTGAGACTCCGGGCGGCGCAGATCTCCAACACCAACCCGGCCATGCCGTAGATGCCGGCGTCGCCGCTGGAGACCAGGGCCACCCGGGCCCCGGCCAGGGCCCGGTCAATAGCCGCCTGGCAGCGCTTGACCTCGGCTTTCATGCCGGTGGCCACCACCTCCTGGTGGCTTAACAGGGGATCGATCAGCTCGATGTAGGTGCGGTACCCCGCCACCACCTGGGCTTCATCCAGGGCCGCCTTGGCCCGGGGGCTGAGGTAGGCCGGGAATCCGGGTCCCAGGCTGACGACGGTCAAGCGACCCGGGCCACTGCCAGGGTGGCGTTGGCGCCCTTCACCTTGGGGAGGATCAACTCCACCCCCCCGGCCTTCAGGGCCGCGGCTTCGCTGACGCTGACCACCCCCACCAGGCGAATCACCTTCGGCGAAGGGTGGGGCACTTTGACGGTCTGCAATTCTTCTTTGGTAAACCATATGAAATCCACTCCCAGCCTGGCGGCTGCTGCTTGCAGGCCGGGTTCCTCCTTTTTTAACTCGATGGTGGCCAGGGCTTTCAGGGACGATAGGGAAAGCCTGGCCTGCTTGAAGGTGTCTTTGATGAACCCCAAGATTTCCTCCGCCGGGGTGCCCTTGTGGCAGCCCATGCCGATCACCAGGTTCTTGGGGCGGAGCACCAGCCAGTGTTTGGGCCAGGCGCGCTCCCGGAAACCGGCGTAGACCCCGGGCCAGCCCCCGGCCAGGGCCGTGTCCAGGTCGTTTTCGCCAATAAACAGCTCGGGATTTTCTGCAGCGAGATCGGCCAGGTAGCCATCCGGGTCCACCAGGCGCAGCCTCAGGCCGGACAACAGGGACATTTGCACCTGGCGCACCGCCGCCGGGTTCTCTATCGCCAGTCCGGCCTGGGCCGCGGCCAGGTCCAGGGCCGGCAATCCCTGGACATCGCTGGCCGTGGTGATGACCGGAGTGCCCTGAAGGATTTGCGCCACCTGCCGGGCCAACTGGTTAGCCCCCCCCAGGTGGCCCGAAAGGAGACTGATGGCGAACTTGCCGGCCTCATCCACCACTACCACCGCGGGGTCTTGATCTTTTCCCCGGAGCAGGGGAGCAATACCTCGCACCACAAGGCCCGCAGCCATGACGCAGACCAGATCTTCGCCCTGCTGAAAGGCATCTTGAAAAACCTGGGCGACGCGCTCAAAGGTTTTGATCTCCGGGTCATTACCGGCCTGGGCGCGAGGCAGCCAGCACCCGGCGCCGGTCAGGGCCCGGACTAAGGTTCGGGCCAGGACCCCACCCTGGGGGGTGAGGGCCACGACCCTAATCATTGGTTTCTGGGCGGAATCCATGGGCAAAGGTCCTGTCATAGAGTTTGGAAAGCGCCTGGAGGCGCCCTTCCCGGGCGGCCAGGGCCGGCCCCACCAGGATCAGGGCCTGGCGTTCGATCCCGGCCTGTTTAACTTTTGCGGTGATGTCGGCCAGGGTGCCGCGGATAATTTGCTGATCCGGCCAGCTCACCCGGTAGGCCACCACCACCGGGGCCGCCGGACCGTAGGCGGTGGCAAGTTCCGCCACCACCTGATCGATGAGCTTGATGCTGAGATAAATGACCATGGTTGCCCCATGCCGGGCCAGCTCCCCCAAGGCCTCCCGCTCCGGCACCGGGGTGCGCCCCGGGGCCCGGGTCAGGATGACCGTTTGGGTGACCTCCGGCAGGGTGAGTTCCTGGGCCAGGGCCGCGGCCGCGGCCGCGGCCGCGGTGACCCCTGGAATCACCCGGCACGGAATCTGCTCTCCTTCCAGGATTTCCAACTGTTCCTGGATGGCGCTGAACAGGGCGGTATCCCCGGAGTGGACCCGCACCACCTGCTTCCCCTGCCGATAGGCCTGGATGAGGCCGGCGACTATCTGCTCCAGGTTCAGGGGGGCGGTGTCGATCAGTTCTGCCCCGGCTTTGGCCCAACCCAGCACCGCCGGTGACACCAGGGAGCCGGCATAGAAGACCACGTCCGCCCGGGCCAGGGCCCGCTGCCCCTTGACCGTGATCAGCTCCGGGTCGCCTGGACCGGCCCCCAGGAAGACGACTGGATGGCGCTCAATCATGCTTGCTTTCTCCCTTTTTTTACTCCCCCCTTTATAAAGGGGAGCAAGGGGGATTTGGACCTGTTTAAAATCCCCCTAAATCCCCCTTTTGCAAAGGGGGACTTTAAAAGATTCAAAGTTGCATCTGCTGCCCGGTGACGATCCACACCGGGTTCAGGGCTTGCATAAAAATCCCGCCCGCCAGAGGCTGCGAGCGGCTCACCTGGAGCTGGGTGATCTCGACTTCCCAGCCGGCCTGCGTCAGAACCGACCGGGCCGTCTCCAGGGTCTCCAGCCGGGCGGCGGTGAGCACCACCCGCCCTCCCCTGTCCAGCCGCCCCATGACTGCTGCCAGGATTTCCTTGATATTCCGGCCGCCGCCGCCGAGGAAGACCCGCTGGGGGGCCGGCAGGCTCGCCAGGCACTCCGGGGCGCAGCCGCAGACCACCCGGAGGTTTCGGACCCCAAACTTGGCGGCATTGGCCCGGACCTGGGCGGCCCTGCCTTCGTCTTGCTCCACCGCAATGATCTGACCGCCCGGTATCAGGAGGCTGGCCTCCAGGCCCACCGAGCCGCAGCCCGCGCCCACGTCCCACAGGGTCAAACCCGGATACAGCGCCAGCCCGGCCAGGACCACGGCCCGGACCTCGGCCTTGGTGATGAGGCCGGCCTGATGCGCCAGGGCCTCCTCCGGGAGCCCCAGGTGCAAGGGTTCAATCCTGGCGGCCGCGGCGGACGCGGCCTCAACCCCAGGCAGAATCACCACTAGATTTAGCGGCGAGAACTCCCGTTCCCGGGCCTCCTTGGGGCTGAGCCAGGTGAGGCGCTCCGCGGCCTGGCCCAAATCTTCCAGGACGCAGAGCCGGGCCTCGCTGTAGCCTCTGGACAACAAAAACCGGGCTACAGCAGCCGGAGTATGCTCCGGGTCGGTATAAATAACCAACTTCTCGGTGGCCCGGTTCAGGGCCGTCTCCAAGGCCGCCCAGGTGCGCCCGTGCAGGCTGATAATGGTGGCATCCTGCCAGGCCAGCTTCAGCCGGGCACAGGCTGCCTGCACTGCAGTGACGTTGGGATGGATTACCACCCGGTCAGCCCCCAGGACCTTCACCACCAGGGGACCAACACCGTAAAAATTAGGGTCTCCGGAGGCCAGCACCACCACCCGCAGCTTTGCGGCCAGGGCAGGAAGTTGGGCCAGGGTGCTTTCCGGGTCCTTGCCCAAGATGATTTGTTTCGCCGGATGAGCCGGGAAATAAGCGAGCAGGCGCCGTCCGGCCACCAGCACCTGGGCCTTCCGGATGATTTCTCTGACCTTGGGCGTCAGGTCTTCCGGTGACATGCCCCAACCCACTACTTGTACCGGGATCATATTTTTGCTCTCAGCGGTCAGCTTTTAGCCTTCAGCTAAAACCTAAAGATTGGCAAAAGCCCGCAGTTTTTAAGTCCCCCTTTCCTAAAGGGGGATTTAGACGGGGATTATCCGGACGTTATTATAATCCCCCCTACCCCCCTTTAGAAAAGGGGGGTAATACTGGTCCGCTTCCCGGGTTTTCGCCCCGCCACAGGGGCTCTCCGGCAAAATCCAGGATCAGCGCGGCCAGCGTCGGGCCAGGCCCGGTAAAAGACCGCACGGCCGCCAGCATGCGGGCCCCCACTGCGGCCACGACCGGGATCGCCCGGGCCGCCAGCAGAATTTCCAGGGCCTGCCGGCCGGTGTTGGCTTGGGAGACCTCCTGGCCCAGCCGCTCATCCCCGGTTTTCTCCAGGACCAGACGGCCCAGTTGCTTCAGATCGGCCAGGCCCCGGGAGGCATGGGTATGGCCCCAACCCTGGGCCATCTTCAGGGCTTTGCCGAAAAAGGCCCCCACGGTGATCTCCGTAAAGCCCAGGTTGCCGGCGGCCTTCAGGGCGAAGCGGATGTAATCGCCCATCTGCACGAAGGCCTCTTCCGGCAGCTCCGGCAGTTGGACCCGCAGGTGCGACTCGCTTTTGCCGCCGGTGGTGAAGACGATCTTTTTAAGCCCCTGGGCCTGGGCCACCCGTAGGCTGGCCACGATGGTGGCCCGGTAGGCCGCATGCGAAAAGGGCTTCACCAGCCCGGTGGTGCCCAGGATCGAGAGGCCGCCCAGGATCCCCAGGCGGGGGTTCAGGGTGTGGCGGGCCAGTTCCTCGCCCCGGGGGACGAAGATTTCCACCCCCAGCCGCATGGGTTGGCCGGGACAAACCTTTTGCCAAATCGCGCTTAGGCTGCGGCGGATCATCTTACGCGGCACCGGGTTGATGGCCGGCTCCCCCACCGCCAGCACCAGCCCGGGTTTGGTCACCCGGCCCACCCCCTCGCCCCCCTGAAAGACGACCTCTTCCTTGGTCCCGCTGCCGTCCAGCCGCCAGACCCGGGCGCTGATCTCGGCGCCGTTGGTGACGTCGGGATCGTCGCCGGCGTCCTTAATTACCGCGGCTTCGCCCCGGCCGCCCTGCCGCTTATGGTAATGCAGAGTGATGGTCAGGCTGCCGCCGCCGGGCAGGGGCACCTCCACTCTTGCGGGGCAGGGAAGCCCAAGCAGCTCCCACAAGGCCCCCTGGGCCGCGGCCGCCGCGGCGCTGCCGGTGGAAAAGCCCGAGCGCAACTCTTTCCGAGGCCGGGGCGGTTTTTCCATATCCGGATAAGTGAGTGAATCTTGATTTTTCAAAATCTTTTTATTTCACCCCCACCCCAACCCTCCCCCCTCAAGGGGGAGGGAGAAAAGGCAAGGTCAATTTGATGATATGTAGGGGCGGGGTTCCCCCGCCCGGTTTAGGGCGAGGAAACCTCGCCCCTACAAGGTCCTAAGCCCCGGCGCCCCAAATTGCATAAGGCACGGCCACCGCCAGCAGGCTCAGAAGCCGCAGGCCCTGGCTCAGCAGCAAGAGCTCGGTCCCCAATTTCGGGGAAAAGATCCCCACATTGGTGGGCAGCTGGTGCCGCAAGGCCCGGACCGGGGTGGCCACGATGTTGCCCAGGACCAGGGCGATCACGGTCTGCGGCACTGTCAGGGCCCCGGCCTGTAAAAAGGCGCCGGCCGCGGCAATGCCCGAAGTAAATTCCGTGGCCACGCTGAAGATCACCACACTGGCCGCCTCCATGGGCAGAAAGCTCAGGGAGACGTGAGAGGCGGCGGCATCCCGGAGCCACTTGAAGAACCCCCAATCATTAAGCATGAAGATAAAAAAATAGATGGGCAGAGTATAAAGGATCACCCGGGAAAAGCGCCGCTGGAACTTCTGCCAGATTTCCTGAACCAATTTTTCCTTCTTTGCGGGGATCGGGGCGGTAACGTCACCCTCTCCACCATTATCCTGCGGGAGCCGCAGGCGGCCATAGACCAGCAGGGCGACGCTGCGGAGCACCGCCGCGGCCAGGGTGAGCCCCAGATAGATCAGGCCGGCCTGCCGGGTCAAGGGCAAAATGATGAAGAAAGTAGTGGGCAAGTGCAGCAGATAGACCGGCAAGGCGTTGTTGAACAGATAAGTAATGGTCATTTCCCGGCGGCTAATTTTGCCTTCCTGGTAGAGGGTGACCAGCATGGTGTTGGCCAGTATCCCGGAGAAGAAAGCCGCCGTAAAGCTGGCGCCGCTCTCTCGGTGGAGGTTCCCCCAGCGCAGCAGCGGCGCGGCCCAGCCCCCCAGTTTAGCGGCCCAGCCCAGGGACTCGATGGCCTGCCCCAGCAGCAGGCCCAATCCCATGTAAATCAAGAGCCGCAACAGCGGCCAGGCCATCTGCTGGTAGAGCTTCTTAGCCGTGAGGTGATGCGCCCCGGGCCAGAGGCCCAGCCAGTAGCTGCCCACCAGGAGGCCGAAAACCAGGAACACCGCCCAGCGCCCCCAGCCAGCCGAGGTTTCTCTGATGGCCTTCAATAACCCTTACCCTTCTTTTTGATAATGATCATAGAAAGATAGGGCACCGGCTGCCCTTTGAAGTCCCGGAGGTTTTCCACCACCGTCTCGCCCTCCAGGCCGCAACGGCTGATACAGGTGGCCCGGTCCAGAAGATCCAACTCCTCCAGGGCGCGGTAAATCTCCTCGAAGTGGCGGTAAGTTTTCAGCATCACAATATTGTCGCTCTGGTCCACGACTTCCCGCAGCCGGGCGGCGCCCTGGGCCCCGGAGATCAGAACAAACGATTCCTCCCCCTCGGTCAGCGGGATGTGGGTCCGGGCGGCCGCGGCGCTATAGGAGGTGATGCCGGGGATGGTGACCACCCGCACTTCGGGATTGAGGCGCTTCAGGGTCTTCAGCAGATAACCGAAAGTGGAGTAGGTCAGGGGATCCCCGAGAGTAATGAAGGCGGCGTCACCGCCCGCAGCCAGGACTTCCAGCACCCGCCCGGCGTTTTTCTCCCAGGCCTCTTTAAGAACCTGGGGGTCCCTCGTCATGGGAAAAGGGAGATGTTCGATGCCGGCGCCGTTCAGGTGGGGACGTACGATGTTCAGGGCCAGGCTGTAACTGTTCTTGGTGGAGCACGAGGCAAAGATGTGGGGGACGCGCTGCAGCACCCGCACGGCCTTCAGGGTAATCAAGTCCGGATCACCCGGTCCCACGCCAATCCCGTAAAGGGTCCCGATTTTCGGGGTCATGAGTCCATCTCCTCCAGGGCCATGATGGCCAGGGCATTAATGACGGCGGCTGCCACGGCTGAGCCTCCCTTGGGGCCCAGGGCAGTGATGAACGGATAATTCTGACGGCTCAAGGCTTCTTTGGATTCGGCGGCGTTGACAAAGCCCACGGGCAGCCCCACTATCAGGGCCGGCGGCGCGGCCCCGGCCTCCAGCAGCTCCAGCAGGCGCAGCAGGGCAGTGGGGGCGTTGCCGATGGCCACAATGCCTCCGGCCAGCCGCGGCAGGGCGGCCTCCATGGCCGCGGCCGCCCGGGTGGTTCCCTGCCGGGCCGCCGCCTTTGCCACCTCGGGGTCATCCATGAGACAGAAGGGCGTCACTTCCAGGCGAGCCAGACGGCCGCTCCCGATGCCGGCCAACAACATGCGGGTGTCGGTGGCCAGCGGGCGGCCCTGGCGCAAGGCTGCAATCCCGGCGGCGATGGCCTCGGGATGGACCCGCACCGTCTGGAGGTAGTCCAGGTCCGCTGCGGTGTGTATCATCCGCCGGACCACTGACCAGAGCGCGGCCGGCAAATTATGAGCCCCCACCTGGGCCTCAATGCGGCGAAAACTCTCCGCCTCGATTTCCCGGGGCAGGCGTGGCTGCCAGGTCATATCTTCTCCTTATAGGCAAGGCAGTGTGCCACCAGATGCCGGGCCACCTCCGGATTGCTGCCGAAGTGCAGGTGCACATAGCTGGCCAGGACATTGTTCAGGCAATAGCCCTCGGGAGACGCCTCTTGCCCCTGCCGGGCGGTGAGCCGGTAAAGCCGGGGTAGATCGCCGGTTGCGGCGGCGATTTCCGAGTAATGGAATTCATGGCCCCGGGCCTTGGTGCCCGCCGGGCCCAAGAGGCCGGCGGCCATCAGGGTGATCTCCCGGTAGCCCAGGGCCCGTAATCTTTTCAACATACGAACTTTCAAGGGGAGCAGCCCCGCCATGGGATAATGACGCCCCTCCAGGTCTTGAATCTCCTGGGAGAGGTACATCAGCCCGCCGCATTCGGCGTAAACGGGGAGGCCGGCCGCGGCCTGCTCCCTAATGTCGTCTTTTAGACCCTCATTGGCTGCCAATTGAGCGGCGAAAAGCTCGGGGTAACCGCCGCCCAGATAGAGGCCGTGCAGGTTCTCGGGCAGTTCCGGCGCCGTCAGAGGCGAAAACGGCACCAGTTCGGCCCCGAACCGGGCCAGCAATTCCAGGTTCTCCGGGTAATAGAAACAGAAGGCCTGGTCCCGAGCCACCCCCAGGCGCACCGTGGGGGCAACGGGCTGCGGCGAGGCTTCCGGGGGAATAGCTATCACCGGCAGCGAGGCCAGAAGCCCGTCCAGGTCCAGGTGCTCTTCCAGAAAATCGGCCAAATGCTCCAGGTGTTCATTCTCCAGGGGATGGTCCTCGACGGTGGTCAAGCCCAGATGCCTTTCGGGAATGGTTAGATGGGCCGCCCGAGGCAGGCCGCCTAGGCATTTGACCTTCTCCAACTGACTTAGCGCCTGCTCCAGATAATGCAAATGGGCGGCCCCGCCGATGCGGTTGAAGACCACCCCCGCCAGGGTCAGGTCGGGATCGAAGCTGGCAAAGCCGTGCACCAGGGCCGCGGCGCTCCTTGCCATGGCCCGGGCGTCCACCACCAACAGAACCGGCAAACCCAGCCACTTGGCCATTTGGGCGGTGGAACCGGCATCGCTCAAGCCGTCATAGCCGTCGAACAGCCCCATCACCCCCTCCACCACGGCCACCTGGGCCTGGCCCGCATGGCGGCGGAACAGGGCCAGGTTATCGTCCCGGCTCAGCATCCAGCCATCCAGGTTGCGGGAGACCCGGCCGGCGGCCCGGGTGTGGTGCCCGGGGTCGATGAAGTCCGGGCCCACCTTGAAGGGCTGCACCGCCAAGCCCCGCCGGCGCAAGGCATACAGGAGCCCAAGAGTGACGGTGGTTTTCCCCACCCCGCTCTGGGTGCCCGCAATAACGATCCCCCGTGTCCCTGGAAATCTTTCCATATCAACTAATGCCTATCAATTAACGCCCACCTGGTGGAAGGAAGTGTAGGGGCGGCTCGCGAGCCGCCCCTACAAATTCACTTCCATGCTTCAGGATGGAGAAACCGGGCCAGTTGCTCCACCGCCTCGGCGGACCGGGGGCCGGGGCGGGAAAAGAGGCTTTCTTCCACCACCAGCACCCGGCGAGATTTGACGGCCCGCAACTCCTGAAAATAAGGCCGGGAGTAGATGTCCTCGGGGCTCTTGTTCATGGGCCCCTGCTGGATGACGTAAACTTCCGGGTCCGCCTGGAGGAGGGCCTCCAGGCCGAAGGGGGCCAGCCGTTGGGAGCTCTCCACGATGTTGACGCCGCCGGCCCGGGTGATGATGTCGTTCACCATGGAGCCCCGTCCCGCGGCCAACAGGTTAAGATAGCGCACCTCAAAGAAGACCTGGATGGGTCGGGTGCCTTGCAGGCGCCGGGCTACAATGTCCAGACGCTCTTCCAGGCCGCGGTTCAAGGCGGCGGCGCTCTCGGCCCGCCCGGTGAGCAGTCCCAGGCGCTGGATCAGACTAAATAATCCCGGGAAATCCTGAGGGGCGAACATGACCACCGGCACCCCTTCCGCCTCCAGCTTCTTCAAGGCCGGCATGCCCTTGGGGACGCCCCCCTGGACCACCAGGTCGGGTTTCAGGGCCAGGATCATCTCCACGTTGGGTTGGAGATGGGTGCCCACCGTGGGGATATTGCTGAGGGACTCATCCCCTTGAATGTGGGCCACGATGCGGTCCTTGAGCCCCAAAGTCATCAGGATTTCCGTCAGCCCGCCGTACAGCGAGACGATACGTTGGGGTGGGGCCGTCAGGGAGATTTCCTGGCTGCGGTCGTCTTTGATTTGGGCGGCCTGTAGGTCTGCACCAAAAATCAGCGTGAGACCCAACCATGAGCAAATCAGGAGCAACCATGAAACAGCACGGCGTTTCTTTGGGACATAGGTTCCTGTAGGGGCGGTTCTAGAACCGCCCCTACAACCCCCTCCCATTAGGGGAGACGGTGTAGACGGAGAGCGCCTTAGCGGTTGCCGTTTCATAGCTGAACCGTCTCCAGAGCTTCCTCTTCTTCCAGCGGCCCAGACATCAATGGCAGCATCACCGCATAAGGCCGCTGGTGCCCGGGGTGCTGGATGACCTCCATGGGGGTCTCGTAAACTTGGGTCAGGACATCCGGCGTAAAGACCTGCTCCGTGGGGCCGTCCTGGACAATGCCGCCGTCCTTGAGGAGGATCAGGCGCCGGCAGTAGAGGGCCGCCAGATTGAGGTCGTGCATGGCGCAGAGCACCGTGAGGCCCCTGGTTTCGTTGAGCAGCTTTAGAATCTCAAAGATCTCCAGCTTTTTGCGCACGTCCAGGGAGGAGGTAGCCTCATCCAACAGCAGGATCTGCGGGTCCTGGGCCAGGGCCCGGGCGATCACCACCCGCTGGCACTCGCCGCCGGAGACCTCGGTGATGGGCCGCTCCTTTAAATGGTCCGTGGTGGTCCGGCGCATGGACTTCAAGGCCCAGAGCAGGTCCTCGTCCGTCAGGGACCCCAGGCGTTTGCGGTGCGGATAGCGGCCCATGAGGACGATCTCCAGGCAGGGGAAGGGAAAGCGCACCTCGGTGGATTGGGGCACTACCGCCAGAATCTGGGCCCGCAGGCGGCTGGCCATAGTCCCCAGGCGCCGGTCTTTGATCATGATGCTGCCGCTCCTGGGGGGGAGCAGCCCGGAGAGGGCGTGCAGCAGGGTGGATTTACCGCTGCCGTTGGGGCCCAGGATGCCCACGAATTCCCCGGGGTTCACCTGGAAATTCAAGCCCGTCAGGACCGTCCGGTCACCATAACCCAGGTCAAGCGCCGCTACCCGAATCACCACATCCCCCTGGCACGCCGGGATTTGAGCAGGTAAAAGAAAAACGGTCCGCCCAAGAGGGCGGTGACCACCCCCACCGGCAGTTCCTGGCCTCCGGCCAGGAGGACCCGGGCCACCACGTCGGCCCAGATCAGGATCAGGGCGCCGGTGAGGGCCGACAGGGCCAGCAGCCGGCCATGGGAGGGGCCGGCCAGGACCCGCACCAGGTGGGGCACCACCAGGCCCACAAAGCCGATGACCCCGGAGACGGCCACGGCCCCGGCGGTGAGCAGGGAGGCGCCCAGCAGCAGTTTAAGCCTGACCTTCGAGACGGCCACGCCCAGGTGATGCGACTGCTCCTCCCCCAGGGCCAGGATGTCCAGCTCCCGGTGGAGGCTGGCTGCCAGGGCCAGGCCCAGAGCGGCGTACGGCACCAGGAAGCCCACGTGAATCCAGCCCCGGCCCGAGAAACTCCCCATGATCCAGAAGACGATGGCCGACAGCGACTCCTCGTCCAGACTTTTGATCAGGCTGATGAGGGCCGAGAGAAAGGTGCTCACTACGATCCCCGCCAGGATCAGGGACTCCTTGCGGAGGCGCCCCCCCGATTCCCTGGACAGGACCAATACCGTCATCATGGCTCCCAGGGCCCCGATCAGGGCTCCCAGGGGCAGGGGGCTCAGGCCCAGAAAGGAGCCGCCCACCCCCAGCACGACCAGCAGGGCCACCCCGAGGGCGGCGCCGGTGGACACCCCGAGGGTAAAGGGGTCGGCCAGGGGATTGAGCAGCAGGCCCTGGAACACCACCCCGGCGGCGGCCAGGGAGGCGCCCACCAACCCGGACAGCACCACTCTGGACAATCTAATGCCCCAGATGACCACCTCGGTGGTCCGGTCCAGGGCCGGAGTATTAAAGCCCAAATGGCCCAGGATGACGGCGGCCACCGTCTTCCAGCCCACGTCCATGCGGCCGATGCCGGTGGCCAGCGCCACTGAGACCAGCAGCCCCAAGCTTAGAGCCAGGACCGCCGCGACAAAGCGGCGCGTCCCCACCTGGCGCTGGCTTCTGGCGTCCGCCAGATCCAGGCCGCGGTCCGCGGCTCCGGCTGAAAGGGAGGAATCTTTCAACAAGTCTCCGCCAAGTTGCTAAGGTTGTGTACCGTAGAATGCATATTCCATAAAATCGGGTTTTAAGTCCCCCTTTCTTAAAGGGGGATTTAGGGGGATTATCAAAAGGTTATTTAATCCCCCCTGCCCCCCTTTAGAAAAGGGGGGTAACATCTAGCTAAATTTGGGCCGCAGCCTGCTTCAATTCCCGGTGCCGCCAAGAGGAGTCAAAGGCGATAATCGCGAGGGCGGTTCGAGAACCGCCCCTACAATGCTTCCGGCTCAGCTTTTCAATTCCCTCACGGCTGCTTCCAGATGATCCAGATAGAGATTAATGATGTCGTCGTTGTACCCCAGGCCCTGCCGCCACCCTTCCACCCAATATCTGTCCCGGGCCAGAAGCCTGGACTTCCAGCTCTCGGGGCCGTCACCCAGGATATCTAAAGTTACCTTAAAAATAAAAAAATCCTTAAGTCCCAATGGACTTAAGGATGCACCCAGCTTCTTTATCCTTAAGATAAGGAGGCGCTTGTCCAGGGCGACTCCAGGGTCCGGCCTAATTTGATGGCCGGACCTCCAGGCAGGTCTTCTGGCTCCCGGATCGACCTAATGCCTGCGCCTTCCCATCCCACTCCAATGGAACAGTGGCTTGGTGCAGGGTTCGTCCCCGGTCACAGCGGCGGGACCGCGACGGCTCTTCCGTCTTCCCAATTAAACCCCGAAGGGTGCCATGGATGGGGCCATCATATCCGGCGAGGAAGGATCTGTCAATAGCTTTCAGCCGTCAGCCAAGCCTGAGAATTAGTCAAGCCCCTGGATAGCTCGGCTGGCGGCCTCCGGTGCTGCGGCGCGCCCTTAACTTTTTTGGGCGAAAGCGGCGCCCGCTTTTCCCGGGAGAAGCCGGCGCTGCTGCTCGATCTGGTCGAAGTCAGGGCTAATGGTAAATCCTGCTGGCAATTCTTTCAGGCCGGAGAAACCCCGATGGCCTCTGCCGGGTAAACCGAAGCCGGTTGTCGAACCGAAATTTATCTGCCGGCGAAGGGTTAAAACCCGTCAATCACTTGCAATGTCTCTGACGCATGTTTAACAACTTTGCATACTGCCCTGACGGAGGATAGCAATGGACGTCCTGATGCTCTCACGCCTGCAATTCGCGGCAGCCACCTTTTTCCATTTCCTCTTTGTACCGCTCACCCTGGGGCTATCCGTCCTCGTCGCCATCATGGAGACGGTGTACGTCAAAACCGGGGACGAGGAATACCGGCGGATGGCCAGGTTCTGGGGGAAGATCTTTATCATTAACTTCGCGGTGGGGGTGGTGACCGGCATCACCCTGGAGTTCCAATTCGGCACCAACTGGTCGCGGTACTCCCGCTACGTGGGGGACATCTTCGGGTCGCTCCTGGCCATCGAGGCCACCCTGGCCTTCTTTCTGGAATCGACCTTTCTGGCGGTGTGGATCTTCGGCTGGAACCGGCTCTCCCCCAGGCTCCACGCCGTCTGCATCTGGCTGGTGGCCCTGGCCTCCAACCTCTCCGCCGTCTGGATCCTGATCGCCAATGCCTGGATGCAGCATCCGGTGGGTTATGTTCTTAGAAACGGCCGGGCCGAGCTCGATAACTTCCTGGCCGTGGTCACCCAGCCCTTTGCCTTCCAGATCTTTCTCCACACCGTCAGCGGGGCCTATATCCTGGCGGGTTTCTTCGTCATGGGGATCAGCGCCTACCACCTGCTGCGCCGGCAAAACATCGGTTTCTTCACCAAGTCTTTCCGCCTGGCCCTGGGTCTGGCCCTGATCTTTTCGGTGGCGGAGTTGGTCCAGGGGCATTACCACGCCGGCGAGGTGGCCAAGATCCAGCCCGCCAAGCTGGCGGCCATGGAATCATTTTGGGAGACCAGGGCCGGAGCGCCGCAGGTGCTGTTTGCCATCCCGGACGAAAAGAACGAACGCAACTCCGTGGAGTTCGGCCAGATTCCGGGGCTGTTGAGCATTCTGGCCTACCATACCCCCACGGCCACGGTCAAGGGGCTCAAGGACTTCCCCAAGGAGGAACGGCCCCCGGTGACCCTGACCTTCATAGCCTTCCGGCTGATGGTGGGTCTGGGCCTCCTCTTTGTGGTGCTGACGGTGTGGGGCTGGTTCAAGCGCCAGAAGCTGGAGTCCAGCCCGGCCTTCTTGAAAGTGATGCTCTATGCCATGCCGCTCCCCTATATCGCCCTGCAGGCTGGCTGGATCGTCACCGAGGTGGGCCGGCAGCCCTGGATCGTCTACGGCCTGATGAAGACCTCGGATGCGGTCTCGCCCATTGCCGCCTCCCAGGTGGCGGTGACTTTGGTGGCCTTTATCGCAGTCTATAGCTTACTGGGAGCGGTGGCGTTCTATCTCGTCAGCAAACACGCCCGGCGGGGGCCGGAGCCGGCCACGGCGGCGGCCGTCCAGGGGGAGGGTTGAGCCATGTTGGAGACTATCTGGTTTTTATTGTGGGGAATCCTGTGGGCCGTATACTTCATGCTGGATGGGTTTGACCTGGGCCTGGGAACCCTGATGCCCTTTCTGGCCAAGACCGACACCGAGCGCAAGCTCATCTACCGGGCCATGGGGCCCTTCTGGGACGGCAACGAAGTCTGGCTCATCACCGCCGGCGGGGTGACCTTCGCCGCCTTCCCCACCACCTACGCGGTGATGTTCAGCGGCCTCTATTCCGCCTTGATGCTGGTGCTGTTTGCCCTGATCCTGCGGGGCGTCTCCTTTGCCTTCCGCAATGAGGTGGACAGCCCCAGGTGGAAATGCCTTTGGGATGCCTGTCTGACCCTCGGCAGCTTCCTGCCGGCCCTGCTGTTGGGGGTGGCCTTCGCCAATATCTTCCGGGGCCTGCCCATCGGCGAGGGCGGCCTCTACCAGGGGGGCCTGCTCACCCTGATCAATCCCTACGGCCTGGCCGGGGGCGTACTGTTCCTGCTGCTCTTTCTGGTGCACGGGGCCCTGTGGCTGGCGGTCAAATCCGAGGGGCCCTTGCACGACCGGGCCGCGGCCATGGCCGCTAAATTGTGGTGGCCGCTCCTGGTGGTGGCGGCGCTGTTCTTGTTCGCCAGCTCACGAGCCACCCGGTTGTTTGCCAACTATGCCAACCAGCCGGTGCTCTTCCTCATCCCCGTCCTGGCGGTGGCGGCCCTGGTCATGGTTTATGTGTTTATGCGCCAGGGGGCCTGGTGGCGGGCCTGGTTCGCTTCGTGCGTCACCATCGTGGCGGTGACCTTATTCGGGGTGGTGGGGCTCTATCCCAATCTACTACCCTCGAGCATTGATGCGGCCCACAGCCTGACCATCTTCAATTCCGCCTCCAGCCCCCTGACCTTGAAGATCATGCTGACCGTGGCCCTGATCTTTGTGCCCATCGTCATTGCCTACCAGGTCTGGGTGCATTTCCTTTTTAAAGATAAGACGCGGGAAGAGGATTTGGCCGAAGGGTATTGAGGCGTTGGCGTGCTTTAGGGGCGGGTTTTAAACCCGCCCTTACGATCCCAATAACCCAGGGCGGTTCGAGAACCGCCCCTACACCCCTAAAGTAATTTGCTGGGGCACGGCGGGCCGTGCCCTATTTTTTTAATTAGAACCTTGAAGCCGCCAGGCCACCCAGGTGTAGCTGCCCCCCGGCGGCACCTCGATGGCCCATTCGTCCCGGGTGAGGCGCTGCGCAAGAGTCCAGCCCAGGTCCCGGTAGCCGGCCAGGAGTTCGGGCTCCTGGACGTCGCGAAAGCCGGAGAGGATCAGGGCCCCGGACGCGGCAGCCAGCCGGTGCAGCTCACCCACTTTGTCCATCTGCACCGGCCAGGCCAGGTTGGCCAGGACCACCGCGAAGGGGCCCCGCAGGCATTCGGTGGAGCCCTGCACCAGCCGCAGCGCCGCGGCCAGGCCGTTCTCCCGGGCGTTCTCCCGGGTGAGACGCACCGCCGACCGGGAGAGGTCCACCCCCAGGCACCACGGAGCCCCCAGGGCGGCCCCGGCCAGGGTCAAAACCCCGGAGCCGCAGCCCACGTCCAGCAGCCGTAAAGAGCAAGGAGCCGCGGCCAGCACCTCCCGAAGTAGTTCCAGGCAGAGGCGGGTGGTGGGATGGCCGGGGGGAAAGGCCCCGGCGGTGCGCAAGACCAGGACCTGCTCCCCCGGCCGGGCCAGGTAAGGCCGCCAGCGGGAGCGCAGCACCAGGTGGGGGGAGAGGCGGTAGAACATAGCTATCAGCGGTCAGCCTTCAGCAGTCAGCCAAAACCAAAGATTTCCCAGGGACAGAGAAAGGCTCATTTTTCGCGGAGCTATACCCCCCTTTTCTAAAGGGGGGCAGGGGGGATTAAAATAACCTCTTGATAATCCCCCTAAATCCCCCTTTAGCAAAAAGGGGGATTTAAAACCAGCTTTCCCTGGTAGGGCGGGCCTCTGCGCCCGCCTCAACTGGGCGGCCAGGGACGGCCGCCCTACCAGATATTGTTAGAGAACAGCCTGGAACGGCTGTTCTAAATTTTTTCTTGGAGTCTTAACGTAAATTTATTCCTGCCACCTTCCCTGCCCCCTGTCAAGTCTATCCCGCCGGAAAAATCCATTTCCAGACATTGCCTCAACGGTTGACCCTGCCTATCTTTTTAGGATAAAGATAGTAAGCGGGGCCAAACTTATGAGCTTTTGCCGACGGCAAGATTTGCCGACCATATGGAAAAGATTCTGCTGACCCAGTCTGGTTACGAGAAGATGATGCAGGAACTGGAACTCCTGAGCCGGGTGGAACGGCCGCAGATCGTCCAGGAACTCCTGGAGGCCGCCCAGGAGGGCGGGGTGGAAAAGAACCCCGATTTTCTTTCCGCCCTGGCCCAACGGCAGCGGTTAGACCGGCGCATCAAGCAACTACAACAGACTCTGGCTAATGCCGAGGTCCTGGTGGGGAGCAATCTGCCCCCCGATAAAGTGAGATTCAATTCCCTGGTCAAGTTGCTCAACCTGAGCACCGGTCGGGAGCGGGAATATAAATTGGTGTCCAGTCTGGAGTCCAACGCCGCCATCGGGCATCTCTCCACTTCTTCGCCCCTGGGCCGGGCGCTACTGGGACGAAAAGTCGGAGACCGGGTGGAAGTCCACGCCCCTGGCGGCCTCAAGTTATACCGGGTCATGGAAATCCGCCTGGATAAAATATGAATAATGGTCACGACCACAACCACCATCGGTTCCAGAGCAGCCAGGCGCGCCTGAGCCTGGCCTTCTGGACCCAGTCGGCCTTTTTCGTGGTGGAGCTGGTGGGCGGCATCCTCAGCAACAGTCTGGCCCTGCTGGCCGACGCCGGCCACATGTTGAGCGACGTGGCGGCCTTGGGGTTGAGCCTGATAGCCCTGCGTTGGGCCTTGCGGCGCCCTACGGCCCAAAAGACCTTCGGTTACCATCGCCTGGAAATCCTGGTGGCCCTGGTCAACGGTCTGGCCTTGTGGGGTATGGCCGGCTATATCTTCTACGAGGCGGTGGGCCGGATTTTCCAGCCGCCGGAGATCAGCAGCACGCCTTTGCTGGTCATCGCCAGCCTGGGCCTGTTGGTGAACCTCCTGGGGATGTACGTCCTCATGCCCACCCGGGAGCGCGGCATCAACCTGAGGTCGGCCTTCGTTCACCTGTTGTCCGATTCTTTCGCGTCCTTTGCTGCGGTGGTGGCCGGGCTGGCCATCTGGTGGCAGGGCTGGTACTGGTTCGACCCGCTGGCCGGCATCGTCGTGGGGGTAATGATCGTCATCAGCAGCTGGCAGCTAGTCTGGGAGGCCACCGAAATTTTGATGGAATCCACCCCCAGGCATATCGATCTGGACGAGGTGGAAAAGGCCCTGGAGGCGCATCCCGAGGTTAAGAAGGTGCACGATCTGCACATCTGGACGATCGCCTCGGGGATTTTTGCCGCCAGCGTCCATGTGGTGGTGGACAGCCCCCCGGACCGGGACTGCCTCACCTGGGAGATCGAGGAAATCCTGCGGCGGCGCTTTGGCCTGGAGCACAACACCATCCAACTGGAAGGGCCCGGGTTTCACGACCCCCAGGTTTGCCCCTTAAGCCGCCTGAAAGAATTGACCGGCTAAGCCGCCGCCTTAGTCCTGAGCCGCCGGCTTTTTACGAAGAGACTAAACCTGAGGAGGACTCATGTCACCGAATCGCTGGGAATTGAAGCCGGAAAGTCTGCGAGCCTCTTGCGACCCCAACGGCCTGGGTTTTGAAACCACCCTGGATCTCACCCCGTTGAAGGAAAAAGTGGTGGCCCAGGATCGGGCGGTGCACGCCCTGGAATTCGGCCTGGGGGTCAAGGACCTGGAATACAACATCTTCGTGGCCGGGCCGCCCCGGGCCGGGAAGACCGAAACCATCATGGCTTACGTGGCGGAGTTGGCGGCCAAGGAGCCCTCTCCCTCCGATTTTATCTACGTCCACAATTTCAAGGACCCGGAGAAGCCCCAGAGCATCAGTCTGCCCAAGGGTATGGGCCGGGGCCTCAAGGACGACATGGAGGAACTCATCGCCACCCTGCGGGTGCAGATCCCCGAGGTGTTCGAAAGCGAGGACTACTCCAACCGCCGGGAAGCCCTGATGCACACCTTCACCCAGGAGCGCAACACCATCCTCCAGGAACTGGACGCCAAGGCCACGGAGGAGGGCTTCATCCTCAACATCTCCCCCACCGGCTTGATGATCTTCCCGGGCAAAGAAAGCAAGCCCTTGAGTGAAGAGGAACTCAAGGCCTTGAGCGACGACAAGCGGGAACAGTTGCGCCAGAAGTCCACCCAGCTCCATACGGTGATGAACGAGGCCATCCATAAGATCCGCAAGATGGAGAAGGGGTATCAGGAGAAGGAAAAGAAGCTGGACCAGGATGTCGCCCTCTACGTGGTGGGGCACCACATGGAGGAACTGCGGGAAAAGTATAAGGATATCCCCCAGGTCCTCGACTATCTCAACGATGTGCAGCAAGACATCCTGAAGAATATCGACGACCTGAAGAAGCGGCCGGGGGCTCAGGGGCCCTTTCCCTTCCCGATGCCGGAGCCCAGCTTTACGCAGTACCAGGTGAACGTCTTCGTGGACCACAGCGAAACCACGGGCGCCCCCGTAGTCTTTGAGAACAATCCCACCTATTCCAACCTCTTCGGGGCGGTGGAACGGCGGGCCCAGTTTGGCGCCCTGGTGACGGACTTCACCCTGATCCGGGCCGGCTCGCTGCACCGGGCCAACGGCGGCTACCTGGTGTTGGAGGCCTTGAACCTGCTGCGCTGGTTCTTTACCTATGAGGCCCTGAAACGCTGTCTTAAAAATGGGGAGATCAAGATCGAGGACCCGATGGAGATGTTCGGGATCATCACCACCCGGACCCTACAGCCCCAGGCCATCCCGTTGAACATCAAGATCATCCTCATCGGTGACCCCTACATCTATCAAATCCTTTATACCTATGACGAAGACTTTCATAAGTTCTTTAAGATCAAGGCCCACTTCGACTGGCGGATGCGCAAGACCGACGACCACGTCCAGAAGTTCTGCGAGCTGGTGGCCGGTTATTGCCGGGATCAGAAGCTCATGCCCCTGCACAAGACCGGGATGGCCCGCCTCATCGAGCATTCTCAGGAGCTCGCCGGGCACCAGAGCAAGCTCACCCTGCAGTTGGAAGAAGTGATGGACATCTTGAAGGAGGCCAACTACTGGGCCCGGAACAATACCCACGACGTGGTCTTTGGCACTGACGTGGAAAAGGCCATCCAGGAGCAGATCTACCGGGTCGACCTGCCGGAAGAGAAGCTGCAAGAATTCATCGACGAAGGCATGCTCTTTATCGAGACCGCGGGGCAGGTGGTGGGCCAGATGAACGGCCTTTCGGTCTATGCCCTGGGAGACCACGCCTTCGGGCGGCCCAGCCGCATCACCGCCACCATCGGCCTGGGCCGCGGCGGGGTGGTGGCCATCGACCGGGAGTCCCAACTGTCCGGTAACATCCACAATAAAGGGGTCTTGATCCTGGCGGGTTTCCTGAAGAGCCGCTTTGCCCAGGACAAGCCCCTCACCCTGAGCGCCAGCCTCTGCTTCGAGCAGAGCTACGGCATGGTGGAGGGCGATTCCGCCTCCTTGGCGGAATTGGTGACCCTGCTCTCCGCCCTGGCGGAGCTGCCCCTGGCCCAGAACCTGGCCATGACCGGTTCGGTGAGCCAACGGGGCGAGGCCCAGCCCATCGGCGGGGTCAACTGGAAGATCGAAGGATTTTATAAGGTTTGTCAGGCGCGGGGGCTGGACGGGACCCAAGGGGTCATCATTCCCAAGGCCAACGTCCAGGACCTGATGTTGAAAAAGGAAGTGGTGGACGCAGTCAAAGAAGGGAAATTCCATGTCTGGGCCGTGGGGCACGTGGACGAGGCCCTGGAGGTCTTGACCGGCCTGCCGGCGGGAAAGCGCCAACCCGACGGCTCCTGGGAACCGGATTCCGTCAACTTCAAAGTGGACCAGAAACTGCGGGAGATGATGGAACTGGCCCGAGAGCTGATGAAGGGTGAGGAGGAGGCGGGGGCCAAATCCGAGCCTGCGCCCCCGGCGCCGGCCTGTGGGAGATGATTATGAGGAGAAAAGTGAACCTGGCTCTAGTCATTTCGATATTGCTATTGGCCTTAATCGCTCCGGCCCTGGCCTCGGGGGTCGATACCGGGGTCTCGGCCGATGAGGCCCTGAAGATGCTCAAAGACGGCAACGGCCGTTATGTGGAAGGCAAGGCCACGCATCCCCATCAGGACGCGGCGCGCCGGGCCCTGACCGCGGGCCAGGGTCAGCACCCCTTTGCCGCGCTGCTCTCCTGCTCCGATTCCCGGGTGCCGGTGGAGCTGATCTTCGATCAGGGCATCGGCGACCTTTTCGTGGTGCGGGTGGCCGGCAACGTGGCCGCCACCGATGAGATCGGCACCATGGAGTACGCCGTGGACCACTTGGGCGCCCCGGTGCTGGTGGTCCTGGGGCACAGCCAATGCGGGGCGGTGACCGCGGCGGTGGAAGGCACCAAGCTCCCGGGCAGCATGGGAGTCCTGGTGGCCCCCATTAAACCGGCGGCTGACAAGGCCAAGGCGGACAACCCCGGGGCCGCAACGGAGGCTCTGGTTAATGCCGCGGTGAAGGAAAACGTCTTCCAGGCCATGGAGGACATGCTGCGAAAGAGCCCGGTGATCAAGGCCAGGGTGAAGGCCGGCAAGGCCAGACTGGTGGGCGCGATCTATGAGTTGGACACCGGCCAGGTGCAGTGGCTGGGGCCGCACCCCAACCAGGAGAAGCTGCTGGGCGGCAAGGGCAAGGCGGAAGGTCCGAAGGCCCCGGCCCAAAAGGGCAAAAAGGCGGGCGAATGAGCTGCGATCGCCAGGCATTGGGAGGCTGCCGGGATGGCTTGGGGCTGCCGGGCTCCCGGGTTGCCGTGCTGCTGTGGAGTTGTCTCCTGGTACCGGTCCTGTTGCTGCCGGGCCCGCCGCTCCAGGCCGCCCCGGCCGTTACTTACACGCTCACCGAAAAGGACTCGGGGCGGACGGTGACCTTGAAGGTGGGAGATCAGCTGCTGCTTAATCTGCGCAATCCCGCCAGCGGCGGCTACACTACTCTGGCCCCCACTTATGACGCCAAAATCCTGACTCTGTTGTCCCGGCAGGACATTCCCCCGGAAAAACGCCCGACGCCGCGGCTGGGGGACTTCGGCCGCCTCGAGTTTACCTGGGAAGCCCGGCAGCCGGGGGAGACCGCGGTGACGGTCAACATCGCCCGCCCCTGGGAGAAGGATAAGCCCCCGGAGCAGTTCGTGAGAATCCAGGTCCTGGTCCGCAGGTAGAACCCCAAATAATTCGGCGGACTAAAAATAACCGGGGGTAATGGCTTTAGGGCCATTACCCCCTTTTTGCTTTCCGGGAACAGACCGTGGTATCCCCATGCCACCCTGGTGCTAATCGCCCATCAGCAACATGAGGGGGGTCAGGCTGATATTCCCGTGAGCTAAGATCCGGACCAGCGACCAGGCTGCGGTGCCGTTGTAGTTGCTGTAACATCCGCCGATGAGGGCATTGCGGCGGGGCAGGCACAAGATGCTGTTGCCGGCTCCATAATGAAACCAACCGTTGGTCGGGGTTCCAAGGCTAAAGCCGAAGTCCAGGGAACCGTTGGAGTTCAACCGGGCTACCTGGGTGCCTAGGTAAATAGAGTTACTGCTACTATTATTGAAGAAATTCTCCTCGATGAGGATCTTGCCGTTAGACTGCTGGGCCATGGCGGCGATTAAGATGTTATTGGCGGCGGGGGCCGGGGGGGGCGGCGGGGGCGGCAGGGTAAGATTCGGGGTAAAGGTGTTGTCCAGCAAGCCGTTGGCGGAGAACCGGGCGATGGCGCGGCGCGCCGGCCCGCCGATAATGTTGGCAAATCCGCCGCTCACCACGATCTTGCCGTCGGGCTGGAGGAACAGGTCATCGACCTCGCCGTCCATGGTCTGGATGTTGGCCACCGGAGTGCCGGGGCTGAAGGTGTTGTCCACCGCGCCGCTGCTGGTGAGGCGGGCCAGAAACCCGCTGTTAGTCCAGTAATTTTGGCCGCCGGTACTATAACCACCGGCGATTAAGTAATTAGTGCCCGCATTAGTGCTCACCACCGCCACCCGGCTGCCCCAGCCCCATTGGGCCCCGGAGATGCTGAAGCCGGAGGCATTGAAGTTAGGGTCCCTGGTGCCGTCGCTGTACAGGCGGGCCACCGGGGAATCACCAATGGTGTCGTTCCACATCTCCCCGGCGATCATCATCTGCCCATTGGACAAGGGCACCACCTGGTAGAGATTGGGCACTGAGTTGTCCCCGTTTGCCAGCATAGGATTAAAGGCGGTATCCAGGGAGCCGTCCGGGTTCAGCCGGGCCAGGCTGGTGCAGGAGTAACCCTTGCACTGGCCAAAATATCCGGCCAGCAGGATTTTGCCGTCGGCCTGGACGGCGACACTCCTGACGAAACTGTTCGTCCCGATGTCCACCCCGCCCCTGAAAGAGCGGTCCAGGCTGCCGTTGGGATTGATCCGGGCCAGGCCGGCGCAGTATTTGCCGCCCACCCCGTTAAAGTCGCCGCCGATGATGATCTTGCCGTCGCTTTGGGCCGCCAGGGAGTAAACCATGCCGGACCAACCGGCGTTGGCGGTGACGTTGGCATAGTTAGTATTGTAGGTGCCGTTACCGTTCAGGCCGGTGATGCCGCCCCGGAGTTGGCCGTTATAGCTGCGGAAATAGCCGTAAATCCAGCCGCCGGTGCCGTCGGATTTCCAGTTCAGCTTCCAGATGCGGTCATCAGCCGCGAGACCGGGAAGGCCACCGGTCCCGGGGGGAAAGTTGGTGTCCAGCGCCCCGCTAGTAGTTAGGCGCACCAGGTAGCCGACGGGGACGCCGTTCCAGGTGCTGAAATTGCCCGACAGCACCATATAGTCATCGGTTGAAGAATTCGGGCTGATCTGGGTCACCAGGTCGTTGGGGCCGCCGTTGGGGAGGAGGCCGCTGACGTCATAACTGAGGTCCAGGGTGGTCATAGTCGAGTCTAAACGGGCGACGCGGTTCCTGGCGACCCAGGCGCCAGAGTTCTTGACGTGCTGGAACTGTCCACAGATTATCACCTTGCCGTCGCTGCTCTGTTTGGCCATATTGTAAATGGGGCCGTCCACCAGTTCATCCCCGATGGACGCCACAGGGGCAGTTATATCCGGCCGGGCGGCGTTGGCATCGAGGAGCAGCATATAATAATTGCCGCCCGAGCCATCTTGATTTTTGGGGTAGCTGCACCAGAGGCGAACCTCGTTGGGAAAGGGATCGGTGGATGAGTACACCCTGATGCCAAAGATATACCCTCCGGGAGCGCTCCAGTGGGTGTAATTGCCATCCAGACTACCGTCGTAATTTAAGCGGATCAGCTGGTAGCTGGGAATGTCTCCATTATTGTTATTCGTATTCAAGCCATAGCCGCCCACCAGGATCTTGGCGGAGGTCCCGGCGCCCTGCACCCCGACGGCGTTCACCGCTCCCCCCCACCAGATGGCCTGGGGCAGGGTGGTATCCACGGCGCCGTTGGCGTTCAAGCGGGCGAAATTAACGTAAGAAGGATTGCCGCCGCCCGAAGAAAAGACGTTGAAACTGCCCCAGATGAGAATCTTGTCCGGGTAGTAGGGGTCATTATGGGGATAGATGTAGGCGCCGCGGATCTCGCCATTGATCTGGCTGTTCGTCAAAAAGCCGGTATCTAGCGTGCCGTCGGCCTTCAAGCGGGCAATGCAGCTATTGTTGTTGTTTTGGACGGAAACGCCGTTCACGCTCACACCCCAGAAGGTGCCGAAGAGGAGCTGGTAGCCATTGTAAGGCCAGGCAATGCCACCAGTAGTGCCATTAGTGTAACCGACCTGCCCCCGGATTTCGGGGATAGTTTGCACCCCGGCGTAAGGCCCGGGGCCGGTAATGAAGGTGGGGTCCAAGGCGCCGTCTCCGGCCCAGGCGGGGCTGAGAAAGGCCAGGAGCAGGCCGAGGGCCGCCAGGCCGACCGTCAGCCGGCGCCAGGTCCGGCGCAGGCCGGGCAGGCGGGTTTTTGCCAAGAAAGGATTAATCATAGTGCCACCAAACAGCCGCTCGTCTTGCATGGTCCCTCCCGAAAAATCTGGTTGCTAACCAGGCCAGTACAGAGTGCTTATCGATTTCCATGGCCACGGAAACGATATTTTAATAAGTTTATCGTTAAACTTCCTATAATATTTATGCAGATATACGTACCTTAATGTAGCAAGGTACCATGAATTTTATTGGTATTAAAGTTTTTTTTTAAACCTTGCAGGGTGGTTTTAAAGCAGTGCTTGGCAATAAGCAGGAAGGGCATTCAACTTGAGGGCAAGCAGGGTTGGCTTGCGGCAAGCGCAGCAGCCTGCCAGGATTGGAGAGGCTGCCGGGAGCTAACCCGGGCGTCAATTCAAAAAAATTGGGGGAAGGCCCGGAATAAAATTCCGAGACCTTCCCCCAGGCGCACTCCCAGGTAGATTCCCGAGATCACGGCCAGGCGCCCGCTTTCCTACGGAGAGCCAGGGGCGGCCGCTAATTTTCCAGACCTTTAAGCTTGGGGCGATTTAGTGAAAATCTCCTTTGCCCGATTCTTTCTCCACCAGCGGCCGTTCGCAGGCCGAGGCGGCGCTGTCGCACCACTCGGGCAGGGGCTCAGCCCCCTCCGCCGGGCGCTCGAATTGGGAGATCACCGCCCAGCCCTTGCCGGTCCAGGCGGACAGGGGCGGAGGCATGACGCCGCCAAACTTATAGTTCTTGGGACCCCGGGTGTCCAGCATCTGGACGTCGACGATGTGGTCGCCTTTCTGGACCCGGTAGCCCCACTCATAGTTATTGGTAGTGTTGGGGGTGGTATTCTTGCCAAAGAAAAAGATAGTGTTGGCATCATGCTTAATCCTGGAGTAGGTAAAGCAACAGTCGCCCGAGCCGGAGCCGCCGGGGCCGGTCAAGCCGCCGCAACCACAGTTGGCGGCCCTGAGCTCCAGGCCGTCCACCTTGTAGCCGCCATGCACCTTTTCGAAGCAGCCCATATCGTTCTCCTTGTCAGTAATTGAAGATAACGAGCTTTTTAAAACCGTCGACAGGCTTCACCCCCGAATTTCCGGGGCTGTGAAGTAAATGGGTAAACAATTATTATTACTTATTTTTTAACAGTTCCAACGGGTAAAAGGTAATAATCCCCCGGGTTAAAGCCAATAGGCAAAAATACTTATTCTAGACTGGGCAAAATTACCTAAACGGGATTCTTTTGCGGAAGGTGATGGCCCTGATAAACCTTTAGGGTCTATTCCGGGAACGACGGCTCAGGGGGAAGAAGGGAGGGCAAAACCTGCCTTAGCCTCGGGATAGAAGATCTCTACTTCTCTATATAAGCGTAGGCCGAATGGTTGTGAATGGACTCGAAGTTTTCCGATTCCACCGAGTACCAGGTGAAATTGTCGTTCTGGCTGAGGCGGTGGGCGATCTCCCGCACCACGTCCTCCACGAACATGGGGTTGGCGTAGGCCTTTTCGGTGACGTGCTTCTCGTCCTGGCGCTTCAGCAAAGCGTAAACCTCACAGGAGGCGCACTCCTCCACCATCCGGATCAGGTCTTCGATCCAGAAGAATTTCCGGTAGCGCACCTGCACCCGCACCTCGCCGCGCTGGTTGTGAGCCCCCACCTGGCTGATCTCCTTGGAGCAAGGGCACAAGGTGGTGATGGGCACGGTGATTCCCACCACCAGGTCCAAGCGGCCATCCTCGTAAAGCGCCCCGGTAAAGGTGCAGATGTATTCCATCAAGCCCCGGGCCTTGGTTACCGGGGCCTCCTTGTCGATGAAGTAGGGGAAGGTCATCTCGATGTGGGCCGATTGGGCGTGCAGGCGCCGCCGGGTCTCCTCGAGGATGGGGCCGATCTTCTTGAGGCTGACGTCCCGGCGGTATTCGCTCAAGATCTCGATGAACCGGCTCATGTGGGTGCCCTTGTGGCGATGGGGCAGGTTGACGTACATGTTGATGCGGGCCACGGTGTGCTGGGTGCCGTTGAACTTGTCCAGCACCACGATGGGATAGGAAATGTTTTTCACCCCCACCTTGTCGATGTCGATGGTGTGGGGGCTGACGTGGTTCTGGACGTCGGTGAGGTCCGGGATGGGGATAACGGCAGTTGGTTTACGGGTCGACATGGTTTCTATCCTGCAAAATCGCTTATGGTTCTGGGGTAGTCATCGGTCAGGCATACCTGAAGCGCTCGGCCACGGCCCGGGCGTGAATCAGGAGGCCCTCGTTTTCCGCCAGGGTGATCACCGTGTCTTTAAGATTGGCCAGGGCCTCCCGGGACAGGTGCTGGAAGGTGGGCTTCTTGATGAAATCGTCCACCGACAGGCCGGAAAACATCCGGGCGCAGCCCCCGGTGGGCAGCACATGGTTGGTCCCGGAGGCATAGTCGCCCACCGCCACCGGGGCGTAGGGCCCCAGGAAGATGCTGCCGGCGTGGCGGATGCGGGGCAGAATGGCGAAGGGCTCCCGGGTGACGATCTGCAGATGCTCAGCGGCGTAGAGGTTGGCGAAGTCCACCGCTTCATCCAGGCTCTCCACCACCAGGGCGGCGGAGTATTTGGTCAGCGCCGCCTCGATGATCTCCCGCCGGGGCAGGTGGGGGAGTTCCGAGTTGATCAGGTCCACCACCTTTTGAGCCAATTCGGCTGAGGGCGTAACCAGGACCGCGGCGGCCTCGGGATCGTGCTCCACCTGGGAGAGGAAGTCCATGGCCAGGAAGCGGGGCTCGGCGGAATCGTCGGCCAGGATCAGGGCCTCGCTGGGGCCGGCCGGGGAGTCGATGTCCACGACGCCGAAGACCAGAAGTTTGGCGGCGGTGACGTACTTGTTGCCCGGCCCGACGATCTTGTCCACCCGGGGTACCAGCTCCGTGCCGTAGGCCAGGGAGCCGATGGCCCAGGGCCCGCCGATCTTGAAGAGGCGGCTGGCCCCCGCCAGGTGCGCTGCCACCAGGGTGGCGGGGTTCACCGCCATCTCCGGCCCCGGCGGGGTGGCGGCGATGATCTCTTTTACTCCGGCCACTTTGGCCGGGATGATATTCATCAGGGCGCTGGAGGGATAGGAGGCCAGGCCTCCCGGAATATAGCAGCCCACCCGGTCCAGGGGCCGGGTCAGGCGCCCGGCCAGGATGCCGGGCTGCACTTCCATGGCCCACATCTCCCGTTCCCGCTGGGCCTGGTGAAACTTTTCAATGTTGCCCGCAGCCACCTTGAGGGCTGCCAGCACCTGCGGGTCCACGGACCGGTAGGCCGCCTCGATCTCCCCCGGAGTGGCCTCCAGGTCCGCCCCGGCGATATCGGACTTGAATTGCCGGTGCTGCCGCAGGGATTCGGCATCGCCGTCCCGCCGCAGGGCGGCCAGGATCGGAGTTACCGTGGCCAGCACTTCGCTCACGTCCACCTGCGAACGGCTAAGAATGGTCTGCCGCCGGGCCGGGGTAAGCTTCTTCAGTGATTCTATCTGCAAACCTGCCATGCGCAGGCGCCGCCTTTGGGGAAGATAATATCTTGACAAAAAAATTATATAGGATTGTCAAAGGAAGCACAAATCTAATTGTTTTGGAGGCCCCAGCCATGAGGAGTTATAAGGCGGCCCCTGGCCGCCGTAATTTGGGGTGCACGGCACGCCCTGGAGTTAAATGGTGATCTCCCATTGCTTCGAATCAAACCGGCATTATTTTTTATGGATGGCTAAAGGGCGACCCAGCGGGTCGCCCCTACCAAGGTATCTCAAAGGTCACTATTTTTCCTCCGAAAGAATCGACCATCGACCCCGGCCATGCCCCTGACAAACAAAACCAAAAAGTTTACCGCCGACGCCCTCTTTGCCGTACAGATCGGCTGCACCATCATTTCCGGCGGCAGCGAATTTCTGCGCCTGCTCTCCACCTCCCAGGGGGTGAATCTCAGCTGGCTGGCCAGTTGGCTGGCCTTCCTGTCGATCAACCTGACCCTGACGATCCGGGCCCACCTAAACCAGCCGAGCCGGGTGACGCTCCAGACCGTCCTGAGCTATGCCCTCTGGACGTTGATGATCGCCGCCTGCCTGGGAGCGATGCTCTGGCGGGACTCGGAATGGTGGGATGCCAAGGATACCCTGACCACCCTCCTGGTGGGTCTGGGTGTAATCTTCACCTGGCTGTGGGCCCGGCGGCAGGGGTTGAAATTCACCGACCCGATGGTGCACGCCGGTTTTGCCGTCTGTTTTATCGGCCTGCCGCAACTGACCCTGGCCTATAAAATCTTTACCGTGGGCGGAGAGGGAATGGCCGGACTCATGTTACTGGCAGGACATATCGGTATCCTCACCAGGCTGGGGCAACTCTGGTTTGCCATCCGGGAGGCTGGCTGGGAGCGGGACCGCCAGGGCGCGGCCCTGGGCGAGCTGGCCAACGAAGCCACCTGGCTCTTGGTCACCCTGGCCTGGCTGCTAAAATGAGAACCTGTCAGCTTTTACCGTCAAAGGCCCTGTAGGGGCGGCTCGCGAGCCGCCCCTACAAGAAATTTCATTATCGGGGGCGGCTGGTTTTCAAGCCATGATGGTTTAGCCACTATTTATCGCAAAAAGATTCGGATTATTCTATAGTTGTGTCAAAAGTCTGAAAACGACCGGTCAGGCCTGCAGGAGAACATAATGGATCGAAGAAGACGGAAGAAACGGCGGCCCTCCCTGGAAGGACGGATGCTGCAGGCGTTTGAAGAGGCAGCCCGCCCCTTGCTGCCCGGCGAATTATACCAATTAATGAAAGCGGTCCCGGACCAGGAGGCGGCGGTCAACACCCTGGTGGAGCAGTTGGTCAGCCAGGGCAAGCTGGTCGCCCTGAAAGGCGGCCGCTACGGCCTGCCCGAAAAGATGAACCTGGTGCATGGGGAGCTCTCGGTGCACCCCGACGGCTTCGGGTTCGTCACCCCGGAGACCGGCGGCCAAGACATCTATCTCACCGCGGTGAACCTGAAGGAGGCCTGGCACGGCGACCGGGTGGTGGTTAGGATCGAAGGACGCCGGGGCCGCCGCCGGGAAGGCAAGGTGATCCGCGTCCTGGAGCGCCGGCACCAAGAGATCTTGGGCCTGATGTGCCAGGCGGAAAATACCTACTACGTGGAGCCTGAAGACGAGCACCTCATTTTCAACCTGATCATCCCCCCGGAACAACTGGGGGGCGCCGCCGCCGGGGATATGGTGCGGGCCGCGGTGACCAACTATCCCACCGGCCACCTGAACCCCCAGGGGGCGGTCATCGAGGTCCTGGGCTCGGTGGAAGACGCCGCGGTCCAGACCCGGCTGGTCATCTTGAAATACGGTCTGCCGGATGAGTTTCCCCCGGAGGTGCTGGCCGAGGCGGACAAGATTTCTCTCGAGTTGTCGCCCCGGGTCCTGAAGGATCGCCTGGACCTGCGGGAGCTGCCCCTGGTGACCATTGACGGCGAAAGCGCCCGGGACTTCGACGACGGCGTCTGTGTGGAAAAAAAGTCCGGGGGCAATTTCACCCTGTACGTAGCCATCGCCGACGTCAGCCACTACGTGGCCCCGGGCTCGGCCCTGGACGAGGAGGCCAATCTCCGCGGCAACAGCGTCTATTTTCCCCAGCGGGCGGTGCACATGCTGCCGGAGCGGCTGGCCACCGACGTCTGCAGCCTCAAGCCCGACGTGGACCGCCTGGCGGTGGTGGTCATCCTGGATTACGACCGCAAAGGCCGGTTGAAACGTTTCCATTTCGCCCGGGCCGTGATCCGCAACCACGCCCGCCTCACTTACCGCCTAGTGCATCGGCTGCTGACGGAAAAAGACCAGGCCCTGCGCCAGCAATACCGGGGATTTCTCAAGATGCTGGGCTGGATGGAAGAGCTCCGCACCTTGCTCCGGGACCGCCGCGGTGAGCGGGGCAGCCTCTTGATGAGCATCCCCGAGGCGGAGGTGGTGCTGGATGAGCGGGGCTGGCCGGTGGACATACTGCGGGTGGACTCGCTGCTCTCGCACCAGATCATTGAAGAGTTTATGATCGCCGCCAACGAGGCGGTGGCCGTCTTCCTGGGGGAGCCTTCCCTGCTGCGGGTGCACGAACCGCCCGATGCCGCCAAGATCGCGGTCTTCCGCGGCTTTCTCAAGAGCCTGGGCTTCCTCCTGCCCAAGGAGGCCCACCGCGATCCCCGGGTGCTCAAAGGCTTCCTGGAAGAGGTGCAGCAAACGCCGCTGGCCCCCATGGTGCTGCTCATGCTGCTGCGCTCCCTGAAACAGGCCCGCTACGCCGGCGAGGCCCTGGGCCATTACGGCCTGGCCACCGAGTGGTACACCCATTTCACCTCCCCCATCCGGCGCTACCCGGACCTGCTGGTCCACCGCCTGCTGCTGGCCAAGCTCGCCGGCAAGAAACCGCCCGTCTCCCTGGAACCAGACGACCTGGAGGCCACGGCCAATCACCTGAACAAACGGGAGCGCTTAGGGATCGAGGCGGAGCGGGAGATGCTGGCCCGCATGCAGGTGCGCTGCCTGTACCACCGGGTGGGCGAGACCTTTTCCGGCCGCGTCACCGGGGTCAATGCCTTCGGCTTCTTCGTCGCCTTGGACGAGGTCTTCGCCGAAGGGCTGGTGCGCCTGGTGGACCTGCCCAACGACTACTACCGTTTTGATGAGGTACGCATGCGCCTGACCGGGCGCAAGACCGGGAGCAGCTTCGCCCTCGGCGACCAGGTGCGGGTCAAGGTGGCCCACGTCGATATCCGCCGGCGCCACGTCAACCTGGTCCTGGCCGAAGGGGAGAGTGAGCAGGCAGCGGTGAGCAGTGAGCAGGCAGTAGAAACACCTGGCCGAAGAGAAGGAAGACCTGGGGGGAAAAGGGGAAGAGGGGAAGGGAAAAGGCGAAAAGGCGAAGAGGCGAAAGGGGAAAAGAAAGAATAAACCCCCGTGGGGCGGGCGTCTCGCCCGCCATCCTCTTAGCAGTCATCGGGCGGCCTTGTGGCCGCCTTAATTTTGGGGACCCACCAACCCTATGGGGTTTGGTGGGGCGGCCGTCCCCGGCCGCCCAAGCAAGTAGGCGGGCACAGAGGCCCGCCCTACCAAAGCAGGGGCGGCCCGGCGGGTCGCCCCTGCGGCGCAGGCCAAAGCCTGCGGCTACCTTTCGTCATCCGGCATAAAATTACCGGGTTTTTTAGCTGATGGCTGACCGCTGATAACTGACAGCTTTCCCTCACCTACTCCAGTAAACCCGCACAAACCTATTGGGCTCGCCCCACTGGAAGCTCAGTTCGCCCTTGTAGGCCTTGTGGATGGTCCGGCCCAGGTGCTGGGCCAGCTTCTCCGTGGTGGTCTCCACCACCAGCTTATCCCCTTCCGGGGCCAGTTGGATGATGCGGTCGTCAACGCTGCGCTTGCCCACCTTGGCGGCTTCATTTTCCAGGAGAGTGACGAGTTCGTCTTTGTGCGCCACCAGAAACTCACCGCTCAGAGTGAGGTAGCCTTCCACGTAATGGTCCTTGATCTTGCGGCAGGTGGGGCAGACCATCTGGCGCACCTTGCCGGCGCTCGCCAATTTGCCGTAAAGTTTTTCATCGAAAAACCAGCGTTTGCCTTGGTAGAGGGCGTGGCAGTCCTCGCAGACCGCGGCTTCCTGGCCCGCCGCCAGCTCGTAGGGCTCGTTGACCCGGCCGGTATGGCCAAATTTCTTACCCTTTGCCCCGCTCCACTTCTGTTCTTTGTATTTTTCCATAAAGCTCGCCTCTCTTGAAGGTGACCCTTGTCTCCGGGCCCGGATGAATTATCTTGTAAGTTGTCGGGATCGTAGTTCCCGATCGAAGTTCCCTTACAAGTTAAGGCCGATTTTTTCAATTTCTACTTGTCGGAATTAATTTTCGGAGAGAGCGATATGTTGCAGTCAAAGCCCGAAGATATGTGGCAGTGCCAGATGACCAACTGCGGTTATATTTACGATCCGGCCAGGGGAGATAAAAAGGGGAAAATTCCGCCGGGCACCAGATTTGAGGAGCTGCCCGACGACTGGAAATGTCCCTGTTGCGGCGCCGGCAAACAAATGTTTAAGCCGCTGGCCGGTCCGGATTCGGTGGCAGCCCAGCCCGTTAAATGCGCCCAATAGCGTAGGGTGCGTCTTACGCACCAATAAAACCCCGCACAGGCTGGAAAGCCTGTGCCACCAATTCTTATTAGAACTTTTTTCCGGAACCCGGGAAGGAGATAAACTGGAATTATCCAAAAGTCACTGGTGTCTTCCTTTTCCCCTCTTCGCCTTTTCGCCTTTTCCCCTGCCTCTATCTAGAAATCCACGTATTCCCCGCGCTGCATGCTTCTTAAATGGCAGGCGTCGTTGAGGCCCATGATCTGCCAAACATCTCCGGTCCAGTCAAAGCGGTTGATGGCCGTGGTGTCCTGGCCGATACGCCAGAAGTGGGAGTTGTCGAGACCGATCAGGGCGCAGATGAGCACCTTGTTCACCGCCCGGTGGGCCGCCAGCAGGACGGTTTGGCCCGGGTGGCGGCGCAGCACCTCGTCCACCGCGGCCAGGGCCCGTTGCTTCACTTCATCCAGGGTCTCGCCCTTGGGGAAGCGCACGGTGTGGGGGGCGCTCTCCCACTGGCGGTAGAGGTCGGCGTATTTCACCTTGACCTCGGTGAGCGGCAGACCTTCCCAATCGCCGTAACAGAGGTCGCTTAGTCCCGGCAGATCTTCCACCTTCAGGCCGTGGTGCCGGGCGATGGCCTCGCCGGTGTCCCGGGCCCGGGACAGGGGGGAGCAATAGGCGGCGTGGATAGTCTCGCCTTTGAGCCACTCCCCGGCCAGCCGGGCCTCTTCCCGGCCCTGGTCGTTCAAGGGAATGTCCCGGGAGCCGCGGAAGATCTTGTCTTTGTTCCAGGGGGTCTGGCCGTGACGCACCAGGATGATGCGGGTCATTTCCGTCTCCTTTAGGGGCACGGCAAGCCGTGCCCCTTTGCTCACCAAAGGTTATGGGCCAGGGGATGTTCAGGCCTGGGCGTCAGGTGGATGGCGTCCATTTCACAGGCGGAGCGGCAGATGCCGCAACCGTAGCAGCGAATGGGGTCGATGAAGGTCTTCTGGTCCATCACCGAGAAGCCGATGGCCCCGAACTGGCACAGGGCATGGCATTCCCGGCAGCCGGTACAGGCCTCAGCGTTCACCTCCGCCACAAACTCGGCCCGGAAGAAGCTGCGGAAATTATAGCGATAACTGAGCATGGCCAGACAGTCGGCCCGGTCGCAGTTACAGAGGCCGCCGATGAAAGGGGTCTTGAAGGTCCAGATGGTGTGGATCAACCCCTGTTTTTCGAAGCGGCGCTGCAAATCAAGGGCTTCGGCCTTGGAGAGGCGGTCAAAGTGGGCATCTTCAGGGCCGAGCCGGAAGGTTTCCAGGAAGGCCTCCTTCATTCCCAGCAGTTTCTCGGCGTCCAGGCCCAGACCGAAACAATACTCGGCATCCGTCCGGCCTTTATTGATCTTGCGGCAGATGCAGGGGATGCGGACGATGGAATTGGCCAGGTCCAGCACCTGGGCCAGATCCTCCAGGGGCACCACCTGCCCGAAGTGATCCCGGCGCTGGCGCCTTTCCTGAAAATAATAGATGATCTGGCGCAGCCAGGCCGGGGCTTGAAAGCCCTTTTGGAATTCCTGCTCGACCTGCGGGCCCTGCCAACTCCCGTACTTCTGCAAAAATCCCTCTAAGTAGCGGCGGCGCTCCAGGTCGTTGAGCAGTTCCTCAGAGTAATTCTCCGCCTGCAGATACCATTTCTTGCCGTCGCCATGCTGATGACAAAACTGACACATTTCTTGGTGGCCTCCAGGCAGTTCAGCGGAAAGGAGCGGCACTCCGGGCATTGCTAATTCTCAAACCGCCGGAGCAGCTCTCATGGAAATTTATCTTGCAGCTTAGAATGAGGATATATGAGTTAATTATAAAAAGCCAGGGGCCGAATCTAGAAAATTCGGCCCCGCGATGATTGGCCCAAAAGCCAATCAGGTCAACTTAGGCGAGGTCCCAGTTAAGCGCAAAGGTGTTATCGTACAGGGTGTACAAGAACCCCATCATCTTGCCCACCCCGGGCATGGCCCCATCCTGAACCCTCCAGTAGCTCAGATAGACGGCCGGGATCATGCGGGGCTCCCCGGTTTTCGGGTCAGGGTCGATATACTGCCAGACCTCTTTCTTCTCCATGACCCGCCACAAGGTCCTGTACTTTTTGCTGCGCACGGTCTGCCCTACGCTGGGGAGCTTCTTTTCCCGCATGATCTTCTCAAAGTCTTCCATAATGTCACCTCCTAAGGAGAATGGTTAGGGCCTACGCTGAAAATAAGATTGCTACTCCTGAGTTTCAAGGGTGGATATCCTTCTATTATGCTTTGTTAATTTTTTCTTTAAGGCAAGGATGTTTCAATGCGAGCCTTTAATTCCAAGAGCGCCCCTTCGGCCCGCAGGATATCGGTTAATCTTTGCTCCACCTCTCCGGTCCGGCGTGACACTGCCTGGGCGCTTTCCTGCTTCTGGGCTCGGGCCCGTTCCAAGGCCTGGGTGATGCTCTCGGTGGTATCGTCGATCTTGGCCAGCCAATCCCGCCGGAAATCCCGGGCCAGTTCCTGGAGCCGCTGCTGAAAATCATAACGCAGCCGGCCGCAATGCTTATCGACCAGCTCGGCCACATTTTCCAGAAGTTTCTTCAGCAGCAAACCTTTGGTGAGGGCCCGGGGGAGGAGGGAAGTCACGGTCATTTGCAGGATTTCCAGACCCACCGGCTCTTCCTTGAATTTGAACCAGAAGCGGCTCTTTTCGACGAAGGTCTCCTCGGCCGCAAAGCCCCGCAAGGAAAAGTCGAAGATGCGGGCCGTCAATTGGGTCAGACGCTCCAGGATGCCGTTAATCCGGCCGGCGAACTCCTGCTGGGTATCCGCCAATAGGAGCGCCAGTCGGTCAATCTCCTGGCGCCGCCAATCCGTAAAGACGTCGCGCAGCGCTGCAAATAAGTGGGCTTCCATCTCTTTCCGCAGATCCAAGGCCAGGCGGCTTTTGCGGTGAAATTCGGCTTCCACTTCCCGGCGCAACCGGGCCACGGTCTCGCGCTTAAAGGTTTCCAAGTCGCCGGTCAATTCCACCATCACGCCCTTGATGCGCCCGTCGAGGAGCAGCAGGGACATCTCCCGCTCCTTCTCCAGGCCCTGCAACTCCTGGTGGAACCGGGAAATCTTCTCCTCCAGCTCTTTGAGCGGGATGGCGCTGGCCTGCCGTTCCACCTGGAGGGCCAGGGTGGAGTCGTTCAGGGCTTTTAAGGCCCCGCGGAGACAAGAAATCAGCAATACCCGGCCTTTCTCTTGGTAGAGAAACTGGCGCAGATGGTCTTCAAATTGGGGCAAGAGGCTGGCCTTCAATAAGGCGGAGCCGCCGTTGGCTTTGGCTTCCAGGGCCAGCTTGGCCGACAGCGGGAAGATCATCACCTTTTGGGTCGCCAGGTTGCCTTGCAAGACCTCCGCGGTAAAGTCCAGGGCCTCCTGCCGCTCCGCCGCATCCACGTAATCGATCTTATTCAAGACGAAGAAAAGCTTATTGACATATTCCCGGATATCTTTCAGGAAATCCTGTTCCGCCGCGGATAAGGGCGGGTCCACGGTGACCACGAAGATGGCGGCGTCCACCTGGGGCAGGTAATTATAGGCCACTTCGGAGTTGTGGCTATAGACCGAGCCCACCCCGGGGGTGTCGATGATGCGCACCCCATCCCGGAGATAATCCGAAGGATAGGCGATCTCCACCTCCCGCACCCCTTTCTGGTTTCTGGGATTGCCCTTTTCGGTGATATAAGCCGCCAACTCCTCCTGGGTAATGGCGGTGCTTTGGCCGTTGTGAAAATGGACGCGGATTTCGAGGTGTTCCCCGTAACCCAGGATGGTGACCACCGAAGTCAGGGGGATGATGGCGGTGGGCAGCACCGGCTCGCCCAGCAGGGCATTGATCAAGGTGCTTTTGCCCCGTTTAAAGGCCCCCAGGATCACCAGATTGAAGCGGTTCTCTCTCAGTTTGCCCAGGAGGCGCGCTACTTGCGGCCCCTTCACTTCCGGAAGCCTGTCTAAGCGGCTCAACTCCTTTTCCAGGGCTTCTTTCAGGTCCCGGTAAACTCCCATTGCTTCTCCTTGTCATGGGAGCAAAAAAAACTTCTGCCCCGAATAAAAATGGACAGAAGTCATCATTCCACCTGGCTCCCGTGGGCAATTAAGGCGGACTTCATCGCCGTCTCTAATTTAAATTATTTCTCGAAATCCACCTGGATGTCAACTTTAAAAGAAGCCTCAGCGGCGATTTGGGCTTTTTTGCACATTTTTCTTGACCAGGCCGGGGAGCGGAGTTAAGGTTATTTTCAGAGCGGCGATGGAGTCCGCCGGGGTGGAGGAGAATCTGCCCGAACCGTGATGACACAGATGGCTCCTGATCTCACCGGATAGGTGGGTCAGGGGCTTTTTATGTGCCCTGACGCCAACGGTTTCAGGAGGATGACGTGGAGCAAGTCTGGTACACCGCCACGGCCTGGATCGGCCTGGCCCTGCTGGCCAGCCTCATTTCCATCCGTATCGGGATTTCCGTGGCCCTGGTGGAGATTTTTCTCGGGTTTGTGGCCGGCAACTGCGGCGCTTACTTCGGGTCCGCCATTTTTCAGCCCAATGCCTGGATCAATTTTCTGGCGGGCTTCGGCTCCGTGGTCCTGACCTTTCTGGCCGGGGCCGAGATCGAGCCGGAGTCCTTTCGACGTCAAATAAAACCCACCCTGGCCATCGGCATCGTCTCCTTCCTCCTGCCCTTTGGGGGGGCCTGGGCCTACACCTATTATATCAGCGGCTGGAATCTGCAGGCGGCGCAAGTGGCCGGTATCGCCCTGTCCACCACCTCCATGGCGGTGGTCTACGCGGTGATGGTGGAGACGGGCCTGAATGAAACGGAGCTGGGCAAGCTCATTCTGAGCGCCTGCTTCATCACCGACCTGGGCACGGTGCTGGCCCTGGGCCTGATCTTTGCCAATTACGATTACTGGCTGGTGGTCTTCGTAATAGTCACGGCGGCGGCCTTGTGGCGTTTGCCGTCCATTTGCCGCCGGGTCTTTGCCAATTGGGGCGGCCGGGTGAGCGAACCGGAGATCAAGTTCATCTTCCTGGTGCTCTGCCTTCTGGGGGCCTTGGCCGTCACCGCCCGCAGCGAGGCGGTGCTGCCGGCCTACCTCTTCGGCATGGTGATCGCCGGTCTCTTCGTGCACGACAAGGTCCTCATCCACCGCATGCGGGCCATCGTCTTCGCCCTGCTGACCCCCTTCTTTTTCCTCAAGGCCGGCACCCTGGTGTCGTTGCCCGCCTTGATCGCCGGCTTCGGCCTGTTGGTCATCTTGTTTGGCGTGAAGATGGTGGCCAAGATCGGCGGCGTCTGGCCCATGTGCCGCCTTTTCAAGATACCGGGGCGAGAGACCAACTACACCACCCTGATGATGGCCACCGGTCTCACCTTCGGCAGCATCTCGGCGCTGTTCGGGTTTAACTATGGCTACATCGACCAGGCCCAGTATTCCATCCTGGTGACGGTGGTCATCGCCTCGGCGGTGATCCCCACGGTCATCGCCCAAATCTTTTTCCAGCCGAAGGAAGTGGGCCTGAAACGAAAGGAAGTATTCGCTTATAACGGCACGGCCGAGCACTTTATGCACATGCCGGAGGAGTAGCGCCGGCGCCCTCGCCGGCGCCGGAACCGCCGGGGGCGGCGGTTCTACATATTCATTTTGAGACCGAGGTGGACGATGTTCAAAAAAATCTTGTTGGCCTATGACGGCTCCCCGGGCGCCGAGCGCGCCCTGGCGGCGGGGATTGAGTTGGCGAAGCTCCACGGCGCCGAACTCACGGCCCTGGCGGTGCAGGAGCGCCTGCCCCGCTTCAGCGGCACCATCGACGAGGTCCAGGAAGAAAAGGAGTTTGCCAATCAACAGGGCGGCCGGCTGCTGGATGGCGCCCAGGCCCAGGCCCGGGCGGCGGGGGTGAAGTTGCAGACCCTCATGCGCCCGGGCCACCCGGCCCAAACCATCGTGGAGGTCGCCAAGGATGGCCGGTTTGACCTGATCCTGGTGGGCCACAGCGGCCTATCCGGGGTCTGGGCCGCCTTTCTGGGCACCACCGCCGAAAAGGTGAGCCGCCACGCCCCGTGCAGCGTGCTGATTGTGCGGTAAGGCTCAGGGAGGGTTGCGGCATTTATTGGCCTTTTTAGGCCCTTCTTGACCTCATCTCATCGACTTTTCAGACGACCACTCGGATGGCCAGCCTAACCGACAAAAATTTGCCGGACCTGAACCAAGCCGCGGCTTGGAAATTCATCATCCTGGTGGGCGTGGTCAGTCTCTTCAGCGACATGACCTATGAGGGGGCCCGGAGTATCACCGGCCCTTTTCTCGGCAGCCTCAACGCCAGCGCTACGGTCGTGGGGATGGTGGCCGGTTTGGGAGAATTTATCGGTTACGCCCTGAGGCTGGTTTCTGGTTACCTGACTGACCGGCTGGGAAGATACTGGTCCATTACCTTCGTGGGCTATGCCCTGAACCTGTTTGCCGTGCCGCTGCTGGCCTTGGCCGGGAATTGGCAGGTCGCGGCTTTACTGATCTTGATGGAGCGCCTGGGCAAGGCCATTCGCACCCCGGCCCGGGACGCCATGCTCTCCCACGCCACCACCGAGGTGGGGAGAGGCTGGGGCTTCGGTTTTCACGAGGCCATGGACCAGATCGGCGCCATGTCAGGGCCTCTCATTGTGGCTGCGGTTCTATATTTTAATGGCGGTTATCGGGCTGGGTTTGCCTATTTGCTGATCCCGGCTATCCTGGCGCTTCTGGTAATTACTATTGCCGCCCGTCTTTATCCTCACCCGCAGCATTTGGAAGTGACCGCGCCAAAGCTGGAAACCACAGGACTGACCCGCCCTTACTGGGTATATGTTGCCGCCGCGGGGCTGATTGGCGCCGGCTATGCCGATTTTCCTTTAATCGCCTACCATTTTGGCAAAGCCGCGGTGGCTACGCCCAACTGGATTCCCATATTTTATGCCGTGGCCATGGGCGTGGATGCAGTCGCAGCGCTGATCCTGGGCCGTCTGTTCGATCGCCTGGGAATGCCGGTGATCATGGCTGTCTCAATTTTAGCGGCGTTTTTTGCTCCCCTGGTCTTTCTGGGAGGCTTTGACCTCGCCCTGTTGGGCATGGCCCTCTGGGGCCTCGGCATGGGCGCGCAAGAATCTATTGTCAAGGCCGCCCTGGCGGAAATGGTGCCGCGGGAGCGCCGGGCCACCGGGTACGGCCTTTTCAACACCGGCTTCGGACTCTTCTGGTTCCTGGGCAGCGCCCTGATGGGCCTGTTATATGAGGTCTCCCTAAGCGCCCTTATCGCCTTTTCGGTAATTATCCAGCTTTTGGCCGTCCCCTTATTCTTCCGGGTATCCCGCCTGATGCGGCGATGACTGCGGCCGGCCCTGTGCCGCGGCCGGAGGCGACTCTTGACAAAATCCAGCCGACCGCATATATAAAATGGGTCAAGTTGTAACTGGGGGATCGTCTAACGGCAGGACTGCAGCCTCTGGAGTTGCCTATCAAGGTTCGAATCCTTGTCCCCCAGCCAAAGTTGATGACCACACTCCCGGGTAGCTCAGTTGGTAGAGCGGGTGGCTGTTAACCACTTGGTCGGGGGTTCGAGTCCCTCCCCGGGAGCCAGAATTTACAAGGGGTTAGCCGTTTTTGGCTAACCCCTTTTTTGCCCTGGTGAATACATAGGTGAATATCTTTACCGCTGCTCCTCCACCAAAGCCCGCAATTCCTCCTTGCTCACGGTGTTGTAGCGCTTAAACACATTCATGGTTTTGTGGCCGGAAACCGCCATGATCCTAAAATAGTCATGGCCCTGTAGCCGCCAGTTGTTTATGGCCGTGCCGCAGATCGTGAAAGGTGAAATCTTCAAAAATCCCCGCACGCTTGCAGGCCGTGGCAAAGCTCCTTTGCATCTCTGCGATGCTATGCCCTTGATATAAAAATACCGGGCTTAAAATCCGGTCCCGGGCATTGTTCTCTTTAAACGGCTTCACCCCATGGGCCGGGTGCGGCCGGAGGTGCGCTCTCTTAAAAAATGATATGATTATCTGAAAATTTCTCCCTTCACAGGCGGCCGCAGCAATGGCGCAAGATATACCGGTGTCTCTCTATCAGCAGGAAGAAGCAGAAGGCTTATTCTTGCAGAGCAGGTTTAAGTTCCAGTGCCATGACGGACTGGAATGTTTCAACCAGTGTTGTCAGGCCCCCACCATCGTCTTAAGCCCTTATGACATCCTGCGTCTGAAACAATTTCTGGGCCTCACTTCCGGGGAATTCCTGCGGCGCTACACCCTGCCGGGCACCGAAGAGTGGTCGCAGCTGCCCCTGGTCTTCATCGACGCGTTCCGGTCTCCCGGGGGCGGATGTCCTTTTATCGGGCCAAATGGCTGCACGGTTTATGCCCAGCGGCCGGCGGCCTGCCGCCTCTTCCCCATCACCATGGGCAGCCGGCTCACGGCAGCTGGCCTGGTGGACTATTATTTTTGCCGCAAGTTGGATTATTGCCGGGGATTCGCCGGCCAGGTCGAATGGACGGTGGCCTCCTGGCAGGCCAACCAGGGATTTGTTGAGTTTGACCAGGGCCGCCGGGAATGGCTGGAGATCCTGCTCCAAGCAGGACTCGAGGGGCCGCTGGAAGACCAGGTTCGGGACCTGGTGGCCACCGTGGCCTATGATCTGGACCAATTCCGCCAAGCGCTCTCGGACCCTGCCTTTCTGAAAGCCAACGGTTTAGAAGACCAGGCCTTGGCAGAGCTCAGGAGTGACGATCTGGCCCTCCTCCAATTCAGCTACCGCTATCTGAAAACCATCCTGTTTACGGATAAGAAGTTGATTTAATATCGGTTCGCCAAAACAACCCATTGCCTGCGAATCATAACCTTGCCGGACCTGCCCCAAGCAAAGAGGGCGGGCCCGGAGGCCCACCCTCTCAAACCGTTCAGGACTTAGAGTCAACTTTAGTTGGCCATGGCCATGCCCTTTGACCGGCTGGCGGCCACCACAACCCGGTCGCGGCCTGCCTCTTTGGCCTGATACAGCGCCGC
>Ga0315282_10000140_pt1 | contig 142798 bp, 129 predicted proteins | sample YL17G07_20_MG_FD_203693 | JGI IMG/M metagenome (GOLD analysis project Ga0315282, IMG submission 203693) | Sediment microbial communities from Yellowstone Lake, YNP, Wyoming, USA - YL17G07_20 | ecosystem: Environmental > Aquatic > Freshwater > Lake > Sediment | place: USA: Wyoming | collected... | reverse complement strand
GCGCCGAGGTGCAGAATCCGAAGGCCCGAATTCTTTGTGTGGACGATGAGGCGGTTGTTCTTGACAGTTTTCGGAAGATTCTCGTTGTCGACGGCTACTCGGTCGACACTGTCGAAACGGGTGCGGAAGCCCTCGGCCTTATTCAGCAGCATCACTTCGATTTCCTCTTTACGGATTTGAAGATGCCCGGCATGAACGGCGAGGAGGTAACGAAGTCGGCGAAGCATCTCCGGCCTGATATTGATGTCATTATCATCACGGGGTATGCGACCGTTGAATCGGCGGTGGAGTGCATGAAACACGGCGCGATGGACTACGTCCAGAAACCCTTCACGGAAAGCGAGCTGATCGATCTGGTGAAGAAATTCGTATTCCGTCGTCAGGAGAGGATCGCCAAGGAACTCAAGCCGAGGGTCCACATCAGTCAGGTCGCAGAAGTCAGTAGCTTCCCCACTGCGGAGTTCGCAATCCCCGGTGGAGCGTTTATCTCAGAGGGTCACTGTTGGCTTACGATGGAGTCGGATGGCAGCGTCAAAGTGGGCGTCGACGATTTTGCTAAGAAATTGCTCGGCAAAATCGACGATGTTGAGTTTCCAAATCTGGGCATGACGGTGAAAGCTGGTCAACCTCTCTTTTCAATCCGGCATGGACATCGGACTATTCCATTTCAGGCGCCCGTTAGCGGACGCGTTACGAAGGTTAACAGGTTGCTCAATGAACATCTTGAAGCGCTGGATGTCACTCCATACGGCAGGAACTGGATTTGTGTCATTGATGCGGACGATCTTGATGCGGAGCTGCAGAAGCTCAAGATCGGCAAGACGGCGGTGAGTTTCTACCAGACAGAGATCGATCACTTTTTGGAATCCATCGGGGATTCACACGGCAGAGGAAATGGCAGCATCGGGGCGGGGATGCGCGGATCCTTGCACGTGGGACAAATGGAAGATCTCGGAGAGCGTGAATGGAACAACATCGTCAACAAATTCTTCAGGCGGTAGTTCGGCCTGAGTCTGTTTCCGTATCTTGCTCCAGCAAGGAGAAGCTATGAATCGAAGAGATTTCGTCAAGACCATCGGCGGGCTGGGTGTTGCGGCGCTGGCTGCGGAGAACGCCAGGGCAGAGGATGTTGCGACACCGAAGGAGTTCATCGGAATTCTCGTCGACACGACGGTCTGCGTCGGATGTCGCAGCTGTGAGTTTGCCTGCGCAGAAGCTCACGGATTTCCTCAACCCGATTCCGACCCCGAGGTCTTCAAGAAACAACGGTCACCGTCAACCAAGCAATGGTCTGTCGTGAATCGCTTTGAGACCGAGAAGGGAGAGGTATTTGTGAAGAAGCAGTGCATGCATTGCAATCAGCCTGCTTGCGCGTCAGCGTGCCTCACGAAGGCGATGTTGAAGACCGAAGAGGGCCCCGTCATCTGGCGCGAAGACAAATGCATGGGTTGCCGGTTCTGCATGCTTTCCTGCCCGTTCGATGTGCCGAAATTTGAGTATGAAAGTGCGATTCCGAAGATTCAAAAATGCAACCTTTGCTGGGATCGCCTGGAGAAGGGGAAGAAGCCAGCCTGTGTCGAAGCTTGTCCCGTTGAAGCACTCAAGTTCGGAACGCGTAGGGAACTGATAGAAATGGCCAGAGCTCAGATCGCAAAGAACCCCGACACCTATATGCAGCAGATTTATGGTGAGGATGACGCTGGAGGAACCGGCTTCCTGTATCTTGCCAGCGTTCCATTTGAGCAACTTGGGTTCCGCACCGATCTGGGGACCGTCCCCTATCCGGAGTATAGTAAGGACTATCTTTACGCTGTGCCAGTGGTACTGACGCTGTGGCCGGCGTTTTTGCTTGCACTAAGCAATGCGACCAAGAAGGAAAACGACCGAGAAAGCTATGAGACAGCAAACGGACAATGGAAATAAGTTATCGTTAGTGCTCTCCGAGGCCCGGCGATTCGGACGCTTTCTTTTGAGCGAGATGAAGCCCAAGGGGAAGATCGTGACGCCCTTCAACGTGTTTGCGGCCGCCGTGCTTTCGATAGCCGCGGTTCTCCTCTTTATTCGGTTTACGCAGGGTCTGGGAGCAACGACAAATCTGTCTCAAGATTTCCCCTGGGGGATCTGGATCGGGTTCGATGTCATCACAGGCGTGGCGTTTGCTGGTGGGGCCTATGTCATCACCTTTATGGTCTACATCCTCCGCCTCGAGAAATATCATCCGATCGTCCGGATAACCGTTCTGAACGGTTTCCTGGCCTACGTCTTCTATGCCGGCGCTCTCCTCTTTGATCTCGGTCGACCGTGGAACGTTATCAATCCTATCATCGGCAATTCTTTTGGCGTCAGTTCGGTGATGTTCCTTGTCGCATGGCACTTTATGTTGTACATGATCGCAGAGTTCATCGAGTTCTCTCCGGCGGCGGCTGAATGGTTGGGGTGGAAGCGGGTTCGAAAACTGCTGGGTTCCCTGACGCTCGGCGCTGTTATTTTCGGGATCACGCTGTCCACGCTGCATCAATCCGGTCTCGGCGCCCTGTTCCTGATGGCGAGGAATAAAATACATCCTCTCTGGTATTCGGAATTCATTCCTATCCTCTTCTTCGTTTCCAGCATTTTCGCCGGATTGTCCATGGTGATTCTCGAAGGGACGATCAGTCAGAGGGTATTCAGGAAGCAGATTACTCCACAACACCACGCCGCTCATGATGACATTGTTATCGGCCTCGCAAGAGTGTGTGCCGGGACAATGTACGTCTACTTCTTCCTGAAGGTCCTTGTGTTCATCCATGGACAACACTGGAACTATATCAACACACCCATGGGTTGGTGGTTCCTTCTCGAGGTAGTGGGATTCGTGCTCATTCCTGTGCGTCTCTTCACCCAGGCGGTACGATTCCGAAATCTCTCATTGATCCGGGTAGCAGCTGTGTTGACGCTGGTAGGAATTGTCTTGAACAGATTGAATGTTTCCATCATCGCGTTCAAATGGTATGCTGTCGAGAGGTATGTTCCTTCATGGATGGAACTTGAGATCACGCTGGGAGTCGTCGTTGCCGAGATCCTCGTTCTGCGATGGATCGTCAACAGGATGCCAATCTTGCGTGAACCTCCTGATTGGGCACTCCGGCGACCTGAAGCAATTCGGAAAACAGACTTCGTCGTAAAGGAAGGAGAAGAGAAACAATGGGCGGTAACCAATATGTAGATATCTTTGCAACGAAGGGTATCGAGTATCTTCTTGTCATCGGTTTTCTCCTGACTTTGATCGTCTTTTGGAGGATTCTCAACAGGTCCAACGTTTCTCCGGGAAGAGGGACATCCGCATCCCCGCCGCTGGCACCGCCGTGGTTCCGAATTGTTGATGGGCTCTATTTCCATCAGGGTCACGGCTGGGCTCGTGTGATCGACAAAGAGACCGTCGTCGTGGGGATGGACGATTTTGCTCAGAAGCTCGTCGGCGAGATGCGCACGATCCACCTTCCCATGCTTGGTGAGGAGGTACATCAGGGGACGAGGGCCTGGGATCTGATCGTTGAATCGAAGACCATTCCGATGCGGTCACCGGTGAGCGGACAAGTTGTTGCCATCAACGAAAAAGTTCTTGCATCGCCACAAGTTGTCAACGACGACCCGTATGAGAATGGATGGCTTATGAAGGTTCGCTCCCGCAGTCTCAAGAACGATGTGACGAACCTCTTGTCCGGCAACCTGGCGCGGGCGTGGATGGAGCAGACGGTGGACGCGTTACGCTCGCGTTCCGGTGGGAACCTCGGTATTGTTCTTCAGGATGGTGGTATTCCGGCTCTCGGGATCGCGAAGAATCTCTCCCTGGACAAATGGGATGAGGTAGCGGCGGAATTTCTCATGAGCAGTGTGGAGACTGATAAAGATGCTCCTGCGCCTGTGCGGCACAGGAGCGGATCCGGGCAACATACGGGTGATGCCGACTGAAATCGGCGTCCCCGGTAGGTCAGATAGGAGGTATCCATGGGTGAGTCAACTGACCGCAAGAAATTCCCTTTGGTTCCGCCCCAGGAGTCACGGTGTGTCTGGATGACAGCGGGCATCCTCTCCTATCAACTGTGCGATAGAGAGTTTGATTGTGAGCACTGTCCGCTCGACCGGGCGCTTCGGACGGGATTTACGGGCCGGAGCTTGCCCGACAAGGATGGGAACCCTGTGGAACGCGAGGCCGGCAAAAAGGCAGGACTCCGCGCGGGCTGTTTGTACGGGCGCAATCACGTGTGGGTAAGAGCCTTGGGGAATAATTCTGCGCGAGTGGGGGTAGAGCCGTCGTTTGCCGCTGCATTGGTCTCTCCGAGGGCAGTTGTGCTCCCATCGATTGGTGAACGCGTGCATCAGGGAAGGGTTTGCGCCTGGATCGTCATCGAGGGCGGAACGTTGCCGATCCTCGCTCCGCTCGATGGAGAAGTCAGATCGACGAACGCAGCGCTCGGTGGGAATCCTTATGCGATCTGTGAAGCTCCGATGGGTGATGGTTGGTTGTCCGATCTCTCGATTGACAAGGAGAGCCTGGAGCGGGCGGGACTGCTGGAGCTCCAGGGAGCAGAAGAAGTGTATTCCGCGGACGAATCCAGATTTCAATCGCTGATCGTGGCTGAGCTCTCAAAGGAGGGCGAAATGGCGGGTACAACGCTGGCTGATGGGGGACAACCGCTGCAGAATGTCAGCTCCATGCTTGGCGCCAAGAAGTACTTCCGTCTGGTGCGGACGGTCTTCACTTAGCTTCGTCCGCCCAGCCGAGCGCGATTGCTGCGATGACCCTCGGGAAGCATTCTTATTTGTGGCAAGAACCGGATTGAAACCTTCTTAAGATTGCATTCCTGAAAGTGGTACTCCCGGCAATCGCGTTTCTTTTCACCGCTAGTTCCGTGGCATAGTTTCTGCCCTTTGATCGGCGGCAGACTATTGCTATGCGCTGGTTCCAGACACTCAGAGGGCGTCTCCTCGTCGGCTCGCTGCTTCTCCTCGTGATCCTCTTCGGGATCTACTCGTACTTCTCCGTCCACTTCTATGCCAATCAAATGATGTCCCAGGTTCTGGAAAGCGCGAACAATGTGAGTGATTTTATCAAGAGCTCGACACATTACAGCATGTTGCAGAATCGCAAGGAGGATGTGTATCAGATCATCAGGACGATCGGAAGCCAGACGGGAATTGAGGGAATCCGCATTTACAACAAGCGGGGGCAGATTACGTTTTCGACCGATAAGACGGAGCAGGGCAGGGTGGTTGATCTCAAGGCGGAGGCGTGCTACGGCTGCCACGATCAAGCGCGCCCTCTCGAATCTGTTCCTGTCGGAAGTCGAACGCGCATCTATGCGGGTGCGGATGGGCGGCGCGTTCTTGGTCTCATCAACCCGATCCGGAATGAGTTGGCCTGCTCAAGTGCGGGATGTCACTCACATCCTGAGGAACGCACCGTGCTCGGCGTCCTTGACGTGAGGATGTCACTGGAGAAGGTAGACGCGAGCATTGCGAAAGCCCAACTGCAGATCGTGATCGTCGCGGTCGCGTTGGTTTTGCTCGTGGCGATCGGGTCCGTCGCGTTTCTTTCCTTCACGGTCCTCAGGCCAGTCAAGAAGCTGATGGAGGGGACCCAGGCCATCTCCTCCGGCAATCTTGACTATGAGATCAAGATGAACGCGAAGGATGAGATTGGTCAACTGGCCAGCTCGTTCAATCGGATGACGCACTCGCTGCAGCAGGCGGAAAAAGAGAATCGCGAGTGGTCCACCACACTTGAGCAGCGCGTCAAGGAAAAGACCGAAGAGCTCAACGAGATCCATCAACGCATCCTCCAAATCGAGAAGATGGCTTCGCTGGGAAGGCTCTCGGCAACGGTGGCGCACGAGCTCAACAATCCGCTCGAAGGTATCCTGACCTATGCAAAGCTCATCGGTCGACGGCTTCGCAAGCTCGCAGGCCGGTCGGATGAAGTGGAGCAAACGATTGCAGACATCGAACTCGTGCAGCGGGAGACCGAGCGGTGCGGAACGGTCGTGAACAACCTCCTGCTGTTTTCAAAGAAGCAGGTGGGCGAATTCGTGCTCGTGCCGGTGAGGCAGATTGTCGAAAAGGCCCAGCAGCTTGTTCAACATCATCTTGAGATCTCAAACGTTCAGTTGGAAGCGAAGTTTCCGCATCGGGAGGTCATGCTCTTGTGCGATGAGAATCAGATTGAACAAGCCCTCGTGGCCCTCTTCGTCAACGCAGTGGAGGCGATGCCGGATGGCGGCAGACTCTCTGTCGGGGTGGAGCAGCGTCATGCCGATGGCGAGGTTGAGATTCTCGTGGAGGACACGGGCGTCGGCATTCCAGCCGAGGATGTTGAGCACGTCTTCGAGCCTTTCTATACGACGAAGAAAAACGCTCAGGGTGTCGGACTCGGTCTCTCTGTTGTTTACGGGATTGTCGAGCGTCATGGGGGAACGATCACGGTTGCTTCTGAAGTTGGCAAAGGAACGCGCTTCATCTTGAGATTCTTGACACCGATGTCACGTACGGAGCAGAGCAGGCCACGATCCCCAGGCGACTCGCGCGAGAATTCTCCCGAACGTCAACACACAAGCTCACGAGGGACGGTATGAATCCCAATCCCGCAATTCTGATCGTCGATGATGAGCAGGTTGTACGCGACTCCCTCTCGAAATGGTTTCGCGAGGACGGGTACAAGGTATCCACAGCTGCCAGTGCTGCGGAAGCCCTCCAGCAGTTGCAGGACCAGCGGTGGGACATCATCCTGCTCGACATCAAGATGCCCGGTATGGACGGCATGGAACTGCAGCTGCGCATCAAGGAAATCGACCCGACGGCGACGATCATCTTCATCACTGCGCATGCGACCGTCGATACAGCCGTGAAGGCGTTGAAGGAGGGGGCGTTTGATTACGTCACCAAGCCGGTCGATCCTGACTATCTCTCCCATCTTGTCAGCAACGCCCTGAAACAACGCTCGCTTGTATCGGAGAACGTCAAATTGAAGGAACAGATCTCGGAATTCTGCAGGGCTGATGAGATCATCGGGGAGTCGCCGCAGATGCACAAGGTCTACGAGATGATTCAGACCGTCGCGAAGACCGACACGACGGTGATGATCCGTGGGGAGAGCGGGACGGGGAAGGAGCTCATCGCGCGGGCAATTCACAGCAACAGCAATCGGCGCTATTTCCCGATCGTTGCAGTGAATTGTGGGGCGCTGCCGGAGGGGATCCTTGAGAGCGAGCTCTTCGGGCATGAGCGGGGTGCGTTCACGGGCGCCCAGTACAAACGAAAGGGGAAGCTCGAACTCGCTGACGGGGGCACCCTCTTTCTCGATGAGGTGGGCAACATTGACTCAAAGACGCAAATGGATCTCCTACGTGCAATTGAGACGAAGCAGTTCACCCGGGTCGGCGGCAACGAGATCATCAAGGTCGATTTCCGCGTCATTTGCGCCACGCATAAGGATCTCGAGAAGGCGGTCTCCGATGGAACGTTTCGTGAGGATCTCTATTACAGGTTGAACGTCTTTACCATCTTCATTCCTCCATTGCGAGAGAGGAAAGGGGACATTCCTGTGCTCGCCAGCTACTTCGTCCAGAAGTACGCCCGCACGATGGGAAAATCGGTCAGCTCCCTCTCTCCTGAGGCAATGGATACGCTCGTGCGGTACAATTGGCCCGGCAACGTTCGGGAGCTGGAGAATGCCGTCGAACGAGCAATGGTTGTCGGCAAGCCCCCTGCGATTCGGCCTGAGGACCTACCGTACCAACTGACGGAGAAAAATCACATCTTGCCGACCGGCTCGCTCGCAGCCGTCGAAAAAGCGCATATCACATCAGTTCTCGAGCAGAATCGATGGAACATCTCGCGATCCGCTGAAATCCTGCAAATAGACCGGGTCACGCTGTACAACAAGATTGAAAAGTATGGGCTGAAGAAACCGGGCGCTGCGTAGCCGAATTGTCGTGGCTTCTGCAATCCACATTCTGAACGCATCGGCAATTACAGATGAGCAGCTGCTGGAGGTGTCGCGAGCCATTCGTGAGGTTTTTGGATTGACGACGGAGGTCGCTCCGGCAAATCTGGGCCTTGACCTCGCGTTTGATGCCTCCCGACAACAGTACAACTCCACTGCCCTCCTTGCCCAACTGGTAAACTCTCACTCCGCATCACCAGAGAAGAACGTCGCCATCGTCGCCGTTGACCTCTACATCCCGGTTCTCACCTTCGTCTTCGGCGAAGCACAACTCGATGGAATTGCTGCTGTGGTCTCGACTCACAGGCTGGCAAACCAATTCTACGGGCTTCCGAGGGATGATCGGTTGATGCTCAATCGCCTCGGAAAAGAGGTCGTTCATGAGCTCGGACATACGTTTGGGCTCTATCACTGTCGTCATTTCGAGTGCGTGATGCGCTCGTCGACCTATGTAGAGGAGATAGACCTGAAGCGCAACTGGCTCTGCGATGAATGTCGGGCAAAGCTGGATCAACCGCGTTGAGAAATTCAACAGCGTCAAATTGGCGAAATCGGGAAAGGGGGCTTGCTCGGTTCTCATTTCCGGTAACAGAGGGGGGTGATGCAGGAGAGATGCAGCGTTCTTCGACGCTCAAAAGGGTCAGCAAGTTGGCACATAAGTTGTCAAGCCGTCTGCGATGGAAAAGGCTCTAACAGCTGTTGTGCTTGACACATCATCCTAAGAATTGCGAAGGGCAATGCACCATGATCCATGGAACAGTGGTCATCGCAGAAGAAATCTGCAAGGGTTGCGAGCTTTGCATCGAAGCTTGTCCGCAGGAGAGCTTGGGTCTTTCAGACAAGATCAATCTGAAGGGGTATCGCTTCGTGGCTCTGGTCAAGGACAATTGTACCGGCTGCATCAATTGCGCGCTGGTCTGCCCCGACTCTGCGATCACCGTTTATCGCGAGAAGAAGCCCGCGAGGGCCGCCAGCCCGAAGGTTCAACTTGCTACATAGCTGCACCAAATGTTCCGACCCACACTTTCTCAAGGCCTAGAGAGTCATGGAGAAATCTAAAGAATCCTCAGACACTCGTCTCATGAAGGGAAACGAGGCGCTTGCAGAGGCTGCGTTCAGAGCAGGAATGCAAGCGTACTTCGGTTACCCCATCACCCCGCAGTCAGAAGTCATCGAGTACCTTATGGCCGAGCAGCCGAAGCACCATTGTGTTGTGTTGCAGGCGGAGAGTGAACTTGCCGCTATCAACATGGTCTTTGGCGCTGCAGGCGCCGGCGCTCGTGTTATGATTTCTTCGTCCGGTCCCGGCATCAGCCTCATGCAGGAGGGCATCTCGTACATGGCGTCTGCCCAACTGCCCTGCCTCATCGTCAATGTTCAGCGCGGCGGGCCCGGATTAGGGACGATACAGCCGTCGCAGGGAGATTATCTGCAGGCGACCAAGGGTGGAGGACATGGGGATTACCATGTGATCGTTCTCGCACCCTCGTCGGTACAAGAGATGGCAGATTTCGTCTTTGACGGATTTCGTCTCGCCGAAAAGTACCGGACCCCGGCGTTCATACTGACAGATGGTGCTCTCGGCCAGATGATGGAGAAGGTGGTGCTGCCGCCAGCCGGATCGCTCCCCTATCCGGACAAGCCGTGGGCTACAACCGGCAAGCTGAAGAACCGCGAGAGGAACATCATCACGTCGCTGTTCATTAAGCCCGAGAAGATGGAGGAAGTCAACAAGGTTCTTCAGGCGAAGTACCGGGAGATCCAGAAGAACGAGGTTCGCTTTGAGGCCCTTGAGACCGAGGATGCCGAGATCCTGTTGGTAGCGTTCGGTCTGGCCTCGCGCATTTGCCAAAAAGCGCTCCAGCTTGCGCGAGAGCGCGGATTGCGTGTCGGCCTCCTCCGTCCGATCACGCTCTACCCGTTCCCGACGGAACCCATCGCCTCTCTCGCCTCGAAGGTGGATTCAATTCTTGTCGTCGAGATGAATGCGGGACAGATGCTGGAGGATGTGAAGCTCTCCGTCGAGGGGCGATGTCCTGTGCATTTCACCGGCAGGATGGGGGGGATGATTCCCTCGCCTGAAGAAGTACTTCATGCGATCGAAACGATCGCGGAAAAACAGAACGTCGAACTCTAGAAGGTGTCTCTATGGATCTGCCGCCAATTACGAACGGTTTTGAGCTTGTCTACAAGAAACCGGAGACGCTGACGGAAACTCCGATGCACTATTGTCCTGGCTGCGCCCATGGAGTGGTACACCGAGTGCTCATGGAAGTGGTTGAGGAGATGGGCATCCAGGATCGGACCATCGGGGTCGCCCCGGTGGGCTGCTCCGTGTTCGCCTACGACTATATGAATATCGATATGCAGGAGGCCGCTCACGGGAGAGCATCAGCGGTCGCCACGGGCATCAAGCGTGTGCTCCCGGACCGGCTTGTGTTCTCCTATCAAGGAGATGGGGACCTCGCAGCAATCGGGACGGGGGAAACGATTCATACCGCCAACCGCGGCGAGAACATTCTTATCGTCTTCATCAACAACGGCGTCTACGGCATGACTGGCGGTCAGATGGCCCCGACGACCCTCCTCGGCATGAAGACGACGACCACACCCTACGGTCGAGATGTTCGAATGGCAGGACACCCGCTCAAGATCACGAATCTTGTCGCTCAACTTCCAGGGGCCTGCTATGTCACGCGGCAGGCAGCTCATACACCGAATGCCGTCCGAAGGTTGAAGAAAGCGGTGCGCGCATCATTCGAATATCAGCAGCTCAACAAAGGGACATGCTTCATCGAGGTTGTCTCGAATTGCCCGTCTGGCTGGAAGATGACGCCCGCTGAATCCAACAAGTGGCTTGAGGAGAACATGTTGCCGGCATATCCGCTGGGCGATTTGAAGACGCCATCACAATCCATGAACTAAGGAAGGGCCCTTCTATGGTTTCGCAAGAGATTATTATTGCAGGTTTCGGCGGTCAGGGGGTTCTTTCGATGGGCCAGCTGCTGGCGTACGCGGCTATGCAGGAGGGCAAAGAGGTAAGCTGGATGCCTTCATACGGTCCCGAGATGCGCGGGGGGACTACGAACTGCATTGTCATTGTGTCCGACTCGCGCATCAGTTCGCCGATTGTTTCCAAATTCGACTCGGCGATCATCCTGAATCAGCCGTCGCTGGATAAGTTCGTCAACCGTGTCAAGCCGGGTGGTTTTCTGCTGTTTGAGCGGTCGACCATCATCAGCCCTCCCACAAGGACGGATATCGAAGTGGCCAACATCGGTGCGATCGACGAGGCCCAGCGGCTCACGAGCAAACAAGTCGCGAACGTCGTGTTGTTGGGCGCATTCCTTGAGCGCCGGCCGATCGTCGACCCTCAGAATGTCATCAAGGCTCTCAAGAAAGTCCTCCCGCCCCATCGGCAACACCTGTTGCCGATCAACGAACAGGCGCTCGTGCGAGGAAAAGAGCTTGTCCTTGAGGCAATAACGGAACCTGTCGGACGATAGGCGCTGACCTGATTGAGAGAACCAAGAGAGTCTGATCGATCTCAGGGCAATAGGAAGAAAGGGTGGGATATGAAGGAAGACAATGTGACGTGCGCTCACGCGTGCAGGAATACCTGTGCCATGCTGAGCCAGGCGTTGAGGGATGAAAGCGAGATGGTTCGGTTCTATGAGAAGTTGAGAACCGAATGCGACTACCCTGACGTGCACGATATGTTGCAGGAGCTCATGGAGGCGCGCAGCCGATCGGTTCTCTTGATCAACCAGAAGCTCAACGAGTTGCGTGCACGGGCAGAGATCCTTGATGGCGTGATTTCCAGCTTCAATTCCGAGGGTTCATAACGGGGCGGAGAGCGGCTTCGCGGTCCTCTGCGCAATGTCGTTGTCCGTGAGGCCGGTAGGCTTTGAGGATTCCTTCCACGACGTTTCCACCGCTGTGAAATGAGACAATCTGGATGCATATGAGCGTCTTCTTCAGTCGACAGTGTGAATACGCCCTACAAGCCGTTATGTACCTGGCCCTGAAGCCGGACGGAGAGATGACGTCCATCAAAGAGCTGACGCGGAAGATCGACATTCCGTATCACTTTCTGGCGAAAATCCTCCAAAACCTCACGCGCAAGGGACTTCTGACCTCACAGAAGGGGCCGACTGGCGGGTTTGCCCTCAGGATGGCCGCCAAGGAGATCACATTGTATCAGATCGTTGAGGCCATTGACGGAGCTGAGTTCAAGTCGAGCTGCATCCTCGGCTTTCCAGAGTGCTCAGGCGAGAATCCATGCGCAGTTCACGAGAAGTGGGGTTCGCTTCGAGAGGGGATCTACAAGATGCTCGTCAGCAAAAACGTCGGTCAAATGGCGAGGGATATGAGGAAGCCGGAGTATAAGGTCGGCGGTTGACCCATCAAGGCATTGGAGGACTACAATGCCGCCGACTTCTCGAGCATGCGTTGGCGGGTGTACGATATCAGCCCCCCTGCATCGATGATAGCCTGGCGCGCCTTCGGTAACGGCTCTATTCGAAATCTCCTGCCTGTGACACTGTTGATCACTTCGTCGGAGGATATCTCCAATACATCCCCTTCCGTTGCTTCAACGCCGGGAGAGATCACGGTCCGCAGGCCCAGATTGATGCTATTTTGGAAGAAGATGCGAGCGAAGCTTTCAGCGACAACCACAAGTTCATGCCCCTTCAGCGTCGAGACAGCTTGTTCGCGCGAGGATCCGCACCCGAAGTTCTTGCCCGCAACGATGATGCTCCCCGCGGGAATCTGCTTGGACTTCAATTTCGCGTTAAATTCGGCGTTGTCAGCGAAAGCGAATTCCGGCGTCTCGGTCGGAAGCACTGTAGCCATGTAACGTCCGGGATAGATGACGTCGGTTGAGATGTCGTCCCCAAGTTTCAGCACGACGTTTGCCATGTTAGTTCGCTCCTTTCCGGGGGTCTGTGATGACGCCCTTGATCGCCGATGCAGCTGCAACAGCCGGCGAGCAAAGATAAACCTCGGAATTCGGATTTCCCATCCGCCCTTTGAAGTTTCGGTTTGTTGTGGACAGCGCGACTTCCCCATCGCCTAATGCGCCTTCGTGGACGCCGAGGCAGGGACCGCAGCCCGGGTTCATCACCACTGCACCAGCTTTCATGAAAGTCCCCACATAGCCTTTCGCCAGCGCTTGGGCGTAGATTCGTCCGGACGCGGGAAAAATCAGCATCCGCGTGCTTTTTGCCACCTTTTTCCCCCTCAAAATCTTGGCCGCGACTTCCAGATCGTCCAGGCGACCGTTCGTGCAGGATCCGATGACGACCTGATCGATCTTCGTTCCGCGCACCGCTGAGATTGGCTTCACGTTGTCAACAGTGTGCGGGCATGCGATTTGAGGCTCGAGTGTCGAGACGTCGATCTCGATGGTCTGGTCGTAGACTGCATCTGCGTCCGGGGCCACCAGTTCAATCTTTCCCTTCACGCCGGCTTCTTGCCGAAGGTATCGAACGGTCTCCTGATCGGCCGGAACGATACCTGCGGTGGCGCCGGCCTCCACGGACATATTGCAGATGACGAGACGACCGGATGTCGACATCGCCCGGATCGTCGGGCCGTGGAATTCGAGCACCTTGAAGTTCGCACCCTGTGCGGTGATTCTGCCGATAAGACTGAGGATGAGATCTTTCGGGCCGACGAATTTCCTGAACTTCCCATTCACATTGACCTTGATCGTCTTCGGGACCTCAACGTTCAGCACTGTTCCCAGAGCCCAGACGCTCGCCATCTCGGTCGCCCCGATGCCGAAGGAGAAGGCCCCGAGGGCACCGTGGCTGGTGGTGTGTGAGTCCGTCCCCACGACGACATATCCCGGTCGCACGTATCCGCTTTCCGGAAGGATCTGGTGACAGATTCCGCCGACGTCCCCCCGAATGTCATGAAATTTCGCAATCCGTTGAGCTCCGGCGAACTCCCGTATCTTCTTCTGGTTCGTGGCTGTCTTGGGAGACTCGGCGGGAACCCGGTGGTCGAAGATAATGGTGACCTTCGACGGATCCCATATTCTTGCAGCGAGAGTTGTTCCCTTGAAGACCTCCAAGAACTGATTCAACACCAATGCCGCATTCTCGTGCGACATCGCAAGATCCACGTTCGGCTCGACGACATCGCCCGCTTTCACCTCCGAACGTCTGGACGCTCGAGCGAGGATCTTTTCCGCAGCTGTCATTCCCATAGGCGCTTCCTTTGTCAAATGATCTTGGCTTCTTTGAGTTTCTTGATTTGGGCTTCCGAGTACCCGATGCCCTGCAGGATCTCGCACGTGTGCTGACCGAGTGTGGGAGGAGGCGTTTCCACAGAGCCGGGCGTCTTCGAGAACTTCGCCGTGAGATTGAAGAGCTTGAGATCACCAATTCCATCTAGGTGAGCCTTCCCAAAGGTGTCGCGGTGTTCAATTTGCTCTTGTTTCAGCGCTGCTTCCAGGCTGAGGATGGCTCCGGAGGGGACATCCATCTTGTTCAGTTCTTCGACCCAGTATGCGGTTTCTTTTTCGGTGAGCCTGGCCTCGAGGAGGGGGGTGAGCTGCTTCCGGTTTTTCTTCCGCGTGTCGCGTTCCTGGAAGCGAGCATCGGTCTTGAGCTCGGGCACCCCGAGAACGTCAGCGACCGCCTCCCACTGTTCTTGCTTATTAGCCGCGATATTGATGAAGCCGTCTTTCGTTTTGAACGTGCCGGAGGGTGCGGCGGTAAAGTTGTCGTTGCCCATCAGCACGGGCTGCTGGCCACCGATCATAAGATTGGCCACAACCCATCCCATCAGGGGCATAATGGAATCGACCAAGGCAACGTCGATGAACTGCCCTTCACCCGTTCTCTCTCGGTGGTACAATGCACCCATGATCGCGAATGCGGCATTGAGCCCTCCGACAGTATCGCAGACTGGAAAACCGGCGCGCAAGGGGTTGAGCCGCTCATCGCCATTGATGGCCATCTCTCCGCTCAATCCCTGGATAATCTGATCGTAGGCGGGCTTCAACGCGTCAGGCCCGGTCTGGCCGAAGCCGGAGATCGCACAATAGATAAGGCGTGGATTGATCTCTCTGAGCACTCGATATGAAAGGCCGAGCCGCGTCATCACGTCGGGGCGGAAATTCTCGACGACAACGTCCACAGTCCTCGCGAGCTTCTTGAAGATCTCCTTTGCCTCGGGTGATTTGAGATTCAGCGTAAGCGATTTCTTGTTCGCGTTCTGTGCCAGGAAGCTGGTCCCCATCAGCATTTGATTCAACTTCGGCACGCAGCCAAGTTTCCGGGCGAGATCGCCTTCGGCCGGATTCTCCACCTTAATCACCTCGGCTCCTGCAAGTGCGAGGTGCAAGGTCGCGAAGGGACCGGACAGGACGTTCGTCAGGTCAAGGACACGAATACCCTCTAAAAGTTTCATAGTGTCACCCGTCCTCTGCACCCTCATTGAGGATTACCGGTTCTGAATGCCTGATCTCAGCGGTCCTGTTTTGTACACAAGGCCAGGCATCTCACGGCCGAAGAACGTTGAGACATCTCTGGCTATCTCAATCAGCTTTTCAAGGTTGATATCTGGACGTTGGCCACTCCGCTGAAGGAAGTGGACAAAGTCTTCCGTACAGACATTGCCCGCGGCGACCTTCGTGAACGGGCAGCCGCCGAGTCCGGCAAACGAAGACTCGAAGTACGTGACGCCCGCTCGGAGTGCTGCAACACAGTTGGCCAGCCCCATCCCGTACGTGTTGTGGAAATGACACGTGCACTCGAGGGAAGGGTCGAGCTTGAAGATCGATTCGAACATCCGCTCCACTTGGTCCGGTAGGGCGTGTCCCGCCGTGTCTGCGAGGCTGATGTTTCGCACACCGGCTTCCAGATAGCTGCGGACGATCGCCAGGACTTTCTCCAATGGGATCACTCCCTCGAAGCCGCACCCGAAGGCTGATTGCACGGAGAGCTGGACCCTCTTGCCGCGGCCTGCCGCCTCTTTTGCCATCGCGAGGATGCGACTTGTGGCCTCCGCGGTCGACATGCCCGTATTCTTCTTGCTGTGGGTCTCGCTGGCTGAAACCCCCATACAGAACATGTCGACCCCACAGGTGAACCCTCGCTCCAAACCCTTCTCGTTGAGAACGAGCGCCGAAAAGATGAGGTTTTTCCCTTTGCGTCCTGAGGCCTTGAAGTATTCGAACATCTTGTCCGTGTCCGCCATCTGAGGGACTTTCTCCGGATGGACGAACGAGCCGAGTTGGATGATGTCGACGCCGGCCTCGATCAGGTTTTCAGCCCATTTGATCTTCTGTTCGGAGGGGACGACCTGCTTCTCCATCTGCAATCCATCCCGCAGACCCACTTCGTGGATGATGATTCGATTCACGTCCGCGACTCCTGATCCTTCTTCGGGATTCCTTCTTCTTTCAGACTCACTGTGATTTCACAGCTTAGCCGCGACTGCCTGAGCCATTTCGCTCGTCGTGCTTGTGCCTCCCATGTCGTATGTCCGCACGTTTCCCTCTTTGATGACCTCCGCGACCGCCTGCTCGATAGCTTCTCCTTTTTGGGTTTCTCCGAGCCAGTCGAGCATCATCTTGGCAGCGAGAATCGTCGCGATCGGGTTCACTTTGTTGAGACCTGCATATTTGGGTGCTGAGCCGTGTGTCGGTTCGAAGACGGCCAGCTTTTCCCCTATGTTTCCCGAACAACCGAAGCCAAGCCCCCCAACCATTTGGGCGCAGAGGTCCGAAATGATATCCCCATAGAGGTTCGGAGCGACGAGCACATCGTAGTTGAACGGGTTCTTCAGGAGCCACATTGTCATCGCATCGATGTTCGCGTCGTCCATTGCGATCGCCGGATACTCTTTCGACACCCCCTTCGCGACCTCCAGGAAAAGTCCATCGGTTGCCCGGACAACGTTTGCCTTGTGAACGATCGTGACCTTCTTCCGGTGGTACTTTCTGGCGAACTCAAATGCCGCGCGCACAATTCTCTCTGATCCGGCGCGGGTGTTGATCTTGCATGAAATGGCATACTGATCGGAGGGGATCTTGCTGAAGGGCCCAAACGTCTCTGCCAGCTGCGTGAGCCGGTCAGATAACTCCTGCGGCACCGGGGAGAACTCCACACCGGAGTACAGATCCTCGGTGTTCTCCCGGAAGACCACGAGGTCAATGGCTTCTCTGTAGTTGAGCGGGTTGCCCGGATAGGCTTTGCAAGGGCGGAGGCAGATGTACAAGTCGAAGAGCTGCCGCATCCGTACGATGGGTGATCGGTAGGACAGCCCTTTGACCTGCAGCGCAGGCGCCAGCTCCTTTTGTGCAGTTGTCGCGGGCTTCGACGTAATCGCTCCGAAGAGAGCGGCATCGACGTTCCTGAGGAGTTCAATGGTGCGTTGAGGGAACGCGTCTCCCTCTTTGCACCAGTAGTCCCATCCAATCTCCCCGTCGGTGTACTTCGCATTGAGGCCGATCCTGTCCAGGACAATCTTTGCAGCATTCAGGACATCAACGCCGATTCCGTCACCGGGCAGCCACGCGATTCGATACTTCGGCATGAACGCTCCTCGTTTTCGGGTCTTGTGTCAAAGGTCCGGTTGACCTGCAGAAGCTTCCCGCAAGCCATGCTGCCGAAAGTGCAACGCTCGTGCCAGACCAGTTGATCCGCTGGAAGGAATCATCGTCGTGCCGGTACGAGAAGACAGCTTGAAAACACAGCCTTCTGGAGGGGCGGATCGCGGTAGATACGCCCATTCCCGAATTTGAGATAGGCTCGCATCCGGCTTTCTTCGTTTGAGGAATAGGATTTCCACAAATGGGAATGACTTTTGACTTGACAAAAGCAACCAGAAGCATTAATTTAAGACAAAACAGTCTGAATATAAGATGGGCGTCCTCTTCCACGTCGTGGAGGCGATTGACGGCGTTGCTTTCACGAACAGCTGTATTCTGGGATTCTCTGAATGCTCGTGGAACCATCCCTGCGCGGCCCACGAGAGGTGGGCATCGCTTCGCGAGAGGATCTACGACATGCTTGTGGAGAGAAGTATCGCTCAGGTCGCTCGCAACATGAAGAAGCCTCCATACAAGGTGCACGGAAAATGATTCTGCTCGACCGGCGCTGGCGCCATCGCCTCTCTGCGAGGCAATGTTTGACAGGCGGGTGGCAAAGGTCGTGAGGATTTCACCGGGCGGCTTCAAGGTGAAGGACGAACCGTTATGATCGATCGGGAGTACGAGATATCGAACTCGGGCGGCCTCTTGCGGAAGATGACCGTCGACGAAGCGAGCATGCTTCAAAGAGCGCGGGCGGACGAGAGAACGCCGACGCCGCTGAAGCGACGGGAACTTGTAGTTAAGAAGCTCGCGCCTGAACTTCGCAGACGTAAACCCAATTTCCGACTCGAGCCGGTCTGGTATCGCCGCCTGCTGTGGCGCCTGAGGGAGGACTCACAGTTTCTGCGCTCAACCGTCCAGGCAGCGTTCGTCCTTCTTTGCATCTGGATCGGGATAGAGTTCTACCTTTTTGTGAAGTGGGGGACATCCGGGGGCGCCGAGCCGTTCATCCGTCGTCCACCCGGCGTTGACGGATTCCTCCCCATCAGCTCTCTGATCAGTCTGAAGTACTGGCTCCACACCGGCATCATCAATGACATTCATCCTGCAGGTCTCGCGATCTTCGTTGCAATCCTCGCGATCGGACTCGTCTTGAAGAAGGCATTCTGCAGCTGGTTGTGTCCCATCGGCACACTGAGCGAGTCACTCTGGAGGCTGGGACGGAGGTCGTTCGGCAAGAACCTTCGAGTGACCGAGTGGATCGACTATCCACTTCGTTCGATAAAGTACCTTCTCCTTTTCTTCTTCGTCTATTCTGTTTGGCAGATGGACGCTGAGACGCTGAAGAGCTTCGTTTACAGCCCTTATAATAAGGTTGCAGACATCAAGATGTACTTCTTTTTCGCGCACCTCACCTCGTTCGCCCTCTGGATCATTCTGAGCTTCGTACTGCTGTCGATAGTGATCCAGAACTTCTGGTGCCGCTATCTCTGTCCCTACGGGGCACTGCTTGGGATCCTCAGCTGGCTCAGTCCGCTGAAAATCACCCGACGGAAGTCGACCTGCATCGATTGCCAACTCTGTACGAAAGCTTGTCCTGCCGCAATCAAGGTCCACAAAGCAACTCGGGTTTGGAGTGACGAGTGCATGAGCTGTCTGGAATGTGTGGAGGCCTGTCCGGCGAAGAATACCCTTGACCTGCGGGCACCCCGAGGCAGCAAACCTGTGCCAACCTGGGTTTTCGGAAGCCTTGTCGTGGGCATCTTTGTCGCGATGACGGGACTTGCGATGCTCACGGGGAATTGGCAGAATGCTCTCTCGAGGGGAGAGTACGCAAAGAGATTTCAACAACTGGATTCACCCGTCTATCAACACTTCGGTGGAGAGGTCGCACCCTATGGTCCAGACGACTGAATCGGCGACTGGCTCGATCCGGACGGTGGCAGAATTCTATGATGCGCTCGCGTCGGACTATGACTCGATGACCGGCTACGAAACGAGATTTAGCCGAGAGAAGCCGCTCTTCCGATCATTGGTGGAGAGATTTGGAATCAAGAGGGCGGTCGATGCCGGCTGCGGATCGGGGTTCCATTCTTTGCTCTTGGCGCAGCTTGGGGTGAAAGTAGCGGCGGTCGACGTTTCTGCGGAGATGCTGCGGCGGCTTCGGAAGCACGCTCGTGAGTTCGGAGTTCAGATCAGGGCTCTCCAATGCCGTTTCCAAGAAATGAGAAAGTCGATTCCAGACCAGCACGACACCCTTTTTTGTCTGGGCAATTCGCTCACGCACACGCTGCGAACCGATGGACTCCGGGCAACGTTTAGGAGTTTTGCCAGCGTGCTTCGGCCCGGCGGGATTCTCCTCCTCCAGCTTTTGAACTACGAGCGAATCCTTGAAGGCCGCGACCGTATCCAGAGCTTCAAAGAATCCGGTGGCAAGACGTTCGTGCGGTTCTATGACTATGATGACAAAGGGATCATTTTCAATATCCTCACCTTGGAAAGGTCGGAAGGGAGGGTGCAACAGAGAGTGGAGTCGGTGCGTCTCCGGCCGTGGCTGCGCAGTGAGATTGTGGCCGCGCTGGAGGGATCGGGATTTGTCGGATGCAAGTCCTTCGGCGGCATTTCGCTGGAGAGATTTGTCCCCAGCACGTCAAAGGATCTCGTTGTGCTGGCGAGGAGGGCCGAGTAAATCCTCTTCTCAGGTTGGTCTATGTCTGGACTGTTCCGGATGAAGCCGCTCAGGGCGATTTGACTGAACAATTGGAGAAGGATGGCCAGGATGCCTGTAAAGACAAAGCGTGTGTACGACAAGTTTCAGAAATCCGACGGGATGCGGATTCTGGTTGATCGGCTTTGGCCGCGAGGAGTATCGAAGAGGGCGGCGCATCTCGATGAATGGCTGAGGGAAGTCGGTCCGTCAAATGCGCTTCGCATATGGTTCGGGCACAAGCCTGAACGCTGGAAAGCGTTCGAAGCGAGGTACCGGCGCGAGCTTCGTACGCCCGAGCGTCAAAGAGCGCTGAAAGAGCTCAAGCACCTCGCCTCGAAACAAATGGTGACCCTTCTCTTCGGTGCAAGAGACATGGAGCACAACAATGCGGTTGTGATCGGACGTCTGCTCGGGAAAACTGCTCCACATGGCGAATCAATCAGGGAAACGTCTACGAGGCAACGACGTTGAAGATACCGAAGCCGATCATCACGAAGGAGCACGGAGCGTGGGCGGCGGCATTTCTTGGAAATTATGTCCTAACGAGGACCTCTCGAAAGACGGCCCTGAGCGATCTGGTTGCCGTAAGTGGTTTGACGTTGGGAGCGCCGAGTGCGTGTTACATTGAGCTCTATCGCCGGCAGCTGGCCACGCGCGCGCTCGCGCCCCGCGTCGAAGCTGAAATTCCACTTCGAACAGGCAAGCGCATCCTGGTCGAACTCTCGAACTCGGTACTTGGGCTGCCCGGTCAACCGCCGCGCGTGTTCACCGTATGTCGAGATATTACCGAGTGAAGAGAAGCTGAGAAGAAATTGCGCGAGAGTGAGGAGAAGTCCCGGACCCTTTCAGAGCAGTCGCCAAACATGATCTATGTCAATCTCGCCGCAGCTTGCGGAGTCACTGCCGATCATCTCGATGGACCACTCACAACTGCACCAAGCATTGTTGAACCTGTGCGTGAACGCTCGAGATGCAATGAGAGATCACGGCTCACTCACGATCACGTCGGGACTGATTTCTGGGTATGACATCGCCGCACGCTTCCCCAACGCGGCCGGAAACAATTATGTTCTGATCGGTGTCTCAGATACAGGGGTGGGGATGGACGAAGCGACGAAGAGCAGAATTTTCGATCCATTCTTCACAACGAAGGAAAAAGGAAAAGGGACAGGCTTAGGCCTGGCTGTCGTCTTCGGCGTGGTCCAGGCTCATCAGGGATTCATCGATGTCGAGAGTGCGCAGATGAAGAGATGCTCCTCGAGCTGGTCGCAGTGCTTCTCGAGCAGAAGGGATATCGTGTTCTGGGTGCTGCGAACGGCGAAAAAGCGGTGGAAGTGTACAGTCGACACCAGCACGAGATCGCATTGGTCATTACGGATCTGGGTCTTCCCAAGCTCGACGGTTGGGAGGTGTTCAAGAGGGTGAGGTCGGTCAATCCAAAGGGTCGTGTTCCTGGCGAGCGGCTATGTGGACCGGGACCTAGACTCAAAAGAGATCGTGTCGAAAGCCCAGCAACCTAGGTGGTGTTCTCAAGAATGAGAATGGCCTGGGAAGTTGTTCCCTCTTGTGCGAAGAAATGCAATGATTTCGGCGATTTGTGAGAAAATTGTGGGAAGCAAGGTGGCATGAGGTTTGCACTCGTGCATGCGATTGGAGAATCAGAGTATGCAGAGCGTTTTCTCGACCGTTGACATCGGCCTCCTGAAGAGATTCGACAAGCCGGGACCGCGCTACACGAGCTATCCAACCGCGCCGCTGTTCTCCTCGGAGTATGACAAGAAGCGATTTGAAGTGGATCTTATCCGCAACAACGATGAGAACGCGACTCCGATCTCGCTCTACCTGCACATCCCGTTCTGCGACACGCTCTGCTATTTCTGCGGATGCACGACGGTGATCACCCGAAATCGGGAGCACATCTCGCAATACTTGCTCACGCTCAAGAAAGAGATCGACCGCCTCGCTCGCTACATCGGAAAGAAGCGGCTGGTGACGCAGATGCACTGGGGAGGTGGAACTCCGTCCTACCTGAGCCCGGCAGAGATCGAGGACCTTTCCAATTTTCTGAAGAGCAGATTCCGCTTTGCGCCGGACGCTGAGATCAGCGTGGAGATCGACCCGCGCGGGCTCACCCTCGGGCATGTGGAGGCATTTCGGCAAGGCGGCGTCAACCGCATCAGCATCGGCGTACAGGATTTCGACGAGCGGGTGCAGGAAGCGGTTCATCGCGTACAGCCGGAGAAGGACACGGTGGATGCCATTCATTGGGCGGGCTCCCTTGGGATTGACAGCATCAATATTGACCTGATCTACGGACTCCCGCTTCAAACGCTCGAGACTTTTCAGGACACTCTGAACCGAGTCATCCAACTCTCCCCGAACCGGATCGCGGTTTTCAATTTCGCCTATGTGCCCTGGATGAAACCGCATCAGAAATTGATCCATCCGGAAAACCTTCCATCGCCCGAAGCAAAACTGAGGCTTCTCAAGGCGACGATCGAGACCCTTTCCTCCGCAGGTTACGAATACATTGGGATGGATCACTTCGCCAAGCCGGATGATGAACTGGCGACAGCTCAGAAGCTGAAGACACTGCACAGGAATTTCCAGGGCTATTCAACAAGAGCCGGCGCGGATCTCTTCGGCCTCGGCATGTCGGCGATTTCGCACTTCGGCGACGTCTACGCACAGAATGCAAAGACGCTGCCGCAATACTATGAGGCTATTCAGAACGGCCGGTTTGCGACGAGCATCGGGTACAGGATGACCAGAGATGACATCATTCGGAAGTATGTCATCATGCGGTTGATGTGTGATCTGGAGGTTGTGAAAGCCGATGTCGAAGAGTGGTTCGATATCGCTTTCGATGAATACTTCGATGAGCCGCTGAGCCAATTGAGTGAGTTCATCCGGCTTGACCTCGTCAAGAACGCGCTGGACAAAGTTTCGATCGTCGGGGCAGGCAGGCTTCTCCTCCGCAACATTGCTATGTGTTTCGACGCCTACATGGATCGAACGCCAAAAGGGAAGCCTCTCTTCTCTCGAACTGTCTAGTTCAATCCCTCCTTACCCTTGTGGTTTGACTTTCGACAAGGAGAATCTTGCGAGCTCACTACCCCAGCCCGTTCCCGCCCACCCGAGGTCAACGACAGGCCCAAGAGACGCTCATCATCCACCTCGCAGTCACGTCGGCTGCGAATCCTTTGCTCAATGAATCTCCCCGGTACTTCTCCCAGAAATTGTCCATAACTTATTGATATTACGGCAGTTCAGGCAGTCGACAAATTTCTGGTGCGGCAGGAACATTTTCGAGCGCTTATCTGTTCAATAATGCAGACCCGCTCGTCGTCCTACCTTGGGCGGGTTTCATAACAACCTCCCTGGCCCCGACGCTTACGGTGCGCGTCGGGGTTTTTATTTGTTGGTCACCCCCTTGTTTTCTGCAGCATAACGAAAGTCCTCCCGTGAACCAGCCAGATCGCTCGAAAGGCAACCTGCTGTTCGTCCCACGACACGACCGACGATAGAGTGCACCACCAGGACATCGTGCTGTCCGTGGTCGCGCCGCGGGAGGCCCGGAAGCAGTCTTTGACACCTCGTTCGGTGTGAGCTCGCGAGATCCGCCCACGCGCAGTCCTTGAAGCGAGAAGGGACCGATGGCAGTCCTCAAGATCCGTAGAGCCGGATGTCCAACGGATGCGGTCATTTTCCGGACTTGTCTGTTTCTTCCTTCCGTGAGCGTTACCTGAAGCCAGGCGGTCGGCACGGTTTTCCGGAAGCGAATCGGTTTGGATCGGGGAGGGAGATGGGGCTCGCTGCTGAGGACCTCCACGTGCGCCGGTCGAGTTCGTCTTCCCTCGATAACAACCCCGTCTCGAAGCCTCGCCAACGATTCAGGCGATGGCTCCCTCTCAACTTGCACCAGGTAGGTACGTGAATGTCCGAGTTCAGGATCGAGCATCCGGCGCTTCAACTCGTCGTCGTTTGTCAGGAGCAGGAGGCCTTCGCTGTCAGCGTCGAGCCTTCCGAGGGGATAAACATTCCGCGGGAATGGCCCGAAGTTGCCGAGCGTCATTTGTCCGGCTTGACCGGTGAACTGGGAGAGGACTCCGTACGGCTTGTAGAAGAGTATGTAGTGAAATCTGAACGGCTTCACGGCTGAGCCTTCTTGGCAGTGTATTCGGAAGCGGAGAAAAAAAATCCCTCGTGGTTACGAGGGATTGTATCGTTTCTTCAGAAGAGCCTGCCGAAGCTAGGTTGCATCAGCCACTTCTTCGTCGTGTTCTTTCAGCTCGTCTCCCCCCTTGTCCTTCGAGGAGTCAACAAACACGAGCTCTTCGGACTTCTTGCTGAACTTGACCTTGATCTTGCTGCCGTGGGCGAAGGTCCCCTTGAGGATCTCCTCCGCAAGAGGATCTTCGACGTACTTTTGAATTGCCCGTCTCAGCGGACGAGCGCCAAACGCCGGATCGAAGCCTTTGTCCGCCAGGAACTCCTTCGCCGCTTTGGTCAACTCCACCTCGATCCCCATCGTGTTCATGCGCTTCAAGAGGTCCAGGAAGCCGATGTCGATGATCTGCAGGATATGTTCCCGCTCGAGATTGTGGAACACGATCGAATCGTCCACCCGGTTGAGAAACTCCGGGTTGAAGACCCGTTTGAGGGCGTCTTCGATGTGTCCCTTCATCGCCGCGTACTTGTCCTCGTGCGTCTGCGTTCCGAAACCGAATCCCCCGGTCACCTTAATATCCCGCGAGCCGATGTTGGAGGTCATGATGAGAATGGTGTTCTTGAAATCCACACGCCGGCCAAGGCTATCGGTCAGGATGCCATCGTCGAGAACCTGCAGCAGGATGTTGAAGACATCCGGATGAGCCTTTTCAATCTCGTCCAGAAGGACCACCGAGTACGGCTTGCGGCGCACCTTCTCCGTCAATTGCCCCCCCTCCTCGTAGCCGACGTATCCGGGAGGCGCCCCGACGAGCCGGGAGACGGAGAATTTCTCCATGTACTCGCTCATATCGATCCGGATCAACGCATCCTCGGAGTCGAAGAGGTAGCGGGCGAGCGCTTTTGCCATCTCAGTTTTGCCGACGCCCGTCGGGCCGAGGAAGATGAACGAACCGATCGGCCGCCTGGGATCCTTCAGCCCCGCGCGGGTCCTTCGGATCGCGCGGGTGAGCTTCTTAATGGCTTCCTCCTGACCGACGATCACAGTCCTCAGGGCATCCTCCATCTTCAGAAGCTTCTCGGACTCACTCTGTGCCACTCTGTTGACCGGAATACCGGTCATCATCGAAACAACCTCGGCGCAATTCTCCTCGCTGACGTCGAAGACGAGATCCTGCGCCTTCAATTCCCACTCACGCTTGGCGATCTCCAGGTCGCTCAGCAATTTCTTCTCAAGGTCTCGGAGGCGTGCTGCTTCCTCAAAATTCTGGTTCTTGACAACCTGGTTCTTCGCCTGTTTGATCTTCTCGATTTCTTCCTCCAGCTGCAGGATTTCTTTCGGTACGACGATATTCGCCAGGTGCACGCGTGAGCCGGCCTCGTCCATAACGTCGATTGCTTTGTCGGGCAAATACCGGTCCGTGATATACCGGTCGCTCAACCGCACGGCTGCGTCAATCGCTTTGTCGCTATACAGCACTCCGTGGTGTTCCTCGTACTTCTGCTTAATGTTCTCGAGGATCCGAATCGTCTCATCGACGGTCGTCGGATCCACCATGATCTTCTGAAAGCGCCGGTCGAGAGCACCATCTTTCTCGATATACTGGCGGTACTCGTCCAACGTCGTTGCGCCGATGCACTGGAGCTCGCCGCGCGCCAGCGCAGGCTTGAACATATTTGACGCGTCCAGAGAGCCGCTCGCTCCACCAGCACCGACGATCGTATGAAGCTCATCGATGAAGAGGATAACGTCTTTTGCCTTCTCCAATTCGTTCATCACGGCCTTCATACGCTCCTCAAACTGGCCGCGGTACTTGGTGCCGGCGACGAGGGCCGCCAGATCCAGCGTCACAACGCGCTTGTCGTGCAACACCCTGGAGACCTTCTTTTGAACGATTCGCAACGCCAGACCTTCCGCAATGGCGGATTTGCCAACGCCGGGCTCGCCGATGAGAACCGGATTGTTCTTCTTGCGCCGGCTCAGCACCTGGGCGACCCGTTCAATCTCCTTCTCCCGGCCGACGATCGGGTCAAGCTTGTCTTCCAATGCCAGCTTGGTGAGGTCACGCCCAAAGTTGTCCAGAACGGGGGTCTTTGACTTCTCTTGTTTCTTTTCGGACAAATGAGCGGCCGGCGGCGTTGAGGGTTTGCCCGAAATGATGTTGTCAAGTTCATTCCTGACAACGTCATAGTGAACATTGAACTGATGCAGAATTTGCGCAGCAATGTTGTCGTCGTCCCGAAGGAGCGAGAGTAACAGGTGCTCTGTGCCGATCACGTCCGATTTGTACAATTTGGCTTCGAGGTACGTAATCTTGAGTACCTTTTCCGCCTGTTTCGTCAAAGGAATGTTGCCGATCGTCAGAGTACCTCCAGAAGTCCGGACGGTGTCCTCGATCGCCTTCTTCAACTTGTAGAGATCAACGCCCAGGTTCCGGAGGATTTTCACTGCGATCCCTTCGCCCTCGCGGATTATTCCGAGGAGCAAATGCTCGGTGCCAATGTAGTCATGCCCGAGGCGCAGCGCTTCTTCCCGGCTCAGCCGAATGACGTCCTGGACTCTGTTTGAAAAATTACCTTCCATCGAGACTCTCGCATGTTAGTTTCGCGATGACCATCTTCCCTAAAGCTACTAACGCAAAAGCTGGCAGATCGGTTTCCAGGGTCAATATAACCAAAAATGAAAGGGCAGTCAAGGTTAGGAATTCCGTCGTCGGATCTCGATTCTGCTTTAGGTCATCTGCGTAACCCTTTGAGGTGCGTTTCCGCGGTTTTCTTTGACTTTCTTTCCAAAAAAGGTTAAATTTTTTGTCACGTCATAACGATTTTCGAGGAGAGAGAAACCAGAGTGGCTTTGGAGAAGGCAACAGGTCACGACCGAAAACTCCAAGAACGCCTCTTGGAATCGGGTGAGATTCCGAAGCATATCGCCATCATTATGGATGGCAACGGACGATGGGCCCAGCGCAGAGGCCTGCCGCGAATCGCCGGGCATCGGGAGGGAGTGAATTCCGTCCGCGACATCGTTGAAGCGTGCGGACAGCTCGGTGTCAAGTACCTCACCCTGTATGCGTTCTCCACGGAGAATTGGAAGCGGCCGCAGGACGAGGTTTCGATGCTGATGCGTCTGCTGCTCAAGGCGCTGCGCGATGAGAAGGACCGTCTTCACAAGAACGAGGTGCAGCTTAAAGCGATCGGTGATCTTGCGGTCCTCCCGCAGGATGTTCAGGATGAGCTGTTGGACGGCATCGAAAAAATGAAGCGAAACACCGGGCTGACGCTGATACTTGCTTTGAGCTACAGCGGGCGATGGGACATCACGAATGCCGTGAGGCGAATAGCCGATGATGTTCGGTCGGGAGCCATCAAACAGGAAGATATCAGCCAGGACCTCGTCGCTGGCTACCTCTCGACAAAGGATTTCCCGGATCCGGATCTGCTGATCAGGACCAGCGGAGAGCTCCGGATCAGTAACTTCCTGATCTGGCAGATCGCGTACAGTGAGCTTTTCATTTCGCAGCAGTACTGGCCTTCGTTCCGACGCAAGGACCTGTACTCCGCGATCGCAGAATTTCAGCACCGTGAGCGTCGCTTTGGGATGGTGAGCGAACAACTTCACAAGGACGAACGAAGTCGTGCGGTCCCCCTGCGAGGGATGGAAAGGTTATTGAAAAGTGTCGCGAAGCACTAGATCTTTACTTCTGTACCTCTGCTTTCTTGCCCCGTTCGTCACAGCGTTGGCTCAGCAGCGGCCGGAGGTGTACAAGATCCTCGGCATCTCGGTCGAGGGGCAGCGTTCGGCCGATCCCGCCGCCATCATTGCGAACACGAGTCTGAGAGTCGGAGATGAGATCACCATCCCGGGCGAGCAGACGCGCACGGCGATCGAGCGTCTTTACGGGCTTCGATTGTTCGATGATATCCAGATCCTCATCGAACGGCGAACACCAGAGGGGGTCTATCTGCTGATCCGGGTCAAGGAGAACCCTCGGCTCGAACAGATCACGGTGAACGGGAATGACGAGCTCAGTGAAGATGACATTCTCAAGAAGATCAATCTTATCAGGGGACAGCTCGTCACAAGGCAGGATCTCTCGACGGTCAAACGCGTGCTCAAGCAGAAGTATGACGAGGACGGATACCTGAATGCGACGGTGACCCCCACGCTCGTTCCGGTGGACTCGAGCGGATACCGTGTGGCGTTGAGGCTCTCGATCGACGAAGGGCCCAAGGTGAAGGTTGACCGGATCCGATTTTTCGGCAACAAGCGGTTCGATGATGGTGATCTGAGGGGCGAGATGAAGGAGACTTCGGAGCGCGCGTGGTGGAAGTTCTGGACGACCAACAAGTTTGATCGGAAGAAGTATCAGGAGGACAAGCAGCTCATTCTCAACTTCTATCGCAAGAATGGATATATCGATGCCGAGATTCTGAGTGATTCACTTCGTTATGATGGATCGAGGAAGTACCTGTCGATCGATATCTACGTCTTCGAGGGTCCGCAATATCGGGTGAGGGAGATCGTTTGGGAAGGGAATACCGTGTACCCCTCTCGGATCTTGAGCGCACGCTTGGGATTTCAAAAGGGGGACATTTACGATAAGGAGAAGTTCGAGAAGAATCTGTATCGGAGCGAGGAAGAGACCGATGTGTACTCCCTGTATATGAACAACGGATACCTCATGTTCCAGGCGGATCCAGAGGAGACTCGCGTGCCGGGCGACAGCCTCGATATCACGATGCAGGTGCGGGAGGGAAAACAGTTTCGCATCGGCCAAATCCTGATCACCGGGAACACGAAAACCTACGAGAAAGTGATCCGGCGTGAGCTGTTCACGCGGCCGGGAGATTTCTTCAACCGGCAAGCGGTCTTGAGCAGCGCTCGCCAGCTTGCCCAGCTCAACTATTTCAATCCTGAAAAGATCAAACCGGACACCCGCGACCTGAATGTTGAAAAAGGAACGGTCGACCTGATTTATGCAGTCGAGGAAAAGTCAAGCGACACGTTCAACATGTCCGTTGGCTATAGCGGCTATTACGGCTTCAACGGGGCACTCGGGCTCACCTTCAACAATTTTTCTCTCTCCGAGCCTTTTCGCGGCGGCGCAGGCCAGGTGATGTCATTTGATTGGCAATTCGGCGAAGGGAATCGCTTCCGTACGTTCAGCATCAGCTTCCAGGAACCCTGGATGTTCGACACACCCACGCTGTTCGGGGTCAACTTGTTCGATTCGCGTCAGGCGTTCTACTACGATATGCGCATGACCGGTGCCTCGATGCGTGTGGGCCGGCGTTTCAAATGGCCGGACTATCTCTTTCGAGGCGATTGGACGATCACCTTCCAGCGCAACAATGTGGTGAACGGCGGCGGTTATTTCCCGGAAGGGGTAACAACGCAGGTCGGCATCAGCCAGGTGATCTCCCGCAATAGCACGGATAGCCCAATTTTCCCGACGAGTGGCTCGAGCTTCTCGCTCTCGACCTCGATCAACGGCGGTCCGTTCTTGCCGGGTAACTCTCGTTTTCACAAACATATGTTCAACGCGGAGTGGTATGTCCCAATCGGAGGAAACCCCCGCATCGCGTTCATGGCGTCGAGCACGATCGGGTTCATTTTTGGATTTGAGAAGAATCCGTTGATTCCGCCCTACGAATACTTCTACATGGGTGGGACCGGCCTCGGCCAATTCTCGACCACGCCCCTGCGAGGGTACGATGATCGGAGCGTCGGACCACGCACACCGAATGGCACGGTTGTTGGCGGCCAAGCGCTCATCAAGCACATGGCTGAGTTGCGCTTCGCCCTTGCGATCAACCCCATCCCCATCTACACATTGCTCTTTGCTGAGGCCGGTAACGTCTGGCTCAATCCCGATGTTCAGGATCCGCTTGACCTGAGACGTTCGGCCGGAGTCGGAGTTCGATTGTTGATCAATCCGATCGGTTTGGTCGGTTTCGACTATGGATACGGGTTCGACCCCCCAACGCCCGGCGGGCTGCCTTCGGGATGGAAATTCCATTTCCAATTCGGAAAGACGTTTTAGCCTTCGGCTCTTAACTACTTATCACATCAACTCCATTCAGCTTGAGGATATCGTGAAGAACTATCGTTTCGTCTGGAACCTGGTCGTCGCGTCGGTCCTTCTTGTGGCGGTGGCCGCGGCCCAATCGGGCAAATCGGCTTTCGTCGATTCAGAGAAGATCCTTGGCGACCTCCCCGAAGCTCAGAAGGCTTCCAAGGACCTCGAGGTAATGGTCAAAGCCTGGCAGGACACCGTTCAGGGTATGAGGGACGATCTTCAGAAGCAACTTGCAGACTATCAGAAGCAGGAGGCGGTGATGGTGCCGGCAAGAAAAGAGGCGGAGCAACGGCGTTTGCAGGAGCTCGATCAGAAATGGCGAGAGTTCTACACTCGGAAGCTCGATCCGAGAACGGGCGAGGCCGCCGTCGAGCGTGAGAGCAGACTGGCGCCCATTCGCGAGAAGGTGCTGAGGGCCATCGAGACGGTTGCGAAAGAGGACGGGTACACGTTTGTGTTCGACCGGGCGAACGTGCTTTACGCGGATACGAGAGTCGATCTCACCTACAGGGTCCTCGATCGGCTCAAGAGGGGAACCTCGACGAGGGGGAAGTAGACTCGAACGCCTCCGGATCATGGCGTGAGAAAAAATCGTCCGCTATTTGAAATGGGAAAGAGAGGGGAAGCTATGAAGAAACGAACGGTCGCCTGTTTTGTGCCGTTGATCGTGGTCGGCTCACTTGCGTTCGGCCAAGCGAAAGTCGGTTTCGTGAGCACCGAAGCGATCATGAAGCAACTGCCGGACGCCCAGGATGCGCAGAAGCAGCTGGACGCGCTTGTTGTCCAGTGGCAGGATGAGCTCAACAAGATGCAGCAGGACTGGCAGAAGAGACTCGATGAGTATGACCAGCGAAAGCTGATCATGACCGAGCAGCGCCGCTCGGATGCTGAACGCGAGCTGCGCGATCTTGACCAAAAGATTGCCGACTATCGCAACAAGAAATTCGGTCAAAATGGGGAGCTGTTCGCGAAACAGAATGAGCTTATGAAACCGGTGCAGGATCGTGTCTTCAAGGCGATCCAGGACGTGGCCCTGGAGGAAGGGTACGACTACGTCTTCGATAAGAGCGGCCAAATCCTTCTCATGTATGCAAACCCGAAATTTGACCTGACTCCCAAGGTCCTCACCAAGCTGAACATCGCCCCGACCGGCGGCAAATGACGGCAGGATCTCGTATGAACATTCAAGAGGTTGCGTCACTTGTGCGGGGGGAGATTGTCGGTGATGCGAACGTTGAGATCGCGCGAGTGGCGAAAATTGAAGAGGCCGGAGCCGGCGATCTCACGTTTGTTGCGAATCCCAAGTACGAGAGATTCCTGGCCACCACGAAGGCCTCCGCCGTTCTGGTTTCAGCACAGCTGGATACGAGCCGCTATCGCCAACGCCCGACGATCACCTTCATCAGAGTTCGGGATCCCTATGTGGCTTTCCTGCAGGTCCTGAAAAATATCTCTCAGATCCCGGACCCTTTTCCCACGGGTGTGCACGCCACGGCAGTCGTCGACGAATCCGCAAGACTGGGGACAAACGTGGCCTTGGGAGCGCACGTCGTTGTCGGCAAGCATGCAGTGATCGGCGAGAAAACGAGGATCTCGCATGGCTGCGTCATCGGCGATGAAGCCGTGGTTGGCGGGGATTGCCTGTTCTACCCGCGAGTCACGGTCTATCATCAATGCAGAGTCGGCAGCAGGGTCATCATCCACTCCGGTGCAGTTATTGGGAGTGACGGATTTGGGTTCGCACCGCAGCCGGATGGCACCTATGAAAAAATCCCTCAGCTGGGGATCGCGGTCGTTGAAGATGATGTGGAGATCGGGGCGAATTGCACGATCGACCGGGCGACCATGGGACAGACGACCATTCACCGCGGCGTGAAGCTTGACAACCTGGTACATATCGCGCACAACGTGAGCGTCGGCGACCATACGGTCATCGCCGCGCAGACAGGGATCAGCGGGAGCACGAAGATAGGCAAGAATTGCATGATCGCAGGCCAGGTCGGACTGGTGGGCCACATTGAGATCGCGGATCGGACGATCATAATGGCACAATCGGGTGTCCCGAAGTCAATCGTCGAGCCGGGCAAGACGTATTTCGGTTATCCGGCGAAAGAGCACGGAAGGGCGTTGAGGATTGAAGCGGTATTGCGCTCGCTGCCTGAACTGGCGCAGGAGGTCCGTGAGCTTCAGAAGAGAGTCGAAGAGTTGCGTGACAAGATCAACCAGAAGGCCCATTGACGAACGTTTCTGAAGAGGAGAGAGTATGCTCGCTCAGCAACATACCATCAAGCGGCCGGTAACGATGACCGGCGTCGGTTTGCACACCGGCGTGGAGACGACGATGACCTTCAAGCCGGCACCGGAGAACTATGGGATCCGGTTCCGTCGGGTCGACATGGGCGGTGCGCCGGAGATCCCCGCAGATGTCGATCACGTCATCGATGTTGCCCGGGGGACAACCATCGGCATCGGTGACGCGAGGGTGCACACGGTCGAGCACGTCCTCGCAGCGTTCGTGGGCCTGCAGGTCGACAACATCATCATCGAGCTCGACAACATCGAGCCGCCGATCGCGGACGGGAGCACCAAGCCGTTTGTGGACATGTTGCTGGAGGCCGGCGTCCAGGAGCAAGAGGCGCCGAAAGACTATCTGATCATCGACCAGACGATCGAATACATCAACGAGGAGAAGGGGGTCGATATCGTCGCACTCCCGACTGACGATTACCGCGTGACTGTGTTGGTCGATTATCACAATCCGGCGCTCGGAAGCCAGCACACCGGATTGTTCAATCTCGAGAAAGAATTCGTGACGGAGTTCGCACCCGCTCGCACGTTCTGCTTTCTCCATGAGGTCGAGATGCTGTACGATCAGGGGCTCATCAAGGGAGGGAATCTCGACAACGCGATCGTGATCGTCGATCGTGAGCTCACCGACGGGGACCTGAAGAAACTGGCGGTCAAGCTTCGAATCGATCATTCCCTCATTCTGGGCCAGTCCGGGATCTTGAACGACAAGAAGCTCCACTATAAGAACGAGCCCGCGCGACATAAGCTTCTCGATCTGATGGGAGATCTTGCCCTCATCGGTGTGCCGCTCAAAGCTCAGATCCTGGCCGCTCGACCCGGGCATGCCAGCAACGTCGAGTTTGCGCGGAAGGTGCGCAAGTTGTATCAGCAGAAGAAGCTGGTCAAGAAGTACATGTACGTCAAGAAGGAGGGGATCGTCTTCGACGTGAACGCGATCCAGAAGATCCTTCCCCATCGGTATCCCTTCCTCCTTGTCGATAAGATCATCGATTTCCAGCTCGATGAGCACGTGGTCGCTGTGAAGAACGTGACGATAAACGAACCGTTCTTCCAGGGCCACTTCCCGGGCCAGCCCGTGATGCCCGGAGTGCTGATTATCGAAGCGCTGGCACAGGCCGGCGGTGTCCTGATGCTCAACGGGCTCGAGAACCCCGGCAACAAGCTCGTGTACTTCATGTCGATCAACAACGTGAAGTTTCGCAAACCAGTCGTCCCTGGAGACCAGCTCGTCCTCGACGTTCAGATGGTCGGTCGTCGATCGAAGTTCGTTCAGGTCCGAGGTGAGGCATACGTTGACGGCAATTTGGTGGCGGAGGGGGATTTCTCGGCGGCGATCGTCGATCGGGACAACAACAGGCCCAAGTTCGAAGAGCAGCCTGATTCCCATCAACTCTCGTCAGTCAACAAGAATTCCACCTCATCCTAATGCCTGTCCAGATCGATCAGCACGCAGTCGTCAGTGCGAAAGCCTCCCTTGGGGAAAACGTTCACATAGGTCCCTTTGCTGTCATCGAGGATGACGTTTCGATAGGGGACGGAACGTGGGTTGGTGCACACGCGGTTGTTCACAGCGGCGTGCGGCTGGGGCGTGAATGCAAGATCCATCAAGCGGCGGCGGTCGGCGGCCCGCCCCAGGACCTGAAGTACAAGGGGGAGCCGACCGTTCTCGAGGTTGGCGATCGAGCTATCGTGAGAGAGTTCGTCACGCTCAATCGCGGGACGGCCGAGACCGGCAAAACCGTGATTGGCAACGACTGCTTGTTCATGGCGTACGCGCACGTAGCCCACGACTGCGTTGTGGGTGACAACGCCATCCTCGCAAACTGTGTGGCTCTCGGTGGGCACGTCACCCTGGGGAAGTGGGTGATCATCGGCGGCGTGACCCCCGTCCACCAGTTTTGCCACGTTGGTGATCACGTGATGATCGGCGGAGGATTCCGGGTGACCAAAGACGTCCCACCCTATATCCTCGCAGGGGACGCGCCGTTGATTTTCGAGCGGTTGAATATTATCGGTCTGCGGCGCAGGGGATTCTCCGCACACTCGATCGAACTTCTCGAGAAGACCTACCGCTTGCTGTATCGTTCAAACCTCAACGTCACACAAGCCCTCGCCCGAATCAAAGAGGAAGTCGAGCAGACCCCCGAGGTCCGAAACGTTCTCAATTTTATTGCCGGGAGCGAGCGTGGAATTATCTCCGGCCACGCGCATTAGCAAATGATCTGGCGATTCGAACATTCGGGCTTCAGAAGCGGTGCATTCAACATGGAGTACGATCAGCGACTCGCGCGAGGGCTTGGTGTGCCCGGCGGGCCGTCGGTCGTGCGCGCCTATGGTTGGCGTCCGCCCGCGATCTCTCTCGGTTGGCATCAGTCTCTGGACGAGGTGAATCTGCAGAAATGCACCGATGCTGGCATCGATGTGGTGCGTCGGCCGACCGGGGGCCGGGCAATTCTCCATTCCGACGAGGTGACGTACTGTGTTGTGATGGTCGCGGGTCGCCAAAGCGTGCTGACGACGTACCAAAAGATCAGCGAAGCGCTTATCTGTGGCCTGCGCTCCCTCGGTGTCGATGCAATGCTCGAGAAGTCACAGCCGCATTTCCCGTCTCTCTACAAGTCGCCGTCATCTGCCGCGTGCTTTGCGAGCGCGGCACGATACGAGATTCATGTCGGAGGGAGAAAGCTCGTAGGAAGCGCCCAGCGACGATTTGTGGGTGCGGATAGACAGGAAGTGGTTCTCCAGCATGGATCGATTCTCCTCGGTCCTGATCATCTGCGGATCGTCGACTTCTTGAACCTGGCCGGTGGGGAAACACGGGAAGGCATGCGCGATGAGCTGCAGAAATTGACGACCGATCTCTCCACGGCACTCGGGAGGCAAGTCGAGTTTGATGAGGTTGCGGAAGCGCTTCGGCGGGCGTTCGAGGTGTCGTGGGGGATCAAATTTCAGGTTGCCGACACGCCCTCGAAGATTGGCAAAACCGCAGCGGACTCAACACACCGCATCGAGACATCGGTTGTCGAATGAAAGATTCAACGATCACATCCGGACCGAAGCGGGTCACGACTCGCGTCATCGCGGCGATGAAACAAGAGGGGACCAAGATCGTCTGCCTCACCGCGTATGACTTCCTGACCGCTCGTCTGCTAGATCAGGTTGGAGTCGATCTCATTCTGGTCGGTGACTCCCTCGGGATGGTTTTCCAGGGCCACGAGACGACGATTCCCGTGACGCTGGACGAGATGATCTACCACACAAAGGCCGTCGTGCGCGGCGTCGATCGAGCTATGGTGATCGTCGACATGCCCTTCATGAGTTACCAAGCTCGGACCGAGGAAGGATTCCGGAACGCCGGGAGGGCGATGAAGGAGACGGGGGCAGGAGGGGTGAAGTTTGAAGGGGGAGATCGGATCGCCGATCTCGTGTACCAGACGACGAGAGCGGGAATCCCCGTGATGGCTCACCTCGGTCTGACACCCCAGTCGATTCACCAGTTTGGGGGCTATCAACCCCGCGGGGCGACGGCAGGGGAGGCAAGGACGATCCTGAAGGATGCGAAGACGCTCCAGGAGGCTGGAGCATTTGCACTTGTGCTCGAAAAGATACCGGCCAAACTCGCCGGACAGGTGACGCGTGCAGTCAAAATCCCGACCATTGGTATCGGAGCGGGCGTCCATTGCGATGGCCAGGTGCTGGTGATCTCGGACATGCTCGGGCTGTATGAAGATTTTCAGCCCCGCTTCGTCCGACGCTATGCCACCCTTGCCGAGACGATTCGAGAATCGGTGAGACGATACGTGGATGATGTGAAGGGAAGAGACTTCCCGTCAAAGGGGGAAAGTTATTGATGGGACGCTGTTCAGAGCAGGAGAGGAAGCTGCCATGTCGTAAGACTCTCGGCGGTTGGGGGGTGAACAACCGTCAGGTTCTCTGCAGAGTGCTCAGGTCGCAGTATTCGGATATCTCAGATTCGCGTGAAGACAAAGAAAAGACAGAAGAAACTCAACATCCTCGTCTCGAACGACGACGGGATTGACGCGCCGGGCATCTACGCCCTCGTGCAGGAATTGAGGAAGATCGGATCCGTCACGGTTGTGGCTCCCGACAAGCAGCAGAGCGCGGTAGGCCACGCCATTACGATGAACTTCCCGCTGCGCGCCAAGGAGTTCAAGAAGAACGGCGTCTTGTTCGGATATGCGGTGGAAGGGACGCCGGCCGACAGCGTGAAGCTGGCCGTCAAAGCTCTCCTCAAGGAGAAACCCGATCTGCTCATTTCGGGTGTCAATCACGGCTCCAACACGGCGATCAGCATCATTTACTCCGGCACCGTTTCCGCTGCCACGGAAGGTACGATCCTCGGCATACCGTCGATAGCCATCTCTCTCAGCACCTATGGCCCGCCGGACTTTCGGTATGCCGCGAAATTTGCCCGAAAGCTTGCGCTGCTGGTTGCGAAAAAGGGCCTCCCCGACGGGACCTTGCTGAACGTCAATGTCCCTCCTTTGCCTGAAAAGGAGATCCGCGGGGTCATCGTCACTCGCCAGGGCAGGGCCGTCTGGAACGATTCTTTCGATATTCGGCGCGACCCAGCGAACGAGGAGTGCTACTGGCTGACGGGGGCGCTTCAGGATAATGACGAAGGGCTGGAATTCGACCAGTCCGCAGTTCGAGACAACTACATCTCCATAACCCCCATTCAATATGATCTGACGGACTATAAGATGGTGGAGATGATGAGCAGGTGGGGGATGCAGAAACTCAAATAACAACGAACAAAGGGGACACAAAAAATGAGAATCGGCATTTTGACGGGGGGTGGCGACGTGCCGGGTCTGAACCCGTGCATCAAAGCAGTCGTGTACCGTGCCGTTGACGAAGGAACCGAGGTGGTTGGGTTTCGGAGGGGATGGGGAGGATTGCTGAACCATGATTTCAATCGGACCGACAATGAAGGCATCAACTTCATCCCTCTCAACAAGCTCAACACGCGCACCATCGACCGGTCCGGTGGGACATTTCTGCACACCTCGCGCACCAATCCGGGAAAGATCAGAGGTTCGGAGATCCCGGCGTTTCTGAAGAAACCCGAACACGAGAAGCTTGGCAAGGATGAGAGGGTAGACCTCACCGCTCACGTTCTCAAAGTGATCGAACATCTGAAGATCGACGTGCTCATCACCATCGGTGGTGACGATACGCAGAGCTATGCAGTCCGCATGCACAAGGAGGGGGTTCCCGTTATCGCCATCCCGAAGACGATGGATAACGACGTGTACGGGACGGACTACTGCATTGGGTTCTCGACGGCGGTGACCCGCAGCGTCGATTTCATCACCGCCCTTCGGACCGTCGCAGGCTCACACGAGCGCGTGGCTGTCATCGAGCTGTTTGGCAGAAACTCAGGTGAGACCTCGTTGATCTCCGCATATCTGGCGGGCGTGGATCGTGCGCTGATCTCCGAAGTGCCGTTCGATGTGGAGAAGCTGGCGCGGTTCGTTGCTGAGGACAAGTCGCGCAATCCGAGCAATTATGCCATCGTGACGATCTCTGAAGGTGCGCATCTCGTCGGGGGACAGGTGGTGGAGTACGGCGAGGCAGACGCGTATGGTCACAAAAAGCTTGGTGGCATCGGTTCGGTGACGGAACAGGCTCTGAAGAAGATACTCGGCGTGCATACCGTCTATCAGCAGGTGGCATACCTGATGCGCAGTGGTGAGCCGGACGCTCTCGATCGGATGGTTGCGATCAGCTATGCGAACCTCGCGACCGATCTCACGTTCAAGAAGGAGTACGGGAAGATGGTTGCCCTGCGCGAAGGGAAGTATACGACTGTGCCGATCGATACGCTCACCCAGGGCCTGAAGCGCGTGGACGTCAACGAGCTGTATGATGTGGAAAACTACCGGCCGAAGGTTGCACACTTGCTCGGCAAGCCGATGTTCTTGTACTAGGAGGAGGTCCGCGACGCGGCTGAAGGTCGTTTGAGACTCGCTGGAAGCGAGAATCCCGTCCTGAAGGGACGGGATTTCTTTGTGCTCTGTCTGCGGGAGATCCAGCGAAGAGTGCCGGAGCGGGTTCAGGAATTCGCGGTGGTCCTCATCCCATGTCCGATCGCTCCTCCCTTATCGAGGTGCGTGAACCTAGCCGAACTTTCATCAACTATCAATAACACCTGCGGTCTCGATTCCTAGGTTTGGCAAGGTTGTCTCCGTATCGAAGATTCAGTATCTTCCGCTGTAGCGTACGAGCGGAATGGAGAAGGGCTCGGTATGCGCAGGATCCGTAACGTGAGCGTCTTTTCCATTTTTCCTTTTTCACGTTGAATTTTGCCTTGCTCTCATGTCGACCCCGTTGATGCGACAATATCAGCAGGTGAAAGCGAAGCATCCGGATACGATCCTTCTCTTTCGGATGGGGGATTTCTATGAGACGTTCGAGGAGGATGCGAAGATAGCGGCGAGGGTCTTGGGCATCACGCTCACCAAACGGGGCAACGGAGCGGCGGGTGAAGTCCCGCTCGCCGGGTTCCCCCATCACGCCCTCGACGCGTACCTTCCCAAGCTTCTCAAGGCGGGGCACCGAGTCGCCATCTGCGAACAACTGGAGGATCCCAAGCTGGCGAAGGGGATCGTCAAGCGCGATGTGATCGAGGTCGTCACGCCGGGGGTGGCGTTCTCGGAGAAGGTGCTCGATCAAAAGCAGAACAACTACCTCGCGGCGGTGGCGTTGCCCTCCCCGCTCGCGACAGGAGACCAGACGATCGGATTCGCATTCATCGATGTCTCCACGGCAGAATTCGGCGTTAGCGAATTTTCCTTGAAGAGCCTTGCTGAGCAGATAGGCACCTTGCAGCCTTCGGAGCTCCTTGTTCAAAAAAGAGACGTCGAAGGGATCCAGAGTCTGTTGAGGAACGGGTTTCATGGTTTGTACACGAAGGTCGACGACTGGGTTTTCAATGTCGACTACGGGTACGAGCTGCTCGTCAATCAATTCAAGACGCAAACGTTGAAGGGATTCGGCATCGAGGAACTCCGTCTCGGCATCGTGGCAGCCGGTGCGGTGATGAACTATCTGCAGGAGACGCAGAAAGCGAATCTGCTGCACATCAGGAAGGTGACACCGCATGACATCAGTGACTACATTGTCCTCGATGCTTCGACCAAGCGTAATCTCGAGATCACGTCGTCAATCTCGGGCCAGGCCGATGGTACGCTCTTCTGGGTGCTCGATCGGACGCAGACGCCCATGGGTGGAAGGCTGCTGAAGAGCTGGATCAATCGGCCGCTCAAGAAGCTTCCGCCGATCCATGCACGGCTGGAGGCGGTCAGAGAGCTGTTCGGGCATGACACAGCGAGAAGCACACTGCGGGAGCTCTTGGGCCAGATCGGCGATCTGGAACGGTTGATGGCGAAGATCGCCACCGCGCGCGCTAACCCGCGAGAGTTGAAACAACTGGAGCGATACCTGTCGCACATTCCGGCCGTCCAGTCGGCCATGGCCGGGCTTTCCTCCTCAACGCTGAGAGGGCTGCGGGCTCGGTTGAATCCGCTCCAGGAGGTGATCCGGACGCTTCATGATGCGGTTGAAGAAGATCCTCCGCTCGCTCTGGCGGACGGGGGTGTCATTCGAAAAGGTTTCAGCGCTGAGCTGGACGATCTTCGGGCTCTGGCATTCAGCGGCAAGGATTGGATCGCGAAGCTTCAGCAGCAGGAGCGGCAGCGGACCGGAATTCCTTCTCTGAAGGTCGGTTACAACAATGTCTTCGGCTACTACATCGAAATCACCAACACCCATAAGGAGAAGGTCCCCGCGGAGTACATTCGGAAACAGACGCTTACCAACGCGGAGCGGTACGTCACACCCGACTTAAAAGAATACGAAGAGAGGGTCCTGCACGCAGAAGAAAAGATCCTCTCGCTTGAGACTCGACTCTTCAACGAGGTGAGAGCTGCTGTAGCAGAACAATCGGGCGCGATTCTCGAGAACGCGCATGCCCTGGCCACGCTCGACTGCTTCGTCTCCCTGGCCGATGTGGCCGTTGAGAACGACTATGTCGCTCCTGAAGTCGACGAATCGCAGAGACTGATGATCAAGGACGGGCGCCACCCGGTCATCGAGCGGCTGCTGCCGCCCGGTGAGCGGTACACTCCGAACAGCACGGTGATGAACACGGAACAGGATCAGATCCTGATCGTGACCGGTCCGAACATGAGCGGCAAATCAAGCTACCTCCGCCAGGTCGGACTCATTGTGCTCCTGGCGCAGACCGGGAGCTTCGTGCCCGCCTCCGAAGCGACGATCGGCATCGTGGACCGGATCTTTACCCGTGTCGGGGCCAGTGACAACATTGCCCTGGGGGAGAGCACCTTTCTGGTTGAGATGCATGAAGCTGCCAACATTGCCAACACGGCATCTCAGCGGAGCCTGATCCTGCTCGATGAGATCGGGCGGGGGACGAGTACCTTCGACGGGATCAGCATCGCTTGGGCGCTGACCGAGTTCCTGCACAACCGGATCGGCGCGAAAACGCTGTTTGCAACACATTACCACGAGCTCAACGAGCTTGCAGAGATCTTCCCGCGCATGAAGAACTACAAGGTTGACGTGCGGGAGTACGGCGACAAGGTCATTTTCCTCCACAAGGTGGTCCCGGGTTCCGCGGATCACTCCTACGGCATTCAGGTTGCTCAGATGGCGGGCCTGCCGGAGGAAGTGACCGACCGTGCGAAGGACATCCTCAAGAACCTCGAGGACTCTGAGTTGAACGTGTATTCGAGCGGCAAGAAGCTCAAGGGGAGGATCCCTCCTCCGGAGATACAGATGACGCTGTTCGAGATGAAGGATGAGCGTTTGAGGGAGGAGATTCGCGAACTGGATGTCGACAAGATGACTCCGCTCGAAGCACTTCAGAAGCTTGCGGAGATCAAGAAAAAGTTGGATGAGAAATGAAGTAAAGGGTGAATTCATGACGAAGCAGGACATACTCACGCTTTTTGAATATGACGCCTGGGCAACTGAGCGGATGCTCGAGGCTGTCCGCGGGCTCTTGGAGAAGCATTATACGGAAAACATTGGATCGAGTGCTGCGAGTGTCGGCAGCACTCTCATCCACATCCACGGGGCTTGTCGTCTCTGGCTTGATCGCTGGTTGGGACGAGACGATGGCCGTGGACTGAACACGGAGATGTCAAGCCTCGATGCTCTGAGAAGTCGCTGGAACGATCTGCGGAAGGAGTTGAACACGTTTCTTCAATCCGTTGCCGAGAATCAGCTTCAGGCTCCGCTCTCCTACAAGGACATGAAGGGGAGAACTCACTCCCAACCTCTCATCCAGCAGATGCAGCATCTTGTCAATCACTCTACGTATCATCGGGGTCAAGTTGCCGCGATGCTGCGACAACTTGGTGCGCAGGCTGTGAATACCGATCTCATCACGTACTATCGTCAGAAGTCATCCTGATTTGCGGATCCGACGTTCGGATTTTTCGCAAACATGGACTCTCGCGTGCTTCTCAACTCGGGGTGGACGAAACTCTCCTTAAGGTCACGGACGTGGCCAGTTGCGGAGCTGCAGGTTAGTCCCGAGCAGCGGGCGGGCGATCCGGGTTGTGCTGGGCACGAGCCTGAATGTTTTCTCGGGAGTGTAGGGCCCACCGTCACGGAAGACGAGTTTTTCTCTCTCGATTGAGCTCCCTCCAGATTTCCCTTGACATTGAAAGACGACTTATGTATCTTGGAAACCATCAATACTAAATTAGTTTTTAAAGAATCTCTTGGAAGTGCAGCGAGCGACCTGAATTTTATGTCATATTCATCATTGAAAACCTTAAACACGCTTATAGTTTCCGAACTAGGAGTGGACGTATGTCAGCAGACCTGGAATTGAGGGAGAGGATATTGCAGCATGCGAGGGGGGAGTTTCTTGCGCATGGCTTCAGCAAGGTGACTGTCGACGAAATAGCTTCGGAACTCGGCATCAGCAAGAAGACTCTGTACGCTCTTTATCCAAGCAAGGAAGAACTGCTGCGGGCCTCGCTTCACGCAATGATGCAGTCAGCCGGCCAGGATTTGGAGCGAATCTCGGCTTCGGACAAACCGTTCGTCGAGAAGGTCACTCAAGCCCTCGTGGTGATGAGTGGTTACATCCAGAAGCTTCGGAAAGAGAGCATCGCCGACTTTCAACGGAACGTCCCGAGTCTCTGGCGGGAACTCGACAGGTTTCGCCAGGAGCACATCGTGACCAAGCTGATCACGATGATCGCCCAGGCGAGGAGCGAGCACATTTTCCGCCCCGATGTGAACGAGCAAGTACTGCTTCAGATGTTTGTCAGCTCCATGCAAGGTGTCCTCAATCCGGAAATCTTGACGCGACATTCCTTCTCCCTCGAGGAAGGTGCCCGGAGCATCTTCAGGGTTATGTTTGAAGGTGCGTTGACAGATTCCGCGAGAAAAGAATTTCATCTCTTGGACCAACCAACTGTTCTCCTGGATAACGATCAGAGAATGCCATGAAAACGACGATGATCATTCTGGTTGCCAGCCTTACGTTGTGGGGGTGCGGCAACGACCACAAGGGAACGATCGAGGCGAGCGGAACGCTCGAAGCGACGGAGGTGAAGGTGAGCGCGAAGGTCCCCGGCCAAGTTCAGAGGCTCAACTTCCAGGAGGGGACTCAGGTCAAAGAGGGTGACACACTGATCGTCCTCGATCGCAAGACCCTGGAACTGCAGTGGAAGCAAGCGCAGGCGGGTGCCGAGGCGGCCGGTGCGCAGTACCGCCTCTTGGTAAAGGGAGCCCGGTCGGAGGACCTTCGTGTCGCCGAGGAAGCTCTGCGGCAGGCGGAATCATCCTCCAAGCTCGCGGGCGATGACTACGCCCGCATGAAAGACCTCCTCGCGACGAATACCGTCACCCGGAAACAGTTTGACGATGCAGAATCGCGCCACACGATTGCCCAGGCCCAACTGGCTTCGGCGAGGCAAAACCTCCAGAAGTTGCAGCGATTCGCGCGCCCTGAGGAACTCGATGCTGCGAAGGCCCGGCTGGATCAGGCAAAGGCATCGGCTGATCTGTTTCGGCAGCAGCTCACCGACGCGACGATTCTTGCCCCTGTCCCAGGCACGATCACCGAGAAGCCAGTCGAAGAAGGGGAGCTCATAGGAGTTGGCTCCGTCGTGGCCACGATCGCCCGCCTGGAGCAAATGTACCTGATGATCTACGTCAACGAAAACGAGCTGGGCAAAGTGAAGCTCGGGGGCAGGGCTGATGTCGTGATTGATACCTACCCTGACAGGACCTTCGCGGGCAAGGTCATCTTCATCTCACCGATCGCCGAGTTCACGCCGAAGAACGTCCAGACGAAAGAAGATCGCACGAAGCTCGTTTTCGGTGTGAAGCTTGAGGTGGACAACAGAGAGGGCATCTTGAAGTCCGGCATGCCGGCGGATGCCTATGTCCAATAGAAGGGTCGGCTCAATGAGTGCGATAGAGTTACAGTCGGTCTCGAAGACATTCGGGGAACGCGCCGCTGTTGACGGGGTGACTCTTGCAGTGGAGAAGGGCGAAATGTTTGCGCTTGTTGGACCTGACGGGGCAGGAAAGACGACGACAATCCGAATGTTGTGCGGAATCGTTCCACCGAGTTCGGGCAACATGCTCGTTTGCGGTTTCGATGTGCAGAAGCAAGCGGCGGAGGTCAAGAAGAGGATCGGGTATTTGTCCCAAAAGTTCAGCCTGTACGGTGACCTGACGGTCGATGAGAACATAGAGTTCTTCGCCGAAATTCATAATGTGCGGAACTATGATGCTCGCCGGAATGAGTTGCTCGAGTTTACCCGACTGACCCCCTTTCGGGACCGCTTTGCGGACAAGCTCTCCGGTGGGATGAGACAAAAGCTGGCGCTTGCCTGCACCCTCATCCACACTCCCGACGTCATATTCCTCGATGAGCCCACCGCAGGGGTTGATCCGGTCTCCCGACGGGATTTCTGGAAGATCCTCTCCGGGCTTCTGAAAACCGGCATCACGATCTTCATGACGACCCCGTACCTCGACGAGGCCGAGCGCTGCACGCGGGTAGCGATGATGAACGAGGGAAAGCTGCTGATGGTAGATACGCCGGAGCACCTGAAGGGCCGTATGCGTGGTACCATTGTCGAGCTCGTCTGCTCCGAGATCCGCAAGGCCTTCTTCGTACTCAAGGCGTTCCCTGTTGTTCGTGAAGTGCAGGCGTTCGGTGACCGCCTCAACATCGTGGTCGGGCAGCAGGCGCCCGACATGCGGAAGGTCACATCATACCTCGAGAAGAACTCTATACGCGTCACCGACTGGAGGGCCATTCCCCCGTCTCTGGAAAACGTTTTCATTTCCCTTTTGTCACAAGAGCACAGCAGATAGAAAGTGAGGTTGCTTCGGACCTATGAAGAGACAATCGATCGCGCTGTGGGTGATCGCCGGCGTCATCCTTTTGTATTCAGGCTCCCTGGCTCAGCGGAAACCGCTCACGGTTGAGGAAAGCGTCAAGATCGGCCTGGAGAACAGCAAGACCCTGCACGCTTCCATGATGAAATCGGAGTATGCAGATGCGAGGGCGAACGAGGCCTCCGCGTCGCTTTACCCCTCCGTGCGGGTGCAAGCGGCTTATCTGAAGCTCAGCTCGGTGCCGGAGTTCAGAATACCCCTTCCACCGAGCATTCTCCCGGGCAACGCCGTTGTGTTTCCGGTCATCCTCAACAATTACAGCGCGAGAGCGACCATTCAGCAACCGCTCTTCACCGGATGGAGACTTCGGTCGATGTCGGACAACGCCTCGTACCAGGCCGAGGCGTCACACCGGGATCTCGATCGGGACAAAGCGGAGCTGATCTACGGGATCAAGGCTGCGTACTGGAACCTGTACCAGGCGAATGAGGTCGAGCGGCTCGCTGATGAGAACGTCACTCGAATTTCGGCTCACCTCAACGACATCGAAAACCTGTCGAAGCAGGGACTGGCGACGAATAATGAAGTTTTGAAGATCCGGGTCCAGCTCTCCAATTCGGCGATCATGCAGAGTGATGCCCAGAACGCCGTGCGGATCGCGACGCTTTCGTTCAACTCGACGATCGGCATCGATCTCAACAGCGACGTTGTCCCAACATCTCTTCTGACCTCCACTGAAAAGGACTTTCCCGAAGTGCAGAAACTGCTGGCGACAGCGTTGGCCCGGCGTCCGGATGTTCAGGCGATGGAATGGCGGCTCAAAGCGTCGGATGCGGGGATAATTGCTGCCAGGGCGGGGTGGCTGCCCCAGATCTTTCTGACAGGAAATTACTACTACGCCAGGCCGAATCCGCGGATCTTTCCGGCGACGGACGAATTCAAGGATTCGTGGGACGTCGGCATCTCGCTCCAGTTCGACCTCTGGAACAATCTGACTGCCCTGCATCAGACGAGCGCGGCCAAGGCGCAGTATGAGCAGACAAAGGATGCGCTGGCGACGATGAAGGACGGGATCACGCTGGAGGTGACTCAGAGCTATCTCAATTTCAACCAGGCCAAACAGAGAATTCATCTCTCGGAGCTGGGGGTGGAGCAAGCGAATGAGAACTACCGCGTAACGGCGGAGAAATTCAAAGCCGGGCTGACGACGAATTCCGAGCTGCTCGATGCTGAGGTGTCGTTGCTCCAGGCGAAGCTCCAACTCACCCAGGCGCGCGTCGAATATGAACTGGCCGAGGCCAGACTTGAAAAAGCGACCGGCTCACTGAATTGAAACCTGCAATCATTTAGCCGCCTTGAGGCAGCGATGACATCCAACGCAATTGAAGTCGAAAATCTCACGAAATGCTTCGGCAAGTTTTGCGCCGTTGATCACATCAGTTTTGAGGTGAAACAGGGGGAGATCTTCGGATTCCTCGGCGCAAACGGCGCGGGTAAATCGACGACGATCCGGATGCTGTGCGGACTTCTCCAGTCGACCGAGGGAACGGGAAGGATAGGAGGTTTCGACATCAACAAAGAGCCGGAGAAGGTGAAGGAAACCATCGGGTATATGTCGCAGAAGTTTTCCCTCTATGAGGACTTGACCGTGGACGAGAACATCAACTTCTTCGGCAGGGTCTACGGTCTCACGAACGGTGAGATCTCAGAGCGGAAGCAGTGGGTCCTCGAGATTGCCAATCTGCGGGGACGCGACAGAAGCATCACGGGCACTCTCTCCGGAGGCTGGAAACAACGCCTCGCGCTCGGATGCGCTGTCCTGCACCGACCGAGGATCGTGTTCTTGGATGAGCCGACGAGCGGGGTGGATCCGCTCATGCGCCGAACATTCTGGGAGTTGATCAACGACCTGTCGGCAGAAGGCATCACCGTGTTGGTGACAACGCACTACCTTGAGGAGGCGGAATACTGCAACAACATCATCCTGATCAACGCGGGAACGATCATTGCCGGCGGGAGCCCTCAGCAGCTCAAGCAAGAACACATCAAGACCCCGATCCTCGAAGTGCAGTGTTCGAACGTGATCGAGGCGATGTCGCTCATCGAGCGGGAGCCCTGGGCCCTCGAGACCTCCGTGTTCGGGACGCGCTTGCACGTCAGCGTTGAGAATGAAAGGATAGCGCGCGCGAAGATCCCGGAGGTGCTTAAAACAACTGGAGTCCAGCTCCAGAAGATCGATCGGATCACCCCTTCATTGGAGGATGTGTTCATCTACTTGCTCGAGCAAGTGGCGAAGAAAGCAGCCTGAAGGATCCTCAAATGGGACGTCGGTTACTGACGATCGTTAAGAAGGAGTTCAGACACATCATGCGCGACAAGCGCGTGCTCGCCGTTCTGACCCTCGTGCCCGCGGGCTTACTCCTGCTGAATGGGTACGCGCTGAACTTCGATGTCACGAACATCAAGACCGCCGTGGTGGACTTCGAGAAGAGCACCGAGTCGAGGGAGTTCATCAATTCCTTCGTGACCTCAGGCTATTTCCAGTACGTCCGGGATCTCCAGACATCAGCTGAGGCAACTCGGCTGATCGACGACGGCGAGGTCCGGATGGTGCTCGTGATCCCGCCGGATTTCTCGAAGCGGCTCCTGGCCAATGAAGAGGTCTCGGTCCAGATGCTTGTGGACGGTATGGATGCGAGCCGGGCGATCACGGTGGTCGCGTACGCTCAGGCGGTGACGCTGCAATGCACGCAGAAGATCATCCTCAAGAGCGTTGCGCGCATCGGCAGGGGAAATTACATTCCGATTCAGTACGAGGGGCGGATCTGGTACAATCCCGAGTTGAAGAGCGCAAAGTTCCTTGTTCCGGGCCTCATAGGATTCATTCTGGCGATCACGGCAGTGATCGCGACATCGCTCTCGATCGTTCGCGAGAAGGAACGCAATACGATTGAGCAGATCAATGTCTCCCCGGTGCATTCGCTCGAGTTCATTCTCGGAAAGCTGATTCCGTATGCGATCATCTCGTTGGTCGCAGCAGCGCTCGTGCTCCTGGCGGCCTATGCGCTGTTCGATGTCGTGATCAAGGGGAGCCTCCTGGCGCTGTTCGGGGCGACGCTTCTCTTCATCGTAGCGGCGCTCAGCATCGGGCTCCTCGTCTCAACCGTCTCCGACAGTCAACAGGTCGCGTTTCAGATTGCGGCGATCCTCTCCATGCTGCCGTCCATTATCCTTTCAGGCTTTGTCTTTCCGATTCGGAGTATGCCCTGGTGGCTGCAGGCGCTCTCCAATATCACGCCGGCGAAGTTCTATCTTGTCATTCTCCGAAGCATCGTCTTGAAAGGCGTCGGGCTTGCCGCCTTCTGGGAACAGATCGTTTATCTCGTGATCTTTGCAGCGGTCTTGCTCACCATCAGCACGGTGAGGCTGAGGAAGACCATCGGGTGAGAAGATGAGCATACAACGAATCACTGCCCTGTTGAAAAAAGAATTCGGCCAGCTCTTCAAGGACCGGAGGCTCCTGCCGATCGTCTTCCTGGCGCCCGTGATTCAACTGACCTTACTTGGGTTTGCCGCCTCCCTGGACTTGAAAAACGTCTCGATGGTTCTCTGCGACCTCGACAAGACGGCCACAAGTCGCTCCTTCATCCAAAACTTCACGAACTCAGGTTATTTTACCATTGAATACGCGACCGATGACTACGGGTCGATTCAGCAGTATCTCGATGACAACAAGGTGTCGATGGCGCTTGTCATCCCGCCGAGGTTCGGCGACAAGGTGCTTCGCAAGGAACCGGCAACAGTGCAGATCCTCCTCGATGGGAGCGATGGGAGCATGGCGGCAACGACCATGGGGTACGTGAACCAGATCATCGTTCGATCATCAACGCAGATTCTCACGGAGGTCTTGGGGGGCAAGTTTCCGGTCGGTCGGGTCGAAGCCGAAACCCGCGCGTGGTACAATCCGTCGCTGAAGAGCAGGAATTTCATGGTCCCCGGGGTTCTTGTTCTGATCCTCCTGATCACAACGACGAATTTGACGGCGATGGCGATCGTGAGGGAGAAAGAAATCGGGACGCTGGAGCAGATCATGGTCACGCCGATCAAGTCCTACGAACTGATCCTGGGGAAGCTCATTCCATTTACCATCGTGGGATTTACGAACGTAGGTGTCGTGATCTCGGTGATGGTCTTCGCCTTCGGTATCCCCATCCACGGGAGTGTCCTCCTTCTCTTCCTCCTCTCGGGATTCTTCCTCCTCACATCGCTCGGAGTCGGTCTCTTTGTCTCCACCATCTCCCGTACCCAGCAGCAAGCGATGATGACGGCGATCTTCTTCATGATGATGCCCATGATGTACATCTCGGGCTTCGTTTTCCCGATCGAAAACATGCCGAAGCTCCTGCAGTATCTCTCGCTCGGCATCCCCATGAGATACTATCTCGTGATCATTCGTTCGATCATCTTGAAAGGTGTGGGTCTCGGCACGTTGTGGCCGGAAGCGGTCATGCTTCTCCTGATGGGCGTGTGCATTCTGGTGGCGAGCGCGCTGCGATTCAGGAAGAAGCTCGATTGAGAGTGTGCTGCCTCCTTGAGATCCATCACACGCATGCCAGCGCCCTGTGCTGCTACCGATCATCACGATTGGTTTTCTTTCAACATTTTGCTACCATGAAGGGCGCGTCAACGCCTCACCCTCTTCTCTGTCTCCTTCCGCCGCGGAGGAGGGGACTAGCGGGATGGTACAAGCCATCGACGCATGGCTAGAACACGGAACCCTCCTCCTCGTCGTCGAACCTTGCCTCCGGCCTGCAGTGTGCGGTCTCGTCACCGACTTTGTCGTGCAAGGAGACGACGTGAACGTCGAATTGTCGATGATCAAGGGGAAGGGACGTACGAGAGAGTGCAGCGGGTCCCGGGGGCGGAGAGTTTTCGATTGCACCGCTGACCTACTCTGACTCGTTAGAATCTTGAACTGACTGAGGTACTCGTCACTTATGATGAATCAACGCAGGCTTTACCGCACGATTGAGAGCTTTGCATCCGAACATTTCAAAACCGATAAGGATCTCTTGAAGCACGTCCTCAACGAAATCGTGAAGGATGAAACGATCGTGCTGAAAGGAGGGCGAATCTGGCAGTACGACCCCTCCACTGAGTCGTATCGGCTCATCCACCAGATCGGTGTCATCGACCGACTGGAGCCAGGGTATCAGATCCGCGCCGCCGATTACCGGGTTTTCTATCGGCTTGCCGAGCATCGAAGTGTCCTCGCGATCGAGACGGATCGGTACCTCCGCAAGAAGGGCATCATACGGTATTCCGCAACCGGTGTCGGAGAGAAGATCGACACGAAGAAAGGCAAAGTCTTCCAGTACGTGCTGGCGTTCAATTCCGATACGCTCGACGAGACGCTCCTGCCCGACCTCAACATCATCAGCCTCGCGGCCACGACGCTCTTGCGCAGGCGGAGGGTCGAGCGGAAGGCTGACCTGCTTGAAAAAGAGCTTGACAAGGCGAGGGAAATCCAGCAGAGTATTCTCCCCCAGCATGCCTTCAAGTTCCATCACTACGAGCTCTACGGTGTTTCCCTGGCTGACCGGATTGTGGGGGGAGATTTTTTTGATTACCTTCGGAGCGAGGAGGAAACCGACCGCCTGATCGTGGTGATCGGGGATGCGGCCAGCAAGGGATTTCGAGCTGCGGCCCAGGCTCTGTATGTCGTCGGAGCATTGCGGATGGGCCTGTCGTTTCACACGAAGATCTCCTGGTTGATGTCGCACATCAACAAGCTGGTCAGCAGGACGTTTTCCGAAGAGCAATTTGTCTCGATGTTCTATGCGGAGCTGTCTGACGATCCGAAGGGATTGATGCTGTACTCAAACGCAGGTCACAACAGCCCGCTCCTCTATCGTGCGGGAGAGGAGAAGTTCGAGCCCCTTGAAGCCACCGGTCAACTTTTAGGCCCCTTCCCCGACGGGGTCTATCGAGTGGATAACACCCATCTAGAGAAAGGCGACCTGGTTGTCCTCTATACGGACGGTGTGACCGAAGCGAGGGGTGGATCGGAAATGTACGGCGAGAAGCGGCTGGCGGACAAGATTCAAGAGTTTTCATCTCTCAGCCCGAAGGAGATCTGCCAGCATCTCTTGGACGACGTCCTGGAATTCTCCTCAGGCTCCGAAGAGAGCGATGACAAGACCATTGTGGTGATCAAGCGAGTGAATTGAACGCAAGTGGCGGGTTCCAGGACATTTATGCAAGGGGTGTGGTATGACTGAACAGAAGCGCATCGGCATTGTCACGGGCGTGACGAGTGGGACGTTGACGGCTGTCATTGATCCCGAGATCACGAACCTGACCCGTGAAATCAACGGGAGGGTGTACTACATCGGGCAGATCGGAAGTTACGTGTTGGTCCCGGTGGGGAAGCTCATCATCGTTTCGATGGTATCGGAGTTCAAGAGGGTCGACTTCCCCGAGAACGGGAAGTTCAGTCAGCGGTGCATCATGGACCTGAACCTCGTGGGCACAGTGAAGGCGGGCCGCTATGAGCGAGGAGTCTCGGTGATCCCGCCGGTCGACTCTCCGATCTTCATTGCGGAGGACGCGGACCTGACGGCCGTCTTCTCGGTCTTCCGTAAGTATGGATTCTCCGTCGGCCAGCTGTCGCTCTTTGAGAGGGAGCGGGCATACCTCGACCCGAATCGGTTCTTCGGGAAGCACATGGCGATCCTGGGATCGAGCGGTTCGGGAAAATCGTGTACGGTGTCGTCGATTATTCAGAAGGTCGCAACATATCCAGACACGAATGTCATCATCCTGGACATTCACAATGAGTACAGCGCAGCATTTCCGGAGACGAGCAAGCGCCTGGACATCGCCGAGCTCGAGCTTCCGTATTGGCTCATGAACCTGGCGGAGCTGGAGGAAATGTTCATCGATCCGCGCGATGAGAGCGCAGCGAGCCAGACCACCGTTCTGAAGGATCTGGTCGTTGCCTCCAAGAAAGGGAAGAACCCTCAACTCACCGACGTCCTGACCGTGGATACACCTGTGTGTTTTGATCTCTCGGAGGTGCGCGCGAAGATACAGTACCTTGACACGGAAAAGATCTCCGGCCTGGGTACCGTGGCGAAGGAAGGTCCGTTCTATGGAAAGTTCTCCCGCTTCCTTGTCCGATTGGACAGCAGGCTCAACGATCCTCGCTATTCGTTCATGTTCAAGCCGAAGTCCTACGTGCAGTCATCTTCGTTTAAGGAGCTCTTGATAAGCATTTTCGGGGCTACCGAACACGAGCAGATAACGATCATGGACCTCAGCGGTGTACCATTCGATATCGTGAACACCATCGTCTCGCTGTTGGCACGCCTCGCGTTCGACTTCAACTTCTGGAATGCCAATCGACGCGATTTCCCGATTCTTCTCGTCTTCGAAGAGGCACACAACTACCTCCCGAGCGGTGAGGCGGGCAGCGGCGCCGCACGGCGGACGGTCGAGCGTATTGCCAAGGAGGGTAGGAAATACGGCGTAAGCTGTATGATCGTGAGCCAGCGTCCTGCAGAAGTTTCGGAAACGATCCTGTCACAATGCAACAACTTCGTGATCCTGCGTTTGACGAACCCCGTCGACCAGGGCTATGTCCGTAAACTGATGTCTGACACCTTCGCGGGCCTCATCGATACCCTCCCATCGCTCCGGCAGGGCGAAGCCCTGATCGTCGGCGAGGCGATCCCCATGCCGCTTCGCGTGCAGATTGATTTCCCAAACCCCGAGCCTGCCAGCGCCGACATCAAGTTCTTCGACAAGTGGAAGCAAAGCGACGTCAAGACGGACATACCCGAAGTCGTCGATCGGTGGTGGAAGCAGGACAGAAGTTGAGCTTTTTCAGGAGCCCGCGCAGCTTTCAGCCTCGCGCTTCAATTCGTGGAACAATATCCAGCCCGCGTGCGTTTTTAATAGTAATGAAGCACCGGGGAGGGATTTCTCTATGCTCATCGAGAACCAAAACGACATCCGGTCATCAGAGATCACGCCCGAGAGCTCGTACTGCAGTCGACGAGAGTTCATGCGTGCGGCCTCTGTTGCGGGGATCGGGCTGGCGGCGGAGACTCTCTTTCCGCCCCGGGTCCTTGGTCAGGACAGATGGCCAAGGGGGAAGAAGGGACCATATGACACGGATGAAGAGGTCAGCACCTTCAAAGAGATTACGACGTACAACAATTTCTACGAGTTTGGAACGGACAAAGGCGATCCGTTCTCCAGTGGCCCTATGTTGAAGGCTTGCGCATGGACGAAGCCAAGCATCCCCTGACGTTGCTCGTGGTCGGGTTGTACGGCAAGGATCTTCTGAACCAGAATGGCGCCCCGATCCGCCTTGTGGTTCCCTGGAAGTACCGCTTCAAGGGGATCAAGTCCATCGTCAAGATCACGTTCGTCGAGCAGCAGCCGCCCACGACATGGAACATCTCTGCTCCCAGCGAGTACGGCTTCTACTCCAACGTGAACCCGGACGTCGACCATCCGAGATGGAGCCAGAAGACCGAGCGCCGGATTGGTGAGTTCTTCAAGCGCAAATCGCTGATGTTCAACGGCTATGCCGATCAGGTTGCTCAGCTCTCTACGGGCATGGACCTTCGGAAGTACTTCTAAGCAGGGGGGAGGATGACGCAAGTTCAATGGATGAAGCGTGTCATCAAGCCTCTGGCTTTCGTTGCCGCGTTATTGCCGCTTGGTTTGCTTGTTTGGCATGGGCTCAACGGGGAGCTCAGCGCGAACCCGATCAGCGATATTACGAACGAGACCGGGACGTGGACGCTGAGATATGTGCTGATTACCCTCTCAGTGACGCCCTTACGCAGGATAACCGGTTGGACCGGCTTGCAGCGACTTCGGAGGATGTTCGGCCTGTTTGCTTTCTTCTACGGTTCGCTTCATTTCATGACCTATCTCTCTCTCGATCAGTTTTTTGATTTCAACTCGATCCTGCTTGACATCCCCAAGCGACCCTTCATCACGGTCGGGTTTACTGCGTTCGTGCTCATGATCCCGCTCGCCGCAACTTCAATGGACAGGATAGCGAAATGGATGGGTGGGAAAAGGTGGCGGCGGCTGCACAGGCTTGTCTATGCCACCGCAATCGCCGGTGTGATCCATTATCTCTGGCTCGTGAAGGCGGACACGCGGCCGCCACTTCTGTATGCAGCGATTCTCGCCGTACTCCTAGGCTACCGGATCTGGATCTACGTGAGGCCGCGGTTCGCTCAATTGCGTTTGACTTCGCGGAAGGAGGCGGAGCCCGCGTGATGCCGAATCCAGCCAACACTGCAGAGCCCCGGTCATAACGATGCAGCTGTCACGACAATCGTTTCCTCGAGGGAGTGGTTTTCCGCCGGGGGACGATGCGGTACTATCGAATTCCAGGCCCTCGCGTCTCAGCCTCAGGTTTTCTTGGATTCCGTTGGCCTTGATGGGATTGGTCGGCCTTTGCTTCGGCCAGAACGACATCCGAGATCTCGAAGCAAGGCTCAAGGCGAACCCGAACGACGAAGCCACGCTCATGGAGCTTGGCCGGATCTATCACGATCGAGCTGCGGAGGGGGATGATGGAATGGTGGAGAAGGCATTCGAGTGCTTCGACAGAGTACTGTCCATCGATTCGTCGAACGCCGTCACCCTCGCATATCGGGGCAGCCTCTGGACGTTCCGAGCCCGAGACGCGTGGTGGCCGCCGTCGAAGCTGAACTACCTGAAGCAGAGTGGGAGTGATCTGGACAAAGCTGTCGAGATGGAGCCGTACAACATGATGGTCAGGTTGATGCGAGGGATCAACAGCCTGAGCCTGCCGGGGAAGATGGGCCGATTGGCGGTTGCTCTTGAAGATTTCATCGTCCTGCTCAAGCATCCGGATTTTCCAGAGCAGACGCGTCAACTGAAGGCTACGATCTACTATTACGGGGGGGTGGCGTACAAAAGGGCGGATGAATACGACACGGCACGCCAGCTCTTACGAAAGGCAATTTCCATTCTCCCTGATTCCGATTTTGCCAAACGCGCGCAGAAGGAACTGGACGAGATGGATTCTTAGCCATCGACATCGGATCGAAGGCGGCCACAACGGTTCTTCCCGCCTTTTCATACACGATGACGTTGCACGGCAGTAGCAAGCCGATCTGTTCCTCGGCCTGAAGCGCCTTGTACGCGAACGGAGGATTGCACGCGCCGAGGATCATGTACTTGTTGAAGTCCACGTTCAGCTTCTGCTTCATCGTCTCTCGAACGTCAATATCGCACCCACGAGTGCTCCGTAGGTCGTGCTGATCCACGGATTGCCCGTGATCGGGCAAGTGCAGGTCGTGCAGCTGATGAAGTAATAGTATGCGAAGCCTCCAGGCTCTGCTTGACAGAATGACCTGACACTGACGCATCTGGCTGTGATGCCGCGTGACAGAAAGTCCCACACCTGTCAGAGTGGCGAGAGAACTCCTTTCGGAGATGTTGAGATTGCTGTGAGTTCGCCGGCTCAGGCTGGCACGCAGTTTGACCTCGATTGAGGAGCTAGAGAGTCCCTCGGGGCGAGGACTCCAGGCGAGGCGCGAAAATCTGAACGGTCGTGCCGACCAGAGGTGCTGGCTCTCCGATGAGTGTTCATAGAGGTAGTGATGAAAATAACCGTGGAGAAAGTTTGATGTCACGAAAGAAGAGTGTTGAAGAGAGAGAACGAGATTCGCGCGAGCCTGCGGGGAGCAGCGAGCAAACGGTTGTCAACATACCTGAATCCTTCCCGGTCATCCCGTTACGAAACTCCGTTTTCTTCCCGAGGCAGATATTCCCATTGGCGGTCGGACGGGAGGGAAGCCTCCTCGTTCTTCAGGAGGTCCAGCGAGAGAACACAAACGTCCTGATCCTGGCACAGCGGGAGAGCACGGTCGATACTCCGAAACAGGGCGATCTTCATTTGGTAGGGACGGTGGCAAAGGTTCTTAAGATCTTCAACCTGCCCGACGGCTCGAAGAATGTGCTGCTCCAGGGCCTTTACCGTGCGCGCGTCCTGACGTTCCTTCAACTCGACCCGGTGATCCGAGCTGCAACGCAACGTCTTGAGGACGAGAAGGCGGCAGGCATCGAGGTCGATGCACTGGCGACGACGGTGAAATCTGTCTTTCAGCGGCTTGTCGAGCTCAGCAACGAATTGACCGACGAGCATCTTTCGATCGTTTTGAACATGGAGGACGCAGGAGCAGTTGCTGACTCCGCGGCGTCGCTGGTCACCCTGCCCGTCGCCGAGAAGCAAAACATCCTCGAGCTCCTGAATGTGAAGAAGCGTCTCGACAAGGTTCATTTTCTCTTGAGCGAGATCGTCCAGCGGCTCGAGCTCGGAGCCAAGATCAAATCTGATGTGCAGGACGAGATCAACAAGACGCAGCGCGAGTATTACCTTCGCGAGCAGCTCAAGGCGATCCAGAAGGAGCTGGGTGAGAACTCGGACAACGTCGAAGTAAACGAATTCCGCAGGCGGATGGAGAAGGTGAGACTGCCGGACGAGGTGCGGAAGACGGTGGAGAAAGAGCTGGAGCGGCTTTCGAAGATGAATGCTGCCGCGGCGGAGTACATGGTCTCACGGACATATCTGGAATGGCTCCTCGAGCTGCCGTGGTCCGTCTCCACAGAGGACAACCTTGACATCTCCAAGGCGCGCGAAGTCTTGGAGCACGATCACTATGGCCTGACCAAAGTCAAAAAGCGGATACTCGAATACCTCGCAGTGCGGAAGTTGAAAGAAAAGGAAGGCATGCGGGGTCCGATCCTCTGCTTCGTCGGCCCTCCGGGAGTCGGCAAGACATCGCTTGGTCGCTCCATTGCCAACGCGCTTGGGCGGAAGTTCGTCAGAATGTCGTTGGGGGGCGTGCACGATGAAGCGGAGATTCGTGGACACCGAAGAACGTACATCGGCGCGCTGCCGGGTCGCATCATCCAGGGCATCAAGAAGGCGGGCTCGAACAACCCTGTGTTCATGCTGGATGAGGTGGACAAGATCGGGATGGACTTCCGCGGTGATCCCGCTTCGGCCCTGCTCGAAGTGCTGGACCCCGAGCAAAACTCAACGTTCAGCGACCACTACATCGAGCTCCAGTTCGATTTGTCGAACGTTCTCTTCATCGCGACGGCGAATATGCTGGATCCTGTTCCCCCCGCTTTGCGGGATCGGATGGAGATCATCGAGATGCCGAGCTACGTCGAAGAGGAAAAGCTGCAGATCGCAAAAGAGTTCTTGATTCCGAAGCAGCGGAAGGAGCACGGCCTCACGGACGAGCTGATTCGATTCGATGACGATGCAGTGAGAAAGATGATTACCGGTTACACACGGGAGGCCGGCGTCCGGTCGCTGGAGCGCCGCATTGCCGACGTCTGCCGTGGTGTGGCTCGTGAAGTCGTGGAGGGAAAAACCGGCGGAACGCAAGTGACCGTCGATCTCCTGACGAAGTACCTCGGTCAGCAGAAATTCTTCTCGGAGGTCGCGGAGCGTCTGAACAAGCCCGGGATCGCAACGGGCATGGCGTGGACGCCGGTCGGAGGCGAGATCCTCTTCATCGAAGCGACGAAGATGAAGGGGAAGGGGAACCTGATCCTCACGGGCCAGCTGGGCGACGTGATGAAGGAGTCCGCACAAGCGGCTCTCAGCTACATTTCGTCAGAAGCCAGGAGACTTGGGATTGATGAGTCTTTCCGCGAACGCTCTGACATTCATATCCACGTTCCAGCGGGCGCAACGCCGAAGGACGGACCGTCGGCCGGAGTCACGATGCTGACGGCTCTGACTTCCTTGCTGACGGGGCGGCTCGTTCGCAACGACCTGGCTATGACCGGGGAAATCACGCTTCGCGGAGCCGTTCTGCCGATCGGTGGGGTGAAGGAGAAGGTTCTGGCGGCGCATCGAGCGGGACTCAAGCACGTTCTGCTGCCCGAGCGGAACCGATACGACCTGGAGGAAATCCCCCAGCACGTGAGGGAGAGCCTACAGTTTTACTTCGTGAGGGAGATGGAGGAAGTCCTTCAGATCGCTCTTCAGCCACGGGAGCTGACGAAAGGCGATCGGAAGTCGGAGCCGATCGGCGACCTCGCGATAACCAACTAACCGCAGATCCTACGAGCCTCCTCGCTCGCCTCGGCGACGGGGAGGGGTGCCACAGCATCTATCCTTTCAACAGCGAGCGCAGCACAAACGACAGGATGCCGTCGTTCCTGTAATAGTCGACCTCGTTCGGCGTGTCGATGCGGGAGAGGACGCTGAAGGTCTTCTTCGTACCGCTCGCGTCCGTCGCTTTCACGGTCATCTTCTGTCGCGGTTGCAGTCCCTTCGAAATCCCCTCGATCGTGTAGGTTTCGAATCCTGTCAGGCCGAGCGTCTTGTAGCTCTGCCCCTCTTCGAATTGCAGCGGCAGAACGCCCATGCCGACCAGGTTGCTCCGATGGATTCTCTCGAAGCTTTCTGCGATAACCGCACTGATCCCCAGAAGCCGCGGACCCTTTGCAGCCCAGTCTCTCGACGAGCCGGAGCCGTATTCCTTCCCTGCGATGATGATGAGAGGCGTTCCCTCCTCTCGGTATTTCATCGCCGCGTCGTAGATCGAGATCGGCTCCTTCAATGAAGAATGAACGGACACTCCCCCCTCGGTCCCCGGAGCGAGCAGATTCCTCAGCCGAATATTGGCGAAGGTTCCGCGCATCATCACTTCGTGATTTCCGCGGCGAGCCCCGTAGGAATTGAAATCGGGGGGCTGAACACCCCGCTCGATCAGATATTTCCCTGCAGGACCTTTGGCTGAGATGGAACCGGCGGGCGAGATGTGATCCGTCGTCACCGAATCGCCGAGAAGCGCCAGCACCTTCGCACCGACGATGTCGCGGCGAGGATGCGGCTCTCTCGGGAAATCTTCGAAGTACGGAGCTGCCTTGATGTAGGTCGACGCGGCGTCCCACTCATACCGGGCGCCGGTCGGGACAGGCAGGGATTTCCATTCACCACTCCCCTCGAAGACGTTCGAATATTGATTTTGGAACATCTCCGACTTGACGCACGAGCGGATGGTCGATTCGACCTCCCGGGGCGTTGGCCAGATGTCCTTGAGATACACCGGCTTCCCGTCTTTTCCTGTTCCGATGGGATCGTTCTGAAGATCCGTGTTCATTGTGCCGGCGAGTGCGTAAGCAACGACGAGCGGCGGAGAGGCGAGATAGTTTGCTCGAACCTGCGAGTGGACGCGCCCCTCGAAATTCCGGTTGCCTGAGAGCACCGAGACCGCGACGAGATCATTGTCCTGAACAGCCTTCGCGATCGGCTCTGGGAGCGGCCCGCTATTGCCGATGCACGTTGTGCACCCGTATCCAACGAGATTGAACCCCAACTGGTTCAGGAATTTGTCGAGCCCGGACTCTCGCAGGTAGTCCGTGACCACCTTCGATCCGGGGGCGAGGCTTGTTTTGACCCACGGCTTCGACTCCAATCCTCGCTCGACCGCTTTCTTTGCGAGAAGGCCGGCCGCCACCATAACCGAAGGATTTGATGTATTCGTGCAGCTTGTGATCGCCGCGATCACCACGGAACCGTTGCTCAGTTCAAACTGGAAGCCATTCTTGCGAACAGGCACGGTCTTGAGGACGGTGCCGAGAAGAGATTGGTCGGCCGGCTGCTTCTTGGGGTCGCTCGGCTGCTTGACCCAGGCGGCTGCGGCTTCCTTGTCGATTGAGACGCCCTTCGCTTCCAGCATCTCCAGCAGCGATGTTCGATACGACACCTTCGCCTGCGAAAGCAGCACGCGGTCTTGCGGGCGTTTCGGCCCGGCCAGGCTCGGCTCGACCGAGCCGAGTTCGAGTTCGAGCATATCGCTGAATTCCGGCTCCGGAACGCCGTGCGAATGGAAGAGCCCTTGCTCTCGGGTGTAGGCCTCCACGAGTGCGACGAGCTCGTTGCTGCGTCCGGTGAAGCGAAGATAATCCAGTGTTCCGTCGTCGACAGGGAAGAACCCCATCGTCGCGCCGTACTCCGGAGACATGTTCGCGATGGTTGCACGATCGGCGAGCGAGAGTGATGAAAGCCCCGGCCCGAAGTACTCGACGAACTTCCCGACGACACCCTTCTTGCGAAGCATTTGGGTCACCACGAGCACGAGGTCGGTCGCGGTCGCCCCGGGTCGCAGCTTGCCGACGAGCTTGAATCCCACAACCTGCGGGATGAGCATGGAGATCGGCTGACCGAGCATCGCTGCCTCTGCCTCGATGCCGCCGACCCCCCAGCCAAGCACACCGAGGCCATTGATCATAGTGGTGTGTGAGTCGGTGCCAACCAAGGTGTCCGGGTAGGCCCACGTCTCCCCGTTCATCCGGGTCGTGAAGACGGTCCTGGCGAGGTACTCAAGGTTGATCTGATGAACGATGCCGGTACCTGGGGGGACGACACGGAAATTCTTGAATGCCTGCTGCCCCCAGCGGAGGAACGCGTACCGTTCTTTGTTCCGTTTGAACTCCATTTCGACGTTGAGCCCAAATGCAGACGTGGACCCGAAGTAGTCTACCTGGACGGAGTGGTCGATCACGAGGTCGACAGGTTGCAGCGGATTGATCTTGCTCGGATCGCCACCTAGCTTGAGGATCGCATCACGCATGACCGCGAGGTCGACGATGCACGGTACACCTGTAAAATCCTGAAGCAGAACACGGGCCGGCATGAAGGCTATTTCCTTGTCCGGGATTGCTTTTGCGTCCCAGTGCAGGAGTGCTTCAATATCCTCGTGGCGGACGACCCTGCCGTCCTCCTGCCGGAGCAGGTTTTCCAACAGAATTCTCAGCGAAACCGGCAGCCGGTTCAGAGATTTCGGGAAAGACTTCTCCAGGTGCTTCAACGAGAATATTGTATAGCTCTTGCCACCGACAGTCAGGCTTGATTTCGTTCGAAAACTGTCCTTCTGTTGCATGATCTCCTCCAGACTTGCGAGCGATGCCTTTGGAATTATGTTGGACAGACACTCAGTGCCTCCCATGTGATAAGACACCTTGAATATATGAAAAAATTCCGGAGAATCGCCAGGACGAACGGAAAAGGATGACGATCCCTTCGATGGCTGACTTTCAGGTTTCTTCTGTGTATATTTCCACAAGAGTATGAAAGACATCTCCAACAAAGTCAAAACATTCCGGACAGCGATTGCGCAAGCGGTTCTCAGGGTCAGTCCGGAGACGATTCGACTCATCCGGGAGAACAAGATTCCAAAAGGAGATCCGCTTCCTGTGGCGAAGGTGGCTGCGGTTCAGGCGGCCAAAAACACCAGCCACCTGATCCCGTACTGTCACCCCATCCCGATCGACTTCGTCGACTGCAAATTCGAGCTGGGCAAGGATTCGATCCAGATCACAACGGAAGTGAAGGCGGTCTACAAGACGGGCGTTGAAATGGAAGCGTTGACGGCGGCAGCTGCCGCCGCGCTCACCATCTACGATATGGCGAAAGTCGTCGATGAGTCGATGGAGATCGCCCGCGTCAAACTGGTCAGCAAGAGGGGAGGAAAGTCGGACTTTGCAGAATCGTTGGAGAAGCCCCTGCGTGCGGCGGTTCTTGTGTTGTCCGACTCGATCGCTTCGGGCAAGAAAGAGGATCTCTCCGGCCGGCACATCATGGAGAGGTTGAAGGAAAGGGGCGTTGAGGTGATCGAGCACAAAGTGATTCCAGACGATGCGGGACAAATTGAACAAAACCTGATTCGGTACGCCGACAGTCTCAAGCTCGATCTGGTCTTCACAACCGGCGGCACAGGACTGAGCTCCAGGGATGTGACTCCTGAAGTGACGGCGAAGGTCCTCGAGAAGGAGATACCGGGAGTCGTTGAAGCCGCGCGGGCGTACGGACAAGACCGGGTTCCGCTCGCGATGCTCTCGCGTGGGAAAGCCGGCGTCCGCGGCAAGACGCTGATCGTCAACCTTCCCGGCTCAAAGAGAGGCGTGGAAGAATCTCTTGACGCGCTGCTGCCCGGCCTCTTGCATGCATTCAAGATGCTTCGGGATGGCGGGCATGAGCAGGGTCCTGCCGATGAGTGAGAGGGGGCGTTGAAAAGACTGTTTCTGCGGCTTGCGTGTTACTCTGTCGTCCTTCAGATTTCGTACGCTCAGGAATCGGAGGAGTACCAGCTCAAAGGGATGAGGATGGCAGAGGCTCAGCGCTACGCTTCGCTCGCGAAACTGTCGGACCGAGTGACTCCGGGTGAGGAAGGTTACGACGCAACGTACTACAAACTCGATCTGCGAATCTCGGCCGTTCCTCAAAACCTCACCGGCTCGGTCACGATGGTTGCGACCTGCACCGTCGATACTCTCTCTTCGATCTCGCTCGACCTGATGAACTCCATGACGGTGGATTCCGTCCTCGTCGGCGGTTCCAGGGCGAGCGGTTCACAGCAACCGTCCTCTGTCTCCATCAAGTTAGACCGAGCCTACAGCAGGGGGGAGTTGATCACCACGACGCTCTATTATCACGGCGTGCCGGGCAGCTCGGGCTTCGGGAGCTTCTCGTTCAGCGCAGATTCCAGCGGTTCCCCCTGGATCTGGTCGCTCAGCGAACCGTACGGTGCCAAGGACTGGTGGCCCTGCAAGGATCATCCTAGCGACAAGGCCGATTCCGTGGACATCTGGATTACGTGCGATTCGACCTTCAAGGTTGGCTCGGAAGGGAAGCTCATCGCGGTCGTCGATAACGGTGACGGCACGAGGACTCACAAGTGGAAGCACCGGTACCCGATTGCGACGTATCTTGTCTCCATCGCGATCGCAAACTACTCGCAAGCCACCGGTTGGTTCCGGTATTCACCGGCCGACTCCATGCTGATCCTGGATTACGCGCTTCCCGGTTATCTCAATTCCGCGATCCTCTCCGTTCCCCAGACAATCGACATGCTGAGGATCTATTCGGACCTGTTCGGGCTCTATCCGTTCTACACGGAGAAGTATGGTCATTCTCAATTCGGATGGGGGGGTGGGATGGAGCACCAGACCATGACTTCCCTGGGCAGTTTCGGGGAGAACCTCATCGCTCATGAGCTGGCCCACCAGTGGTTCGGCGATATGATCACAATGCACACCTGGCCGGATATCTGGCTTAATGAGGGTTTTGCGACATACTGTGTGGCGCTGTACAGAGAGAAGAAACACGGTGAAACCGAGTACTGGTCATATATGACCGGCCAAATGACTGGAGCGAGGTCGGCGGTGGGATCGATCTATGTTCAGGATACTTCTTCCGTTTCTCGCCTCTTCAACAGCGCATTGGTGTATGCAAAGGGCGCCACCGTCCTGCATATGCTCAGGCACGTGATGGGGGATTTGCTTTTCTTCCAGGCGATGAAGCAATATGCGGGTGATGCGCGGTTCAGATTCAAGACGGCTTCTACGAGAGACTTCCAGTCGGTCTGTGAAAGCGTTTACAGGAGGAGTCTGGGGTTTTTCTTCGATGAGTGGATCTTCGGGGAGCGCTATCCGAGGTATCGGTATGACTGGGAGTCTCATCGGAGCGGCTCAGCTTATGCTGTCCGTGTAACGATTGCCCAGACATCGACAACCGGCAACCCGTCGTTCTTTACTATGCCGGTGGACTTGAGGTTTTCCGGTTCGGGCCTCGACACGACGGTGGCAGTCTATAACGATGTCCAGAATCAGACTTTCACCTTCACGTTCGCGAGTGAACCGACAGCCGTGGAGCTCGATCCGAACAACTGGATCCTCAGGGATGTCTTGCTCGCTCCCCCGGAGCAGTTCGACCTTCTTCAGAACTATCCGAATCCATTCAATTCGACCACGACGATAGCCTTTGATCTTCCAGTTCCTTCGAGAGTCCGCCTCGATGTCTACAATTCCTTGGGCGAGGTCGTGCGGTCGCTCAGGCTGGATGGGCTGTACGATGCAGGCCGACACACAATCGAGTTTTCGCCGGTTGGCGCGGATGGGACGTGCCTGGCATCAGGTGTCTACTTCTACCGCCTCTACGTCTCAGACAAACCGATTGAAGTTCGGAAGATGATCTATCTGCGTTGAGCCGCGCAGGGTGAGAGTCCGACTTCCTTCCCCTCTTCCCAATCCTCTCAGCGCCACCGACCCCGGATACGCGCCCCGAGGAACTTCTCGCGCGAGAGTTTCTGTTGATTAAGTTGTTCGTTCTCGGTATATTACAAGCCAGCATGAAACGAGCTTCGGAAAAACCTCCCGCCTGAAAGCCCAACTTGCCTCGACGTACGGATATTAAGTCCATCCTCATCATCGGTTCGGGTCCCATTGTTATTGGTCAAGCGTGCGAATTTGATTATTCGGGTACGCAAGCGTGCAAAGTGTTGCGTGAAGAGGGTTTCCGCGTCATCCTCATCAACAGCAATCCGGCCACGATCATGACCGATCCGAACCTCGCCGATGCCACGTATGTGGAACCGATCACGCCGGCTGTGGTTGAGAAGATCATCGCTAAAGAGCGACCGGAGGCGATCCTGCCGACGATGGGGGGACAGACCGCTCTGAACATCGCCGTGGCGCTGGCCGAGAGCGGTTCGTTAAAGAGGTTCGGTGTCGAGTTGATCGGGGCAAAGCTCGATGCAATCAAGAAAGCCGAGAATCGTGAGCTCTTCCAGCAAGCGATGAGGAACGCCGAGCTCGAGACCCCCCGGGGCGCATTTGTACACTCGTTGGATGAAGCTCTGAAGGTTGTCGAGGAGATCGGCCTGCCCATCATCATTCGACCTTCCTTCACGCTTGGGGGAACCGGAGGAGGAACGGCGTACAACATGGAGGAGTTTCGAGAGAAGGTTGAACACGGGCTCGGTAGCAGCCCGATCCATCAAGTGTTGGTGGAACAGTCGGTCATCGGGTGGAAAGAATATGAGCTGGAGGTGATGCGCGACCTCAAGGACAACGTCGTCATCATCTGCTCGATCGAGAACTTCGACCCGATGGGTGTGCATACCGGTGACTCGATCACCGTGGCGCCTGCGCAGACGTTGACAGACAAGGAATATCAGGTGATGCGTGACGCAGCCAAGAGGATCATTCGAGAGATCGGCGTCGAGACCGGGGGGTCGAACATTCAATTCGCCATTCACCCCGAGACCGGAAAGATGATCGTCATCGAGATGAACCCGCGCGTATCACGCTCATCAGCGCTGGCGTCGAAAGCGACTGGATTCCCGATCGCGAAGATCGCTGCGAAGCTTGCCGTCGGGTACACGTTGGATGAGATACCGAACGACATCACGAAAGAAACACCGGCCTCATTCGAGCCTACCATTGACTACTGCGTGGTGAAGATCCCCCGCTGGGATTTCGAGAAGTTCAAAGGTGTCGATGACACGCTGGGGGTCCAGATGAAGTCTGTAGGCGAGGCGATGGCGATCGGACGAACCTTCAAAGAGTCCTTCCAGAAGGCTCTTCGATCGCTCGAGCAGGGTCGGTCCGGTCTTGGTGCTGACGGCAAGGATGTTCTCGATGTGCGAAGGATGTCTTCGCAGAAACGGGACGAGTGGAGGAAAAAGGTCCTGGATCGGCTGAAAATGCCGAAGCCGGACAACGTTTTCTTCATCCGCTACGCATTTCAGCTCGGTTCCACGATCGACGAGATCTGCCAAATCACGAAGATCGATCCGTGGTTCCTCTACAACATAAAACAGATTGTCGATTTTGAAGAAGAGTTGTATGCCTACAGCGCGTGAGAGCCGTGGACGCGCCGGAGGAGGGTGCCATGAAACAGCTGCGTCGTTTCCTTCAAACTAGCCTGATCTGTTGTCCGGTGATCGCCCTCTGTTCGCTGATGCTTGCAGAGCCCGGGTCGGCCCAGACGGTCATTCCTGCCGACCGCGAAGCGTTGCTGAAGGGTTTAGGGATGGGAATGGCTTCCTATGCCGACGAAAATGGTTATCCGGGGCCAATGCACGTGCTCGAACTGAAGGATGAACTTGGATTGACGAACGATCAATTGAAGAAGACCGAAGCGTTGGTGAAGGTGATCAATAGCTCTGCTGTAGTGAAAGGGGAGGAGATTGTTCAGGCTGAGGAGGAGTTGAATAAGCTTTTTGTGGTGGGGACAGTGAGCGAGAAGGTGCTCCGTGTGAAGCTGGAGGAAGTCGGGAAGCTCCGTGCTGACCTCCGCTTCATTCATCTGCAGGCTCATCTGCGGATGAAGCAGATCCTGACGGCGGAGCAGATGAAGCGCTACAGTGAACTGAGGGGACATGAAAGCAAGCCCCAAGACTAAGGGAATACCGAGCCGCGTCACGAAGGAAGTTCTTCTCAAGGCGAAGCAGTACGGGTTTTCCGACCGGCAGCTCGCCCATCTGTGGGGTACGACCGAAAAGGCCATTCGACAGCTGAGGTACCAGCTCGGAGTCACTCCCGTCTACAAGACCGTGGATACGTGTGCGGCTGAGTTTGAGGCGCATACCCCGTACCATTACTCGACGTATGACCAGGAGAACGAGTCGGTCAGGAGCGACAGGAAGAAGGTGATCATCCTTGGGGGCGGACCGAACCGGATCGGCCAGGGGATAGAGTTCGACTATTGCTGTGTCCACGGCGTCTACGCGCTCGCCGAGGAGGGGATCGAGACGATCATGATCAACTGTAATCCCGAGACCGTCTCGACGGATTACGACACGACCGATAAGCTGTACTTTGAGCCGCTGACGCTTGAAGACGTCCTCAACATCTATGAGCATGAGCAGCCGTACGGCGTCATTGTGAGCTTCGGAGGCCAGACGCCGCTCAAGATCGCCAAGGCGCTGGAGGAACATGGAGTCCGCATCCTCGGCACATCGCCGGAGGGGATCGACCTTGCCGAGGACCGGGAGCGGTTCGGCGCGCTTCTCCGAAAGCTCAAGATCCCCCACCCGATGTACGGCACTGCCTATTCGGTGAACAATGCCGTCCTCGTTGGCGAACAGATCGGCTATCCCGTGCTCATCCGACCGTCGTACGTCCTCGGCGGCCGCGCAATGGAGATTTGTTACACGAGCGACGCTCTCCGTGAGTATATGAAGAAGGCGGTGGACGTCTCGCCCGAGCATCCCGTGCTGATCGATAAGTTTCTCGAGGATGCGTTCGAGTTCGATGTGGATGCGGTCGCCGATGGAAAAGACGTTCTGATCGGCGGCGTGATGGAGCACATTGAGGAGGCTGGTATCCACTCCGGCGACAGCTCTTGCGTTCTCCCTCCCTATATGATCTCGGAGAAAAGCCTCGAGGAGATCAAAGGATACACCGTGAGGCTGGCGAAGGCGTTGAAGGTGCTCGGGCTGATCAACGTTCAATACGCTATGAGGGATGGCGTGGTCTATGTCCTGGAGGTCAATCCTCGTGCATCGCGGACCGTCCCGTTTGTCAGTAAGGCGACCGGACTTCCGCTTGCCAAGATTGCAGCAAAGATCATGGTCGGGCGAACGCTGGAAGATCTTGGCGTGAGAGATTTCGACTTCGAAAAAGTGAAACACATCTCCGTCAAGGAAGCTGTCTTCCCGTTCTCCAAGTTTCCCCGTGTTCCGGTGTTCCTGGGTCCGGAGATGCGATCGACAGGAGAGGTCATGGGGATCTCGACGTCATTCGGTGCGGCAATCGCGAAGGCGCAAATGGGAGCGGGAAACACCCTGCCGACTGAAGGAACGGTTTTTATCAGTGTGAACGACAGGGATAAGAACGATATCACGCTGAGGATTGTTCGCGACTATGTGAGGCTTGGGTTTTCCCTCGTTGCCACCGAGGGAACGGCTGAGTTTCTGAGGTCCAGCGGCATCGAGTGCGCGAATGTCTACAAGGTGAACGAAGGACGCCCGAACGTGGTTGACCTGATCAAGAATGGCGGCATTCAGCTGATCATCAATACCCCTCTCGGCGAGGTCTCACGATATGATGAATTCGCTATCGGACGGGCTGCTCTCGAACACAAAATTTCATTCTTCACGACCCTGTCCGCCGCGGCCACCGCGGTGAAGGGAATCGAGACGGAAAAATATCTCGATCTCGAGGTAAAGAGCCTCCAAGAATATCAGAACGGAATCAAGGCGTGACCCCTTCTCGTCTTTCCCGAGAGATTCTCCTTCCCCCCAGCTAGCCGATTCGAGCCTTGCCAACGTCTAAAGAAGAAAGCCGCCGATCCCCGGGCCACGCTGAGGCGGTTACCTCTGCAGCGTTGATTGAAATAACGCACTAATGCTGGAAAACCCAAATCTAGCAGGCCAGTCCTTGACTTAAAAGTCGCATTACGTTAAATTAGGACGTTAAGTGGTTCTTCTGAAATTATACTTTAAGCCTGGAGGCTTAGGTGTTTGGAATACCGATAGGCGCTGACGCGAAGAAATTGAGGAGTGGAACTTGGTTCGTCGCGAAGGCGATCATCCTAGGCCTTCTGGCTCTCCAGTTGCTGACTCGACAGGCGTCTGCACAAGTGACCCCTCAACCTTCCGCTCCCTCAATCGCCGAGGAGCAGGACTACGCGTTTGCCTACGGCCTTTACAAGGACGGCCTCTTTCAGCTGGCGACAGAGCAGTTTCAAAGATTCGTTCAGCGTTATCCGACCAGCGTCAAGCTGCCGGATGCGCTCTTCTTGAAGGCCGAATGTCTCTTTCAGGAAGGGCAGTACGATGTTGCTGCGAGGGAATTGTCTTCTTTTGTCCGTCAATTCCCTTCCTCAAGCCTTGCAGATGATGCTTCGCTCCGTCTTGGGGATACTTACCTCAAACTGAACAGAAGTGAAGACGCCATCGTTGCGTACAAGGCTGTTCTGGACAGCTACGGCGGCAGCAACGTCGCGGGAGAAGCGGCGTACTGGATTGGGGAGGCGTACCTCCAGAAGGGAGATGATGACAACGCAATCAAGTACTACACCCTGTCGTATGAAAACTATCGCGAGAACCGATTGCGTGACTATGCAGTCTATTCCGTTGCGTGGACCTATCAGCAAAAAAAGGAGTATGCGAAGGCTGCAGAATGGTACTGGACACTCGCGACCCAGTATCCTCAGAGCAGCCTGGTCAATTCATCGAAGCTGGCAAATGCGGAGTGCTACTATTACCTGAAAGACTATCCGAAGGCGATCGAGAGACTGCTCGCTGCCAGGCAGGGGATCGATTCCCTGGAGCAGAAGGCTGAAGCCGATTACCTCTTGGGGGAATCTTATTACCATTTGGATCAATATGGTGACGCTCAGAAGTACTATGAGGAGTTCTTGAAGAATTACTCGGGGAACAAGCTGGCGCGGGAGGTAACATATGCCCTCGGGTGGACGATGCTGAAGCAGAAGGAGTTTGGCGCAGCCGCGGAGACGTTCTCGAAGCTCACGAATGGGAATGATGCTTTTGCGTTCGCAGCAATGTATCGTAAAGGTGTCTCGGAGAAGTTGGAAGGAAAACGAGAGGATGCGGCTCGGACGTTCAACACGCTTTACGGCACCAATCCGAAGAGCGACTATGCAGACAATGCGTTGTATGACCTCGGTCTCATGTTGTATGAAGATCAGAAGATTCCGGAGGCAAAGAAGTATTTCGAGAAGGTCACAGTAGAATACCCGGCAAGCGATCTCCTCGCCGACGCGTATGAAATGCTGGGTGAATGCTTGTTCGCTGACTCGAACTACGAAGGCGCTCGCGCGGCGCATGGGCAGGCGTTGGGACAGGCAGGCGCGTCATCCGAAGTAACGGCGGCAGCAAGCTACCAAATCGCCTGGTGCTTCTACAGGGAGAACCGGTTCAAGGAAGCGGCGAGCCAATTCTCGAAATTCTCCTCTGCGTATCCGACGGATGCCCGCGTGGCTGAGGCATCCTACTGGACGGCAGAATCGGAGTACGAAGCCGGCAACTACCAATCCGCTTTGGCCCACTATCAGAATCTTGTCGGAAAGGCGGGGATTGCGCGGCGCGAGGAAGCGTTGTATGGCGTTGGGTGGACGTACTTCAAGCTGAACAATTTCCCGAAAGCAATCGAGTCCTTCGAACGCCTGATCGTGTCGTATCCGACCGGCAAGTTTTCCTTTGATGCCCGGCTGCGTCTTGGGGACTGCTATTTTCAGCAGAAGGACTACAAGAAGGCCGCCGGCGATTACCGTGCGGTTATTCGGCTGTTTCCGAAGAAAGACGGAGTGGACTACGCCTCTTACCAGCTCGCGCAGACCTATTTTCGATCGGAAGATCGTGACCAGGCAGCACAACAATTCTCCGCCCTGATCAGGGTGTTCCCCAACTCCTTGCTGGCAGACGATGCGCAATACGCTCTCGGCTGGATCAAGTTCCAGGAAAAGAACTATCTCGGTGCGATCAAGGAGTTTCAACAGGTTACCGCGAACTACCCTGAGGGGGATGTGACGCCGCGGGCGTACTACAGCATTGGAGATGCGTACTATAACCTGCAACAATACGCGGCCGCGGAGAGATCATACCGCGAAGTCATTCGGCTTTTTCCGAAAAGCAGTTATGCGATGGACGCCCTCACGGGTATCCAGTATTGCCTCTCAGCGCAGGGGAAGTCGCAGGAAGCACTAGGGGTGATCGACTCCTATGAGCGCGAAAACCCCGATTCCTCTGCTTCCGAACAACTTTCCCTGAAGAAAGGAGACCTCTTGTTCGGTCAGAAGCAGTACGACGCGGCGGCCAACGAATACCGCTCGTTCATCCAGCGGTATCCGAATTCGATTCAACGTGCTACAGCGTTATACTGGCTCGGGAGAAGTCTGGCAGAATCAGGAAAGCTCGCGCAAGCTGCCACCGCCTACGGTCAGGCGGCAAAGGTCGAGAACGCCCCCCAGCAGGTCGTGTCAAGTTCGCTCCTGGAAGCAGTCGCTATCTACCGCAAACAGAAACAGTATGACCAGGCGTTTGCAGTACTGACCCAGGCAGAGAAGGAGCTGGCGAACTCACCTTCGGCGGCTGAGGTGAGTTATGTCAAAGGGATGCTTTTCTTCGAAAACGGAGCCTCTGAGGAGGCGAGGAACCAGTTTGATTTTGTCATTTCCAAATATCCTGGGACCGTCCAGGCTGACAAGGCCCGTGTCGGTTTGGCAACTATATCGCTAGCATCTCACGATTTCTCGGCCGTGCAATCGCTCGCCCGGCAAGTTGCCACATCCCGCACGGACCAGGTAGGTGCCGAAGCGCAATGCCTTATCGGCGAAGCATACCTACAAAGCAGGGATTGGCAAAACGCCGTCACTGCGTTCCTGAGGGTCCGATACGTTTTCCCGTCTTACGAAGACTGGGCGGCGAAGGCATTTCTGGGACTCGGTCAGGCGTATGAGCGGCTCGGCAATCGTCTGAAGGCGAAGGAGGCGTACCAGAACGCGCTCAAGCTTCAGAAGGAAGGTGAGGTTGCGTCGGCAGCTTCGCAGCGGCTCAAAGCGCTCGAATGAAGGCAGTCCTCATGCGTAGAATCCTGAACATCGCGATCCTCATCTCAGCATTTGTCTGCGGTTTGACCGCGCAGGAGAAGCAGACTGCTCCTGCCAAGCCAGAACCCGGGACACGGCGGCCTGATGTGGCGCGACCCCTGGTTGAGGCCAAAGCGCAGCAACCGGGCGGCGAGGGACGTCGGGCAGCCGAGCTGCCGAAGATCGATTTGCCCGACTTCGTCATCACAGGGGTCGTCACGATTGACCTGCCGAACACGGAGAAGGTGCAGCCGGATCAGAAAGCGAGCGACCTGCCGATTCCTCTCGTGGATCCCCTGGCTGCCGAACGGGATCGCGGCACCGTCGAATTTGCCGCCACCGGGAAACTCACCGATGAGACCGCCGGCCCGGTGGCTCAACACGGAAACATCTCGGCGAGCATAGGATCCCACTTCTCGCCGGTCGTCGGCATATGGGTCGGACAGCGACGTCCCGAGTACTTCTACCTTGGTGATGCACACTACGCTTCCACCAAGGGTTACGCTCCCTACGCAAACCGTTCCGAAGGTGCCCTCCACGCGAAGGGAGGCACGCTGATCCACGCGCCATCGCCCTGGCTCGACCAAGCGACCGGTACGGGGAATGCAAGCTACGGAAGTCGGGCGTATCGTTTCTTCGGGTCGAACACCCCTTCGCTCACGCGAAGCATATCACGATTTGCTCTGGGAGGCGATCTCTCCTCCTCGCTCAGTCCGCTAGCCTACGATGTCGGCCTCGGTTTTTCCAGCTCCGTCATTTCTGACTCGTCTTCGAATGTGACGGAGCTTCGGTTCAACCTAAGTGCAGAATCCTCGATCCCTGTATGGTCAACCTCGATACTCGGTCGGATTCAGTTTACTGCAACCTCGCTCACAGGATCGTCGTCGGCGTCGCTTCCATACCTAGAGGTGACGGTGGGCAGCACGCGGCTCTCCTGGGGTCGGTTCTTCGCCCAGGCGTCGGCGCACGCATACCTCGCCAAGGGAATGCTGGATCAGAGTGTGAGAAAAATCTATCCGAACATGACCATCGGCTATCACTTCCCGGCATGGACACTCCTCAGTCTTTCGTACTCGGGGGGAGTGCGCTACAATGCGCTCACGGACTTCGTTGGCGCCCATCCTTATCTGTCTGGAACTTCCCTGATCCGCCATTCAGACGTTCCTGTCGATGTCACAGGAGCTTTGGAGACGGACTGGAACACAGCGTGGCGGACGAGGTTCTCCGCACACTACCAATCGGTTCGGGACTATCCGCTTTACACCGAGCGGGGCCAGCGCGGCGTCTGGTCGGCGGCATATTTCGGGACAACCTCGCTGATGATCTATCAGGCTGATCTATTTGCGAACTTCAATTCAAATAGTTATTTTGGATTGAGTGCGGCCTGGAATTCCACCAAAAACTCGGCTACGCAGCTCAAGGTTCCATATGTGCCAGAGTTTCAGATCACGGGGATGTACTCGCGCGCAATCCTGTCCGGATTGAGCGTTTCTCCGTGGTCGAGTTTCGTCGGTCGGCGCGCCGTCGATCTCTCGGGCGGTTCGAGATTGCCTTCCTACCTGATCATAGGGTTGAAGGCCGATTATTCAGGGCTTGGTTCACTGCACCTGTTTGTTGATGTGCAGAACGCGACCGACAAGAAGTATGAGGAGTGGCGGGGGTATCGAGCGGCGCCTTTTCTGGTTTCCGTGGGGACGAGCTATCACTGGTAGGAAATCTCCGGTTGAAATAAGCGCACCATATATTCTCCATCATACGAGGAGGAACAATCAATGCCAGATCTAAACCTGCAAGACGAAGAAGGATCGTTGGAAAATCTTGAAAGTCCCGGAGAGGGTGAGGCACAAGCCCCAGCCGAAGAGGAAGAGGAGAAGGGCAAGGGTAAGGGTGCGATGATCTTGGTAGCGGTGCTCGCGATCCTCATCGTCGGCGCCGGCGGCGTCTATCTGTTGAACAGATTCGGGATCATCAAGATATTCGGAAAGAAAGCAGCTCCTGAAGTCGTCCAGCTCGAGCCATCGGCTGCCGGTACCTCCGGTGTGGGTGCTGCCGACACTTCAGCGGCGAAGATGATTGAGACCCCGCCACTCGAGGGGACAAAGAGAGGCGCTGCCACGTCAGCAGGGAAACCATCTTCCGCTGCCGCATCGATGAGAGAAATGCCGACATCGGCTGCTGCTCCGAAGCTTGGCGAGATGAAGGGGGAATTCACCATCCAGGTCTCGGCGTGGCGCGACCAATCGGTTGCGACAGAAATGGTGAAGAGACTCGCTGACGCAGGCTATCCCGCATTCGTTGAGGAACGCGCCTACAAAGACGGGAGTTGGTACACGGTGCGTGTCGGGCGGTATCCGTCCCGAAAGGGCGCCCAGGACGCCGCTCAGAGTTTTGCGGAGGAAATCAAATCCAATTATTGGATTGATCGGGTTCGAGGCAAGTGAGGCGAAGGTCAGACTCTTGGAGCGGCGACGAGGTACAAGCTGCGGCACATCTGTGGTCAGACGATCGGACCCAGATGGACGCAGATCCGGGCAGATTTCTCGTGATGGGTGGGACAGAGTTTGGCACAGTGTGCGATGGCGAAAATCCGGGAGCGGAAGTATGTTCTTTGAACTCCTCTTAGGATTGAAAGGGGGGTGGACGATATGATAGAATCGATCTATTTCTCCGGCAAACGCCGGCTCTATGGTGGAATCGAGCTTGTTCGAAGTTATCGGAAGAATCTGCAGCGAGGGCTCGAACTGGCGGTTGCGCTTCATCTTCTGTTTTTCCTGAGCTATTGGGGTGTGGTCTTCCTCGGGCATGAAGAAAACCCGACGCTGACCTCGCGAATCTCGCGGTATGAGGAACTCCCGGCGACCCCGACCATCGGACAAAGGGAATTCGGCCTCAGGTCGTACCCGATCGTCCTGACTGCCGATAACCTTGGAAACGACAAGCCATCTGCAAGTCCCCCTTCCCGCGGATGGCTCAACCGACGAGAGCGCTCCCAGCCGCGCGCGATGGGACTGGGGATCGGCGATCTCCCCTCAGTGAAGCCGAACGACAAGATCAACGCCAATAGCCTCGCTCCCGAAACGCCTGCCGACTATACACGCAACGATCCCGTCGGCGGCCGCCTGAAAGACGATCTAAATACTATTCGAGGTGGAACGGTGATCCCGTCGCGCGAAGGCGACTCGCCCAGCGGTTCAGCAGCTTCGGGGATTGGATCTGCTGTCAAGCCCGCGCCAGGTCTCTATGGAGTAGGAGGAAGGGGAGGTTCTGATCTGTTGGGGGACGGCGAAGGGGGTGGAGTCGGATTCTCGATGAAATGGCTGCAAGGTGGTATGAGAAAGAAGATCTCCGGCGACTTGCCGAAGTACCCCGAGGGGGCGAAGGTGGAGGCTGAGATCAAGCTTCTCGCAGTCGTCTCGCCGGATGGCTCAATCCAGGCACTGCAGCCAGCGCAGAAAGGGAACACGAGACTCGAGGAAGCAGCGATCAAGGAGGTGCGCTACTGGAAGTTCGAGCCATTGAAATCATCTCAACCCCAGATCCCACAAAGATGCGAGATCGTCTTCCTCTTCACCTTGAAATAAATGAGGCAGCCCTTAACCCGTAAGGACTTGGCTCCCGCCCGCTTCTGCGTTACTTAAGGAGTTTTTCCGTCGTTCCCCGCCGTTTTGCGCTCCCGCTTTTCAGATCGCAGATAGAAGTAGTAGAATGCCACCTCGCCAAACGTCAGCAAGAGGAGAGAAATCGCGTCCCTGTTGAGTTCTCTTCTCAGCGTCTGAAGGAAAAACGATCTCGTCTCGCCATAGTACCACCGTATGAAAAACTCCGGTGTGAAGAGGAGGTTGGTGAGCATCGTCGCGATCGTCCAGCCGACGGCGAAAACAATCGCTATGAACGCTACCGCTAGCAAGCCTTCTGCCAGCCCTCCCGATTTCTTCCATCTGATGAAGGCGTAGAGCGCGGCGATGAAATGAAGCGCGAGAATGAACGCAGCGACCATAACAGCGGATTAGTAGGCGTCTTTTCCAAACACAACTGCACGTAGGGTCTTCAGGATGATTTTCAAATCGAACACGAGTGACCAGTTTTCGACGTAGTAGACGTCGTACTTCGTCCGTTCTTCGATGGGTGCGTTGCCGCGGAGACCGTTTACCTGCGCCCATCCCGTCATTCCGGTTTTCACGCGATGCCTGTCCAGATAGTGCGGGATTTCCTTCTTAAACTGCTCGACGAAGTGCTGCCGCTCCGGTCTTGGCCCGACGATGCTCATTTCACTCTTGAAAACATTGATGAGCTGAGGAAGCTCGTCGATGCTGAACCGGCGCAGAAATCTGCCGGCGCTCGTTCTGCGCGGGTCGTCTTTGCTTGTCCATACCGGTCCCGTCTCTTTCTCGGCGTCCACCTTCATCGTTCTGAACTTGATCACCTTGAACGGTCTGCCATCCAGGCCGACACGATCCTGCGTGAAGAACACGGGCCCCTTCGAACTGAGCTTGATCAGGAGCGCAACGACGACAAAGATGGGGCCGGTCAGAAGCAAGACGACGCTTGAAACCAGAATGTCGAATGCCCTTTTCAGGATGATGTTCCATGTGGTCAGGGGCATGCCTTTGATCTTGATGAACGGGATTCCTTCGAGCTCCTTCACGCGCATGCCGCTCGTCATGAGCTCGAGCATGTCCGGGACCATCATGATCTCCGTATTAAGTCCTTCGCAGTCACGAACCAGCTCATAGAGTTGCGGATGCTCTTGGTAGGTCAATGCAATCAAGACAATATCGACACCGTGTCCCTTGACATATTCCGGCACCTGACCGATCGAGCCGAGCTGCTTCGATCCTGTCTGAGCCATCTCGCCGTCGCCGTCCGTGGAGAAGTAGCCGGCGATCTGGTATCCGAGGGAAGGGTTGGCCATGATAGAGGAGTAGACCCGTTTTGCGGTGAGGTTCGTTCCGACGATGATGACCTGCTTGAGGTCCTTTCCGCGGGCGTACCAGCGCTGCTCGAATTTCAACACGAGAAACCGTCCGAGGGCGATGAAGGTGACGGCGGAGAAGCCGAGAAGGGCGAACACGAGCCGTGAGTAGGAGAACGCTCGATAGAAGAACGCAGCGGCCATCACGACCAGCATGCCGATAACGACGAGCCTTACGATGGCAAAGAACTCGTCGGAGAAATAGATGTTGCGTCGGGCTGCATACATTTTCCTCGAATGGAAGAGGAACAACCAGACGGGTACGACCACCAATGAGCCTGCAACATACGCGTCCAGGGGAGGGATGCCGAGCGTCACCGCCGCAAACGACGTGAGGGGGGAGTAGAACCGAAGCCAGTAGGAGAAGAGAAAAGCCGCTTCGATTGCGAGGACATCCGAACAGACGGTCAGAAGAGGGATGAGGAAGTCTTTTCGGCGTTGAGAAGGCATAGGGAAGTCGTGAAGGACGAAAGAGGAAGGATCAGCGTCTCTCGCAAGGGAACCTTCCAAAGGAGAAATTGGGAACCAGAGACTTCAGGCTGTCAGCTCGGATCTCTCTGTCGCTATCCGAACATTTCCTGTTCCACCTCTTGAAAGATAATGTGCCCGACGGTGATGTGACCCTCCTGTATTCGCTGCGTGTCGCTTGACGGGATAACGATGGCCAGATCGACGAGATCCTTGGCCTTACCCCCGTCTTTTCCGAGCAAGCCGATCGTGGTCATCTTCTTCTCGCGGGCCTTCTGAAGCGCGCGATTCACGCTCTCGGAGTTGCCGCTCGTGCTGATTCCGATCAGTACATCGCCTTCGGTTCCCAGCGCGTCGACGGAGCGCGCGAAGACGTTTTCGTACCCGAGGTCATTCGCCCCCGCTGTGAGGTTGGAGGAATCGGTCGTCAGGGCGATCGCGGGAATCCCGGGGCGCTGGATCGTCGGACTGAGCCGAATGACACACTCCGTGGCGAGGTGCTGAGCGTCCGCCGCGCTGCCCCCGTTGCCGCAGAGGAGGATCTTTTTCTTCTTGTTGAGCACCTCGATGAGCAGGTCGACCGCCTTCATAATCTGCGGAACGCAATGCTCCGCAATACGCTGTTTTGTCTCAGAGCTTTCCTTCAACGAGTCCAGAATGAACTTCTGGCGATAGACGAGGGTGAGGTGTGCCATGGAGAGAATGAACGATTTTCGATTGTCGATTACGGGATTGGTTTGCTGGCCGAACGGGAGTGCACGGCGTCCGCGAATTCTTTGATGAAGGAACGGTGGTACCTCTTCTCGATGATGGTTCCCGTGACGACGAAGGAGGCCCCCGCCTCCGCCTTCTTCTGTGCCTCCTCCGGAGTGCGAATCCCGCCGCCGATGATGAGCGGCAGGGAGCAGTGCTCGGTGATACGGCGGATGATCTCATCCGGGACGGACAATTCAGCTCCACTGCCCGCGTCCAGGTACAGCATCTTGATCCCGATGAGCTCGGCGGCAAGCGCGTGGGCGAGCGCGATATCCGGTTTGTCGCGCGGGATCGGTTTCGTGTTGCTCATGAACTCGGCTGAGGTGGTCTTGCCCGCTTCGATGAGCATGTAGCCCGTCGAGATCGCCTCGAGGCCGCTCCTCTTGATGATCGGTGCGGCGACGACCTGGTTGCCGATGAGATGCTCCGGATTGCGCCCACTGATGAGAATGAGGAAAAGAATCGCGTCTGCAATCGATGAGACCTGGAACAGGCTGCCGGGGAAGATTAGGACCGGGAGCGTCGTGTTGCGCTTGATCGTCTGCAGCTGTGACTCGAACTCGTTGGTCAGCATGAGGCTTCCGCCGACGAGGAAGCCGTCGACTCCTGCTTCCGTCGCTTCGCGGACGAATGAGGGGAGCCTGCCCTTGTCGTTCTTGTCGGGATCGATCAGGACGAGATACCCTGCACCACGATCGTCGCGAATCTTGAACAACCTCTCAAGCGTCGTCATCGGGGATGATCACCTTCAACGTTTGAGCAATGATCGAACGATGGACTCCGTCGCCCGAAGAGCATCGTCGAGCTTTGAGACATCCTTGCCGCCGGCCGTCGCGAGGTGCGCTTTCCCGCCTCCGCCCCCGCCGACGATCTTCGCGACCGCGCCGACGACCTTGCCCGCCCCGATCCGCTTGCTGGCCACGAGGTCGTCCGTTACGACGCAAACGAGCGAGACTTTGTCGTCCAACACCGAGCCGAGCAGCCCGACGCCGCTCCCGAGCTTCGCCCGAAGGGTATCTCCAAGGGTTTTCAGCTCATCAACCGTGTTGGCATCCACGCGTGCCGAGACGAGCTTGAGGCCATCCACATGCGCCGCGTTCTGAACCAGGCTTTCGATCAGGCCTGCGAGAGACTGCACCCGGTTTTTCGACAGCTCCTTCTCCAACGATCTTCGTCTCTCGGCGATATCGAGAACGAGGGTCTCGATCTCCAAGCCGCGCCGGGCGCGCTCGTCGAAATGAGTCCCGAGGCTATGGGAGTCCCTTGACGCTGCCGTTGGAGCTTTCTTGAGGCTCTCGAACCGCTTCTGGAGAGCCGTCATCGACTGATCGCCAGCCGTAACTGAGCCCCCAGTCCTCGACACAAGCTCGTTTTGAAGCTCCAAGATCTGCTGTAGCTGTTCGGACGCGTAGTCGAGTCGTTCGGCCGCGTTCCGATCCTGGAACTGCAAGAGCTCGATGGCATGGTCGGCCGTTACGGCTTCGATGCGCCGGACGCCGCTCGCAATGCTTCCCTCGGAACGGAACTTGAAGTAACCGATCTCGCCGGTCGAGTGCACGTGCGTGCCGCCGCAGAACTCCATACTGAAGTTCCCGAACTGAACCACGTTCACCCGGTCACCATACTTGTCGCCGAAAAACATCAGCGCACCCATCTTCTTCGCTTCCTCAAAGGGGATATCCCGATAATGCGTGAGCTTGATGTCCTCCTTGATCTTTTCGTTCACAAGGCTTTCAATGTCCGCAAGCTCCTGATCGCTCACTTTCGAGAAATGCGCAAAGTCGAACCTCATGTAGTCTGGAGCAACAAGGGAGCCGGCCTGATGAACATGCGTGCCGAGGATCTTGCGCAGGGCAGCGTGAACAAGGTGCGTCGCTGAATGATTGCGCATGACTGATTGTCGGCGTGCCTCGTCAATTCGCGCACGGACTTGGTCGCCACGGTCAAGCGCAACATCGCCTTCAACTACATGGATATTCAAATTAGCGAATTTCTGAGTATCGATTACTCGACATCGGAAATCTGCCCGGAACAATTCTCCCGTATCTCCCACTTGTCCTCCCGCTTCGCCGTAGAATGGCGTCGCATCGAGGGCCACAAGGTTCCCCACGCGCTTAACTATTGTCGTAGGCACATCGAAACGGTCGTAACCAACGAATCCCAGCGTGTCCTGTGGGATATCACGTGCGAAATCTTCCAGCACATTCCGCGAGGAGATCAGAACCCCTGGATCTCCAACCCCCGCACCTGCGGTTGCAGACCCTGACACCAAAACTTGGTTCCGTGATCTTTGCCTTTGTTGCTCCATCAGCTCGGCGAACGTCGCGACATCGACTCTGAGACTTCGTTCCGCCGCCATCAGCTCAGTGAGGTCCAGAGGAAAACCGTACGTGTCGTACAGCTTGAACGCGTCTTCTCCCGGGAAGGTCTTCGAATGGCCGATTCGCTCGACCACTTCCTCAAACTTGGCGATTCCTCGATCGAGCGTCTCGTTGAATCCTTCTTCCTCGCCCTTGACGATCTTCTGAATGTGCTCCTGTTTCTCCTGAATCTCCGGGAACACGTTCCCCATCCGCTCCACGAGCGTCGGGACGAGCTGGTAGATGAATGGCTCGTGCATCTCGAGGTTTCGGCCGAACCGGGCCGCTCGGCGCAAGAGCCTTCTTACCACATAGCCGCGTCCTTCGTTCGAAGGGACTGCCCCGTCAGCGATTGCAAACGTGAGAGCGCGCACGTGATCAGCGATCACACGCATTGCAATGTTCGTATTCTTCTGGCCTTCACTCAAATAGTATCCAGATGATTCGAATTCGTAAACTCGACCTGCAATATCTTCGATCCTCTTTATGAGCGGCTGAAAAACGTCAGTTTCATAGTTGGATCGTTTACCTTGCAGCACGGCACAGATCCGCTCGAAACCCATCCCGGTGTCGACATGCTTCGCGGGCAGGGGCGTAAGTTTGCCCTCAGTGTCCCGGTTGTACTGGATGAAAACGAGGTTCCAGATCTCGATGACGTCAGGAGTGCCGGCATTTATCATCGCTGCCGTCGCTGTTCCTCCCGGCGTTCGATCGATGTGGATTTCGGAACAAGGGCCGCACGGGCCGGTTTCTCCCATCTCCCAAAAATTGTCTTTCTCCCCAAAGCGAAGGACGTGACTGGGATCGACGTCCGTTACCGTCTTCCACAGTTGTTCGGCCTCGCCATCCTCCTTGTAAACGGTCGCCCACAGTCGGTCCTTCGGCAGCCCCCACACTTTTGTCAGGAGGTCCCACGCCCATTCGATCGCCTCCTTCTTGTAATAGTCGCCGAACGACCAGTTCCCCAACATTTCGAAGAAGGTGTGGTGGTACGTGTCACGGCCGACCTCCTCGAGGTCATTGTGCTTGCCGCTGACCCGGATGCACTTTTGCGTATCGGCCGCTCGTGTGTAGGGCCGCTTGCCTGCCCCGAGAAAGACATCTTTGAACTGGTTCATGCCGGCGTTGGCGAAGAGGAGGGTGGGGTCGTCGTAGGGGACCACCGGCGAGCTCGGAACGATCGCGTGGCCGCGATCCTCGAAGAACTTCAGGAAGCTACTTCGCACTTCACTCGACCTCATCGGTAGGCCGTCTTTCGATGTGAGACCCTGAATATGACAACACTTCTGTTGGTGTCGTCGATTTCGTACAGAATTCTATGATCTCCTATCCTGATTCTCCAGCGGTTGTCGCTGCCAGTCAGCTTCTTGCAACCGCTTGGCCTAGGATTGAGCTCGAGTCTGTCGATCACTTCAATGCTCTTGTTTCGAACTTTCGCTGGCAGCGCCTTCAGTTCACGGAGAGCCGTCGACTTTACTCCCACTGAGTACATGGTTGGCGTTCTTTCGAAGCCTCCTTTTTGCTGCTCTCCAGGGGATGTCTCTTTCGTGCTCGACTTGTCTCATAGCCTTCATGTCGTCGGCGTCTTCAAGGTGTCGAAGCATCTCTTCATACCGCTTGAAAGACAGAACGACGTGCGTTTTCTTTCCCTGTGCATCGTACAGAATCTGTTCTTCTTTGATTCGCATGGGGATTGCTTCCCTCCATCATATCTCGATCTGCGTGTGCAGTGCAATCTCTTCCAGAACGCCAGAGACTTGGACGCAGTTGTCCATGGGGCCTTCGAACACCGCCGACTTGCCGTTGTTGTGCACTTCCCAGGTCAGTGTTTCTGCTTTCGCGCTGTCGCAGCGAAGTGCTTTGATCAGTTGCCCAATCACCTCGTCGAACGTGTGGGCCTCGTCGTTGAAGAGGATCACCTTTGCCGGCTCTTGGACGAGCACGTCAACGTCAACCTCTCGCTCCTGGGCGGGCTTTGAGTCCATTTTCACTCTTCTCCTCGAAAAGTCATCCTCGAGCTCCACCTTTCCCATGATACTGAAAATTGGAATCTGTTTCAAGGAATCCACAATCGATCGAATGGCCCGATCTGATCTTTCCTCGGCATTTCGGATGATCGATCGTAGTAACACAAAGGGCATCCCGGTTTCCCGAGATGCCCGATGCTCTCATAGCCTAGCGAAAATGTGGGTGGGGCTCTGTAGCGTCCGCTTTCCCGCTACATGTTCTTGATGATCGCTTCTCCGAACTCGGAGCACTTCACCTCTTTTGCGCCCTGCATCAGTCGTGCAAAATCGTACGTGACGACCTTGGCTTGAATCGTTTTCTCGAGCCCCCTGACGATGAGATCGGCCGCTTCCTTCCATCCAAGATAGCGCAGCATCATTTCGCCCGACAGAATGAGCGAACCCGGATTTACTTTGTCCTGGTTAGCGTACTTCGGCGCCGTCCCGTGTGTTGCCTCGAAGACCGCGTAGCCGTTTTCGTAGTTGATGTTGCCGCCCGGGGCAATCCCAATCCCCCCGACTTGTGCAGCAAGAGCATCAGAAATGTAGTCTCCGTTCAGGTTCAGCGTCGCAATTACATCATATTCTGCCGGCCGGGTCAGGATTTGCTGCAGGAAGGCGTCGGCGATGACGTCTTTGACGACGACTCCGCCGGGGAGTTTCATCCACGGACCGCCATCGAGCGGCTGACCTCCGTATTCCTTCTGGGCCACCTCATATCCCCATTCTCGGAACCCACCCTCGGTGAACTTCATGATGTTGCCCTTGTGGACGAGCGTGACCGACTTCCGATTGTTGTCGATCGCGTACAGGATTGCCGCCCGCACCAATCGTTTCGTCCCTTCCTCGGACACGGGTTTTATGCCGATGCTCGAGGTCTGTGGAAAGCGGATCTTCTTCACCCCCATCTCCCTTTGAAGCCAGTCGACGATCTTCACCGCCTCGGGCGTGCCAGCCCGCCACTCGATTCCCGCGTAGATGTCCTCGGTATTCTCGCGGAAGACCACCATGTTCACGAGCTCAGGTTTTTTCACAGGCGAAGGAACACCTTGAAAGTACCGAACGGGCCGCAGGCAGACATAGAGGTCGAGCATCTGCCTCAGCGTAACGTTGATGGAGCGTATGCCGCCCCCCACCGGTGTCGTCAGAGGTCCCTTGATCGCGACGACGTGGTCCTTGATCGCGTTGAGGGTGTCGTCATGAAGCCACGTGTTCGGCCCGTAGACCGTATTTGCCTTTTCGCCGCCGTAGACCTCAAACCAGACGATTTTCTTCTTCCCGCCGTACGCTCTCTGAACTGCCGCTTCGAAAACTCGTCGGGACGCGCGCCAGATGTCCGGTCCGGTGCCATCGCCTTCGATGAACGGAATGATAGGTTTGTCGGGAACGCTGAGTTTGCCGTTGGTGGCGGTGATTTTCTGCCCGTCAGAGGGGGGTGTCAGCTTCGCATAGTCGCTCATCGCCTGAATTGCTCCTTCGTAGGTTTACTGTTCTGAGTTGAGAGTAGCCCGAATGCGATTAGCATATGAAGCCAATTCGCCGTCGGAATACTGCTTGAGTTTGAGAACAAATTTGATGTTGTCGTCACCGTAGCGAGGGGTAATATGAAAATGGAAATGGAAAACCGATTGCCCCGCCACGGTACCATTGTTGGAAAAGATGTTGAATCCTTCAAGGTTCAGCTCCTGGACCAGGGCACGCGAGACCTTGCTGAGGGCTGTCATCACACCGTGAAAGCAATCCGGCGGTAATTGCACGAAATCTCTGCAGTGCCATTTGGGTATGACGAGCGAATGACCGAAATGGATCGGATGGATATCAAGGATACCGATCGCGTCCTCATTCTCGTAGAGGATCTGTGCCGGCTCGGCTCGAGCGATAATTCTGCAGAAGATACAGTCGGTCGCGTTCATCGGTGGCTTGGGGCGAGCAATCCCAAGTTATCAAGAAAAAGGCCGAAAGTCAAAGAACCGAGCGATGTTTTTGTTCCCGAGGTGGCCGAAGACTGCAGCGGCCAGAGGATGTTCAAAAATCGGAGACGGGAGATCGAACGGCTGCCGACAAATTCTGCCTCGATGCTTGTTTCTGACTGTGGGTTTTGGTATATTTCGCGGTCAATTTTCTAACCGTATCCTCATCAACAACATTCTACAGAAGGACAAATCGATGAAGCATCACGTCGTGAAAGCGCTCCTGGGCATTGTTCTCGCTTCCTTTATGTTCCAGGGATATCAATGCGCCTCACCGGAATTCACAGGCGCCAAAGTCTACATCAACCAGAAGAACTACAAAGAGGCGATCCGAATGCTCGAGATCGAAGTGCAGAAGAACCCCAAGAACGAGGAAGCGTGGTACTACTTGGGCAGTCTGAGAGGGGATGAAGGCAATTACGAAGCGATGAACAAGGCGTTCGAGGAAGCGTTGAAGCTCTCGGAGAAGCACGCCTCTGAGATTCGGGCGATCCGCTATAACCACTGGGGCCAAAGCCTGAATGCGGGGGTCAGCTACCTGGAGAAAGCGAGCAGCGATTCGGCGCAATACTTTGAGAAGGCGATCGATTACTTCAGAAGGTCAATCGAAGCTTGGCCTGATACTGCTCTCACCTATCGGTATTTGGGCTATGCTTACTACAACAAAGGTGACTATGACAGTGCCCTGACCGCTTTCCAGCAAGCTTGGGACATGGGGAAGGACGTCGAGTCGATCAAGCGGGTGGGGAGGATTTACATCATGAAAGGCGACAATCATAAGAGCAGGTTCGAGGAAGCCAATGCCGAACCGCTGCGACTCTTGAAGAACCTCACCGAGGTCAGGAGGTCCACGCAGCGGAATGACATGATGCAGTTGCTTGGGCCGCCGGACAGTACCGTGAGAGGACCGAGGGGCACGAGGAAAGAGGACTGGATTTATGGGAAGTACAAGCTCACGATTTCCATCGACGGCGATAAAGTGGTTGACCGGAAGTTCGGCCAGCCGCCTTATACGCCGCGGGTTGACTCCTCTGAGTATCGGCTGGCCCAGGAGCAATACGCCAAAGCAGACAATGCGCTCGAGCTCGCCCGGGCGGCAGATCCGAAAGACACGGAGACTCTTCAGGCGCTCTTGAAGGCGTATGTTGAGTCAAACCGCATTGAGCAGGCGATCACGGAGTTCGAGAAGGAGGTCAAGAACTCGTCCGAGAACAAACAGGACCACTACATTTTGGGCGTCCTCTATCGGACGGCTGGCAGGTTTGACGACGCGGTCGTGCAGTTCAAAGAGGTGCTCCGTATTGACCCGAACGACTGTGATACCAAGTTCGATCTTGCAGCCACCTACTACAACTGGGGTGTCGACATCATCCATGAGGCTGAAGACAAGGCGGAGCAAACCGTTGCGTACAAGCCTAAGTTCGAAGCGGCGCTTCCGTACATGGAGCAGGTGATCGAGTGCAAAAAGGATGATCCCAACATCTGGGAAACCTTGGGCCAGATCTACGCTCGCCTGGGGCAGCAGGATAAGGCGATGAATGCGTTCCAGCAGGCGGACAAGGTCCGTAAAGGCCAATAGAGGTCTGAGAGAGACTTCTGTCGCGCAAATTTTCGGTTGTGCCCATCGGCTGGCGCGGTTGTTCGGCCTCCGATGGGCATTTGTTTCAGTCAGCTCTGAGGAGAGAGACTCATGAACGATCAAATACCGCCGCAACAGATCAACATCGAGCTCGGGGAGAAAGAGGCGGAGGGTATCTACTCGAACCTTGCCATCATCACTCATTCACCTGCCGAATTTGTCATCGACTTCACGCGCGTGCTTCCGGGGGTGCCGAAGGCGAAAGTGCACGCGCGGATCGTGATGACGCCGCAGCATACGAAGATGCTGTTGAACGCTCTGAAGGACAACATCGACAAGTACGAAAAGAAATTTGGAGAGATCAAGATCGCGGGTGACGCTTCGAGCGGGCAGCTCTTCGGCTTCCAGCCGCCGCCAAAGGATGAGAAGTTCCACTGACGCTGAGAGGATGAGGTCGACGGAGCCCCCTGGGTTCCAGCGACCTCACGTCCGGCACGCCGTCATTCGTGGAACCTTCGGAATCCGGAGTCGGCTTCCCACCGTTGTTCCGTCTCGCTACAGGATGTACCTGCTCAAATCACGATTCTTCACGATCGAGTCCAGCTTTTCCTTCACTAACTGCTTCGTGACGTGAATGGCTGAGGACGGGAGCGCTTCGGGCGCGTCAAAGAGGAGTTCTTCCAGAAGAGTTGTCAGGATGGTGTGCAGGCGCCGAGCTCCGATGTTCTCGACCTGATCGTTGACCTCGCAAGCCACCTGCGCGATCTCGCGAACCGCCCCCTCATCGAATTCCAGCTTGATCCCTTCGGTCTCCAGAAGCGCGACGTACTGCTTGAGCAAGGCATTGTTGGGAAGCGTTAGGATTTTCACGAAATCATCTTCCGTCAGGCTTTGCAGCTCCACGCGGATGGGGAATCTCCCCTGCAGCTCGGGAATCAGATCGGAGGGTTTCGCGACATGAAAAGCTCCGGAGGCGATGAACAGGATATGGTCGGTCTTCACCATGCCGTACTTGGTGAGGACGTTGGAGCCCTCCACGATGGGGAGGAGGTCGCGCTGAACGCCCTCGCGCGAAACATCGGGCCCTGCCGACTGCCCCCGGCTGCTTGTGATCTTGTCGATCTCGTCGATGAAGACGATGCCGGAGTTCTCGATTCGCTGCAGGGCTTCCTTTGTCGCCTTTTCCATATCGATGAGTTTCTGGGCCTCCTCTTGCGTCAGGAGCAGCCTGGCTTCGTTAACCTTTAGCTTGCGTTGTTTGTTCTTTTTCGGGAAGATGTTCCCCAACATATCCTGAATGTTGATGCCCATCTCCTCCAGGCTCACGGGTCCCATGACTTGCATCAGAGGCATCTGGGTGACGGGGATGTCGACCTCTATCGTGCGTTCGTCGAGCTGCCCGGAACGGAGCTTTTCGCGAAAGCGCTGTCGCGTCTTCTCGTTTTCCTCCTCCTGCTCAGCGGCAGATTCGGGCGAATCGTTCGGGCGATGGCGACGGAGCGGCGGGATGAGGATATCCAGAATTCGTTCCTCCGCGAGCTCTTCCGCTTTGTGCTGTACCTCTGCGGTCTTCTCCGCCCTCACCATATTGATGGCGATCTCCGTCAGATCTCTGATCATCGATTCGACATCGCGTCCGACGTAGCCGACCTCCGTGAACTTCGATGCCTCGACCTTGAGGAAGGGCGCGTGGGCGAGTTTGGCGAGCCGGCGGGCGATCTCCGTCTTTCCGACCCCCGTCGGGCCGATCAAGATGATGTTGTTCGGCATGATTTCTTCGCGCAGGTTCTCGGGCACCTGCAGCCGGCGCCAGCGATTGCGCAGCGCGATAGCCACGGATTTCTTTGCGTTTTGTTGGCCGATGATGTACTCGTCGAGCTCTTTGACGATCTCGCGCGGCGTCAGTTCGTGCATTGCGTCGGATTTCGTTTTCTTCGAGCCCGCCATCGTCCTAGAGTTCTTCGATGGTAATGTTGGCATTCGTGTAGATGCAGATTTCTGCCGCCGTCTCGAGCGATTCCCGGACGATCTCTTTCGCACTGAGCTTCGTATGCTTGACCAGCATCCTTGCAGCGGCAAGTGCATACATGCCGCCGGATCCGATCGCGATGACTCCGTCATCCGGCTCGATGACCTCGCCGGTCCCCGAGATGACGAGGGAATGCTCCTTGTCCATGACGGCAAGCAATGCTTCAAGCTGACGCAGATACTTGTCGGTCCGCCAGAGCTTTGCAAGCTCAACGGCCGCGCGGACAAGCTGTCCCTGGTATTGATCCAATTTCTCCTCGAACCGGTCGAGGAGGCTGAACGCGTCCGCTGCGGTCCCGGCAAATCCTACGAGCACAGCGCCGTTGTGAAGCTTCCGGATCTTGTTTGCCTGGTGCTTCATCACGGTGGAACCGATCGTCACCTGGCCGTCCCCTCCGAGGGCAACCTTGCCGTCACGGCGAACACCGATGATCGTCGTGGCGTGAATTTGTTCAATCATGGCAGCATGAATTCATTGGTGGAAGTCAGATTTTCCGTCGCAGCCGGGCGATCGGGATTGCGAGCTGCTCGCGGTATTTCGCGACGGTGCGCCGCGCGATCTTGACGCCCTCAGAACCGACCATCGCCGCGATCTTGTCATCGTTCAGGGGCTTGTTCGGGTCCTCAGTGGAGATGATCTCCTTGATCCGCTGCTTGATCATCTGGTTGGAGACGTCTTCCCCGGATTCCGTCTCGAGCCCGGAGGTGAAGAATTCTTTCAAGGAATGCACGCCGAATTCGGTCTGCACGTACTTGCTGTTCACAACTCGACTGATGGTTGAGATATCGACACCGACGACCTCGGCGATGTTTTTGTAGATCATCGGCTTGAGAACTTCCCCCTCCGCGAACCACTGGCGTTGACGTTCGATGATCGCCCGCATCACCTTCATGAGCGTCTCCCGGCGTTGGTGGATCGAGGCGATGAACCACTTTGCAGCCTCAAACTTCTGTTTGATGAAGTCTTTTGCTTCTTTCGGCGCCTTCTTTCCTTTAGGGGCGACCATATCACGGTAGGCTTTGTTGATGCGGAGCGTCGGGAGGTTGCGGTCGTTCAGCGTGATGATGAACTCGCCATTGTCGTTCTCAACGATGAAGTCCGGTGTAATGTAGTTTTCCTGCGCAGAGAATTCGCCCTCTCCCGGCTTTGGGTTGAGATGCTGAATCAGCTCGATGACCTTCTTGAGGGTCTCCATGCCGATGTGCAAGTTGTTCGCAAGGTTATCGAACCTCTTCAGCTTTAGGTCCTCGAAGTGTTCCTCAAGGATCTTCAGCGCGAGTTCCTTGATGAGGGGCTCGAATTTTGCGGCTCTCACCTGGGCGATCAGGCACTCCTGGAGCGAGCGAGCCGCAATACCGGGTGGGTCGAGCAGTTGAATCTGCTTGAGGACTGCTTCGGCTTTCTCAAGCGAGATCGCCAGGCCGAAACTGAGGTTGAGATCCTGAACGATGAGCGCAAGCTCGCGGCGCAGATAGCCGTCTTCATCGACGTTGCCGATAATCTCCTCTGCGGTGAGGAAATCGGTATCATCGCCACTCTGGAGCCGGAACTGGCTCAGCAGGCGTTCTGACATAGGCACACTGGAAGCCTGGGGTCGCTCGTATTCCTCCTCATCATCCGATCGCCGGTAAGTCTCAGGGCTCTTATACCCCGCCAGGTCGTCATTCAGATAGTCTTCGAGGGAGTAGGAATCATCCGTTTGGCCATCGGTCTTCTCCTCGTCGGCCACTTCCCCGGTCGGTTCCTCTGGCTCCGCTTGCTCGAGCGTCTGGTCCATCTCCTCGGTCATCTCAAGCAGCGGATTCAGTTCGAGTTCAGTTTTGATGCGCTGTTCCAGCGCGAGGTTGGGGAGTTGTAGAAGCTTAAGGTATTGGACCTGCTGCGGTGTGAGCCTGAGCCCCAACCGCATCTGTTGTGACAAATTGATCATACTTCTAATTTCTGTTCTAGCATGCTTTCCCTACGTCTAGGCGGCTTCCTGCTTCCGCCGACAGTAGTCCAGAAACTCTGCGTACCATCGTTCACCGTAGGCACGCATGAGGGGGCACTTGAGAAAATCAACGAGTGGAACTTTTTCCCGCTCCCCTCGCCCCAAAGCTGGCTCGCACTGTGAGATTTGCTCGTAACGCAGCCGCTCCGGCAGCCCTGCCTCGATGCGGATCGGAAACAGATGGCAGGAAATCGGTTTCCTCCAGGAAATTTCCTTACTGAGGTACGCTTTTTCAAATGCGCATTTCGCGATCCCATCCTCGAAAGTGACAAACACGCAGGCTTGTCCCTCGACGACCTGGGTCGTCTGATCCCCGTTTCTTCCCTGGAAAAGGCCTCGCTCCTCGATCAGGTCCCGGTGTCGATAGCTCAGATACTTCCTGATGACGGGGTATGCCCTTTCGATCTCCTCGAGTTCGCCCTCGAGGAGGGGTGCGCCCCGGTAACCGGGCATTGTGCAGCAAGCGCCCTTACACTCTGCAAGGTTGCATGCGAACCTGACCCTCGGAATCTGGCTGTCGATAAGCGTTTTCTCGATCACGTTCGTCGTTTGGACCTCCGCACGTCCATTCTCGTCATTGCCATCTCCTTATAAAGTATAATCATTTTTCGAGAAAAAACATAGGCATATGAGGTGCGTCGTTTTTTCGCACTCTTGCTTTTACCGCAGAATTCCTCCAAGTTGACGCTACAACCTTTCCCTGATGCCGAGGTCTAATCCTATGTCTGACAAGAGGCTCTCAACTGGTTCAGAAGGAATGCAAGATTTGGATTTGATCCAAAGGGCGAAGCGAGGGGACATGGCTGCATTTGAGCAGCTCGTGTACCGGTATGACAAGCAGGTGTTATCGATTGCGGCGAGATACGTGCAGAGTGCGGAGGACGCGAAAGATATCTATCAGGAAGTCTTCATGCGTGTCTACCGATCGCTGCCGAAGTTCCAGTTCCGGAGCCAATTCTCGACGTGGCTGTATCGGATCACGACAAACGTTTGTCTGTCGCATCGGTCACGGCGCAAGCGGCACGTGCATACATCACTGGACCAGGATTCGTCGGATGAACATGCGCATACGCTCTCAGAGAGTCTGAAGGACGGGACAGCAACAGACCGGAGCGCTGAATCATCAGAAGCGGCTCTTTACCTGCACCAGGCAGTCGAGAAACTGTCGCCGAAGCAAAGGATGGTCTTCACACTCAAACACTACGAGGGATACAAGATACGGGAGATCGCAGGGATGTTGGGCTGCACCGAGGGTACGGTGAAGAGATATTTGTTCACAGCAACGGAGAAGATCAGAAAAGAACTGAAAGATTTCTATAACTAGACCTGGCGGGATGTTGGAGATCAGGTCTTGATCACGTGAGGATGACGTATGAACCACAAACAATACAGGGAATTGCTCCATCTCTCCTTCGCCTCCGAGCTGGGGGATGAAGAGCAACAGGTGCTCGCCAGGCACCTTGAGACCTGCGGGAGCTGCCAGGGTGAACGTGAAGAGCTTGAAAGACTTCACGGCTTGCTGGCCCTTCGCGGATCGTCCGTTGAGCCGAGCGACGAGCTGTTGGAGGAAGCCCGTCGGGAGCTGCGCGTTTCGTTGCGGCTGGAGCGGTCGCGACGCTCGCTCTGGGATCGTGCACTCGAATGGATCGATGCGGCGTCGTCGCCGGCTGTGCGTGTGGCCGTGGCCGGAGCGGCGATGCTCTTCGTCGGGATGGGTGTGAGCTACATGCTCTTTGTCCCCTCCGGCACAGCGAACCGAACGAACGATGCTCCCTCGCTGGCTGCCGTTGCTTCCGAGCGGGGAGAGACGCGCGTATCGAACCTCCACTTCATCAGCCAGGATCTGGAAAACCAGCAAGTTGAGTTTACGTTCGAAATGGTGACGCCCGTCCACGTGAGAGGGAGCGCCAATGACCTCGCGGTGCAGAAGGTCCTGGTGCAAGCGCTTCTGAACGATCGGAACCCCGGTGCGCGGCTCAAGACGGTGAGCACGCTCGCAAGCCAGGTCGAACAGACGAAGCTGCCGGACAAGGAAATCAAGACGGCACTGATCCAGGCGCTCAAGAGCGATGTCAACATTGGGGTGCGAAAAGCAGCGCTGACGACGCTGCAGAAACTCCCTCTTGACCAAGACATCAAGGAGGCCTTTCTCTTCGTGCTGAAACACGAGACCAACCCCGCGATGCGCATCGAAGTGATCAACTATCTGGAGAAACCGGTTCTCGACGGTGAATGGACGGGCAAGGATATTCTCGACGTGTTGAGAGAGAGCATGCAGTCGGACGATAACAACTATATCCGTAATCGTGCAAGAAACGTTCTACAGGAGGTCAAACAATGAAAAAACAAGCTCGGTTATTTGTCGCGGCGATCCTCATAGCGGCACCTTCATTCATCCCCGTGGCGCACGTGGACGAGCAGGATGCACGCTCGAAATCCTTCAACGTGAGCAAGCGCGGCACCGTGGAGGTCACCGTCGATGGTGGGGATATCCGGATCGAGGTGTGGGACAAGAACGAGGTGTTCGTGAAAGCTCTGGGAATCGACGAAGAGGATCTCGGCCGTCTTCGCATGGAACAGAGCGGCAATACTGTTCGCGTCGAGTTTCGGCGAAACCGCGGCTGGTGGTCCGATGGTCACATGCGCTTCGAAATCACCATCCCATCCGAATTCAACGCGGAACTGAGAACCTCGGGCGGGGATATCGATATCCGAGGCACGGTGAACGGAACCATTAGTGGGTCGACTTCGGGTGGCGATGTCACGCTCCGCGATGTGAAGGGCGGCAAGGTTGATCTCTCCACGTCGGGGGGTGATATGCGGACAGGCAATATTCAGGGCGATGTGAAGCTCCGAACGTCCGGTGGGGACATTGAGCTCGGGAAGGTCGGCGGTGAGGTGAATGTTTCCACGTCGGGCGGCAATATCAAGGCTGAGAGCGTCGGCAAAACGCTGAAAGCCTCAACGTCGGGGGGAAATATCGATATCGGGGATGTCGGTGGTGAGGCCAACGTCTCAACTTCCGGCGGTGACATCTCCGTGCGGAAGGTCACCGGCAGTGCGTCTCTCAACACCTCCGGCGGCAACATTGAGCTGGCGAGCGCCAGCGGAAGGGTGAAGGCGAATACCTCAGGTGGAGATATTCGGCTCGAGGATATCACCGGTTCGATCGAGGCTTCAACGTCCGGCGGAGACGTGGTCGCTGAGCTCAAACCGAGCGGCAAGGGAGATAGCCGACTCTCCTCCTCTGGCGGCGAGATCACATTGGCCATACCGGAAGACGCGAGAGCGACGATCGATGCCACGATCCGGATTCAGGGGGGATGGAGGAGCCATAGGGGTGAGTACAAGGTCCGATCGGATTTCAAGGCGGACTCGTACGAGCAGGATGAAGACGGGCACGAGATTCGGGCTCGATACGTCCTGAACGGTGGTGGAGACGAGATCACGCTCAAGACCGTCAACTCGGATATCCAGATCATGAAGCTGCGCAAGTAAGTAGATTCTGCCAGATTCTGTCGTTTTCCTCATGGCCCCCGGTGTTCCCACATCGGGGGCTTCTTGTTTTTTCCCATGTCAACCGATGTCTCTCCGGCTCCGTCTAATCGGCAGGGCAAGCAGTTCCGCCGCCCCATTCCAATTCTTATCCGAAGAGGAGCCAACGATGGAATACTTCCGGAGAATTTTCGCCCTCACGCAGTTGCTTGTCCTAGCAGCGGCACTCGTGGTCGTACCTCTTTGCGCGCAGCAGATTATTTATCATCCCAAGAATTCGGATTCTCTGGAAGTGAAATGGGCCTGGGCTTGGAGGGAGGTCGCGAGCAGAAAACTGCCGGACGGCTTTTGGATCGGCTACGGAATTCAACGGTGGATGGGTGAACATTCCCTCATCGGAAGTTTCCGTGACGATTCAGGCTATCGCGACGTGAGCCTGCACGAGCTTCTTTACGGCCAGAGGGAGAGCTTGACGGTTTCCGGCGGCGAAGAGAGTCTCCGCAGGGAAGCGGAAAAGGCCCTGGAGAGAAGGAGCGGACGCAACTACGTGGAGCCAAAGGTCCTGAAGGGTGTCGCCATCCTCTTCGGCTACGGCGCAGGGGGGGACGAGCCGATGCAGCCGCGGAAGGTTGTCGTCTGCAACTTGTCAACGTCTGTCGATCTTCAGGACCATCCCTTGCTTTGGCCTGGGCACTCTCAGGACGACGAGAGCGTCGTGTTCTTGGAGAACATGTTTGACCAACCTCACACTGAAAAGCTCGGGGAGAACCTCGTGTTCGCGATCAGCTTGCACGACAGCTCCGAATGCGCGCTGAAGTTCCTTCGGGAGATCCTCGTCGGAGGCGAGGGTGAGAAGGTTCGCGGCAGCGCGGCATTCTTCCTCGGCGAACGTGACCGGAAAGAGGATGTTCCCCTCTTGGCGAAAGTTGCGACACACGACCTGTCGAGGGAAGTGCGGGACCAGGCCCTATTCGGATTAAGCCGGATGGGATCCGACGCAGCCATCGAGGCGCTGATTGACCTTGCCAAACGGGCCGAGCGAAAAGATGTGCGGGAGAAGGCAATTTTCTGGATACGTCAGAAGGCATCCGATCGGGCTGTCGACACGTTGAGGGATATCGCCTACAGCGATGACGAGACAGGGGTTCAACGCCAGGCGGTCTTCGCGCTCTCGCGGCTGAAAAATGGTGACGCCGTCATGGTACTCATCGAAATCGCCAAGAGCCATAAGAATCCTCAGATCCGGCGGGAAGCTATCTTCTGGCTTGGCCGCAGCGACGACCCCCGTGCTTTTGATTTCCTCGTTCAGATGGTTCGTCGGAAATAGGGACCTGCCGGACGGGCTGCCCGCTTGCATTTCCTTCCGAATGTTTCTACCGTTTGTCGGTTGAACCTTCGTACGTTGAACGTCGCGTGGCGGGTGAGCTATCCCGTTGGCTTGAACGTCAAACTGCTCGAAGCTTCGGTGAAAGATAGTGTGAAGGTGTGGATTGGCCTGCCCGCAGAGGCCGGGTCGGGGGTTGTCAACCGATCGTCTGATTTCTTCGTCTAATCTTCGAGCGCACACAGAGAGGAACCCCTCGAATGACCGCTGACCGGGAGCGGCAGTTGATCATCAAGGCGCAGGAGGGAAGCCATGAGGCATTTCGAGCACTGGTTGAGATGTACATGAAGCCGGCGTACGATCTCGCCTTCAGCTTTGTCAACGATCATGATGACGCGGAAGATGTTGCCCAGGATTGCTTTGTTAAGGTCTTTCACTTCATCAAGTCATTTCGCCTTGAGGCGGAGTTCAGCACGTGGCTGTATCGAATCGTGACGAATGCGTCCTTGGACCGTTTGAAGCAGAGAAAGAGAAAGACAAGCCGACAAGTGCGAATTGAAGATCCGGAGATGCTGGCCGTGGGGGACAACCCGGGCTCGATCGAAAATCTCGACCTGAGCTTGCACATCGAGCGCGCCCTGCACGAACTGCCGACGTTGCAGCGAGCCGTTGTGATCCTTCGTCATATCGACGGGCTGCCGACAAGGACCGTCAGTGAGATTCTGAAATGCTCCGAGGGAACCGTGAAGACCCATCTGCATCGCGGGCTCAAGAAGATGCGCAGCCTGTTGCAGCATGTACGGGAGGATTAGTTGATGAGACATCGAGACGTCAAAGAACTTTTGTATGAGTACATCCGAGGTGAGCTCGATGCAGGGAGGAGCAAGCAGATCCAGGAACACTTGGCACGATGCAACCGCTGCTTCGCGGAATACCAGATCCTCAAGGAAGGAGTCCGCATCGTTCCACGTCGCCAGATGAGGCCGAGCGAGAAGCGGGCGGAAGGGTTTTGGCACAATTTTCCGCTTGACGTTGAGGAGCGTCTTCAGGTCGCCCGGCGAAGAATGGGGATCAGGCGCAGGTTCTGGGACGAAGCCGAATGGTTCTTCCTCTTTCAGAGACCGTATGCGATTGCACTCTCGACAAGTGTGGCGCTCGTCGTGCTCGCCGCGATCCTCTGGTTCGGAAGGATCTCTCCGATTGTCACGGAGCCTCCGACCCTGACGAGTCCGCCGACCGAGGCGCAGCGCGTCGACGCGGCGGTTGGAGACTACCTTCGGAGGTCGAAGATCCTCCTTGTCGGCATAACGAACATGACCGGTCCAGAGGGACAACCCGTCGATCTTTCGGTCGAGCGGGAAGCAGCGCGCGGTCTTCTCAGACAGGCGCGGTACCTCGATCGGCAGTCTCTTGATGAGCGATCCCGGCAGCTTATCATGGCGCTCGAAAGGATACTCATTGAGCTGGCGAACATGAAGCAGCAGGCGGACCTTCCGGATGTTGAGATCGTCCGTTCGGGTATTCACCAGGAAAACATGTTGTTCAGGATTCGGATGGCCGAGCTGGCCTATGAAAAGCCGTCACCTGAGGCGAGCAGGATCAAGAACATCGTAAACCAGTAAGCGCTGGGGGAGGGAATAACGATATGCGACCAATGGACATCACTCATCTCTCAACAGTCACTCTACTCTTCACCTGCATTGCAGCCGCCCAATCTGTCGCTGTGGCTCCGAGATCCCAGGATGCCTCGGTGTTGGCAACGACGGGCGAAGCGTTTGCTCTTCCGCCTTCCGTTGAGCTGCCGTCAGCCTGGACGCTGGCACCGCGCATCGCAGCGCTTTCCGGTCAAGCAGCGGAAGGCTCCGCCGAGAGCCCTTTCGGGTTCTTGGATGGCGACGATCAAGACGATCCGGCCTATTCCCTCTACAAGGCTGGCTACAAGCTCATCCTTGATGAGAAGTGGCAGGAGGCGAGAAAAAAACTTACTGAAGTGCTCGCAAAGTACTCGAAGAGCAAGTACGTCGATGATGCCCAGTACTGGATTGCCTATTCATGGAAGCAGTCTGACGACAAGAAAGCCATCGAGGCGTACAAGAAATTTTTAAAGGACTATCCGAATAGCAATTACTACGACGATGCAGTCGCCGACCTCAACCGGTTGGAGCATCCGGACGCGGTCGTAGGCGTACCAGTGATCTCGCCGGGGATCGTAGTCCCGCCGCCGGCGACTGTGTCGCCGTCGGTGATCGTTCCTCCCTCTGCCTTGGAGCTGTTGTCGGAGAGGAAGACTGACGACCCTGAGCTCCGTATGAAGCTTGAGGCGCTCTATGCCTTGACCAGGGGGAAGTCCGATGAGAAGACGTTCGAGCTGCTGAAGGGGATTGTCCTCGACAAGGAGCAGCCCCGGGAAATGCGCGAAGCAGCCCTCATGGCACTTCGAAATCAAAAGGATCGCGACGTCTCCGATCTTTTCGTGCAAATCCTCAAGAATGAGTCCGACGAAAGATTAAAAGCGACCGCGATCTACTGGCTCGGCCAGCATGCCGCAGAAGAAAAGTGGGGAGGCGAGAAGACTCTGACGCTCCTCAAGCAGACTGCGCAAGACCGGAGCCAGTCCCGAGAGGTCCGTGAGGCCGCTCTGCGCTCGCTGGCGATGATAAATCGGCCGGACGCGCTCGAACTCTTCGTCCAAGTCGCCAAGACCGATCCGGACAAACAGGTAAAGCAGGCGGCTCTCTATGCCATCAGCCAGGCGGCTCGATTTGACCAGCAGAAGGCGTATCAAGCGATGAAAGAATTCGCTCTGGATCAGAATCAAGACCGGGAGATGCGAGAGTCCGCATTTTACTGGATTCGGCAGTTCAAGAAAAGCGATGCCCTGGACTTCTATCTTCAGGTCGCCAAGAGTGACCCCAACGTGAGGATGAGAAGCGCAGCTCTCTACTACATCGGAGAAGCGGGTAACAAGGACCCTGAACAGGTCTTCAAGATCTACAAGGAATTTCTCCTCGATCCGACACAATCGCGCGAGGTTCGCGAAGCGGTGATGTACTCGCTCACGCGTCTGAAGACCGACGAGGCCTTCAATCTTCTTCTGCAGGTCGCCAGGACTGATCCGGACCAGCGATTTCAGGAGGCCGCCATTTACAGCATTGGCCAAATGACCAAGAACAAAACAAAGACGCTGGAGACGTTGATCTCGTTGTTCGATTCAATCCCAAAAGACCGGGTGCAGACGTTGAACTCTCTGCTGTATTCGATCGCCAGCATCGGCTCTGACCAGGCGGTGGAATTCCTGACCAAGGTCGCCAAGACGAACGAAAGCTTCGAGCTACGCCGAACCGCCATCTATCATCTTGGAAACATCGGTGGCGAGAAGGCAAGGGCAGCGCTCTACGATATTCTGAAAGGGAAGTAGGGCCAGGAGACGGCCGAGATCGGTCGCCAGCCCGTACAGACGGATCCATACCTTTTCGAGTGCTCCAGTCGGCACCGCTGGAGCACTCGGCGGCCGTATACCGGATGAGTGAGCTGTCTACATCCGCGTACACCCACCCATCACCCCGACCATCCGTGTTTGTCCTCTCGTCAGATTTTTTCCTTCTGAGCTGCAACCATTTGTCGATGACGGAAGTCCAATGTGTGCAGGGAGGCATCAACCTCAAACCACACGGAAAGTCGCATGAGAATCAGCCCTCTTCTTGTCACCGCCGCATTCCTGATGTGTGCCTCAGCATTCCTTTTCTCCCAAACCAAGCCTTCCGCTCTAAAGATCGAAGCGGTGCGAGCAACCGAGCCGATCGTGGTTGACGGGATTCTCTCCGAGTCTGTCTGGCAACGACCGGGACTGACGGATTTCAAGCAGCAGCGTCCCTTTGAGGGAGCAGCGGCGACACAGAAGACGGAGGTGTGGGTGGCGTACGATGAGGAAGCCCTGTACGTTGCGGCAAGGATGTACGACGAGTCACCGGATTCGATTATGCAGGTCCTTGGCAGGCGTGATCAGGATCTGACGGCAGATTGGTTCGCCTTCTATGTTGATCCCTACAACGACAAGCGGACGGGGTACTATTTTGCCCTGAGCGCTGCGGGCACGCTTGTCGACGGTACGCTGTACAACGACGATTGGGACGACGACACGTGGGACGGCGTGTGGGAGGGGAAAGCACATATCGACAATCAAGGGTGGACCGCGGAGATGAGAATTCCGTACTCGCAGCTTCGATTCCACCAGAAGCCTAGCTACGTCTGGGGCGTCAACTTCCGGAGAAGCATCGGACGCCATTATGAACGGGACTATGTCGTGTATACCCCGAACAAGGAGAGCGGCTTTGTCTCACGCTTCATCGATCTCGTGGGGATCAACGGTGTGACGCCTCCTCGCGATATCGAGCTGCTGCCGTACGTCACGACGCGCGCCGAATATCTGCAGCACCAGCAGGCCGACCCTTTCAATTCGGGATCGCGGTACCTGCCCGGCCTTGGCGCTGATTTGAAAGTGGGGCTTGGGAGCAACCTCACGCTCGACGCGACGGTCAACCCGGACTTCGGGCAGGTTGAGGTCGACCCTGCGGTCGTGAATCTGAGCGACGTCGAAACGTTTTACCAGGAGAAGAGGCCATTCTTCATCGAAGGGGCCAACACCTTCTCCTTTGGCTATGGAGGCTCGAGCAACTTCTGGAGCTTCAATTGGGGCAATCCCAATTTCTTCTACAGCAGAAGAATCGGCCGTGCCCCCCAAGGCTCTCTCCCCTCGTACGACTACGCCGATCTGCCGCTCGGTACTCATATCATCGGCGCAGGCAAAGTAACAGGAAAACTCGGTGATAGCTGGAATATCGGAATGATCCATGCGCTCACCTCCCGCGAGTTCGCCGAGATCCAGAGCGTCGGCGTCAGGAGTCGCGTCGAAATTGAGCCGCTGACTTACTATGGTGTTGCTCGCGCACAGAGGGATTTCAATGATGGGAAACAGGGGCTCGGCGTCATAACGACGCTCGCTTCGCGCAATTTCTCCGATCAATCTCTTCGCGACCAGATCAACAGCAATGCGCTTGTGGTGGGTGTTGATGGTTGGACATTCCTTGACTCCGACAAGACCTATGTGCTGACAGGCTGGACCGGCTTCTCAAACGTTCACGGGAATCAAAACAGAATGATCGACCTTCAGAGGAGCTCGGGTCATTATCTACAGAGGCCCGATGCGGAGTACGTGAGCGTCGACAGCTCAGGCACGTCCCTGATGGGCTACGCTGGTCGGTTCATGATCAACAAACAGAAAGGCCAGATGCGTCTGAACACCGCGATAGGGGTCATTGATCCTAAATTTGATGTCAACGATCTCGGATACATGTGGCGGACGGACCTCATCAACTATCATGTTGCCACGGGATACAAGTGGACGGATCCGGCGAGCTGGTACAATAACATCAACTTCAACGTTGCGGTCTTCGGCAGTTATAACTTCGGCGGCGTCAAGACGTGGCGGGGATACTGGGCGAATGGATACTGGGAGCTACCGAGCTTCTACAGTTTTGGCTTGTCGTATGCTTACAATCCTTCTTCCTACGACACACGCAGCACCAGGGGTGGTCCGATGATGCTGAATCCGATCGGATGGGAAATTGACTACAATTCTAGCTCGGACAGCAGAAAACCTCTCGTGGTGGGAGTGTACGGATACACGTACCAAGGAGGAGGTGGTGAGCAGTATCAGTCAGAGATTGATCTCCAAATCAAGCCCTTGCCCAATATCTTGTTGAGCGTTGGACCCAGTCTCAGCCGGAACGTGGTACAAGCTCAGTGGGTTGGTTCTTATGACGATCCCACATCGACGCAGACGTTTGGAAGTCGCTATATTTTTGCGGACCTCAATCAAACGACGCTTTCCGCGAACATCCGTTTGAACTGGACTTTCACACCGCAGCTAAGCCTGCAGCTCTTCGCGCAGCCTCTCATCTCCTCGGGTGCATATCGGAATTTCAAGGAGTTTCTGGAGCCGGGTACGTTTAACTTCCGCATCTACGGCAGAGACGGTTCAACCATAAAGGAACAACGAGATGGGACGGGCGTTGCATCGAGCTTTGAGGTCGATGCCGACGGGGCGGGACCTTCTCAGCCGTATTCATTCAGCAATCCCGATTTCAACTTCAAGTCGCTGCGCGGCAACGCCGTTCTGCGATGGGAATATCGTCCGGGATCGGTCCTCTATCTCGTCTGGACGCAAAGCAGGTCCGATTCGGAGACACGGGGAGAGTTCCAGTTCAACCGCTCCATCAACAGACTGTGGAGCACGAGGCCGGACAACATCTTCATGCTGAAGTTCACCTACTGGTGGTCCCTCTAGAGTGAAACGGGCGATCGTCCACCCGCATCAGAGTTTCACAAACATCTTTCCGGGCATTTGGCGCACGAGCCCCTTGAACTCCAGCGAGAGCAAGTTTACGAGCGCGTCCGCCGTTGAGGTGTCGGCCAGCTCTGCAATCGAGTCGATGTGGAGCGGTTCAGAGCTCAGGACATCGAAAACCTTCCGTTCAAACAGCGTGAGTTCGAGAACTGGTTCCGGCTCACGTTCCTTCCGCAAGATGTGTCGGAGTTCGGGTCTGAGCTCGTCGAGGATGTCTTCGACACTCTGTGTCAACTTTGCCCTTCCCTCTCGGATGAGCTTGTTCGGTCCCTCGCTTCGTTTCTCCGTGATGTTGCCGGGAATTGCGAACACCTCCCTGTCCTGATCCAGCGCAGTCGTCGCGGTGATCATCGCTCCGCCGTCCTCGGCAGACTCAACGACGACTGTCCCGAGCGAGAGTCCGCTGATGATACGGTTGCGACGTGGGAAGTTTGTGGCGTCCGGCTTTGCGCCCATCGGAAACTCTGAAAGGACCGCGCCCTCCCCTGCGATCGATTCGAGGAGCGACTTGTTCTCGGGTGGGTACGGGACATCGAGCCCCGAGCCGATGACGGCGAGAGTCCTTCCTCCAGCTCTCAACGTGGCTTGGTGCGCGATGGTGTCGATGCCGCGGGCGAGGCCGCTCACGATCGTCAGACCGAGGTGAGAGAGATCGCGCGTGAGAGCCTCGGCGACCTGTTGGCCGTATGCCGAGGGGCGGCGTGTGCCGACGACGGCGATCGCGTGCCGATCGGCAGCATTCACCTCGCCGAGGACGAACAGGAGGGTAGGGGGATCATAAATCTTCTTCAGGAGCTCGGGATACTCCTTGTCCCAGATTGTCACAATCTTGCCGCCGGCTCTGTTCAGTCGCCTGAGCTGCTCGTCTGCGAAGCTTTCCCCTCCTCTGTGATGTGCGATGGCTGAAGCGAGTTTCTTATCGATGCCGGCGACCTGAATAAGCTCTCGTGGGCTTGCCTCCAGCACTACCGAAGGTTCGAGGAAATGAGCAACGAGCGCCCGTATCTTTTGCGGCCCGATGCGAGGGACGGAGGCAAGACGTAGGAGATCTCGGACGTTGAACATAGGTTGTCAGAAGAATGTGTAGGAGGAAAGACCGGTGCAGGAAAGAAGTGACGTTCTTCTCTAGCTGCTGCCAAGAATTTCTTTGGTGAATCTCTTGACGAGCTCGTCGGCCTGGGACTTCGCCGGCGCCTCGGCGATGATCCGAATGATGGGCTCCGTGTTCGACTTACGGAGATGGACCCACGAGTCCGCGAAATCGATCTTCAGCCCGTCAATCGTTGTGATCCGTCCGGTGGAAGAAAACTTGCTTTCCAGTCGCTTCAACTGGGCCTCTGCATCCACTCCTCGCACTTCCACCTTGCCCTTCGTAATCATATACTGAGGCATGCTTCGTTTCAGTTCGGAGACGGTGCCGCCGAACTCCGCCAGATGTTGGAGCGTCAGGGCGATTCCCACAGGCGCATCGCGCCCGATGTGCGACTGCGGCAGGATCACCCCGCCGCTTCCTTCGCCACCGATCACCGCTCCTATCTCTCTTATCTTCTTCGCCACATTGATCTCTCCGACAGCAGTGCGGATCACCTCCGCACTATTCTCCTTTGCGATGTCGTCAACCGCTCTGGTCGTGGAAAGGTTGACCACGACCTTCGGGGGCTCCGCACGAGCGGCTTTGTCCTTCGAATTTCGGCGGCGTTCTTTCTCGAGGACGAACTTCACAACGCTCGCGATCGTGTACTCTTCGCCGAACGGTTCTCCCTTCTCATCGATCAGCACGAGCCGGTCGACGTCGGGATCTACGGCGATGCCGATATCTGCCCGTTCGTGCCGGACTCGCTCGCACAGGTCGGCAAGATTTTCGGGCAACGGTTCGGGAGCATGAGCGAAGATGCCGGAGAGGTTGCAATTCATTTCAATGACTTCACAGCCAAACTCCCTCAGGAGTCTTGGCACGATCACGCCGCCGGCCGCGTTGACACAGTCAACGACCACTTTGAGTTTTCGCCGTCGGAGGCCTTCCGCATCGATGTATGACACCGAGAGGACATTCCGAATGTGCTCGTCGATAAAGCCCGGATCCGGTGTGAGGCTGCCCTGCTTGTTCCAGAGGGCGTAGACCCGTTGTCCTCGGTCGGCGATGGCCCACAATGCCCGGTTCTCGTCCGCATCGAGGAACAAGCCGGTGGCTGCCAGAAACTTCAGTCCGTTCCACTCGATCGGGTTGTGGCTTGCCGTGATCGAGATGCCTCCGGCCGCGCGCTTCTTCTCAACGGCAAGCTGGATCGTCGGCGTGGGACAGACGCCGATCGCAACCACATCGCACCCCATCTCCAAGAGCGTCGAGGAAACGATATTCCCGATGGTTTTTCCCGTTATCCTTCCGTCGCGTCCGGTGACGATGGGACCCAGGTTGCAGTATTCTGCAAACGCTGACGTGTATTTCACGACGACTTCAGGGGTGAGGGTCGTCCCCACGATTCCACGAATACCTGAAATGCTTGCCATCAAAGACATCGAGTACGCTCCCGTAAAGATGATTCGAATTTAAGAAACAGGGCATCGAGAAGCAAGGAAAGGCGTTGCGAGTGCCACTTCTAATAAGAGATCTTGTATTCAGAAAGGTCCCGCTCGCACGACGAGCGGGACTCGCTTCCAATGGTGGTCTCGATCTCAATTACTTTTTGGAAGCGGCACACTCGCTTGTGCCAGGAATCGTCGACTTGACAGTTACGCTCGGCATCGTTAACTTTTGGTTGTTCAGTTTGGCCAGGGAGTATGGAACTCAGTGTATCGGACAAGAAGGAGCTTCTTCGCATCGCGCGCACGTCAATCGAGCAGGCGATGAAGGGCGTTCCGATCTCAACGAGAGAGACGAGCACCGGTATTCTCAGCGAACTGCGCGGTGCGTTCGTGACACTTCGTCTCCAGAACGAATTGCGCGGCTGCATCGGCTACGTTGAGCCTCGTTTGCCGCTCCAGGAAACAGTGCGGGAGGTTGCTGAGAAAGCAGCATTCGAGGATCCTCGGTTCCCGCCGCTCAGTGAGGACGAGCTCAAGGAGGTCGAGATCGAGATATCCGTTCTCTCCCCGTTGCGGAAGATCTCAAGCGTGGACGAGATTGAAATCGGAAAGCACGGGCTTATTCTTGATGCAGGCTACACTCGTGGGTTGCTCCTCCCCCAGGTCGCAACCGAGTACGGTTGGGGGAGAGAGGAGTTTCTCTCTCACACCGCCCGAAAAGCGGGCCTACCATCCGATGCGTGGAAACATCGAGGCATCGAGTTCCTTGTCTTCACTTCCGACGTGTTCTCGGAAGCAGAATTCGCACCATCCAACCACTAAGTGAGGAACCGCCCATGGCACGCGTCCGACCTCCCGCCGTCGCGGGTGCATTCTATGACGCCGACCCCGACGCGCTGCGTCGCTCGGTCGATTCCCTCCTTGCGAAGGCAAAAGAGTCCACGGTCCGCGGCTCAGTCAGGGGTTTGGTCTCGCCGCACGCAGGATACGTCTACTCTGGTGGAGCTGCCGCGGTCGGCTACAAGCTCTTGAAGGATCGGTCGTACGATGCCGTCCTCCTCATCGGTCCCAGCCATCGTGAGTTTTTCAACGGAGCTTCCATCTATCCGGGCGAATCGTACCGGACGCCGCTTGGCGACATCCCGATCCAGAAGGAGATCCGGGAGGAGTTGGTCCGCGAAAGTCCGGCGATCGCCTTGTCCGATGCCGGCCACCGGGGAGAACATTGCCTTGAAGTTCAGCTTCCTTTTCTCCAGCGCGTTTTGGGTGATTTCTCCTTCGTTCCCATCATCATCGGGAATCAGCTCCGCGAGACCTGCGTTGCGGTGGGGGACGCGCTCGGGAACGTGGCGGCGAGGAGAAACGTTCTCCTCGTTGCAAGCAGCGATCTCTCCCATTACCACCCGTATGATGTTGCCGTCAGTCTCGACCGGCGCGTCATCGATTACGTAGAGGCGTTCGATGAAGACGGCCTTATGAGTGAGCTGGAGACAGAACGCGTTGAAGCGTGTGGCGGCGGACCGGTTTTCGCCGTCATGCGTGCCTCCAAGATCGTCGGAGCGAACAGCGGGCTAGCTCTCTTCTACTGCAACTCGGGCGACGTGACGGGTGATAAGGAGGCCGTCGTTGGATACCTCTCCGCTGCTTTCCTTCAGGTAAATTGAGTGGCCCGCCGCCGAAAACCTCTTTGTGTCTCTCTCGTCGGAGCAGGAGTTGTGGGGACCACGCTAGCCGTTCTGCTGCGGAGGCGCGGCCACGTCATAAGCTCAGTCGTGAGTCGCCATCTCGCCCACGCCTCCCGATGCGCGAAGCTCGTCCGTTGCAGCACCTCTTCAACGCACCTGAGCGACCTCTCCCCTGACACGAACCTGGTTATCATCGCAACCACGGATGAGGCCGTCCGTTCGGTCGCAGAGGCCACGAGCCGGCTACGCCACCTCGACTTTCAGCACCTTCTAGTTCTTCACACCTCTGGGGTGTTGACGAGCGAGGAGCTGCAAAGACTGCGCGCCAAAGGCGCGACGACACTCTCCTTTCACCCTCTTCAGACATTTCCGAGGGGGATACCTCTCGGGACTCAAATTGACTCCATGGAAGGGATCAGTTATGGTATTGAGGGATCTCCGAGAGCGCTGAGGTTTGCTCGAGTGCTCGCTGCAGAACTGGGCGGCAAGACGATAGTGATTCCGAAACAAGAAAAGATTTTGTATCATGTGGGCGCTGTCATCGCGTCAAATTACGTCGTGGCACTGCTCGGAGCTGCGGAAGAATCGCTGAGTTCCCTCACCAGCTCTGCCGGTCTGCGGCATTTCAGGAAGTTGGCTGAAACGAGCGTCCGGAATGCCTTCCGGCTCTCCCCACGGGAAGCGCTGACCGGTCCAGTAGTTCGTGGAAGCAGCCAAGTAGTCACGCGGCACCTGCGGGTGCTCCGCAGAAAGCACGATCTTCGTGCGCTCTATAAGGCAGTGGGGCTGTACGCACTCGAGCTGAGTCGGAAGAGCCGCAGACTTACGAAGAGCCAGGAACGGGAGCTGAGACGGATCCTGTCGAAAGCCGGATGATCGTCGACTACCATACTCATACAGAACTGTGCAAGCACGCAGAGGGAGGGGCAGAAGAGTACGTTTTGAAGGCAATCGCACGAGGTCTCGACGAGGTCGGCTGCTCAGACCACGCGCCTATGGCGAACAATTATGACGACCGCCATCGGATGTCCCTGGAGCAGTATTATTCAACCTACGCTCCGACGGTCTCGGAACTGGCTGAGAAGTACAAGGACCGCATCGTTCTCAAGCGGGGTATGGAGGTGGATTTCTTCCCTGGGACTGAAGGATGGGCGAAGAAGTTCATCGACGAAAACGATTTTGATTTTGTGATCGGCTCGGTCCATTTCATCGGGAGCCCCGGCTCTGAGAAAGCACTCTTCGGTCAGGACTACAAAGAGGAGGAGGTTGGGGACCTCCACGAGGAGTACTTCGAGGCGATCAAAGATTCGGCAGAAAGCGGGCTGTTCGACATCATCGGCCATTGTGACCTTATCAAGAAGTTCGGACAGCGCTCCAGCAAGAGGATCGATGAGGCAGTCCGAGAAGCGCTGAAAGCGATCAAGAAGGCCGATCTCTGTGTCGAAATCAACACCTCCGGTCTCCGAAAGCCGGAGCACGAAACGTACCCGTCGGAGCGGGTTCTTGCGATTGCGAAGGAGTTGAAGATACCGCTGACGCTCGGCTCGGATGCGCATAAGCCGGGGGACGTCGGCGGGGGCTTCGATATCGCGGTCGTGTTGATCGAGAAATATGGAAGCGGCAAACTGTCCCTCTTCCGGAAGCGCGAGCGGCGCGAGGTGAAGGTCTCAGCACTGAAATTGGCTTGATCTCATCAGTCGTTGAAATGGCGGAAAGAGAAGCGAACGGGTTGCTCCCGGCAACGCCACAAGAGAAAAGACAATCGTGAAAGCCCTCATCGCAAGCGGTGGGCGCGGCACGCGGCTTCGCCCGATCACGCACACGCAGAATAAGCATCTCATCCCGATTGCGAACAAACCGATCCTGTACTACGCGATCGAGGCGGCGGTGGATGCGGGCATAAAGGAAATCGCGATAGTCCACAACGCGGACAGTCTCGAGGTGCCCCGCTATGTCGGAGACGGATCAAGGTGGGGGGTGGCCATCACGTACATCCAGCAGGAACGCCCTGGTGGTCTCGCCCAGGTCGTGCAGCTCGCCGAGGGTTTTGTCAAAAAAGACGATTTCGTATTCTATCTCGGCGACAACATGGTCGTTGGTGGGATCAAGCGGTTTGTCGAAGAGTTCGATCGGAAAGGTTGCAACTGCTTGTTGACGCTCGCCCGAGTGAAAGACCCGGAGCGATTCGGTGTGCCGGAGATCGTGAGCGGCAAGATCGTTCGCGTTGAAGAAAAGCCTAAAACCCCGAAGAGTCCGTACGCAGTCGCGGGGATCTACGTCTATGACTCGCACATCTTTGAAGCGGTGAGGAGTCTGAAGCCGAGCGCAAGAGGAGAGCTGGAGATCTCCGATGCGCACCAGTATCTGCTCGATCATGGCTTTTCGATCGACCACACCGAGATCACCGGCTGGTGGAAGGATACCGGGAAACCCTCCGATCTCCTTGAAGCCAATCGTCTCGTGTTGGATAACCTCACGCCTCATCTCGACGGTGATATCGACAAGCAGTCCGACGTCGCTGGAAAGGTGATCATCGAGAAGGGGACGAAGGTCAGGAACAGCAAGGTTCGCGGTCCGGTCATTATCGGCAAGGAGTGCGTTGTTGAGAACAGCTACATTGGTCCGTTCACGTCCATCGGGGATCGCACCGAAGTACGGAACAGCGAGGTCGAGTATAGCATCGTGCTGAGGGATTGCAGAATCCAGAGCGTGGGAATTCGAATTGAGGGAAGCATTCTCGGGAACGACGTTGAGATCGTTGAGGCGAGCGGAAAACCCCGCGTGCATCGGTTCATGATCGGGGATCAGAGCAGGGTGGAGGTGGCGTGAGTTTGAAGCTGGCGATGTGCGTCGTGAGATGTGGGATGTGAGTGTGGTACCGTCCCAAGAGGCAGAAGGATGGACAAAGGCTACAAGAATCTAGAGATCTTCAAATTGTCGAGGGAATTAGCCATCGAAATTCACAAGATGACATTGACGTTGCCGAAGTTTGAGATGTATGAAGAAGGAAGTCAGATCCGGAGGTCGTCGAAATCGGTCCCTGCCAACATCGTTGAAGGTTGCTGTCTACGGCGTCACAAGAATGAGTATCTACAGTACTTGCATAGAGCTTTGGGATCTTGTGAAGAGACAAGCGCTCACCTAACCATGCTGCATGAGGCCAAATCGCTTCAAGATGAAACCTTATTCAAGGAGCTTTCGGACAAGTATGATCGTCTGGGCAAAATGCTCTTTCGGTTCATTGAATCCGTCGTGCAAGATCACCTCTCTCCAAAGTACGTTCGGGAGTCAAGTCTTGACTACGAGTAGTAGTCCACTGCCAATCGCATATCCCATTACTCATATCGCACATCAAGGATTCTTATGTATCAAACTCTTCTTGTTGAAACCAGGAATCGGATCGCGTTCGTCACGATCAATCGTCCCGACAAGCTCAACGCGCTGAACGAACAGGCGAAGGCGGAGTTGAAGCACGCGTTCGAAAGCCTCAGGGAGGACGCGAGCGTCGACGTCGTCATCTTGACCGGCGCAGGCGAGAAATCGTTCGTTGCCGGAACGGATATCAAAGAGCTGACGGAGCTGAATTCCGACAGCGGGCGATCCTTCTCCGAAGGGGGTCAAGCCGTCTTCAATCTCATTGAGAATCTCGGGAAGCCCGTCATCGCGGCGGTGAACGGCTACGCGCTCGGAGGGGGCTGCGAACTGGCTCTCGCTTGCCACATGAGGATCGCTTCAGAGAATGCACGGTTTGGCCAACCTGAGGTGAATCTCGGTGTCATCCCCGGCTACGGAGGGACTCAGCGTTTGGCGCGCTTGGTAGGGAAGGGGAAAGCGATGGAGATGATCCTGACAGGAGACCAGACTGATGCTCACGAAGCGCTGCGGATCGGGCTGGTGAACAAAGTAGTTTCGCAGACCGAGCTTCTGAAGGCCGCCGAGGAGATCGCAGGGAAGATTGTCACAAAAGGCCAGATCGCCATCCGGACGGCATTGAAGGCCGTGAACGCGACACACGAAAGGTCTCTGAGCGACGGACAAACGTTGGAGGCACGCTTGTTCGGCGATTGCTGCGGGACGGACGATTTCAAAGAGGGGACCAAGGCGTTCCTCGAGAAGAGGAAACCGGCATTCAAGAGCAAGTGAGTCCCGCTCGACAGAAACGTGATGGACCCACAAACTTCTTGCTCATCGAACTACATTCATCATCCTATTTTCGGAGCATGAGCCAGAACAACAACACGGGTATCGACCAGTCGAAGCTGATGGAGAAGATTGTCTCACTCGCGAAGCGGCGGGGCTTTGTGTATCAGTCGAGCGAAATTTACGGAGGTCTGAACGGGTGCTGGGACTACGGCCCGCTCGGCGTCGAGATGCTCAATAACCTTAAGCAGCAGTGGTGGAAGGACATGACCTATCGCGACAGCGTGGAGGGAATCGACGCCAGCATCCTGATGCATCCGCGAGTCTGGGAAGCGTCCGGCCACGTCGAGAACTTCACCGATCCGATGGTCGATTGCCGCCAGTGCAAAGCGCGGTATAAGCTGGATGTTCTGTTCGAAGATCTCTCCGTCAAGCGGAAGAAAGAGGCCCTTCGGGAACTCGAGCCGGGTAAGTTCGACGGTCAGATCAAGGATGATGTCGTCCTCGAGGAATTCGAGAAACGCATTGCGACCGATGCTGAGGCGGCGAAGGTCGCGACCGTCCTCGCCTGTCCGAATTGCGGCAACAAAGGGACCTTCACGGACGCGCGCAAGTTCAACCTGATGTTCAAGACCTTCGTTGGATCTGTCGAGGACTCCTCTGCGGTGGTCTATCTGAGACCCGAGACGGCACAGGGCATCTTCGTGAATTTCCTGAATGTCCTCTCCGCCTCGCGCCAGAAGCTTCCGTTCGGGATTGCGCAGATCGGCAAGGCGTTTCGGAACGAGATCAACACAAAGAACTTCCTGTTCCGGACGCGCGAGTTCGAACAGATGGAGATGCAGTTCTTCGTCAAGCCGGGGACGGACGACAAGTATTACGAATACTGGCGATCCGAGAGGATGAAGTGGTTCACCGATCTTGGAATGAAAACGGAAAAGCTCCGGTGGCACCAGCATCCAAAGGACAAGCTTGCCCACTACGCCAAGGTCGCGTACGATATCGAGTACCGGTTCCCCTTCGGATGGGGTGAGATCGAAGGCATCCACAACCGGACCGACTACGACCTCTCCCGCCACGAACAGTTCTCCGGAAAGAGCCTCAAGTACTTCGATGAAGAGACGAAGGAGAAAATCACCCCCTACGTGATCGAGACCTCTGCCGGAGCAAGCCGGTCGTTCATGGCATTTCTCGTCGATGCATACCACGAAGAAGAAGCTCCGACCGCGGAGGGGACGATGGAAACGCGGGTGGTATTGAAACTCGACCCAAGGCTTGCCCCCACCAAGGCCGCGGTGTTCCCTCTCGTCAACCGTGATGGCATGCCGGAGATCGCCAGGAAGATCGAAGCAGACCTGCGTCCGCACTTCCGCGTCTTCTACGACGAGAGCGGCGCGGTGGGACGCCGGTATCGCCGGCAGGATGAGACGGGAACACCATTCTGCATCACGGTCGACTCCCAGACGCTCCAGGATCAATCGGTCACGATCCGGGATCGGGATTCGATGAAGCAGATCCGAATCCCCCTGACGGCCATCCGCAGCTACATCGCAGAGAGGTCGATGTAAGTTGCCCGCCACTCTCCGTCCACTCGCTTTCCGTGCCGGCCCCCTCGGTCGACTGTGGAGGCTCGTGTTCCTCTGCGTCGCGATTGCCTGTTCCGTATCCAGGGGCCAATGGATCGATGATCCGGCCGTTGATGCCTACGTCCAACGCGGGATCCATGACATTTACAATATCGAATTCGATAAGGCTGATCAGGAGTTTGCGGAGGTCGTTCGACTGCGGCCCGATCATCCGGCCGGATACTTCTTCCAGGCGATGACAGAATGGTGGCGCATCCTGACGAACTTCGATGACGAATCGCAGGACGAGCGGTACTATGATATGCTCCAGAAAGTCGTCGACATGTGCGATGAACGCCTTGACAAGAACGAGAACGACGTGGCGGCCCTCTTCTTCAAGGGAGGGGCGGTTGGTTTTCGCGGAAGACTCAGGGCTAATCGAGGCTCCTGGCTCAGGGCCGCGAACGATGGACTGATCGCGTTGCCCGCAGTCCGCAAAGCCTATCAACTCGAGCCGAACAACTCTGACGTCCTGCTTGGCATGGGCATCTATAATTACTATGCCGAAGTGGTTCCCGAGCTGTATCCAATTGTCAAGCCGCTCATGATCTTTCTTCCCAGCGGCGACAAGAAGAAAGGGCTGGAGCAGCTCGAGCTTGCCTCTCAAAAAGCCCGGTATGCAAAGACCGAAGCGACCTATTTCCTCCTGCAGACATATTTCACGTACGAAAAACAATATATACGCGCGCTGGAGATCGCGCGCGACCTCTTCACCAGGTACCCGCGTAATCCCCTCTTTCATCGGATGTACGGGCGCTGCTACGTCAGCATCGGGTACTGGGGGGAGGCCTTCAAGGTCTTCAGTGAGATCGGAAAGCGCTACCGAGAACATCAGGAGGGGTACGACATGTATGATGGGAGGGAAGCGTACTACTACATCGGACGGCACTATTTCCTCTCAGGTAAGCTCGACGAGGCGCTGCAGAATCTCTACAAATGTGACGAGCTTTCCCGCAGGGTCGATAAGGAAGGAGCGTCCGGCTTTATGTCGATGGCCAATCTCACGCTCGGAATGATCTACGATCTCCAGAAGAAGCGCGGTTCGGCGCTGGCGCAGTACCGGAAAGTCCTTGATATGAAGGAGTATGAGAATACTCATAAGGACGCCCGCAGGTATATGGAGAAACGTTACAGTAGGAACTGATGACCCTTCAGATCCTGATATTTGGTCTCATCGCAGCCATTGCCGAGGTGTTCGGCGGAAGCATCATCTACCTCCGGAGGTCGTGGCCGCGGCGGGTGCAAGAAACGCTGATGGCGCTCGGTGCCGGATTCATCCTCGCCCTTGTCTTCCTGAAGCTGATCCCAGAGAGCATCAAGGCGTTGGGCGAATCCGCGGCACTCTACTGCTTGATCGGTTTCGCTACAATCCATTTCTTCGAGCACGCGATTGTCGGTCATCTGCATTTTGGGGAGGAGACGCACTCCGATGTCATGGTTTCGAAAGTCGCGACCCTCTCGGCCTTCTCCGGTCTCTTCATCCATGCCTTTTTCGACGGTTTCTCGATCTCGGTGGGGCTGCAATTCAACTACCTGGTGGGGGTACTTGTGTTTGCGGCTGTACTCCTCCACAAGGTTCCGGAAGGCCTCACGATCGGATCGATCGTTCTGGCCGCGGGCTATCCCAAGAAAAAGGTGCTGCTTTCCGCCGTGGGTTTGGCGGCGGCGACGATGGTGGGCGTGTGCACCGTTTTGGTATTCCGGGAAGTCAACGAGAACCTGATCGGAATGGGTTTTGCGTTCACGGCAGGCGTCGCCACGTACGTTGGGGCAAGCGATCTGATTCCCGAGATCAACAAATCCAAGGACCGAATACCGCCGCTCGTTGTGTTTGCGGGCATGCTCTTGTTCTACGTGAGCGATCGGATCCTGGAGGAGCTTCTGCGGTGATGGAGGAGAAGAGGGGGGTGAATCGGTGCTAGAGGCTCATTCCGATCGAAATGCGATGCAAGCCGCCGATGCTTCCGTAGGAATTGTAGGCATAGTCGACCACATAGTCGCCCAGAACGATCCCCCCGCCCAACGAGATGCCGGCGAGTCCTGAGCTGGTTCCCATCTTGAGATCTTTCCTTTGCTCATTGTTGTATCCGACGCGCAGGCGTACGGACTCGCTCATCAAGAACTCCGCGCCGAGGGAGAACGAGCTGAACCGCTGGAAGAAGTTGTCCTGAGGTTCATTGAGCTTGTGAAAATTGAGATTGAGCAATACGGGCAGATGTTCCGGCCGTTTTGTGATCCCGATTTTGATGTCGAGCGGAAGGGACTCCCGGGTCTGCATGTAAGAGCTCAACTGCGTCCCGAGCGACAGGATACTCGCGCCGATGGTGATATTCTCCGACGGTATCTGGTAAAGGATCCCCGCGTCGAGGGCCAGCGCTGTCGATCGGGAGCCGGCGATGGAGGAATAGATGATTTTTGCATTCAGACCAACGCTGGTGACATCGTCGAGCGCTCGACCGACTCCGACGACGAGTGCGAGGTCTGTTGCGCCGAACGTGCCCAACGTGTTCAAGGATTCGTCCGTCTCGGTGAATGATCCGTAGTCGAGAAAGACGAGGCCCGCACCGACCGTGCCGATCCCTTCCAGGGGCTGAGCATAGGAGAGATGACCGCCGTTCACATCCAGCAGGTGTTTGAGAAAGCCGGCCGACGCTTTCCGTCCGCCCAGGGTCGTCAACGCGGCAGGATTGTAGAAGAGCATGTTCGGGTCGTTCGTCATCGAGACGAAGCTGCCGTTCAGCCCTGCGGCGCGAGCACCGACCTCATTGCGAAGGAAACTGTATGTTCCACCGCCGTCCGCCAGACCGATTGTCAACGAGCACAGCAGGAGGATCATGATGAGCAGAGATCGTTTCATCAATTTGAATCTACCCAAATAAGCAGTGAATTTCAAGAACGCTTCAAGGCTTGCGCGTTGCCACTGGAAGGAGAAGCCTTCGCTCCGTCGTGCGGCCGTACCTTGAAATTTGCCGTTGCAACTCAAGGGAATTTTGACTATCATCTAAGCGGAGGTTTGAACTGTCAATCTGGAGAGAGTGATGAAACCTGGAATTCACCCTGAATACAAACGGTCCATCGTAACGTGTGTTTGCGGTAATACCTTCGAAACGCGATCCACTGTAGGCAATCTGCACGTAGAAATTTGCTCCAGCTGCCACCCATTCTTCACCGGCAAGCAGAAGCTGGTCGATTCTGCGGGCCGCGTCGAACGCTTCACGAAGAAATACGCAAAAAAGGCAGTTGCGACGAGCAACTAGCACTGCTGAGGCCTTATGACGGAAGTGCGGAATGTATCTCAGAAATACGTTCCGCACTTCTAGTTTTTGGCCGCTGCGACAAACGTGCGGATAGGTCACGACGAGAATGACCCAAGAGCCTGCAATAGCCCCCGGGGACGCGGAGCCCCCTAGCCTCTATCGAGGACCACGAGGGACGGCGATCAAGATCCTCAATCGAATCGAACGCTCGGACTCCTATCTTGACCGCCTCCTTGAGGCAGAGATGCGTGCGAGCGAGATGAACGACCTCGACAAGAGCCTCCTGAACGAGATCGTCACCGGGGTCATTCGGTGGCAGATGAAACTCGACTGGGTTCTTACCGGGTTCTTCCACGGGAGTTTCACCAAGGCGGAGACGAACATCCGCAATGCACTGCGGGTCGCGCTTTATCAAATCTTGTTTCTGGATAAGGTCCCTCACTCTGCGGCTGTCAACGAATCGGTTGAGTTCATCAAGCGAATCCGCGGGCAGAAGGTCGGCGACCTGGTAAACGCCGTCCTTCGCAATATTCTCCGGAACCTTGACAACATCCGTTATCCGGACATCAATGAAGATCGGATTCAACACCTGGCTGTCGTCGAATCGCATCCGTTGTGGCTCGTGAGACGCTGGGTGGGGCGATTCGGCTATGACGAGGCGCGGCGACTGCTTGCCGCAGACAACCAGCGGCCCGACCTGACGCTGCGTGTCAACAGGCTGAAGATTGATTTCAACTACTTCCTGTCGCAGCTCGAACAGCACCAGATTCAGTTCTCCCGATCAGAGTATCTCGATTTCTTCGTACGGGTGAAACACATGGCGGGAATTGGAAGCTCGGAGATGTTTCGTCAGGGCTTCTTCGTTGTGCAGGATGAGAGCGCGGGTCTGGCGGTGCAATTGCTCGACCCGAAGCCGGGAGACCGAGTCATCGACATGTGCTCTGCGCCGGGGGGAAAAGCGACTTTCATCGGGGAGTTGATGAAGAACGTCGGTGAAATCATCGCGATCGATCGCTATGAGACCCGGCTCAATCTGGTCAAGAATGCCTGCCAGCGCCTGGGAATAGCGAATGCCCACTTCATCGCCGCTGACGCCTCCAGTGTGCAAATCGCTCCGGCGGAGAAGGTCATCGTCGATGCACCCTGCTCGGGTCTTGGTGTGCTCTCGAAGAAACCAGATTCGAAATGGAAACGCGAACCTGAGGATCTCAAAAAGCTGGTCGAGATTCAACGTGGCATTCTTGAGAATGCGACACATCACGTGAAGCCCGGTGGCATTCTCGTTTATAGTACTTGCACAACGGAACCGGAAGAGAACTTCAATCTTGTGAAAGATTTCAACTGCGTGCATCCTGAATTTGTCATTGAGAACGCGAACCAGTTCGTCAACCCCCGGGTTGTTTCCCCAGACGGGTACATCGAGACCTTTCCGCACAACCACGCAATGGATGGATCATTCGCGATCAGGTTGAGGAAAACAGCCTGACTCTTTCCGTCCAAAGTACTTTGTGTTGAAAGAGTTTTCTCCCTATATTTTCACCGCACTTTCCGTGTCATGAGAACGAGCGACCGCAGTCGTTCTGAAGTATCCTCATTCTTCGACCACGACCACTCTACAATCAAGGAGGAACGATATGACGCGATTCGCAACCCTCATCGGCTCCCTTGCAGCTGCCGCCCTCTTGTTCGTGCTTGTTCTCGACGGCGCACGACACGCAGCTCGTACCGCTTCTGATGATCCATTTGCATCGACATTCTCCATCGTCGGCATCGATCTGCAGAATGGTGACGTTGGTGTCGCCGTCCAGTCAAAGTTTCCGAACGTCCGTCCGATTGTCCCCTGGGCTGAGGCCGGCGTTGGAGCAATCGCTACTCAATCCTTTGTGAACGTTTCGTACGGCCCGAAAGGCCTGACCCTCCTGCGCAATGGAGCGTCCGCGGAGGAGGCGCTGAGGATTCTCATTGAGAACGATTCCGCACGTGACAGTCGCCAGGTTGGGATTATCGACGCAAAGGGAAACTCGGCGAGCTGGACGGGAAGGGACTGCTTCGACTGGGCTGGTGCACTCGCAGGTGCGAGCACCGGTGGCAAAGGCACGGTGGTTACGGGAAAGGGCTTCGCAGCGCAGGGAAATACTCTCGTGGGCAAAGAGACAGTGGAGGCGCTGGCGAGAACATTCCAGGAGAAGAAAGGGTCGCTCGCGGACAAACTCGTCGCTGCTCTTGTTGCAGCCGGAAAGGCTGGGGGGGACAGGCGCGGGGAGGAGTCTGCAGCGCTGCTTGTGAAGCGGGCGGGAGCTGGCTACGATGGGACAACGGACGACTATATCGACATCAGCATCTACGACAACCCAAAGCCACTGCAGGAACTGGAACGGCTCTACAAGTTGCACAAGCTCTATTATTTTCGGACCGATCCGAAGAATTTGATCAAGATCGACGCAAGTACCTGCAGCGAACTGCAGGAAATAATGAGCAACAAGGCCTACAAGGGCTTCGTGTTCTACGATGGTCCGATCAATGGCGTTTTCGATGCCAAGACGAAGAAAGGTCTCCAAGACTTCATGGGATGGGAGAACTACGATGTGCGCATCCGACAGGATGATCAGATAGACAAAGAAGTCCTGGAGGACATCCGCAAGAATTACGCGGAGTGGAAGGGAGCCAGAAAATGAGATGTGAGATGGAACCGTGCGATGTAGACGATCCGCAACCGACAAGCTGGAACCCAGAACTTTCAACGTGCAACCTCCAACCTACCTATGAAAGCAATCGTCAAACCAAGACCAAAGGAGAGCCAAGAGTGGCCGACGGGACTTCAGCTCATTGACAAACCCGAGCCGACCATCGAAGCCCCGAACGACGTTATCATCAAGGTCTACGCTGGTGCGATCTGCGGAACCGACGTCGGCATCTACAACTCGAAGGAATCGCTCCGTGTGCAGATGCTGAGAGCGAAGACGGACCCCGTTACGGTCGGCCACGAATTCAGCGGCAGGATCGTGGCGGCGGGGAAGAGCGCCCGCCTTCACCTTGCCAGGCTCATGTTTCGAAAAGCGAAGCAGAATGCCGACCTCAAGAAGCTTCTCCGCCGGAAGACCCCTCGATCGCTCTCCGAAGAAAGCGGTTTCTTGGGCTTCGCTGAGAAGAAGTTCTACAGCACGGCGGAAATGCATGTCACGTGCGGTAAGTGCTACCAGTGCCGCCACGGGGAGTATCACGTCTGTCGAAACACGGTCATTAAGGGGGTGCATGATGACGGAGCGTGGGCCTCGTTCGTCAGAGTCCCGGCGGAAAACGTGCGCCTCTTCTACCAGCGTGAGATCCCCCCTGAGATCATCAGTTTCATGGATGCCTTGGGGAATGCGACGCACACGGTCATGTCCGGACCTGTGAAGGATCAAAGCGTTGCTGTTCTCGGCTGCGGCGTCCAGGGTCTGATGGCGGTTGCGGTGGCAAAATGGGCGGGCGCAAAGCGTCTCTACGTGACCGATGCCTCCCACGCGGATTTCTCCCATGACAAGCTGGTTTCGCAGCGGTTTGCTCTCGCGAAAACGTATGGTGCCGATCACTGTTTCGATATGGCGATCGCTGCCGAGCGGGAAGGCTTTTACGAGACCATTATGAGAGAGACGGAGCAGACGGGCGTCGACGTCGCTCTCGAAATGTCCGGCAGCTACCACGCTTATGAGGATGCGGAACGGGTCGTGCGAATGGGCGGGACGTTTTCTTTGCTCGGCATACCTTCCGGCACGATGCAGGTGGACTTTGCGAAGAACATTATCTTCAGCGGCATCACGGTTCACGGGATCATTGGACGACGCGTTTTTCAGACGTGGGATCAGATGGAAGCGCTTCTGAAAGCCGGGCTCGCCAAGGAATTCATGAAGACGGGATTTGTCACCCACCAGCTTCCGCTTGAGGAGTACGACCGGGGATTTGCTGCGATCCGCGCGGGAGATGCATACAAGGTGTTGTTTAAACCGTGAGTGAAGATGGTCGTCAGCATGGAGGCAGACGTGAAGGAACGCGCTCGCACAGTGCAGTGTTGCGACAGACGGGTGAAGTCGGTGAGCAGGAGCATTTCGAGGGGATCATCGCAGCGTCCACGGAGATCCGTGCGTAGCAGAACGCCCTGAGAGAGACACAGTGGTCGCGATCGACGTTATCTGATGGAAAGGGACACATACCGAGCAACGACATCCAGCATCAATACTGTTTCAAAAAAGAGGAGATCATAAAGACCCATGGCCGTCCATGATCGAGTACGCCAATTCTATCGCAATGAACTGATCGAGCTCCAAAATGCCAGTCTCTTCAAGGAAGAACGGTTCATCCATTCCCCCCAGGCGGCGGACATCACCGTCGAGTACCCGCCGAACTCCCCCCTGAAAGAAGTCATCAATTTCTGCGCAAACAACTACCTGGGACTCTCAAGCCACCCCGCCTTGATCAAGGCGGCGAAGAAAGGTCTGGAGGAGCGCGGCTTCGGCCTGTCGTCGGTCCGATTCATCTGCGGCACGCAGGACCAGCACAAAGAGCTGGAGAGGAAGATTGCAGACTTCTTGGGTGTGGAGGACGCCATCCTCTACTCTTCTTGCTTTGATGCAAATGGAGGCGTGTTCGAGGCGCTGTTGGGCGAGGAGGATGCCTTGATCTCCGACGAGCTGAACCACGCTTCTATCATCGATGGAATCCGGCTCTGTAAGGCCGATCGGCATCGCTTCAAGCATTCGGATATGAAGGATTTGGAGCAGCATCTCAAGCAGACGCAGAACAAGCGGTTCAGGATGATTGTCACCGACGGCGTGTTCTCGATGGATGGTGTCCTGGCGGACCTCGCTAGGATTTGTGACCTGGCCGAAGAATACGACGCGATCGTCGTGGTCGATGACTCACACGCCACGGGTTTCGTCGGAAAGAACGGCCGGGGTACACACGAATACTTCGACGTGATGGGAAGGGTGGACATCATCACAACGACGTTCGGCAAGGCCCTCGGCGGAGCATCTGGAGGCTGCATCGCAGGCGAGAAAGTCTTCATCGACATTCTGAGACAGCGGTCGCGCCCGTACCTGTTCTCGAATACGCTGAGCCCGGTCGTGGTGGCGGCGACGATCAAGGCAATCGAGCTGCTTCAAGAGTCGAGCACGCTGCGCGACAAGCTGCTCGAGAATTCACGGTACTTCAGGCAACGCATCCGTGAGGCGGGATTCGAGATCAAGGACGGCTTCCATCCAATCGTACCGATCATGCTTCGCGATGCGGGTGTCGTCCAAGCCATGGCCCGTGAGCTGTACGCGGAGGGTATCTATGTGGTTGGATTCTTCTATCCTGTCGTTCCGAGAGGCACCGCGAGGATCAGGGTCCAGCTGTCGGCCGCTCACGAGAAACGTCATATCGATCAGGCAGTTGAAGCGTTTACAAAGGTTGGCAAAAAGCTCGGCGTTCTGAAATAGCGTCACGCAGTGAGGAAGGGGAGGAATCTGCACGATTGAACTCCGCGGACAACGAGCCCCGCCGGCGGTATCTCATACCTCAAGATAAATCCGGAATGAAAGGCCGACTGGTCTTCATCGACCTCCTGCGGGGCTGGGCCACGATTGTGATGATCGAGGTTCACGTCTTCAACGCGTTCTTGATCCCGTCGCTGAAGGAAACGAGCTGGTTCGAGGTCCTCAACTACGTGAACGGTTGGGTCGCACCGAGCTTTCTCTTCGTGGCGGGATTCGTTTTCGTCGTCGCCAGCGAGAGAAAGCTGCAGGACTTCCGAACGTTCGGCAAAGCGTTCTGGCGACAGATCGGCCGAATCGCTCTGATCTGGATCGTCGGCTACGGGCTTCATCTTCCGTTCTTTTCCTTCACGCGGACGATCAACGAAACGACCCTGACGGGGTGGCTGCAGTTCTATCAATCGGACATCTTGCACTGCATAGCCATCGGATTACTCATCGTGTTCCTGGGGCGCATTCTCATCAAGAGTGACACAACGTACCAGAGGTTCCTGGTCATCACGGGTCTGCTGTTCGTCCTCGCAGCCCCCTTTCTCTGGGACATTGATTTCACGCGTTCGCTTCCGGCTCCGGTTGCGGCATATTTGAATGGGCAGCACTACTCGCTGTTTCCGATTTTCCCCTGGGCTGGGTTTTTGATCTTTGGTGCTGTGACTGCAATAGGGTATGGGAGAGCGAAAGCTGTCGAGCACGAACTCGCTCATCTCAAACTGGTCGGCCTCGTAAGCGGTGCCTTGATCATCGCCGGCTTGCTCTTGAACGAGCTGCCCGTGAGGATTCCCTTGGCGTCCAGAGCCGTTCAGGCAAACCCCTTGTTTTTTGCCACGAGACTTGGTATCGTTCTCTTGCTGATGCTTCTCTGCTGGTATTACGCGGAGAGACGAAAGACTGAAAAATCGTTCGCGCTTGATGTCGGCAGGGAGTCACTGGTTGTGTACACGGCGCATCTTCTCATCATCTACGGGCAGTTCTGGAACGAGAAGAGCCTTGCCTATTGGGACGGCGGGACATTCAGCGTGGTGCAGTGCATGCTCGCGACGCTTGGGTTGATGATCCTGATGGTTGGTGGCGCGAAGGTGTGGGGGTCCATCAAACGCCGTTCGCTGCCGACGGCCAGGGTTCTTTCGTACGCGACGGGACTCGTTGTGCTTCTCATTTTCTTCTTGAAAAAGAGCTGAGAATACCATGGATGTCACATTGCTTGTTTTGGTGATTGCTGCCGTCGCGTTGCTGGTGATCCTGGTTGTGCGATCCTGGCCGCGACGGACACAAGGATCGGACCAATCAACGATGTTGATGCAGCAGCAAATGGATGCGCTCCGTGGCGAAATGAGTCAGGGCCTCAAGAACACAGCGGACACGCTCGGAACCTCTCTCAAAAATACGCAGGATGTGCTCTATCACAGCCTCAAGATCACCACCGAGACGGTGAACCAGCAACTGAATGTTGTTACCAGCCAACTCTCGAGCGTTACGCAACAACTTCAGAACAACACGGGGCAGATGGGAAGCAGGCTGGACAACGCAGCAAAAGTGATTCAGGACGTTCAAAACAAGCTCGGTGAGCTGGGGAAGGCAACGCAGGAGATCAAAGAACTCGGACAGAGCGTCTCAAAATTGGAGGAGATGCTGAAGGCGCCGAAGCTGCGGGGTGGTCTCGGCGAGTTGCTGCTGGAGGATCTTCTGAAGCAGGTGCTTCCATCAAACGCGTACGATATGCAATATCGGTTCAAGAACGGACAGACGGTGGACGCGATCATTCGTACGGCGGGGGGGATGGTTCCGGTCGATTCCAAGTTTCCGCTCGAGAATTTCCAGAAGATGCTCGAGTCGAAATCGGATCAGGAGAAGAGGACAGCTCTGCGCACCTTCCGGTCCGACGTGAAGAAGCACATCGATGCCGTCTCGGAAAAGTACATTCTGCCGGACGAGGGGACCTTCGATTTTGCACTGATGTACATCCCGGCCGAAAACATCTACTACGAGACGATTATCAAGGATGAGTCGGCACCGGAGGAGAATGGCCTCTACAACTACGCGATGAAGAAGCGGGTCGTGCCTGTCTCCCCGAACAGCTTCTATGCGCACTTGCGGGTGATCGCCCTCGGTTTGAAAGGGCTGCAAATCGAGCGGAGCGCGAAGGAGATCCTTCAGAACCTCGATCGGCTCGGTTCCGAGCTCCAGAAGTTCTCAGACCTTTTCGAGACCCTCGGGACCCAGCTGACCAACGCGAAGAACAACTTCGACAAGGCGGACAAACAGTTAAGCGGTCTTACGGAGAAATTCAAATCGATTCAGTCAATCCCTGATTCGGGAGGCGGGGGCCAGCTGGACGCGTTCAAGGGAGCTGACTGATCGGAGTGTCGTCGCGGAAGTCGGCTCAAAAATGAAAAAGTCCCCTCGTCGGGGACTTTTCTTGTTTTTCTGATCGGCACTTGCTTAGACGCGCACAATGTTGTAGGCGCGTTTCCCTTTCTGTTCTTCCTTCAATTCGAATTGTACGGTATCGCCCTTGAACAGCACGTCACGAAATCCGGTGTTTTTCACATTACTCTTATGGAAGAAAACTTCCTCTCCGCTCTCTGATGAGATGATAAATCCAAATCCCTTTGACGCATTGTAGAACTTCACGGTTCCTTGCTTCATCAGCCGACTCCTTTCCCAATTCAAAATAAACACTCAAAATAAAAAACCCCAGCCAGCTCAAGCTAACTGGGGTTCAGGTCTTGCTGCCAGCTTAGATCTTCTCTACATTTGCGGCCTGAAGCCCTTTCGGACCCTGTTGCACTTCAAACTGGACTTTGTCGCCTTCGTTCAAGGTCTTGTAGCCTTCGCCGACAATCGCCTTGAAGTGGACGAAAACATCTTCGCCGTTTTGACGTGTAATGAAGCCGTAACCTTTGGCTCCGTTGAACCACTTGACCGTTCCCTTTTCCATGGAACCGATCCTTTCAAGAAAAGATGAAAAAATTGTACACGAGACCGCTAGCCTGAACGCTTCAGCGTAACGCCTAAGCTTTGCTATGGATGATTCGCGATGCCCAGCCTCGTGAAGCTTGAAAGGCCACGAAAAGAGGACACGGACAGAACATCAACAGCAACGACGAACGAGCGTGGCTACTCCCCCCACGGGAAGAAATTTCTTCGTCCGGGGATAACGGTGTACTGTTAGTTGCACATCTAATATAGCTCAAGTTGGGACGATAAACAAGGAAAATCTTGCGATGTCCGGGTCAGGGACGATCCAGTGCGGCCAAAACCGCAACTATCTGGAATCAAGCCTGGAATTTGCGTATCTTGTCACGCGCACCGGCTTCATCGACTGTCCTTGCGTGTCTAATGACTACTTCACTGCGCCCAGGCGGTATCCTGACCCTTGATCGAGGGGAACCGCTGTCTGGCAGCGCCAGGATTGCCGACGGCTCTATCTGGGATCGAGGGTGCCCAAGTTGCAGGCGGGGCAGATAACCCGGCCACACGGGCCGCCTGAAGGGCGCGAAGGTCGTCCCCGCTTTGGGAAGATATGTAGTATCGGACTTGAGGCAGCTCCGCCTGTTCAATGGCAACATGCTCTTTCATCACTGCTGGCTTCGTAATCTGCATAAGCGCGGTTGCGTCACCCGGATGCATCGGCGCAAGGTACTATGCATCGTGTGTTCAACGCGGAGGTGAAGGTTCCTTGCCACTCGGTTATTGACGCGCGAAAGGATGAAATGCACGAACTGAGCAACGTTGTTCCTCGTGGGATGAGCGACAAGGCGCAACTATCAAGGAGGGTGGAAAGATGAAAGCGGCCGTTGTCACGAAGTTCGGCCCGCCTGGGGTGCTCAAGATCCTGGAGTGGCCGAACCCGGAGGTGAGCGATGGGGAGGTGCTCATTCGCACGAGGGTGATCGGATTGAATTTCGCCGAAGCGTTCGCACGCATGGGGTACTATCCGGACGTACCTCGCCCGCCGTTCATTCCGGGCATTGAGTTGTCAGGGGTGATCGAGCGCATCGGGAAGGGCGTGAAGGCTCTCAAGCGAGGAGACCGCGTCTTAGCCTTCCCGAAGCATCGCGCGTACGCGGAGTATGTCTCTGTCCCCGCGACGCATGCGATACGGATGCCAGAAAAGATGTCATTCGAGGATGGGGCGGCACTTGGGGTCGCCTCGCTGACTGCCTATCACGGCCTTGTGACACTGGCGCACATTCGGGCGGGGGAGAAGGTTCTCTTGCACGCGGCAGCCGGTGGGGTTGGCACGGTGGCCGTTCAACTCGCGAAGCATCTTGGTGCGGAAATTTATGCCACAGCGGGCTCAAGCGAGAAACTGGAGGTGGCAAGGAATCTTGGGGCGGATCATGTGATCAACTATCGTTTGGAGGACTTCGCGGAGGTCATTTCGTCGGAAACGAATGGTTATGGCGTTGACGTCATCATGGACTCGGTGGGAGGGAGAATCTTCCGCAGAGGATGGAAGCTGCTCGCTCCGATGGGGAGATACGTGCTCTACGGGTTTGCCGCGGTCTCGGGTGAACGCTCGGTCAAGAAGCTACGGGCGCTTCGTGAGCTTGCGTCCATTCCGTGGATCTATCCGCCGTCGATTGTGTCGAAGAATGTCAGCCTGGCAGGTTTCAATCTCTTCTTTCTTATGCATAAGGTGGAGTACTTCGGCGGTGCTCTGCACGAGCTGTTCAAGCTTTACGGGAAGAGAGTGCTCCGACCCGTGATTGGGATGAAGTATTCCTTTGAGAAGATCGCCCAAGCCCAATCCTTTCTGCAGTCAAGAAAGAGCGTCGGCAAGGTTGTGGTTGTGATGTAGGCGGAACCATCGCGTGATCTGCGCCATAGGCGCATCCCCGCCCGACCATCTGCGGCTGGTGAGGCGGGTTCCGCTTCCCAGTTCCGCTCTTTGAATCCCGCCTGTAAGCGGAATCTCCCGCTCTGATGCGGGATCCCGCCTTCTTTGTATGGTTGTTGTGGCGGGAAAAGCGGGACCGGCGCCACAAAGCGCGTCCGAACCGCTCCGCTTTTGGCGGAGGCCATTGGGTCATCGGGTCATCGAGCGACAAATGACTCAATGGATCAATTGCCTTATGCGGACACGTCGATCCAAAAATCGCATTATCGAACCGGACTTCTTGTTGATGGCTTACTGCAGCGGATACTTCCCGATGGCAGAGCCCAAGACGGGAGAGATCGAGTGGTATTCTCCCGACCCGCGCGCGATCATCGATTTGGAGGAGTTCAAGATTCCGCGCAGCCTGAGGCTGACGATGAAGAAGAAGATCTTTGAGCTCCGTCTGAATAGCCGGTTCGAGGAAGTGATGCGAGCGTGCGGCCACAGAACGGAGACGTGGATTTCAGAGGAGATCGTCCGAAGCTACCTTGAGCTTTATCGGATGGGCTTCGCGCATTCCGTCGAGTGCTGGAGAAGTGGTGAGTTGGTGGGGGGCCTGTACGGAGTTGCTCTTGGGGGCGCCTTCTTTGGAGAATCAATGTTCAGCCGCGAGCGGGACGCGTCGAAAGTGGCTCTGGCACACCTCGTTGAGAGGATGAAGCTGCGCGGGTACGAGCTGCTTGACACACAATTCCTCACGCCGCACCTGGCGCGCTTTGGGGCCAAAGAGATATCCAGGGAAGAATATCTCGAGAGATTGAAGAGAGCGTTGCTGGAGAGATGTCAATTTGTCAACTGATCGAATCCTTCACATCCAGAATCCATCATGCCTACTTCTTCGTTCCGGGTTCCGGTCATCACTCAGACGAATTTCCCGGATCTCAAGCTGGCTCATCGCGGCAAGGTGAGGGATATCTATGATTTTGGCGATTCGCTTCTCATCGTCGCGACGGACCGTCTCTCTGCGTACGACGTGGTGATGCAGCAGGGAATCCCGTTCAAAGGAAAGGTCCTCACACAGATCTCTGACTTCTGGTTCGAGCAGACGAAGGATATCATCGCGAACCATCTCAATTCGGCCATCGTCTACGATTTTCCGACGGCGTGCAAGCCGTACTGGAGAGATCTTGAGCAGAGGTCGATGTACGTGAAGAAGACCAAACCTTTGCCCATCGAGTGCGTGGTGCGGGGCTACCTTTCCGGCTCGGGATGGCTTGAGTACAAAGAGACCCAAAGCGTGTGCGGCATCAAGCTGTCGCCAGGGCTCGTCGAGTCGGACCGGCTGCCGGAGCCGATTTTCACACCCGCCACGAAAGAAGAGGTTGGCAAGCATGACGAGAACATTACGTTCGAGCGCACGGTGAGCATGATCGGCAAGGATCTCGCCGGGCGTGTCAGGGAGATCTCCCTCGATATCTATGAGCGAGCTGCAGCTCTCGCGGAGCAGAAAGGAATCATCATCGCGGACACGAAGATGGAGTTCGGTCTCGATGCGAAAGGGGAGCTGATCCTGATCGATGAGCTTCTGACCCCAGACTCGTCCCGATTCTGGCCCAAGGACAAGTATCAGCCAGGGAAGGGCCAAGAGAGCTTTGACAAGCAGTTTGTCCGTGACTATTTGAACTCGATCAACTTCAACAGGAAGCCGCCCGCGCCGATGCTGCCGGAAGACGTCATCTTCAAAACGTCTGCGCTGTACCTTGAAGCACTCAGGAGGCTCAGCGGCAAAACGCTGGTGTAGGTGGGTGAGGTTGGGGAAGTCGCGTGGGCGACGGTCGGCGGCGGAGAAATGGAAGAAGGATATCACATACTCGAGCATCCGTCGGACCTGGGGATAGAAGCTTCGGGTCGTTCTCTGAAGGAGGTCTTTGAGTACGCAGCCCTCGGCCTAGTTTCAATCATCGCCGATCCAGCCACGGTCGATCCTGCCGAACGACGGTTCGTCGCGCTGGAAGGCTCGGATCACGAGAACCTGCTGGTGAAGTGGTTGTCCGAGATCCTGTATCTCTACGATGGAGAGCAGTTCTTGCCTTCAGATGTGGAGATCACGCGGCTAACGTCAAAAGAACTAGGAGCTGTGGTCGCGGGGGAACCTGTGGACGAGCGGAAGCACGCGCTCAAGATGGACGTCAAGGCGATTACGTATCACCAGTTGAAGGTGGAAGAACGGGAGGATGGCTGCCTGGTGAGAGTGTTTGTTGACATTTGAGGTCATTGTCAATGGTTCACCGCAGACCGTGAATCGACAATCGACAATCGCAAATGAACCGCTGTACGCCGTGCGTTTCATGTCGTGGGGGGTGTATTGGAGGATGAGCTCGATGATCCAGAAACTTGACGACTATCGGTATCTTGTTCCCAAGTCCTTCCGCGAGGGAATGAACGTGGAGGGGCTGATCTACGCGAGCGAGGAGCTCATCAAGGCTATCGAGCGCGACCAGACCTTGATGCAGGTCGCGAACGTCGCGACGTTGCCCGGTTTGGTTGGCCGTTCGCTGGCCATGCCGGATGCCCATCAAGGATACGGGTTTGCGATCGGCGGCGTTGCCGCTGCTGATCTCCAGACGGGAGTTGTCTCTGCCGGCGGCGTGGGCTTCGACATCAACTGCGGTGTCCGTCTCTTGCGCTCGGATCTCTCGCTCGAAGAGGTGAGGCCGAAGCTCGATGCACTCCTGAATCAGATGTTTCGCGATATCCCGTGTGGTACCGGCAGAAAGGGCATCGTCAGGGGGCTGAGCAACGAGGAGTTGGACAACGTGCTCGAGAATGGTGCACACTGGGCGGTGAAGAATGGGTATGGAGCCGAACAGGACCTGCAGCACATCGAAGAGACGGGGAGAATTCCCAACGCGGACCCGAACCGGGTGAGCAAGCGTGCCAAGGAGCGGGGCCGGGATCAACTGGGCACGCTGGGCTCCGGGAATCATTTTGTCGAGGTACAATACGTCGACGTGGTGTTTGATGAGGAAGCTGCGGCAGCCTTCGGTCTCAGGCCCCAGCAGGTGGTGATTTTGATTCACACGGGGTCGCGCGGCTTGGGACACCAGGTTTGCACAGACTATCTGGAGATCATGCAGTCTGCGATGCGCAAGTACAACATCACGATCGTGGATCGCCAGCTGGCGTGCGTGCCGATTCGCTCACCGGAGGGGCAGAGCTACTTGAGCGCGATGGCTGCTGCCGCGAACTTCGCATTTGCGAATCGACAGATGATCACACACTGGACGCGGGAGGCGTTCACCCATGTCCTCGGCAAGGGTGAGCTGAGGATCATCTACGACGTTTGCCACAACATCGCGAAGGAGGAGGCACATAAGATTAACGGGGGGACACGCAACGTCCTTGTTCATCGAAAGGGGGCGACGAGGGCATTCCCAAAGCATCGACCAGAGATCCCGAAGGACTATTTCGAAGTCGGTCAGCCCGTGTTGATCCCCGGCAGCATGGGGACCTGTTCCTATGTTCTCGTAGGGACTGAACGGGCGATGGATGAGACGTTCGGCTCGTCGTGCCATGGTGCGGGGCGATCCAAGAGCCGTCACGCAGCAAAGAAAGAGATCTCTGCCGATGAGCTCATTCAGGAGCTGAAAGAAAAAGGGATCCACGTCCGTGGAGCATCGAAGAGCGGTTTGACAGAGGAAAACCCGAACGCATACAAAGATGTGAGTCAGGTCGTTGAGGTCGTCCACAACGCGGGGATCGCGAAGAAGGTCGCGAGGCTCGTTCCCATCGGGGTGATAAAAGGATAGGATCAGTTTCAGGTTGAAAGTCTTCGGTTTGAAGTTAGGCAGAAAATCAGAAGCAGACGGCGGGGAACCCTGGAAACAGAAGTTCCGTTCTTAAGATGAAGAGTCGATACGCGGTCGCTGAAGACCGAATCATTTGACAGACACTGGGAGAACGAATGCTGCAGCTGAATGAAGAGAACGTCCTGAAAGCACTCAGGCTAGTGAAAGACCCGGACCTGCATCGAGACATCGTAGCCCTGAATTTTGTCAAGAACCTCAAGCTCGAAGGAACGGACATAAGTTTCACGCTCGAGTTGACCACTCCGGCCTGTCCCGTCCGGGACCAATTCAAGTCCGATTGCGAACGGGCGATTCGCCAGAACGTCGAAGGAGTAGGGAAGGTTGATATCGTGATGACGTCGAATGTCGTTGCCCACAACAACCAGCAGAAGGATGTCATCCTGCCCGGAGTGAAGAACACGATCGCCGTCGCGAGCGGGAAAGGGGGCGTTGGCAAATCAACCGTTGCCGTGAATCTTGCGGTTGCTCTTGCTCTGGATGGGGCGAAGGTGGGGCTTGTCGACGCGGATGTCTACGGTCCAAGTATCCCGTTGATGTTTGGGATCAACGATCGGCCACGCGTATCGAAGAACAAGCTTGTTCCACTCGAACGGTACGGCGTGAAAATCATGTCGATCGGTTTCCTCGTCGATCCGATGCAAGCCGTCATCTGGCGAGGACCGATGGCCAGTGGAGCAGTGAAGCAGTTCATGGCGGACGTGATGTGGGGCGACCTGGACTATTTGATCTTCGACCTGCCTCCGGGGACCGGGGATATTCAGTTGACACTTGTCCAGACGATTCCTCTCACCGGAGCGGTCATTGTCACGACGCCGCAGGATGTCGCTCTCGCCGATGCCCGCAAAGGGCTCGTCATGTTCAATAAGGTCAACGTCCCGGTCATGGGGATCGTCGAGAACATGAGCTATTACGTCTGTGGTCATTGTGGCCATCGGGAGGACATCTTCGACAGCGGCGGTGGAAGCAGGGTTGCAGCGGAGCTGGGGGTGCCGTTCTTGGGAGAGATTCCCATCGACACAAGAATTCGGATTGGCGGCGACCAGGGGACGCCGATCGTCGTGATGGACGAAAGCTCCGCCCAGGCTCAGGTCATCCGGCAAATTGCCCGTAAGCTTGCCGCTCAAGTGAGCATTCGTAACGTCGCGGCACCGCAGGCGACAAAGGTGGAAATCCTCATCGGGAATCAGAGCTGATTCCACAGCGCATGCTGACATCAGAAATCATACGAGCGACTCTCGAGCAGGTTCGCCCATATCTGAAGGAGGATGGGGGGGGTGTGGAGTTGGTACGGGTAACGGACGACGGAATCGTCGAGGTGCGGCTCACAGGGTCATGCGTCTCCTGCCCGATGTCCATTATGACGCTGCGCGCGGGAATTGAGAGAGCGCTGATGCTGGCACATGCTGAGGTCCGGAGAGTAGAACAGGTACGCTGACCGGGACGAGTGTGCAGATGAGTGAGAGCGTCGGTGCCGGGTGCCGGCGCTCTTTGCTATTTCTCCTTCAGTTCCACTTCGAGTAACCTTCCATCCTCCAGCTGGACGACCCGAGCCGGGTATCTGCGCACGAGATCGTAGTTGTGCGTTGCCATCAGGACGGCGGTCCCTCGCATGTTGATCTTCCTCAGGAGTTCCATGATCTCTGCCGAAGCGCTCGGATCCAGGTTCCCGGTCGGCTCGTCAGCCAGGAGCAATGCCGGCGAATTCACGATCGCCCGGGCGATGACGACGCGTTGCTGCTCCCCCCCAGAAAGCTCCTGCGGCATCTGATTTCGTTTGTGCCCAAGCCCGACGTCCGCCAGCGCATGGAAAATGCGCTTCTTCGTCTCGGCGCGGCGCGTGTTCGTCACGTAGAGGGCAAAGGCCACATTCTCGTAGACATCGCGATCCTCAAGGAGCTTGAAGTCCTGGAACACGATGCCCAGCTTGCGGCGGAAGTGGGGCACCTCTCGAACCTTCGTTTCCTCGGAATCATAACCGGCGACTTTCACGCTGCCTGAGTCCGGCTTCAGGTCCATATACAACAGGCGGAGCAAGGAGCTCTTGCCGGCGCCCGTGGATCCGACGAGGTAGACGAACTCTCCGCTCCTCATTGCGAAGCTCACACGGTCCAACACCAGTTGGTTGTCAAACGAAACCGATATGTCGTGAAGTTCGATCATTTCTTCTTGCTGAACCGAGCAGCGAGCTTGATCGCCTCCACCATACTCGAGATGTCTGCTTCGCCCTTGCCGGCGATGTCGTACGCGGTGCCGTGCCCGGGTGACGTGCGAATGATGTTCAGCCCGGCGGAGAAATTCACCGCTTTCCCGAATGAGCTCAGCTTCAGGGGGATGAGCCCCTGGTCGTGATACATCGCGATGATCCCGTCGTACGTTTTGTAGGAGCCCGTGCCGAAGAACCCGTCGGCGGAGAAGGGGCCCTTCACGTCGATCCCTTGGCTTTGAATCTCACGGACGGCAGGGATGATGGTCTGCTCCTCCTCGCTCCCGATAAGGCCGTGCTCGCCCGCGTGCGGGTTGAGCGCGAGAACGGCGATTGTTGGATTCTGAATTTCGAAATTCCGCTTCAAGGCGTCGTGTACAATCAGAGCCTTTTCGACGATCTTTTCCTTCGTCACCTGGTCCGAGACGTTTCGAAGTGCCGTGTGAATCGTCACAAGCCCGATCCGCATGCGGTCGGCGACGAGCATCATCGCAACCCTCTGAGAGCGGCTGAGGAGAGTGATCATCTCTGTTTGTCCCGGGAAACTATAGCCGGCGAGGTTCAGCGCTTCTTTTGACACCGGCCCCGTCACCATCACGTCCGCCTTGTTCGCTTTGCAGAGCTCGACTGCCTTCTCAATCGCAGCTCCAGCGGATTTTCCCGACGACTTCGTCGTCTTCCCGTACTCGACATCCGCCCAGACACCATCTCCGACATCGGCGACGGCGATGACCGAAGGATTGTTCCACGGGAAGACGGCTTTCTGAAGCTTCGGCTTGACCTTGAAGGTGCCTCGTGTATGCTCCCACACGTTCAGTGGTCCCACGAGCACGGGGATGCAGATGCGGCGGACGGCGACGTGAGCAGCAGCCTTCAGGGCCACCTCCGGTCCGATTCCGTTGAAATCGCCGATTGTGATTGCGATGGTCGGTTTCACAGACTCTCAGTCTGGCTCAGGACGAAGGTACCGTTCTTGTTCGGGTCGATGAAAACAAATCGTTTCTTGAGCCGACCGTACGTCCAGACCTCCGTCGGGGCTGCACCAGGCTGAAGGAGACGATCTGTTTGCTCCGGTGGGCCGTAGAGAATGTAGACACGCCCCCGGTCGGTCTTGTAGCCATCTCCTTCTCCCAGGGTTGAGAACTTTCGCATCGCCTCGTCGACCCGGTAATAGTATTCCGCCATCACTTCGTTGTACGCCGTCGTGGTGTCTGGATCCTTCGACCGCCAGAACTCGTAGAAGGCGTCCGCACGGCGCGCTGCCGATCCTGACTGCATGTCATAGATTTGCTGATCCGTAGCGATATGACGCAAAGCCTCCACAGCGAGATCGGGATCCGTCAATGAGACCGGTCGGAACGGCCAGATGACTCGGAACTGATGCTCTTGAGCCTGCTTGATCTGCCCGAGTGAATACTCGATCTCCAGTCTGAAAGAGCCCGGTTCCAGCTTCTCGATCGGCAACGGAACATAGCAGACCTTCCAGGGAAAGGGTGAAGGCTTGGTGGAGTACAGTATCTTCCCTTCCCGCATGCTCAATCCGAGCAGACCGTTCGCGGAGAGCAATGTGCTGTCGCTGAAATCCAGAGTGCGCCGACCCAAGATGTCAGATTGCCCGTGGAGTTGCCAGTGCACCATGAGGCTGCTCGTGCTATCCGGCTGGAATAGTTCTGTGATGAGTCCCCCGATTCCACCGAACAGAACGTTGCCGGCTTGATTCAGGGGGACGATGTCGCCTTCCGAGGGACCCGCGGCTTCAGGCAGAACAAAGAATGCACCCGAGATTTCCAGCGCCTTGTGCGTTGGCGCAGTTGCCACAACTCGCCGATTTCTCTCGAGAAATGTCCGGCCGGATTCCCGATCGTCGAGACTGATGATGATATTGTATGTTCCACTCGAGACGGAGCAACAGAACGCACCTTCGATGTCAGGTAATGGTTCGTTCTCCCTCGGTATCATTGAGCGCTCAAGCACTATCTGGCGAATCTCGCGAGCCACGGATACCTTCTGATCGTCCTGGAGCTCCACGACCAGCTCGCCGCGAGCAATATACTCGGCTTCTCGCTTCGGCGCATCGTTTCGAACGAAGATGAAGAAGTCCTGCCTGATGCGATAGTGCACGTCCACGACGGCTTTTGAAGAGTCGTCTCCGAACAAGGGGATGACCTCGTAGGAAATCGCCTGGCGCTGCGATCGGAAGTCCAATTGTTCTTGTTCGACCTGACCAAGGCACATGAACGTGGCGGTGACCGAGAGGACGAGTAGCCCCAGTGAGCGCGATGTCCGGGGATGTCCGGCTCTTGTGGCTGTCAACGAATCCTCCTCTCCTGAGGATGTGTGATGACGAAAAGGTGAAATACCAGCGAAAGGTAAAAAGAAATGTCGTGAAGGGCAATTTGGTCGAAGCGGAGACTCGTACGGGACCGGTGTGACTTCTATTTCCACTGTCGTAAGAATTCTGTCAACAATCGGACGCCGACGCCGGACCCGCCCTTGGGGGCATAGTCCGTGCTTTCTTCGAGGATCGCCGTGCCCGCGATGTCAAGATGAACCCATTTGTAGTCACCGATGAATTTCTTCAAGAACCAGGCCGCCGTGATCGCGCCCGCCCATCGCCCGCCGACGTTCTTGACGTCCGCAACATCGCTCTTGATTTGCTTTTCATACTCATCGAACAGCGGCAATTCCCAAACGCGTTCGTAGGTCTTCTCCCCGGCCGACCTCAATTTCTCCATCAATCCGCTGTTATTCCCCATCATCCCTGTCGCGTGGTGGCCGAGGGCGACAACACACGCCCCTGTCAGAGTAGCCAGGTCGATGACGGCTGCCGGATGATACTTGTCCGCATATGCAAGCGCATCGGCGAGGATCAGTCGTCCCTCCGCGTCGGTGTTGTCCACTTCGGACGTCTTGCCATTGTAGTGGCGAAGGATGTCGCCGGGCCGAATGGAGCCTCCGCTCGGCATGTTCTCAACGGCCGGAATAAGCCCGACAAGGTGCACGGGCAGCTTCAGGCGCGAGACGGCTTCGAATGTCCCAATGGCGGCAGCCGCACCGGACATGTCCATTTTCATCTCTGCCATGTTTGCGGAAGGTTTCAGGGAGATGCCGCCCGTATCGAACGTCACTCCCTTGCCGACGAGAACGACCGTCCTTTTCGACGGCCTTCCATGTTCAAGGATGAGGAAGCGGGGCGGATGTGTGCTTCCCTGGCTGACACCGATGACGCCGCCCATCCCGAGGTCCTTGATCTCACGCTCGTCCAGCACGGTTGCCGAGAAGCCGCAGCGCTCGGCCGATTCACGAGCAGCTTGTGCGAGCGTCTCAGGATAGATTTCATTTCCCGGAGCATTCGCCAGATCGCGGGCGAGGCAAGTTGCCTCTGCCACGATTTGCGCGCTGCGAACGGATGTTTCTCCCAGCTTCACCAGCGCTGGTTTCTCAGTGCAGAGCACGACCTCTTCCACGCTCGCGATATCGTCATTCTTCTTTGTGACATATTTCTCGAACTTGTACAGCGAGAGGTACGCTGCCTCGGCCATCGCTGCGACCACGTCGGCGGCTTGCCGATCAATTGGCGGCAGGAAGAGCGCAATCCTCTTCGCTTTGAGGGTGCGTCCCCGCTTGGAGGCTGTCGCGGCTGCCCGCCGGTAGCGCTCCAGCGAGAGCTTCTTTTTTTCACCGAGTCCCACCAGAAGGACCCGACGAGCGACGGAACCTTTCTGTACATAGATCAGCGAAGCCTCCCCCTCTTTTGCCTTGAAATCGCCGGTGTCGACGGCAGCAAGACGTGAGGCGAGACGCCGGCTCGTTTCCTCAATCTGCTTGTGGAAGATCTGCTCGTCCTGGTGAATGAAGACCGCGACGAGATCAGCTCTGGTCCGGCTCAAAGATGTTTTCTGGAAAGAAAGTTTCATGGTGGTTCCGTCATTTGACAAGGTACTGTGAGCGCTCGACGACCGCGGCAGCCACGTCGGCGAGCCGTGCGCCCCGAACGCGGGCTCCGGCAGCGTTCATATGGCCGTTGCCGCCGAATTCTTGCGCGAGCTTGTTAATGCCGATGTCCCCTTTAGAACGGAAGCTTACCTTGATACTGTCCTGCAACTCCGTAAACATCAGTCCAATCTGAACGCCGCGGATCTTGAGCGTATAGGAGATGAAGTTGTCAGTGTCTTCTTCCTTCGTGCCGGTTTGCTCGAACATTTGCTTCGTCACGACGAAGTATGCAACTTTATTTCCATGATCGAGCTTCAGCGTGCTCAGCGCGTGGCCGAGGAGCTGCGTGCGGCTCGCACTTCCTTGCTCATAGATCTGCTGATAGATCTCAACCGGATCGGCGCCACAGTCGATGAGCTGAGCAACGACACGATGGAGCTCTGAATCGGTCTTGGGGAACCGGAACGAGCCCGTGTCCGTCATGATGGCTGCATAGAGGGGCTCTGCGAGGGCTTTTGTGATCGCAGGTTCACCGAGATAGGTGAAGAGATGATAGAGGATCTCGCCTGTCGCTGCCGACGACTCGTCGATAATATAGAGATCTGCAAACTCGGCTTTGTCGAGGTGATGATCGATGCAGATCTTCTTGGCCTTGCTTTCGAGAAGGACCGGTTTCAAGCTTTCGAGCCGATCGGGGTGGTTGGTGTCAAGGATGAAAACGACATCAGCGTCGAGTAACCTCGTGCTGTCGCGCGTCGCCTCGAATTGCAGAATCGTCTTTTCCGGATCGAGAAATACGCAGTTGAACGGTGTCGCGCTGTGATTGAGGATGAGGGCGTCTTTCCCTTTCGCTGTTAAGAACCTGGCTAGGGCCACCTCGCTGCCGATAGCGTCTGGATCGGGGTTGACGTGTGTCGTGAGGATGAACCGCTCGTTTTGCTCGATAATGTCCTTGCACTGCCTGAATTCTCGTTCCACGGCGAGTTCTCCGCTTGTCGGAATATAAAAAAGGTGTGACCGAAACCCCTCAGCCACACCTCTCCAACGGCGTTCAGATGATCATTGGACGATCCACGTGTTGCCTGAATTCAACAGCTTCACCATGTCGCCCTCACCGCGCTTCTGCTTCGCAAAGCGAATTTGTCGTTCCATCTCCTCCTCATAGACCGGACGATCGATCGCGAGGAAGATCCCCACTGGACGGGGAAGGTTCGGCTTGTACGTCATATCGGCAAGAATGAACGAAAGCGTCGTATCCTTTTCATTGTGGACGAGGAGGTCACTGACCGAGTACTTCCCGTCTTTGAGCGACACGACCTCGGGGGTGAATCCGTTCAGCCGAATCCCCTTGTCCTTCTCTTTTCCAAAGACGAGTGGCTTCCCGTGTTCGAGGAAGACCACGCTGTCGTCCTTCGTCTCCTTCTCAGTGAACTGGAAGAACGCACCATCGTTGAAGACGTTGCAGTTCTGGTAGATCTCAATAAACGACGTCCCCTTGTGCTGCGCCGCTCTCTTGATGATGCTCTGCATGTGCTTTGGATCTCTGTCGAGCGCACGCGCGATAAACGTGGCGCTTGCTCCGAGCGCTAACGAAGCCGGGTTGAACGGATAATCGATCGATCCGTACGGTGTCGATTTCGTCAGCTTGCCCACCTCTGATGTAGGGGAGTATTGCCCCTTCGTCAGGCCGTAGATCTGATTGTTGAAGAGGAGAACGTTAATGTCGAGGTTTCGTCGCAGGAGGTGGATGAAATGGTTGCCGCCGATGCTCATCCCGTCCCCATCACCCGTCACAACCCAAACAGAGAGGTCCGGCCGCGCCATCTTCAGTCCGGAGGCGATCGCCGTCGCACGCCCGTGAATGCCGTGGAATCCGTACGTATTCACGTAGTAGGGGAACCGGCTGGAACAACCGATGCCGGAGATGAAGGCCATCTTGTGGCGTGGAATGCCGAGATCCGGCATCACGCGCTCGGTTTGAGCCAGGATGGAGTAGTCGCCGCATCCGGGGCACCAGCGGACGTCCTGATCGCTTTGGAAGTCCTTCGCGGTGTACTTCAACGGGTCCGTCGTCGTTGCGCTCTTCAGAATTTCATCAACCAATGTGCTCATTTCTTGCCTTTCAACATTTCCTCGATTTCGTTCTCAATCTCCATCGACTTGAACGGGAGGCCTCTCACCCTGTTGAAGCCGATCGCCGGAACGAGGTACTTCGCCCTCAGGATCTTCACCAGTTGACCGAGATTGATCTCCGGGACCAAGATCTTCTTGAACTTGTACAAGATCTCGCCGACGTTGTTCGGCAGCGGGTTGAGGTAGCGGAGATGCAGGTGGGAGACGGAGTGACCTTTTTGACGCTGTCTCACCACGGCGTTCTTGATCGATCCGTAGGTCCCGCCCCATCCGACGACGAGAATCTCGCCCTCCCCGTCGCCTTCTACCGTCGCGAGCGGGATATCGTTCGCGATTCGCTCGATCTTCTCGGCCCGCAATCGAATCATGCGGTCATGGTTCTGCGGGTCGTAGCTGACGTCGCCGGTGATGTCCTGTTTCTCGAGCCCACCGATGCGATGCTCGAGTCCCGGCGTCCCCGGGATCGCCCACGGCCGGGCGAGCGTCGTCTCGTCCCGCAGGTAAGGCTGAAAACCAGCCGGGTCCGTCCGAAACTTCGGGGAGATGTCCGGCATCTTTGAGTAGTCGGGGATCAGCCATGGTTCCGAGCCGTTGCCGAGGTAACCGTCGGAGAGAAGCATGACCGGCGTCATATACTTCAGGGCGATGCGGGAGGCTTCGAACGCGGCATCGAAACAGTCGGAGGGCGTCGCGGCAGCAATCACGGGGACCGGAGCCTCTCCGTTCCGGCCGTAGACTGCCTGAAGCAGATCCGCCTGCTCGGTTTTTGTGGGCAGGCCGGTGCTTGGACCGCCGCGCTGGATGTTGCAGATGACCAATGGTAATTCGACCATAACGGCGAGGCCAATCGCTTCCGTCTTGAGGGCCACGCCCGGGCCGCTCGTCGTGGTCACACCGAGCGCTCCGCCAAATGATGCGCCGATGGCCGAGCTGATGCCGGCGATCTCGTCCTCCGCCTGGAACGTCTTCACACCGTAGCTCTTATAGAGGGAGAGTTCATGCAAGATGTCGCTCGCCGGCGTGATGGGGTAGCTTCCAAGAAAAAGGTCGAGATTCGCCTTCTTCGCTGCTGCCATCAACCCCCACGCAAGAGCTTGGTTTCCTGTGATGTTGCGGTACCTCCCCGGGGCGAGCTTCGCGGGACCGACCTCGTATCGGACAGCGAAAATCTCGGTCGTCTCCCCAAAATTCCAGCCGGCCTTCAGGACGCGCAGGTTCGCTTCCATGATCTCGGGCTTGTCCTTGAACTTGCCCTGAATCCACTCAATGGTCGGCTCGAGAGGCCTGTTGTAAATCCAGTACATTATGCCGAGGGCAAAGAAGTTCTTCGAGCGGTCGATCAGCTTGCTCGAGATATTCATATCTTGGAGTGCCAACGCCGTCAGCCGGCTGATGTCGACCTCGAAGACCCGGTATTTGTCGAGCGAGCCGTCGCGAAGCGGGTTCTGCGCGTAGCCGGCCAGCTTCAGGTTCTTGTCGTTGAACCCGTCCGTGTTCGCGATGATGGAACCGCCGTCGACGAGGCTGACGAGATTGACCTTCAGCGCCGCTGGATTCATGGCGACGAGGACGTCGCATTGATCGCCGGGCGTATTGATCTCCGTGCTGCCGAAGTGAATCTGGAATCCGCTGACCCCAAAGAGCGTACCGGCAGGAGCACGGATTTCGGCAGGGTAGTCGGGAAGCGTGCTGAGATCATTCCCCAGAATTGCAGTTGTATTCGTGAATTGCGTCCCGGTCAACTGCATACCGTCGCCGGAGTCGCCGGCGAATCGTATTGTTACCTCTTCGAGACTCTCGACTTTCTTCTCTGCCATAACGTGATGGTTCCCCAGGTCCTGTCTTTTCTTGAGTCAATTCTTTACGCCAACCCTCATGAGAACAACGCCTTCCCCCGTCCATTTGTTCCGTTGCCGGTGCGCCTTCGCCTGCATGCGAAGAAATAGCCCATCGCGAGGAGGACGCGATGGGCTCAGCAACCCTCGTGGCGATGAAGATCGGTCACTCCCTCACCACCCATACCTTCACTTTCGCGATGACACCGCCCGGTAGCCTGGCGTTGACGGTGTAGATGCCGAGCGCCTTGATGACGTCTTCCAGCTCGATCTGACGCTTGTCGAGTGCGAAGCCCTTCTCTTTCAATGCATCGACGATCATTTGCGACGTCACGGAACCGAAGAGCTTGTCGTCCTCGCCGACGCTCATTTGAATCGTCACGGAGACCTTCTCGAGCTCAGCGGCGAGCTTCTCAGATTGGCGTTGTTCCTTGTCCGAGCGCTTCTCGTGCTGTTTCCTTTCCTCTTCGAGCTGCCGCATGCTGCTTTGAGTGGCCTGATAGGCAATCCTTCGTGGGATGAGGTAATTTCGAGCGTAACCATCCTTCACGTCGACGACATCCCCGACGCGGCCAAGTTGCTCGAAATCCTGTCGCAGAATCACTTTCATACTGACGCTCCTTGAGTCAAGAGTTGATCGAAACTGTGTTTCGCTACTTCACCGCATCCGAAACAAACGGGAGCAGCGCGAGGTGACGGGCACGTTTGATCGCAACGACCAGCAGACGCTGATGTCTGGCGCACGTCCCCGTGATGCGCTTCGGTATGATCCGGCCCTGCTCGGAAACGAAGCGTTGGAGTCTCTTTTCACTCTTGTAGTCAATGTAGGTTTCTTTGTTGTCACAGAAGCGGCACGTACGTTTCTTCCTTACTTGCCCGGATGCAGTCCGTTGCGTCGAGGTTCCTCGACGGCCACGTCGTGGTCCCATAGCCATAGGTCCTATTCCTTCCTCAGTCTTGCGTGGTGGGTAACTTCATTGTGTGCGATTCTCACTGCTGCGCCGGCGCGTTTTCCTCCACTTTTCCGGCAGCCGCTTCCGGCGTTGGTTTCGGAGGTTCGCTCGACTTGACTTCGGTCGCCGGTTGGTCCGCGGCAAGAAGATTGGCGGCAGTGTGTGCGTTCAACGCCCTCTTGCCAAGCACGGTCGTTAGGTAACGAAGGATGTTATCGTCGAGGAAGTAGTGGCGCTCGAGCTTTGCGACGACGTCCCCGGGCGCCGAGAATTCGATGACAACGTAGAAACCGTTGTTCTTCTTCTTGATGGGGTAGGAGAATCGCTTCCGGCCCCACTTCACGAGCTCACGGATCTCCCCTTCGTTCTTCAGGATCAGGTCCTTCACCTTGTCGATCACTGCGTCGATCTGGTGATCGTCGAGGGAGGCGTTGACGATGAAGGTCGTCTCGTAGACACGCTTTACTTGTGGCATGAATTGTTCCCTTTGGACTGTTATGATTACATGGCCCCAGCATCGGTGGCTCTTCGCTGGAGCAGGGTTGAACTAGAAAAGCTCTATGTGAGAACCGGGCCGTTGATCTTGCTCATCGTTTTCTCCAGGCCGTCGAAGACGATGGAGAGACAAGCGTCTTTCGCTCGATTGAGCATATCCGATGCGACGGGACGCTCATCGTCTGCGAACCGATCAAGCACGAATTCGGCCATCGATGTCTTCTCCTTCGGCATGATAGCCGAGGCTATGCCGCACCGCAAGCGGGGGAAATCCTCCGATTGCAGGTGGTAGATGATGGAGTACAATCCGTTGTGTCCACCACCGCTTCCCGAAAGACGGAGTCTCAAGCGCCCGAGCGGAAGTTGAAAATCGTCGCACACGACGAGAAGCTCGTTCAGCGCCGCGTCGAATTGCTCCCGGATTTCCGCAGCCGCAATGCCGCTTTCGTTCATATATGTCAGCGGCTTCGCCAAAACGAGCGGGTGGCCTTGGTACACTCCCTTCGCCAAAAGGAACTCGCCGCGACCCGGCCGAAAACCAATGTTCAGATACTCTGCCAGTCGGTTGACGACTGCGAATCCCACATTGTGCCTTGTTCCTTCGTACCAATTCTCTGGATTCCCAAGACCGATGATGAACTGCATAAAGGGACGATGACGCGAGCCGCACTACTTCTTCTCGGTCGGCGCTGCTGCTTTTGCAGGGGCTGCTCCTTTTGCAGGAGCACCTTCCTTCGGAGCCTCCTCGGCACCTTCCTCGACCTTCTTACCCTTGCCTATGACCTCGGGCTCCGCCGGTGCAGCCTCAGCCGGTACCGCACCAGGGGCGGCAACCTCCGCCTCCTTCAGGATCGTCGGAGGCACGACCGCTACGACCGTACTGTTCTCGTTCTCGAGGATCTTCACGTTCGGGATGCTGATATCACGCACGTGGATCGATCTATTGATCTCCAGCGTTTCAACATTTACTTCGAGATGGCCCGGAATGTTCTTTGGTAGGCATGATACCCGCAGACGATGAAGGACGTGCTGAAGGATCCCGCCATCCTTCACCCCCTTGGCCGTGCCAACGACCTTGACGGGGACTTCAATCGTAAGCTCCTCCTTCTCGCTCAATCCGAAAAGGTCGAAATGGATGGGGCGATCAGTGACAGGGTCGAACTGAACCTCCCGCAGGATGCACGTGCGGGTCGAGCCGTCGTCCAGTTTCAAGTTGATGACGCTTGCCGCCGAAGATTTGTACAAAGGCTGTAGAGCCAATTCCCCTAGCGCAATCGGAATGTTCTCCTGTCCGTGGCCGTAGTAGATGCCCGGTACCTTCCCGGACCTCAGGAGCCTTCTCGAGTTCTTGCCGATATCCTTTCGCACTTCGGCGGTGACTGTTATTTCAGACATAGTACCATCTCCTCAATTCAATTATATCTTGTCTTTATCGATGTCAAACAGAGAGCTAATGGATTGATTGTTGTGTGTGCGTATGATCGCTTCCGCGAAGAGACGGGCGACTGATCGAAGCTCGATCTTCGTCGATTCCTCTCTGGGGGGTATGGAGTCTGTAACGACGAGTGTCTTGACAGCTGACTCATTGAGCCGCTCGGTTGCTTTGCCAGAGAGGATCGGATGAGTGCAGGCCCCGTAGACATCTCGAGCGCCATGGTCTTTGAGGGCCGCGACAGCGCCTACGAAGGTTCCTGCCGTGTCGATCAGATCGTCGACGATCAGTACATTCTTTCCCTCTACGTTTCCGATAATGTTCATGACCTCTGCTTCGTTGGCTTTTGGCCGACGCTTGTCGATTAGGATCAAGTCTGCCTCGAGGCGTTTAGCGTACGACCGTGCCATTCTGAGACCGCCGACATCTGGGGAAACCACAGCCAGGTTTGGGATTTTCTTCTTTCGAAAGTAATCAGAGAACACGGCCGACGCATACAGGTGATCTAACGGTATGTCGAAGAACCCCTGGATCTGCGCTGCGTGGAGATCCATCGTGATGACCCGGTCAGCCCCCGCTTCGGTTATCAGATTCGCGACGAGCTTTGCCGTGATGGATACCCGAGGTTGGTCCTTTCGATCTTGCCGTGCATAGCCAAAGTACGGGATCACCGCGGTCACGCGCCTGGCCGAGGCCCGCTTCGCAGCGTCAATCAGAATCAGCAGCTCTATGAGATTCTCCGCCGGCGGCTGAGTCGATTGCACGACGAAGACATCGTCTCCGCGGATGTTGTCGCTGTATTTCACCCAAATCTCTCCGTCTGAAAAATTCTTGATATCAAGCTTGCCCAACGCAACGCCCGAGGCCTTTGCGATTTTCTCTGCCAGAGGACGATTCGCTCTCCCCGAAAAGATCTTTAGGTCACTCATTATTTCCTCGCTCTTGAGTGGAGGGGGAAAATAGCTCGATTTTGGGTTGATCTGCTGGGGTGCCAGGATTCGAACCTGGGAATGTCCCGTCAGCCTCCAGGCTGACGGGATGCCTTACGACTTGGCGACGCCCCAATCAACTTCTTGAATGTCCGACTACCTTTGAGGCCCTTGAGGAAACGCTCTCTGCGTACTGCTTCTGCCCTTGTTGAGAAGGTTTCATAATAAACCAATACGAGAGGCCTTCGACCGCGAGTTGCTCTGACCCTCCCTTCGTTGTGTCGTCTGATCCGGTCATTAAGATCATTCGTGTGACCAATGTAAAACTTCTTATCTCTCAAACTTGACAAGACGTACACGAAAAACATAGGAGCACGGATTTACCAGGTCTCTGAATTCGATTCTGCGCAGCTGGGGTGCCAGGATTCGAACCTGGGAATG
>Ga0315282_10000139_pt1 | contig 143329 bp, 120 predicted proteins | sample YL17G07_20_MG_FD_203693 | JGI IMG/M metagenome (GOLD analysis project Ga0315282, IMG submission 203693) | Sediment microbial communities from Yellowstone Lake, YNP, Wyoming, USA - YL17G07_20 | ecosystem: Environmental > Aquatic > Freshwater > Lake > Sediment | place: USA: Wyoming | collected... | reverse complement strand
CCCAGCACCTCGCGCACACTCGGCGGCAACAAGTAAGCTTGATCGGGACTGTAGGGAAGAAATCTCATCGCGGCCTCCTGACCGCATTATACAAAGGTGTCAAGCGGCAGTTATCACACAGACTCTGGAGCCCCCTGTCCCTGCCGGCAGCGCCGTCGGAGCCGCGTAAAAAGGGAAGCCGGAGAACATGCAAACCGAAACGCAACCGCCCGCCCAAACCACATCCCGCCCGAACATTCTGGTTGTAGACGATGATGCGGCGACGCGGGAACTGCTCTCCGAGGTTCTGGGCGAGCAAGGCTACCACGTCGTCACTTCCTCAAGCGGCGAGGAGGCCCTCGAGGTCGGGAAGCAGGAAGGCTTTGACATCATCATCAGCGACATGAAGTTGGGCCCCAGCCTGACCGGCCTCGACGTACTCAAAGCCTACAAATCCATTCAGCCAGAGTCGGAGGTCATTCTCATCACCGCCTTTGGCAGCATGGAGACCGCCATCGAGGCGCTGAAAGGCGGCGCCTTCGACTACCTTTCCAAGCCCTTCAAGATTGAGGAATTGCTGGTTCAGGTGACGCGCGCGCTCGAAAACCGCAAGCTGCTTCGCGAGAATCGCAGCTTGAAGCGACAACTCGGCAGCCAGGGGCAGCTCTCCAGCCTGGTGGGGCGGGCCCCGTCGATGCTGGAAATTTACAAGAAGATTGCCGTGGTCTCCGATTCGCGCTCGACAGTACTCATCTGCGGTGAGAGCGGCACGGGCAAGGAATTGGTGGCCCGAGCCATCCATCACAACGGCCCGCGCGCCGGACAGAGGTTTCTGGCGGTGAACTGCGGAGCACTGCCTGAAACGCTCCTGGAGACCGAGCTCTTCGGCCACGTGCGCGGCTCGTTCACCGGCGCAATCGACAACAAGCGAGGCATCTTCGAAGAGGCCGACGGCGGAACGGTTTTTCTGGACGAGGTAGCGGAGATGAGTCCCGCCCTGCAGGTGAAGCTTCTGCGCACCCTGGAAGAGCAGGAGGTTCGGCGAGTGGGAAGCAATCGCGCCGTGCCCGTGGACGTTCGCATCATCGCCGCTAGCAATCAGAATCTTGCGGACCTCGTCGAGAAAGGAAAATTCCGCGAGGACCTCTACTTCCGCCTGCGGGTCATTGAAATCGATCTGCCTCCGCTGCGAGTTCGCAGTGATGATATCCCCCTGCTCGTCGAGCACTTCCTGAAACGGTTCGAGCAAGAAAGGGGAATGGCGTTCGCGATTTCTCCCCAGGCCCTATCCATCCTGCTCACCTATCCCTGGCCAGGCAACGTCCGCGAACTCGAGAACGCGCTGGAAGCGGCCGTGGCGCTGAACCGGTCGGGGACGATCACGCCCAGTGATCTACCCCCCAAAGTGCGCGCCACTTTTCAGAAGGAAGAGCGATTGGAGGACCTTTACAGTGGTCTACCCACTGTTGACGAGCTGCGTGTGAGGTATATCAGGCATGTCTTGAAAGCGGCGGGCGGCAACAAATTGAAAGCGGCCGCGATCCTGGGAATGGACCGCAAAACCCTGTACCGGGCGCTGGTGTGGAAGAAATAGCGCTCCTGACTTGAAACCGCCCGGCGGGGTCGCCTCCTGCAAGCAAGGCCCGGGACATTTCTTAAAATCTTCTCCTGTCCCTGCGACGGCGTGATTCAGCGGCGATTCGGCAGCACGCCGGGCGAGGATCCACGCAGAATTGGAGCAACCAAGCGCCATGAAGATGCACGAGGCAAAAGGACGCGTTCGCATCCTGGTCGCGGAGCACGCCGCGGCTCGGCGCGAACGGATTGCGGAGGCTATCCGCGAGCACGGTTACGAAGTCACGACGGCGGAGGCCGGCGAAACAGTGCGGGGAGCGCTGAAGCAGGGCATTTTTGACGTCGTGATCACCGCCGCGCCGTCTGAACCGGACGCAAGCGGCGTGGCGACGCTGCATACCATTCGAGCCATTCAGCCCGACGCGGAGGTCATCATTCTTGCCGCAGAGGGCTCCGTCGCCTCAGGCGCGGAAGCCCTGGCGGCGGGAGCGTATCAATACCTCACGCCACCATTCCGGGTGGAGGAGCTGCTCGTTCACCTGGGGAAGGCTCTCGCCCATCGCAACCTGTTGCTGGAGTTTCAGCTCCTGCGGCGGCAATGTGCGGAGCAGGTAAGTCCGCCGAGCCTTTGGGGCGAGAGTCCGGCCATGCGTGACGTCCGCGAGCGAATGGTCGCGGCGGCAAGCGGGCGTTCTCCCGTCCTGATCCGAGGTGAGGCGGGGACGGGAAAGGACCTTGTTGCCCGATCGATTCACGCTCTCGGGCCACGGCAGGACCAGCCCTTTGCCATCGTCGATTGCCGCCTGCCCGAAGCCCATCTGGAAGCCGAACTATTCGGCTGCACGGGCGGAGAGTTGGACGGCAGCCTGCCCAATCGCCGTGGGATGTTCGAGGAAGCGAGCGGCGGGACAGTCTTTCTCGATGAGGTTGTCGAACTGCCTCGGGCGCTCCAGGCGAAGCTACTTCGTACCCTCCAGACGCACCGCCTGCGGCGTGTCGGGGGCAGGGAATCCGTGCCGGTTGACGTTCGTGTGATCTCCTCGGACCGTGGGGGCTTGGCCACGCGCCAGCGGCAGGGGAAGTTTCGCGCGGACCTACTCGACTGTCTCAGCGCGATTGAGATCGAGCTGCCGCCGCTGCGCGACCGTTCCACCGATATTCCCGCGCTCGCTGGGCGTCTCTTGGAGGAGCTGGGGAAGGAGTCCGGCAAGAGCTGGCGACTTTCGCCTCAGGCGCTGTCAATGTTGGTCGCCTGCTCCTGGCCTGGCAACGTTCGCGAACTCGCGAGCGCCCTGAAGTACGCGGCCATGCAGTGCCCGGAGGGAGAAATCGGCCCCGCGGCATTCCCGCCGGACGTGCGCGCCGATTTTCTCCCCGAGACGGTTTTTGCGGATCTGAGTGTGGGACTACCCAAGCTAGACGAGTTGGGCCGGCGCTACTCGACCCACGTGCTGAAGCTCACCCGGGGGAACAAGACGGCTGCGGCGGCGATCCTGGGCGTCGCGCGCACCAAACTCTACAAGCTGCAAAAGCCGGCCACGCGGCCGCGCCCGACAAAAACCCGTGACGCCTAGCCGCAACTTGGTTATGCTGGAGAAGAAACTGGGTCAGGGCGGAACTGATTTGAAAGGCGAGATTTCCAGGCTGCCGCGCGCGGGCTGCCTGCCCGGGAAGTCTTCGCTCCAACTGGCAGCCTCGCGCGACGAAGCATGAAATACTCTTACATAGCACGGTCCTTCCTCAAGCATCTGGTCTCGGGCTTCCACCTTCCTTACATGGTCATGTTCGAGACCACGCTGATGTGCAATATGTTCTGCGAATACTGCATCTTCGGCGAGGAAGGGAAGTTCAATGACCTGCAGACGCGGGCGGCGCGGGATCGGATCTTCCGCCGCATCGACGAGTTCTGCGAAATGGGCATCTTCGCGCTTAGCTTCTCGGGCGGTGAGCCGCTGCTGAATCCCAACACCTGCGATTACATCGCCTACGCAGCGGACAAAGGTCTGTGGACTTCGATGCCCACCAATGGCCTCCTCATTCGCAAGTACGCCGACGGTGTGGCCCGGCTTGACATGCTCGAGGTTTCGATCGATTCGCTCAACGCCACGCGCTTTGCGAAACGGCGCGGGATTGAGGGCCTGCCGCGGATTCTCGACAACCTCGAATTCGTTCTCGCTAAGCGCAGGCCGTTCACGACCCAGATCAATGCCGCAGTGAACCTCGAGAACCTGGACGACCTGCCGGAGCTGGCTAAGTTCTGCCACGCACGCCATCTGGTGCTGCACCCCGAGGCCGTCCACAACGTGATGCGGCAGGGCGAATTGCTCCCCGATTCCGAGTTGCACGGCCGCGAGATTGATGTCGTGGAGCGAGCCCTGCGCGAACTGCGCGCCCTTTACCCGAAAAACGTCCGCTTCTACACGCACTATTATGATTTCTACCGTCAGGGCGGGTTCGGTCCCAAATTCCCCTGTCGCCACCCTTCCAAACTCATCTCCATGAAGCCGGATGGCGCCATCCACCTGCCCTGCGCCTTCGCGACCCTGCATCAATCCCAAGCCCCACTGCGGGAGATTTTCGCTTCTGAGACGGCACAGAAGATCATCGCCCAGGAAGCTACCCTCTGGGATTTCTGCAAAGGCTGCAAAATCGGCTGTCCGTATGAAGTGAGTGCATTCACGAACAGCCCGATGCTGGCTTTCAAATCGGGGCTAGACTTCCTTCGGATCAAATAGTCCAGGTTCGCCTCGCGGGCAGTGTGGGGCAGAATTCCACACATTCAAGATTTGCGCCTGATTTGGGTCATTCCAACTGTGGCATCTTGCCACACTCAGCCCACTGACTCTGACGCTCATTGTTCTAGCTTTTGCCAATTTTATCAGTGAGTTACAGAGGACACCGGCCGACTGGAACAACATGTGCCTAACGGACTTGTCGTGGAAGTATACGTAGCTAATCTCACGCCCAAGGTTCTGATTGTTGACGACGACCCGGAAAGCCGCGACCTCTTAAGTGAGTTTCTAGCGGCAAACGGCTACGCCGTTGGGACGGTGGGTGACGGGGCGGCAGCCCGGGCGGAGTTGGGTCGGGTCGAGGACTATCAGGTCGTCGTCGCCGACTTGCGGATGCCCAATGAATCTGGGTTGGATCTGCTGCGGAAGTTGCACCTTCAGAAGTCCAAGTGCGCGATTATTTTGATGTCTTCTTTCATCTCCCAGGACGAGAAGAAGGAGGCGCAGGCGCTCGGCGCGCACGCGTTGCTCGAAAAGCCCTTTCGCTTGACCGATTTGCTGCAGAAGGTCGAGGAAGTGGCCCCCAGGAAGCCAATCACAATTTCACCCGAGGAGCAGGCCGTTTCTCCGGCAGGTTCCAACACCTGAGGTGGGGAGTGGAAATGAACATCGAGGAAAAAGTCATCGAGATCATTACTCGCGAACAGCACTTGGCACCGGGTCTGGTCAAGCCCGATTCCAGCTTCGCGGAGCTGGGTATTGATTCTCTGGACGGGGTCAATATCCTGTTTGCCCTCGAACAGGAGTTCAAAATCGATATTCCGGATTCCATTGCCCAGAACATGCGGAGCGTCGGTCAGGTCGTCGATGCGCTGACGCGCGTCATCGAGGGCAGGGACATCTCCGATTTGGTGGCCATTGCCAAGGGCGCGGGAGCCGCGTCGGCCAGTTAGCCCTGCTCAAACACATGCAAGGTCCGAGAAGAGTCGCTATTACAGGCATGGGAGTCTTTGCCTCTCCCGGCAGAGACACTGGCACATTCTTCAGCAGTCTGTTGAGCTGCCGGTCCGCAGTGCGGCGCATCAGCCAGTGGGATCCCTCCGCCCTGAGCGTGCAGATTGCCGCGGAAATTCCCGAATACAATCCCACAGACTATTTCCCCCCTAAGCGCCTCGACCTGCTCGACCGATTCGCGCAGTTCGGCCTGCTGGCGGCGCGCGAAGCGGTCTCCTCCAGCGGCCTGGAGGTTGCCGAGGAGGAAAAGCCGCGGTTCGGCGTAGTGATGGGCACAGGCATGGGTGGGGCGGGCACCTTTGACAGCGGCTTTTACAGCCTCTACGTGAAAGGCGAAACGCGGCTGCATCCTTTCACCATTCCCAAGATCATGCACAATGCTGCGACTTCCCAGATTTGCATGGAGTACGGGGCGCAGGGCCCCTCACTGGCCATCTGCACGGCGTGCTCCTCGGCGGGCCACGCTCTGGGCGAAGCCTTCCACATGATCCGCTACGGCATGGCTGATGTTATGCTCGCAGGGGGAAGCGACGCACCCATCACCTTCGGGATGTTCCGGTCCTGGGAATCGGTGCGCGTTCTCGCCACCGGCAACGGAGATCCGAGCCATGCTTGCCGCCCCTTTTCCGCCGACCGCGAGGGCATGGTGCTGGGCGAAGGTGCGGCAGTTCTGGTTCTGGAAGAATATGAGCGGGCGCGGCGCCGCGGGGCGAAGATTTCCGCCGAACTGGCGGGATACGGCATCACCTCGGACGCTGGGCACATCACCCAGCCCTCGGTGACGGGCCCGGCGCGGGCCATCCGCATGGCGCTTGATGAGGCGGGTGTGAATCCCGAGGAAGTCGATTACGTCAATGCCCACGGCACGGGCACGCGGCTGAACGATGCGGTGGAAACGCAGGTCATCAAGGCGGCGTTCAGGGATCACGCGTGGCGCCTGGCGATCAGTTCTACGAAATCGATGCACGGCCACGTCATGGGGGCCACGGGCGCGGTCGAAATGGTGGCCACCGTTTTGGCGCTCGACCGGGGAGTGATTCCTCCCACTGCCAACTACACGCGCCCTGACCCCGAATGCGACCTGGATTACGTTCCCAATCAGGCGCGCGACAAGAAACTGCGCGTGGCGATCTCCAATTCCTTCGCATTCGGGGGCCTCAACGCCGTTCTCCTGGTTCGCCGACCGGATTGATCTCATTGCCCAGGACGAAGGACGGGGCTCTTCGAGTTTCACATGACGCCACGAAAGAACATCGCGATTCTGACGCTGAGTGTAGGCTCGGGACACGTGCGCGCCGCCGAGGTGATTCAGGAAGCGCTTCTGGACGGCGGCGGCAACGTCGATGTGACCACGCTCGACGCGATAGAGCTCGGCCGGCCGTGGTTTCGCCGCCTCTATGTGGACTCTTATTGGTGGATGCTCCGTCGTGCGCCGGGGCTGTGGCGATGGCTCTTCGAGCGGCGGCAGCGGAAGGCGCATCGTTCCACGGCGCCCCATTGGGTGTTCCGGCTTGGCTGCGGGGAGGTCCTGCGCCGGCTGAAGCGGGCTGCGCCCCACGTGGTGATTGCCACGGAGATCGGAGCAGCGGAAATCGTAGCCCTAGCCCGGCGCGAAGGCTGGTTCAATTGCCCTGTCCTCGCGGTGCTGACCGATTTGCAGGCCGAGCGTCCCTGGGGGCAGCGTGAAATCGATGTTTACGCGGTGGCGAGCGAGGAAGCGCGCGCGCAATTGACGAGCTGGGGCGTCTCTCCCCATCGTGTCGTGCTCTGCGGAATCCCGGTCGATCCTGCTTTCAGTCTGCCCTTCGATGAAGGCGAATTGGTGCAGGCGCTGGGGCTGGACCGGCGCCGGCCGGTGGTGCTGGTGATGGGCGGTGGAATGGGTCCGGTGCCGCTCGACCAGGTTGTCTTGAGCCTTGAACACTGCGGATTGCCGCTCCAGGTTGTGGCGGTGAGTGGGCACGATCGCCGTCAGCAGCGACTTCTGGAGGTATTGCGCGGCAAGATTGCGCTCGACTTACGCGTGTACGGCTGGACCGACAACATTCCGGAATTGATGGCCGCTGCCGACCTGTTGGTGACCAAACCCGGCGGCGTTACGATGGCCGAGGCCCTCACCGCGGGCCTGCCCATGATCCTGACCCATCCCATTCCAGGCCCTGAGGAGCGGCACGCACGCTGGCTCGAACAGGCGGGCGTGGCCGCCTGCGCCAACTCGCTCGCCCAGATTCCGCAGTTGATCCACGCTCTGCTCAGTCAGCCCGAGAAGCTGGAAGCGATGGCGCGGCGGGCGCGCGAGATCGGCCGACCCGACGCCGCGCACGCCGTGGCGCAGGTGGCGCGGGCGTTGCTCGATACCGGCACCTTTATCGACTTTCTCGCGCCACCGCCCCTGCGCTCTGGTGATTCGGCGTACTTGATGTGATCCGCACCGGGGGGGGTAGTGACGGCTCTTCTATGCTGGCGAATCTGCGAAAACTCGTGGAGCGCGTCGTCGTGGGCGATTCCATCCCCGCGCTGACCCGGTGGGGGAAGCACGTCCCACGCTCGGTGATTCAGGGGATTCAAAGGGACGGGTTCCGTGACGTGGTTCGTTACGCAGCACAACACCAGAAGTTCTTCGCACACAAGTTGCGCGAGCGGGGGATCGACCCAGCAAACGTCCGGGAGCCCGCAGACCTGGGCGATATTTTCACCACGCCGGAAGACCTTTCGAAATCGCCGGTGGAGGACTTTCTCTGCCGCGAGCCTGACGCGGTGTTTGAAACCACCGGAACCTCCGGCGGGCCCAAGCGCGTTTACTTCGGTTACGACGAATTGGATTTCGCCGGGCGCTATGAAGCGGCGGCCCTCTTCGAGCACGGCGTGCGCCCCGGCGACCGCGTCCTCTGCACCTTCGACGCGGGTTATTGGATTTCCAGTTGGGTGACATTCCTCGGCTGCAAGCAACTCGGCGTGTTCTGCTCCGCCGTGGGCAAGCCCCACCCGCGCGAAGCCTATGCGCGTCTGGGGCGGTACCGGTACAACGTCATCGTGGCCGACCCCACCTGGCTTGTGAGCTTGAGCGAGATTGCCGAGAAGGAAGGGACCTTTCCCGTCAAGGTCATCTTTGCTGCCGGGGATCGGATGACGGAGGTCTATCGCAGCTACGTCGAGGGCGTCTGGAAGGCGCCGGTGGTGCTCGGTTACGGCTCAACGGAGATGGGCGGCGGTCTGGGCATGGAGTGCGCGCGGCGTGAGGGCATTCACATCGACGACTTCAACTGCCTGGTGGAGATTCTGGAACCGGACAGCGAGGGCTACGGCGAAGTTGTTGTGACGACTCTCTCCCGCCGCACCATGCCGTTGATCCGCTACCGCGTGCGTGACGTGACGCGCTTCATCCCCGAGCCCTGCCCGTGCGGCGTTACCCTCAGCCGTCTCGACCGAATTCGAGGCCGGCGCGACGAGATGGTGGTGATGGGCGCGGGCAACATGTATCCCGAGATTTTCGAGAACATCCTGCACGACGTGCCGGGGCTTAGCGAGAACTGGCAAGTGGGTGTCCGGCAAGAAGGCACGCACGACATCCTGGAGTTTCGGCTGGAGCTGAGCAACGGCACGAGCCCGGCGCAGGTGGAGACGTCAGTCCGCGAGCACCTCAGCGCGCGCTACCCGGATATCTGGGCGAATCACGAGTGCGGGATGTATCGCCTGGCGTTCCGGTTTCTTCTGCCCGGAACGCTCGGCACGGCGCGCAAGCCGCGGCGCCTGGTGGACGAACGCAGCGCCTGATTGGTGGCAGCGCCAGGCTTCGGTCCGGCACGCTGCCACCTCGCAGGGCGGCGCGATTGAACATGAAGACATCAACGGCCAAATCGGAGAAACGCGAACGCCGGAAGAAGCCGATCATCTTCTGCGATTTCGACGGCACCATCACGCAACTTGATGTCACGGACCAGATCCTGAATCAATATGCTCACCCCGCCTGGCGCGAGGTGGAACAGGAATGGGCGTGCGGCTCGATCGGCTCGCAGGAATGCCTGGAGCGCCAGATGGCGCTGGTGGATGCCTCGGCGGAGGAATTGAACGCGCTCATCGACGCCGTCCCCGTCGATCCCGGATTTCCGCGCTTCCTGCGCTGGCTGGAGGATTCCGGCCTTTCCTTCTACGTCGTCAGTGACGGCTTTGACTACGTGGTCCGGAGGGTACTGAAGCGCGCGGGTGTGAACGGGCAACTCCGCAACGGAGGCGCGCTGTTTGCCAATGCCCTGAGCGTGGAAGGGCGGCGGAGCGTTACGTCTTTCCCCAACCGGTCGTCCGAGTGCAAGCATGGCTGCGCTACTTGCAAGCCGGTCATTATGCGGCGCCTCAGCCGCGAGCACGGTCCGGTGGTTTACGTGGGCGACGGGCTCTCCGACCGGCACGCCGTGGCGGAGGCGGACCTGGTGCTCGCCAAGCACCAATTGCTCGCCTATTGCCGCGAACAGGGCATCGCCTGTACGCCTTTTGAGACTTTTGATGACGTCGTCGAGGCGATCGAACAGCTTCTGAATTCCAGACGGGCGGGAAGCGGTGGCGCGAAGAGCCGCGGCCCGCACGCGCGGCGAAGCGCCCGAGTGGCGGCGGACTAGAGCGCAGAAGCTTTATTTCGGAAGGGAAACCACTTTGGCGATTCCTGACGCAACGGCCCGAACCGCGGAGCTCCTGGCGCTCGAAAAACAATACTGCTCCTTCGGCGACACCGTTCACTATCTCGACCCGCCGAAAGTGTTTGTGAATTGCGAGGGCAGCTTTCTCTACGACGAGCAGGGCACTTCCTACCTCGACCTGCAGATGTGGTACTCCGCGGCGAGCTTCGGCTATAAGAACGCGCGCCTTAACGAAGCCCTGAAGCGCCAGATCGATCGCCTGCCTCAGCTCGCCTGCCAGTACCTGCACGCAGAGAAAGTGGAAGTCGCGGCGCGCCTCGCCCAGTACTGCGAGCGGCGGTTCGGCGTGAAGGGGCGCGTCCACTTCAACGTGGGCGGCTCGCAGGCCATCGACGATTCTCTCAAAATCGTCCGCAATTATACGGGCAAGAACCTGATGTTTGCCTTCATGGGCGGCTACCACGGGCGAACGCTGGGCGCCAGCGCCATTACCTCCAGCTATCGCTATCGCCGCCGCTACGGCCACTTTGGCGACCGCGCCCATTTCGTTTTCTATCCCTACTGCTTCCGCTGCATGTATGGCCTGAAGCGCGAGAGCTGTGAACTGTACTGCGAGAAGCAGTTCGAGAAGATGTTTGAGACCGAATACTATTCTGTCTGGGATGCCAAGGCGCAGACTTCTGAGTTTGCGGCGTTCTACATCGAGGCGGTGCAGGGCACAGGCGGCTACGTCATTCCACCCAAGGAGTATTTCCAGCGCTTGCGGGAGTTCTGCACCCAGCACAAGATTCTCATTGTCGCCGACGAAATTCAGATGGGTCTCTACCGCGCCGGCAAATTCTGGTCCGTCGAAAACCTCGGCATCACGCCCGACATCATCGTTTTTGGCAAGGCGTTGACCAACGGACTGAACCCACTCTCCGGGATTTGGGCGCGGGAGGAGTTGATCACCCCGGAAGTCTTCCCGCCCGGCTCGACCCATTCCACGTTTTCCTCGAACACTCTGGGCACGGCGGTGGCGCTCGAAACTCTTAAGATGCTGGAAGAGGAAGATTACGAGCGGGTGGTTAACGACAAGGGAACGTATCTGCTGGTGGGACTACGCGAGCTTCAGCGTCGCCATCCCGGCGTCATTGGGCAGGTGGATGGCCTGGGCTTGGCGCTCCGCATCGAAGTGTGCAAGGAAGACGGCACGACGCCCGATCGCGAACTGACCGACCGGATTTTTGCCGAAGGTTTGAAAGGGAACCTGGAAGTCGGAGGCCGTAAGTACGGGCTGGTGCTCGATGTGGGCGGGTATTACAAAAACGTCTTCACCCTGGCGCCTTCCTTCACCATCACTCGCCAGGAAATGGATTTGGCGCTCGATCTTCTCGACCAGCTCTTCCGCCGCTGCCGCGCCGGTCTATGACCGGCGTCGATTGCGCGCAGCAGTTCCGCCTCTTATCAAGCCGTGCTGCAGCAACCCTCACGCTGCCGGTTCCGCTCGCGCCAAATACTCCGCCACATAACTCTGAAAGGCCAACTCCATCGCCGCGGTCTTCTCACCCGGGCAGGGGTAATTCCATTTCGGGCTGATGAATCCAACCCCGGCGACCTCGCGCGTGGTCGAGCTGATGAAAACCTCCTGAGCCGAGGAGAGGTCGTCGGTAGTCAGCTCCGCTTCGCGAATCTCCAGGCCGGCTCGTGGCGCAATTTCAAAAATGATTTCGCGGGTAATTCCCCCCAGGCATCCGGAAGAGAGCGGCGGAGTGAGCAGAGTCCGTCCGCGCGCCAGAAAAATATTGGCGGAAGTACACTCGGCGATCTGGCCGCGCTCGTTGATGAGCAGGGCGTCGTCGAAGCCCGCTTCGTGCGCGCGTTCGAGCACGGCGGCGTGGGGCACCCAGGAAAGCATCTTGGCTCCCGCGTAATGGCCGCCGGAGAGAATTCCCATGGGCTCGACGTGCAGGCGGTTGGCAGCCGGCCAGTGCGCCAGTTCGCGCGTGAAGATGAGCAAGTCGGTGGGCGGCAAGCCTTCGGCCTGGCCCCACAATCCGCCGTGGTTTTTTACGAAGGAAACCCGCGCCGCTCCCTCTGGACGCTGATTGGCGCGCCCCAACTCGATCACCGCTTCACGCACCACCTTTTCCTGGTAGGGTAGATCGATCTCAAGCCGCGCGGCGTCCCGCGCCATGCGCGCCCAGTGACGCTCGAAGGCGAGCGGAATTCCCTGGTAGAGGCGCAGCGTGGTAAACACGCCCCAGCCCATGAGCAATCCGGTCTGCCCAGGCGAGAGGTGGATTTCACTCAGCGGGGCAATGCGGTCGTTGTGAAATATGAGTGGATCCATAACTCCTCATTCGCGGCATCACTGTCGCGCCGCGCTGTGAGCGGCGAATCGCCGGTCCCTTTCCGTCAACTGAGGGACTCCGCCCGGCGCTACAACGCACGCCATTCGGTGCGTGCCACCTTCTCGGTGATCGATTGCAGGCGCGACCAGTCGGCGTCAGCGGTCACCATATCGCTTACGCCCAGGATCAGGCGGCTCTGGCCACAGTTGCGCGCCAGCACGTCGTCAACAAACCGGTCGCAATCTTCGGTGCTGGAACTGCTGGGGCAGAGGAGCAGGGACGGAATCCCGCCCCAAACGGCAATCCGGCCGCGGAAGGCCTCGCGCATTTCTTCCAGCCGGCAACTCGTCATCGGGTAGGGGCAAACCGAGTCCGCCACATCGAAGCCCGCCTCGAGATACAGATTCAGGAGCTTGCGATTTTCGCCATCGGTGTGACTCATCAGGTATTTCCCCTGGCGATGCAGGACTTGCGCGTAATCGCGCAAGGCGGGGAGGATGTGCTCGGCGAAAAACTTCGGATAGGTGATGGCGTCGTCGTAGTTGGCGCCCAGCATCACCGCCTCCGCCGGAGCCGCGGCTGAGATTTCCTTGATGCGCGCGTAGTAAGGCTCCATCTGCTCGGCCAAGCGGGTGAGTTCCTGAGGATAATCGTACATTGCGTAGAAGAACTGATCGACGGGCATGAACTCCTTCATGATGTGATGCATGGGCGAAGCGGCAGGGCTGGCGTAACTGATGACGAGCCCGCGTTCCCCGACGCGCTCGCGATGGGCGATGTATCCCTCATAGCGGGGTTCGACCTTCAAGTGCGAGAAGATGTAGCTCACCACGGCGAAATCGCGCGGCTGGCGGATGGGATACCCGGTGACGTAGGAAATCGAGCCACCGGCCTGGAGCATCTCCTCGGTGAAGGCCGCGGTGGTCTGTATCGAACCCACCGGCGTGTGATACTCCACGACGCTTTCGAGCCCTCGCTTCACCACTCGTCGCTCCACGCCCTCCAGCGTTACCCGGTAGGGAATCACGGGCACCTGGTAGATTCCCAGCGCGCGATCCTGCATTTCCGTTCCGGTAGGGCAGTCGGTGAAGTCGGGGACGACCGCGTAGGTCCCCACGCCGAGTCGGTCGGCGAGTTCGAGCAGAGAAAGGCCCTGCAAATCGGCGGTCATGGAGCGCAAGTATTGGTGCGCTCGGTACCAGAAGTCCAGACGCGGCACCCAGGGCAGGCGGTCAGGTACGTCACCCCGAATTGCCGCCAGGATTCGTTCACGGTGGGTCATGGTCGAGGTCCGTCAGCTCCGGATGGCCCGGGCATCCCGCCGCGACTCCTGGGCGGTGAAATGCGTCTCGCCGGTGGGCTCAACATCCAGAGCTTCGAGCAGCGGTTGCGCCTTGAGCAGCATCTCCTGATACTCGGCTTGCGCCACGGAATCATACACGATTCCGCCGCCCGCGTTGAAGGAGACGATGTCGCCTTGAAAGGTGAGCGTGCGGATGGCGACGTTGAAGTCTATCTCAAAATCCGCGCTGCTGGGCGCCCCACGAAGGATCCCGATGGCGCCCATGGAGACGCCCCGCGGCGCGGGTTCGAGCTCCGCCAGGATTTGCATGGCGCGAATCTTGGGTGCGCCGGTGATCGAGCCGCAGGGGAAGAGCGCCCGCAGAATTTCCAGGAGGCCCACGCCCGGCCGCAACTCGCCCTCAACGTGGGAAACGAGATGAAAAAGGTGAGGCAGTGTTTCGATCTCCCAGAGGCGAGCGTGGATTGATTCGTAATCGCAAATCCGGCCCAGGTCGTTGCGCAGCAGGTCAACGATCATGACGTTTTCGGCGCGGTCCTTGCGGCTGGCGCGCAGGCACGCCACAAGCTCCTTGTCTTGGGCGGGGTCGCCGCTCCTCGCCAGCGTCCCTTTGATGGGGCTTGCCAGGATGCGGCCGCCGCGGACCCTAAAGAAGCGTTCGGGCGAGTTACTGACGATGGCGAGCGCGGGGGTCTGGAGGAAAGCGCTCAGGCTCGCCCGTGCTTTGGAAAGCCGGGCATAAATCGCTTGCGGCGACGCGTCGCGCAGCCGCGCGGAGAATTGCTGTGTCAGGTTTGTCTGATAGATGTCGCCCGCGGCGATGTATTGCCGGATTTTTTCCACGCCCGCCACGAACTGCTTTTCGTCGAACGCTCTGAGGACTTCCGCCTGGCCGGACGCTTGAGGCGAAGGGAGCGCGAGTTCGCAGCTCTCTACTTGCTCAATCGTCGGGTAATAGGAGAAGGAGAAGTCCGGCAGGCCAGGCGCGGGCACGAGCGGCAGGCGTTCAAAGGCGCGGGCAAGCTCGTAAGCGAAGAAGCCCACGGCACCGCCGGCAGGGAACTGCCGGGCGTGGCGCTCGAGCCAAGCAGGAAGTTCGGGCAGTATGTCCGGACCACCCTCGAGCACGCTCGCCGGGTACGCCGCCACAAGGGCCTGATTGCCGGCGAGTCCGAGCCATCGGCCTTCCAGCACCGCGGGTCGCGCCTCTGCGGGCAGCAGGAGCGCCTGTTTCGCATCCTCAAGGAGCATCGGTGGCAATATATCACTGACAGGTGCGCCACACGCCGATGCGACCTGTCACAAGGCCTGGCTGAGGAAGCACCCTGTGCCGGCTGGCGAGATGCTCGCTACCACGCCACGCGGACGGTGAGTGGTTTGCGCAGGCGGATGCGCATAGGCGTGTCGGGCGGGACATGAACATCGTTGCCTTTGGGGAAGAGGAGCGAGTATCCGACCACGGCGCCGCCCCCCAGAGGCAGGGTGACGCCGACGACCGCGGCGCTAGCCAGCGGCGCTTCGATGGCTCCCAGCACGCCGAGGCCTGCCAATCCTCCGGCGACGTGCTTCCAGGGAACGGTGCGAGTCCCTTTCAGGATTCCTTCCGAATCGAGCCGGGTGCGGGCGCGGGCCGGAGCATCGAGGACGGCGAGCAGCGCCGAGAGCGGCTGGTTCTGCCCATCCGGGAGCGTAATTTGCTCGAAGCGCAGCGTCATCTCCGCCGGTCGACGCATGCGTCCGGCAGGGCGAATGCGGGTGATGCGCCCATCGATCAGTGTGCCCGCGGGCAGGGCGATCTGGCCATCAACGTAGACGGGGTTAAGAACCTGGGCTGTGACCGGGTCGCCGACGTGGCTGACCCGGGAATGAATACCCGAGAGCAGCTGGATGGCAGCCTCGGTCTCGGCGGGGACGGTCAAAGTTCGCTCGGGATGCTGGGGCGCCCGGGCGAGCGAGAGGGTGCGATCGGACAGGGCAGAGGGAACGTCCGGCGGCGGGCCAGCAGGTGCCGCCAACGCACTGGAGAGAAGAATTACTGCGATGGCAGCCGGTCTAAGCATAATCCTGACTCCTCCGGTCGATGGGGCCTCGCGGCTCGCTTATCCTTGAGGGTCCCGTCCACAAGCTCGCTGGCCCACCAGCCCTCTCACGCCGGATACAATGGCGTGATTTTCTCTCCACGGCGGCGGAAAAGCAAGCTGTAATAACGAGTTGGCCTGGCGCGCCATCGGAGGGGCGGAATTAGGTCACCGCTCCACGGATTTGTCCCGGCGTGGGGGGAAAGAAAAAGGCCCAGTCCGTCGGTGGGCGGATTGGGCCAGGAACAAGCAGAAGCTGAAATGTCACGCGACCTTGGTGACGTTGTCGGCCTGAGGCCCTTTCTGGCCTTGGACGATGTCGAACTCCACCGTATCGCCTTCCTGCAGGGTCTTGAAGCCCTCACCTTGAATGGCCGAGTAATGAACGAACACGTCAGCCCCGCCATCCTGGCCGATGAAGCCATAACCCTTGGCATTGTTGAACCATTTAACTTTTCCCTGAAGTCGTGCCACTTGCGTGCCTCCTTGAGCTACCTTGGGGATAGCCGAGCACTAGCAGGCCAGAAAAGCAAAAAGCCGAGAATCCCCCCGGACCCTCGGCACTCTTCCTAAATTTCACTTTCCGTCCCGTACACCCAGCTAACTCCCGACCAGATAAATAGCTGAGTGGGCGGGCCTTGTCAAGAAAATTGTGAACGAGGCCCCGGGACGCCTGACATCCGTCAAATTGACCCACGTTTTGACATAAGCAGCCAGAAAAGGCCGGCCAGCGTCTTCCCGTCCTCGATGCGCTGACGGCGGAGCATCATCCGCGCTTCGGCGAGGGTGAAGATTCCGATCTCGATCCGCTCATCCGCCTCCGGCTGCGCCTTATCCGGAAGGAGTCCCGAGGCCTCCACGAGGTGCATGCGCTCGTTGATGATTCCAGGGCTGGGGAAAAAGCTGAAGAGCCGACGCACGCGCCGGGCCCGGTAGCCTGCTTCCTCCAGCAATTCGCGGCGAGCCGCCCGCAGGACGGATTCGCCCGGCTCCAGGCCCCCCGCCACCAGTTCCCACAAATGCTTTCCCACGGCGTAGCGGAACTGCCGCACCAGCAGCACGCGCCCGCCGGGGAGCAGCGGAAGGACTACCACTGAGCCCGGATGGCACACGACTTCGCGCGTCGCCTCAATTCCGCCCGGTTCGATGACGCGGTCCACCCGGAGTTTGACGACCCGTCCGTCGTAGATCATGCGGCTTTTGAGGATGCGCACTGGATACCTCGCGATGCGGCCGACGTCCGCCAGAAGAGGCGTGGAGAGGCCGGGGCCCTCCCCAGGTGTCCGACGGGTGTCGAGTCACAGGCGCCCCAGGGCCCTGCTACTCGGCGAAATCGAATTTCTCGATCAACGCTTTCGCGTCCTTGCCCGCCTCGGTTGTTTTCAGCGAGTCGCGGTAATGGCCAACTTTCTCTTTCAGCTTGGCGTAGCCGTCGCGCTTGGCCGCATAAGCCCCCGCCTGCGCCTTGGGCGTGGAAGAGTCCTGGGCGGCCTTGTCGAGGCAGGCAACGGCTCCATCGAGAACGGTCACGCACAGGTTCAGCTTGGTCAGGCACGACTTGCGGTGATAGGTCCGCTCGAAATCTGCCAGGGTTTCCTTCTTCACCGTCCCGACCAGATCCTGCAGGCCTTTCTCGTAGTCCGTCACCATAGCTTCCTCGTCCTGGCACGCGGCCGGTGGAGCTTGTTTCTGGCCGGCCACGCCGATCAACGCGATCCCCAACAATAGGAGATACGCGATTCCCATCCTCATGGCATCACCTCACAGAATGGTTTGTGCGGATTGGAATTCCTGTCCAAGGTGTCTGATCCCCCTGCCTGGGGGATTGGTAGGAGCAAGCCTATCACACGTGGAATCGTTTTGGGCATGTTCTCTTACCCAGTCGGACAGGAGCGGAACGTACCCTCGGTGTACGGAATCTTTTCCCGCTGCTACACGGTTGGTCCTATGCTCGATCCAATTTCGGAAGCCGGGCTGGCCTAGAGGCAAGGGGGGGCAGTCCGTGACATGTTGTTATGCCAGATCTAATGTGCTGGGTGTGTGGTGGCCTCGTAAAATGAACGGGAGCCGAGCAGGTCCTGGACTGTACCAGATTTGCACATTTGTGGATCAGATGAGACACATTACCGAACCAAACTCAAGCAGTTCGCATTGATTCCATTGCACTTACGACGTCCCTATTTGGCATTGTTATTGCTCAGAACGACTATGCAGGGATGGTCACCCATGGGTGGTAATTTGGGTGCGACCATTCGACATTAACTAGATTGTGGTGGACACCGACGTATGATCGTGTTTAAACTGCTCGGCGACGCGGCACATACGCTAGCCCATGTTCAGACCGCAATACAGTACGCCGTTTTCATGAATGGGCGGTTTGATAAAGAGGTGAGGTCCTCCCTAGTTCGAGATTTGGCTGATCGCATACAGGGAGTTGCAGACGATCTCAGCAGGGGAGCAGTTTGTCTGACTAGCGGCGAGACTGGGGGAAATGGTGGCACAAGAGGACCCAATCACCGAAGACGAAGGGAACGTGCGAAGGTTAACCGACGATCTCCTGCGCGTGGCGGATGACGCCGCCGCAATTGCGGCTCGCGTCGCAAGATGTGAGGAGCTTCCTGCGCCCATCGTGGCAGGAATCACGGACCGTGCAATACAACTTGCCTCAATGCTCCGGCTCATAGCACACGAGCTCTCTCTGATTACCCCCCGTGGGACACCCCTGGACATTCCGTTCGATCCTTGAATTGACTCGAGTGGCATAGGTGCGTGCAACACAGGCACAGGCCTGCCTCGCCGCCGACAGAAAGTCTTCGCTCGGCGACGCCATTTTCCCGGATGTAAAATCGGCCAAGCCGTCCACCTCCCGCGCCGGTTTATTAGAAACCATTAACTTACCAGGGACTAGACAAGGGACATTTCGTGGTGTACTTATTGCTCGGTGTTGTGCCAGTCGAGTGGCCTGCCTTTGCTTGTTGCCTCTCGGCACCTTTATTTTGAGACACCGATGCGGGGGCATTGGTTCCGTCTCAAGCCAGAATTTCTTGATCACATTCCAAGGGCCTGGCAGGTCCGACAACGAACCTGCCAGGAGTCCGGAGATGTGTAAAGCATCCTGAAGGAGGATTTGTGAAGAAGGGTTTGTTTCTTAAAACTATCGGCAGCTTTGCGCTGGTGTTCGTTCTGCTTCCGGCAGCAGCCAAAGCGCAGATACCACTGTCAAATGTGGCCAGTGCCACGCTCAACGCCACACTTACTGAAACTCTATCGGTGAGCCTCACGGGCGGGAGTACGGTCAGCTTTGCGCTCGTTCCCGGCGGAAATGCAACCGGCAGTGTTCCTGTGGGAATCACGACGAGTTGGGTCCTGAAACCAACCAGAACGGCCGTGAAACTCGTGGGGTACTTTGATACGACCGACGCGCTCACGGACACAGTAACCTCGACCAACCACATCGCCTCGGCCAACGTGCTCGGCCGGGTGGCCACGGGAACGCCTACAACCTTCACTGCGTTCACGAGCACGGTATCAGGGATCGGCACCCCCGGAGCGTCGCTCGAGCTTTTCAGCGAAGGGATCGGTGGATCCAACAAGAACGAGACACGGACTGACAGCCTCGATCTCGAGATCGACCTGACGTCGGTCCCTCAACAGCCTGCCGGAGACTACACGGGCACACTCCGCATCCAGGCGATTGTGTTGTGAGATAGCGAGGTTCGCGATGTTGATCCGCTGGCACCCCGGCCGGACTCAGCAGGCTCTTCTCCTCGTTCTACCTCTCTGCCTGCTTTGGGCCCCTTATATCGCCGCTCAAACGGTCCGGCCGGTCATCGCGGAATACTCTCAGAAAGCGCGTGGCCGATTTGATCTCGTTAATGACACCGCTCTTCCGCTCAATGTGGTTCTTGAGCCTAAGAGCTTCTCGATTTCCGATGATGGCTCGCCGTCGTTCCGGCCGCTCGACAAAAGCATTCATCTGAAGCTTTCCCAGATGAGCTTCCGAATCCCGCCGCAGCAGACTTACTATGTCTTCTATGAGGCGATGGCGGACAGTTATCCGGCTTGGTTCGTCATCTACGCCACCCTTGCCGGACTTCCGAAGCAGTCGGGCCTCAACGTTCAGGTGGAACTCCCCCACACCGTTTATTTGCTTCAGAAGCGCAGCATTCAGCAAAGGGATATCCAGGTCAGTACGGCGCAGTTCTCGCCGGATTCACGGCAAGTGAAAGTCGAAATCGAAAACGCCGGTGACTGCCTGGGCCGCGTAGCCCAGGTTGAGGTAAGGGCGGACCGCGAGAGGGTCGTGCAGTCGGGCTTTCCACTGTTGCCTCGGAGCCGGCGCAAAATAATCTTCGATTGGAAGGCAGGGGTAGCCCCACAACGAGTCATCGTCCAATTCAGGAATTTCAAGGTGGAATCGCCACTTCAGGAGCGAAGAAACTGAGGGACTTGGCTGGCATATTCTCGACCCCGACCCGCCTCACGGCTTTAACCCACCTTCTTTTGTCCTCTATTGCATCTCTTGTCGTGATTTGCGCCGCGCCGGAGTTCGCCCGGGGCCAGGTCTTCCAGTTGGAAGGCGGGACGTCAACCCTCTACCAAACGCACGGTGGCTCCGTTGGGTTCCGGACGTCCAACACGGATGGTTGGGTCGGCCTCGGAAGCATGGACGGTTTCCGTTATGGCGGCTTTATGCGCACGAAGCTGCACGGGTCCACGCTGACCTTTGGCGATGACGCCATTCGATTTAATCTGGCGACAGACGTTTTCGATAGCAGCCACTATTTTATGGGACGAGGCGCGGGCCTGGCGGAAGTGAGGGGCGCCACGCGGATTTTCGGATTTGTGGGGGCGTCCTCGCGGATGTTGGGGACACCATACCTCCGCGCCGCCGAAGCCGATCGGGGCGTGGGGCTCCTGTTCCTGGACCGGCAACTGACGCCCACTTTGAGCGCCTTCTCGCGCACGGTTTTCTCCAGCCGACAAACCGCCATTAACGGCCTGGAATGGCAGCCCCGCTCGGGTGTTCGGGCGGCCTTGGCGGGCGGCTTGGGGGCCAACCAGGGATACTCGGCGGCGAGCTTCACGCTCGACCGGGAATGGATTACGCTCAGAAGCGCCTATATTCGGGCAGGAGATAAGTTCCGGCGGATTACGGTGCAGCAACCGCTGTCTTCGGAAGTTGACCGCGAAAACGTGCTGCTAACACTTCGACCGGCATCGTTCCTATCGGTCACGACCGGCCGGCAGAATTTCCTGCAGCCCTTCACGTCAGGGAGTCCGGGAATCCGTGGATCGGTCAATCAGTTCTCGACGGCCTTCTCGGCGGCGCGGTTCTACCTGAGCGCCGCGTTGTTTGACTCCCAGGTGACCGGACTCCGAAGCCGTGGCACATCCTTTTCGGCCGGGCGAGACATCACCAGCTTTCTGCACGTCAACGGCAACTACCTGTGGAACCGAGCGGGGTTTCTTCCGGCAATTACCAGCTGGTTGGGAACGTTCCAGGAGAGGATTTCGCCGCGATTGAGCCTGCTGCAACTGGTGAACCACTCCCAGGGCCGGACGACGGCCTCCTTCGGAGGCAATCTGGTGTCAAATCGCATCTCGCTGGGTGTCGAGTACCAGACCCTCTATCTGCCGTTCCGCACCGGCAATCAATTCAAGCAGGCACTGGTTCTCACCTTTCAACTGCACCCCTTCGGCAACGTCCACCTCAATGCCGGAAGCTATGTCGCGCCCGATGGAACCGTCAAATACACAGCCTACGCAGGAACGTTTCTTTACCACGGGAATCTGGCGGCACAACCCGGCTCGCCCAACATTGACCTGTACAAGTACATCGTACGAGGGCGCGTCGTGGATGAGAACGGCAATCCCGTGCGTGGCGCCGCGCTCAAAATCGACGGCGATGTGGTGTTCTCAGATTCCGATGGCGCCTTCTTTTCCCGCAAACGGCGGCCGGCCACGTTCCGTATGGAAGTTCTGCTCGACCAGTTCATCGTGCCCGGCAAATACGAAGTAGTTTCGGCTCCCTCCAGCGTCAAAGCTGAGTCGGAAGATGTTGCCAAGGAAGTCACCATCGTCCTCCGTCAAGTGAGGGGCGTAACCCGCTAGTGCCGTTCCAATTTGTCTGGGCTAATCCAAGTCTTTGATCTCAGCGTGCATAACGGGGTGTAGTACATAGGCGAATCAAGTTGGAACGGCACGAGTCGCTCCCACCCCGGCCTTAGCGCCGGATGTTCCTGCTGAATGCACCATTCTCAGGTTTGAACAGTCACGCGCCCATAGGGCCGTCCCCTTCCGATTCTCGCCTCGCATCCGGTCTGCTATGGGAGCTCCGGACCTATTTCCAAGCCACTTGCTTTTTTGTTTAGATTCTGCAAGATAGAAGCTTCAACCATTCCGTAACAGGGCTACATACTAAAGTATCAGAGCATCTCTGCCGATGAAAAGGTGTGGAGGCGAACCTGCCTTCCATTGCTGCGTGCGGCAGAGGGCGTAGAAGGGAAGCGAGGAGTGTTCAGACGGACAATTATACCGATAATGCTCGTGCTGTCAGCCTCGGCCGTCGCCGGATTGGCGCAGGTCCGCTCCAGCGCCGCATCGGTCACACTCGTGGCACGTCTTGAGGAGTCCTTCTCCCTCCAGCAGGTGGTCGTCCCGGCCGGGCAGACCTTTGTCGGAGACTCAGAATCCGCGCCGCAAGCTCTTCAGATCGGACTTGCCTGGACGCTCCGCCACGCCCGAGACTTCAAGATTGACTATAGGCAGCAGCGCCCAGCCGATGCCACATCCCCCGCCCCCGGTTCCAGGTTAATGAGCCTGCGGCAACTCGGCTTGATGTCTCAGGTGCTCTCCTTTATGCCCATCGAAAGCAGCGGCCCGCCAGTTCTCGGGGCCTGGGGAGACAATGAAGAAGACCCAGTGGGCCGGGCCGTCCTGCTCATGGCGCTGCCCAGCCCCGACAAGGGCGAAGCCGTGACGATTCGAATCTCCGTCGTCATCCTCTGACATCCCACCAGTTCATTCCCGCGCCATCTGCTCCTGCCTTGGTGCCCTTGTCCAGCGGGGAGCTCGAATGGCGGCTAGTGCGCCTCCTTCAGCCCGTTGCCGGCGTGTACGCTGAATGCCTTGACTGCTATACTGTGACTAGCTTCATAGGAAGTTGATAAACCTGGCTTAGGGGGAAATGTGGGATGAAGGTCTCCGCACTCATTGTGGATGACGAGCAGCCGGCGCGCGACGAGCTGGCGTACCTCCTCAAGGGCCTTCACGACGTGGAGGTTGTGGGGCAGGGGAAGAATGGGGTGGAAGCGCTCAGCCTGATCCGCGAGCTCAGCCCCCAGGTTGTCTTTCTGGACGTGCAGATGCCCGGCGTGGACGGTTTCGGCGTCATCAAGAGACTCCTGGACCGCAAGGCGCGGCTGCCGTTTTTCATTTTCGTCACGGCCTACGACCATTACGCCGTTCAGGCGTTCGAAGTGAACGCCATCGATTACCTCTTGAAGCCCATCGCCAAGCTGCGCCTGGAGAAGGCCATCGGCAAAGTCCGCCGGGAATTGGAGAGCGCCGAGCCGGCGGCGCAGAAGCTCGACCGGCTGGTGCAGCTCGTCGAGGAGCGGCCCTCCCTGCAGCGAACCAAACTGCTGGTGAAGACGGGCGGTCGCCTGGTGCTGGTCAATTCCGACGACGTGATTTTCGCCAGCATCGAGGACGGCGTCATCACCATCGTCACGCGCGAGCTGGAAGGCGAATCCAATTTCCGCACCGTGGAAGAGTTGCAGGGCAACCTCGACCCCAAAACCTTCTGGCGTGCCCACCGCTCCTACCTCGTCAACATTAACCGCATCCGCGAAGTCGTGCCCTGGTTCAAGAGTTCCTACCAGCTCAAGATGGACGACCGCAAACAGACCGAAATCCCCGTCAGCCGCGCCCAAACCAAACGCCTGCGCGAATTGGTGAACCTGTAGCGCCACTCTCTGAGCAGCGTGCTTGTCACCCTGAGTCCGGCACCCGACGGACGAAGGGTCTGCAGTTGCCCGTCCGCGTGCTGAAAGGCAGATTCTTCGTCCGCCAACCGGCGGACTCGGGATGACATCTGGACGTCGCCAGGCATGGACCGGCGTACCAACCTGCGCTGAGCAGAAAACGCTGACCAACGTCTGGCGTTACTTGTGTGCGAAATAGCCCCGCAGGGCCTGCACCAAGCCGGGAATCGTCGATTCGCTGGCTTCGAGGGTTACTTCCAGACCAAGTTTGCGGAGGGTTGCCGAGGTGACGGGACCGATTGAGGCGATGACCGTACCGCGCAGGACTTCCTGAATTGGGCGGCTGGCGAGAAGCTGGGCGAAGTTTGAGGCGGTCGAGGAACTGGTGAAGGTGATGGCGTCAGGCGGGGGAGTGAGAAGCCGGTCGAGCTCGCCGGGGGCAAATTCCGGCGCCACGGTTTCGTAGGCCTCGACGACTTCCACGCGCGCGCCGCACTCCTCCAGCGCGCGGGGCAGGAGGTCGCGGGCCACCTTGGCGCGAGGAATGAGGAACGCTTTCTCCCGCAGATCGCACCCGGCGAGAGAGTCGAGCAGGCCTTCGGCGCGGTACTCTTTGGGAACAAAGTCCACGCGCACGCCGGTTCTGGCGAATTCCGCCGCCGTGGCGGGGCCGATCGCGCCGATCGTCAATCCCTTCAGGTCGCGCACATCGCGGCCGCAGGCCTTCAGCCGGGCCAGAAAGTTGCGCACGCCGTTGGCGGAAGTCACCAGCAGATATTGGAACTGTTCCAGCCGCTGGATGGCACCGTCCAGCGCCGCCCAGGAAGCGGGCGGACGGATCTCAATCGTGGGAAGCTCGATCGCCTCCGCGCCGAGGTCGGCGAGCGCGTCCGCGAGGGCGCTCGCCTGCTCGCGGGCGCGAGTGATGACGATGCGCTTCCCGAAGAGAGGCAGGCGCTCAAACCAGTTGAGCTCGTCGCGGAGCCTCACGACTTCGCCCACCACGATAACCGTGGGCGGGTGCAAGCTGGCGGCGCGCTCGGCAATGTCCGCCAGAGTGCCGGTGACAACCTGTTGGCCAGGGCGCGAACCCCAATGGATGACGGCGGCAGGAGTCGCGGGCGGGCGTCCGCGCTCGACGAGCCGCGCAGCGATGGCGGCGAGGTTGCGCGTGCCCATAAAAAAGACCAGTGTGCCGGTGCTCGCTGCCGCGGTCGCCCAGTCGATGGCCGACTCATCCTTCGCGGGGTCTTCGTGCCCGGCAACGAACGAGACCGAGGAGGCGAGATCGCGGTGGGTCACCGGAATTCCGGCAAAAGCCGGCGCGGCGATGCCCGAGGTCACGCCCGGCACCACCTCGAACGCAATGCCGGCTTTGACCAGCGCCAGCGCTTCCTCGCCACCGCGGCCAAAAATGAACGGGTCGCCGCCCTTCAGCCGGGCCACGACGGCATACTGGCGCGCCTTGGCGACGAGAAGTTGATTGATCTCTTCCTGCGGACGGCGTGGGCCGCCGCCGCGTTTCCCGGCAAAAATCTTCTCCGCGTCGGCGCGGGAGAAGCGCAGCAATTCTCCGGCGGCGAGGAAATCGTAGATAACGCAGTCGGCGCGCTCGAGAATCGCCCGGCCCTTGAGGGTGAGCAATCCCGGATCGCCGGGTCCCGCGCCGATAAGATAAACTTTGCCAGGCATGTGCGTTCACCACGCGACTATGAGGGCACGGCAAGCCGTGCCCCTACAGTTTAATGGACTCCAGAATTTCCCGCGCGCCCTGGCGGAGCAAATCCTCCCCGACCTGGGCGCCGAGCGCTTCGGGAGCGTCTGCGGAGCCGCTGCCCGCAGCGCGGATCAGCCGCGTGCCTTCGAGGTCGGCCACCACGCCCATGAGCCGCAGCGCGCCGCCTTCCACGATGGCGTGGGCGGCGATGGGCACCTGGCAGCCGCCACCGAGATGCCGGAGCAGGGCGCGCTCGGTGCGCACGGCAAAGTGCGTCGGCGTGTGGTCGAGTGGCCGCAGCGCGCTCGCCACGCGTTCGTCATTCGAGCGCGCTTCGATGGCCAGCGCCCCCTGCCCGACCGCCGGGCAGACCTCCGCGCCGCTCAAGTATTGCGTAATGCGCTCGCGCCAGCCCAGGCGATGCACGCCCGCGGCGGCGAGGACGATGGCATCGCAATCGCCGCGGTCGAGCTTGCGCAGCCGCGTGTCGAGATTGCCGCGCAAAGGCGCCAGTTCCAGGTCAGCGCGCAGCTTGCGCAATTGCGATTGGCGGCGCAGGCTGCTCGTCCCCACGCGGGCGCCGGCGGGCAATTCCATGTAGCGCTTGCTGTCCCTCGAAATCAGCACGTCGCGCGGGTCTTCGCGTTCCGGCACGGCAACGACCGCCAGGCCCGCGGGTAGGTCCGTCGGCAGGTCCTTCATGCTGTGTACGGCGAGATCGACGGACGCGTCGACCAACGCTTCTTCCAGTTCCTTGATGAACAGCCCCTTGGCCCCTGAGGCGGCGAGGGGGAGATTTTCCAGCTTATCGCCGGTGGTCTTGATGACGCGAACCTCGATTTCGTGCCCGGCGGCGGTGAGCTGCGCCTTCACCCAATTCGTCTGCCAGAGGGCGAGCTGGCTGCCGCGGGTTCCGATGATCAATTTCATAAAATCAGTGACAAGTGACAAGTGATGAGTGACGAGTAGACAGTGAATAGCGAGCAGTGAGTAGCGAATAGCGAAAGACGAAAAGTGAGAAGAAAGGTGGCTTCCAGCTCGCGGTCCACGAATGAGGACTCTGTCGGAGAAGACTCATCATTTCAGTCAACCGTCCCATTCTGACCTGCACAGTTTGTCAAGGTAAGCCATGACCTCAAGAAACCGTTTTATTCTGATTTCTTCTCGTCACTTGGCACTCGTCACTGTCCTACACCAAACATTTTGCGCACCAATTCGACCAAGGTTCCGTGCCCGGGCTCCCCGACGCCGCTTTTGAGCTCGGTGATGGGGCCGTGGAGAATCTTGTTCACGATGCCCTTGGTGAGGGCGTCGAGCGCCTCGCGCTGTTCGGGCGTGAGGTTGCTCAGCCGGGCGCGATGGCGGTCGAGTTCCAGCTCGCGGATGCGGTTCAAGCGGTCTTCGATCGCGACAATGGTGGGCGCGACCTCGCGCGAGGCGAGGCGCCTCATCATCTTTTGGACTTCCTCGCGCACGATCTCTTCCGCCCAGACGGCTTCGCGCTCGCGCTGTTTCTTGTTGGCATCCACGACCTGTTCGAGGTCGTCGATGTCATAGACGAAGGCGTTGTCGAGGTCGTTGACGGCGGGGTCGATGTCGCGCGGCACAGCGATATCGACGAAAAACATGGGACGCTGGCGGCGCGCGTGGAGGACCTTCTCGGCCTGTTCCCGCGCCACCACGAAGTGCGGCGCGCCAGTAGAGCTGATGACGATGTCGGCCTTGGCGAGGTGGTCGAAGAGCTGTTCGAAGGGCACGGCGGTGCCGTGGAAGGCCCGGGCGAGCTCCTCGGCGCGCTGGGGAGTGCGGTTGGCGACCAGGATGCTACTCGCGCCGCTCGAGAGGAGGTGTTTGGCGGCGAGTTCGCTCATCTTGCCCGCGCCGATCACGAAGATGGTCTTGCCTTCGAGCTGTCCGAAGATCTTTTTGGCGAGTTCCACCGCCGCGTAAGAAACCGAAACCGCGGCGCTGCCGATGGCCGTATCGCGCCGGACGCGCTTGGCGACGGCGAAGGAGTGCATCACGGCGTCGTCGAGCGCGCCGTGAAGCGCCCCGACCTGGCGGGCGATGGCGTGGGCGCGCTTCATCTGGCCGAGGATTTGCGGCTCGCCGAGGAGCATCGAATCGAGACTGGAGGCGACGCGGAAGAGGTGGTGGACGACTTCCTCCTGGCGGCGCCAGTAGAAGTGCGATTCGTAGGGGCGGAGGTCGCAGTGGTGATATTCGCCCAGAAACTGGCGCAGGGCGGCCTCGGCGCTCGCGGCCTCCTGCGTGTTGACCACCAGCTCGACGCGGTTGCAGGTGGAAAGAATCATCCCTTCGACGATGCCGGGCGAGCGCGCCAGGCCGGTGACCGCCTCGGCTAGGCGCGTTTCGTCGATGTTCATCCGCTCGCGCACTTCCACCGGCGCGGTGCGATGATTCATTCCGAGGAGCAGAAAATTCATAAAAACTTCCGGGACTGGGGGCTCGGGGCTGGGGGCTGGAGGAGATGAGCTCCCGTCTGTGCTCCCAATAACAATCCCCGTGGCCTCTCGCTCATTGTTCTGTCCGGGACTGTCTCCAATTGCAGCGCTCGGGACCAATTTCCAGTCCCTAGCCCCTAGTCCCTAACCCCTATTCTTCACGGCAGCGGTCCAAACTCCGGCTTGAAGCCGTGCTGGCCGCTCAGGAAACTTATGCCGAAAAGCGTCACCATCATGACGGCGAACCCGAGGACGGCCAGATAGGCGCTGCGCCGGCCGCGCCACGCGCCGCTCAGCCGCGTGGAAAACAGCACGAGGTAGATCAGCCAGGTCACCATTGAAGCCAGGATCTTCGGGTCAAATTCCCAGGGTCCCTTCCACGCCCGGCTGGCGGCGATGAATCCCATCAGGATGCCGAGGGTCAGGAAGGGCAGCCCGATGAGCAGCGAGCGGGAATAGATCTCGTCGCAAATTTCGAGCGAGGGAAGGCGGTAATAAAACGCCCGGGGCTTCTTCGATTTCAGCTCGCGCGTCTGGATCAGATACATCAGCGCCGCGACGAACGTCAGCAGGAAAGCCGTGTAGCCGAGGAAAATCGAGGAGATGTGAATCAGCAGCCAGCCGCCGCGAAAGGCCGGATCGGTAAACGGCCGCTCCGGGCGCACCACCGAGATCAGCGTGAAGACGAACGCCAGCGGCTGCACGAAAAGGCCGAGCGCCGTAATGCGATAACGCCAGTAAGCAAAGAGAAAGGCCAGGGTGGCGAGGAAAGCGAAAAATGACATGGCGCTGCGCACGTCGATGAGCGGCAGGCGGTGCAGTTCCACGGTTTCCACCCCCAGCGCCAGGGCGTTCGAGAGCACGCCAAAACCGAAGGCGCCCATCGCCGGGCGCGGGATCGCCGGCCGCCGCCGCGCCACCGAGGGCACGGTGAGGGCAATTCCCAAAGCGTAAAGACCCAGAGCCACCCACAAAAAGAGGAAGGACATAGCGACCTCAGCAGAAGTGCTTGAAACAAGTAATTATAGCATTGCCGTGACTTCCGCATGGCGAGCGGCGGCAGGAGGCACAGCGCCCCTAGGTTGGGCGAAGGGCCAGCACCTGGCGGGGGTTCTCGACGAGGAGCGTCCGAAGATCTTTTTCGGTGGCGCCCGCCTTGCGCAAGGCAGGCAGGAAATCGGTGAAGAGGCCGTCGTAGCCGCGAAACTGGCCGCCGCCGGGCTCGCCTACGTGATACCACCCGGCGTCCTGCGAAATCAGAACGCGATGGAGCAGGCGGGCGCGCTTCATGCGCAGCACGAGCTCGACGTGCTCGGCAATGCTCTCGCCGGAGATGCCGTCGAATTCCACCCAGGCGCCCAGACGCGCGGCGCGCTCGTGGATGGTCGCGTCCTTTTCGTTCTGCGCGTGGACCCAAATGAAAGTCGAGGGCTCGACGTTCTCCGCCTTGAGAATGTCGAGCTGGGCCAGGGCGGCCGCGCCGTCTCCGGTGTGTGAGGCGATCGCCAGGCCCGTGCGCCGGCGACAGCGGGCCGCGGCGCGCACCAGCTTGGCGTCGATTTCCGAGAGCGGTCCGGCGTCCACGCCAATCTTCATAATCCCCGGACGAATATTATCCGGAGGGATGCCGTCTTCAAATTCCCGCGCCCAGCTCAGGGCGAGTTCGTCCGCGCTTTCGCGGTAGGCAAGGGCGGGGACGAACTTGTCCGCGGCCGCGCCGTAAAATCCGCAATTGGTGATGAGGTGAAGGCCGCTGGCGCTCGCCAGGCGGCGCAGAAGCGTGGGATCTCGCCCCAGGAACGCCGGCGTGCACTCCGCGAGCGTGCCACAGCCCGCGGCTTTCAGTTTTTCGAGGAAGGGAAGAGCTTTGGCGAAGACTTCGTCCAGATCGTACCGGCCAGGCGCGATCTTGTCGGCCCCGATGAAGTCCACGAGCACGTGTTCGTGCATCAGCACGCGGCCCAGGCGTCGGGCGGGTACCGGACCGAGCACGGTCATGACCTGCGGGTCCGGCTCGCGGCGCGCGAGCAGCGTGCCGGCGCGGGCGGTGCCAGTGGCCGCGGCAGCCAGTTTAAGGAACCTGCGACGGTTCATGCCCTCTCCTCCGCGCGCCTATTCTACTCCAAGCGCGCTGAACGCCCGCAGGAGTTTCGCTCTTTTGCAGGGTGCAGGGAGTGGCTCGGGGTTGTGTTACGATAGCGGGCCGACGCTGCGGGGCAGAAGGATTTTCGGCATGTTGAACTGGCTGGTCATCGGCATTGGCGACATCACGAAGAAGCGCGTGATCCCGGCCATCCTCTCTGAGCCGCGCAGCCGCCTGTGGGGCATCGTGACGCGCGACCCGGCGAAGGCGGCGCCTTACGGCGTGCGGGCATTCACGGCGCTCGCCGAGGCGTTGGCGGCGGGCGGGGCGGAGGCGGTCTATGTCGCCTCGCCGGTGTTTCTGCACGCGCCCCAGACCCTCGAAGCGCTGCGCGCCGGCCGGCACGTCCTGTGCGAAAAACCCACGGCGATGAATTACGCCAAGGCGCGCTCCATGGTCGCGGCGGCGGAAGAGTGCGGCCGGACGCTGGGCGTGGCCTACTACCGCCGCACTTATCCCAAGCTGCAGCGCGCCCGCGAGTTGCTTGCCCAGGGAGCGATCGGGCAGCCGCTCGTCGCCTACGTGAGCTGCCACGACGGCCTGCCCGGCGAGGATGCGGCGCGCACTTGGCTGCTCGACCCGGCAAAGGCGGGCGGCGGGCCGCTCTACGACATCGGCTCGCACCGCATCGACGCGCTCAATTTCATTTTCGGCGAGCCGGCGCGCGCCACCGCGCTGCTCGCGAACGCCACCCACGCGCTCGCGGTGGAGGATTGCGCCACCGTGCTCATCGAATATCAGAACAAGGCGCACGGCATCGTGGACGTGCGCTGGAACTCGCAGCGCGTGCGCGACGAATTCCGCATCACCGGCAGCGACGGCGAGATGGATCTGACGCCGCTTAACGGCCCGGAGCTTTTCTATCCCGGGGGGCGCGAGTACCTGCCGCCCCACGCCAATCTTCATTTCCCTTGCGTCCAGAACTTCGTCAATGCCGTGCTCGATGGCGCGCCACTGCTCTCCAGCGGAGCGACCGCCCTCTGGACCGACTGGGTCACCGCGCAAGCCTTGGCGCGACAGTAGCGCGGGCCGGAATGCCCCTCCGGCGGCGTCGCCTCCCCGCGCTCAACCTCAGACGAAGATGGCGCGTCGGCCCATCCCGACGCTTCCCGAGCCTTTTGCGGATTTGGGCGTGCCCCAACAAGGGCGGCAGAAGGGAAATGGCTTCATCATTTCCGCTTTTCCGCCGATTAAGCACACAGGGAACTTCTGCGAGGAGGGCACCTGAGAAGGGGGACAACGGGCGATGCGAATTTTCGACGAGATTGACCGCCAGACGCTGGATCGGCGGGAGTGGCATCTCTGGGTGCTGGCCATGGTGGTCATTCTGGTTCTGACGGCAGGCTTGGCTCTGGTGATGTACCCGGCGGTCTTTCCCGCCATGGTGGCGTCGGGCGGGGACTTCATGAGCAAGAGTTTTGCGGGCTTTTGTGTTCTGTGTTTCTTGCTGGAAGTGTACCTGCTCGACCGGCAGATGGTGATTCGCCGCCTGCGCCGGGAACTGGCAGAAGAGCAGCAGTTGAAGAGGCAAATCCTCGAGGAGGCGAGCGCCGATCTGGTCGGATCCCTGCCGGGGGTCACCCACTTTCAAGACCGGCTGGCCATGGAATACCGGCGTTCGACCCACACCGGGCAGGCCCTCTCGTTGCTGGTGGTGAATGTTACGCCCACGCCGGAACTCCAGATGGCGGGGGGAATGACGCCCTTGCTGGGTGATGCCGCCAAGGTCCTGATCCGCCGCCTGCGCCGGGAAGACTCGATGTATCTGTTTCGCCTCGGCGTCTTCGGAGTGCTTCTGCCGGGGATGTCGGGCGACCAGGCCAACTGCGTGGCGGAACGCTTACAGGAGGGCTTGACGGACGCCTCCGGCGCCGGCAATCGCTTCACGGCGGAAATTCGCATGATCAATTACCCCGAGCATACAATCTCGGGTAAAGAACTTGAGCAACTGGCCATCCGAAGCTTCCCGGAGCCTGAACCCGCACTCAAAATCGCGTGAGGAACCCTTGACCGTCATCCGCTCTCGCTGTTGCCACCTCCGCACGCACGCGCAGGGTCGTCATCCCCGCCCTTTGTCGTCGCCCCCGCGCAGGCGGGGGTCCACTGGCTCCGCCATGGATTCCCGCGTGCGCGGGAATGACTGTGCTGGCACCGGGACTCGCCGCTACGACGCCGCTTCCTGCATCATGTTGATTAGAACTTCTTCGACTTCTTCCGCGACGGCTTTCAGGGCGGGGGTTTGGAAGAGGCTGATGAGCGCGGTGGGGCGGAGCGTGGCCAGGGTGACGCCCGCGCCTTCGCGATAAACGGCGATGCGGCAGGGTAGGGCGGTCGAGATTTCGGCGTTGGCTTCCAGAATTCTCTTGGCCTGATGCGGGTTGCAGACTTCGTAGATCACGCAGTCGCGGTCAAACTCCACGCCCTTTTCCTTCATCTTAGCCTTCAAGTCGTGCACGGCGAGGATGCCAAATTTGTATTTCTGTGCCGCCGCTTCCAATCCCTTGCCGACTTCACTGAGACTCTTGCGCGATTCGATGCGATGAAGCATTGCATTCTCCTGTTGACGCTGTCAGGATTGATTCCCTTCAAATCCATTTTCGTTGATGTCCCGGCCCGCCGACAAGGGGCTCCGGCAACTGATTCACGGAGTCAATCTCCCTCGCCCCTGACACCTGTCTTTCCTCCTTGACTTACCCTTTCCGAAGCCGTAAAGGATAGCGTTGCCAGGAGGAGGATGTGATGCGACAAGGTCACCATGATGTGTGGAAGCCCGTGGTTGGGTCTTGCTTACTGTTGTTCTGTCTGCTGGGCATTCCAAGGGGCAGGGCGCAAACCGCGCCGGGGAATGGTCCTGCCACGAACTCGGCACTGCCTTCCGTGAAGTTTCGCGAAGCGCCGGTGTTCACCATGCCGGGAATCGTGAACGCTTGGGGGGAGAATCATCACGAGCACGAAGTGGACTCCAACAGCCCGGCGCATTGGGACGGTGATACGTTCTACCTCATCAATTCCTTCCTTCATCCCTGGCGCAGCTCCGGGCCGGACTTGTTCCACCTCAGCGCGCCGGTCTCGACGCATCTGGGCAGCACCAACGACCGATTGTGGATTTGGATCGAGAGCACCTGGAAAGACGATGATGGCACGCTCTACGGCATTTATCACTATGAGCCGGACAACGTCTGCTTCGGCAACAACCACCTTCCTACCATGCCCAAGATCGGCTGGCTGCGGTCGATCGACAATGGGCTGAGTTGGATGGACCTGGGCTTTGTTCTTGCCGCCGACCCTGCCGACTTCCGCTGCGACACCAAGAGTCCCTGGGACGCCGGCGGGCACGGTGATTTTTCCGTGATGCTTGACCACCAAAAGCAGTACTTCTACATCTTCTTCAGCAGCTACGTGAAGACTTTCCAGGAGCAGGGAGTGGGCGTGGCGCGCCTGCGCTATGCCGACCGCGACGATCCGGCAGGGAAGGCCCGGAAATGGTACAAGGGCGAGTTCAGCGAACCCGGGGTGGGGGGCCACTTCACTCCCATCTTCCCCGCCAAGCTCGACTGGCATGAAGGCAAAGCCGACCTCTTCTGGGGTCCGGCCATACACTGGAATACCCACCTGAATACCTACGTCATCCTCCTCAACCATGCCATCGATTCGCAGATGACGCAGGAGGGCATCTACGCAACTTTCAACTCCGACCTGGCAAATCCGAACGGCTGGAACGAGCCGCAGAGGGTTCTAGACCGGGAGGGAATCAAGAGGGCTATCCGCGGCTTTCCCGTCGACCAATCGAACGGTTGGTATCCGGAAGTGGTCGGAACGGCGAAAGGAGAGACGGATAAGTTGTGCGGACGCACCGGCCGATTTTTCATGAAAGGAATGTCGCGCCTGGAGATTGTCTTCCTTAAACCAGGCGAAAAGGCCGAGTGACGGGCAATTGACGCCGGCTGGCGCAAAGCCTTTGGAGGCCGTCTCAAAACTAGGAGTATGGAAGGCGGGATGCTGAGTGAATGAGCATGAGCCAAGAGATTCGAGCCAACTACGATCAGATCGATTTGCTACCGCAGTGCTTAGAAGACTGGGTGCCGAGGGATCATCCGGCACGATTCATTCGCGAGTTTGTCGACGCCTTGGATTTGGCGGAGCTGGGCTTTCAGCAGCGGGAGAGCGAGGAAGGGCGGCCGAATTACGCGGCGGATTTGCTGTTGAAGGTGTGGCTGTACGGGTATCTGACGCGGATTCTGAGCACGCGGGAGCTGGAGCGGGCGTGCCGGGAGCATCTGTCTTTGCTGTGGCTGACGGGACGGCACGCGCCGGATCACAACACGCTGTGGAGATTCTGGCGAGAGAATCGTGCGGCGCTGCGGCAAGTCTTTCGAGCCGGGGTGAAGGTGGCGGCGGAAAATGGGCTGATCGGGATGATCTGCCACGCGGTGGATGGGAGGAAGATTCGGGTGGCCTCGTCGCGCGGCGGAGTGGAACACCGCCCGCGACTGGAGCGGGCTTTGGGGCGGGTGGAAGCCTCGATTCGCGAGATGGAACAGGCGGTCGAGGAAGCGGAAGCCCGCGAGGAAGGTGAATATCGCCTGCCGGAAGGACTGCAGGAGGCGCGGAGGTTGCGACAAGCCATTCGGACCTCGCTCGGGCGCATGCAGGAGGTGAAGCGGGATCATCTGCATCGGCGCGAACCGGAGGCGCGGATGATGCCGTGCGAAGACCGCAAGGAGATGGCTTACAACGCCCAGGTAGCCGTGGACGAGGCGAGCGAGTTGATCGTGGCCGAAGAGGTGGTGAACGAGGAATCCGACAATCGGCGGCTGGTGCCGATGCTGGACGAGGTGAAAAGGAACCTGGGCGAGGTGGCGGAAGCGACGGTGGCGGATGGCGGCTACAAGTCGTCGGTGGCTTTGGGAGAGGCCGAGCAGGACGTGGTGATCTGCCCGCGCGGCGAGCGCTTGGAGTGCGAAGGGATCAAGACCAACCGTGGAAAGCGGTATGCGGTGCGGGGCTATCGCTGCCGAAGTTTTCGGCAGTGCCCGGTGCGCGCGGAGTGCAGCCGCAACCGGCAAGGTCGGCTCGTGGAGATCAGCCCTTACGAGGCGGCGGTGGCGAAGCAACGGGCGAAGCGACGCGACCCCCAGAAACAGAAGTTGCTGAAGAAACGCAAAGTCAACGTGGAGCCGACCTTCGGAGTGGTCAAACAAGCCTGGGGATTCCGGCGTTGGACGCTGCGCGGGCTGGAGAACGTTCGGACCCAACGGTCGATGATTTGCGCGGCCTTCAACTTGAAACGGATGCGTAAGGCTTGGGCGGCAGGGGAACTCGTCCTCGCCTGAACTCTCACCCCGGCCCACCCCACTTTAGCTGTGCATCGGCACCGCCACGAACTGCTTGGCTCCGTTCGGCACGAAGTTCTGAGACGGCCTCCTTGGGGTCTGCGATGCGTGCAAATGGTTCTGTTTTGTCACCCTGAGTGCAACGAAGGGCCCCTGTAGTTGCTCTTCCAACTGCGGGGATTCTTCGCTGCGCGCAGAAGAACGCGCTCCGCTCAGAATGACAGGGTCGGCGCGTCGCGTTTCAGGCCTGAAGGGCCGGGAGAATTTAGCCCAGGGCGTGAGCCCTGGGAAGGAAGCCCCTCACCCGTCCTTCGGACACCCTCTCCCCCGAGGGGGAGAGGGCAGGGGTGTGGGGGGAGGCCGCTGCGCACCCACGGCTGACGCCGCGGGCTAAATTCCTTCGCCCCTCCGGGGCTGATTGTCGGCGTGGCGGGCGCGCCCGCCGGTGTAGGGGCAGGCTCCCGCGCCTGCCCTGTGATTGCCGAGCGCAAGGGCGGCCGCGGGGGGCCGCCCCTACGGGGAATGCGGCCGACGATCGGTAGGGGCGGTTCGTGAATCCGTCAGCCGACGGACGCATTACGATGCGCCCCTAGGGGTGTGCGGGCGGGGCGACGTCTCGTTGGCGAGCGGCCCGGACGCTGCCACAGTTCAGCGCGCGGATTCCTGGAATAGCAGTGCGGCGAAATCGGCGAGGTTGCGACGCCAGACCTGCCAGGAGTGCGCCCCGGCCGTTTCCAGCCACGTGAAGTGAATCTGCTTCGACTCGAGCCAATCGCGGAGCTTGTGGTTGTTACCGAGGAGGCGATCGTCCCTGCCGCAGGAAACCCAGAGCAAACGCAGTTGCGAATTGGCTTTGGAGTCGAGCCCTGGGAATTGCTTTTCAAGGTCTTCACCGAGGCCACCCGAGCTGAACGCTCCCACCCAGGCGAAGCGGTCAAGGGTGTTCAATCCCACCAGAAGCGTTTCCGTCCCACCCATGGAGAGTCCCGCAATGGCCCGGGCAGTCCTGGCCGTCGACACGCGGTACGAACTCTCGACCGCCGGGATGACTTCCTGGAGCAGAGCATCCCGAAACCTGTCGAAGTTCCGCTGGCGGAGCTTTTGGTCGTGAAAGGCGGCGGCGAAAACCGGCGTGGGCTGAACGATCTCGGGTGCGCCGTAACCGAGCGGCATGACGATCAGCATGGGGTGCGCCTTGCCCGCCGCCATCAGGTTGTCGAGGATGACGTTGGCGCGGCCCACCGCTGTCCACGCGCTCGCGTCGTCGCTGTAACCGTGCAGAAGATACAAAACCGGAAAACGGGTTGTGCCCGCCGGATTGTAACCGGGCGGCGTGTACACGTAATAGTCGCGGTCATCACCCACGATGCGGGAGTGGTAGAAGTGCTGGTGAATCACGCCGTGCGGCACGTCGCTGACCTGCCAGGGGAGTGACGCCGGGCCGGGCACCAGCACCATGCTCTGGGTGTCGAGCAGGTTGGGCTGCATCAGGGGATTCGTGGGGTCGATCAGGGTTACACCGTCGGCCACAAACGAGTAGCCGTAATAGTCCGGATCGAGCGGATCGGTCATTGCGCTCCAGACACCCTGCTCGTCCTTTTGCATGGGCAGCGGCTGCTTCATGCTGTCGATTCCGACAGCAACATCCTTCGCGCTCGGGGCCCGAAAACGGAAGACAATACGATGGTCGGATTGCACCTCCGTAAAGACGGGCGGCGGGGGCTGCTGTGCCAGCGCAGGAACAATGGCTGAAATGAGAGAGAGCATTAGCAACGAGCCTGTGAAGCTCCTTCGGGCAGAGAATCCAGCAGGACTTGGCATGGTTGGCCTCCTCGAGGCCGCTCAGTATATACCGGACGCGCTTGCCTGCGGATGGGGAGACATGATGCTTCGACAGGCGGGCGGGGCAGACGGCGTTCGTTGATGCGTGCGACGGAGGGAAGTCGTGTAATGCGCGCTTTTCCCGCCGGTCGAGGGAGAGCGTTTGCATCGCGAGGCGACCTGAGTCGGCAGCACGGGCGGCAGGCGCGGTCCGTGGACCGCCTAACGTGGGCGGGTCAAGATGCGCCCCTACATGCACCTCGCGTGCGTTTGACCCGCGGCAATTGAGGGCGCAACAAGGCGCCTGGCTGCGACGGCGGAAGGACATATTGTCACTGCTTAAATCTGGTCTTGGTTTTCACCTCCTCTTTGCGGTGAACGAGCTATCGCGGAATTCCGGCACTGCGGCTCAGGCCGCGCACTCGCCGCGTCCGAGCTTCAGAGAATAGGTTTCGTTGTCGCCCCAGTCGACGAAGAGATCGGCGTCAGCGCTCGATCCTTCGGCGAAGGGTTGTAAGCGAGCGAGGATTGAAGCATCGCTCGTCCGTTGCGCCCACGCGGAGAACGGCTCGGCCGGCAATCGCTCCTCCGTGTAGAGGGCCAATAGCTGGCGCAGCGCGGCGGGGATGCGCTTGGCGGGCAGCGGCATCACTTGACGGGCGAAGCGGACGCCCGCGGCGCTGACCTCGCCGCCGAGCATTAGCTGATAGTAAGGCGCCTGCTGATCGCCCACCTTGCGCGCGTTGCCGTAGAGGCCGATGTCGGCGATGTGGTGCTGCCCGCAGGAGTTGGGGCAGCCGCTGATCTTGATGCGAATCTTCTGGATCTCGTCATCCGACTCGGTGGCGAATTCTCTGGCCAGCACTTCCGCCAGCGTGAGAGAGCGAGTGATACCCAGGTTGCAGGTGGTTGCGCCTGGGCAGCCCGTGACGTCGGCGATCGTGCGCGCACCGGGCGTGGCGAGATCGAGCGCTGCCAGTTCGCGATGGACTTCCTTGAGCCGGTCGAGCGGCGTCCAGGGGATGACGAGGTCTTGCGAGATGGCGATGCGCACCGCGCTCAAGCCGAGGTGATCGAGCACGTCGGCGAGCCCCAGGAATTGGTGAGCGCGCAAAGTGCCGGCGGGGAGTTTGATCCACACCACGCCGTAGCCCGGCTGTCGCTGCGGCTGGACGTTATGCTGCCGCCAGCGCTCGAAGACCGGCGAGGCGCCGTTGCCGGAGGTTGGAGCAAGGCCAAGCTGAATCAGCGGCGGCTGAACGGGCGTTGGAAGGGTCAGCGTCTCCACAGGCGTCGCAAGGTGCCTGCGCTTTTCGGTCACCAAACGCCGCAGCTCCTCGATGCCCTTATCGCGCAGCACGAACTTCAGCCGAGCTTTGAGCTTATTTTTGTAGTTGCCGTGTTCCTTGAAAACGCGCAGAACCGCTTCGATGGTGGGGATCAACTCTTCTTCCGGAAGGAATTCGGAAAGCGTGGCGGCCTCGGTCGGCAGGCTCCCCAACCCTCCGCCCACCAGGACTTTGAAACCGCGCCTGCCCGGACCGTTGGTGCCTTGCACGCGGGCAATCACGCCTACATCGTGAATCCCCGCCACGGCGCAGTTGCCGTCGTCCTCGCAGCCCGAGAAGGCGATTTTGAATTTGCGTGGAAGGTCGTGGAACTCAGGGTGACGCAGGAAGAAGCGCGTCGTGGCCAGAGCGTACGGGGTTACGTCAAAGGCTTCGCCGCAGCAGATGCCGGCCAGGGGGCAGGAGGTGACGTTGCGGACGGTGTTTCCGCACGCCTCGCGTGTCGTCAGGCCCACGGCCGCGAGGTCGCGCATGATGGCCGGCACGTTGTCCATCTTTACGAAGTGGAACTGCACGTTCTCGCGCGTGGTGACGTGACCGATTCCGGTCGAGCGCGTTTCGGCAATATCGGCCAACAAACGAAGCTGGCGGGCATTGAGAATCCCGGAGGGAACCCTAACGCGCACCATCTGGAAGCCGGGCTGTCGCTGTCCGTAGATGCCGTGTTTCAGACGGAAGGGCCGGAACTGGTCTTCCGTAATCTGTCCGCGCTGGAGCTGTCCGGCGCGTTCCTCAAAGATGCGAATTTCGTCTTCCACGGCGTGCGGCGTATGCCGTGCTTCAACTTCCGCTGTCAACATGCTGACCCCCTAAAAGCAAAAACCCACCGCCGAATCTACGTCCGACGGTGGGTTTCGATTAGTCCGAAACTTGCTGGCTGTTTACTTCAGGTTTCCACACGCCGGCGCTGTGCTTGAACAACAACACATCACCATGCGGATGTGGAACCTACTTTCCATGAAGCATCTCCAGGATAGCCGGCAGCCCTGCCCGAAGTCAACTGCGAATCTCGTTATGGTTAGAATAAGAAATGCTCAACGGATGTTCTGGCAAGGATACGCGGGTTGGGGCGAGACCCCGGGAGCTCACCTTCCCTCATGCGCCTCTCGGGACGACTTTTCCCCGGGCCTGCAATGTGTTATAGGTAGAGGCCTCACGAGTGCCGCTATGCCTGTTCCGAAGATACTGAAGGGCCGCTACGAAACCCGCGAAGTTCTGGGCAGAGGCGGGATGGGTGTCGTCTACAAGGGCTTCGACACCGTCGTCAAGCGCGATGTGGCTCTGAAGACTATTCTGGACATTGCGGACCGTGAGGCGCTGGCGCTGTTCCACAAGGAGTATGAAGTCCTGGCCTCGATCAGTCACCCCAACATCGTCGAAATCTTCGACTTGGGCGAATACGAGGAAGGGCAGGAAAGCGTCCCGTATTTCGTGATGCCTCTCTTGAACGGCACGACGCTCGACCAGATTATCCGCACGGCGAGCCACCGGCTGACCATCGAGCGGTCGGTGGACATCATTTCGCAGACCTGTCGCGGACTCCAGGCGGCGCATGAGCACGGGCTGGTCCACCGCGACATGAAACCCAGCAACATCTTCGTGATGGAGGACGACTCGGTCCGCATCATCGATTTTGGAGTGGTCCACAAGTCGAACCATCATACGACGAAGGGACTGAAAGGAACGCTGCTTTACATGTCCCCCGAGCTGATCGAGATGAAGGGGATCTCTCCGCTCTCGGACGTGTTCTCGCTGGGGGTGGTGGCCTACGAAACGCTCACCCAGCGCAAGCCTTTCGATCGAGGCAGTCAGTACGACATTATCCAGGCAATTCTGCACTACGTCCCGCCTGCGGCGTCCGAGATTAATCCCGCGGTCAGCCAGACTGTCAGCCGAGTCGTGCACAAGGCGATGGCCAAGCAGCCTTACCATCGCTTTTCGACGGTGCGCGAGCTGGCGGAGACTCTCCAGAAGGCGTTGCGGAACGAGCCCATCGAGATCTTCGATCCGGCACGAATTCAGCCCCGCATCCAGCGCGCGGGCAAGGCCTATGATCAGGGCGACTATCAGTTCGCGGATGAAATCCTGCGCGAACTGGAAGCCGAAGGGCATATCGATTCGGCCATGTCGCTGCTGCGCCGCCAGATTGACGTGGCGGTGCGGCAAAAGAGGATCCAGCAGCTTTTGGAGAGCGCCCGAACGCGTTTGGATGAGAAGGAATATCCTCTGGCGTTGCAGAAGGTCCAGCAGATCCTGGAACTCGAGCCAGATCATTCCGGCGCGCTGGCCCTCAAGCACAGCATCGAAACCATGCACACCGAGGACAAGGTCGAGGATTGGTTCCGCCTGGTCCGGCAGCACATTGATAACCACGCTTACAGCCACGCCCGCCAGGCGCTGGAGAACGTCCTGCAGCTCAACCCCTCGGACACCCGGGCCCGCCAGATCAAGGCGGAAATCGACCAGAAAGAGGAAGATTACCTGGCTCGGCGCCAGGAAAAAGAGCAGCTCTATCAGTCCGCCGTGGATGCCTGGCAACGTGGGGAAGTCAGTTCAGCGCTGCTGAAGCTGGAGCGGGCGCTCGACCTGGACCGCCAGGTGCCCGATTCCTCCGGGGCGGGGCGCAGCTCAAACTATCAGACCTTCTACAATCAGGTTCGTTCCGAGCACGACTTGATCAACACCTCCTATGCTGAGGCGCAGAGGTATCTGACTGATCGGGAATTCAGCAAGGCGCTGGCCATCTGCAACGATTATCTGGCCAAGTATCCGGGCAACGCGCTATTTCAGGCGCTCATGTTCGACGTGGAAGAGAGGCAGAGGCAGGAACTGTCGCGCTTCATTGCGGTAGTCGACAACCAGATCGAGGCCGAACCCGATCTCGACAAACGCGTCAACATCTTGAAGGAGGCGCTGAGCCGTTACCCCGAGGAGGGACACTTCGAACACTCGCTGCGCATCATGCGTGAAAAGCGGGATCTGGTTGCTTCGATTGTGGCCAAGGCTCACCTGTACGAAGAGCGCGGAGCGTTCAGCGAGGCCCTGGGGCAATGGGAGATCCTGGAAACGATATACGACCAGTATCCGGGCCTGAAGGTTGAGACCGACCGGCTCATCAAGCGGCGACTGCAACAGGAGAAGCAGGAATCCAAGGCCAAAGTCGTCTCGCAGGTCGACCGGCAGCTTCACCTGGGCAACTACGCGACGGTTCTGGAACTGCTCCAGAAAGCAGCGGGGGAGTTCCCCGACGATGATGAGTTGGCATCGCTGGGGAACCTGGCGCGGCAAGGCGTGGAACGGACGGCGGAGGCGGCCCGGCTGCTCGAGCGCGGGCAAAGTGCCTGCTCGCAGCGCCGCTATGAGGAAGGCATCAGCCTTCTGCGCCAGGCACGACAGTTGGACGAAGGGAATCCGGCGATTCGGGCGGCGCTCATCAACAGTCTGGTGGAAAAGGCGCAGTTTGTCCTCGATTCCGACTGGCGCGCTGCCGAGGATGCAGTCCGCCAGGCGCTGGAACTCGATCCTACTAACACTCAGGGGAAAAGTCTGCGCACCCTGGCACAGGACCGCAAGCGCAATGAATTCGTGGGCGAGTGCGTGTCGCGGGCGCGCCAATTGCAGGCGGGAGGCGATCCTCTGGCGGCGCTCAAAGAGGTTGAGGCTGCCCTGGCCTCTTATCCTGAGGAATCACGGCTCACGCAATTGAAAGCCACGCTCAAGCGCGAAATTGACGAGGCGCACCGACGCGATACGCGCCGGAAAAGCCTCGATGAACTGGGGCAAATCGGCCAGGAGGCCGAAACCGTCGCTGACCTCGGGGCCGTCCAATCCTTGACCGGCCGCCTGAAGGTGATCGCGCAACGGGCTGCGGCTGATCCGGAGGTGCGCTCGGTGGCGGCGGGGGTTGAAGCGCGTCTCTACGATTTAGTGGAGCGCCTGGAGAGAGAGGCTGCTGTTCCTCCCCCGCCCGAGCCCGGCACCACGCCGGGATTGCCCTCTCTCAGCGCCGCGGCCCAACCCGCGGCGGAACTCGAAGGACAGACCATGGGTTTTGGCGGTGGAAAGGAGTTGGCAGCAGGGCCACCCGCTGTTCCGCCTGCAGCTTCCGAACAGGCTGAATTGGCGGAAGAACGAACCATAATATTCCGCCGCGGACAGGCACTGGCGGGGACCCCGCCCACGTCTCCGCCCGCTGCTCCTGCGGCTCCAGTCGCCGCACCGCCTGAGGCAACCGCCACTGAGGACCAAACGCTGCTCTTCCGGGGTGCAAAGGCGCTTCGAGAGGCTGTCGGGCAGCCTGCGCAGGCAAAGCCGCCTGCGTCTGCAGCAACTCCCTCTGAAGCCGCCCCGCCAGCTCTGCCTCCGCCACCCAAGCCTCAGCCTCAGGCGACACCCCCAGCTCCCGTTCCCGGACCGACGGCTGCCAAACCGGCTGCGGCCGTCCCACCTGGGCCTCCGGCAACACCCCCCGCACGGAAACGTGCGGCCGTTCAGCCGAAACCACCGCTTGTCCCACCTTTCGTGGGGCCCCCCGGAGCTTCGGATCTCGAGCAGACCAAGATTCGCGAAGCCCCGCGGATCGAAATGCTTGCCCCGCCAGAGGTTCAGCCGGTGCCGAAGAAGGCGGCTCCGTGGTTGGTGGTGGCTTTGGTCGGTATCCTCGGAGCTGGCCTAGTGGGAGTGGGCGCCTACTTTGGATTGAAGCACATGAAGTTGAGAGCCGTTGGTCCGACGGTATCTCTGGAGGTTCGCACCTCTCCCCCAGGAGCGGGACTGATTCTCAATGGGGAATCGCGTGGGGTCTCAAATCTTCGGTTGGATTTGCCGCCCGGGACCTACAACCTCAAAGCTGACTTGGCGGGCTATCAGCCCCAGTCCACAACTCTCCAGGTGAAGGTCGGAGCGCCGGCATCAATCGATCTAACGTTGCAGCCTCTTCCAAACACGTTTCGGTTGTACACCGACCTTCAGGCGGGAAGTGTCCACCTGGATGGAAATACCGTGGGAGAACTTCAGGACGGGCAGCTGGTTCTGGACAGTGTCTCTCCCGGTAAGCACTCCGTGAGTGTTTCCGGGCGCTACGGCGAAGCTGCCGTCGAGTTTGAGGCAGACGCGGGTTCGGTTCCCACCGTCAGTTCGCCCGTCGTTGCGCGAGAACTAAAGGTTGTAGTGTTTTCCAACTTGGGCAGTCATGGCCGCCTATATGCCAGCTATGGGCCGATCAAGGCCAACCTTGACGGCCAACCCGTGGGTGATGCAGGACCTGCAGGATTGGACTTGGAGAATCTGGCGCGCGGATCGCACGAACTCCTCCTCGGCGAAGGTCAGGATCAGAGGAAACTGGTTATTGAAAGCGGCCCGGCGCCAGCCCTGACGGCCTTTCTCAGCTCTGACCGTAACGTGGGTACGCTGGTAGTGGTGACCGGCGAGGACAACGTCCGGGTCCTCATTGATGGCAGGGAATTCCGTCGCAGGACGCAGCGCGGCCAGGTGCGCATTCCCAACCTTGAGGTTAAGACCTATAACATTCGGGTGGTCAAGGATGGCTACCAGTTGGTCGAAGTCCAGCAGGCAGAGGTGCGCAAGGGCGGGGAGGTGAAGGTCGAATTCCATCTGGTACCCGTCCCGTCGGTGGCTTCTCTGCAACTCCAGGGCGTGCTGCCGGGGGCGCAGGTTGTGGTGGATCAGAAAGTGTTGGGATCGGTGCGTGATGACGGTGTCTTCTCAGCTTCCGGCATTGCCCCAGGCGAGCACACGATTGAGATCCGTAAGGAGCAATACCGGACGAAAAGGATTGTCCGGTCCTTTGCTGCCGGCGAGACCGTGAAGCTGGGCGAGAACGAGGTCGCGCTGGAAGCGGGACTGGGTGTTGTGCACTTGAGCGTCTCTCCTGCCGACACCCAAGTCACTGTCGCTCGCGTGGGGGAAGCGCAGTCACGCCCTGTGCGGGAGACGACTTTGAACCTGCCGGAGGGAACCTACATCCTTAAGGCGACCGCCCCGAGCCATGCGGCGCGATCGGTCACCTTGCATGTCGCGGCGGGCGAGACTAAGACGGTGGACCTCAGCTTGACAGCCGAGAGCAAAGGGGACACCTCCGATTGGGAGCAGCCTGAGAGTTGGAGCCGGGATGGGAACTGGTTGGTTCGCCGGGGCGGCGGGGTTGCACTCTTTCGGACAACGCCCACGGCGGGCCGCTTCGTCATGACGCTGGCCCTGCGTCGCGGCCGGCGATTGCAGTGGGTGTTGAATTACACCGACGATCGGAACTACGTTGTGTTCCAGACCGACAAAAAAACGTTCTATCGCAGCGTTGTCCAGAATGGAGTAACCAAGGAACTCGCCAGGGTTCCGATGGGTGTCGACTACAAAGGCTACTACACTCTGCAAATGCGAGTTACGGCGAATGCGGTTACCCATGAAGTCTTCGACGGCAAGGGTTGGGTGACGATCGACTCCTGGACGGATCCCGGCAGGAATCTGGCGAGCGGGAAGTTTGGCTTGCTGGCTCCGGGCAGCGAAGAGATCGGCGTTTCCAACTTCGCCTTTTATCCCCAGTGATCCTGCACTCACGATAAAGACACTCGTCGCCGGGACGAGAGATAGAGGAATCAGATGGCAGAAGAGTCCTGCCCGGCCTGTGCGCGGGGCCGCGCGACGGTGTGTTGCTCCGGCGATTTCACTTCTGGCGAATGACTTCGAGCCCAGCCGCGGGGATCGACAATTTCTGAAGCCGCTCCTGCCCGTCTGCCCATAGATCGATTTGGGCGTTTTCGGTTGTCAGAACGAGATGGCGGAGCTTCTTGGTTTTGCCGTCGATTTCCACGTTTTCCGGTCCGATTTCCTCGATGCTCAGGCTGCCGGGCAGAGCCTGCTGGGGAACAAAAGCCGGGAACGTCTGCTTGCTGCCGCCCGCCCGCCGGAAGCGCATCAGTGCTAGTTCGAAGTGATGGATGACGTTACTGTCGAGGATGAGCACGTTGCGGGGGAGATTGAATTCGCGCACATCGTCCCCTCCCGCAACCGTTCGATAGCGGGCCGCCGCGGGCGTGCTGCGCAGGTCAACTTCCAGCCTGGACGACTGGGCGCCCTTCTGGTCCCACTCGTAGGTTTGGGGCACAAGATCGGATGTGAGGGTGAGTTTGGCAGAGGTCCTGAAATCTAGCGTCTTTCCTTCCTGCACGACGCGGAGGTCCACCTTGCTCGTGGCCTCGACCTGACCCTTCTGAGTGCGGATCTCAAAACTCTCTGTCCCAATCTGTTGCCCCGCAAGTGTGAAAACAAAACTGCCGCGGTCGTTATCGCCGGACGGCGGCGCCCCGATCGCTTCGCAGGATAAGAGAATCTGCGTTGCTACACTGGCCGAAACCAGGCAATACGCTGCAGTGCTCAAACGAGGGTTCGTTCTCTTCATGGCTCAGGCAAGTGGCAGACGAAGGATCTGCTCGACGATCTCCTCCGGTTTCTGATTTTCCGTTGGGACGCGATACTGCGCCTGGCGATAGTACGGCAGACGTTGTTCAAAGAGCTGGGCAAAGCTGGCGGCGTCCTGAAAGAGGGGACGATCATTCTTCCCCTGGCAGCGGAGTCGTAACTCGTCGAGCGGGCAATCGAGCCAGACGGTAGTCCCGCCCGTCTCCTGAATGTAGCTTAGATTCTGAGGCTGGGCGAAGGTTCCACCGCCCAGGGCAATGACGGCCGGCTCAGCCTTGGAGGCTTCCACTAGAGCGGCCCGTTCGATCTCGCGGAAGAAGCGCTCGCCGGCGTTTTCAAACATCTGCCGGATGGTCGTGCCCTGTCCCGCCTCGATGGCGGAGTCAAGATCGATAAACGCCCAATGAAGACGCTCTGCGAGCAACGCTCCAATCGTCGTCTTGCCGACTCCCATGAAGCCCAACAAGTAGATGAGTTGTCGTTTTCGGCGCCGCATCCCAGAAGAGCTCAACTAGCTATTATAGGGGCGCGGTCGAAGGGGCGCAATCTTCTGGTCTTTTCTCTCGCTTGGGGAAGATGGGAAACCGCGGGAGCGCCGCGGCACAGCGTCACCGCCTGTAGTCTGAAATTCCAGGCCTCAGGGCTGTGGCCGGAGGTTAATCCGCCCGCTGAAGGACGTCAACTCCACGGTCGCGTTGCCCGTGCTGTGAGTTCCGAACAGGCTGTTTGCCGTGGGGAAAGGCAGCGCGGTATGGCGCGCCGGCTTCAATGAAAAGGCGTTTTCTACCTTACCCTTGACCGTTTTGGCGGTCAGCTCGAAAGACGCGGAGGGAGGCAAAACGAGGGCGATGTTACCACTGTATGTCGAAAGGATGTACTGGCCGGCTGGCGAAAAGTCTCCCTGATAAGAAATGTGGCCCGAGTTGGTGTTGGCGCGCAGATCCTTGCTTGTGGGATCGGTGAACTTCAGATTGCCAGTGATGGAATAAGCCTCTACCCGTCCGGCAGGGCGCACGATATCGATATCGCCACGCATCGAACGAGCCGTCAGATGGCCGCCCACATCCGTGGCCGTGATGTTGGCGTCCGCAGACTCGATGCGAGCGTGCTGACCGGTCAGTTTCTCGATCTGAATGCTGCCTTGCCGGTTCTGAATGTCGACGCTGGCAGCGGCGGGTACGTCGAGTGTGCAGTCGGTGTTCTCCTCACTGGGAGTCACCGCAGGGTCCACGGCGTGGGCTTTCAGTTGCAGCCTCTCGGCTTTCCCCGTGTGGGGGATCGTTTCGGTGTCAATCTCCATGCGCGGTGAAGCCACGTTGCAGATCGTGTGTACTTGGTATTTCTCCCAGCCACGCACGACGACCTGCCCGCGCATGCTGCTCAGGCTCACTTCGGGGTCCGGGATCGTGTCGAAAGTCTTCTCGATGCGCACGGGTTCGGCGGCCCAGACAGCCAGCGGGCCGATCACCAACGCTGCTAGATAGTACGTCAGTTTCTTGCGTCGCGGAAACGAGTTTTGCCTGCTCAAGGTAGTCTATCCTTTTCGCTGAGCTCAGCGATTGCTGTGTTCCAACGCCGACGCAAGAACTTCAGCCTTCGATTGATAGGCAAGCATCAGATAATGCCGCGCCAACGCGTCACCTGGTTCGCGCTTGCAGTGACGAACGCACTCATCAATCGAGGCGTCCAGAGTTTCCAGGCTCTTCTTGTAAGTGTCTTGAAGCGCCGGCTCCACGAGGCTTTCACGGGACCAATAGGCCTCTTCCATCTCCTTCACGGTGCGAACCATGTCGAAGTCCGCACCTGCGGGCATAAGAGCCGCGACCGTGACCGGCGCGCCGTTTGAAAGTATATTCGAGGAGCCCGAGTTTTCAAAGCTCTGCGGGGATTGCAGCAGGGCCAGAGCTAAGATGGCCAGGCCCGCCAGGGCCCCCAGTGGTGCCGGGCTGGGGAACAACCTGGGAATCCAGTGGGACCACGCGGGCGTGGGATCATGAATAATTCCTTCGGCCCTTAGCGTGGCACGGATGTTCGACCAGAGGCGGGCCGGGGGTTCTACTACTGGCAATTCCCGGCTCGCCACGCGAAGCTGCTCCAAATCCGCGAGAACCACCGCGCAATATGCACACGCGCGAGCGTGAGCGGACACTTCCTGGCGGCCCTCGCCTTCCAAGTAGGCTTGCAGGTTCAGGTCAAACTGTCGGCACGCCGCAGTGTCATATCCCGAATCGTTCTTCAGTCCTGGCATAACACGCCTTACCTTCCGTTCTCCAACGCCAGTTCAGGGGGCACCCCGGTCCTGGCTTCCTTCCGTTCGCTGCGCAACAGCTCCCGCAGCTTCAAGCGTGCCTTGTGGAGTTGCGACTTCGAGTTGCCGATCGAGCAATTCATCATGCGGGCAATCTCGTTGTGTTCGTAACCCTCGATATCGTGAAGTACGAACACCGTTCGGTAACCCTGCGGCAAGGAGCCAATGGCCTGGTTCAATCGGATTCGGTCCGCCGAGCCCAGCAGTCTGAGGTCATCCTCGCCGTAATCGCGCTTGACCGGCTCGTCCTGCGAAGTATCGGGTTCGTCGAGCGAGACCGTCTGGACTGCTTTCTTGCGAAGGTGCATCAGCACGACGTTCACCACCAGGCGATGCAACCAGGTCGTAAACGCCGACTCGCCGCGAAAGGTGGAGATCTTCCGGAACAACTGCAGGAAAGCTTCCTGAGCTAGATCTTCCGCTTCCGCTGTATCACCTGTCATGCGCAAGCACAGCGAATAGACACGCCTTTTATGCGCACTGAAAAGCGCTTCGAAGGCGCCTTCGTCCCCTCGTTGCGCTCGCGCAATCAGTTGAGTGTCGGCGCTGGCCTTGCCAGGCGTTGTTTTGTCGGCGCTCAAAACGCTCTTTGATCGGCCGCGCCTCGGCTCCATGCAGTGAGATGCGGCTCGAATTCATGAAGTTGTATCCGACGGGGCTGGTGTGCCCGTCGGATCCCTCGAATCGACCGGGCCTAGTGCTGAGTTCCTGCTCCTGGGGCAATGCGAACGACTGCCTTGCCCAGCCCTACATTGCCGGTCACATCGACCGCGCGGAGGACAATGATGTGCTCGCCCGGTCCGAGCTTGTTTAGCTTGACTGTGAAAGCCTCCCGTTTTGAATCGACCACACCGTCATCGGAAAGCGCGTCGTGCCAGTCTTTGCCATCCAGAGAGACCTCAGCGCCGCGCAATACCGAAGTTGTATCTTGCACATGGAATTGAACTTGCACGCTATCTCCGGTTACATCGCTCCTCGCAACGCTGACCAGTGGAGGAGTGCTATCCACCCAGAAGGGGGCGCTGAGCAATTCCCCAGTCCTTGCCGTGTCGGGCGAGTTCGATTCTTCATCGGAGGCTACCACGCGCGCGACGTACTCACCGTCCGGGAGGGAACTGGCCTCCAGGGTGTAGTTTGTCTGCCGCAGTTTGTCTTTTAGCAAATGCCATTCCTGCTCGTCAGCGGCCCGGACGAACAGAGAATAAACGAGCTGATCACCGTTGGGGTCGTCGGCCTGCCAGGTAAGGGTGAGGGGAGACTTGGCCTGCGACCCGGAACCGGCTGAACCTGACGAGCCTCCGGTAACTGTAATCGCCCCCGGCGGAGCGCTCATCGGTGTACCCGTTGGGCTAGTTCTTTCCCCGCCACCGCTGACAGCCAGCGAGCGGAGCTGCGGTGGCAGGTTCTGGTTAAGGTACGAAATTGCCACCTCAGTGAGCTCAGGACTTCTGTCGCCTTTGGATTTCAGAACGGCTTTCCATTGAAGGAAGCGGGCCGGGGGATTCTGAATCGCCGAACCTTCGGCGGTCTTGTAGGGTCCAGACCAATCGCTCCAAGTCGGGTCTGGGCGGTCAGAGTTGCCGGAGCGGGAGTAGAACTCAAGCTCGGAACCGGCGGGCATATCCGCTTTCCAGGCCAGATTCCCCCACTTTGATATGAACTTCGTGTCCTTGACAGGTGACTCGTAAGTTCCTTCTTTGCCTATGCGTACGGAAAGCTGGAACAATTTGGCGATGTTACTCGTGGCGATGTAAAGGTCAGAGCCTTGCAGCAGCAATCGGCTGGCTAAGGACTCCCGCGTCTGGGCTAACAGCGTTACTTCCGGTCGGTCGGGCGAGGCAGTGAGGTCGAAGATTCGTCCATTGGAGTCCGTGGAAAACAAGACATGTTGTCCACGAATGGCCAATCCGAACACACTCTCGCTGTTCGAATTCCATACAGTCTCCACCGTCTGGTCGGGTCGGACCAAAATCAGTGCGCCACGACCCTGAGGAATCTGCGGCATCGGGAAGGGGGCGGCCTGAGGAGCCGGGCGACCTGCGGCCCCCGTAGCCTGGACTTGGCCAGGGGCCTGGGCCGGAAGCTCCCTGGAGTCTTTGGAAGAAGTTTCGGTGCTTGCGGTAACGGTGATCGTGGTCACGCCGCCTTGGACTGGCCCCGCCGGACCGCCGGAGGGGAACAGGGCTGGCGTCCCCTTGCCTCCCGTGCCACCGAGTGCCGCGGCGTAAATCCTGCCCTCGGCGTCGAGAACAAGGTCATGAATCTCGGGGTAGTTTGCCTGATAAAGTACAAAGGCCTTCCCTTGCGGATCGATGCGGTAAATCAGCCCGTCGGGTACGCTCCCCGCCAGAAGATTGCCCTTGGGGTCAAAAGTGAGGCACATGATGTGGGTCTGCTTGCTGTCGAAGAAAACCGTCGCCTGCCCGGCCGGGTCAATCTTAAATATTTTTCCCTGGTCTCCCGTGGCAGCGAATAGATTGCCCTTGTTGTCAAAGGCGAATGCCCAGATGTACTTGGCCTTGGGATCGTTGAACACGGTTGACTTGCCGTCGGGCGTCACTCGGTATATTTTCCCTTCCGGTGAACTGCCCACAAAGAGAGCGCCGTCCGGAGCGGCCGCGAGCGCGAATATCTCCGGCTCGTGCGCCGTGAATAAGACCGACCCTTTCCCGCTCGGGTCCACTTTGAAAACCTTTCCTTGATGACCCGTCCCGATGTAGATGTTGCGTGCCTTGTCCGTGGCGAGCGCCAAGGCCAGGCTTTCTTCGAGATTGAAAATCGTTTTGGCTTCGGGCGCCAGGCGGAGTACGCCATCCTTGGTCAGCGAAACATCGTGTAATGTGCCTTGAAGGAACTCCTCGTAAGTCGCCACCTGCCAGAAGGCGGTGCCGGTAGCCAGGAGAGGAGCGGCCACGACCAGGAAAACGACGGAGAGAAATTTCGGCTTTTTCATCCTTTGACCTTCGGCTGATCTTTCTCGTGCCGGTGGCAGCGAGTTGAGGGTTACTCTCCCGTTTGCGCGACCTTCAGGAGCAGAGTTTTTTGTCCCCGAATGTTCATGGGCACAGGTTTGTTTTCGAAATCACCCACGACGGAAGTGCCGCTGAAGGTGACACTGCTCGATACAGCGGGGTCGGCCAGAAACGTCTGAAGCAGCGACGGAGGCGGGGAGGGGTATTCATCTCCCTGCATCACCAGAGAGCGCTGCGGTGCCAGGAGCAGGCCATAAAGGCAGTTGTTCCGCCGCATTTTGTTGAGCGCTTCGACAAGTTGTTGCAGATTCCGGGGAGTGGCGTTAAGAGGGGAAAAGCGCGCCTGTAACGCGTTGATCGCTGCCCCGCCGCCGACGACCAATGACAAGCTCCGGTCCCGGACGCTCTCCGGAATCTGTACGGGCAGCTTGTGCACGATCGTTTCGCCGGAGGGGGTTCGGAGTAGAGCTGTGACTTCGATTTTGTCCCCCGGCGCAACTTCCGATTGTGAACTCCAAACTTGTTCGATGGTCGCCACCCGTTTCTCGGTGCTGGCGGCTACCGAGATATCAACCCCTTCCACTTGTAGGTCGGGGAAGGATGTCCCCATCAAAATCGCGAAGGGAGCGGCGAAAGTGAGGGCGGCACTGTTAGGCGTATTCACATCGCCGGAGATTATATCCTCAATCTCGACGGGATCGTTCCCGGCCAATCGTATCTTCCCTTTCAATTCCAGTGTCGCCGGGCCGATGGCGCGTTCTGTGGCGCTCAAGGTGGAGATGAGTGCGATATTTAGAAGAAGGGGCGACAGAAAGGGGTCCTGGACGATCTCGAGATTATATTCTTCGGTACGATTCAGGCCTGACTGGAGCCGAACATGGACGGGAATCTGTGAGGTTTTCTCGCCCACCACTCCGTAAATGGCCCCAAAGCGGTCTTGTGTGATGACACCCGCCAGCGGCCCAGGGGCATCCAATTTGAACGAACTGGCGAGGCTGGGCACAGCGGTGATAACCCGCGAGGACGCAAATGGGATCTTGGTGGGGCCGGCCATGATGAATCGATGCCCGCAGGCGAAGAGGTCGTCCCCCCTGCGGTAGGTCACGGTGCAATCGACGTTGAGGTTAAGATCGCCACGAACCAGAAGAAGGCTAATCATGGACCCGGGGAGCAGGTCGGATTTGCCCGAGGGCCGGTCTTCTCCCCCCGACAATACTGCGCCCTGCATTGGCTCCAATCCCAAGCGTCGGAAGATTGGAGCATGGTCCCGGAGAACCTCGCTGGGGAATCCTCCCGACCGCAGCGGTAAGCGCAGCCCGGTGAAATCCCCCTCACGGTCCCCAGGGTCGAGCACATTCAGCCACCTCTCCAGGGGATTATTCTCATCGGGAATGAAACGCCCGATAGCCGACGAGCCCGGAATAGGAGCAATCCGCAGGCTTGCTGCCGGGTTGGCAGCCGACGCGACCGTTGGCGGGGAGGGCATGACCTGAACCATGTCCGCAATCGGAGTGATCCCCGCCAGCGGCTCCTTGGAAAAAGGAAAGGAGATGGCCACCGCGCCCACAAGCTTTCCGTCCACGTACACCGGGCTACCACTCATCCCGGCGATGACACCGGTCTTCTCGAGCGGTCCCCCCGAGAGGCGGGCGATGATGAGATCGTGTTTCGCGGTCAGGGCATTCTTGAGCACCCCCAAGAACTCCACCTGGAAATCCTCGATCGTGTCTCCCTGGAAAATGGTCTTGCCAATCCCTTTCAGTCCTGGCTGGATCTCACTCACGGGGAAGAACTGCGTGTCTTCCTGAGCGCGGAGGTGCGAGGCCGGCAGCAGCCCCATGGCCAGCGCAACTGTCAATATTGGAAGCAAAGCTCGATTCATGTGTCCCCTGGTGGGCAGGAATTCAGTTTAGGGGATGGTGGGGGAAGCGTCAAGCCAAGCCTCGCGGGCATCGTCAATTAATCCCGTGAATGGGAAGCTCTGGGCCGTCCGTCAGTTGGCGGACGAACTTAGCCCGCTGGTGCCGTACGGCTCGAACACAGCACAATCATGCGCAGGGCAGTCTCCCGCCGGCTGCGGGCGGGACGCGTGCCTCCACCCGCGTCATAGCGAAGTAGATAAGTACCTCGCAACGGTTTGAAGCCGCCTTGCCATCGCGCGCAGGCGTGCTATGATTTAGGTCTTGGGACATTTGCGCGGGTTTTGGTAGTGGCGCCCTGATGACAAGTCACACGGTCCATGACAAGCCTACATCGACGCCTTCCGGCCGGACACGTCGCGTCGGCCAGGTCCAGATTGAGAGAGACAAGCTAGCTCTCCGCTTCTATGATGTTATCCCCAGTACCCTTCAGGCCCTTGACGAAGTCATCGAGACCCTGATGATCTTGGCGCACGAAATGAAATGTGATTCGCGTCGCCTAGAGGAAGTCGAATTGGCTCTGCGCGAAGCCCTCGCCAACGCCGTTATCCACGGGAACCGGCAGGATCCGGACAAAAACGTCGTCGTCCGCTGCTTTTGTCAGCCCGACCGTGGCATGCTGCTGATTGTGGAAGATGAAGGAATGGGCTTCAATCCCTCCCGGGTTCCCAATCCCACCCACGCTGAGTGTCTGCTCCAAACCCATGGGCGCGGGCTGTTCCTGATGAAGCGCCTGATGGACCGCGTGCGCATTTCCCGCCGCGGCCGTCGCGGGACGCGCGTGACTCTCCTCAAACGTCTGAAGGAAAAGTAGCGCGTCGTTCGCAAACAGCTACTACCTGCCATCGCGATGGCATTTTCATTCCCATCTGGGCGCTGTGGTATGTCTTGGAGCGCAAGGTTTTGAGGATGGGTGAGCGAAGGAAGGTTTGGTACGCCTGGCAGGATTCGAACCTGCGACCTTTTGCTCCGGAGGCAAACGCTCTATCCATCTGAGCTACAGGCGCACTAAGGCAAGTTTACTCCGACGGTCGGAGCGGGTCAACCATCGGAGAGTTGCGCGTTGCTTGACCTTCCCCTCAGGCGGTTGACAGAATTTCGCCCGCCTGGCCAAGTCGGTGACGCGGCCGGCAGCCGTGCAGACCACGGCTTCGCCCTGACAGATAGCTGGACAGAATCTTACAGGACTCGTTTCGGCTCCTCCGGTGCGGCTTGAGGCAAGGGCAAGGTAGCGCCTTGTCCTGGGCGATTCGGCGCACGAACCGCCCTGGATCCCGGGGCTACATGACAAGGAGGAGCGCTTAGGCAGCGCTCGTGGCGGAGGCGAGCAGGCTCCGGCCGTGTTCGTAGCCTTTCTCAAATGCGGCGAGATTGAGCTTTTCAGTGCCTTTGGGGACGGAGTTTTCTACGGCTTTGCGGACGGCGTCGGCCGTGGTGAGAGGGGTCATGGCGGTGACGAATCCGACCATGACCATGTTGAGGACAAGCTTGCGGCCCAGTTCTTCGGCGAGCCGAGTCGCGGGGACGCCGAAGGTCTTGACGTCCCGGGCGCACTTCTTGCTCAACTTGATCAAGTCCTGCTCGTAAAGCAGCAGCCCGCCAGGTTTGATCTCCGAGGAGAAACGCGCGTAGGCCTCCTGCGACATGACAACGAGGATGTCGGGCTTTGTGATGTAGGGATAGAGAACAGGCTGGGAGGAAACGATCAGTTGCACGCTGCAGGCACTCCCGCGCGCTTCCGGGCCGAAGCTCTGAGTGAGAGTGACGAATTTGTTGTCGAAGAGCGTTGCGGCCTTGCCGATGACCATGCCGGCGAGAATCACGCCCTGTCCTCCGAAACCCGCGATGCGCAGCTCAGTTGAAGACATCAGCGTCCTCCCGGCCCGGCGTAACGCCCTCCCAGGGACTGACTCAGTTGCGCGCGCATCGCGTCGTGGAGAGTAGGACGCTCGATATCCACGAACTTCCCGCAGACAATTTCCCCACCCAAGCCGATTTCCACATCCTTGGTGTTGGCTCCGTTTTTGATTACGCTCTTTTGCTTGTAGTAGCGCATGGTATCGAGGCTGTCGCCCAGCTTGTTGCGGCGCAGGTAAAGCGTAGGGCAAGGGGTAATGATCTCGATGAAAGAGAACCCCTTCTTGTTAAAGGCCTCGATCATGGCGCGCGTGATGTGGCGGACGTGGAACGACGTCCAGCGCGCCACATAGACTGCGCCCGAGGACTCCGCCAAGTAGGGCAGATTGAAGGGCCGCTCGAAGCAGCCGTAGGGGGCGGTGGTTGCGGTGGCGCTCAGCGGCGTTGTGGGCGCGACCTGGCCACCCGTCATGCCGTAAATGAAGTTATTGACGCAGATGACCTTCAAATCCACGTTGCGGCGCGCGGCGTGAATGAAGTGATTCCCGCCAATGGCGATCAGGTCGCCGTCACCACTGTAAACGACGACGGTCAGATCGGGATTGGCCAGTTTGAGTCCCGTGGCAAACGGGATAGCGCGGCCGTGCGTGGTGTGGAACGAATCGAGCTTAACGTAGCCTGCCACACGGCCCGTGCATCCGATGCCGGAGACAATCGCTACTCTGTCGAGATTGAGCTTGGCCTCGACCAGCGCTCGCGCGAAGCAGTTCACCGTGGTGCCGATGCCGCATCCCGGACACCAAATGTGGGGCATGCGGTCGGTGCGCAGGAAGGGCTCGACGGGATTGACGGCGGGCTCGACCGCCGGCAGAGTGCTCATCGTGCCACCTCGCGGATGACTTTCAGTATTTCCTCGGGCTCGTGGACGGTGCCGCCACCGTGCCCGACGAACTCAGTCCGGGTCTTGCCGGCCGCGCAGCGCTCAACCTCATACACCATCTGGCCGTAGTTCATCTCGACCACCACCAACGCCTTGACCTTGTCTGCCAGCTCCCGGATGCGCTTCTCCGGGAACGGCCAAACGACGATGGGGCGGTGCAACCCGGCCTTGATGCCTTCGTCGCGCGCCATCTGCATCGCCCGCTGAGCGACGCGGCTGGTGATGCCGTAGGCGACGATGACGATTTCGGCGTCCTCGATCTCGCGCTCATCGTAGATGGCGATCTCCTGGGCATGGCGGCGAATCTTATCCACCAAGCGCCGCACGAGTTTCTCCTGGGCGCGCCAATTCATCGCCGGATAGCCCTGCTCGTCGTGAGTGAGGCCGGTGATATGGAAGTGGTAGCCGTCCCCGGCCTTTACCATTTCCGGAATTCCATCCGCGGCGGGCTTGTACGGTTTGTATTCCGAGGGCGGCCGGGAAGTGTAGCGTCGCGGGAAAATATCGAGATGGTCCGCCGGCGGAATGATCACTTTCTCCGTCATGTGGCCCACGCATTCATCCATCAGGAACAGGACCGGCACGCGGTACTGCTCGGAGAAATTGAAGGCGTGGATCATCAGATCGAAACATTCCTGCGGAGAGTTGGGGCACAGGGCGATGATTTCGTAGTCGCCGTGTGATCCCCAGCGGGCCTGCATCATGTCGGCTTGGCCGGGAAGCGTCGGCAGGCCGGTGGAGGGGCCGCCGCGCTGAACATTGACGATGACGCAGGGCGTCTCCGTCATCGCGGCAAGGCCGATGTGCTCCATCATCAGTGAGAATCCGGGTCCTGAGGTCACCGTGAAGGTTTTCGCGCCCGCCCACGCCGCGCCCAGGATAGCGATCGAGGAAGCCAGCTCATCTTCCAATTGAATGAAGATGCCACCGACGGTCGGAATGCGTGCGGCAAAACGCTCCACTACTTCCGTGGAAGGAGTGATCGGATATCCGGCGGCGAAATTGGCGCCCGCAGCCAGCGCACCCTCACAGCACGCTTGGTCGCCGTCCAGGAAATGGACTCCGGCGAGAACTCCAGCAGGGTTCGCTTTCAAGAGCTCGACACCTCCGCGTCGGGGGCCTCGACCGGCACGCGCGACCCGAAAATCGCGAAGTCCGGGCAATAGAGCCCGCAGAGATCGCAGCCCGTGCATCCACTTTCGTTGATCAGTTCGGGGGGATGGTATCCGTGAGTGTTGTACTTCTGGGAAAGAGCCAGGACTTTGGGTGGGCAGAATTCGACACAGAAACCACAGCCCTTGCAGCGGTCCCAGTCGATGTGCAGGACGCCACGGAACCTGCGAGTCTTTGGCGGCGCCGTGGCAGGTTCCGACATTTTCACCCCGTGCAAGGAGTTATCGCCCACATGATTCGGGCAATTCGTCCCGATTCGGCCTCTTCCGCCCACTTGGCAGCATTTTTGTGACCTTTGTGTCGGCGGACCGGATGCAATCGATCAAGCGCCCCAGTCGGTTTCCGGTCTTGGAGTCGGGAATCTGCAGACAAGGGTTCGTGCAAGGCTGATATACTCCGCACCTGGAGAGTTGGTCGAGTGACGCGCAAGCAGGTTTTGCTGGTGGCCGTTGTCGTCCTGCTGGCCTCGATATTGAGTGCGCTCTTCGCTTACCGGTGCGGCGCGCGGCGAGCAGGAGCTGGGTCCATTCCCTCGGCCTCGACGGAGGGTGTGGAAGGGCCCTGCATCGAGTTCTCGGCCGCCGAGCCGCTGGTGGGGAAGTCGGCGTGTGTCTCGGGGCGAATCCTGCGCGTTCTCAGCTCGCGCTCGGGGAACACCTTTCTCGACTTTTGCGCCGACTACCGAAGCTGTCCCTTCGCAAGCGTAATTTTCTCGGAAGATCGCGCCAAGTTCGGCGACCTCAGCCAGCTTCAGGGGCGTCAAGTGGAAGTTCGCGGCCTCGTCACTTACTATAATCGTCGGGCGGAAATCATTCTTCATGATCCAAAGCAAATCCGTTTGGCGCCTTGAGCGCTTGCCCAAGGGTGCGAAAGGTCCACCCCGGACTTTCGGCTGGCTGGCGGCGGGAATGCTTCTTCTTGTCGCGGCTCCTTGTTGCCCGGCGGCTCCGTGGCAATCCAGCAGGGCCCGCCAGGCCTCGACGCAAGCTCGCGCGCTTGTGGCGGAGGGTTTCAACTCGCTTGCGCACGGTGATGCCGTAGCCGCCGAGAAGGCTTTCCAGGAAGCCCTGCAGATGAATCCGCATATGGGTGACGCGCACCTGGGTCTTGGCCAGGTTCGCCTCGCGCAGCAGCATCTTCCGGAGGCGGAGCAGGAATTGCGCGAAGCGGTCCGCTGGTCTCCCGATTCCGCGCCCGCTCATGTCGCACTGGCCAGCCTGCTGCTAACAACCGCGAAGTCGAGTGAGGCCCGCGCCCTCCTCGAAAAAGCGGTGGCCCTTGATCCCCAAGATTTGCAGAGCCGCTTCCAGCTTGCCTCGCTGCTCATGGACGTAGGTGAGCTGCCCCGGGCGGTCGGGCTGCTGGAAGACATTTTGAAGCGTTCGCCAACGCATTTGGCGGCGCGCGAACTGCTCGGCATCAGCTACCTGCGCAAAGGGGATTTGGAGGAAGCCGCGCGCCACGCAAACTTGATGCTGGCCGAGAGCCCGCGCGCAGCGGAGGGTCACCGGTTGATGGCTCTGATCCTCTGGCGGCAGCGCGACGCGGAGTCGGCGCTGGCGGAAGTCGCGGAGGCGCTCGCGGCGGACCCGGATTCGCTCCCCATGATGGCGTTGCAAGCCGCCTGCCTGTGGAAGTCGGGCCGCAAGAAAGACGCGCAGCGGGCTCTGGCCCAAACCTACAAAACGCAGCCGCAGATCCTCAAAAGTGAGTTCTTCTGCCATGCCATCCTCTGTGACGCCGCGGATATTTCCCTGATTCAGGATTTTCTCCGCAAGAACCGCTGGGCTGTCCTGCCCAGCCCCCCTCCTTGACCAGAAACCTTTTGCGGCCTCGCAAACCATTTGGTAGAATCCGCGCCCAGAAATGGTAGATTCCCTTTACAGCAGGACAGGGCGTGTGCGCCGCGTCACGGCTGCAGCCATTCCCTGAGAGGTGCTGAGCGGGAGAGGAGAGGCCATGGGATATCTCGACAAACTCGATCTGGATAAGAAGCTGGAGTCCAAGGAAGAATACGAAGAGCTGCTGGAAGAGTACCAGTTCAGACTGTTGAAGCTTCAGCGCAAGATCATCGAGAAAGGCGTCGCCGTCTGTGTGGCCTACGAAGGCGCCGACGCGGCAGGGAAGGGCGGCAACATCAAGCGCTTGACTGAGGCCCTCGACCCGCGCGGCTACGAGGTCCATCCCATCGGCGCACCGTCGGCGGGTGAAAGGTCTCACCACTGGCTGCGGCGCTTCTGGCTGCGCTTGCCACCCCGCGGCCGCATCGGGATCTTTGACCGGACTTGGTATGGGCGGGTGCTCGTAGAGCGCGTGGAGAAATTCGCCAAGAAGGAAGAGTGGCAGCGCGCCTACCGGGAGATCAACGAATTCGAGCGCAGCATTACCGACGATGGCATGGTGCTGGTCAAGTTCTGGATCCACATCTCCAAGAAGGAGCAGCTCGACCGCTTCAAGAAGCGCGAGAAGGATCCCTGGAAAAACTGGAAGCTGACCGAGGAGGACTGGCGTAACCGCGAGAAGTGGGACGCCTACATCGCCGCGCTGGAGGAGATGTTCGAGAAGACCAGCACGGAGTATGCCCCCTGGACCATCATTGAGGGCAACTGGAAGTGGTGGGCCCGGATCAAGGCCCTGAAAACAGTCGTCAACACCATCGAAAAAGCGTTGTGATCTCCGGAGCGGAGGCCGCCGCACGTGGACGGCCTCTGAGCTCTTCAATCCCTTTACGGTAGCCCCGCAGGCGATGGCCTGGCCGCCGGATGCAATCTCCTTTCCCGGGCGCCCAGGATGGGGAAGCGACCATCCTCTGTGTCCATCACGTGAAGCCCTCGCCGCAGACCACAATCCCTCTGGAGGAGCACGGTATGAAGCCGAAGAGATCCATCGCTTGGGCGGGTGCAGGTGTGGCGATTTTCCTGCTCGCTGGGGGAGCATTCGCCGCCACTGAAGATGTCCCTGTGCGTCTTTGGGAGGAGCGCCTGGTCATCCCCACCTATCAGGTGGGCGCACCCGATCCCAACCCGGTTTTCTATAGTGGCAGGGCGTATCAGGGTGCGCGGGGGCCGGTCTATCCCTATCCCATGCTCGACAAGCTGACCGACGTGCGTGAAGACAAAACATACCGAGCCGTGTATCTGGAGAACCGGTATATCAAGATCTGTGTCCTGCCGGAGCTCGGAGGGCGCATTTTCGCGGCCACGGACAAGACGAACGGTTACGATTTCTTCTATCACCAGCACGTCATCAAACCGGCGTTGATTGGCATGCTCGGGGCCTGGATTTCCGGCGGGGTGGAGTGGAACATCCCGCACCATCACCGTGCCACGACTTTCATGCCGGTTGACCACGTGTTCGTCGAAAACCCGGACGGCAGCAAAACCCTGTGGATAGGGGAAATTGAGTGGCGGCACCGCATGAGGTGGATGGTCGGCCTGACCCTCTACCCGGACCGTTCCTATGTTGAAGCCACGGTAAGGCTCATGAATCGCACTCCCCTGGTGCACTCTTTCCTTTACTTTGCCAATGTGGCCGTGCACGCCAACGAAAACTATCAAGTCTTCTTTCCGCCCAGCACCGAATACGCCACCTTTCATGGCAAGACGCATTTCACTCGCTGGCCGACCTCCACAAGTGTGTTCAATGGGGTGGATTACACGCGCGGCGTGGACCTGAGTTGGTGGAAAAATCATCCTTCCCCCACCTCGTTTTTTGCGTGGAACTCCGAGGATGATTTTTTCGGCGGATATGACCACGGCCGGCAGGCGGGGGTGGTTCACGTGGCGGACCACCACATCGTGCCCGGCAAGAAGCTCTGGGAATTTGCTAACGGCGACGTCGGCCGCATGTGGGACAAGATCCTGACCGAAAATGACGGGCCCTATATCGAACTCATGGCCGGGGCCTATTCCGACAACCAGCCGGACTACAGTTGGATTCAGCCTTACGAGGTCAAGACCTGGAAGCAGTACTGGTATCCCCTGCGGGAAATCGGCGGACTCACGAGCGCCAACCGAGAGGCGGCTGTCAATCTGGAGATCAAGTCCGGCGTCGTCAGGATAGGTGTGAATACGTCCGCTGAAGAGCCTGGCGCCAGGGTGCTGCTCCAGGCCGGCGAGCGGAATCTGCTCAAGGAAGAGACGGACATCGGCCCAGCACGGCCCTTCACCCGAGAAGCACAGTTGCCGCAGGGCTTCTCGGAGTACGACCTGCGGCTGTCGGTTTTGGATCGGACGGGCAGGGAGCTGATTACCTACAGCCCCCGCAAACCGAAGGGCGATCCCATGCCCGAGCCGGTCAAGCCGCCACCGCCGCCTGGCCAGATCCAGACGGTTGAGGAGCTTTACCTGACTGGCCTGCGCCTGGTCCAGTTTTACAATCCAGCGCTTGAGCCGGATCCCTATTTCGAGGAAGCCCTCCGAAGAGATCCCGGCAACGCCCAGGTCAACACGGCCCTGGGAGCGCTTTATTTGCAGCGGCGCATGTTCAAGGACGCGGAATCGAGGTTTCGCACCGCCGTTGCGCGGCTCACGAAGGACCACACCAGTCCTAAAGATGGCGAGGCCTTCTACTACTTGGGGGTTGCCCTGGCGGCCCAGGGGAAGGATGAAGCCTACCCGGTGTTCTACAAGGCGACGTGGAGCGCGGCGTGGTCGGCGGCGTCCCACTTCGCCCTTGCCCAACTGGACGCAAGGAAAGCGGACTACCAGGCGGCGCTCGAGCACCTTGACCGTTCGATTGCCGCGAACGGGAACAACCTGAAGGCTCTGGACTTGAAGGCGACGGTGCTCCGACAGATGGGCCGTAACGAGGATGCCGCGCAGCTTGCTTCGGTCGTTCTGACGATTGATCCTCTGGATTTCTGGGCGGGCAATGAACTTTATCTGGCGAAGTCGCAAGGCCACCAGCCGGACGAGGCACACGATCCGCTCCAGGACTTGCTCGCCCGGATGCGCGACGACCCGCAGAACTACCTGGAGCTGGCGGTTGACTACTCCAACTGTGGCCGCTGGGACGAGGCCAGTGAAGTACTTTCGCGCCTGGACGATGCCAGTCCGGAGAAGAGTCGGATCTCGCCCATGGTTTACTACTTTCTCGGGTACTTCAATGAACGGCGGGGAAACGATCCGGCGGCAGCGAAATACTATCGCCTCGGCGCTCAGGCGGACCCCGCTTACTGCTTTCCATTTCGTACGGAGGCGCGGGAAGTTCTTGAACACGCGTTGAAAGCCAATCCGCGCGATACTCGTGCGTACTACTACCTGGGCAACCTGCTTTACGATGACCAGCCGGCGGAGGCGATCCGGGCCTGGGAAGCCTCTCGGGATCTCGACGACCACTTCGCGACTGTGCACCGCAATCTGGGTCTTGCTTACGCGCGCTATGAAAAAGACTTGGCCAAAGGAATCGCCAGCCTGGAGAAGGCAGTGGCCATCGATCCTGCCGATGCGCGAGTCCTTTATGAACTCGACCTGCTTTCCCAGCAGGCCGGCTTGGCTCCAGAGAAGAGGCTGGCGAGACTGGAAAGCCTGCAGGCGACCGTCCTGAAGCGGGACGATGTACTCCAGCAGCAGCTTGCGCTTTACGTTCAACTCGGGAAATACGACAAAGCCCTGGACGTGCTTGGCCACCGCCATTTCCATGTTTGGGAAGGTGGCGGAGATATCCATAATGCGTATATCGACGCCCACCTGCTGCGCGGCCAGAAGCGCCTGAAAAATAGACGCTCCCGTGAGGCGTTGGCGGATTTTGAGGCGGCAACGGAGTATCCGGAGAATCTGGAGGTCGGCCGGCCACTGCATGCGGAGAGGAATGCCGAGATTGACTACTGGATTGCCTCGGCCCATGCGGCGCTGGGCGACCAGGGGCAGGCACGCACGTATTATGAGAAGGCGGTGAATGAAAAAGCGGCCTTGCCGGAGTCGAGCTACTTCCAGGGCCAGGCTTGGCGCGCCCTCGGCCAGGAGGCGCGAGCCAATGAAATCTTCGCCGCGATTCTCGCCGAAGGGAAGAAAGAGTTGGAGGCCTCTGCTGAATTGGACTACTTCGCGAAGTTCGGGGAAAAACGGACAGAGGCTGCCCGCGTAGCGCACGCGCGGTATCTGATGGGCCTTGCGTACCTTGGGCAGGGCAAGCGCGCCGAAGCAAAGGCGGAATTCCGGAAAGCCGTCGAGAAGGATGTGAATCATCTGGCAGCCTTATCGCAACTGGCTGCTATGCGCTAGCGATTCTCAAGTGGCGCGGCGACAAAACAGCGGCAGACGGCGGGAAATCGCTGCCGCCGTGACGCGCGCGCTGGTCGGACTGATCGAGCAGCAATAGCCGATTCCCACCTGAATGGGCCTAGTGCATCGTCCACATAGTTCTCTATAATATAGATGATTTCGGGCATGCTGAGATATGGACCGCCTACCGGCCCGAATCGGGGGCCTATGCAGTTCGTTGAGTTAGGGCCGACCGATGCTAACCCGTTAACTGAAACATGCGGTCTAATTGGTTGGGGGGAACCCGTTATGAAGCTTGGTCGAACGCTTTTGCTCCTTTGCTTTCTTCTAGCCTTCAATTCAATCGCGACGCGCGCCCAGGATCTATCGAAACCTGGAACGCAAGCACCTTCCTTGCAAGTGACGAAGTGGCTGCAAGCGCCAGCCGGCTTTGACGGGCAGTGGAGCCGGCTGCGCGGCAAGGTAGCTGTACTCGAGTTTTGGGCCACATGGTGCTCTCCGTGTGTCCACGCCATACCCCATTTGAATCAGCTAGCTAATGAGTTTCACAGCCAGGATGTTGTTTTCCTCGCCGTAACCGACGATGACGAGGATCATCTCAAGCCTTTTCTTGCCAAGCAGCCCATGGATGCGATTATTGGAATCGATACCGACCGGAAGAGCTGGAAGGCTTTCGGCGTACCGTTCGTACCCCACACAATTGTCATCGACAAGGACGGCGCCGTCATTGGTGCTACACTTCCCGAAAACGTTACTTCGGAAGTATTGCGCGAGGTCCTTGCAGGTAAGAAGCCGGTGCTGCCGTCAAAAGAGGGTGTCGAGTCAGATCTGGAGTGGGACGACCACCTCATCGAATGGCAAGATGGCGTGCGTCCGGTCACGTACGCAATCATTAAGCCAATCAAAACCACAACAGCGGGACTTTGGCCCCGGCAGGCCCACCTTACCGCCGACGGGGTGGGCCTCGACACTTTAGTGCAGGCCGCCTATGAAACCGATCACTTCCACTTGGATTGGCGCATGCCTAAAGACGATCAGACGTACCGCGTCGCCATACGGGTTCCGGAGGACAGGAAATCGTGTCTGCTATCCTATATGCGTCAGACGCTGGGCACGGTATTCGGCATTCAAGCCCGTTGGGAAAACCATGAACGCGATGTATACGTTCTGCGGCGAATCGAAGGCCAAGGCGGGCTTTCGGAATCCCGTGCTGAACACGATCTGGTCCAAATGATGAAGGGCAAAATTACTCTGCGGCACCAATCCGTGAAACGGCTATGCGACTTGCTCACGAACTCACTCGAATCCCTTGTTGTAGATGAGACCGGGATGAATGGACTTTACGATTTCGATGTACCCTATCAACACGGACAACCCGAAGTCACGACTCAAGCCCTCAGGGGACTTGGGTTTGAGGCCATCAAGGCGCGCCGAAGCGTCCCGATCCTCGTGGTTGGCCCGGAGAGTGCGGCAAAGCAGCAGTAGTCTACAAAATCATCTTGTGACGAAGCGGACCGCGGTTCGAACAGATCGACGCGCACCGCGACCATCGCGCGGGTTCCTTGCTTAGCTGTGATTTTTGGCTCGCTGGCGGCAAAAGAGTACCTTTCATCTATTACGAGGTTGAGTCGGGGGCTCAGACGCAGGACTTCTGGCCCACGGACTTTGTGGATATCTCCAGCGTGGAGGCGCGGAAGCGCACCGCTTGCCTTGCGCACGCCAGCACCATGGACGGCTGGCTGCCTCTGCACGACGAGATGCAGAAATTCCGGGGTTTTGAAGCTGGGTACAAGGCGGCGGAGGCGTTCGTCTGTCATGGCGGCGGGCGAGACCGGCGGCCGCTGACCGAATTGCTCCGGCTTGACGCCGAATCACATTGAGGAAAACAGGACGCGACATGAGTACCCTTTCAAGGCGGAAACTGTTGGGTCAGACGCTCAGCCTGGCGGGTGCTACGGCGGCTGGGCTGCCCCTCGTGGGTACGGGCTTGGGGGCAAGCGGACCTGCGCCCGCGCGCAAACTGAAAGTGGTTGTCGTCGGCGGACATCCGGACGACCCTGAAAGCGGCTGCGGAGGAACCATCGCACGCTACACCGACCTCGGCCATGAGGTCGCGATAATCTATCTGACGCGCGGAGAAGCGGGAATCGACGGAAAAACGCACGCGGAAGCGGCGGCGATCCGTTCCGCCGAAGTCCTGAAGGCGTGCGAGATCCTGAAGGCACGGCCGGTCTTTGCGGGCCAGATCGATGGCAGCACGGAAATCAGCCCAGCGCGGTACGCGGAGTTCCGCAAAATCCTGGAGGCCGAGAAGCCGGATATCGTGCTGACTCACTGGCCTGTGGATTCCCATCGGGACCATCGCGCGGCGTCGCTGCTGGTCTATGACGCCTGACTGCATGCGAGGCCGAGATTCGCTCTCTACTACTTCGAAGTAATGGCGGGCGAGCAGACGCAGCAGTTCTGGCCTTCTTTCTACGTGGATATTGCGGCGACCGAGGGTCGGAAGCGCGCGGCCTGCTTCGCACACGTCAGCCAGAATCCTGACGAGTGGTACCCTCACCACGACCAGATGAATCGATTCCGGGGATTTGAATCTGGCTGCAAGTTCGCCGAAGCTTTTGTCCGTCATGTTCAGAGTCCGGGCTTCGAGACCTTAGTTGACACATAGTGTCTTCCCCATCCGGCCTTCTTCGCGCGCACCCACCGACGCGCCTGTGAGTTTTCGCGCAATGCCTTGACGGGTGGCAAGGGGTTGGGGCTGCCCCGCTGCGTTCTGCGCCCTGACTTTTGAAATCTCGGGCAATTCGTCGCCCCGCTTCCTGTTCCCAGTCAGAATACGATCCACGAGATTGGTACGAGCCTTGCCGTATCCCCAGTAGGTATGCCACTGGAACACGATGTTGCATTCCAAGCGGCTGTATTTGCCCTGCGCAATGGGCGCGAGATTTCGGTGCGGGAGTACACGTTTGAGGACTTTGCCGCGCTGGTGGAAATGTACAAAGATTTCGAGCCCAAGCGCATTGCGCAAGGTCTTCCTCCGCCGGACACTCCTCGGATTGCCAACTGGCTGGATCGCCTCCAGCACAAATCGCGCGCCCTTTTGGCGCTGGACGGCCGGCGGATTGTCGGCCATGTCATCCTTTGCCCGATTTCCTCCATCGCCGTGGAGTACACGATCTTTATCCACCAAGCCTATCGATGCCAGGGTTTGGGCGAAGCGATGACGCGCCTGGCGCTCGCCTTCGCCGCAAACATGGGCTTCGCCGATGTGCTTCTGTGCACGGAAGTAACAAATCATCCCGCGATGTCCCTCTACCGCAAGCTGGGATTCCGAATCACCACCGTCGACGGCGATGAATGCGAGATGAAAATCTCTGTTCTCGCTCTGGGAGAAGCCCTACGGGATGCGGCCTGAGTTGCGCCCCCTGCGTTCCCATTCGAACCGAGTGAATGCAAGGCCCCGCGGTGCCTGTCTTTGGTGTGCCCCTTCCAGTTAAGGGAGTTGCCCAAAAATGCCGATCTCCAAGTCGACGGGGCGGCACGGGGAAGTTGTGTCTTGACAGCGTTCTTTCTGTCTCATAGCATGGCAGTTTCGGCTGGTCGCGCTTTGATTAACACTGAAAACAGGTGCCGTCCACCTTTGCGGAGCATTGAACGCGGGGATTGCTGGGGCAATCGTTCGAGCGAGGTAGCAACGTGAGAATCGAGTTGGCATTTTCGGATGACATTGCGCTGGTGCGCCTCAGCGGAAAATTCCTGGCGGGAAGTGACGGGCCTTTCCTTCGGCAGAAGGTGGTGGATCTCATTGATGCGGGCAGTCGCAAGTTCGTGTTGAATTTCGAAGACGTGCCCTACATTGATTCCACGGGCTTGGGGTTCCTGGCCGGAAGCCAGAAGGCCGCACAGGCGGCGGGCGCGTCCATTGTATTGGCCAGTATCAACCCCCACGTTAAGAAGGTGCTGGACAGCGTTCAGCTCACGCAGTTCTTTGCGATTGCTTCGGACGAAGCCGCCGCGATCGCCAAGCTCAGGGCAGCCGCTGCCGAGCCGCCTTCCCCTGCAGAGAAGGCCGCAAAGACCCGAAGGCGTTCTCCCAGTACGAGCCCGCAGAGCGGGCAGGAATCGTAAGTGCGCGTGCCTCTCTCGAACTGAGGCTAGGCCCAGGATCGAGGACGGCAGACCGTCGGGCAGAAGAGAAACGTCACGAAGCATGGGACCGGTTGAACAGTCCGGGGCAAACGTCCAGGCCAAGCCGGGCACGGAAATAGGCCGGCGCCGCACGGACCGAATCCTCGCGCCGGTGCGGATTCGGGTCATCGGCAACGACATGAACGGCGTGTCCTTCTCCGAGGAGACCGTGACGGTCAGCTTCAACCAGCAGGGCGCGCGCATCAGCCTCACCCATTCGCTGCTTGTCGAAGACATTATTCTGATGATGAACCTTGAAAACCGCATCGAGGAAGAGTTCCGCGTTGTGGGCGGCTTCGACCAAGTGTTCGGGGAACGGCGGGAGTGGGGCGTCGAGGCGCTCAATCCCGACGGCAAGATCTGGGGCGTGACTTTCAGCAAGCCCGCCGAGGGCATCCAGCCCAAGGTGCTCATTGAGTGCGCCGCTTGCAAGACCGCCGCCCAGAGCACCCTCTCTTCCATCGAGTATGAAGTGTTGCTTGCCACCGGGCTGATCTCCCGCCACTGCGACCGCTGCGGCGAGCACACGCGCTGGAAGCCCAGCGAACAGCCTCTCACCGCCGCCGCGGTGATGAAGAGTGTGCGGGGCGTCGGCAAGCGCGATCAAGAACGCAAGGCGCGCCGGATCGCCCTCGCCATGCGCATTCGGGTGCGCAACGCCTGGGGGCAGGCGGATATCGCGCAGACACGCGATGTCTCCAAAGCCGGCATGTGCTTTGTGAGCTCGCTTTCTTACGGCATCGGTGACATCGTCTACATCACCCTGCCGTTTGCCGATAACCAGACACCTATCGAAACTCCGGGGAAGATCGTCTGGTCGGCGGATAGCACCGTGGGCCGCTTCTACGGCGTTGCCTACCAGAAGTAACCCGCCGCAGTATCTTTGTCCAGGCTGCTGAGAGGCTTTGATCCGATGCCGCAAGTTCGGCGCTGGGACGGCAGGTATTTTTGTAAGTTATTGGTAAACCATAACTTGGCAGCTTTGGTGCAATTCTTAGCAGTTGTTGATTCTAAATGACCTTCTCAGTTCGCACCTTCTGTCACTTCCTTAAGTTTATGATAAAAAGCTACTTACTAGCTTCGTTGAATTATTCGACTTGTGCTGATTCCAAAGGACTTTCTAGGTTCGCCCCCCCTATGGCAAATTGTAAATGACTGATTTAATCCGACCTTTTCGGTTCGTGAATTTACTATAGAAGGTCTCGCGCCTCGCGCCCGCCCTATTGTATTCCGGGATATATCCTGTCGCGGCGACCTGCTAGGTCGTCCGTCCTCCGACGGAGGAGGCAACGCCTCGCCCCTACAACACCAATCTGTCCGCATGTCCACCTCCCCTTACAGGTCCACCCCGCTCCCTTCGGCTGCCTTCCCTCTCCTCCACAAACTAGACTAGCACACTTGCCTTACAAAGTCAAGAAGATTTCCGCCCGCCGCGCGGGCTGACGCGGGGGCGCATACATCCCGCTTCCTGCGCTGTGTGCGAAGCGTCCATGGGAGCGCGGTGTACGGCGACGGCGCAAAGCCGCAACTGACGGTGGAACGCGTGGTCGGGCGGCTTACTGCGCCGTCCAGCCGCCGTCGATGAGGATGTCGGTGCCGGTGATGAAGCTGGCGGCGTCGGAGCAGAGGAAGACGGCGAGGGCGCCGATGTCCTCCACCTTGCCCCAGCGGCCCATGGGAATCTTGGAAACAAATTCCGCGTTGCGCGCCGGGTCCTGCATCAAAACTGTGTTCATTTCCGTAGCGAAGGGGCCGGGGCTGATGCCGTTGACGGTGACTTTGAAGGGCGCAAGCTCCAGCGCCAGCGCCTTGGTCATGCCGAGCAGGGCAGACTTGCTGGCGCAATAGGCGGTGCGGCCGGCCAGGGCGACGTGCGCCATGGTCGAGGTCAGGTTGAGGATGCGGCCGAACTTCTTTTCCTTCATCCCTGGCAGAAAGGCGCGCGCGCAGAGGAAGGCGCTATCGACGTTGGTCTGCATGACGCGCCGCCATTCCTCGAGGCTGAATTCCTCGAGCGGCTTGCGCAGGTTCATGCCGGCATTGTTGATAAGGATGTCGACGGAGCCGGCCTGGGCGCGGACTTCGTGGGCGAGTGTGGCGACGGCGGCCTCGTCGGTGACATCGGCGGTGAAGGCATAGGCCTTGCCGCCGCGCCGGATGATTCCGCCGCGTACCTTTTCCAGCAATTCGCGGTTGCGCGCCACAACCGCCACCGCTGCGCCCGCCTCCGCCAGCGCTTCCGCCATCTGCTGGCCCAGTCCCTTGCTCGCTCCGGTGATGACGGCCACGCGGCCGTCCAGCTGCTTATTCATCGCTCGATCCTCCTTGCGAGAGAAAGCGTAACACAACCGGCGGGCGGCGCGGAGCGCGCGGATGAAAAAACAGGACTGGGGAATTTCGACTGCCCGTGGGTCCCCTACTGCGTGATGACGAGGCCGCGCTTGACGGCGTAAAGGACGAGCTCGGCGGTGCGGTGCAGGCCCAGGGTATCCATGACGTGGGCGCGGTGCACGGCGACTGTATTCACGCTGATATTCAGAAGGACAGCAATCTCTTTATTGGATTTACCTTGAGCGATGAGCTGCAAGACTTCCTTCTCGCGCAGGGTGAGACGCTCGTAGGGGTCCTGGCTCTTGTCCACAAACGATCCGGCCTTCAAACTCTCGATCACGATATTGGAAATCCCGGGACTCATGTAAGCGCCACCCTCGGCAAGGGCCAGCACGGCGCGCGTCAGATCCACCTCGATGGCATTCTTCAGCAGGTAACCCTTGGCGCCGATCTCGAACGCCTTGCGAACGTAGGCTTGGTCGGAATGCATGCTGAGGATCAGGATCTTGGTGTCCGGAAGGTCCTTGAGGATTTCGGCGCTGGCTTCCAGGCCGCCGAGGTCGGGCATGGAGAGGTCCATCACCGCGACGTCCGGCCGGGTCTGGCGGGCGAGCGCCACGGCGGAGAGTCCGGTGCTCGCTTCGCCCACCACAGTGATGCGGGGATCGTCCTCCAGAATGCGCCGGAAGCCCTGGCGCACCAGGGCGTGGTCGTCGGCGAGGATGACGCGAATTTTCTTGTCGGGTTGAGCTGCCGTCATGATTGCACCACCTTCTCGGATTTAGGGGGGGACGCGGCGCGCCGCAAGGGAATGGTCAGGCGCACGCTCGTCCCCTGCGCGGGGACAGAGCTGATACGGAGCGTGCCGTTCAGGTGCCGGGCGCGCTCGCGCATGCCCATCAAGCCGGCGCCTTCGCCGGAGAGCCGGTCCATCTCCGCGCCCGGGTCGTAGCCCGCGCCGTTGTCGCGAATCTGCAGATGCGCTTCGCCGGCGCTCTCCTCGAGCGTCACCCAGGCTTCATCGGCGCCGGAATGGCGGGCGACGTTCGAGAGCGCCTCCTGTACGATGCGGTACACGTGGATGGCGTCCTCGGCGGGAAAGAACGCGTCGCTCATCCGGCCTTCAAAGTGTACATCGATTCCGGTTTGGCGCGTGAATTGAAGCGCGAACCATTCCAGCGTCTGCTCCAGGCCGAAGTCGTCGAGAATCGCGGGGCGAAAGATCTGCGAGCTGTCGCGCACGTTTTGCAGCGTGTCTTCGACGATCTTCTTGATGTGCTCCACATCCTGAACGAAGAGTGAATCCTTCTCTAGGCCCTTCTGTCCGGCGCGGCTGAGCATGGCGCCGACGGCGGTCAGGATCTGGCCGAACTCGTCGTGGAGGTCGCGGGCGACTTGGCGCAGGGTCTCCTCCTGCACCTCGATGAGTTTCCAGGAGAGCTTGCGGAGCTGTTCCGACTGCGCCGTGAGCTGCTCGAGAAGCTGGGCGTTCTTGAGCGGGCCGAGCGTGGCTTCGACGATCTTGGAGGCGAGCCGCAGGTGGTCTTCGCTGAGCGGCGACGCATTCTTCTCGCGGCAGAGAGCGAAGGCGCCGGCGAGCGTTGGCCCGACGCGCAGCGGCAAGGCGATCGTCTCGCCGCGCGGCGGCGCTCCAGGAGAAGCTTCTGAAGCTGCTGCGGCAGGCAGCGTCACCGGGGGGCCGCCGGCATCGAGCGCGGGCAGGGAAGCGGCCAGCGAGTGGCCCAGTTGCAGGCGCTCAGCGTCCTCGATATTGACGCCGCATGCGGCTCGGGGAGCGAATCGTCTGGCCTTGGCGTCGAAGCGCAAGAAGACGACGTGTTCCACCCCCAGGGCCCGGCTCAATTGCTCGCAGGCGTCCTTGAGGACTTTGATCGGCTCCTGCTCCTGGCTGACGGCGCTGATGGCCTCGTAGAGCGCCGCGAGCTGCTCGTTCTGGGCTTGGAGTTTTTCGGCCAAATGGTGCAGCCGCGCGAAGGTCTTGCGATTCGCCTGCAGGGTGTAAAGCCCGGTGCCCAGCGCGACCAGGAAGAGCGCTGCGACGACGAGCAGGAGGTCGCGCTTCACCCGCCCGTAGACCAGCGCGACGCGCTCGCCGGCCTCCGCCTGCGCCCGGTCATTGAGAGTGAGGAGGCTCTGGGTGAGGCGCGACATGATCTCGCGCTTCGACTCCAGTTGCGAGCGGATCAGATAGCGCGCCGTCTCCTCGTGGCCCTCGTCGGCGAGCGTGAAGGCCTGGTCGGCCGTTTCCCAGAAGTCGTCGAGGACGTGGCGCAACTGGGCGCGCTTCTCGTTGCCGGCGGGAGTGGTGGCGGCAAATTGCGCCTCGCGTTCCAGCGCCTCGTCCATTTCTTGATGCACGCTCGTGTACTCGCCCCGCCAATAGCCGATGGGATAGCGGCTTTCGGGCAGGGTCATATCGCGCAGCGAGGTGGCGAGATAAAACGTGTCTTCCTGCAGCTTCTGTAGCTGGATCGATGCCAGGCGGTTCTTCTGCACGACGTTGGCCTGAAAATCCTCCAGCCAGCGGATTTCGTGCACGGCGTAGGCGACAAACACGCCGAAGACCGAGAGCGTAATGCACAGCCCGATCCACAAGCGGCGAGACGGGGAGGGAATCTGGCTCAACAGGTCGTGTTGGAGTTGTTTTTCCGGCATGAGCCGCCTGCTCCCGGCCGCCACACCGCCGGGCCTCAGCAAGACTAACAATAACCCACCCGGGTAAGCGCATCAACATCCTTGCCGCTTTGCTGACCGAAGACGGAACGCCCTGGCGCGCCGGGCGCTCCCTCGCTCCGCAGGGCATAGACCCCAGCTAAAGAAGAAAGTACAATGCCCCTCGTCCTGCGCCGCTTAAGGCGCGAGACAATCCCAGTGGCGAGGTAGAACAGCGTGAAGACCTCTGATCGCTTGCAGCACAAGTTCCTATGCGCGGCTTTGCTGACGTTCGCCCTGCTTACGGCGCCAGGCTTTTGTGCGCGGGCGCAAGAATTGAAGGCGGAAGACTTGCGCGTGATCCCTGCCTCCGAGAAGGCGGAGAATCAGCGCGAGATGCTGGCGACCTATCTGGACGGCCTGGCGGGCGAGGCCGCTGAAAAAGCGCGCGCACGCCGGGAGGCGATTCAGTCTCCGGCGGACTTCGCCGCTTGGCAGGAAGCGAACCGCGCGGCGTTCCTGGACCTCATCGGCGGCCTCCCGAACGAGCGCGGGCCGCTCAATCCGCGCCAGGTAGGAGAGTTGATCCGCGACGGCTACGTGGTGCGCAAGGTCATCTTCGAAAGCCTGCCGGAGTTCTACGTCACCGCCAACCTCTACGTTCCAACGAATGGAAAGGGGCCGTTTCCCGCCATCCTCTGCCCGATTGGCCACTCTCGAAACGGCAAAGCCTATGACGTATATCAGAAGCTCTTCGTGGGCCTGGCTCGGCGCGGCTACGTTGTTCTGGTGTGGGACCCGCTTGGCCAGGGCGAACGGGTTGAGTACTGGGACTTCCTTGCCAACCGCCGCCGCTTCGAGTTCAACCAGCACGGCATGGCGGGCCTCGAAACCTATCTGCTGGGGCAGAACGTGGCGCGCTATTTCATTTGGGACGGCATGCGCGCGCTCGACTACCTGACCAGCTTGCCGGAAGTCGATGCCGAGCGCATCGGCGCGACGGGCAATTCCGGGGGCGGCACGCTGACCACGTACATCGCTATGCTCGACCCGCGCATCAAGGCGGCCTCCATCGTCACCTTCATCACTTCCCTGCCCAAGAAGATTGAGAAGCGCATCAACGACGCCGAAATCGAACCTGAGCAGGACATTGCCGGACTGCTCGCGAAGGGAATTGACCATCCCGAGTATATAGGCATGATCGCTCCCCGCCCGGTGATGATTGGGGCGGCATTGCGTGACTTCTTTCCCATCGAGGGAACACGGGCGACGTTCAAGGAGTCGCAGGAGCTCTATCAAAAGCTCGGCGTGCCGGAGCGCATCAAGATGGTCGCGTTCGACCACGAGCACATGTACAGCCAGCCACTACGTGAAGCGACCGCTGCCTGGTTCGACCACTGGCTGAAAGGAGCAGAAGGCGAGGTGCACGAACCGCCCATCCAGCCGGAGCCGGACAAGGAGCTTGAATGCACGCCGACCGGCCAGGTGACGACTTCGCTCGGCGGCAAGCGCACCTATGACTTCAACCGCCGGGAGGCGAAACGGCTGCTCGCGGCGCTCGAAACGCGGCGACAGGATGCATCGTTCCGCAGCGGGCTCGCCTCCCGGCTACGCGAGCGGTTGGATATTCCGAGCGGCGCCGTGACGGCAAACGCCAAGAGCGCGGGGACGGCCACAGCGGGCGACCTGCGCGTCGAGAAACTGCTGCTCGAAACCGAGCCGGGAATTGTCGTGCCCGTTCGCTTGATTTCCCCCCCGTCGGGCGCGAAGCCTCTGCCCGGGGTGGTTTATCTGCGCGACCGCCGGGGCGACCACGACAGTGCGAGCCTGTTCGCCGCCCTGGCACGGCAGGGAAGAGTCGTCGCGGTGGCTGACGTACGCGGCTTTGGCGAGACGATGTCGCCGCGCAACGTCCCCGAGGCGGCCGTCGATTACTTCGATCCCCGCGATGGCATGGACGCCGACTTCACTTACGCGGCGTTCTTTCTGGGGCGGTCGCTGGTTGGGATGCGCGTGCGCGACACCTTGGCCGCAGCGGAATATCTCCGCGCGCGGCCGGAAGTTGATCCGAAGCGTGTGGGCATCACGGGCTCCGGCTGGGCGGGGACGATCGCCCTCTTTGCTGCGGCCTCGGATTCGCAATTGGCCTGGGCGGCGGTGGAAGGAGTTCCCGCGTCCTTCGGCGAAATCGCGACGAGCGAGTTGTATTCTCAGCCCGCCAGCCTGACGGTGCCGGGTGCGCTGAAGGATTTCGATCTGCCGGATTTGCTGGCGGCCAGGGCTCCACGGCGCCTGCTGGTAGTGAATCCAACCGACGCGCTGGTGCGCAAGCTGTCACGCGGCGATGCCGAGGCGGTTTACGCAGGGGTGCGGAAAGTTTACGACGATGCGGGCGCTGCGGCTGCCTTCGAGAGCCGGGTGGCGGTGCTCGATGCGGATGTGGACGCTGCCCTCGAGAAATGGATCGCGGCGCAGTAGTTGCAGCCGCGGTGTAACGGAAAAGCCACGAATTCAGGAGGGAAGATGACGCGCCGATTCATCCTGGTTGGGGCTCTGCTGCTCGCAACGTGCGGCTGGATCGTTCGTGCCCAAGTTGCCGTGCAGCACCATCCGCCTGAATCGGCCGAGGCCTACATCAAGGTGCTCGAGGATCCGGGCCGCGATGAGTGGCAGCGCCCCGACGTGGTTGTCGACCGCCTGGATCTGCGACAGGGCGACGAAGTCGCGGACATCGGCGCGGGTTCGGGTTACTTTACGGTGCGGCTGGCGCGGGTCGTGGGACCGCAGGGCAAAGTTTATGCCGTGGACATTGACCAGAAGCTGCTCGACTATATCAACGCGCGGGCGGAGAAGGAGCATCTCGACAATATTCAAACCATCCTCGCCGACCCGAAAGACCCCAACCTGGGTTCCGCTTCGGTGGATATGATTTTCATTTGTGACACGCTGCACCACATCGAGCATCGTAATGCCTACTACCAGCTTCTCCTGCGGGCCCTGCGGCCGAGCGGACGGCTGGTGAACATCGACTTCCAGAAGCGCAGCCTGCCGGTCGGCCCGCCCGTCGAGATGAAGATCGACCGCAAAGCCTGCATCAAGGAAGTTGAGGCCGCCGGATTCCATCTGCTCCGGGACATCCAGTTTCTGAAGTACCAGTATTTTCTTATCTTCGAGCGGGAAGGTTGAGTTATGGCCTCCACCGTGCCGTGGACTGCCCCTCGCCCCCGCAGGAAGCTCCCATACTCGCCGAGGTGAATGCCATGCGCCGTCGTTTCTTGAACCGATTCGGAATCCTTGTGCTCGTGCTGGCAGCGGCCAAGCCGCTCGCCGCGCAGAACGTGAAGACCTGGTTCGTCGATTCGCTCGTCAAAGTGTTTCCATCCGATCTGCCCGCCAAGAAACCACCCAAGAGCACGGAAATCTGGGCGGCGCGCAACCAGCACGGCAGCCTGCAATTGGTGATTCGTTCCGCGCAGCCGCTCAGCGGGCTGAGCGCCACGGTCGAGCCGCTCCAGGGGCCCAAGGATGCGAGGCTCCCGGCGACCGTGCGTCCCGTGGGCTACGTCGTTGTGGGCTCGCACACCAAAGATACGCCGCCCGAGGAGCTGGTCGGGGAAGCGCCCGGTTGGTTTCCCGACCCGCTGTTGGATTTTCCTGTGGATGTAAGAGCTGGCCGCGCGCAGGCAGTCTGGATCGGCATCCACATTCCGACGGACGCTAAGCCGGGGACCTATCGCGGCGCGGTGAGTCTCCAGGCAGGCGGACGGACGCTGGCGCGGGCGCGGGCGTCGTTCAGCGTTCGCGTGCTGGGCGCTAGCGTGCCGGAGGCGCGTGCGTTGAAGGTCACCAACTGGTTCAATCTTTCCGACAAGACCTCCCGCCAGTTCTACGACGTGCCGATGTTTTCACCTGACTGGTGGACTCTGGCTGAAAACGTGGCACGCGTCATGGCCGAGCATCGCCAGAACGTTATCATCACGCCGCTGATGGACTTGATCGTGCCGAGCGTCGATGGCGACAAACTTCGTTACGACTTCACGAACTTGGACCGCTGGGTGGAGACTTTCCGGCGCGCGGGGGCAATGGACTTTATCGAAGGCAGCCATCTGCTTGGCCGGAGTCGCGAAGCTTATGACGGCAGTCTCGAGGTGGAAGTCTTTCAAATTGCGAATGGCCAGGTGCAGACGCAAGCGCTCGCCGCCGACGATCCGCGCGTGGAGACGTTTCTGGCCGGGTTTCTCACTGCCCTGAATTCGCACCTGGAAGAAAAGGGGTGGAAGGGAAAGTACCTGCAGCACATTCTCGACGAAGCGCACGGGACGGAGCCGCCCGTCTATGCGCGCTTCGCGAGCTACGTGAGGCGCTACCTGCCCGGCGTTTTGACGATGGACGCCGTAGACGCCGATCACATGCCCCAGGAATTGCAGGAGAACTGTGACGTCTGGGTACCGCAGCTCGGCAGGTTTGACGACCAGACGGACCTGCTCGAACAGCGCATGCGAAGCGGACGGGAAGTGTGGTTCTACACCTGCCTGTTTCCCAACAAGCGCTACCTGAACCGGCTGATCGACTACCCGCTCCTCAAAATGCGACTGCTCCATTGGCTTAACTTCCGCTATGGGTATACCGGCTTTCTGCACTGGGGCTGGAACTACTGGTCGCCCGAGCCGATGAACGATACCCAACCGGTGATTGACAACAACACCGAGTTGCTGCCGCCGGGCGACGCCTTCATTGTCTACCCGGACGCGGCGCACAAATCGGTCTTCAGCTCGATTCGCCTGGAAACGATGCTGGAAGGGATTGAGGATTACGAATTACTTCGCGCCCTCAAGGCCAAGAATCCTTCGGAAGCCGACCGCCTGGGGAAAGCCGCCATCGCGTCATTCACGGATTATGTCCGCGACCCCGCGGCCTTCCGCAAGCTCCAGCGCGAGCTGCTTGAGGCATTGGCGAAGAACTGATCTCCGAGGCCGCCGATTACGCCGATTGTTTTTCCGCGGCGCCAGGGTAATTTTCCTCAAACGCGAACCGCGGCAACGGTACGCCGGAAACCAGCGACCAAGCGCCGCCAGCCACGGCAGGCAGCACGGCGCTGAAAACCCAGAAGAGCAACGTCGCATCGATGGCAACGGCCGAGGGGACGGCGTAGCGGGCGAGCAACACCGCAGCGACGCCTTCGCGCGGTCCCAGGCCGCTGATCGAGATGGGCAGCCCCCCCACGATGATCATGAGCGGGAAGGTCATCAGTACAGCCACCAGGCTGACGGGCTGGAGAGCGCGGAGCAGGCAGTAGAACGTGAGCAAATCGAGGCCGGTGGAGATCAGCGCCCAGGCGGAGAACGCCGGGACTCGGACGTCCATCATTCGTCGCGAGGCGGCGTGAAGCTTCTCGCGCAGGGCCGCCGGCCACCAGGGAATTCCTCCTACGTGGCTGACGAACGCCGGCAGACCCATGGCGGCCGGCAGCAGGGCCAGCCAGACTCCCAGCGCGAAGATGCCGTGCGGACGTGGATTGAGCGCCATCAGGCTCAGGACCGCGCAGGTTAGGAGCGCCCACGTGTCGAGGGCGCGGTCGAGAACGTTTAACATCAACACCGGAGCGCGCGCAGCCTCCTCGACGAACAGGCAGCGGCCCAATTCACCGGCCCGGCCCGGCGTTATCAGGCTGAGCGTGAAACCGCCCAGCAGCGACCGCCCCGCGTCCCGGCGCGACATGGCAAAGCCTCCGGCGGCAAGCAGGCGACGCCAGCGGTAATAACGCGCCGCGAGCATTCCCGCCACGCAGAACAGGGCAGCCAGCAGCCAGGCGAGACTGACTCCCCGGAAGGCTCCCTGCAGGGCGCGGCCGGGCACGTGAACGAGAATTGCCGTTACAACCGCCGTGGAGATCCCGATTCGCAAAAGACGTTTGCCGCGCACAAGTCCTCCCAGCACCAGCATTTGAACTATGGGCAAGACCGATGCCACCTTGGGCGGATCGCGCCGCCGCCACCGACCTCAGCGGGAGGGAACCCGGGGCAGGTTGTAAGTGATTCTTGTGTTGGGGGATAGGCGAATAGCGCGGAGAGATTCTTGCGGCAATACTACCTCGAGCCTCTCCGGGGCCGCGGCTGAGTTGGCGTGCTGTGCTGCCTTTCCCCTCCGACTCTGTCAGGGGCGGGCAGCAGCGCCGCAGGTGGACAATAAGTACTGGGGCATGAATTCCTTGACCCGCATGGGCCCTGGTGCTAGCTTGCAGGCCTCAGTCAATAACTGAACTGGGACATGGTGATGCGACCCCAAAGTGCCCTACCTGCCGCGAAGTGCCTTCTGGCCGTGCTGATCCTCCTCGTTGGGTCGCGGGCCGCTAGCGCCCAGTCGAACACCCGGCTGCTGCTTTCGTCGGGCTGGGGAGTTCCGGCGCATTACGGCTTCGCCTTTGGCCCCTTTCGAGGACTCGCCATGAACGAGGCGCGCGAGATGGCTTTCCTCTCCTCGCTGCGCGGGGCGAAGAGCGATTTGGCGGCCGTGGTGCGTTCCAGCGGGGTGACGTTTTCGGTGGTGGCGTTTCAGGGTTTGCGCGCGCCGGTTCCCAAAGCGGTTTACGAATCGTTCAGCGCGCCCAGCATCAACGGCTCCGGCCAGATTGCGTTTACGGCTGGGCTCAAGGACGACGTGCCCGCCTCTGCTGTGATTCGCGTGGATGGCGATTCGGCACTGGCCGTCGTTAGCTCGGGAAACGCCGTCCCGGATAAGCCCGACGCGACCTTCCAGGAATTCTCTGCACCGGTCCTTACCTCGGCGGGGAACATCGTTTTCGGCGCGCGCCTGGGCGGCAAACAGCCCGGCAGCGGCCTCTTTTTCTGGATCTCAAAGGGACTCAAAAGCGTTGCGCTGCCGCCGGAAATCGTTCTCAAGCCGAGCGACTTGCTCATCCCGGCCTTCGCCAGCCACGATGAGGCGGTCTTCGTCTCGCGCGGCGCCTCGACAGAGGCTGTGACGGAGCAGATTTTCCGCGTGGTGGCCAACCAGAGCTATCAGGACTTGCGCCCGCAGCCGGAGGGGACCGAGGCGGCGGAGATCCTCCCCGCCCGCGCGGGCGAGCCGTCGGTTAAGTTGCTGTTCGTTCTGGCGGAAGGGGAGGAAGTCCGAACGGCGGTGTTGGCTGGCGATGCGACCGCCGCCGTGAAGGCGAAGAAGAGCGAAAAGAGCCCGCCACTCACCCTGGGGCGGATCCAAGCCCAAACGGCTGGCCCGAGCGGCAACGTGATCTTTGCCGCCGCTCCGGCCGAACAGCCTGCCGATCTCGCGCTCTTCTGCTACTGCCAAGGCGAGTTGCGTCGGCTGACTTCGCCGGAAGAATTCCTGCCGATAACCGGTCCTGCCCAGGGAAAACCTATCCTGTCACTAAGCGGCGACGGCCAGCACACCATGGCGTTTATCGCCCCCGCCGAGGCCGCGAGCGACGCCACGGCAATCTACGTCGTGTCCGTGCCTTAATTTGGAGTGCGGAACCTCTGCTTGCTCCTCGGGAGTTGGCAGCGAAGGTTGGCGTTCCTCCCAGCGCGGATTTTCCGCTTACGCGAGGAAGCACACAGTCAGAAGGGCACTGATTCCGGCTAACAGCTACGAGCTTGCCAGGCATGTCGATATTCCCCCTTGACAGATTCATTCGAATATGCAAAGATATGCCGAGGCTGGAAAGAGGAGCGGATCGACAAGTAAGAGAAAGAGCCTGATGCCTGAGCTAAGCCAATTCAAAGCTGAATTCTTTAAGGCGCTGGCCCACCCGCTGCGCATAAGGATAATTGACGCACTCCGTGCGGGCGAGGTCGGTGTGAATGAATTAAGCGCCCGCCTTGGAGTTGAGCAAACTACTCTTTCCCAGCAGCTTGCGGTCCTGCGGAGCCGGAACCTGGTTGAAGGGAGAAAGAACGGAAGCAATGTGTTCTACTCTGTTCGTGACCCTGCGATCTTCCGATTGTTAGACGCAGCAAGGGAGATCTTCAACAATCAGTTGATTGACGTTAAGGACCTTTTGTCGCAGGTTGAGGCTACAGCGGGTAACTGATGTCGTCGGCATATATTTTTTCGATTGCATATGCAAATATCATGGTATGCATATCTCTTGTCTGCCTTTCCCATGTGAGCGGTGCAAATTGGTACGCCCGCTCACCCAGCGAGACGCGTGCGGCGCTTGCAAGTTTCCTTCTTGCAGCCAACCCGCACCGGTCTACTTCGTGCGGGCGCGCGGCTATCTCGGTGGTTGCTCTAGTTCGTGACGCCCAGGAGAATGCCTCTGATATAGGTCGGGAAGCAACCACATTACCCACCAGCGCAGCAAATCACACGCGTGCATTTCCTCGCATTCTGAAACAAGCTTTGCTATTCGATCCCAACAGCATCGACTTGACCTCCGAAGGGCAGAAAAGGCTAACGTTGGACGCGGGCTGGCTCCAAAAGCATCCTGAGGTTCGGATTTTTGTGGCCGGTTATTGCGACCCGCTCGGATCAGAGGAGTGCACTCACGACCTGGCAGAGGGGCGCGCCGGCGGGGTGAGTCAGCATCTCGCGAAATACGGTCTGCGCTCCTCACAGATCGTGGCGGCAAGAGGGTGGGAAAAGGCTGAGCCTGTTTGCGAGGCAGCGACCCCAACCTGTCAAGCAATGAACCGAAGAGCCCGAATCTTCATCGCGGGATCAACACGTGGGCATTAGTGGCGTTGCGACGGTGGCAAAGGAGATCTTTCTGTCCGCCTCTCGGTGGGTCTTGCAAGGAGCCACACCATGGAAGGAGTTTAGATCGTGCGAGGATCAATTACGCGGCTTCTCAGGAAGCAGGGTTGCGGATTCATTCTGGGCGAAGACGGATGTGAGGTGTATTTCGATCGCGCGGCGCTAAACGGCTCAGACCTAGCTGGCCTCTCAGTAGGGCAATGGGTTGAATACGAGCTTCAATACGGTTTCGAGAGGATGCGTGGCACGAATATTAAGATTCTCCGAGGAGGGGCAACGCACGACACGGAGCGTTTCCAAGCCGGGGCAGAGGAAAAAAACTCTTAAAGAGATAAAGGAGGCAACCGACTGATGCCAGACTACTTTCTCGCCGAACACTTCGCGGCCAAGCTGGGCTTGTCGCAGGAAGAACTGGCTGACTTCGAAGTGAAGGGTGTCATACGGAGAGTCGTAAAGAATGAGAGGACGTACTACTCCTCGCGTGATTTCTATCGGCTAAGAGCAGTCCTCCATCTTGTGCAAGGCGAGGGGCTCAGCCTAGAGAAGGCGCGATCCCGGGTTGAAGGCGCAGCCCGGCTTGTCGCTGTGAGCAGCCAGTAGAATCAAAGGGGAGTGATGTCCAAGCGCGTCGAACTACTGAACCGAGTCGATGGGTGCGAGATGTCTCTTTTTCTCCTCTGCAATTTGCTTGCTCGGCGCACCAGCCAGGTCGCAAACGGACGAGGCGTACCGGTGTCCTCTGAGCTCATCAATGAAACTCTCAAGGAATTCCTGGAGGGCAAGGTGGAGTACGAGCTTCACGGGCAGAGGCTGCATTCAGGACTGAGTTTGATAGCTACGCAGCGGTAGACGGGCTGCCTTGAGGGGAGCGTAGCTAGGTAACGGATATTGGCCGTCAAGGGTCCACGGGAAAGCAAATTCCGGCGCTAGGAAGAGGAGAAATAATAGATGTACGTGCTGGAAGAATACCTCGCGGCTATCGTTCTGGCTATCGTGCTGGGGATTGTGGGAATAGTGATCCTGGCACTCGTCGTGGGGCTGCACGAAGAGGAACGCTTTCTTGACCGCGCGCTTCTGACGGGTAGCCTTGCTCTGCCGCACTCGTGGCCAAGATTATGGGCTGTGATGAAGATTGCGGAAAGATGGCAAAGATTTTCGGTCAGTTCGTCTCAAAAGGCGAGAAGGGTATTCCGGTGACTGGACATTGTTTCCCGAGCCGGCAATTCATGCAAAGCGGCTTCTGGTCGCATCGGGAAAGAAATAGGAGCGGTAAAGGATCGGACGGCCCGGCTGATACCTTGGCGATTTTTATTGAGAGGTGATGCTGGTCACCGAAATCCAAGAGGAGGAACGAAAAATGGCAGTTTACTGTTTCGAATGTGGAGTTGAAGTCCCCGACACCCGGAAATTCGTTCGCAGTGGTCGAGTTTTTTGTTCGGAAGCGCACGCAAGGAGCACAAGGCAAACAGCGGCGGCGCCCCAGATCAAACAGGCGGCTCAGCCAGCAGCAGCACCAAAATTGACGAGCCCGGCGCCTGCGACGCCGACCCCCGCCCCAGCGGCACAGGCCGGCGCGGGCAGTCCGCCAGCCGCAAGTCCAACGGCGCCAAAGAAACCATAGTCCAAGAGGAGGAACGAAAAATGGCAGTTTACTGTTTTGAATGCGGAGTTGAGGTTCCCGAGTCTCAGAAGATTGTTCGAAATGGCCGGGTGTTTTGTTCGACAGCCCACAGTAGGACCACAAGGCAGACAGCGGTGCCACCACAGATTAAGCAGGCGGCTCAGCCCGCGCCAGCGCAAACGGTCGGCGGACCAAAGCCAACCGAAGCCGTTAAACCAGAGATTAAGCAGGCAGCTCAGGCCGCGCCGGTGCAAACGGGCGGCGGACCAAAGCCAACCGAAGCCGCTAAACCAGTTGCGACGAAACCGCCGAGTGCTTAGTTTTGGAGTTGCGCGGAAAGTTGTCAAAATGTAACGCCTCCCAGAGAGGCTCTGTCTAATGGCGGGGTTTTGCCCCGCCAGAAAGGAGTCTGACGTATGGAGAACAAATTCACCGTCGCAGTGATTATCGCTGTGGTTTGTGCCGCACTTGCCGGAGTCTTTGGATATCGGCTCTCAAACGCATCGGACCAAAATAGCGCTTTGCAGGAGCGAGTCACGACGTTGCAGCAGGAGAACTCACAGCTGAAAACCCAACTCGAGCAACTTAATGCCACTCACGCTTCATTGCAACACGACTTCGAAGGCCTGAAGGCTGAAAATGAGGCTCTGCAGGCGAAGCACGGGAAGCCCGCCAAGGCTGCTCCAACACACTAGGGCCTGGCGCGTGGACTGGGGTGCGCCATCCTGCCCGACAAGAGCAGCGACAGGGCTGCGGATGGCAAAAATCAGACCGTCAGCTTCCACGGCGCGCGGTATTCGCGGTCGAGGAGCTTCTGTGCCGCGGGGCCGCCCTTGACGAGCTTCTGATTGGCGACGTCCCACTCCAGGCGTTCCTTGCTGCGCAGGGCGACGTTGCCCAGCAGGCACGCGGTCGTGCTGCGGTGGCCGTATTCGATGTCGGTCTGCGGAGTCTTGCGGGTGCGCATGCACTCCAGCAGGTTGCCGACGTGCTCGAGCAGGCCGTCATCGATCTGGGGCATTTTCATTTCTGGCGTCTTGCCACGGACTTCGCGTTCCTTGTTGTCCCCATGCCGATGCATCTCGCGATAGTCGCCCTCGGTCACCGGTTCTGGAAAGACCTGGAAGCCACTGCGGTCCACGAACATCGTGCCGTCGGTGCCGTAGAACACAATTCCGTACCCGTGCTGGGCGGGCGAATAGTTGTTGCACAGCCGGTTTTCGTAGGTGGCGACGAAGGTGGGATATTCCCAGGTAATTTGCAGCGTGTCCGGGGTGTCGCTGTTATCTTTGAGGATGAACTTCGAGCCTTGCGCGCTAATGGTATTCGGCCCGTCCACTTTCATGGCCCACTGCACAATGTCCATCAGGTGCACGGCCCAATCACCCGGCCAGCCGTTGGCGTAATCGTAGAAGTAGCGGAAGGTTGACCAGCGATCGCCCACGCCGAAGCGGTTCCAGTTGTAGGCCACCTTGGGCGCCGGGCCAAGCCAGAAGTCCCAATCGAGTCCTGCCGGAGGCTCAGCGTCGGGAGGATTGCCGATCCCGTCGGGATAGATATTGGAATAGTTCCAGGTGCGCACGTAGGTGACTTTGCCGAGCAGGCCGTCCTGCACCAGTTGTACGGCCTTCTGAAAGTGGGCATTGGAGCGCTGCCACAGCCCCACTTGCACCACGCGCTTGTATTTGCGCGCCGCCTCCACCATCTTTTTGCCTTCTTCGATGGCGACCGAGATGGGCTTCTCGGTGTAGACGTCCTTGCCCGCCTTGCAGGCTTCCACCGTCGCCAGAGCGTGCCAGTGGTCGGGGGTGGCGTTGATGACGACGTCGATGGCCTTGTCGTCGAGCAACTGGCGGAAATCTTTGTAGGTTTTCGCCTTGCCGCCGGCGGCCTGGAGGCCCTTTTGGAGATTGGGTTCGAAGACGTCGCATACGGCGGCGACTTCCACACCGTGCTTCATAAAGTTCTGCATGTTGTCGGTGCCCTGGCGTCCCATGCCGATCACGCCCAGGCGAATCCGGTCGTTGGCGCCGAGCACCTTGCCGGTGCTGAGGCCCGCCATGGAAATGCTGGTCGCGGCTGTCACCACTGCCGCGCGCTTCATGAAGTCCCGTCGATTGATTTCGTCTATCATGATGTTTCCATCCTCCTTATGAAATGCTGAACGAGTGCTGGGACAAATCTCCGCGTCCGGTCACAAATTCCGCGCGGGAAGTATTACCACATCGCGCCGGGCCGCGAAAGCGCTTTCTGAAGTGCCCCGGGAGGCGCGTTGCTAGGTCACGCGGCGGAGTGTGCGCAGGCCGAAGTGGAACATGAGAAATGTGAAGGCGACGAAGGCCGCCGATTCCAATGCCAGGTGCCGGGCGGCGAGCCCTACGGTGCTGTAACGCATCAGATCGACCTGCCAGGTGATGGGATTGGCCAGGGCGGCGGTGCGCAGCCAGACGGGGAGAGGTTCGAGGGGATAAAACATGGAGCTGGCAAAGAGAAAGAGAAAATAGAAGAGAGAGACAACCGTATTGAAGACGTCGTTGCGCCGGATACGTAGGGCGAAAATCGCGAAAAAGAAAAACCATCCTGCCGTGCCCAGCACCACGCCGAAGATGAGCAGCGGCAGCAGCTTCGGTTGCAGCTTCACGTGCAGCAGGGCGGCGCTCATGCTGACCGTGACCCCGGCCTGAACGATGGCCAGCAAAACGTTGAAGGAGACCTTGCCAACGAGATACTCGGCGCGGCTGAGCGGATAGGTGAGCATCTCGTAGAAGATGCCGTTCTCGCGGTCAAGGAAGAATCCCCAGGCGGTGTTCGAGGCGATGCCGAAGCTCGCCATCGCCAGCACGCCGCCAAGAAAGAAATCGTTGTAGCTGACGGTCTTATCGGGCAGCGGGGAGCCCAGCGCGTAGTTGATTCCCACGCCAAACACCAGCATGTAGCCGAGCGGGTACGCGACGTCCCAGAAGAGCCAGGCGAAATTGGTGAAGCGAACCTTCGCCTCGCGATACAGGATGGCTTCGAGTCCGCGCATGGGTATTTGTCCGCAGGGATGACGTGGCACGCCGTCCGCGCTGGGCGAGGCAGCGCCTCGCCCCTACTCTTTCGTCAAATCTACAAAAATATCCTCCAGGCTGGCGCCGGAAATCTCCACGTGGAGGAGCCGGGCCTTTCCCGCCAGAGCGGCGATCGTTTCCAGAATGCGGCTCTCCTCCGCCTTTAACGTCATTTCCACGGTGTTGTGATCGATGGTCAGTTTCTGGGGATCGAGCGCCTGCAGCGCTGCCTGGATTTCCGGCGAGAGCTTTTCGAACGTGAGGGTTACGTCATACACGTTCTTGGCAAGCAGCTTGAGGGCGTTCAAATCGCCCTGCGCGATTGCCCTGCCCTTGTTCATGATCAGGATGTTGTCGCAGAGCTCTTCCGCCTCGGTCATGATCTGGGTGGTCAGGACGATGGTGCGCCCGCGCGCCGCCTCCTCGCGCAGGTAGCCGATGACGGCGCGTTTCAGGATGGGGTCCATGCCGGTGGAAAACTCGTCGAGAAAGAGGACGGGCGTATCCACCATAAATACCTTCGCCACCTGCACGCGCCGGCGGAGGCCGCCGCTTAAATCCTGCACCTTCTGGTGGACCTGATCGGCGAGGTGAAATTTCTCGAGCACCCTACCGGCGCGCTGCCGGGCCTCCGCCAGGCTCTGGCCGTGGAACTTGCCGTAGGTGACGAGATTGTCCCGCACCGTCAGAAAAAGCTCGACGGCGGTTTGCTGGAGGACTATGGCGACAGCGCGCCGGACGTCGAGAGGCCGCGCGAGAACATCGTAGCCCATGACCTCCGCCCGACCACTCGTCGGACGCAAGAGAGTGGTGAGGATTTTGAGCGTGGTCGTCTTGCCGGCGCCGTTGGGGCCGAGCAGGCCGAAGATCTCTCCGCGCCGGACCTCAAAGCGCATTCCAGATACGGCGCGTGTTTCGCCCTTGCCTGCTCGGCTCGGGTAAACCTTGACCAGATCCTCGACTACCAGCACGGCTTGGCTCTGGCTCGACGGCATGCTCCCTCGACGCTGTCCCCTCGGCCCGAATGCTTGCCGGGTTCAGGCATTCAGAACCAGGGATTATATCCTGAACACCGGACTTGGTGACATTCCTGAAGGCCAATTCGCAGAAACCTGAGGTGCCGCCTCAGTATGCAAATGGGCGACAAATTGTTTAAAAGATGAAAAAACTTTCATAACCGTTTTGTCATTCGCTGGCGCCGTCCACGGAATTCCCGGAACTAGATTTGACTGGCTAGCCGGTGCCATGACTAACTCGTGTATTACCAAGTAGATGCGACTTATGTTCGAGTGCCTGACGCTCGGCGGTGCCGGCGGTATGAGATGGCAAGTCTCATGCAAGACCACGACCGAGGAGCAGGCATTTAGCCTTGGCGGGGTGCAAAGAAATTCAGCACCAGTTTGATTTTCTTGACATATTGGCCGAGTGGGCCTACCCTTCCGTCAAGTGCCCACGTGCGGGCGGACCTCGGCGGGAGTAGATCGAATAGAGAAAGGGAGAATATGAGAACTGCAATCACGGTGCGATTTGCTTTGCTCGTGTGTTTCAGTTTGGTAGGCGTTGGCGCTCTGGCGCAGGGGCAATCAGGGCGTATCCTGGTTCCTGATTCAAGCGTTGAGCACCCAGAGGATGTTGGGAGGCGCGCACACACCAATCACGTTATCTTCCTCCGGTCGGGGGGATTGACGATCAAATCGCCGAGCGGAGAGACTCCAGAATCGCTGGGCTGCGTCTACGGTCTTGTTTCAAAGCCCGCCTCAGGTTGCCCGGTCAAATACACAGGGACATTTAACAATCCCAACGGCGGCGCGGGGGTCATCGCGATCGTCGACGCCTATGACTATCCGACCGCCGAAAACGATTTGAACGTTTTCTCAAGTCAATTTGGCCTTCCGCCTTGCACGACACAAAACGGATGTTTTAAGAAGGTTTACGCGACGGGCGCAAAACCCAAGGCGAACTGCGGTTGGGCACAAGAAGCCGCTCTCGATATTGAGTGGGCCCACGCCATGGCTCCCAACGCCCAGATCGTTCTAGTGGAGGCGGCAAGCAACAGCAACGCTAACCTTTACAACGCCGTTGACGTCGCCTTCAACCAAGTCCTGTGCGGCCAGAGTACGAAGTGCCCAGCGCTCAGTTCCGGCTATGGACAGGTCTCGATGAGTTGGGGCAGTAGCGAGTTTTCTTCGGAAACTTCTCAGGACAGTCACTTCAGCAAAACGGGCGTCGTGTTTTTTGCGGCCAGCGGCGATTCGGGCGGGAAGACGATCTATCCCGGCACATCTCCCTTTGTCGTTTCCGCGGGCGGAACAACCGTCAATCGTACGAATGGAAGTTTTTCCAGCGAAACCGCTTGGAGCGGCAGCGGCGGGGGCCCCAGCAAGTACGAGCCGCGGCCCGGCTACCAGGACGCGATCGTTGGCATCGTCGGGACCCAGCGCGGCGCGCCGGATTTCTCCTTTGACGCGAACCCCAGTACGGGTGTTTCGGTCTACGACAGCACTTCCTGCCAGGGTCTGAGCGGGTGGTTGACCTTCGGCGGAACCAGTGTTTCTTCTCCATCGCTCGCAGGAATTGTCAATCTCGCAGGGAGCATGAGAAACTCATCCGACGGCGAACTGTCGCTGATTTACAGTAACCTCGGTACGAAAAATTTCCGCGATATCACCTCCGGAACCGCGGGTAGTTTCAGCGCCAAGGGGGGCTGGGATTTCGTCAGCGGCGTGGGCAGCAACATCGGCACCGACGGCAAATAGACCGATCGCTGGTTGTTGCCCCGAGCCCGGGCATCCGGTGTCGGGGGCAAGTATGATTCTTTCGCGGCCAGCTCCTTTGAGCTGGCCGTTTCCCTTTCTTGGACCTGCACGACCCTCGTTTTTTCTGCCGCAGCTCAGAAGGTCCAGTTGATGGAGATTGCCGATCCGCCTTGTGGCAAGCCGTGGGGGGCGACCTGCAGGTGATTCCAGGCGGAGCGCGGATTCCGTCCAGCGCTGTGGGCGACGTGGCGACCGACCAGGAATCCCAGCACGGCGCCCACGAACACATCAGAAGGGAAGTGCTGGCGCTCGGCGATGCGGGCGGCTCCAACAAGGCCGGCAAGGCTATACGCCATCGCGGGAACCCACGGCCGGTCGCCGTAGCGCTCGGCAATAACCGTGGCGAATGAAAACGCCCCGATCGTGTGGCCTGAGGGGAAGGAATTTCCCCCGGAGAAGAACTGACCGTCGGCGTTGTGGTCGCGCGTGACGCCCCCGGGGAAGGTGGGCCGCGGGCGCTGAGTCACAGCCTTGAGGGCTTGAACGATGATCGTGCTATCCACGGCAGCGCGCACGGCCAGGAGGCTGGTCGTCTTAAGGTAATCGTCCTGTTGTTTCCAGCCCGCAAGGTAGAGGCCTCCACTGATGATGGCGCCGGCATAGGGCGTTCCCAGGAAACTCGCGTTCTTTCCGAACTGGTAGCCGGGCCCCGGGGGATTGGCGGAGATGCTCTGACCCACGTGCCGGTCAAGGGCGATCAATCCGGCCGTCGTTCCGAAGAAAGCCGCAGCCCAGGGAAGATCGCCGCGGTGCGGCCGAAACGGGCGCAACCAGAGAAACTTCTGGTCCCGCAGCACGTCGCGGGGAAGGCTCTTGAGTCGGTATGCTTCGTTGTGCTTGCCGCAGGACGCTTGGGCATGTGCAATTCCTGCGTCCGGGCAGTTGCGGGACTTGGTTTCTGAGCTGTTTGTCTGGGCGGCCAGGGCGCTCCCGGGCAAAAGGAGCCAGAGGATTAAAGTGATGAGGACGGTGCGAGCACTCTTGGGGCAGCGGATCGTGAGCATAGTGGAATTGGGGCGCTGAGCCGCGCCGGCTTCCTTCCCAGGGGTCGCGTTCCAGCGCCGCGCACGTCCGCCGGTGCAGTCTGATGCTGAAAGGCCCCGCTGCTTCACCACGTGCGGTCGATGCCGGCTCCTTTGATGCCGCCCGGCTCCTTGCGGATGTACACTGTCACGCTCTTCGCGGGCTCAGGGCCACTGATGCGGGCCGCAAAGTACTCTCCGGCGTTTGCGCCTTGAATCGCCTGGGGCAATCTTGCTGAGGTCTCTCCAGCGAGCGCCGTCTTCTGTTCCGATTCATTGTAGGACCGCGACCACTGGATCGCATGATCCTGCGCCTTGCCCAGTTGGTGCGTTGCGACCAGATCCTGGAACTCCAGCCGCCCATCGCGAATAATGCTGGAGACCCGATTCTCGATCAGGCGATTAGGACCTTCTTCAGCGCGATCAACGATCCGACCGACCACCGGTCTTCGGCCACTGCCAGCGGGAAGCGGCCGGACGGGAATCATGGTAGGTTTCTTTCGGATCGCCATGCAACGCCAGCTCTACGAGTTTGCCGAAAAGAGGGGTTTCAATGTTCGGGGAGGAAAGCCGCAGGCCTTCCCTGATTTCACATTTGTGGACGTGCCGTGAGTCATTTGCAGTATTTGGGGTCATAATGTTCCAAGATCTTGGCACTGCTCGGACACGTTGCGCGGCTTATGAGTACTGAACTCAAATCCAGCCGCTACCGAATCGAAAAGACGCTCGATGAGGGCGGGATGGGCATCGTCCATCGCGCTTTCGACACGCACCTCAACTGCCGGGTGGCGCTGAAGCAGATCAAGCCTGAGCACCTCCACGATCCGCAGTTCCGCCGGCGCCTGGCTCTCGAAGCGCACGCTGCGGCGGCGATCAGTCATCCCGGCGTGGCGCGCGCACAGGATTTTGTGGATGACGGCACGGAAGTGTTTGTCATTTACGAATTCGTAGAAGGGATGAATCTTCGCAAGCGCCTGGGCGAACATCGGTTCACTACCCTGGAGATCCTCGACGTGGGCATCAAACTGGCCGACGCACTGGCCGCCGCGCACGAACAGGGCTTCATCCATCGCGACCTCAAGCCTGAAAACATCATGCTGACTCCCCGCCCGGAAGGCCCGGATCGCGTCAAGATTCTCGATTTCGGCCTCGCCAAGCGGACCGCGGTTGTCCAACTCCCCGCGGGCGCGACGACGGCAGACGCTCCGGGAGGAAGCATTACCGGAACGGGGATGGTGATCATTGGCACGATCGATTACATGTCTCCGGAGCAGGTGCGAATGGAGGCGGCCGACCATCGGGCGGACCTCTATGCCCTGGGGCTTGTCCTCTACGAGATGGCAACGTGCACAAATCCCTTTCGTGGCGGTGAGCCGACCTCAACGATTGCAAATATTCTCACCCGGGAGGCGCCGCCTTTGTCGGAGCTCAACCCTCTCTCGCCTCCAGGCCTCGATCACGTCGTCCGGAAGTGTCTGCGCAAGAATCGTGACGAACGCTACCAGTCGGCGAAGGAACTGTTGGTGGACCTATCGAGTCTGCGTCAGGAGGTGACTCAACCGCGGCCTGCCGACCCAACGCCGCCCGAGCCGCAACCCCCCGCGCTGGTTCCTCGCCGCTTGGCTCTGGCGCTCTTTACCCTCATTCAGGCCGGTTATCTGATCATGTACGGGCTGGGGTTCTACTTTCTGCCGGAGAACGCCCATCGCCTGCCGATGGTGATCCCCACTCGTTTGATTCCGGAAATCGTTGTGATGACCCTCATCATGCTCTGCGGTGCCGCAACAGTGCGCCTCTACCTGCTCGCTGCAGTGGGATTTGACTACGCAGACCTGGGGCGATTATTCCGCCGAATCTTTGCCTTGGTTCTCGTTTTGGATCTGGCGTGGGCCATCTCGCCTCTCTTCTTGTTTCACAAGCTGGGCTACATTGTTTTACTGGGCGCTCCGGCGCTGGCCTTCCTGCCATTTTCCCAGCGCACTTTGGTCTACATCGCCTACGGCCGGCGTGGCGGGCGGAGTTCGGCGGCCAAGACTCCCAGCACGGCTGTCTCAGTCGGCGGTCCGAATATTCTGCCTCCCAGTCCTCCGACCGCTTGGCGAGCCTGAGCTTGGGAAGGACCTTCCAGACGCAGCAGGCGAACTCTGTGCGAATTCGGTTTGTGGACATCGCGTAAGCATCGGGCTTGACGGCAGTCACCGTCAACTGTTGTCGCGACTCACTCGATGGTCCTATTCAAACGACTCACCCCCGTTGCACGTTTGAGAGAGGCGCGGTACGGCTGGTGGGGCAAGCTCCTCATTCCTCCGAACCCATGCACGGCGTGTGGTTGCCGCTCCGGGAGCGGATCGCCTGGCAAGGTGCAGAAGGCCGTCCGAGATAGTTTTAACGGTTCGGGCCGGACCTCACCGCGATGATGGAAACTTGCTCGAGAGTTGGGTAGCGACCCTCGGAATCCGGATCTCGCGGGCCGGCTTTAGTCTGCTGGATGGTCGTCCTGGTCGGCGCGGCGGAACTGAAATACTGCCGATAGACCCTGTTCATCAGGGGAAAATCCGCCATGTCATCGAGATAGACGTTTGCGGAGACAACCTGGCTGAAGTCCATGCCCGCTTCCTCGAGCCCATCGAGTAAGTTGCGCATCGTCTGGCGGACCTGATGCTCGACGGTGGCCGCATAGATGCCGCTGTTGGGGCCCGGGATGAAGCCGCTCTTGGCGGAGCAATAGAGCGTATCAGCAGCAAAAACACAGGGGCTGGCCGTCGGGCTCGGCGGCATGTTCTTCGGACGAACGGCGCGCCGCTGCTTTAGGTCCCTTACCGCGACACCAGTGAATTCAATGTGCGCGCCTTCCGGAAGGCTGGCAACCCGGATCGTTGCCCGCGCCGGCGTGTTCCCGAACTCAAACCGCTTCGCGTAGAGGTCGTTCATTACCTCCGTCGGAATTTCGGTTGTGAGGTAAGGATTTACAAAAACCATGTGGCTGAGTTCGAGACCTGCGGCTTCCACGACCGCTCGCATTCCGTCGAGTGCCATCTCAACCTGCGCCGCGGCGTCCGGTGGGATTTCGCCCGTCTTCCGGTCCCGCCCCATCATGCCCGAGACGAACAGCCGGTCGTGTGTCAAAATCCCCGGGGAAGCTGGCTCGCCAGAATTGTAAGCTGGAAGGTTTATGACTTTCTTACGCGCGAGATCGCGAACTGCCATCGCGTTGATCTCCACTGGAGTGCCCGCAGGAAGATCAGCAACACCCAGCGTGGCGCGCGCTGGCGGCGATTTGGGAAAATACTCCGCGTAGACCCGGTTCATCTCCTCGAATCGCGTCATGTCTTTCAAGTAGCACTGCGTATAGACCACATGCTCCATGGTGAGCCCGCTGGCTTCGATAATCGCCTTCATGTTCTGCAGCGTCTGCCGCACCTGATCAGGGAAAGAGGCGGGCATCGCGCCTTCTGGTGTGCGCGCGCCCTGTCCCGAAATGTAGAGGTAGTCACCCGCGATGATTCCGGGGGAATAAGGCCCCACGGGGGCCGACCCGCGTCCGGGAGTCACGGCCCTCAACTGGGCCCTGACCGTCTGCTGGCAAAGCAATAACAAGGCAATGAGAGCGATGGGTCTCATGTCGATTCCTCCGCGACACGGATTCTATGCCGGAAGGTCCAGAGGTTCCAGAGCAGATTGCCGCCGCGACGAGATTTGGACGTGGGGCAACGTGCGGGGATTTCGCACGCAAACCATCACAAGAAAAGCAAGAGGATATTACCTCGCTGAACGTAACCGGGCTCTACTGGTGGGATTTCGAAATCTGGTCCGAACAGCCAGCCGTTCGGCTGGACTGTTCGGATGGTTGCGGGGGCTGGATTTGAACCAGCGACCTTTGGGTTATGAGCCCAACGAGCTACCAGACTGCTCCACCCCGCACAGCAAGTATAGCCGGACGGCAGACCGCTGCCAAGCTCTATTTCTGCTATAAGCCGGCGTGGGGCAGGGAAGGAATCGGCTCAGTTTGGCCGAAGGGAGGCATTTTTCTTCGAAGCGGTTGCTGACAGATCGCCGAAGAGCGCCCGTTTCATAACTCGCGCGGCTTCTGGTTTGGCCTTATTGACATGAGTGTAGAGGTGAGTTCTCTTTTGTCCTCGCACCAGCCGAAATGCTGGAATACCCATGATCACCACCGTTACCCCCGGGAAAGCCTGCAAAGGATTTCGTCCTGCGAGTAAGATCAGCAGCAGTGCGACCAAGATAAGGAACGCCAGGGGCGTGTAGGGATAACCCGACGCGACGAGCTGGGCGCTTCCGGCGACATCAGCGCGAGTGATCTGATTGGAATTGCGGTTGACTTGAGTGACGAATTTGAACAGTGCCTTCTCGGCGTCCCCAAGCAGCTCCGCCCCGACCGCGACGTGAGAGCCGATTCAAAGCACGCACCGGTTGCGGCCGGAGGTGATAGCCGCGATCAACTCACGCTCCCCGGGCGAGAGCGGCGAAGGCCCGCGCATCAGCTCTTGCGTGAAACGCGAGAGATGCTTCGTCATGCGGGGCTTGTAGGCGAATAGGTAGAGGATCTGCGGCGCTGGAATGCCTCGTGCCCGCATGGTTGCATATTGCGCGCCCGCGGGACAAGCTTTGGCAGTCAGTTCGAGGTCTTTGAGATAGATAGGGTCCACTCGACTTACGCCCCATAATCCGCAAATGTCGGTCACAACGAAGAATCAAATGACCACTCGCTTAGGACAGCGTGCGCGAATCGAGATCCGCTTCACATCCGCCCGATGCGCCGTTGCAGATCAAAACATGAACTTCAGCGCGAACTGGATGAGCCGCGGCGCCAGGGCGTGCTGAATCTGGCCAAACGTTGGTGAGCTGATGTCGCCGTTGGGCAGTCGGAAATTGACGCGGTTGAACAGATTGAAGAACTCAGCCCTGAATTGCAGGCTGTCCGATTCGGTGAGGCGGATATTCTTGAAAGCCGAGAAGTCCCACTGCCCCAGCCCCGGTCCTTGGACGATATTACGACCTGCGTTTCCGTACACGCCGGCGGGAGTCGTCGACGGGTCGAGGCGCTGAAAGGCGCTGGTGTTAAACCACTCTCCGACCGTCTTGGGGCCGCTGTTGGGGTTGCTGACAAGGTTCGGATGGAAGGCCGAGAATCCTGTGATCTCTGGCGCGTTGTAGTTGTAGCTTTGGTCGACAACCGTCAAGGGTGTGCCACTCATGAATGTGGTGATGCCATTCACCTGCCAGCTTCCCAAAACGTGCTCGTACCAGTTGCGCGGATGCTTCCAGTAAGGCAGTTCCCACTGGTAAGTCAGCACGAAGCGGTGGCGTGCGTCAAACATCGACCTGCCCCGTTCCGCGGCCAGGTTAAAGGGATCCTGGGCCAGGTCGTTCTCGCCGGCGACAGGCTGGGAGGCAGAGCCCGTGATGTTGAAGGAGGAAACATCATCGATGGATTTCGAGTACGTATAGGAAGCAAGCAGTGCCAGCCCGCGGCTGAATCGCTTTTTCAGGCTCGCTTCCAGGGCGTTATAGGATGAATTTGCACCGCCGACGATCAGCCCCACGGAGCTATAGGTGCAGTTGGCCTGCGCGTTGGGCACACAATTGATCCGCTGCTGGTCAAAGTTGTTCTGTTGATCGGTCCATGTTTGGCCGGGAAGGGGAAGGGATGGATTGCCTTCGATGAGGCGCGGCAGTTTGGTCCCTTTAGTCCCCACGTAGCCGATCTCGAATAGCCAGTCGGCGCCAAAAGATCTCTCGATGGTCATGTTCCAGTCCTGTGCGTAGGGCAAAGGCAATTGGGGCGAAAGCGTCAAGAGCGTCATGGGCTCGGCAAACTGCGCTGCGAATGGGTTGCCATTGGCGAAGGGGTTCGAAAGGCTCCCGGGAAACAACAACTGCGCGGTCCGGAGATAGGGTGGAGCGCTGATCGGCGTCTGCAAGGGGCCACCCTGGCCGTTGCAGTACGGGTCGTAGAAGATCCCATAGGCGGCCCGGACCAGCCATCGGGCGCTCCCCGTTGGATCCCAAGCCACGCCGATGCGGGGCGCAAAGGCCTTCGTCTCGGTGGGAATTAAGCCCGCGGGCACGCCAGGATCGCCAGGATACAGCAGTCCCAGGGGAGCGTTTGGCATCGACTGGGACTGCACGCCCGGCACAAACAGATTCTGGCGGTTCCGAATCTCCGTGTAAGGGAAGGGCAGATCATATCGGAGTCCGACGTTGAGGGTTAATCGAGAGCTGGCCTTAAAGGTGCCCTGCACATAAAAGTTGAAGTCATTGCCGCGCAGTCCGCGCGAAAGGTCGCCGCCGCCGTCCGCCTGGTTGCCGCCTCCCTGCAGAAAGAGGAGCGGCTGGCCGATCAGGAAGTTGGCGAAGGCGTTGCTGAGTGGAACCGGGACAAAGACGAAGAACCCGTTCGACGCAATTCCATCGATGACGTTGATCTGTTCGCGACGGTAGTCCGCCCCGAATTTCAATTCGTGCCGGCCGTGAATCCAAGTGAGTGAATCCGATACTGCAAAGGCGTTCTCGTAAGTGTTGCGCGGACCGGTAATCGGATCACCGATGCTGGCGTAACCGCCGCCTCCGAACTGAATGAAAGGCGGCCCGGACGCGACGTTCAGCGTGGGTCCGTACTGAAAGCCTAACGAAGAAGGAGAAGTGTTGTTCAGGTGCTCGTTAAAGAGGAATTTGTTGCGAAGGAAGGCGAATCGCGTAACGCCTAGGAGCGATGGAGAAAACGCGTGGGTCCATTGGGAGACGAAGTTTTGAGTGCGATGGTCCTCACCCACCGGAAAGCCCGGCACCCCTGCGCCGGCATTGGACAACGGGTTAAAGCGTGAGCCGTTCAGGAACATATAACGGAAGTTTAGAGTGTCCCGGGACGACAGGTAGTGGTCAATGCGCGCCCCGGACTGGCCCTCATCGTCGCGCTGAATCTCGGTTGCGTTGTACAAGTCGAGCACCCCGTTGGAATCCACGGCGTTCGGAAGCGGGTAAAGGTCCAACACCTTTTGCGCGGTGGGGTCGATGAAGGGCACTTTGCTGTCGGGCAGCGGCGCTGGGCCGCCCGGGGCAAAGTAATCGAGGAGCGGCCCGCTTTCAGAGAAATCTCCCTGCCGTTCCAGAGCCGAGGGAACCCGAACGCCGTTGAGTGTCTCGCCTTGGCGGTTGCGGAAGCCTTCGTAATAGCCGAAAAAGAACGTCTTCTCCCTGCGAACCGGGCCGCCCAGTGTGCCGCCGAACTGGTTTTGCCGGTATTCCGACTTCTTGAAACCGGCGGCATTCTCGAAGAAATTAGCGGCGTCCAGCTTGTCATTGCGGAGGAACTCCCAGGCGGCGCCGTGAAGACGATTTGACCCGGACCGCGTAACGATATTGGTGGTCGAGCCCGCGGCGCCGCCGAATTCGGCGCTGGCAGTGTTGGTCAGGATTTTGAATTCGGCGATGGCATCGACGGGCGGCTTCAACACAAAGCCTCCGTCCACCGCATTAAAGTTGGAAGCACCGTCGATGAGGAAGTCATTCGATTCCGGCCTCTGGCCATTGACGGAGTAGGCCTGCCCATCACGCAACGAACCTCCGGCCTGGGCAAGGCCGGGCGTAATCGGCACGACCCCAGGCTGCAGCAGTCCAAGCTGGGAGAAATTCCGACCGTTGAGCGGCAGGTCTAGGATTTCGCGCTGGCCGATCGTCTTCCCGAGGGTCGTGTTGGCCGTTTGGATGAGGTCGGCGTTCGCCTTTACCTGCACCAGTTGCATGGGGGAGCCGATGGCCAGGTGAACTGTAACGTTGGCAGCCTCATTGACGCTGAGCGTGATGCCTTCCTGGGAGAATTTCCGGAAGCCCTGGGCGGATGCCTCAAGGCGATAATGACCGACGGGCAGCAGGACCAGCACATAGGCGCCATGGCGGTCAGTGACGGTGCGCCGCGCCAAGCCGGTTTCAACCTGCGAAGCTGTGACCTGCGTTGACGGCACCCCGGCGCCGCTTGGGTCGAGCACTTCGCCGCGGATGCTTCCGGTGACCTCCTGCGCCACCGCGGGCCCGCCGGACAGCGCAACTAACAGAAGAAGAGTGAATGCCTGAAATCCCCTGACAGCGAGTTTGTTCATTTTATCGTTGCCCTTCCCTGTTCTTCAGTCCAGTTTCGGAGATGTGTTCCATGCCCTGTGCACGAAGAGAACCTCCAGGAGATCGACTCAAGCCAACTGCAACGCCCATCGAAATCAATTCACTCGTTGCCGCAAAAGACGACCGATTGAAGCACCTTGGCCATCTCCTCGGGATGGAAGCCAAAGGGTCCCGCCTTGCTCTTGAAAGCCACGCGACCCGCCCCATCGATGACATACAAGCGGTCCGGCCACCCGGTGTAGGCGCGTTCGGTCGAGTCCTGCATGTCGTCCACGAGCGCGGGGATCTTGATGCCGAGCTTAACCACGCAAACGTGCGCGGCATCGTCGCGCTCATCAAGCGTCTTGGCGCCGGCGATGAGCACGTGGTCCTTGATGTTGCTCGGCATCTGCCAGCCGTCGGTCGGATGCGCTTCTTCGATATAAACCACATAGAACGCTGCGCGATCCTTGTATTGCTCGTACAGGTTGTTGAGCGCGGGAACCTCCCGGCGAAAAGGCGGTCAGGTGTGGCTCCCAAAAATCAGCACCACCGGCTTCTGCCCGCGGAAGGACGACAGTCGAACCAGGGAGGAGCCGTCCGTGGTCTTCAGCGCGAAGTCCGGCGCGACATCGCCTACCTTGAGGTGGCCTCGGCGCGCCACGAGCCACATCGGTTCGAAAGGAAAGAAAAAGTATGTCACTGCTGGCAGCTTCGACATGAAGTGTCCGAAGACCGTCGGCGGCTGAAGCATGCCCACAAAGAGCCCGCTGAGCAGCGCCAGGTAGACCGCCAGCGCTGGAATGGCGTACTTGAGATAAGGTCGCGCCAAGGTGCGCACCTCACTGCGCAGCAATGTCTCCCGCCCAAACAGTGGCAGAGCTGCCGGTCCACCGATGAGCCCGTGGGCATGCTCACCACGGCATAAACCTAATCAAGTTTTGAATGTGCCCGTAAGCCCGACGAAATTCGCCCTAGAGTGACCTGAGTAAACTAATCGGAGTACGACAGTCCGTCAATAATGCCAGCCTGCTATCCTGTTCGCGAAAACCAACTACCGCCCTGTCAATTTCTTGTGCGAGGACCATCCACGTCGCGAAATGGCACTCGGAGAGGCTTGTGGGGGACCGCCCAGGGTAGCCAGGAGGACGGAAACCCCGGACTACGAGGCGGCTGGTTCAAACGCTCGCTCACTGGCCTGCCCAATGCTTTGATTGCCGGCCTCGCTATAACCTGGGTGGTTTTGACGCTGCTGGTCGTTCGTGAACGCGCACGGCGATCAGAACAACTGCCGGCGGCCGCGGCAACATCTGCGCTGCCCGACGGCGGCGGGGATCATTGCCTAGTGCATGTTCATTTGCATGAAATAGGGGCAGAAGCACCTTGCCTGCCAATTTCCAGGTAGCGATATTCTTATGTCCTTATTGCGGCGCGGGGCGTTGTGCATGGAGCGGGGCGCTATGCTAGCATGGTGAATTTCGGAACGAGCCCGGTGAAGGATTGTGTGCCGTGGGGGCCAAGAGCACAAAATCGGAAACGCGCAATTTCGCCGTCAACCGGCAAGCGTCGCATTTCTATCATTTGCTGGAGAAGTTTGAGGCCGGGATTGAGCTGACCGGGACGGAAGTCAAATCAGTGCGGGAAGGGAAGACCCATCTTAAGGACAGCTACGCGGCCGTCAAAAACGGCGAGGTCTGGCTCATCGACTGCCACATCAGTCCCTACACGGCGGGCAGCTACATGAACCATGATCCGCTGCGCGATCGCCGTTTGCTCCTGCACCGCGATGAGATCGATAAGCTGACGGGGAAGACGCTGGAGAAAGGCCTCACCCTGGTGCCGACGCGCCTCTACCTGAAGAAGAATCTCATCAAATGCGAGATTGCGCTGGCCAAAGGCAAGAAGGTCTATGACCGGCGCGAAGCCACCCGCCAGCGTACGATTGATCGTGAAACAGAGCAGGCGATTCGTGACCACCGCCGGCGGGGGTAGCGAGACAGTCGATGGTGAACGGTGAGTAATGAATCGCAAGCGGCATAAGCACCAGCGAGTCGATATGAGCGAGGTTTGGCGAAATATTGATCGGTAAGACTCCCCACGAGACTTTCTTAAGGAGAGCTCAGACGTTGAAAATCGAATTCCAGACGCAGACCTACGGGCAAGTTGAGGCTCAGGCACTCGTGGCATATTGTTTCGAGGACTCGGCATTATCCGATGGCAGCGTGGCATTGCTGCCGCCGGAGGCACGAACGATGGTCGAGGAGCTGCAAGCAGGCCGAGAGCTTACGGGCAAGAGTTTCGAGTGTACCCTCATTCATCGGCCAACGGGTCTTGCCGCCCAGAAGCTGTTGATCCTCGGGGCAGGAAAGAAGGAGAAGTTCAACGAGGCGCAAGTTCGTCGCCTGGCCGGCACGGCAGTGCGTTATCTGCGCGCGCGCACGGTCCGCGAACTCGCCTGGGTGATGGATGGCGCGGCTCCCGGCGAAGGGTCGATTCAGGCCGTTGTGGAAGGGGTACTTGCTGCCGACTACGACGCCGACCGGTATCGCACGGAACGCAACGGCGAGCGACGCATCGACCGGCTGATACTGGCGACGGGCGGGACGGCGCCCGGCACCACGGCTCAGGCGGCCCTGGAGCGAGGCCGGATTATCGGCGAAGCGCAGAATTTCACGCGCGATCTGGTCAACGAGCCCTCGAACTTGCTCACTCCCACCCGCCTTGCCGAGCAGGCTCAGGCCATGGCGACGCAATACGGGATCGATTGCCAGGTGCTAGGACCGAAAGAGATTCAGGAAATGAAGATGGGCGCCCTCTGGGGCGTAGCGCAAGGGAGCGCCGAGCCGCCACGTCTGATCGTATTGAAGTACGCGCATCCTGAAGCGCCGGCAGCGCCGGTGGTGGGAATCATCGGCAAAGGCATCACCTTTGACACCGGCGGTATTTCGATCAAGCCCAGCGAAAACATGCATGAGATGAAAACGGACATGGCGGGTGGCGCCACCATGTTGGGTGTGATGCGTGTCATCGCGCAGCTCAAACCACGCGCCCGGGTGATCGCCGTGGTTCCCGCGACGGAAAACATGCCGGGCGGGAAGGCTTACAAGCCGGGGGACGTCCTGACTTCGATGTCGGGGAAGACGATCGAAATTCTCAATACGGACGCGGAGGGCCGCGTGGTGCTGGCCGACGCTCTCACCTATGCCAAGCAGTTAGGCTGTACGGTCCTGATTGACGCCGCCACGCTGACCGGAGCGGTGACGATCGCGCTGGGCAACATTTGCACGGGCGTGTTCGGCTGGAATCAGGAGTGGGTGAATCGCGTGCTCGCCAGCGCCGCCGCCACTGGCGAGAAGATGTGGCAACTGCCGGTCGATGAAGACTACCGCGAGCAATACAAGAGCTTGGTGGCCGACCTCGCCAACACGGGTGGCCGCTACGGCGGCGCGATTACCGGAGCGATGTTCGTGGGCGAATTTGCCGGTGAAACGCCGTGGGTACACCTCGACATTGCCGGGACGCGCTGGGCGAATGAGGAAAAACCGTACCTCGCGAAGGGACCCACCGGAGCGGCGCTCCGTACGCTCGTCCACCTGATCATGAATCTCGATGCCCCGGCGGAGGGTTCCAGGCCCCAATGGGGTGGTGAACGCCCATGACGATCTCCTGGCGCGACCGCCTGCTGCTCCTCAATGGAGTGCTCTTTTGCATTCTCGGCGTAGCGCTGCTGGTGCGTTACGCGTTCCAGCAGATCGGACTTGTGGGCGCGTTGCTGGGTGTCGGGGTGCTGGGCCACGGTGGTTATCGCCTCTATCTGGCGGGAAAGGAGCTGCGACGGCGTGCAACTGGTTCTGGCGGAGGATAGTTCGATTGCCCTCCACCCGCTGGGCATCATCCTGGCAGTGCTCTTTGCCGCCTGCATCGGCGGCTTGCTGGTCTGGATGTTTCACGTTCCGGCGCCCATCGCGCGCGAAGTGGCCCGGGCGCGACGCAGCGTGAGCGGCATCAGGCGCATCTTAGTGCCCACACGAGGCGCCGAGCACGATCAGCGCGCCGTAGAGCTCGCCTGCCGGCTGGGACAGGAGCAGCGCTCGCAGATAGTTCTCGCCTATGTCCTGGAAATTCCTCTCACTCTCTCTTTGAACACGCCTTTGCCGGACGAGGAGGAGAAGGCGAATGATGCCGTGCGCCGCAGTGTCGAGATCGTCAAGCTGCACGGGCTTGAACCGATGGCGCGGGTGGAGCGCGACCGCGAGGCGGGGCGCGGTATTCTGCGCACCGCCAAGGACCTCGAGGTGGACCTGGTAGTGATTGGCATGAATCCCGCCCGCAGCCACTTTGCCGATCCCCTCGGCCGCACCACAGAGACCCTGCTGCGCAACGCGAATTTTGAAGTAATCGTGGACAAGTACCCGGCGCTTCCCGGCGCTTGAGCACGTGGCGCCCCCAGTGTCATTCGCGAGATGAATTGCTCACCGCCCTCCAAGAGGTTATGATGGCTCGCGAGTCAAACGCCTGAGCGGCAGAGAGTCCGCTCGGGCGCCGGCAGGCCGCTCTGCGGGGCGGCTTAGGGCGCTCCAGGAAGTCATGAAGATCATCGTCATCGGCTACGGTCGGGTCGGCTCTCAATTCGTTCGCAAACTCGACACGCAGTCCAACCAGGTTGTGGTCATCGACCGCGAGAGCAGAATTCTGGAACGGCCGGACTTTCCGCGCAACGTCCGCTCGTTCATCGGCAACGCGATTGACGAAGACTTGCTGCGCGAAGCCGGCGCGGAAAGCGCGGACATCGTCCTCACCCTGACGCGGGATGAAAACACCAACCTGATGATCGCGCAGATCGCGCGGGTCGTCTTCAAGGTTCCCAAAGTAATCGCAGTGGTCTACGACCCCGAGCGCGCGGCAAGCTTCCACGAAGCGGGCATCGAGACCATGGCCATCGCCGTGGCGGGCGCAGACCTGCTCAGCGCGCGGATCGAGGGGAAGGTGTGGACGGAGGCTGCGGGCGGGGAAGCGTGGCAGCCGTCAGTGCGCCCGGTCACGCGCGTGCCCCTGCGCCCGCTGGAGGCCCAGGACGGCTCCTTCTACGTGCTGGTGGTGGGTGGCGGGCTGGTGGGGTTTTACCTGGCGCGCGCCCTGCAGAAGAACGGCCACGAGGTGACGATTATCGAGCGGGATCCGGAAACTTTCGAATTGGTGTCGCGCCAGATCGATTGCCCGGTCCTCTCGGGCGACGGGTCAACCACCGCAGTGCTCGAACGCGCCGGCGCCAGCCGCGCCAACGTCCTCTGTGCGGTTACCAACCACGATCAAGATAATCTGATTGCCTGCCAGGTTGGAAAGTACCGGTTCGGGATTCCCAAGGCCGTGGCGCGCGTGAAAAACCCCAAGAACGAGGCGGTCATGCGGCGGCTGGGCGTGGACAGCACGGTAAGCTCGACGGCCATCATCACGAATGTGATTGAATGCGAATTGCCGACGACGCCGACGCGCCACGTGGCGAGCCTCCCGTCGTGCGGCGTGGGTATTGTCGAATTCCGCCTGGGCAAACTCTCCCCTGTATTGAAGAAGGCGGCGCGTCAGGTGGCGCTGCCCGCCGGTTGCAGCATGGTGGGGGTGGTTCGCGACGGGAAAGTCCTAACAGGCTTCGACGACTTAGTCCTCCAGGGCGGCGATACGGTCCTTGCCCTCGTAGCGCCGGAACAGGAATCCGGTGTGCGCGACATCCTGCTCGGTTAGGAAGAAATACGGCGGCTGGCTGCGACGGAGCCGCAGGGCGTTCTTACATCCGTTCCGGCACTTCAATCCCCAGCAAATCGAGCGCGCGGTTCAGCGAAGCGTGGGTAAGGTGTACAAGGAAGAGGAGGAATTTCTGGCGGGCTGCATCTTCCTCGCTGAGAATGTGGAAGCGGTGGTAGAAATTGTTGAAGGCTTGCGCGAGGCGAAAGGCGTACTTGCTTATCACGGCGGGTTCTTCCACGGCGATGGACTGCTCGACGACGGACTCCAATTGTGCCGCGAGCAAGGTCAGCTCCCAGAAGGCCGCAGCCGTCGCGCCGGAATAGAAGGCCTGTAACTGCTCCTCCGTTATCGCTTCACCAAGCGTTTCCGGGCGAAACTCGGGATGAGACTCCTGGTACTTCCGGAAAATGTTGCGAGCGCGAACGACACTATATTGCAGGTAGGGGCCCGTTTCGCCTTCGAAGGCCAGCGCCTCTTTGAAATCGAATGCGATAATCATGCGGCGCGAAAACTTGAGCAGGAAGTAGCGCAGCGCCGCGACGGCAATCATGCGCGCGTAGGTCTCTTGTTCGGCGGCGTCTTCCGTCATCTGCCGCGCCCGGACTTCCTGCAGCGCCTTCTCGATCAGCCGGTCGATGAGATCGTCAGCTTTGATGCCTTGCCCCTTGCGGCCTGAAACCTCAATGTAGCTTCGCTCGCGGTCCTCATCGGAGAGCGGCACGCCCATCTCTTCCGCGCAGCGCGGCGTAAGCCCCACAACTTCATAAGCGAAGTGGTGCAGGTTCTCCGCCTCCTCGCGATAGCCCAGGGCGCGGAAGGCCGCGGCCACAATGTTCTGCAAGTAGGACTGGCGGGTGTCGATGACTGCGTAAGCCGCGCCCGCCCCGCCAAACGCCGGGGCGTCGGCCGCCGTCGCGCCGGTGGTCTGCCAGACGGGCTGGCCGTCGGCGTAACGGTGGAAAAGACGATAACCAAAATCTTTTCCCAGCAGCCCGAATTTCCAGAGATGGTAAGCGATGTCTTTGCCAACGTAAGTCACTGTGCCGTTGGAGCGCACGATGATCTTGACGTCCTCGCCGCCCGATTCCTCGTCGGTGGTCTCGCCGTTGACGTCATCGGCGAGGCTCATCACCCAGCAACCCGCGTTCTTGCCCGAGTCCTCGAAGCGGATGGCTCCGTTTTGCTTCATCAGCTCGAAGGCGTGTTTCCAGAAGTCCAGGCGGAGGATCTCGCTTTCCTGGGCCAGCAGGTCGTAGCGAACGTTAACGCGCAGCATCGTGGCAAGATGGGCGCGGACGATGGCGGTGGACACCAGTTCGGCGATGGCCGCCGTTTCCCCGTGGCCTTCCTCGATCTCCTTCAACGCCCGGGCGCGCCAGAGCAGCGCCTCCTTGTTCTCGTCGTAATACTGAAAAACCCGGGCGTAGAGGTCCCAGCAGTAGTAATCGAAGCGGACCGACGGGTCTTGAATCAGCCGCGCGACATCCGCGCGGCTTTTCTTTTCCAGATGGACAAAGCCCACTACTACATCGGCAACTTGCACGCCAGTGTTGTCGATGTAGTTTTGAACCTCCACGCACTGCCCGCGAAAACGCAGCAGCCGCACAAAGGTGTCGCCGAGGACAGCGTTGCGCAAGTGGCCGATGTGTGCGGCCTTGTTGGGATTGATACTCGTATGCTCGACGAGAATCTTCCTGCTGCCTTGCTCCGCGGGTGGAGGCGGCGAGCCCCTCAAACGGAAGAGGCTGGCGGCAAGGTGCGCGCGCTCGAGATGAAAGTTGACGTAGCCGGCACCGGCGACGCTCACGCGCTCGACTCCCTCCAACGGCAGGAGCTTGCCCGCCAACTGTTCTGCAATTTTGCGCGGGGGCTTGCGATGCTGTTTGGCCAGCTCGAAGCAGGACGCGATCGAGAGGTCGCCCATCTCAAGATTGGGCGGCGCATCCAGCAGGGGAGGCGCAATTCTCACTCCCAATGCCTCCTCAACGACGGCGGCGAACTTCGCGCGAATCTGGTTTTGTATCTCCAGGTACAAGTGCTGTCTCCAGAAAACAGGACGGCTGAGGAGCCTCCCGGGCTGCCGTCTTCAATTGGCTGCCTCAGGCGAGCTTGGTTTCACCGGCGGCAAAGGCACAGCGCCAGGCGGTGCAAGGGTTGGACGAAAGAGCCCTCCCTCGCCTGAAACAACGGTCATCGATTATAGCAGGAAGGGGTCCTTTGTCCCGCCTGGAGGCGCAATCCTTCAGCGTTTGGGCGGGGTGGGGCGTGTGGCGTGGCGGTCGCGCCCGGCAAGCGCCACGCGATACTGTTCGAGGAGGTCGAACTCCTCGGCGGAGGTGAGAACTTCCATCTGGTCGGCCTCCCAGTCGCGCGGAATGCTCCTGAAGACCGGAAAGCCATGCTTTCTTCGGTACCAGGCGTAGTAAACGAAGCAGAGCAAGACCCACAGCGGGCCGGCGATGCGCGCGATGCTGTGCGTGTAGAGCACCACGAGGAAGACCGTCCCAATGGCCAGGAATCCGATCAGTCCCAAAACCGGGAAATCGATTTTGCCGCGCCGGGTGCGGAGGGGAATGTTTACCGGGATCTTGTAAGGGCGCGGCGTGTAGGGATCGGTGATGCGCAAGCGCACCAGGGAGATCATCACCACTGTATAACCCAGCGTGGCGCCAAAAGCATAGAGATTGGCGAGCGTGTCGATGGCGTTGTCGGTGAAGGAAGCGATCACCACCTGCACGGCGCCAATGGCCGAGAACATGACGATGGTTCGCACCGGCGTCCGCCGCCCGGGATCGACCTTCTCAAACCAGTTGCTGATGAACTGGAAGCGGCTCATCGAGAAGGTGAGGCGCGAGACGCTCATTACGCCGGAGTTGGCGGAGATGAGGAGCACGAGCGAGGCGAGCGCCGCCGTAAATCCCTCCGCAGCTTTGCCGATCCAGGGCACGTGGCTCGCGATGAGCGCCACGGAGCGCCCCACGTTTTGCGGGTCTTTGAAAACCTCCCAGCGCTCCACGCCCAGGGTGAGCAGAGAAAGGAAGACGGCAAACAGGAAAACGGTGAAGATGAGTCCGATGGAAGTGCGCGGAACAATCGTGGCGGGGCGCCGGGTTTCCTGCGCAGCCTGGGAGATCGACTCCAGCCCGACGAAGGAAATAATGGCGAGCGAGGTTCCATACAGGAAGCGGCTGGTGTCGAAGGCCGCCCAGGCGGAGTTCCACTGCTCGGAGACCAGGCTGGGATTCCAGACCAGCAGGAATCCCATGATGACGATTCCGCTCTCGGTGAGGATAATCAGCACACCGATGATCTCGTTCAACAGGCTGGCCTCGCGCATTCCGCGCACGTTGAGCCATATGAGGACCGCGATCACGATCAGGGTCTGAATCATCAGCCCTAGGTGGACGTGCTCGAACGGCCCCACGGCCATCGCCCAGCGTGCGGCATTGGGGAAGAAGTGGTCCATGTAAGTGGAGCAGAAATAGGAAAAGAGCGCGATATCGATGGTGTAATCGAGCAGCAGAGCCGACCCGGAGAGCATTCCCCAGAGGTCTCCCAGGCCGCGCAGGGCGAAATATTGGCCTCCGCCGGCGACGGGATACGCCGAGGCGAGTTCCGTGTAGGCAAGCCCCACCAGGATGTACACCAGCCCGGCCAAGGCAAAGGCCAGCGGGGCGGCCCCCTGGGTGATGGCAAATACCACGCCCAGCGCCACAAACGTGTCGGCCCCGACGTCCGCGAAGCCCCACATGTAGGAGCCCCAAACCGTGACGTCGCGACGCAACTCGTGCCGCTCAGCGGGTTGTGCGACTTCCGCGGTGGACATCGTCAGTCTCCAGACCCTGCTTCCGTGTGTCCGGGGCGCTCCAATCGTCCGATGATACAGCAGCGCTGGCGCCCTGCAAAGCATCCTGCGAGCCATCGCGAGAGTCCGGGAAGGTCCGGCCGACAAGGACGTCATGTTGCGTATCATGCCGCTGGGGGCGGGCCGATCCGCGTCCTCGCCAAACTCTTCGGCGGGCAAGGAACAATCAACGTTCCCTCCTGGTCGCCGGGCACCCAGAGCTTGGCGTTTGTCAGCAATCGGCTGCCGGGGCGGAAGGAATGAGCGTCCGCCTTCAATCTTGACTCGCCACGGGCGAGTGTGGTAGCCTATGTTCTCAAAGTGGGCGCAAATCAGGTCGCCGGCAGGGAGCCAATGCGCAAATCCAGTGACAAACTGTCCTACTTCGGGCACGAGGGAGGCCGATGGGAGACCGGTGTGGGAAGGGGAAGTCCGCAGCCCGGAGAGTCGAGCGGGGTGGCAGGAGGGCCGAAATTGAGATAAAAATCTCGAGGAACGAAGCCAGAATGTTATTGATAACAAAGGGCAAGGACAGATTGTCACAATCGCCTAATGAGACAGACGAGACGTTGCCTCGCCGATGGGCAGCGCTCGGTCCCCCCGCAGCGAGTGCGGCCTGAAGCGGGGCGCGGAGTTCAACCTGCCTTGACATTCGGGAGGCGTTTGGCTAACGTGAAAATGACCGATGGCTTACCGCCGCTCCTGTGCCAGCGTCGATCTTGTTCGCCGCTCTCGCCGCTCCGGATGCCGTGAGGAATGAGGAGGAGGATTCGCGCGACACGCGCGCTCTATGAAGACAAGTGTCCGAATTCGAGATGGTGTTGCCAATCTGTTTGGTACGCTAGACGAAAACCTGAAACTGCTCGAGAAGTCGCTCCAGGTCTCGACGCACCTGGGAGATGAGAGTCTGGAGATCGAGGGCGGCGACGCGAACGTGCGCCGGGCGGAGCGGCTGGTGGAAGATTACACGGAGCTTGTGGGCCGAGGGGCGCGCTTCGAGAACGCCGACGTGCAAGCCTACCTGCGCATTATGAGTGAGGATCCCGAGGCCACGCTGAAGGGCCTGGTGGAAGCGGGAAGGGCGCGCAGTTTCGGCAAGAAGACGGTGACGCCGAAGAGCTTGAACCAGCGCCGCTACGTGGACTCGATCGAGAAGCACGACATGGTGTTCGGCATTGGGCCGTCGGGGACGGGGAAGACCTATCTCGCCGTGGCCATGGCAGTGGAGGCGTTGCAGACCAAGGAAGTGAGCCGCATCATTCTGGCCCGGCCGGCCGTGGAAGCGGGCGAGCGCTTGGGCTACCTTCCCGGCACGCTGCAAGAGAAGGTCAACCCGTACTTGCGCCCGCTCTATGACGCGCTCTACGACGTACTCGATCCCGACCGCGTGGAGCGCTACCTGGAGAAAGGCATCATCGAAATCGCTCCCATCGCTTTCATGCGCGGGCGGACGCTCAACGATGCCTTTGTGATTCTCGACGAGGCGCAGAACACCACGAGTGAGCAGATGAAGATGTTCCTGACGCGGCTGGGCTTCAACTCCAAGGCGGTGATCACCGGCGACATCACGCAGGTGGATTTGCCCAACGGCCGCCGCTCCGGGTTGATGGAAGCGATGGACGTTGTGGGCAGGGTTGAAGGCATCAGCTTCATTTACTTCACCGAGCGCGATGTGGTGCGGCACAGCCTGGTGCAGCGCATCATCCGCGCCTACGAAGAATTCGACCGCAGCAAGGCGGCCGGGGAAGGCAATGGGAAAGCGCGGCCGAGGGACGAAAGTAGATCAGTGAACAGTGAATAGGGGAGCGTGTTCACGGTTCAGCGTGGGTCTTATGGTGGTGAGTCAACAGCGGGGCGTCAGCGTGGATGTCGCAAGAGCGCGGGCTTTTGCGCGGCGCTTGCGTGTGGCACTGATGCTGGGGGGGCAGGATTTTAACGTCTGCCTGGTTGACGACGCTGCGATGGCCCGGCTGAACTCCGCCTTCCGTGGCAAAGCCGCAGCCACGGATGTTCTCTCTTTCCCCTGGTCGGTAGTCAAAGTGGGAAGTGGCCGCGCACCCCGGAGAGGCGCCCGCCGAAGCGCGGGCAGGGAAGGCGGCGGCCGCGAGTTTGACGGCTTCCTTGGCGACGTCGTGATCTCCGCGGAGACGGCGCGGCGCAACGCGCGCGTGGAGGGACATTCGACAGCCAACGAAATCCGCTGGCTGATTCTCCACGGCCTCTTGCACCTGCTCGGCTACGATCATGAGACCGATCGAGGCGAAATGACCGCGCTCGAGCTGGCGCTGCGCGAGCGGCTGGGCATCGCAGGCAGGGCGCGGGAACGCTAATCCATGATTCTTACGGCCCTTTGGGTGTTGATGCTGGTTGGCCTGCTGCTTTGGGGGTCGGTGGCGTCGTATCTCCGCCTGCTCAGCCGCCGCCTGACGACGCTGGGCGTGCGCCGGCTCTTCACCCCGCAGGCCCAAGGGCGTCTGCAAGCCGACCGCGAGCGCGTGGGCGTTTCGATCTCAACCCTGCACGGCGTGGCAATGCACCTGTTCGCGGTGGGGCTGACAGGGCTCTTCTTCTATCGCCGCCCGGGCCATATTCTGGAAAACCTGAGCACCTCGCTGGGAATCGTCCTGCTCGTGATCGCCATTGCCGATCAGTTGATTCCCTTCATCCTGGTGGCGCGGCACGATGAGCCGGAAGTCATTTTGCAGAAATGGATGCCCTTCATGCGGCTCTGCGTTTATTTGGCTTTGCCGCTGACCTTTCCGATTCTGGTTTCGACAACGATTGCGCGCCTCCTTGAACCCGTGGCGGAAAAAGACGAGCCGCCCACGGCGCAGGAAAACCTCCAGGAGTTCATCGAGACCGGCCAGCAGGAAGGCCTGATCCAGAAGAGCGAGGGCGATCTGATCCAGTCCGTCGTGCAGTTCACCGATACCGTCGTGCGCGAAGTCATGACGCCACGGCCGGAAATCGCGGCCATCGAAATCAACGCGCCGGTGGAGGAATTGCGCCGCCTGCTCCGCGAAAAGCGCCTCACGCGCTATCCCGTCTACGCCGGGCAGCTCGACCAGATCGAAGGGATCGTGAACGTGCGCGACCTCATGGAGCTTCCGCCCGATGAACAATCGAAAGTGACGATCCGGTCGCTGGTGCGCCCGGTGCCGTTCGTGCCTGAAACCAAGCGAATCCGCGAACTGCTCCGAGACCTGCAGCAGACCACGACTCAGATGGCCATCGCGATCGACGAATATGGCAGCGTTTCGGGCCTGGTGACGATCGAAGACATGGTGGAAGAGATCGTGGGTGAAATCCGCGACGAGAGAGAGCCGCACGCGAAAGATATCGTGAAGGAGACCGCCACCACCTACTTGATCGCCGGACACGCCGAACTGGCGCGGGTGGCCGAGGAGCTGCACACCGAACTCGAGGGCGGCAACTATTCCACCATCGCCGGGCTGCTGCTCACCCGCTTCGGACATGTACCGCAGGTCGGGGAAAGCACCAAGGTCGGAGACCTGGGCTTCGAAGTCCTCGACGCCGACCGGCGGACAGTGGTGAAGGTCCGCGCCTATCTCCCCCCAGCGCAACCGCCCGCATCATCTCCCCATGCCTAACGCTGCGCACAAATCCGGCTTTGTGGCTCTGGTGGGCCGTCCCAATTCGGGGAAGAGCACGCTCATCAACGCCCTGGTGGGCTCGAAGGTTTCGATTGTCACCCCGGTGCCGCAGACCACGCGCAACCGCATCCTGGGCGTTGTGCACCGCCCCGAGGCGCAGGTGGTGCTCATGGACACGCCCGGCATTCACAGGCCTCTCTCGCGCTTGAACGAGCAGATGATGCGCTTCGTCCGCCAGGCGCTCGAGGAACGCGACCTTGCCGTTCTGATTGTCGACGCAGCAGAGAGGTTCGGTCGCGGCGATCAGTTCGCGATCGACCTCCTCAAGGAATATGCGCCCCGGACCATCCTGGCGCTCAACAAGATCGACCGCGTGCGCAAGAGCAGCTTATTGCCGTTGATTGGCCGTTACGCGCAGCTTCACGACTTCGAGGAAATCTTCCCCATCTCGGCGCTCAAGGGCGACGGGCTGGAGGAGATGCTCGGAGCCATCATTCAGCGGCTCCCGGAAGGCCCGGTGTATTTTCCCGAGGATATCTACACCGACCAGCCCGAACGTTTTCTGGCGGCGGAGATTATCCGCGAGAAAGTCATTTCCCAAACGCGGCAGGAATTGCCTTACGTGACCGCCGTCCTGCTGGAGAGCTTCGAAGAGAGCGAGACGTTGACGCGCATTCAGGCCACCATCGTCGTCGAGAGGGAAACGCAGAAGGCCATCGTCATCGGCGCGGGCGGGCAGCGAATCAAGGAGATTGGCACCGCGGCACGGCTTGAACTGGAAAGGCTCTTTCCCCCCAAAGTCTTTGTCGAGCTTTACGTGCGCGTGGAGCCGAACTGGCGCGACGATCGCGGCGTCGTGGCGGCGCTCGATTACCGTCAGGAAGGGCAGTGACTGTCACTGGAAGAACATCTCCGACCTGCCCGTGGACGCTCCAGGCGGTTGCTTTTTGACTGCGGCCCTCCGCATTTGTTAAGCTTGGCTCACTAGTGCCGCGGCGGGCTTGGGCAGCGAGGCGTCGAGCGGGTATTTGCGGAGGCGGCCGCGGCGCATTCGTCCAGGGGTCAGGGAAAGGGGGAAGCATGGGTCAGCACAAGACAGGTGTCCAATCACGCGGGGCATTGTTTCTCATGCTGGGAGGCCTCCTGGCCGGCGCGGCGGTTGCCGCCGGGGCGGGCAAACCCTCTTCCGCGTGGACGGACAACTTCACCAATGGCATTGACAAAAGCTTCTGGGTCATCGCGAACGGAGGCGCCCCCGGCTATATCCCCGACGTTCACAAAGGCTATTACCAGCCCAACGATGTGAGCGTGGCCAACGGCATCGTTACACTGCGGCTGACGCAGGAATACGGCACGGTCGACACCAACCCTTCCGGCGTAATCTCGCGCGGGGCGCTTCTCTATTCGCGGAAGACCTATGGCTACGGAACCTACCAGTGGCGGATGCGGATGTCTTCAACGGCAACTTCACCTACGGGCGCTGGGACTCCCGTTCCCGGCAGCGTGTCGGCGGGATTCAATTACGTCAACAACTCGCAGACCGAGATCGACTTTGAGTTCTCGGCTCTGAACCCCAGTTGGCTTTTCCTGGTCAACTGGTTGAATCCCACTCCATCGTCGGACCCCACGGACTATAACGAGACTTACACCACCCTTACGTTTGATTCAACCAGGGCCTTCCATACCTATAAGTACGTCTGGCAGCCCGGACAGATTACCTACTACATCGACGACGTCCTGAAAGGCAGCCACACTTCCAACGTGCCCACAGCGCCCGCGTACTTCATGATCAATCATTGGGGTACCAACAGCAACAACTGGGGAGGCGCGGCCACCGTGGGCACGACGCGCTACGCCTACATCGATTGGGTCAGCTACACGCCGCTCCCATAGCAGCACTCCCCGGCGCCGCCCCACGCTGGCTGCCGAGGAAGTCCCTCAGCTTTTCACTTCTGCTTTTGCCTGGCGGAATTCTACACTTCGAATCGCCGCCTACTCGCCGGTGGAGATTCCGAGGGACTTCATCTTGCGGTAGAGGTGGCTGCGCTCCAGACCCAAAACCTCCGCGGCACGGCTGACGTTGCCCTGACTCTCTTCCAGCTTGCGGAGGATGTAGTCGCGTTCATAGGCAGCGCGCGCTTCTTGCAGACTGGCGAATCCGGAACCGCGCGGCGCGTGGTTGCCGGCGCGTGAGACCTGGGGATGCGCATGATCGTGATGCAGGGTGGGGGGAAGGTGGCGGCGCTCGATACGCTCGCCGGGGACCATGATGACCAGACGCTCGATGAGGTTCTTCAGTTCGCGCACGTTGCCCGGCCAGCGGTACTTGAGCAGAACTTCCAGCGCCGTGTCGGAGAGCTGCTTGGGCCGGCGTCCGTACGCGCGCGCGTACTCGGCGAGAAAGTGCGTGGCGAGCGCCGGAATATCCTCGGCATGCTCGCGCAGGGCCGGGGCGTAGAAGGGAATCACGTTGAGCCGGAAGAAGAGGTCCTCGCGGAAGTTGCCTTTCTGGATTTCGTCCTCGAGGTGTTTGTTGGTCGCGGCAATCACGCGCACATCGACGGTGAGGTTGTGACCCGCGCCCACGGGGGTGAAGCGCTGCTCTTCCAGCACGCGCAGGACCTTGGACTGGGTTCGCAGGCTCATGTCGCCCACTTCGTCGAGAAAGAGGGTCCCGCCGTCCGCTTGCTCGAACTTGCCGACCTTGTCCTCCAGCGCGCCGGTGAAGGAACCTTTGAGATGCCCGAAGAGCTCGCTCTCGATCAGTTCCTCGGGGATGGCGGCGCAGTTGACCTCCACGAAAGGCATGTCGGCGCGGGGGCTCATCAGGTGGAGGGCGTGGGCCACGAGCTCCTTCCCCGTGCCGCTCTCGCCATAAACCAACACTCGCCCTGCCGTGGGCGCCGCCAGCCCCAATTGCTGGCGCAGGGCTTTCATCGGGATGCTGTCGCCGATGATGCGGTATTGCCCGTGCAACTCCTCCCGCAACTGGCGGTTCTGGACGGCAAGGTCGAGCTGGGCGAGGGCGTGTTTGAGCGTCAGCAGGGTCTTCTCGACGGAAAGCGGCTTTTCGATGAAGTCGAAGGCGCCGAGTTTTGTGGCGCGTACGGCGGTCTCGATGGTGCCGTGTCCGGAGATCATGATGACGATGGGAGGGGCGGAGAGAGCGCGGATCTTCTCCAGCGCCTGTAACCCATCGATCCCGGGCAGCCAGATGTCGAGCAGGACGACGTCGCAGCACTTCTTTGCCAGGAGGTCGAGGCAGGCTTCGCCGCTTTCCACCGCCTCGGTGTGGTAGCCCTCATCGCGCAGCACACTGCCGAGCGATTGGCGAATGCCTTCTTCGTCGTCAACAATCAGAATCGAATGGCGCATAAGAGTTCTACATTCGGAATGCGGTTCGAATCAGCCTGGCGAATTCCGTGCCGCGCCGGTATTCGGAACCCACCACCTGCGATTTACGATTCGCCGGCGACGGCCGCGGCGGCGCGCTCGGCGGGCAGTTCGATGACGAAGCGCGTGCCCGCCGGTTCGTTTTCCTCCACCCGAATCGTGCCGTTATGCTCCGCCACGATGCGGCTGACGATGGCCAGTCCCAGGCCCGTCCCGCGACCCTTGGTGGAGAAGTAGGGGAGAAAGAGCTTCTCTCGGGCCTCCGGGGAGATCCCCGGGCCGCTGTCCGAGACCGAGAGCTCGACCACGTCGCGCTCCGCATCCAGGCTGGTCTTCACGCGGATGATTTTGTGCTCCGAATGCTCAACCGCCTCCGCCGCATTGTCAATGAGATTGATCACCACGCGGCGGAATTGTTCCGGATCGGCAAGAACGAACGGCAGGTCCGCCGCCAGGTCGCGCTGCACGGCGAGCCCGTCCAAGCGGCCTTCAAAGACGCGGAGGGCGCTTTCGATGATCGCGTCAAGACGCGCGGGCACGGGGCGCGAAGCGGGGAAGCGCGCCAAGTCGGAGAATTCGTCCACCAGCTTCTTGAGTGAATTGACCTCCCGGCTGACCAGCGCGGCGCTCTCCGCCACGGCCTCGGCGAGGTCACCGGAGACACTAGCCAAGCCGGCCCGCTCGACGAGCCGGCAGATCCGCTCGGTGGAAAGCTGAATGGGTGTCAGGGGGTTCTTGATTTCATGCGCGATGCGCTGCGCCACCTCCTGCCAGGCCAGGGCCTTCTGGGCGCGCAAGAGCTCGGTGAGGTCTTCGAGCACCAGGAGAAATCCCACCGTCCCGTGCGGGGCGCGGATCGACGACAGCGTCAGCGCCACCGCCACACGCCGGCCCCCGATCTCCAATTCCATCTGGCGGGTAATGCTTCCCTGACGGGCGGCGCGTCGGAAGAGGCCCGACACCTCGCGCAGGTCCTCGGCGGAAAGCAAGTCGGTGAGCGTCCGCGCCGCCTTCAGGCGTTCCGCACCGAACATGCGCTCCGCGGTGGCGTTCACCTGCGTGATCTGTCCTTGCCGGTCCAGAGAAATCACGCCCGTGGGGATGTTCTGCAGGATGGCCTCCATCTTGTGGGTGTGTTCTTCGAGGTCGCGATTGGCTTTCTGCAGATCGCGGGCGGCTTGCTCGATGGCGGCACGGTTCTCCTGTAATTGCCCGGTCATTTCGTTGAAAGACTGGATGAGCGTCCCGACTTCGTCGTCCGAGCGCGCCGTGACCCGGTAGTCGAGATTTCCCTTCGAGACTTCGTGGGTTGCCTCCGCCAGCGCCTCAATGGGGATCGTCACCTGTTTGGAAAGGAAGAGGGCGAACCAGGTGGCGGCGAACACGATCAGCAACGTCAGCAGGCAGAGCATCGAAAGGTAGGTTAGCTTGACCACTTTCCGCCCGCGGCTCAGCTCGTCGTATTTTCTGGCTTCCTGCTGAATTTCCTCTGCCATCTGCTTGATGCCCGTGGGGAGTTGCCGGGCACTCACGACCACGCCGATCCTCTGCCCCTGCGCATTGAAAACCGGAGCTGCGGCCAGAAATGTGTCGGCGCCGGCGACGTGCCATCGGGCGGACGCCCCCGCATGAGACAACTGGCCGTTGCCGATGGCGGGCAGTAGGCCAGAGATGGCCGCAGTGTCCGGGGCGGCCTGGCCCGCCTGAGCTACCAGCCCGCCCTGAGCGTCAAAATACAGGACGCTCTCGAGGGCCAAATCGCGGGCGGCGCGCGCGAGGGCTGCGGCGATCTTCTTGGAATCGCCGGCGGCGATTTCGCGGCGCAGGTCCGCGTGCTCGGCAAGATGAAAGGTGTCGTGCAATGCGTGCTGTTCCGCCTGCGCCTCGACCTGCCGGAAGATCTCGCTCGCGTCCCGGCGCACGACGTCGAAAGGAATGCCGAACCACTTGTCGATGCTGCGGTTGAGCAGCCCGTAGGCAAAGATAAAGAGGAAGGAGACGGGAACCAGCGAGAGGCCCAGAAAAGCCGCCACCATCTTGGTCTTGAACCGCGCACCCAGGCGCTCCTTGCGGCGCTCCACGTAGAGCTTGAGCAGGGTGCGCATGAGGATGAGGGTGAAAATCACGAAGGCGAGAAAGATGATTGCTGAAACGGCGAGCAGGATCAGCGTCTGGGAGGCGCTGGAGGGGCGAATGAAAGAGAGATTCAGCGAGGCTTGACTCCAGCCAAGCAGAAACAGGAGCGGCACAAGGACCAGAAGAAGAATGGTGATCGTTCTGCGCCGTTGCTTGGGCTCGTCGTCCATCGCGGGTTCCTGCCCCCTCGTCCGGGAGCGCGTGCGTCTATAGTACCAGCACTTGCCGCCGTCAGGAACCCCGCCGCCTGAACGGGAGCGCCTGACAGCCTAACGTTTCAATGCGCCTTCCAGGATTGAGGGAGGAAAGGACGCAGCGGGCAGGTGCCACAGCGCGGGTCGTTCCGCAGGCAGAAGCGCTTGCCGGTCTCTACCAGGAGGGCGTGGAACTCGTTGAAAAGGGTGTGGTCAGGAGGCAGATGCTCGTGGAGAAACAATTGCGCTGCTTCATAGCTGGCGCCGGGCGCCAGGAGGCCGTGGCGGGCGAGGACACGCCGCGTGTAGGCGTCGGCGACAAAGGTCGGCTTCCGGCCGGCGTAAAGCAGAATGGCATCGGCGGTTTCGGGGCCGATCCCTTTCACTGCAAGCAGCCCGCGCCGGACCTCGTCGAGGGGCATGGCGAAAAGCCGGGAGAGAGAGCCACCGTGCTCCGAGCCCAGCCAGTTGAGGAAGTTGTGAATCGTGCCAGCCTTTTGGCGGAAGAAGCCGGCGGAGCGGATCTGGCGGGCCAATTCCCCGGTAGGCGTCGTGCGCAGGCGCTCGATGGCGAGCAGCTTACCTTGGCGAAGCTGGCGGAGGGCGCGAGCGGCATTCAGCCAACTCGTGTTTTGCGTCAGGATTGCACCCAAGATGATTCCCAGGCGCGTGCGGGCGGGCCACCACCGTTGGGGACCGAAGTGCCGGAGCAGCACACGGAAGTACTTCTGCAGAATCCGCGCCGGAATGGCCTTAGGCGCCACGCTCTTCATCAGCAACGAAGCTATCTGCAGGGGTCGAGCCGTGTCAAGAATCGAGTGGACCGTTGGGATTGCCCTGGCTGTGACGCGGGGCGGGGCGGAATCGTCTTGACATTACGGGGCGAGTTTTCTACGATGCGTGCAAGTGCGTGATAAAGGGGCAATTGTCGGTAAGGTGCCGCACCGAACGAGTTCCACAGGAGTTATGTCAGGTCTTCCCGCAGTGGGGGTTGAGTAATGTCCGGTAAGCTCGGCGAGATTCTCATCAAAGAAAAGATAATCAGCGCCGACCAGCTCAAGCAGGCATTGGAGTTCCAGAAGAGCAATGGCGGCCGTTTAGGCAACGCCTTGGTGAAGCTGAACTTCATGTCCGATGACGAGGTTACGGCGGTGCTCTCGCGCCAGTACGGCGTTCCTTCCATCAATTTGGCGTACTTCGAGGTCGATCCCAACGTCATCAAGCTTATCCCCATGGAGACGGCCACGAAGTATCAGATCCTGCCGCTCAGCCGCGTGGGCTCCTCCCTGACCGTGGCGATGGTCGATCCCACGAACGTTTTCGCCATGGACGACATCAAGTTCATGACGGGTTTCAATATCGAGCCCGTGCTGGCATCCGAAGGCGCCATCTTGGATGCCATCAAGAAACACTATGGCAGCGCGGAAGATGTCGAGCGCAAGAAAGAGCTGGAGCAGATCGTCAGCTTCATCGACGACGGGCAGGCGGAGAGCGTCGAGCTCGACGAGCAGGACGAAAGCTCGCTCAACCTGGCGCAGCTTGAAAAAGCGGCAGAAGAGGCCCCAGTCATCAAGCTGGTGAACTATATCCTCACCGACGCCGTGAAGCGGGGCGCCAGCGACATCCATCTGGAGCCGTACGAAAAGGAGTACCGCGTTCGCTACCGGGTCGACGGGATGCTCGCGACGATCATGAACCCGCCCACGAAGCTGCGGGACGCCATCATCAGCCGCGTCAAGATCATGGCGAAGCTGGACATCTCGGAGAAGCGCCTGCCGCAAGACGGCCGCATCATGATCAAGTACAAGAAAGACGGGAAGATGAAACAGCTCGACTTCCGCGTCTCGGTGCTTCCCACCCTGCACGGCGAGAAAGTGGTCATGCGGCTGCTTGACAAGGAGAACCTCCGGCTGGACATGACCAAGCTGGGCTTTGAGCCGGAGTCGCTGGCGAAGTTTCAGAAGGCCATCTTCAAGCCCTACGGGATGGTCTTGGTGACGGGTCCGACCGGAAGCGGCAAGACCAATACGCTGTACTCTTCCATCGCCCAGCTCAACAAGCCCGACACGAACATCATCACCGCCGAGGACCCGGTGGAGTTCGAGCTCCACGGCATCAACCAGGTTCAGATGAAAGAGCAGATCGGACTGAACTTTGCGGCGGCGCTCCGCTCGTTCCTGCGCCAGGACCCGAACATCATCCTGGTGGGTGAGATTCGCGACTTTGAAACGGCGGAAATTGCCATCAAGGCGGCGTTGACAGGGCACCTGGTGCTTTCGACCCTGCACACCAACGACGCGCCCTCGACGATTTCGCGCCTGATGAACATGGGCATCGAGCCGTTCCTCGTGGCGACCTCGGTTCACCTGATTTGCGCCCAGCGTCTGGGGCGGCGGCTGTGCAACGAGTGCAAGGTCGAGGAGGAGATTTCTCCGCAGGTGCTCATTGACGCCGGCTACACGCCGGAAGAGGCCCGCACCGTCAAGGTCTTCAAGCCCCAGGGCTGCTCGACCTGCAATAATCGGGGCTACAAAGGCCGCGTGGGATTTTACGAGGTTTTGGAGATTACCGACGAACTCCGGGAACTGATTCTGGTGGGCGCTTCGGCGCTGGAGATCAAGAAGAAGGCCGTCGAGCAAGGCATGCTCAGTTTGCGCCGCAGTGGATTGATCAAGGTGGCGGCGGGAGTCTCGAGTCTGGAGGAAGTCATTCGCGAGACCGTGCTCTGAGACCCCGTTGTGAGGTTTCTTTTCCGGGGAGGAAATTAAGCGCTATGGCTTTACCGAGTCTGAGTGAACTCCTGAAACGCATGGTGGACATGGGGGGGTCCGACCTTCACATCACCACCAATTCGCCGCCCCGCATCCGTGTTCACGGCGAACTGAAACCCTGCGAGGATTTGCCGGCCCTGGGGCCCGCAGACACCAAGCAGCTGGCTTACAGCATTCTGACCGACGCGCAGAAGCACCGCTTTGAGGAGAACCTGGAGCTTGACTTCTCGTTTGGCATCAAGAATATCGCGCGCTTCCGCGGCAACCTTTTCAATCAGCGCGGCGCCACCGCCGGCGTATTTCGAGTCATTCCCTTCGAGATCAAGACGTTTGACCAGCTGGGGCTGGCGCAGGTCGTGCGCAAACTCTGCGAGAAGCCGCGCGGCCTGATTCTGGTGACCGGGCCCACGGGCAGCGGGAAAACTACGACCCTCGCCACGATGCTCAATGTCATCAATGAAAGCCGCCATGAGCACATGATTACGATCGAAGACCCGATCGAGTTCGTCCACCCGCACAAGAAGTGCCTGGTCAATCAGCGGGAAGTGCACTCCGACACTCACTCTTTCTCCAACGCACTGCGTGCCGCGCTGCGCGAGGATCCCGACGTCGTACTGATCGGCGAAATGCGCGACCTGGAGACCATCGAAGCGGCGCTGCGCATTGCGGAAACAGGGCACCTCACGTTCGGAACGCTGCACACGAATTCCGCTTCTTCCACCATCAACCGCATTATTGACGTGTTCCCATCGCACCAGCAGTCGCAGATTCGCGCCCAGCTTTCGCTGGTTCTGGAAGGAATCATGTGCCAGTCGCTCCTGCCGCGTGTGGACGGAAAGGGCCGCGCCATGGCCATGGAAATCCTGGTGCCCAATGCCGCCATCCGCAACCTGATTCGCGAGGACAAGATCCACCAGATCTACTCGTCAATGCAATCAGGTCAGGACAAGTTTGGAATGCAGACGTTCAATCAGTCGCTTTACTCGCTTTACGTGCAACGACAAATTACGCTGGAAACGGCCATGGGCCGCTCGAGTAATCCGGAAGAGCTCCAGGATATGATCAACCGGGGAGCGGTCACTGGCGGGGCCCAGCGTCCAGCGCCTTATCCTCCCGCGCGGCGGTAAACGGGGGACGGCGCGGCCCGTCGGCTGACGGGCAGCCCTGGGGGCCAGCGACAGGCTCCACCTGAGGTCCATTTCTCTCAGAGAGGTGATCAGCGATGCCGCAATTCGAATACCGTGGCACGTCTCGTTCTGGCCAGGAAGTTACGGGGACGCGTGCCGCTCCCAGCCGCGAAGCTCTGGATGCCGTGCTGAGGCACGAACAGATTACTCCGACTCGCATCGTGGAGAAGGGCCGGGAAATCGCCATTCCTAAGCCCAAAGTCGCGGGAAAGGTCAGCGCCAAGGAACTGGCGATCTTCACCCGGCAGTTCTCCGTAATGATCGACGCCGGTCTTCCCCTCGTCCAATGCTTGGAAATTCTCGCCACACAGCAGGAGAACAAGGCCTTTGCCAAAGCCTTGTCCACGGTGCGAGGCTCGGTGGAAAGCGGTTCAACCCTGGCCAACGCCCTACGGCAATACCCCAAGATCTTCGATTCCCTCTACTCGAACATGGTGGAAGCCGGCGAAACGGGCGGTATTCTTGACACCATTCTGCAGCGCCTGTCCGGATACATCGAAAAGAACGTGAAGTTGAAGCGCGCGGTCATGTCCGCCTTGATCTATCCGGTCGCCGTGGTGGCCATCGCCGGGGGCGTCATCTTTCTGCTGCTGTGGAAGGTGGTGCCGATTTTCGCCACCTTGTTCGCGGGACTGGGCGTCGACCTGCCACTGCCGACGCGCATTGTCATTGGCCTCAGCAATGCCGTCGGCACCTTCGCCCTCCCGTTCATCATCCTGCTGGTTGCCGGGGGGTACGGGTTCAAGAAGTACTACGGGACCCCCTCGGGCAGAATGCTGGTTGACACCCTCGTTCTGAAGATTCCGATCCTGGGCAGCTTGATGCGGAAGATTGGCGTGGCGCGGTTCACCCGCACGCTCGGCACGCTGATCACCAGCGGCGTTCCCATGCTCGAAGCGCTGGATATCACCGCCCGCACCTCCGGGAATGCAGTCATCGAGAAGGCCATTCTGGAGGTGCGCAAGGCGGTGGAGGGTGGCCGCACGATCGTCGATCCTTTGCGCGAGACGGGCGTCTTCCCGAACATGGTCGTCCAGATGATTGGAGTGGGCGAGCAGACCGGCGCGCTCGACGCCATGCTCCAGAAGGTCGCGGACTTCTATGAGGACGAGGTGGACGCGGCGGTGGGCGATCTGTTGACGGCCATGGAGCCTATGATGATTCTCTTCCTGGGCATCGTGGTCGGCGGCGTGGTGATTTCGATGTACCTGCCTCTGTTCAGCCTCATTGGCAAACTGGCTGGATAGAAGGCGCACAATCGTCCTGTCATCCCGGGGCCCGTTGCGGCGGGCCCCGGCGCGTGTTGCTCCCCTCTGTTCGCAGACTCTCGGCCCCGACCTGCCTTGAGGCGGGGCGAACCTGCTGTTCCGAAGTCCGTTGTTTTCGGCCGCGACCGTTCTATAATGGCGGCCAGCAAAGCTCATGAATCCCCGGACGGAACTCCACACCTGGTTGCCCTACGTTATTAAGATCCGGTTCGTCATCATCAGCTTTGTCTTTGCCATCGAGTATTCGATCCGGGTGCTGGTGCCGGATCCGAACCGTCCTGACGCCATCCGCTATCTGGGCTTCATTGTCATCCTCTGGTTCATCGTTAACCTGTTCTTCTTGTTCTACAACCAGATCAGCCGCGACTATTTGCAGCAGGCCTACCTCCAGATACTTCTGGACCTGGGAATCATCACTGGGGTTGTCCACGTAACGGGCGATCTGGACAGCAACTACCTGTCTCTCTACCTCGTGGCGATTATCCTGGCGAGCATGCTGCTGCCGCGCGCCCGGGTGTTCCTTGTGGCGGCGGTGAGCTTCGTCTTCATGGGTTTTCTGCTCGAGCTGGCCTATTTACCCAACCTCTACCCGCAGCTTGTCGTGCGGCACCCGGCGCTGCGTTTCCTGCAGACAACCTCCACGATACCGGTGGGCTTGAGTGATGTTCAAATCAAGATCTTCGCCAGCTTGTTCGGCTTTTTTGCGGTGGCGTATTTGTCGAGCTACTTGACGGAAAGCCTGCGCAAGACCGGCGCCGAGCTGCGCGACAAGAGCGGCCAAGTGGCCAGCCTGCAGGCCATTAAAGAGAACATCATTCAGAGCATGCGGGACGGATTGTTGACCACGGACTTGGAGGGCCGCGTCCTGGACTTCAACCCCGCCAGCCTGGAGATCCTGGGACGAACCCCGACCGATCTCAACGGGCGCCTCATCTCGGAGGTCCTTCCCGACTTCCCGGCGCAGGGTGGCGCCGCAACTGGCCCGGCGAATGGCAGTGTTCGCAAAGAAGTCTCCTACGCCCACCCACGCCACGAGGCGCGGATCCTCGCCGTGGCGGCATCGCCGCTCGTCGTGCCCGATGCGGGGCGCTCCGGCCACGTATACACCTTTCAGGATTTGACCGATGAGAAGCGGCGAGAAGCGGAATACCACGCCAAGGACCGGATGGCCAGTCTGGGGCGAATGGCAGCGGGCATCGCGCACGAAATCCGCAACCCGTTGGCATCGATCGCCGGATCGGTGAAGCTCCTGCGCACTATCGCCCACCTGGACGACGACCAGGCCCAGCTCATTGACATCGTGAGCCGCGAGTCGGAACGCTTGAACAAGCTGGTGTCCGATTTCCTGCTCTATTCGCGCGAATTGCGGTTCGAATTTGAAGAGGTCAATATCGTCCCGCTTGTCGAAGAGACGATGCTCTTGCTCGCCAACCATCCCGCCTTCAGCCCCCGGCACCGGCTGGTGAAGGAACTGCCGCGCCGCCCCGTGATGGCGTTTGCCGACGCCGACAAGATGCGTCAGGTATTCTGGAACATCTGCGACAATTCTCTGAAAGCGATGCCCGAGGGGGGAACCCTCACCGTGGCGGTTGAGGAGGGCAAGGATCACGTGGCCCGCATCACCTTCGGGGATACGGGAGTGGGCCTGTCGCAAGCACAATTGGAGAAAGTCTTTGAGCCCTTTCAGGGCAGCTTTGCCGACGGCACGGGTCTGGGTCTTGCCATCGTTTACCACATCGTGGAAGCGCATCACGGCCGGATCCAGGTGCGCTCGGCGCTCGGTCAGGGAACTCGTTTCCTGGTGGAGTTGCCACGAACGCGGCCCGCCGCGCAGTGAGCGTGAAACGATGAGTTTGCAGAACCGCCGCGGCGCAACATTTTTTGGTTCTTCGACTGCCATTCCTGGTTCATAATTCTCAACCGTCATGGCCCGCTTGCTGGTTGTTGATGATGAAAGATCGCTCTGCCAGATGCTGGAGATCGCTTTCCGCCAGGATGGGCACAGCGTGGAGACGGTCACCAGCGGCAAGGCCGCTCTTCAGAAACTCTCCTCGCAGGCTTACGATCTGGTCGTCTCGGACATTCGGATGCCCGACATGACAGGCATCGAGCTGCTGGAAGAGGCGCACACCAGCCGCAACCCCGCGACATTTGTCTTGATCACGGCCGTGCCGACCGTGTCGACGGCCATCCGGGCTTTGAACCTCGGCGCTTATCGCTACGTCATCAAGACCGACAAGCTGGTGGAAGAGTTGCGCCTGGTCGTGACGCGGGCGCTGGAAGAGCTGGCCATGCGCGAGGAGAACCTGCGCTTGCGCCGCGAGCTCCTCCGCGTCTTCGCCCAGAACAACATCATCGGCCACAGCCCGAAGATTGAAGCCATCTTGGAAATGGTTCGAACCGTGGCGCCTACCACGAGCACGATTCTCATCACGGGGGAGAGCGGGACCGGCAAAGAACTGGTGGCCCGCGCCATCCACGAAGCCAGCCTTCGCCGCGAAAGACCTTTCGTTTCCATCAACTGCGGAGCCTTTCCCGAAACGCTGCTGGAGAGCGAGCTTTTTGGATATTTCAAAGGCGCCTTCACCGGAGCGGATGCCAATAAGAAGGGGATCATCGAAGCGGCCAATAGCGGAACGCTCTTCCTGGATGAAATCGGCGAAACCAGCCCGACGATGCAGGTGAAGCTGCTTCGCGTCCTGCAGGAGAGGAAAGTCCGGCCGCTTGGCGGGACCAACGACGTGTCCGTGGACATCCGCCTGATTGCCTCGACAAACCGCGATCTGAAGAATCTGGTCAGCCAGGGAAATTTCCGCGAGGATTTCTATTATCGGGTCAGCGTCATTCCGATTCATGTTCCTCCTCTGCGCGAGCGCAAGGAGGATATCGAGCCCCTGGCGCGGCATTTCTTACGGAAGTTCACATTGCAAATGGGCAGACCGGAGCGTGACTTCGACGCCGCAGCACTTTCCGCCCTCACTCACTACTCCTGGCCGGGAAATGTCCGGGAGCTTGAGAATGCCATCGAACGCGCCGTCGCCGTCAGTGGCGGCAAAAGCGAAGTGGTCAACGTCGAGAGCTTTCCCGAAACGGTGACAGGGATCGCGGCGGGCGCGGAGAGGGCCGTTCAAATCCCAAAAGAGGGCATCGACCTGGAAGCGCACATTGCCCGGATCGAGAGACAGTACCTTTCAGAAGCGCTTCGAGCCGCAGGGGGCGTGCGAACCCATGCCGCGGAACTCTTGCGCATGTCTTATCGCTCCTTCCGGCATTACGCCAAAAAGCATGGAGTATAGAGACAAATTTTGTCACCCGGACTAGTCGGATATTGGCGCTGCCGGCAATTCTGCGGAAAGGGGCGGTTCACTTGGGTTTGAATCAAACCTTAAGCCTCTTGTTTTTAGTCGCTTGAAGATGCAGTGCGGATAGTTCAGAAATCCATTATTTGGAAGGGTACGTGCTCCCCACAATTCTGCCATCCAAGCTCGCCTGTGGATGGGATCTACTAAGGAGGACTGAATGAGGAAGGATTCACGTGGTTTTTCGTTGATCGAGCTGCTGATCGTCGTGGCGATCATTCTGATCATTGCGGCGATTGCCATCCCGAACCTGCTGCGCTCGCGGATTGCAGCAAACCAGGCGTCGTGCGTGGGGTCTCTGCGGACCATCAACACGGCTGAGATTACCTACGCTTCAACTTACAACGCAGGGTACAGCACCGCGCTGGGTGATTTGCAGCCCCCGGCGGCGGGCGCTCAGCCCACCAGCACGGCGGCGGGTTTGATTGACAGCGTGCTGGCCAGCGGATCGAAGAGCGGGTACACGTTCACGTACACGCCCGGGGCCGCCGTGAACAACCGCATTGACACGTACTCACTCAACGGCAACCCCATCACTGTCGGCACGACCGGCACCAACTACTACTTCACCGATCAGTCGGGCGTGATTCGTCAGAACTCGACGGCGCAGGCTTCGTCCACTGACTCGCCGTTGGCTGGCTAGTTTGGATCTCGATCCCGAGATTTGTCTTGCGGGGGAGCAGCAATGCTCCCCCTTGCTTTTCCTGCCTCTGGCCCCGACACGCCAAACGGTCGCCACATTTGACTCACTGCGCTATATTTGTTGGGTGTGCCCGTGTCGCTAGGCGAGGAGAAGAGGGATTAGCGGCGCGAGAGCTCGACCGAGTTTCGCCATCACTATGCCAGCTATCGAGACCTTCGATCTCACCAAAGACTATTTCAGCGGCTTCTTTCGAAAACGGCCAAAACGCGCGCTGGATCGGTTGAACCTGCAAGTCGGGGACGGGGAAGTTTTCGGGTTGCTGGGTCCCAATGGGGCGGGGAAGAGCACGACCTTGAAACTCCTCCTGCGCCTAATTTTCCCCACCACGGGCCGCGCCACCGTGCTGGGCAGAGAACTCGATTCGGTCGCGATGCACGCTCGAATCGGCTATCTTCCCGAACATCCCTACTTTTACGACCACCTCAGCGCCCAGGAATTGTTGAACTACGCCGGTGAGCTGTTCGGCTTGGACAAGGCGACCCGCCGGCGCCGGATCGGCGATCTGCTGACGCGCGTGGGCCTGGCCGGCTCGGAGGACGTCCCACTCCGCAAGTTCTCCAAAGGAATGCTCCAGCGCGTCGGCATCGCGCAGGCGCTCGTCAATGATCCCGAGGTGATCTTCCTCGACGAACCCATGTCCGGCCTGGACCCCCTTGGGCGGCGCGAGGTTCGCGATTTGATGCTAGGACTCAAGGGGGAAGGAAAGACCATTTTCTTCTCCACGCATATTCTTTCCGATGCCGAGATGCTCTGCGACCGGGTGGCGATTCTGGACCGCGGGCAGCTCCAAGGCTGCGGGGAATTGCGGAAGATTCTGAGTCTGGGTATCTCGGCAACCGAAATTGTCTTGGAAAACCCCCACGCGGATCTGATGGCGAAGCTTCAACCCTTTTCCTCCCGAGCCATCCGAACGGGCGCGAGCGTCCGCCTGGAAATTCCCTCCGACAAGGATTTGACTCAGGTGCTCGAGATTGTCCTGCGCGAGAAAGGCAAGATCGCGTCGCTCAACCCCTTGAAGATGTCTTTGGAAGACTATTTTCTCTCCAGAGTTTCCGATGCCACGGAGCAGGCCCGGGGTGGCCGGAATATCGATATCCGTCTGGAGGGGAAGCCATGAGACGCATCTCGACCATTGCCTGGCACACGTTTAAGGAGTCGGTCCGCGAACGGGTCCTTTATAACCTGGTCGTCTTCGCGCTGCTTCTCATCGGCGCGGCGATTCTCTTTGGCAGCATCTCGGTGGGCATCGAAGACGTCATCATCATGAATTTGGGACTCAGCTCGATTTCGGTTTTCGGGCTGCTGATGGCTATCTTCATCGGCATCGGGCTGGTTTGGAAGGAAATTGATCGCCGGACGATCTTCAGCATTCTCGCCAAGCCCGTTCATCGCCACGAGTTCATCATCGGCAAGTACCTGGGTCTGATGGTGACGCTGCTCATCAACACCGCGATCATGACGGCTGGATTCTATCTCGCTTTGGCTTACGAGCAGCGGACGCTGCACTGGGCGGACCTCGTAGCCTTGCAGGCGGTCTATTTCATACTCCTCCAGCTCGCGATGGTCGTTGCCCTGGCGCTTCTCTTTTCGTGCATCTCGACGCCCATCCTTTCCGCGGTGTTCACTCTTGCCGTCTACGTGATTGGAAATCTCCTCAACGACATCCGCTGGTTTGGCCAGGAAACAGGAAGCGCGCTGGTCATGAATCTGACGGCGCTGATTTACTACCTGCTTCCCAATTTCGGTAATTTCAATGTCATCAGCCAGATTGCCCAGGGGCGACCGCTCCCCTCGTATCTGCTGGTGTCGAATTCCTGCTACGCGCTCCTCTATGTCTCGATACTGCTCGCGGCGGCGATCCTGATCTTTGAGGAGCGGGAGTTCCGTTGATGACCAGCGAAAAGCGCAAGGGGTGGCCGCCGGGAACGCGACGAACCTGCTGGGCCGTGCTGGCCCTCTCCTTTCTTGCGCTGGTGCCTCTGCAGCAGGAAGCCGATCGCCAGATGAGCGCCCAGCGGCGGACCGAAGAGCTGCTTTACGTTCCTTCCGGACGTCTCCTCCGCCGTCTCTGCCTGGGCCACGAAGGACTGGTGGCCGATATTTATTGGACTCGGGCCGTGCAGTACTTCGGACGGAAACGAATCGACCGCGCGACGAAGTTCGACCTGCTCGGTCCCCTCTTGCGGATTACGACCGAACTCGACCCGAACCTCATCGTCGCCTATCGCTTTGGCGCAATCTTCCTGGCGGAGAAAGCCCCCTGGGGAGCAGGCCGTCCGGAGGAGGCGCTGCAACTCCTGCGCCGTGGTATCGTGGCCAATCCCAGCTACTGGCGGCTGTGGCAGGACGTGGGTTTCATTTACTACTGGGATCTGAAGGATTACCCGCGCGCGGCGGACGCCTTCCGCGTGGGCAGCCAGCAGCCGGGCGCGCATCTCTGGATGAAAGCTCTGGCCGCTTCGGTGGCGGCGGAAGGGGGAGCGATTTCGTCTTCCCGCCTTTTGTGGACGGAAATCTACAACCAGGCGGGAAATGAATCGATGCGTCGAAGCGCGGCTGAGCATCTATGGGCGCTCGAAGCCCGCGAGGAGATTGACCAGCTCAATGCACTCCTGGAGACCTACCAGGAGGGTGTAGGGCGCCCAGCGCAATCGTTTCGTGATTTGGTGTTGGCGGGCATCCTCAAAGGCGTGCCGAAAGACCCTTCCGGGGTGCCTTACGTCGTCACCACGGAAGGCCATGCTGGCCCCGGGCCTGGAAGCAAAATCGACCTGTCGCTGCTGCAATAGCACAACGTTCGAGGTAGGGATTTCCACTTGGGATTCGCAAAGTTCATTCTGTGGACGGGACTGAAAACGCTGGGACTGATTTTTCTGGGCCTGCTGGCGGCCAAGGCGATTTCGGCCCTGCGCTCGGCTTCTGCTCCGGGTCGCCGGGACCGCCTCTTCGTGCTGCGGTCGGCGCTCTACCTGGCCGTGGTCCTGCTGGTCATGCTGGGAGCCAACTACCTTGGACGCGACGTCGCGGCGGAGAACTACGCGCGCGCGAGCAGTGGCGATCTCGATCGACATCAATACGCCAAAGCTTATGAGAACGCCCGGCGTGCCGTGGAGCTTCGCCCGGACGTCCTGCCTTACTGGGAGGGGCTGGCCAACGCCAAGTTCGCCCTCCGGCAGTACGCCTCGGTGGTTGCCGATTTGCCGGTGTTTCTGGCCTTGGGCAGGGGACAGCTGGCGGAAGACGACGGAATTCGCCTGGCAACTGCGTATTATCTTCTCGCGCAATACGACAAGGTACCTCCTCTTACTCAGGCGATGGTTGCCGCGAACCGCTCCCATGCTGCCCCGTACATTTTGGAGGGCTACACCTACATGGCCCAGAGGCGTTACGGCGACGCGGAGAAGATCTTTCTGGCTGTCCTGCAAATGTTTCCCACCCAGCAGGCGGCGGTGGAAGGGCTGGCGCACACTCACTTTCTCAGCGGCAATCGCGCGGCGGCGCTGGCTGTCCTCGATCAGACGTCGCGCTTTCCGTTTCCGCCCGAAGCGCGCCGGCGCTTCGAAGCCTTGAAGGCCCTCTATGCCCAGTAACTTCCGGGTCTCGGTCAACCTGCGGCTGGAGGATGTTGTCGCGCTCACGTTCTTTCTACTGACCTTCGCGCTGCGCCTCCTGGTGCGCGGGTTTGCGCACGACGAGTTCAGCCCCTCCGATGTTCTGGTCATCATTCCTGCTGTCACCCTGTTGCTGGCCAAAGAGCTCGTCCACTATTTCTGGATGAGCGGGCGCGAGGCGAGTCCCGCGCCCACCGCCAACCTCCGGAGTTTTGCGCGCCCCTACTGGATCATCCTTCGCGACTGGTTCCCGTTCTTCGTCATCCTGCTGATGTATTATTCGCTTTGGGGCGACGCGACGCACCTGCTGGTGACGCACGACCGGGACGCGGCGCTCATCGCGTGGGACCAACGCCTGTTCGGATGTCAGGCGAGCGTGGCGCTGCAGCGCTTCGTAACCCCGCTGCTCACCGCGTGGATGGAATTCGCCTACACGTTCCACATTTTGAACATCCCGATCGTCGCTTGCTTCGTTTACCTGCGTCGGCGGCGCGAGCGCTTCCGCGAAATGATGGCCGGGGTGCTGGTCATTACGTTTCTGGGTTTGGTCGGCTACCTCCTGGTTCCCGCCGTGGGACCGCTGTACACGCTGCGTGACCAGTTCACCGTCCCCCTCGGCGTCCCGCTCGAGGTCGTCAATCGCCAGATCGAGTTCATGGACTTCGCGCGCATCAAGCGCGACGTCTTCCCCAGCCTGCACGCGGGAATCTCGTTCGTGGTTTGGCTCTACGCCTGGCGCAATTCACGGCCCCTCTTCGCCATCCTGGCTCCGTTCGTCCTCAGCCTGTTCGTCTCGACGGTTTACCTCCGCTATCATTACCTCGTGGATGTGGTCGCCGGGCTGCTTCTCGCTCCGCTGGCATTCCTGCTCGCCAACTGGCTTTTCAAGCGCTGGGGAGAGATTCGCTTCAGCCTGATACTTCCCGGATTCCTGTCGGGTTGGGCGCAGCGCCTCGGATTGAGAGCCACAAGCCCGGACGCCGAAAAGAAAATCGAGGAGCGCTCCTGACATGGTCGCAGCGGCGCAATCGGGAAATACGGGGCGGGAGAGCTTCCGCCGGCCTTCCGCCTGGCCGGATAGCGCGCTCGTGGCAATCCTCGTCGCGCTCGCGGTCGCGCCTTACCTGGGAATCCTCGCCAACGGGTTCGCTTACGATGACAACACCCAGGTCTTGAACAATCCCTACCTTCAGAACTTTGGGCATCTGCGCGAGATTTTCTCAACCACGGTCTGGTCGTACGTGGGCGCGCAAGGGGTCACGAATTACTATCGCCCCATGATGACCTTCGGCTATCTGCTCTGTTACCAGATCTTCGGCCCGCTCGCCTACGGCTTTCATTTCGCCAGCCTGGCGCTGCATGTGGGGGTGGTGGGCTTGCTGTTTCTGGTCACGCGACGCTTGACCGCCAACCGGCTGGTGGCGTTCATCGCGGGCGCGCTCTTCGCTCTGCATCCCATTCATGTGGAATCGGTGGCCTGGATTGCGGCCGTCACCGACCTGCAACTGACCTTCTTCTATCTTCTGACCTTTCTTTGTTTCCTGAAGCTCGCAGCGCCCGGCGGGGGACGCTCGCCCGCGATGCAGCTCGCCATGGCCGGCAGTTTTGTGTTGACCCTTTTTTCCAAGGAGCAGGCATTCACGCTTCCCGCGCTCGCCACCGTGTACGAGCACTTCTGCCGTGACGACCGCAGCGAGACGACGCTCGCCCAGAAGGCGGGGCGATATTATCTGCTCTGGTTGCTCGCCGCGACGTATCTGCTCTTCCGCGTTCGCTTTTTCGGCGCGCTGGCTCCGGTGCTGCAAATCTCCGATCTCACCTGGCCGCAGACGTTCCTTTCGGCCACCGCGCTTTTCGGGCAATACATGTTGAAACTCCTCTGGCCCGCGCAGCTCTGCGCGTTCTACGTTTTCCATCGCAGCACGAGTTTGCTCGAGCCGCGGGTTGTGTTGGGCCTGGTGAGTCTGCTGGCGGTCGTTGTCTTGCTTCTCGTGCTTTGGCGGCACGCCCGAGCCCCGTCGTTCGCGCTGCTTTGGATGCTCGCCACGTTGGCGCCCGTGCTCAACCCGCGCTGGATGGGGGCCAACGTCTTTACGGAGCGGTACCTTTACTTGCCCTCGGTCGGGTTCAGCTGGCTCGCGGCGTGGGCCATCGCCGGTCTGTGGGAGCGCTGGGACGAGTTGGCACCGCGGCGGCGCCAGGCATTGCTGGCATTCTGCAGTATGGTGGCGGCGCTTTACATTTTGCGGATTGTCACTCGCGTCCCAGACTGGTCTGACGACATCACGCTGTACATGCGGACGTTGGCGATTTCCCCGGACTCCTACCACATTCGCAACAACCTGGCGACAATCTACTGGAAGCAGGGCAGAGACGCCGACGCGGAGCGAGAGTGGGAAACGTCGCTGCGGCTTGCCCCGCGCAGCGCCATCGTCCTCAACAATCTGGGCCTATTGCGCAGCAAGCAGAGGCGCTACGAGGAGGCAGCGGATTTGCTCCGGCGCGCCATGCGGCTCAAGCCGAACTACACCGACCCGCACATCAATCTGGGAAGGCTCGACCTGGAACTCGATCGCCCGGCCGAGGCGGAGCTGCAATTTCGTGCCGCGGTGGCGCTTTCGCCGCTCAATGTCGACGCCCGCAATAAACTCGGCACGTTGTATCTGGAATCCGGGCGATGGGCCGAGGCGGCGGCGCAGTACCGCGCTTCGGCGGCGAGCCAGCCGAACTGGGCCGCATACTACGGGATTGGAGAAGCCGCTCGACGGCGCGCCGATTACCTGGGCGCGAAGCAGGCCTACTTGCGGGCGGCGGAATTGGCTCCGGTGGAGAGCCAGCCGCATTTCGCGCTGGGGGCGGTTTACGCCGCTGCGGGGCGGAATGCCGACGCGCTGCGAGAGTATCAGGCAGGCCTCGCGAATGACCCGTTCAATGCAGAGGCGCTTGCCGCAATCAAGAAACTGCGTGGGGAAAGTCCCAACTCGCCCCGACCCTGACTCCGATATGACACGACTCATCCACGTTGGAGGATGCTTTCTGCTGGTCGTGATGCTGGCTGGCTCCTGCGTTGCCGGAGCGGCCTCGCCGCCGGCGCCGATTGACGACTACGTGCGTGCGCTGGAGAACAGCTATCGCGACGTGCGCGCCTTGCGCGCGGAATTCACGCAGCGCCACACCTGGGGGAACCGGACACGGGAAGAGTCAGGGACGGTGGCTTTCGCGCGCGGCGGTCTGATGCGCTGGGACTACCGCGAGCCATCCGCCAAGCTCTTTCTCGCCACTTCCAAGATGCTTATCCTCTACGTTCCGGCGGAGAACCAGGTAACGCGCTCGCCGCTCAAGTCGAGCGAAGACGTCCGCGTGCCTTTCCGCCTGCTCCTCTCGCGCCTGAACCTGCGCCGGGTCTTTTCAAAAATCGAATTTGCCGACGGAGCGCTGGACACGCAGCCAGGAAGCCGCGTCCTGCGGGCCATTCCCAAGCGCGTGGAAGAGTCGGGCTATTCCGAAGTCCTGATGGAAATTACTCCCACATTCGATATCCGCCGCTTGCGGGTCATCTACCTGGACCGCAGCCAAATGGAATTCCTGTTCGAGCACATTGAGCGGAATGCGCCGCTCAGCCCGTCGCTCTTCAGCTTCACGCCGCCTCAAGGCGCGGAAATCATCGACCAACGCTGAGGAAGTGAAGGGGGATGCGGGGGCGCGGTGGGCTAGTGTCGCGTTACCGAGAAAGTGAAACATGTCATGCTGAGCGAAGCGAAGAATCTGCATTCTCGATCCGCCTGAAACGACTGCAGATGCTTCGCCTTGCTCAGCATGACAGTGTGGGAACAATGTGTGCCGCCAATCTCAGTTGCCCGACACTAGTTCAAAACGTGAGATCGGATCGCCGCGGCCACGCCATCCTGGTCATTGGTGAGGGTGGCGTGCCAGCCGTTGCTCTCCAGGCCAGGGCTGCTGTTGGCCATAAGCACCGGCACGGCGGCGTATTGCAGCATCTCGCAGTCATTGTGATTGTCTCCAATGGCCATGACTTCACCGGGCAGGATGCCGTAATGCCGGGCGAGGTGGGCGAGCGCCGCGCCCTTCGTGCAGCCGTGGTTCATGACGTCGAGCAGGGAGACGTTGCGCGTCAAGTACTTCGTCCACGATAAGTGGACACGGCCGCTTAAGGCCGGGGCGCGCAGAAGCGGCTCCACGAGCTCGACGGTCGAGGGTGGGCCGCCGAAAAGGATCTGGATCAGCTCGTCGCCCAGCGCCGCCTCGAGGTCCGGAACCAGTTGGATGAATTGCGAGCTTTGGGCGAGATACCACCCGAGCGGCCCTTCCGAAACCGCTCCCTCCTGGAGCACAATCTGCCCGCGGCCGGGAAGGTGAAAGAGCGCGGCACCGTAAGCGCGGAAGTCGCGCGTGGCCGCCAGGACTTCGCGCCCCAGCGAAGACGGCAGGAAATCCCGATAGAGCGCCTCGCCGCTCGGCGAGGTGATCAGGGCGCCGTTGGAAGAAATAAGGGTCACGGGGCAGGGAAGCTGCTCCGTGTATTTTCGGGCGGAGTGAGACCTTCGGCCAGTGGCGACGGCAATCCGCACGCCGCGCTCGCAGGCCGCGACGAGCGCCTGGCGGTTGGCAGGAGAGATCTCCGAATGACTGTTGAGCAGTGTGCCGTCGAGGTCGAGAGCTATCAATCGAATGGCCATGCACTTCGATTCTAACACAGCGTGGCTGAGGGCTTGCCGGCGCGACGCCGCGGTTGACCCTATCGCGATGGCTCGATTAGACTTTCTCTCTCACGCCGCACTGGAGTCGGCGGACCATGCAGACCACCGAACGTCTTTACTATCGTGATTGCTACCTGCGGGAATTCGAGGCGGAGGTCCTTGCGACAGAGCCGGATGGGAAGGCCTTTCGGGTGTATCTCGACCGCAGCGCGTTTTACCCCGACTCGGGCGGCCAGCCCGGCGACCATGGAACGATTGCGGGGATTCCCGTGCTTGAGGTGATCGACGAGGGCGAGCGCGTCGCGCACATCATGGAGCGTCCGCCAGGGGGGCGGCGCGTGAGCGCCCAGATCGATTGGGCGCGGCGCTTCGATCACATGCAGCAGCACACCGGGCAGCACATTCTTTCCGCCGCCTTCGAGCAGATCGACAATTACGGGACGGTTTCATTTCATCTGGGCTCCGCGACCTCGACGATCGATCTCGATTCCGACCGCCTGGGGCGGCGCCAGTTGGAGGAGGCCGAGGAGCTGGCGAATCGCGTCATCTTTGAGGATCGGGAGGTCCATATCCTGTTCAAGTCCGGCGCGGAGGCGAGCCAGATGAGCCTGCGCAAGCCGACGGAGCGGGAAGGGGAAGTGCGGGTGATTGAGATTCCGGAGTTCGACCTCTCGGCGTGCGGGGGGACACACGTCAGCCGGACCGGCGCGGTGGGGGCCGTCCTGGTGCGCAAATTTGAGCGGCTGAAAGGGCTAACGCGCGTGGAGTTTGTCTGCGGCCGGCGGGCGCTCGCCGCCGCGCGCAACGACTTTGAGGTTCTGAGCGATGCGGCGCGCCTCTTTTCCGGCGCGGCGGAAAACCTGCCCACGCTCATCACCAAGCAGAGCGATGAACTGAAGGCGGCATTGAAGGCGCGAGAGAAGCTCATCAAGCGGATCGCAGAATATTCCGCCGTTGAACTCCACGCGGCGGCGCCGGAAGTGAAGGGCCGCAAGATCGTGCGCCGCATCTATGCCGGGGAGGACGCTGAAGAGGCCAAAGCGATTGCTCACGCCCTGGCGCGCCAGCCCGCGACCGTGACGTTGCTGGGCGTGCAAGGAAAACCGGCTGCGCTGATCTTCGCGCAGGCCGCCGGCGGCGCTTCCGACATGGGAAGGATCCTCAAGCAGACGGTGGCGCAGGTGGGAGGCAAAGGCGGCGGGGCGCGCGACTTCGCTCAGGGCGGAGGGGTCGAGGAGACGCGCCTGGAAGAGGCGCTTACATTAGCCGAGTCGCTGCTGTAGCGCAGCTCTGTGAGCGGCCTCTTGTCACCCTGAGCGAAGCGAAGGGTCGGCAGTTGCCCAGAGCATCTTGAAATGCAGATTCTTCGTCCGCCCGTCGGCGGACTCAGAATGACATCTGGGAGGCCCGCCGGTTATAGACCGGCGCTACGGCAAGAGGGACCAGAGTATGGGCCTGGCCAACATTCCGACCAAGGGCATTCTGGGCGGCATCCTCGCTCTCGGCATCATGGTGACCATCCTGATTGCCGTGCCGGCGGCGCGGTGGTTCTTGCTCTTCAGCGTCGTGGCGGGAGCGCTCGTCGCCGGCATCCTACAGGTCATCAATCGCTGGAGAGAGTGAGCCGTTGGGACGCTCAGGGCGTGAATTGTCGCTCCCGGCGAGTCGTGTTATATTGGAAACACTTGCACCGTGGGCGCGTAGCTCAGTTGGGAGAGCGCGGCGTTCGCAACGCTGAGGTCGAGGGTTCGAATCCCTTCGCGTCCACCATTCATCGATCCTCGCGTGTCGCCCCGGACCCTGTATAATGGGCCATGCAGTGTCCCAAATGCCGCCACGAGAATTCTGACCGCGTTGTATTCTGCGCGCGCTGCCATACGCCGCTGCGCTATATCTGTCCTGCCTGCAAGCACGTGCAAGACCACGGCGAAACCTGCGACGCGTGCGGCGTCGATTTCGCCAAATACGCCGCCATGCTCGTCTTCAAGGCGCAGAGCGACGCCCGGCTCGCCCACGAGCAGTCGCGCAGCAAGTCGCGGGCCTTCCGCCAGATCCTGCTGCTTCCCATCACGGGCGGAATTTCTCTGATCAAATATCTGCTGAGCCGGTTGAGAGGGGAGTAAGCGAAAGTCCCCGGGGCTCTCCGCGCTGGCGCGTGGAGGGAAACGCTACTTCAGGGACTTGCTGGCCATGTATTTCTTGGCCTTGGAAAGCAGTTCGCGCGCCTGCGGGAGGCTCTCCAGCGCCTTCTGGACGAGGTAATCGTTGGTCACGCTGATTTGCGACGCCTCGGTTTCCCCGTAGATGACGGTCACAAGCTGGAGCTGAATCCGCTGCTTGATGAAGTCGAGATTGTCCTGAAAGTCCTTGCCGGCAATCTGAATGTTCTCTTTGCCGAGGAACTGCTTGAACTCGTCGAGGACTTCGTCGGTCACCTGAAAATCGTGCGGGATGGTCTTGTGAACCGCCAGGTAGGACTTGCCAAAGTTGAAGAAGGCGCCGCGCCGGGCGAGGGTTTCCTGAGTGGGAGTGAGCTTCGGTTCCGGAACTTTGATGTCGGGATCGATCCCACCGCCCCCAAAAACCTCGCGCCCGCCGTCCGTCAGTCGGACGTCGGTGTGGTTCGTGGGGCTCGACTGGGGATGATAGTAGTAGTCGTAGAGGGAGACGTCGGTGTAGTCGCGCTGAATCAGGCGGCCGCTGGGGGTGTAATAGTGCGCGGTGGTAAGGGCCAGGCCGGATTTCTCGCTGAGGGGATAGACGGTTTGCACCAGGCCCTTGCCGAAACTCGACTCGCCGATGACCAGCGCCCGGTCATGATCCTGGAGGGCGCCGGTGACGATCTCCGCTGCGCTGGCGGTCATGCGGTTGATGAGGACCACGATGGGGTAATCGTTCCCGCTCGTCCCCCGGGTGGCGTAGTAGCGCTTCTCGCGCGAGTGCCGTCCGTTGTGGAAGACGATAAGCTGGTTCTTCTCTACGAAGTGATCAGAAACCTCCACGGCCTCCTGGAGCAAGCCGCCGGGGTTGCCGCGGAAGTCCAGCACCAGGCCCTGCAGGGCCGGCTCATTCAGTTTCTTGAGCGCCTCGCTCAACTCGTCGTTGGTGTTTTCGTTGAAGGTGGCGATGTGGACGTAGCCAATCCCCGGCTTGAGCATGAAGGCGGCGTCCACGCTTTTCTTGGCGATCTCATCGCGGGTGATGGTGAATTGCAGGGGCTCATCCGAGCCTTCGCGCGAGATCGTCACGTGAACCACCGTGCCCTTTGGCCCCTTCAGCATCTCGGCGACCTGAGTGGTGCTCAGGTCCTCCGTGGGCTTGCCGTCCACTTTCACGATGACGTCGCCGGGACGCAATCCGGCGCGAAACGCCGGAGAGCCGGGCATCGGGAGCTGGACGATGGTGACCAGCTTGCCCATCTTGCCCGGGCGGGCGGTGATCACCATTCCCACGCCGTAGTACTTGCCCTCCTGGTCTTCGCGCAGGCGGGCGAAGGCGCGCGGATCAAAGAAATTGGAGTGGGGATCGAGGGTGCGGAGCATCCCGGGAATCGCTCCCAGATTGCTTTCCTGCGTGCCGAAGATGGCGCGGTCGGGATCGACCGGGTCGGCGTAGTTTTGCTCGACGAGGTCGTAGACCTTGGTAAAAGAGCTGAGGCTGCCCTGAACGTCGGAGTCCTCTGCCGCGTTCGTCGTGGCCTCCACGCGGCCACCATAGACTCCGCCTAGCATCGCGCCGAGCAAGACCGTGGAAAAGACGAATCCCGTGACCCGTCGAGACTGCTTCATATCGCCTGAGCTCCTCACCCTACAACCCAGTATAGCATACCGTCCATTGGATGCTTTGCCCGAATAAGGGTTGGTTCGGGCCGGCGTCGGGACGCGCGCGGCGATACGCCTTGACAACCTTGCGCAGCGTCACCTATCATCCAATGGTAGAGAGGTTGCATTGTTCAGCGGGGATCTCGTCTCGATCGGCTTCGTGCTTTTCCTTGCGTTCCTGCTGTTTGGCCCGAAGAAGCTGCCCGACATCGCGCGCGCCTTGGGGAAGGGAATGGCAGAGCTGCGGCGCGCCTCCAATGAGCTGAGGAACTCGTTTGAGGAAGAACTAAGGAACATGGAGCGTCCCTCAGAGGGACCGTCGGATTCCGCTCCGCATTATGGCCACAATTATACAGAACCCACCCACGAAGAACCCGAACAACGGTCCTGAGGAAGAGCCACTTGACGGCAGGCAGATGTCGTTCTTCGAGCATCTCGAAGAACTGCGGCAGCGCTTGTTGCGTTCCATCCTAGGCCTTCTGATCGCCACCGGGATCTGCTTTTACTTCTCCGACGACATTTACGGCTGGCTGGCCAAGCCGCTCACCGACACGCTGCGCAGCCTCAACCTGCCCGACAAGCTCGTCTATACGAACCCCATCGATCCCTTTAACCTGTACATCAAGCTCTCATTGGTCGGCGGCGTTTTTCTCGCCTCGCCCTATATCCTCTACCAGCTTTGGCTTTTCATTTCGCCCGGCCTCTACCGCCACGAGAAGCGTTACGTCTGGCCCTTCGTGGGCCTGACGAGCGGCTTGTTTATTTCGGGCGGCCTGTTCGCCTACAAACTCGCTTTCCCGCCGGCCCTGCGGTTCCTGGTGCAATTCGGCCATCGCTTCCAGCCCTTTATCACTATCGACCAGTACCTGAAGCTGGTCACCACGATTATCCTGGGCGTGGGGCTGGTCTTTGAGATGCCGGTCATCATCCTGCTGCTCTCCATGTTCGGCATGGTGACTCCCAAGTTTCTGCTCAAGAACATCCGCTACGCCGTCCTCGTCACCGCCGTCCTGGCGGCGGCCATCGCCCCCACTCCCGACCTTGCCACCGTCTTCATCCTCTGGATTCCGATGGTCGGCCTTTACGTTTTCAGCATCGGATTGTCCTGGATTGTGTACCTCAAAAAGAAACGCTCCCGCCGCCAGGAGGCCTGATCCTGTGAGCGTCCGGGGTGCAGGGCGGATAGGCGGAGGCGGATTCCTGCTGCTCCTCCTCGCCGCTCCGCTCCCTGCGTGCGGCCCGGCCGCTCCCTCCGACAGGATCACCTTTCAAGGGGGACGCGCCTTCGAGGACCTGAAGAGCATTGTGGCGTTCGGCCCGCGCCCTCCCGGCTCGACGGCCCTGGCCAAGACGCGGCAGGAGATCGAGCGGCGCCTGAAACAGGCGGGCGTCACGGCCGAGGAAGACAGCTTCGTTGCCAGCACGCCTGCCGGGCGTGTGCCCATGACCAACCTCATCGCAAAAATTCCGGGCGAGCGGCTCCAGGTGGTGATGGTGGCGGGGCATTACGATAGCAAGCGGTTCGACGATTTCCCCTTTGTAGGCGCGAACGACGGGGGGTCGAGTGCGGCCTTTCTGATCGAGCTGGCCCGCGTCCTGGCGCTGCGGAAGAACAAGCTCACCTACTGGCTGGTCTTTTTCGACGGGGAAGAGGCCTTCGTGAACTTCACCGCCACCGACGGCCTTTACGGCAGCCGCCACCTGGCGGAGAAACTTACCGCCAACGGGGAATTGAGCCGCATCCAGGCGATGATCCTCGTCGATATGGTGGCGGACGCGAAGCTCAACATTCACCGTGACTACAATTCCACCGCCTGGTTGACGGACAGAGTCTTTGCCGCGGCGCGACGCCTGGGCTATCAAAAATACTTTCCCGGCGAATCCCGCGCCTACGAGGACGACCACATTCCCTTCGTCAACGCCGGGGTATCGGCGGTGGATCTGCTCGACCTCGATTACGGCCCGGACAACCGCTACTGGCACAGCGCGCAAGATACGATCGATAAGTGCAGCCCAACGAGCCTGACGATCGTGGGCCGAGTCGTCGTTGCGACGCTGGAAGACCTGGAAGCGGCGGCGAAACCGTAAGCGCCGGTGCGCCGGGCGAGCTTTCGAACCCGTTCCGGCTGGCGACACCCGATCAAGACGGAACCCGAGTGGTGTCCTAATTTGGATGTAGCGCCGGGCTTCCGCCCGGCAATGCCGCCCTGAAGGGCTGCGCTACGTGTGAAACCAGGACACTACCGGAAGTCGAAAACCTATGACCGACCTCCCCGCGCTGGGCGTCTTCACTCTGGCCGTGCTGGCTCTGCTCGCCCTCGACCTGGGAGTTTTTCAGCGCCGTCCCCACGCCATCCCCTTCCGCGAGGCGGCAATCTGGTACGCCTTCTGGGTGGCGCTCTCCGTCGCCTTCAACGTGGGCGTCTATTTCTGGCGCGGCCCGCGGCCGGCCCTGGAATTTCTGACCGGCTACGTGCTGGAAGTCTCGCTCTCCATGGACAACGTGTTCGTTTTCGCGGTGATCTTCAGCCTCATGGGAGTTCGGGCGGAGATCCAGCACCGCGTGCTCTTCTGGGGGATTGTCGGCGCCCTGGTCATGCGCGCGGCGTTCATCTTTGCCGGTGTCGCGCTGGTCGAGAAGTTTCAGTGGGTACTCTATCTCTTCGGCGTGTTCCTGGTGCTGACGGGCGCCAAGCTGCTGCGCGAGAAACCCGCGGAGTTCCATCCCGAGCGCAATCCCGTGTTGCGGCTGGCGCGACGGCTCTTTCCGGTCACCTCCGACTACGAAGGCGCGGCCTTCTTCGTGACCCGCAACGGGCAGTGGATGGCCACCCCGCTGCTCCTCGTGCTCTTGCTCGTGGAGAGCACCGACGTGCTGTTCGCCACCGACTCCATCCCCGCCATCTTCGCCGTCACGCTCGACCCATTTGTGATCTTCACCTCCAATGTTTTCGCCATCCTCGGTCTGCGTTCGCTCTACTTCATCCTCTCCAGCGGCATCCGGAGATTCCGATATCTGCGGCCCGGCCTCTCGGTGGTCCTGATGTTTGTCGGAACCAAGATGCTGATCGCTCACCTCTACAAAATTCCCATGCTCCTCTCGCTGGGATTCATATGTTGCGTTCTGCTGATTTCTATCGCGGCGTCCCTGCGAGCGGAACGGGGAGAAGCATAGGAGCTTGCGGGGCGCACTGATTCCCGCATAAGGTTGTCGCCCCCGCGGAAGCGGGGGTCCACTGTGGCTTCCTGCTTTCGCGGGGATGACATAAAGAGGCAGCTTCCGTCCGCGTGAAGCCCTGTATCCATCGGATGGCGAGATGGCTTCAGCGCGTCTTGCCACGCGGCCGGAGGGCCTCGGGAAGGTCCTGAGAGAAGGTAACCGGCGAGGTCTTGGAAATGTAGGAGTGCTTGGGCGGCGCCTCTTCATCCTTGAGGGGAAAGTCGGTCCGGTAGTGGGCGCCGCGGCTTTCTTCGCGCGCCAGGGCGCAGCGCGTGATCGACTCGGCGACGGCCTGCATGTTCGCCGCTTCATGCCAGAAGCGAGAATGGTCGCCGGCGGGCGGCAAAGTCAGGGCCTGAAGGCGCTTCAGCGCATTGGAGAGGTCCTTGCCGCGGCGAATCACCCCCACCTTGTCCCACAGAACCTCGCGCAGGTCGGAAACCACTTTCTCGATTTGAGCTGCATTGACCGGGACGGCCTGCGCTTCGATCGAAGTCGCGGCCGGGGGAGGAGAGCCATCCGCTTCGGCGGGCGAAGCGGTGCGGGAGCGGCGGTCGATCATGGCGCGGGCAGCGTGGGCGCCAAACACCAGACCTTCGAGCAGGGAATTGCTCGCCAGGCGGTTCGCGCCGTGAACGCCCGTGCAGGCGACTTCGCCCGCGGCGTAGAGTCCCGACAGGCTGGTGGCGCCGTCGAGGCCGGTCGCAACCCCGCCCATGGCATAGTGCGCGGCGGGCCGCACCGGCATGAGGTCGGTCGAGATGTCGAGGTTGTATTCCAGACAGGTTGTGTAGATTCTCGGGAAGCGCTTCTTGACGTGCTCGGCATCGAGGCCGGTGAGGTCGAGATAGACGAACTCGCTGCGCGTGCGTTGCATCTCCATGACGATGGCGCGGGAGACGATGTCGCGCGGCGCCAGCTCGGCGGCCTCGTGGTGGCGGGGCATGAAGCGTTCCAGATCGATGTTGCGCAGTTGCGCTCCCTCGCCGCGCAAGGCTTCGGAGAGGAGAAAGCGCGGAGCGTTCTTCACGTAGAGCGCCGTGGGATGGAACTGCACGAACTCCATATCGCTGAGCAGCACCCCGGCGCGCCAGGCGATGGCGACTCCATCGCCCGTGGCCACGGCGGGATTGGTGGTTTCCTTGTAGACTTGCCCAAGTCCGCCGGTCGCCAGCAATACCGCGTCGGCGTAAACACGCTTGACCGTGGAGGTTTTCTCGTCCAGATATTCCGCGCCCGCCACGCGCCCGTCTTCCACGATCAAATCCAGGGCGAAGGCGTAGGGGTGAACGTGAATGGCGGGGATCGACTTCGCCTTGGCCATCAGAGCGCGGAGGATTTCTCTTCCCGTCGAGTCGCCGTGGGCGTGCAGCACGCGCGAACGGCTGTGGGCGCCTTCGCGCGTGAAGGCGAGCTTGGTCCCGTTGCGGTCGAACTTCATCCCCCACTCGATGAGTTCCTGAATCAGGCGCGGGCCTTTCTCGACCAGAATGCGCACCGCCTCCTCGCGGCAGAGGCCATCGCCGGCCACCAGCGTGTCGTGGCGGTGGAGCGAGACTTCGTCGTCTTCGCCCAGCGCGACGGCGATGCCACCCTGCGCGTATTCGGTGCTCGATTCGTAGAGCTCGCCCTTGGTGAGCACCAGGACGTGGCCGGCGCGCGCCAGCTCGATAGCGGCTCGCACGCCGGCGATGCCGCAGCCCAGGACCAGAAAGTCCACCTTGAGTGGTCTGTTCCGCTGCATATGCGTAGACATCATAGCCCTTCGGTTCCTTCCGGCGCAACTGTCCGGCGGAGCGGGTGGCGTCAAGTTCTTTGTGTAAAAAGTTCGAGGGTGCGGGTGCGCCAGTCTTCATTAAAGCGGTGGAAGATGGCATAGATGATCCGGTCGACGCTCTGGACATTGGTAAAGACCACCATGGG